>Ga0074195_1000029_pt1 | contig 396502 bp, 358 predicted proteins | sample EPASupsiteHSE623_FD_64525 | JGI IMG/M metagenome (GOLD analysis project Ga0074195, IMG submission 64525) | Bioremediated contaminated groundwater from EPA Superfund site, New Mexico - Sample HSE6-23 | ecosystem: Environmental > Aquatic > Deep subsurface > Groundwater > Contaminated ... | reverse complement strand
CTTAAACGTAACCAACCATTTGATCCCAATTACCTGTCTACCGCTTGACTTTCAAGACGGTATCTACAGGTAGGGGCGGGCTTCCACGCCCGCCCGCTTTTGGGACAGTCCCAGTTGCTTTTGGGGGCAATCCATGCCTAATATTTGCAGGCTCTCACTGAAACGAAAAGCTAACGGGCTTTCCAGGGAGCCGAATCGGGCGTGAAGAGTGCTTGACCAAATTCTGCAACGCCGAATTGGCCAATTTTTTCCTGCACCGGTACAGAAATCAACCAGTCGATAAATTGATTGGCCAGTTCTGCCTTGATATCAGGAGTCTTCGCCGGGTTAACCGCTATAACGCCGTAGGGATTGAAAAGGATCGGATCACCTTGCACCAGGACGTTTAAGTACAGCCCTTCCATCGTCCGCGCCAGGTAAGTCGCGCGGTCGCTCAAAGTGTAAGCCTGCAGCTCGTCTGCCATGGTCAGGACTTCGCCCATGCCTTGCCCTGCCGAAATATACCAGTCGCCCATCGAATCGATTTCTGCAGCTTCCCAGATTGATTTTTCCTTCATGTGGGTGCCGGAATCATCACCGCGGGAAATAAAGGTCTCTTCAGCAGCAGAAATGAGTTGAAACGCTTCAACGGCGCTGGCAGCAGTGGCGATTCCTGCCGGGTCATCCGCTGGCCCCAGGATTACAAAGTCGTTGTACATGACATCTTCACGGCGTACGCCGTGGCCGTTGTCCATGAAATCTTTTTCGCCTGCCGGTGAATGCACCAGCAGTACATCAGCGTTGCCATCCATGCCCAGTTGGAGGGCTTGCCCGCTGCCAACCGCGACCACATTCACATCACAGCCGCAGATCGTTTCAAAATCCGGCAAAAGATAGTCGAGCAAACCAGAATCATCCGTACTGGTCGTTGTTGCCAGTATCAACTGATCCGCAGCCGTTGCATTAATATTCGTAGGCAATGCTGCAGCAGTTTCAACGCTCGTCGGCATTGCAACAGATGTGTTTGCTGCCGCCGTGGCCGGCGCAGGTTTTTGGGTTGGAACAACGGGACTGCACGCCGAAAGCAGTAAAACTCCGATAACCATTAAAGTTGGCAAAGCAAATGTATATCTGCTCGTCATAATTATTCTCCTTTAGCGTTTTATGCTGTGCGCAATCTTACCAGACCATCTCGCCACGGACAAACCGCAGGGTGCGGCTGTCGCGTGGATTCTCAAAGAATGTCCGGGTATCAGCGGTCTCGATTATTTCACCATTCAACATCAGCGCAACCCGGTCCGCCAACCGGCGGGCCTGGAAAATGTTATGCGTCACCAGGACAATGGTTGTCAGGTGAATCTGATTGACGCCGCGGATGACCGACTCGATCATTTCCGCATTATAAGGATCAAGATTGGCGGTCGGCTCATCCAGCAAAAGCACCGATGGTTTAAGGATTAACGCCCGCGCCAGCGCCACCCGCTGCGCCTCGCCGCCTGAGAGAGCATGCGCGGGAGAACGCCGCAGTGCAGCCAGCCCGAAGCGTTCGAGCATTTCGTCCACTTCGTTTTGTCCGTCATTCTGTCCGCGCAGCCTTAGCCCGAAGAGCAGGTTGGCGGTGACGCTGCCTGAAAGCAGCGCCGGGTTTTGAAATACCGTTGTGACCGTCCGCCGGATTTCGAGCGGCACGTTCTGATAATTAATCGGCTGTTGATTAAAGTAAATACTGCCGCTGTCAGGCGCTTCAAGGAAATTCAACAACCGCAGCAAGGTGGATTTTCCAGCGCCACTGGGCCCAACGACAGCCAATATTTCGCCGGGATAAATGTCTAACTGATCGATGCGCAGGATTTGCCGGCCAGAATAGGCTTTTGTTACGTTTGCAAGTTGGTACACCGGCGCCATTAGTGCCCCTTCCCTTGCAATTGAGCTGCGGACAAATTGATGAGAAATGCCATACCAAGCAGAACGATTCCCAGACCGATCGCAAGTTCAAAATTTCCGCGCCGGGTTTCGAGCAAAATAGCAGTGGTCATGACGCGGGTGGAACCGTCGATATTGCCGCCCACCATCATCACCGCGCCGACTTCAGACAAAATGCTGCCCAGTCCCCCAATGAGCGCCACCAGAACACCGCGGCGCGCCTCCCACAGAGTAGCGCCAAGCGTTTGCAGCCGGGTGGCACCCAGCGACCGGACTTGCAGCCGTAAGTTAAGACTGACTTCGCCAACCGCGGACATGGTGTAGCCAACTACCAGCGGCACGGCGATGACGACCTGGGCAGCGATCATGGCTTCCACAGTGAAAAGTTTGGGTATCCAGGTCTGCTGCAGCGGACCAAGCAGGCCGTTATTGGAAAGCAGCAGGTAAACAGCCAGCCCAACCACCACTGGCGGCAGTCCCATGCCCGTGTAAACCAAAGCTTGGATCATGCGCCGGCCCGGAAAACGGGTCAAGCCAAGCACGGCCCCCAGCGGTATGCCCAGGAGGGCGCTCAGAAGCAGCGCCGCGCCGCTCACCTGCGCGGACACGCCGATTATCTGCCATAGCGCTGGATCACCGCTAAAAAACAGCTTCAATCCTTGAATGATGCCTGAAGTGATCGTTTCCAAACCGGGCCCTGCCTTGAAATGGCGGTTGCTTACAGCAAAAATCACCTGTATAGATTGATATGGACAAATATGCAGGTGTTCGTCCATTATAATCGTCTTGAAGGCGTCACTCGTGAAAAGGACGATTAACCGCTTACCATTTCAAGACTATGGCATTGCCATCCTATTGATCCTGGCATTGCTGCCGGGTGGGTGCGCCCCGACCTCTCCCGCAATGATCCGAACGCTGAGCAAAGCCACCATCACGCTCACGCCGACGCAAGCGCCGGTGCCGGCAACCCCAACGGTTACGTTCACCTCAACCCTCTCACCGCCAACCGAAACCGCAACGGTCACCCCCACCAGCGAACCGGCGGAGTGTCGTAAACCGCCCGATGACTATGAATTGGTGAACATTGACGGATACTGGTTTAATGCCCGCACAGTCGCCATGTTGGAATACGCCCAATTGCTGTACGGCGGCGAGATCGACCTGACCGGCAGCGCCATTACCCAGGGATCATTCCATGATAATGGCGCTGCCAGTTTTGGCACACACCTTGGCGGAGGCGCGGTTGACCTTTCGGTCATGCGCGCGGGTACCTGGATCGTGCTCCACGATGACATCCCGGTTCTGCTCCGCGCTCTGCGACTGGCGGGCTTTGCAGCCTGGCTGCGAGAAATCGATGAAGTTTTTCCCGGCTCAGGTATTCACATTCACGCCATCGCCATTGGCGACCGCGACCTGTCAGAAGCGGCCCGCGCTCAACTGGACGGCGAGGCCGGCTACTTCCGCGGATTCTCCGGGCTACCGCCGGTTAATAACAAGCCAACCCCTGACCGGTACGGCGGTCCGGTGTTATGTCAGTGGATGCGCGACGCCGGATACGAAGATTTACGGCCAGTTCCGTCCACCCTGACGCCGTGAATTATAGGATGCCTGTTTTTATGGTAGCATTTGCCCCATGACCATTGACCTGGGCCGGCAGCCAGATTTCTTTATTCGGGATATTCCCATATTCGGACGCAGCATCCTGGCGCCGATGGACGGCGTATCCGATTTGCCGTTTCGCAGCCTGGCGCGGCGGCTGGGGTCGGCTGCCAGCTATACCGAATTCATCAACGCCATCGACATTGTCAACGGTCACCCCGACCTGGCTCGGCGCCTGCAGTATGCGGAATTCGAACGCCCGATCGTTTTCCAAATTTTCGACGACGACCCGCAGCGCATTGTCGAAGCCGCTCGAATGCTGCTCGCTTACCGACCGGACGTCATCGACGTAAATCTGGGTTGCTCGGCAAAATGTGTTACCAACCGCGGCGCAGGCGCTGCATTACTGCGCGAACCCGAAAAAATTGGCGCGATATTCAGAGCTTTATCTCGCGCATTGCCCATACCCGTAACCGGGAAAATTCGCCTGGGTTGGGATGAGACTTCCCTCAATTACCTCGAGGTAGCCAGGGTTATTCAGGATAACGGCGGCAGCCTGGTTGCGGTTCATGGGCGGACGCGCATGCAGGGCTACACCGGCAGCGCTCGCTGGGAGCCCATTGCTGAAATTAAAAAAGCGCTCCAAATCCCGGTCATCGCCAACGGAGATATCACCACCGCAGCCGAAATGAAGCATGTACTGCAATCAACCGGCGCCGATGCAGTGATGATCGGCCGGGCAGCACTGGAAAACCCGTGGATCTTCTCCGGGCTGGAACGCGATCAGATCCCGCCAACCGAGGTGCAACAAACGTTGATGCAGCATTATGGAGCGATGCTGGATTATTACGGCCCCGAACGCGGCAATATCCTGTATAGAAAATATGCCAAACGTCTGTTGCAGCCGTATAATCCCGAGCGAAATGAACTTCTAAATCTGCTTACGGCAACTTCCTCGCAAGACTTTCAGAAATTGTTAAGTGAGTTTTTTAACCTCATCCTGGCTGAACCTGTCTTGGAATGAAACAATATAATCAGGTCATGCAAAAATTCCAGAATGGATTGGCGATCTTATGTCGGCATTGACCCATGATTTGATGGTGCGCGGCATCGCGGCAGCTAAAGCAGACGAAAAATCGGAAGCAATCCGCTATTTTACCCGGCTGCTGGATTTAGACCCGACCGCTGAAGAACAAACCGAATCCTGGCAATGGCTGGCAACCCTCGTTGAAGATCCCGTCGATAAGAAAGCTTATCTGGATGAAATTCTCTCGCGCAACCCGGGCGATGCCCGGGCTCGCCGGAAGCTGGCAGAGCTGAGCGGCACGATCAATCCGGCAGACTTAATCGACCCCGACCGCAAGCCATCAGCAGCGCCGTTTGAACCGGTGCGCGCCAAAGCGCACCGTTTTGTGTGTACCGCTTGCGGTGCACGTATGGTGTTTACTGCTGATGGCAATGAATTGATCTGTGAGAATTGCGGTTCACGCCGGGCTATCAGCGGCCTGAAATCTCGCCTGTCAGCAGTTAAACCCGCAAGTTTCGCGGCAGTCGTGGCGACGACTCGCGGGCATGAGATTCCTGTCCGCGCCCGAATTACCACCTGTCAGGGTTGCAGCGCCGAATTTCGTGTCCCGGCACATATTTTGAGCGAGAATTGCCCGTACTGTGGGTCAAGTTATACGACCTCTGATTTTAGCGAAAAGGAGATGATCCAACCTGCCGGCCTGATCCCTTTTAAATTCGACGCAAGAGAAGTACGTAAAAGATTACAGAGCTGGTTTACCGCGGAAGGTTTCGATGACACACCCTGGTACGCTGCGCCGCGTGGATTTTACATTCCGGTTTGGAATTTTACTGTTGGCGGCCAGCTCTCCTGGACTGCCAGCATACAGAAAAATGACCGCTGGGAAACCATTCGGGATGGAAAAATCATCCATCATCCCGAAATCCTGGTACTTGCTACTGGCCGCCTTGCTGATGCTTGCAAGGAAATTGTCAATACCTTCCAACTGGTCGGAATGGTCAACTTCGACTCGCATTACCTGGCAGATTGGATGGCTGAAACCTACCAGATTTCAGTCAGCGACGCCTCACTGAACGCCAGAAAAACTGTGTTGGAGGCAGAGAAAGAGAAAATTCCGAATCAATATAACGAACAAATCTCCAACCTAAGGATCAACCCGGCTTCCATGGCTGTTGATTCGTACCAGTTGATCCTGTTACCGATCTGGCTGACCGTTTATAAGCAAGATCAAGAACGATTTGTAGTCACGGTCAACGGGCAGAACGGACAGGTGACCGGTCAACTGCCCACCAGAGGGTTATCCGAATGGATCAGTGGGATTTTTGGCGGATAGTCTGTTTCTATATTGCAATTCAAACCTCCAAATAAGATTTGGTGCATAACTTAATCAGATTTCACGGAGAAAAAACATGCCTGCACAAACAAAAAGATTGATTACAGCCGAAGATTTATACAAATTTCAAGTGCTTTCATCGCCAAGAATCAATCCTGCTGGAACCCAGGTTGTCTTTTCTGTCCAGCGGGTCGATCGAAAATCTGAAAAGAAATATTCCAACCTGTGGATGGTCTCCACCGCAGCGGGCAGCCGACCCCGGCAGTACACTTTCGGTGACCAAACCGACAATCAACCGGCATGGTCGCCGGATGGCAGGCTCATATCCTTTATTTCCAATCGCGGTGACCGGGAAAAACCGGCACAAATATACCTGATTGAAACCTCCGGCGGCGAGGCCCGGCCGCTTACAAACATAGAAGGGGAAATCGAGGATTATATCTGGTCACCGGATGGCAAAACCCTGCTTTGCACAGTCCGCAAGACTGACGCCGATGTCCTGACCCGTGAGAAGAACCCGGATTTGAAAAAATTAGGGACTCCTGCCCGTCATTACGACCGGGTATTCTATAAACTCGACGGCTACGGCTACCTGCCACTGGAACGCACCCATCTATGGTCGGTAGACGTCAAAAGCGGCAAGGCCAAACAGCTGACCGATCACCCGGTTCACGACCAGCAGGAGCCGGATATTTCGCCGGATGGCAAATGGATTGTCTATACCTCAAATAATTGCGAAGACCCGGATGCCTACCCCGACCGGATCGATCTGTTTATCATGCCTTTCAATGGCGGAGCGGCGCGCAAAATCAATACTCCACTCGGTTCTAAAGGGTCCCCGCGTTTTTCACCCGACGGCAAGTGGATTGCTTATTACGGACAGGTGGGAGAAGGCGAAGGCTGGCGAAACGACGGCGTTTGGGTTGTGCCGGTGGATGGGTCAAGCGAGGCGATCAACCTTACCGAAGCCGAGGACATCCACGTCAGCGCCTGGACAATCAACGATATCGGCCAGGCTGAAACACGCCCGGCTTTCTGGTCGAAGGATGGCAAAACGATTTTCTTCCCCGTTTTAACCAAAGGCTCTTCGCATCTCTATCAGGTCGAGGTCAAGAGCCGCAAAGTCAACCCACTGCTGGATCCAGTTGGCGTAGTATCCGCGCAATCCTTCGACGCTAATGTTTCCAAAGTGGCTTATATGTTCGGTACCCTGGGTGACCCGGGGCAGATTTGCGTCGTAGATTTAAAAGGTGGTAAAACCAGTGCCCCGCGCCAGTTGACGCGTTTCAACCGAGACTGGCTGGACAGGGTCGACCTCGGGGTCACAGAGGAGGTCTGGTTCAAAGGCAAGGACGGCAATTCGTTACAGGGTTGGATTCTCAAACCGCCGCACTTCGATCCTGCCAAAAAGTACCCGTCGATTATGGAAATTCACGGCGGACCGCTCACCCAGTACGGTTTCCTATTCATGCACGAGTTCTATTACCTGGCTGCCCAGGGCTTTGTGGTGTATTTTTGCAACCCGCGCGGCGGCCGCGGTTACGGCGAAAAACACGCCGGTGCCATTGCACACAACTGGGGCGAAGCCGACTATTCCGATTTGATGAGTTGGGCGGACTATGTTGCCAAACTTCCATACATCGACACCGCTCGAATGGGCGTCACCGGCGGTAGTTACGGCGGTTACATGACCGTCTGGGTTATCGGGCATACCCAGCGCTTTAAATCCGCGGTCTCCCAGCGCTGCGTATCCAACTTCGTCTCCATGTGGGGCTCAAGCGATTTCAATTGGATCTTCCAGCAGGAACTCAACGACAAAGCGCCGTTCGAGGATTTGCAATTCTACTGGGAACACTCGCCAATCGCGTACATCGGCAATGCAAAGACCCCCACGTTGGTAATCCACAATGAAATGGACCACCGCTGCCCGATCGAACAAAGCGAACAGGTATTCGTTGCGCTCAAACGCCTTGGGGTTGACACCGAATTTGTCCGCTTCCCTGATGAGTTCCACGGTCTGTCGCGCACCGGGCGCACGGATCGCCGTATCTTACGCTTGAATCATATTTTGCGCTGGTTTAAGAAATATTTACAGGACGCTTAACCAGCGGAGGAAAACTATGCATCCAAATCTGCCCCTCATCGACCTTCACCGCCATCTGGAAGGTTCCATGCGGTTGGAAACCGTACTGGACCTGGGGCGAAAGCACAACTTGCCGCTGCCGGCCTGGGATGTGGAGGGGTTGCGCCCGCATGTTCAGGTTACGGAACCGCAACCCGGCGTTATGGCTTTTCTGGAGAAAATTAATTGGTTGGTAACAATTTTAGTAGACTACGATGCCTGCCGGCGAATCGCATATGAAAGCGTGGAAGATTTGCTGCGCGAGGGCATCGATTATGCCGAATTAAGGTTCAGCCCGTGGTTTATGGCCGAAAGGCACGGACTGGATCCATCTGCTGTGGTCGAGGCGGTGGTGGACGGCGTGGAGGCGGGCGTGAGTGACTTTGGCGTGCCCGTTCAGATCATAGGCATCCTTTCCCGCACGTATGGAGCAGACGCTGGACTCAAGGAACTGGCGGCCCTGCTGGCTTTCAAAGATCACCTGGTGGGCGTCGATCTGGCTGGCGATGAAGCCAATTTCCCTGCCCACCTTTTCAAAAGTCACTTCAAGCAGGCGCGGGATGCGGGTTTGCATGTCACCGTGCACGCCGGCGAATCTGATGGCCCAGGCAGCATCCGCCAGGCAGTGGAATTGCTTGGTGCCGAGCGCATCGGCCACGCAGTTCACCTATTCGAAGACCCGGACGTGGTCGAGCTCCTGTGTAAGAACCGCATTGGCATCGAAGCTAACCTGACCAGCAACGTTCAGACTTCATCCGTAGCCAGTTTCGCAACTCACCCCTTGCGAGCCATGCTGGATGCCGACTTGCTGGCGACTATTAACACCGACGACCCGGGAATCAGCGCGATCAACCTTAAGCATGAATATGAAATTGCGGCTCCGGCAGCCGGTTTGACGCCTCGTCAAATCGCACAAGCGCAGGCGAATGCGCTGGAAACTGCTTTTCTAAACCCGCTCGACAAACAGACCCTGCTGGCAGCTAAACAGGATTAATGACTCTCGACAAAGGTTGCGGAAATATCGACCAGTTGGTCGCGTTCGGCTAATTTCCGCATAACCGCGCGACTGCGCAGCCAGAGCCAGGCCATTTGCATCGTACTTGCCAGCGTCAGCCCGCCAATGGCGAAAAATAGACCAGCCGAGGTTTGCAGGCGGGTGCCAATACTTAATACGACCAGCAAAGTGATGAGCATCAATAACACGGACTCAGAGACAGCGCGCGTCTTGTGACTGACCAGGATCGCCCCCTGAAACCAGCTTTGCAACACCGTCACCGCGGATAGCGGCAGCGCCAGCCAGAATGCCTGCCTGCCCATTTGCGCCAGGGCTGGCTCCAGTGCCGAAATTTCGGAAAACCAGACACGGGACAAGGGCGTTATCACTAACAGCAAGTGAAGGAAAGCTATGGCGAAGAACAGGAATTTTGTCGTTCGCTTCAGATTGGGCAGCGATCCTAACCGATCCAGATGAGCAACCGTGACTTCGTTATAGGCATAGCCTGTCGAGCGCAGCACAGCAATCAAGCCGGCAAGCGCCGGCCAGGTCGCCAGGGATTCGATTGGCATGGGCATGCGGCTCATGGCAGCCGAACCCAACGGCTGCCACATCAAGGTAATGATCGAGGTCATCGCCAGTGGAGTATAAAAACTAAAGAAAGCTTTCCATGTGAGCGGTTCAACAGGTTCAGCTGGCTTCACCTGGTAAAGAATCACCGGTTTGACTTTGAAACCCGTATAGACTGCTTCTGCCATGACGGCTACAGCTTGTGCGGTCGCCCCTACGACCACTCCCGCAAAGCCCTTATACCAGTATCCCAGCAGAAGAATCACCCCGGCGACAGCCAGACGCAGCAGCGTGCCAGTTCCGACGATATTCGAATGGCCGAAGCGAATCAAGACACCCTGGTTGAAACGACGGTAAGCGATAGACCAGGTCCAGGGCAACATGATCGCCAATCCGAGACGTCCAGGTTCGATAATCTCCTGCGGAACGCCCATAATCTTTGTGACCACCCAGTAATACAGCGGTGTGAAGGCTATCAAGCCATGCAGAGCCGTCAGCAAACCCCCGGAAATCAACATGAATTTGTTGATCCTCTGATAAGACGCCCAATCTTTGCTGAGAGCGGTCGACGCAGCCAAAAGCATGATGATCGGGGCTTCGACGATCAATGCCACCGGCCAGATTACACCGCTATAAGCGGCCAGGTTGATTTCCGGTTCAGCCAGCCGGGCCATAACGGCGCTCAACAGCGGCAATTCCGCGCTCATCAAGACCCAGCTAAAAGCCAGCGGCCACCAGGTCTTGAAAATTGCTTTGAACGAATTTTGATAAACTGTACTATTCACAATAGCTGCAATCTAATGTTTACAAAAATGCAACGGGCGCTAGTATAGCATAGTCAGGTGTGATCACGAAAAACCTGTTAGGTTTATGCGCGTCCTAACGTAAATGTGTCATAATTTGCTTGAACGAGGTGAGGACATGGTGAAAAGAGTATTGGAATTGCCTGGCCGGGAGAAGCCGTATCTAATGGCACACCGCGGCAACCGGGTTCGCTGCCCGGAAAATACGCTGGCGGCATTTCGCTGGGCGCTTGCGGATGGCGCAGACATACTGGAAACCGATCTTCACCTATCGGCTGATGGAGTACTGGTTTGCATCCATGATGCCACTCTCGACCGCACCACCGATGGAGAGGGCCCAGTCGCGACCAAAACGCACAGAGAATTGAAGGCATTATCAGCCTCTTGCGACCGGCCGGAATTTGCTGACGAGCGCATTCCGACTCTGGCTGAGGTCGCAGCAATCCTGCCAGCAGGAATCGCGCTGGCTTTGGAACTTAAAACCAGCCGCTTCCTGGAACCCGCCGTCAGCCGCCAACTGGTTCAGCAATTGCGTACAACCGGCGTATTCGACCGCACCGTGCTGCTTTCATTCCACCTGGATTACCTGCAAGCAGTTCAGCGCGAAGCACCCGATCTACCAATCGGGCAGATCTCCATGACCAGCCCTTTCCCGCGAAAAGGCGTACAGCTCAATGGATCATTTTGGCCCGCCCTGCTGTTCAACCCGTTCTACGCCCGCGCTGCGCATCACTACGGACAGGTGACCTGCCCGCTCGATCCCACCCCAGATTCGCGGCTAAAGTGGTATCGCTGGATGGGCTTTGATGCCATTCTAAGCGACGACCCGGGCACAACCTTAGCCAAAATGCGTGAAATCGGCTGGCGGGTTTAGAGCCAACCCTTCAGGCCGTACACCCACAGGCCAAAATATTCTTTGAGGGCATTGGTCGTCTGGGACAATGCGCCAGCATTGGGCAAAAGATTGATCAGTTGGGCAGCAAAATTACCGTTCCAAAGGTCCTGCCAGGCATAATCCGGCACGGCGAAATCGGCTGGGGCCGGGATTACTTCAATCCCCTGTTTTTCGAACAGAGCTGCCGAACGCGGCAGATGCATCGCGGAAGTGACCAAAACGATGCGATCGATGCCTTCTTCCTTGAGCATCCGCGCGGAGAAAAGCGCATCTTCATAGGTGTTCTGGGAATCGGGTTGCAGCCAAAGCGCATCTTGCGGAATGCCGATGAAAACCAGCACCTCTTTCATCTCTTCCGCGGGGGTGCTTGGGCGGCCGCCAAGCCAGGTGATGTTACCGCCGCTCAAAAGCAGGCGCGGTGCTATCCCCTCCCGATAAAGGCGCGCAGCGTAAAGTACGCGGTCACCGGCGCCGTTCAATTCCACGGCAGCCCGCGGCGGCCCATAGGATTCGGTGCCCCCACCCAGGACGACAATCACATCGGCTGATGGAATGATTTCAGGTGGCGTGATTCGGGTTTCCAGCGAGCGCACCAGACTGGACGAAACCCATCGGTTACCGCCAACCCACAGAAGTAATAATGCCAAGCCAAGAAAAGCGTTGCGCGCCCGGCGTTTTTCTGAAAGTATAAGCGCAAAGAGGATCAAAATAGAGGCAAGGCCGATTGGATAAACCAGCAGCGGTAGGAATTTCGAGAGAAAGACAAACATGCACACCTCACGGGTGGTGAAAGGAAAACGGTTTGGAAATTATACCTTTCAAATTTGGGCTTTTAAATCTCGTCAATACACGGCTGACTCATTTAACTTGCATGGATTTCGTGTAAAATAGAAATAAATTATTCAGGAGGGAAAAAATGAATAAGTGGCGTCTTACCAATGCACTGACTCTGATAATTATGTTGATCGTCAATACGCTGGCGAACACCCTGCCGCTCAACGGCAAAACGACGGCTGAGATTTCCGATTCCTACCCGGTGCTGTTTACCCCGGCTGGCTATGTATTTTCGATCTGGGGGTTGATTTACCTGGCTTTGATCGGATTTACCATTTTTCAGGCGCTGCCAGGCCAACAGGCCAATCCGCGCATCGAACGTGTCGGCGGCTGGTTTACGCTAGCCAACCTCCTTAACGCCGGCTGGATTTTCGCCTGGCACTGGGAGATCCTCGGGTTATCCGTTATCCTCATGTTGGGTCTGTTAGCCTGCCTGGTGGTCATCTACACCCGGTTGGAAATTGGCCTGCACCCCCCGGTCCACCCGGTGGAACAGGCGCTGGTTGATTTTCCATTTTCGCTCTACCTGGGTTGGATATCCGTGGCAACCATTGCCAATATTAGCGCGGCGCTTTATGCCGCCGGTTGGAACGGCTTTGGTTTCTCACCGGAAACCTGGGCAGTGATCATGATCGGTGTAGCGACACTTCTTGGACTGCTGATGATCCACCGGCGTAACGCGATTGCGTATCCCGCGGTGCTTATCTGGGCGTTCATCGGTATTCGCCTCCGCCCGGAGCAGGTCGAGGTCGTGGGCACTGCCGCTGGCGTGGCAGCTTTTATCCTGTTGATTTACGTCACAATACGCATGCTGCGCGCCCGCCAGAAAATGCTTCTGGATGCCCGCGGTGAGCGTCCAACCGATTAATGGATGAATAGTTTGTGCTGAAGTTCACAAAGTCGATTGTCGGTTATAATCAGCGCCATTATTTATAAGCCATTATTAAATCCACCTTTTGGAGGAAAACGTGATGACTGAAAATTTAGTGTTGCTGCGTCATGGACAGTCGACCTGGAACCTGGAAAACCGCTTCACCGGCTGGACGGATGTAGATTTGACTGAGACGGGCATGCTGGAAGCCAAACAGGCCGGCCAGCTCATGCTGCAGGAAAAATACGAATTCGATTATGTGTTCACTTCAGTGCTCAAACGCGCCATCCGCACCCTGTGGATCGCCATGGATGCCATGGATGCCATGTGGCTGCCAGTCGAGCGCGCCTGGGAGCTTAACGAGCGCCATTACGGCGATCTGCAGGGTTTGAATAAAGCTGAGACCGCCAGGAAGTTCGGCAACGAACAGGTGCAGATCTGGCGGCGCAGCTTTGCCACCCCACCTCCCCCGCTGTCACTGGATGACCCGCGCCACCCGCGCTTCGACCGGCGCTATGCAAAGGTTGACCCGCAAGTGCTCCCGGCTACCGAATCCTTGAAGATCACCCTGGCGCGGGTGATGCCATACTGGGAAAAATCCATTGCGCCGCGGCTGCTGGCTGGCGAGAAAATATTGGTGGTGGCACACGGCAACAGCCTGCGCGCCCTGGTCAAATACCTCGACAAAATTTCCGATGACGATATCGTCGAATTGAATATTCCTACCGGTGTGCCGCTGGCATATTCACTTGACGATAAATTTAATGTACTTACCCGCCGCTACCTGGGCGATGCTGAAGCGGTCAAAGCAGCCGCAGAAGCTGTGGCGCGCCAGGGAGTGGCCAAACCTTAATATTGCAAAAGAATACCTGCGAAAGAAAGACTGCCTCTTGACGAAGCAGTCTTTCTTTGTGTTTAACAGATGGTTTACACTTCCGAATGCACCAGAAAGAGCCGCACAAACCGCCCGTGCCTATTCTCCCTGAGTCTTGAATACATAATCCCAGAAAGGCGATGAAACGCCGAAACGCATATTCGGCGTTTTGAAATGGTGGCGCATGTGGTGACGTTTCAAGGCTTTCCAGATTCCCGAGCGCATGGGAAAATGATGAGTGGCGTAGTGTGTCAGGTCATAGCACAGGTAACCGATAATGAAACCGGAGAAAAGCGGTCCAACCCAATTGCTGCCGCCCAGAATGACGCCAAAGAACAGGTGGAAAAAGCCGTAGAACAGCAGCGCCAATGGAATGCTCACCACCGGCGGCATAACCAGGCGGGTCTTGCATTGCGGCTGCGCATGATGCACTCCATGGAACAAAAAGAATATTTTCTTTTGCGCCTCGGTTTTGGGACGATAGTGAAACACAAAGCGGTGCAGCAAATATTCTGCCAGCGTCCACAGGAACAGGCCGAACAGGAAGGCAAAGAATATCCAGCCCAGTCCCTGGCCTCGCGGCCAATCTATAAATCCGCGCACCAGGGCATAAAGGCTGATCGGCAGCCAGATAATCACCACGACCGCAGGGTGGATGTGGGAGAAAAACTCCAGAAAATCCGATTCAAAAAGCCGGATCGGCTCTTCACTATTGTTAATTTTGATTTCTTCCATTATTTCCTCGGTTTGTTAATCGGGAACAGGATGTTTTTTATTTTACCCAGCAATGGTTAAGGTTACAATCATTTTTAAGGTTATTGTTAAACCATGCCTCCCCTGATTTGCGTCCACTCCTATTATTCACTGCTGGAAGGCGTTCATTCACCAGATGAACTGGCCGCACGTGCAGCCGCGCAAGGATTACCAGTTCTGGCTTTGACGGATCACAATATGCTTACCGGCGCTGTTGAATTTGCCATTGCCTGCCGGAAAGCAGGCATCCGGCCGATCTTCGGGCTGGAAGTGGATGTGCACTCCCTGTCGGAATCCCACCCGAATGGACCATTGCCGCGCCTGACGCTGCTGGCGGAGAATGAGGAAGGCTGGTCCAATTTGTGCCGGTTGAGCAGTCTGGTGAATGTGGGCGCTGAGCGCCCTTTGACCATGAATGAAATCAGTCTGCATTGCTCAGGGTTGATTTTGCTCACCGGCGGCACACGCGGAATTGCAAACCTGCTTTTGCGTCAAGGACAACCAGGCTTTGCCCGGCGAATGCTGGCAGAACTTTTACGGCTGTTCCCGAACCGTCTTTTCGGGCGATTAACCGGCAACGGTCCCCTTCAGGCCGAAGAACAGCTATTCGCTGACCTGGCCGGGCAAGTAAATCTTCCGCTGGTGCAAGCCCCTGAAGTGTTTTACCTTGCAAAAGAAGATGAAAACCTGCACCGCACGGTCTGTGCCATCCGCGCAAACCTCCCGGTTCAAAAAGTCGCCGCTTCTCATGGCTACACGCAATTTGCAACCTTTCCTCAAAGCGCATCCAGCGAAGTTCTTGCTAGCCGTTTCCCTCAAGCAGCTCAAAACACGGATATTGTGGCATCCCGCTGCACGTTCGAGATGCCCTTCGGAGTGGTTCGCTTCCCACAAGTTCCACTTCCGACCGGCCAAACCCCTTCTCAGGCACTGCGCGAAAAAGTCTATAACGGCGCAAGAAAGCTTTACAAAGTGATCACGCCGGCGCTCGAAGAGCGTCTGGAGCACGAATTGACCACAATAGCGGGATTGGGCTACGACCCGATATTCCTGATCATGGAAGAATTGCTCACCTATGCCCGCAAGCAGGGCATCCTGTTCTCATCGCGCGGGTCGGCTGCATCTTCACTGGTTGCGCACTGCCTGGGGATCACCAGCCCGGACCCGCTGCGTCTGTCTCTGTATTTCGAGCGTTTTCTTAACCCAGCCCGCTCCTCCCCTCCCGACATCGATACCGATATCGATTCGCGCCGGCGGGATGAAATCATCCAACATTGTTTTAAAACCTACGGCGAAGAAGAAGTAGCAATGGTGGCCACCATCAACCGCTTCCGTCCGCGTTCTGCCGCTGGCGATGTTGCCAAGGCGCTTGGTTTTTCACCTGCTGAATCCCGCAAACTATCCCATGAACTTCCAAACTCTTTTTTTGCGGGGCGCGGCGCTGCGGGGGGCAGAAGCGGCGAAAAGGACATCTTCGCTGAACTGGCGCAACGTTATCCGGACGGGATTCACCAGGAGGTGTTCGCTCAATCCCGGCGGTTATTGGGAATCCCGCGCCATTTGTCCGTGCATCCAGGCGGAATGGTAATCTCTCCAGGTAAAATGACTGATCTGGTCCCGGTGATGCGCTCAGGTGGGAAGGGGGTATTGATCTCTCAATTCGACCTTGAATCACTGGCTTATCTGGGTCTGGTCAAAATTGACCTGCTTGGTATCCGTGGCTTGACGGTAATGGCTGATGTGGCCGCAGCGATTTACTCGTGGAGCAAAGCAGATTATGCCCGGCCCACTCAAGTACTTGAAAAAATTCCGAGAGCAGATCCATCAACCAGTGAAATCGTCTCGGCCGGTAAAACAATTGGCTGCTTCCAGATTGAAAGCCCGGGTATGCGTTCCACACTTAAACTAATCCATGCAACCGACCCGGACGATGTAATGGCAGCCCTGGCATTATATAGACCCGGTCCATTACGCGGCGGGCTGCGCGACGCTTTTATTCGGCGGCATAACAAAGAGGAACCCGTCAGTCAGCTTCACCCCTCGCTGACAACCATCTTGGAGGATACCTATGGTGTAATCCTTTACCAGGAGCAAGTGCTGCGCATTGCGCATGAAATCGCCGGACTTAGTCTGGCAGAATCGGACTTATTGCGGCGTGCGATGAGTCATTTTGATCCTGGTAAGCAGATGCAAAACTTGAAAGATAAGTTTGTTCGCGGTGCCGGCGATAGGCAGCAGATCACGCCAGACCTGGCTGAAAATATTTGGGACATGATGGCAGCCTTTGCCGGTTACGGCTTTCCCAAAGCACATGCAGCCTCGTACGCACAGGTTGCCTGGAACTCCGCCTGGTGTAAGGCGCATTACCCGGCCGAATTTCTTTCAGCAGTGCTGGCTAACTGGGGCGGTTATTACAGTCAACGGGTTTACCTGATGGAAGCCCGCCGCCTTGGATTCCCACCCCGGCCGCCCCACATTAATTTCTCGGGCCGCGAATGCACAGTGGTATACCCCGGCGGCAGCGCGATGTTGTACCTTGGGCTGGACCAGGTACGTGACCTCACCAACCGGACCATCCAGCGAATTATCCGGCAGCGGCCATTCCACTCATTGGAAGATTTCCTGCTGCGCGTCGATCCGCGTCCCGCCGAAGCTCAGAACTTGATTCGCTGCGGGGCACTGGCGGGTCTGGGTTCCATCCCCGGCCTGTTGCATCAATTGGGAGCGGGTACACGAAAACCCGGGCAGCCCTCCTTATTTGAGGTCGAATCCGCGATAGATGAACCGGATTGGGCGTTGGCTGAGCGGGTGGCGGCGCAGCAGGAAATTCTCGGAATCGGTGTGGATGCTCACCCCTTGGACCTGTACGCAGCGCAGTTGCGTCGTGTGCAGGCGATCAGTACAGTCGAAGCGCTGGAAACCAGCGGTAAAAGGGTAACGGTGGCTGGCGTCCGCCAGAGCCATCGCCGTAGTAAAACCTCCTCCGGTGAATGGATGGCTTTTCTTACACTGGAAGATTTCGACGGGATGTTGGATGTAGTGCTCTTTCCAGCCGTTTTCCGCTTCACCCGAAAAGAAATCTTCACCGAAAACAGGCCGATTCTCGTCGAGGGCGTAATGGAAACCAACCTGGAGCGTGAAGATCCATTTTTGCGCGCTGAACGCGTCCATTTATTGGGTGAATGAAGAATTCGCCCGCATCCAACCGGCGGAAAATTCGTATAATATTATTGGAGCATTTGAATCATGATTGAAAAAACAAGAGTCCCCATTCTATTGTGGCCATTTTGGGCTTTGTGGCGGCTGGTACTGAAGGTCTTCGAACTCACCGGAAGACTGGTGGGTGCCATCCTTGGTTTGGTCTTTATGATCGCCGGAATCGTGTTGACCGTGACGGTCTTCGGGGCCATCATTGGAATTCCGCTGATCGTTTTTGGTTTTATGCTTTCCCTGCGCAGCCTGTTCTAAAAATATGGCAGATACTCCACGGAGCGCCAACCGCGCCCCGGTTCGCCGTGACAAAGCTGAGCAGTTGGTGCTGGTCACACTGTTGTCCTTTGGCGGCTCTGTCATGGTCACGCGGGCTTTCCTCGAACTGACCGGTTACCCCCAGATAGGAGGTGGCGGATTGCATTTCGCCCATGTAATTTGGGGCGGGATATTTTTATTTGTTGCCACGCTCCTGCCGATCATATTGGCCAACCAATGGGCGCTTTACTGGTCGGCTGCGACAGGTGGAATCGGTTTTGGCCTGTTTATCGATGAGGTGGGCAAATTCATCACGCAAACCAACGATTATTTCTACCCGCCAGCCGCGCCAATTGTTTATACCCTGTTTCTGATAACGACGCTGGTCTATATCCACGTCCGCCGACCAAAAGAGGCTTCGCCGCGTGAAGAACTTTACCGTGTACTGCAAGGTCTGACCGAACTGCTGGATCACGACCTGGATGCAACTGAAAAGGCCGCCCTGAAAAAGCGCCTGGATAGTATTCGCAGTCAAAGCGATGATCCGCAGTTACTCAACCTGGCCGAATCGTTGGACCAGTACATCCAGTCGGAACATATTCAGACCGCGCCCGAAAGGCGGCCGCAATGGGTCCTCAAACTCCAGAGCTGGATGAAAGCCGTCGAAAATTTCTTTACTCGCCCCCGGTTGCGGATCGTTTTGATTCTCAGCCTCGGGGCTGTTGGAGTTTACTCGATCGTCAGGCTTGTAACCTTTGGTATGTTTGCAACGGCAGTGTTCCAGGGAGTGGATATTTCTCCATTGGTTCGTCCGGCTGATATTGATGTGGCCAATCAGCCGCTCTGGTATGCTATTCGCCAGGCGGTTCAGGGCCTGGTTGGTTTTCTATCTTTCCTGGCAGCTATTTATTTTGTACTAAAGCGCGATCACACCGCGGTTACATTGGCCATCCTTGGCCTGACTTTTTCATTGGCAGTAGTAAACATCCTCGTTTATTACCTGGACCAATTTTCCGCCACTTTCGGCGCGCTTTTTGAATTTGCGGTTTTGATGGGCGTAGCTGTTTACCGCCAGCGCTTTTTGATAACCCCACGAACACCTACTGATCCGCCCATCAAACTTTAAAGTACATCAACAACCGGAAAAATAGCGGCCGGATTGGTCTCGGTGATCTCCGCCTGCAAGGCCCCCTTGCTGATCTCGCGCAGCGCACCCTGGAAGCCAGGCAAGCTTTTAGCAGCAAACTGAAGCGTCAGAGTAATATCTCCCGCAAAATTTTCACCCAGGGTTTGCCCGCCATGTTCTGCGATTAATATCCGGATGCGCTCGAATAATGGGTACGGCAATACCAGCCTGACTGTATGGGTTGGTATTTTCTCAGCCAGCGGCAGCCCAACTAAAACAGATTTAACCGCATCGGTGTACGCGCGCACCAACCCACCGGTGCCAAGTTTGGTTCCACCAAAATAGCGGGTCACTACTACTGCAGCATCGCCCAGGCCGCTACCTTTCAGCACTGCCAGCGTTGGACGCCCGGCCGTTCCCTGGGGTTCACCGTCATCTGAACAGTGTTCGATGATACTAACGCCGTGCCCGACGATAAAAGCCGGGACGTTGTGGGCTGCGTTTGGATGAACAGCCCGGATTTTAGCAATAAAATTACGAGCTTCCTCGACCGAAAATACCGGTGTAATCGTGGTGATGAAACGCGAATTTACCACTACAATTTCAGTATGATGTTCACTGGCTGGAATAAGCAGGCGGTCAGTTTTATTCATTGTGCGGTTACACTTTTGGGAGTAAAAGTCATTTGATCAAGGTTTATGAATAAATTCCGTGCGTTATACGCTCTGAACTCACAGGACACCCATTGGTGAGGTACACTGCAAGCGAGTAAAGTTAAGCATCTCAAAGATTGCCAGCAGAATCTTCCGCTTCGCTCAGGGTGACATCCATTATTTAGACTTAGTATACCTTTGAAAATTGGAGAAAGATGAGGTTCAGGCCAATGAAAGCAGGGGTTGATTTTGTTGGAGTGGGTGTTGGGGCAGTGATTGTTGATCCTCGAGGCCGTTTGTTTCTGGCAAAGCGGGGTGAAAAAGCGAAAAACGAGCGCGGCTGCTGGGAATTCCCCGGTGGAAGCGTTGAATTTGGGGAAACCCTGGCGGACGGCCTGAAACGTGAAATGCAGGAGGAGTACGGGATAGAAATTTCTGTCGGCAAGCTTTTGGATGTGATCGATCACATCCTTCCCCGGGAAGGCCAGCATTGGGTTTCACCCACGTACATTTGCAAAGTCGTCAGCGGAGAACCGCGCATCATCGAGCCGAAAAAATGCGCTGAAATCGGTTGGTTTGCGTTGGATGAAATCCCTGAACCGCTTTCAGTCATCAGCCGGGAAAACCTGCAGCACTACCGGTCAACTTTACCGGCAAATTCAGCCACACCATCCACAAAGGCGGCATCCATGAAACATTTTCTTGTACACATTCAATACAAAGTACCCGTTGAGCAACTGGGCGATACGGTCCGACAGCACCGGGAGTTTCTCCAAATGGGTTATGAACGCGGCTGGCTGCTCATGTCTGGCCCGCGCGAACCAAAAACCGCCGGGATTGTTGTCGCGCGTGCGCCTTCCCGCGAGGAATTAGCGGGCTTTTTCGAGAATGACCCATACAAAGTGATGGGCCTGGCCGACCATGAATTCACGGAATTCGACCCGGTCAAATTTCAGCCGTTTCTGACAGACTGGGTGACCGGTTTGGAATAACGCTCGAGCAGCAGATTGGCAATTTCATCCGCTCCGTTAATGCCGTCACGATGAATCTTCGGCGTCTGGAGCAAGCGGTCTGGTAAATCACCCCAGTTTCCACTGCCAAAGTCCAGGTAGGTGAGTTCGAGGGCACCCATCGCGCGTCGAGCAAATTCTGCCAGGGGCGGCGTTTCTGGAAATTTTTCCCGAGGAATGTAAGCAAATGGCAAACCCGCCTGATACACCTCGGCGAGGGTACTGTAACCAAGCTTTGCTATGACCGCATCGCTGGCTTGAACCAGATCGGGATGATAAAAATTGCTACGGTGAGGTAACAGCATTAGATTGTCTTGTCGTAACAATTGGTTGGAGGTACCGGGCAGCACGAAACGGCAATGGGAGTACTTTTTCAATGCCGCCAGGCTGCTGAATTTTTCCTCGATACCCCCCACAGTGACCAGTATCACCGGTTCATCATTGGCAATTCCTAAGCGTTCACGGGTATCCGCCCGCTGATGGACAGGCCGGCGGGCAACCGGCGGTACCTGTTGCACGGCTGAATTGGTTTGAACTGCCGGCATAGTCTGAATATGCAGATCTGCCTGACTGAATACCTGCTCGAAATCATTGACAAAGGGGATGAAACCCGGTTCCAGGTCGGCGTACCTGGCGTAAATAAAGTCCCAGGTGAAATTTTCTACCAGAACGGCCGGCAGCCCGGCGGCGTGCGCTGCCTGAATGCCAACAGGCGCGATATCGCACACGACCAGCCGGCATTGGCGCTCAGCCAGAATTTTTGCAGCTACTGATATCTGGCTATGCGCATTTGTTTTGGCGTGCTTGAGCTTTGCGACGGTAGCAGGCAAATCTTCGCTGAATGGCGATGTTTGTACCAGACCAACGTCGCCGGCGAAATTATGATAGGTAAACCCGGCGCTTAGCGAATCACGAAAAAACCATTCAGGTACCTGCGTAAACAAGTCAAAATGAACATTTGGTAGTCTGGCTTGCAATGCCTGCATCACCGCTGAAGCCCTGGCAGCGTGCCCAAACCCGTGAGCGGTTATAAAATAGCCCATCCGAAATTCAGTCTTTATTGACCTACCCTCGACAAGAAATAATATCAGCCGCAATTGTACCCGACTGCGGCAAATTAACCATTCAGAAAAAGATTGATCGACCCTTGCTGCTCCTTACCAGACGCGCCATGGCTAAAGGTATAATTTACACCATGAAAACAGCGGGGGTTGGCCGGATCGATATCGCGCGCTTGCTTATTGGGCTGGTTATTTTCTTCAACCTGCAGGCCGCGTTTTTGTTCATCGTTAACCCGGCTGCTTATTCGACCGGGTTTGAAGTCAGCGGCGTCGTTGGCGAAAAACTGGTTCAGGGAATGGGCATCCTCTTTTTGATGTGGAATGTCCCATATATTTATGCGTTGACCAATCCGATTCGGCACCGTACATCCCTCCACCAGGCGATCATCATGCAGGCAATCGGCGTCGTTGGCGAAACAATCCTCTGGCTTACACTGCCATCTGGGCATCCAGCCATGGAAAGCACTGTCGTCCGTTTTGCAATATTCGACGGCAGCGGGCTGATTGCACTATGTGCAGCACTTTGGATTACCCGCCGCAGAAGTTAAACGGGGTTTTGCGCGGGTTCTTCGTTTTCAGGCTCTTCAAAGGGCGCTTCGGTTGGGATAACCGGCAATCGGACGAACATGCGACGGATAAAGTCCTTCGGCCGGGTTACTACCCGCAGCACCACCACGCTCATGTCGTCTCGCGGCCGCCCTTGATCCAGGCGGATTGCCTGCGTTAACAGTGAATCGGCAATTACCTGAGCCGATGGCTCCTGTTCTTCCAGCATCCCCTCCAATAAGGAGCACACATCAATGCCGATACCACCGTTGGCTGTGCCAGAATTCATCACGCCATCGGTATACATGACGACAGTTGTGCTTTTCTTCAGGTTAATCTCGGAGATTGACGGCCGTACATTACGCGCTGAACCAATAGGTTGAGGCATGCCGCTCAAACATTCCACCCGGCTGCTCTGCGCCACAAAAATTGGCGTGGGGTTATTGCGTGTCAACACCAGTGTGCAGGTTTCAAGATCGGCGCTTAAGATGTTCAGGTAAGCAGGATCACGGCCGTTGCGCTCGGTAAACAGAAAGTCAGAAACCGCGCGAGCGGCTGCGCCATCACGGATTCCATCAGACAACAAGCTAAGGACCTTACGAACTACCAATCCAGAAACAAGTTTCCCAATATGACCGGTGGTTAATGCATCACTCATGACCACTGACAGGCCGCCATTTGGCCGCTCAATGACTTCGATCGAATCCCCGCTTTCATGCGACCCATGTTGCGTAACCTTGGCTACGGCAATCTGAATTTCCATTTGATTATTTTACATTAAAAATTCAGGTTGGGAAGTCGAATCCGAAGCAGCCACGATTACCGTCAGTAAATCTTGCTGGTAAGCTATGGTCTCTATTCTGGCGTTGAGCCCGTATTTTTTCAACTTCATCAGAGATTCTTCCAGCGTGTTCCGGTCTGGCAAGGTTTGCCCAGTGACCCGATATATCCCCCGCAAAAGAATGCTCACAATGCTGCCTCCCCCGACTTGCACCCCAAGCAGGACAATCAGCTTCCCCATAGGCCTTAATACCCGCCGGCAGGCTTTTAATGTCTCAGGGTAAGCAATGTATTCGCTGGGAAAAGTAGCAACAATAGTATCCATCGAAGAGTTGGAAAGTGGAAGCTGCTGCGCCAACCCCCGTACCAGCATCGCTGGCTGTTGGACTGTTTTATGCATTTTATCTTCGGCTATGCGCAACATATGACGACTTTGATCGATGCCAAAAGTGCGGTAACCCGCTGCTATCAAAGCGTCCTGCAATGTACCTGTGCCGATCCCCAGTTCGAGCACATCCTTGCCCTCGATCAACGGCAGCACCGACCGCACCCAGTCCTTCCAGTGCCCGCCTGAGACCGCCGCAGCCACCAGGTCGTAACTCCAGGCAAAAGAATGGTAGAGCAAGTGAAAGAAGATTCGTAAAAACCAGCTCATAGTAGAAAAGAATATCACAACATGGAGTTCTTGAACAAATTGTTTGCATAAATCGAAATTTTGTTCTATAATGTTTTTATGGCAGCAGAATCGCTTTCTGTACTGAAAAACCTGGCTGATTTGAGTCAGTTCGAGCAGGAAGATCCGGCGGCGTCCGGCTGCCCGCTGCCGTTAGGCAGTTCGAAGACCGCAGATACCCCTCCGGCCCGCTCTTCGACCGGTTCGATCCCTGAAATTTTCCACGCCAAGAAATCAGGTGGGGGAGAAATCCGTCTGCTCAAGACTGTACTCAGCAGCGCCTGCGAACGCAATTGTAATTACTGCGCTTTCCGCGCCGGGCGGGATTTTCACCGCGAAACGCTCAAACCGGACGGCATGGCCAAACTGTTCAGTCAACTCAACCAGTCCGGCATCGCTGAAGGTCTTTTTTTGAGTTCCGGGATAGTGGGCGGCGGCATTCGCACCCAGGATAAAATTCTTGACACAGCCGATATATTGCGCTTTAAGCACGGCTACAATGGCTACCTGCACCTCAAACTCATGCCAGGCGCTGAAAAGGACCAGGTGCTGCGGGCAATGCAGTTGGCCAATCGCGTCTCCATCAACCTGGAAGCGCCCAACCCTGTGCGGCTGCAAAAACTAGCCCCGCTTAAAACTTTCGCTGAAGAATTGTTGAAACCGCTACAGTGGGCAGATGAAATTCGGCGCACGCTCAACCCCCTGTCGGCGTTTAACTTGCGCTGGCCTTCACTGGCGACCCAGTTCGTGGTTGGCGGCGTGGACGAGACTGATCTTGAATTGCTGCAACTCACCCAATACCTGCACAGCAAGCTGTCTCTTACCCGCGTCTATTTCTCGCCGTTCAAACCGGTGCGGGGTACGCCGTTCGAAAATCTCCCGCCCGAAAATCTGCTGCGTCAGGTACGCCTTTACCAGGCTGCTTTTCTGCTGCGCGATTACGGCTACAGTCTGGAAGATTTTCATTATTCAAGCAGCGGACAACTTCCATTGGACGCAGACCCCAAAATGGCCTGGGCGCGCGAACATCTGACAGAGAATCCGTTGGAAATCAACACGGCAGACCGAATTCAGCTATTGCGAATCCCGGGCATCGGACCTGTTTCTGCCAAACGTATTCTGCAATCCCGCCGCCAACATCCGATCAAAGAAGCAGGCGCACTGCGAGCGTTTGGTATTCCCCTGGAACGTACGCTGCCTTTCATCCTGATCAATGGAAAACGACCCGACCGCCAACCGCAGTTGTTGTGATTGAATGACTTGTAAACATTACGTACGTGGGGCGAGAGGATTTTAACATCCCCTCAATGGGGAGAACCGCCGACCAACAAAAAACGGCCTTGCAAACCATGAAGGTGGGAATCCAACCAATCATCAGAGGGAGAGAGCTTGGGAGGGAAGGGGGAGGGGTTTTTGAAGAACGAAATAACTGAGTATAATTTTTCAAACACTCCGATTACCATCGGACGTGTATTTTAAAATCTACTGTAGAATTGAATAACTTCAAACTTCTTCAAGAGGTGATTCATGGCTGTCCTTGCCAATTCTATGCCCCCTATTGCCATCAGCCAGGAAGAACTGAGTGCCTGGGGTCGACTCTGGTTAGCCGAAGATTATCAGGAACTTATCAAACCAAAGACCAGAAGGCAAGCGGAACTTGGCCCTCAACTTGCTGACAAGCATAAAAAACCAAATAGGTTTACCAAAAAACAATCAGTAAACTTTCCAATGGTCATTGACAGGGCGTATGGAACAGCGTTAGCCAGAATGCTCGGTGGGATTCCTGTCTTGCCCCCCATACACAGAACACCTCTTCTTCCAGCTGGACCTGATTGTGTCGAGGTAGGAGCTGTCAGAATTATTGGTGGGGTCAGACCGCAGAATTTTGATGCGGCCTACCGTCCTGATGGTCCAAGAATTGTTTTTGACAGTAAGACCTTGAATGACACGGATAGTATCCGTAAAAATTGGCAGAATATGATTAACGACATCGCCACGGAAGCTACCACTGTCCACACCCGTTTTCCGTATGCGCTTGTTACCTTTATCGTAGTTCTTCCGCGACCTGCCTTACTTTTTCAACAGGAGGTGGATATAATTAGAACATTAGAGCGATTGGGAACCCGCAAAGACCCTATGGACCAGGTTCAACTTGCGGAAGCCATATCGATGATCGTCTGGGATCCCGCTACAGCAACCATTGACACGAATACGCCTCCGAGAACTTCAAACCTTAGGCTGGAATTAATGCCTGAAACTATTTATACCCATTATCTAGCACGCTATAAAGGTTTGCCTCCGCACAACCTTGCAGAAATACCTGAAGAACAAGAAAACGGCGAAGAATAAGGAATTGTCTATTGTTTGAAACTAATAAGGGGCATGTAAATAAGCAAAAGTTGCGGGGCGGATACTACACTCCTCTAAAGCTTGCACGTTACCTGGTTGATTGGGCAGTTAGAACCGGAACTGAGCGGATATTGGAACCGAGTAGTGGTGATGGTAATTTCATTGAGGCCATTGCTCAGAAATCAGTCCGTGAGAATTTGCCATCTTTATCCATAGTCGCCATTGAGATTGAGGAAAGTGAATTACTAAAAGCACAGCGCAGGGTTCGGGAAATAGCCCATCCAGTAGAGATTACCTGGGCTTGTAGTGACTTTTTTAAAGAATATACGAACCTCAAAGACGAGGAAACGTTTGACGTTTTAGTCGGCAATCCCCCATTTATCCGGTTCCAGTATTTTGATGAAGATTCACGGAATATTGCATTTTCCCATCTCAAAGAAGCAAAGTACAAACCGACAAAGCTAGCAAATGCCTGGGTTGCTTTTATTCAATTGGGGATTGAACTTCTGCGTCCGGGTGGCAGATTGGCCATGGTTGTACCGGCTGAACTCTTACAGGTAAACTATGCTGCCGAACTCAGGTCGAGATTAAGCCGGATATTTTCGCATGTGGTGATTGTGGGATTTAAAAAGCTGGTATTTCCGGACATTCAACAAGAAGTGGTGCTGTTACTCGCTGAAGGGAAAAGAGCTGTCTCTGGCCCGGCCTCAGACATCCACACGATTGAATTTGACAGTGGCGAGGAATTAGTCCTGCAGGATTTAGAAAGGGCAATCTCGCACGTTGAGTCCAAACATTCACGCAACGGAATGAAGTGGACCTCATTATTTTTGAGAAGTGAGTCGTTCAAAGCTTTGGATGAGGCACAGCAATCACCCAGGCTGATTCCCCTTGGACAATTAGCACAGGTTGACGTTGGGGTAGTGACTGGCAGAAACAACTTCTTTGTCCTTGATGCCAAGACCCGCAAAGAATTAGGAGTCGAACAGTTTACGGTTCCGATCGTAGGCAGAACGACTGCCCTTACTTCGGCGGTTTTTAGTGAAAGCGATCTTGCCCAGTACAGTATATCTAATCGAGCATATTTACTGGACCTGACCGGAGAACCGCTCGATTCTTTCCCACAGCCATTAATTGATTACATCAAGTCAGGCGAGGCAGATGATATCAATGCCGGCTACAAATGCCGGATCAGATCCAGATGGTATGATGTGCCTTCTGTTTACGTCCCCGGTGGGTTTATCTTCCGGCAGATCCATAAGTATCCGCTTCTAGTAGTCAACCAAGCCGGAGCTACCTCGACCGACACTATTCACAGGGTCAGATTTAACGGTATATCGCCTACACTTTTGGCAGCCACATTTTTCAATTCGCTTACTTTGGCCTGGTCTGAAGTCTGTGGCAGAAGTTATGGGGGTGGGGTATTGGAGCTGGAACCAAGGGAAGCTGAAGAACTCCCAATTCCTTACTGGGATGATGTACAGCTGGATATTGAAAAAGTTGATGCACTTTTGCGAAAGTCTTATGAAGTCGAAGCACTGGATTACGTTGATGGTGTTGTTCTTCGTGGCGCACTGGGTTTTGATTCAATAATGGTTAAAAATATCCGGTCAGCCTGGTATGAACTGCGCGACAGGCGAATTAACCGGCATTAATAAAGCACTCCCCATTCGTAGACATAATCTTCCGGGTGCACTCAGGGTGTACAAATAGGCCTTTAAATCACTAAACCCACACATATACGAACTTGTTAGGGTTAGTAACACCATATCTGGTGTTGTTTTGGTCGGGGCGAGAGGATTTGAACCTCCGACCTCTTGCACCCCATGCAAGCGCGCTAGCCGGACTGCGCCACGCCCCGATTTGCGAGCGAAATTATAAGCCACATATTTATTTTCTGCAACCCTTCAAACGTCTTTCAAAATCCTGCACCTCAAATAAATGCAGGCGGTTAATTTCACCCCTCCCCTGTTCGATTCATTGAGAGTATAATCGGCACGTTAAGCCAGCCCCAAGCTGGCATTTGTCTGACCCGGAGGCCTTGACTGCATGAATCGTCGTTATGTAAACCTGATTTTCATCCTCCTTCTGCTCGCCCTCTCGATCTGGATCGACCTTCCCTCAAACCCCGGAATTAAACTAGGATCATTCGAAAGAAGCCTCGAAACGGTTTTGGGGCTGGATCTGCGCGGGGGTATGCAGGTGATTCTGAGCGTCCCCTCAGAAATTGCTGTTACACAGCAAAATTTACAGGATGCCGCTCAAATTTTGGAAAACCGGTCGAACGCTCTGGGTGTGGACGAAGTAGTTTACCAGACAGCTGGTGAGCGCATTATCGTCGGCGAATACCCCGGCGCTTCGAACGCGGAAGACGTAATCGGCAAAATCAAAGAAACCGGACAACTCGAGTTCGTCGATTTTGGCGATTTGCGCGTCCCTGAAGGAACAGTGGTCGAGACCGATTTCGGTCTGTCCGCTTCAACCGGCACTGAACCAACCCCAACCGCCGAAGTTACCCCCACCGGCGAGGCAACCGCAACTGCCGAAGCAACGCCAGAAGCTACACCAACCGAAACCACCGCTGCTACCCGCTATCATACCGTTTTGACAGGCGCCAACCTCAAGTCGGTCAGCGTGGTACGCGGCCAGTTAAATGACTACACTGTGGCTCTGGAGTTCGACTCCGAAGGCGCCGACATTCTTAAAGAATGGACGACCGCGAATGTCGGAAAAATTTTGGGAATCGTGCTGGATAAAGCGGTGATTTCCTCGCCTTCGGTGAACAACCCGATTCCAGACGGCCAGGCTGAAATTATCGGTTCGTTTACCAATGAATCAGCCAATGCTCTGGCAGTTCAACTGCGCTACGGCTCGCTGCCTATTCCGCTGGAAATCGAGCAAATCCGCGTAATCGGCCCGACCCTTGGCCAGGACTCGCTGGATAAATCGTTATTAGCCGGCATCATCGGTTTCGGCATTGTCATGTTATTCATGGGAATTTATTACCGCGTTCCCGGTGTGGTGGCTGACCTGGCAATCATTTTCTACGCCTTAATCACCTTTGCCATCTTTAAGCTGGTTCCGGTTACCTTGACGCTGCCTGGCATTGCCGGCTTCCTGCTCAGTACCGGTTCAGCGCTGGATGCCAACATTCTGATTTTCGAACGTTTGAAAGAGGAGTTGCGCAACGGCCGCACTATGCGGCAGGCAATTGACCTTGCCTGGCGGCGTGCCTGGCCTTCCATTCGCGATTCGAACATTGCCGCATTGATTACTGCTGCGATTTTGTTCTGGTTCGGCTCGACCTTCGGCGCCAGTTTTGTCAAAGGTTTTGCGCTGACCCTGGCTCTTGGCGTGGGCGTCAGCCTTATGACCGCATTCACCGTAACCCGCACCCTGCTCGGCCTGGTGGTTGATTTGTTCAAAGACCCAGAACAACGCCCGGGTTTGTTCGGGCTCTAAAGGAATGCATCATGATTAATATTCTTGGTAAACGCTACTACTACTTTGCCCTTTCCCTGCTGTTGATCATTCCCGGACTGATCATTTTGGCAGTCAAAGGCTTGCCGCTGGCCATCGATTTCAAGGGGGGAACGCTGCTTGAACTGCAATTCCCCTCCACTCAGTTGCCTGAAACCAGCGCGGTGGTCGCTCTGTACAACGATATGGGCTTCAAAGAGGTTCAGGTACAAACTGCCCTCGGTATATCCGGTGAACGCGACATCCTGGTAATCCGCTCGCCTTTCATGGACGATACAACCAAGATCGCATTGATCGAACAAATGAAAACTGATTTTGGCGTAAGCGAGATTTCCGTCAACCGCTTTGACAGCGTCGGTCCGGTCATCGCCCAGCAGGTAACCAGCCGGGCCGCCCTGGCAGTTGCCATCGCTGCGCTGGCGGTCATTCTCTACATTACCTATGCGTTCCGCGGCATTCCCCATGCCTTCCGCTACGGTGTATGCGCGATCATCGCCATGCTGCATGATATCTTGATCGTGTTCAGCATCACCGCCATCGGATCTGTGCTGTGGGACTGGCAAATGGATTCGATGTTCCTGACGGCTCTACTGACAGTGATCGGTTTCTCGACCCAGGACAAGATTGTGGTGTTCGACCGAATCCGCGAGAACAGCAGCTTTCTACGCAAACTTCCCTTCGAAAAACTGGCAAACCATTCCATCGTGCAGACCTTACAACGCTCGATCAATACCCAGTTGATGACAGTAGAATTTATGCTGCTGTCGCTGGCGTTATTTGGCGGCGTAACATTGCGCGAATTTGCGGTCATTCTGCTGGTTGGCCTGTTGAGCGGTACCTACTCTTCCATTTTCGTCGCAGCACCTCTGCTGGTAGTGTGGGAAAATCAGGAATGGAAAACCTGGTTCCGCAAACAGAGCGCCAACGCCTGAATTGCCTGAACAGTCGCTGATGAACAGGGCCCCGGGTAAATCAAACCAGGACCCTGTTTTATTTTGCTCACCTTTGTTTATATTCCCTGATTTTTTAAGCCACCGGAACCCGGGAATCCGGTAAAATGGATTGGGTGAAATTTCACGAAAGCACCGCAATGGTAATTTAATCTTACTCGCACAAATTCCAAACTAAACCAACAAAAGAGGAATACAATGCGCAAAGAAGTCGTTCTGATCACCGGCGCAAACGGTGAAATCGGCCACGGGCTCATCACGCACCTGGGAAAGCAGGGTAATTTTGGCGTTATAGCGCTGGATGTTCAACCGCTGGATGAAGCTCTCAAACCGTATGTCGAGAAATTTATTCAGGGGGATATTCTGGATACCATGCTTCTCGGCCGGCTGGTGGCTGAATACGAAATCCGGGCGGTGTACCACCTGGCGTCCATCCTCTCTACCAAAGCTGAATACAACCCGGAGACTGCGCATCGGGTAAACGTCGAGGGCACGCTCAATCTACTGCGTCTCTCCGTGGAACAGTCGCAGTGGCAGGGCCGGCCGGTGAAATTCCTCTACCCCAGTTCCATTGCCGCTTACGGCCTGCCTGACCTGGCTACGAAGAATTCGGCCGGGAAGATCAAAGAACACCACTGGCTGGAACCGACCACCATGTATGGCATTAACAAGCTGTATTGTGAACATCTTGGCCGCTATTACACCCGTCACTACCGCCAACTGGCAGCCGACCAGAGCCCCACAGCCATCGATTTCCGCTGTATCCGCTTCCCCGGCCTGATCAGCGCCATGACTGTTCCAACCGGCGGTACCAGCGACTACGGGCCGGAAATGCTGCACCATGCCGCGCAGGATTTGCCCTATGACTGTTTCGTCCGATCGGACACCCGCCTGCCCTTCATGGTCATGCCGGATGCCATCAAATCGCTGCTGACGCTGGAGGCTGCCCCAAGGGAAAGCCTGAAGCAGTTGACCTACAATGTGACCAGCTTCAGCCCGACAGCGCTGGAATTCCACGACATCGTACAGCAGGCATTCCCCGGCGCCAGGATCGACTTCAAGCCGCATGCTGCCCGGCAGGGAATCGTCGACACCTGGCCGGCTGACGTGGACGACTCCGCTGCCCGCCGCGATTGGGGTTGGCAGCCAGACTACGACCAGGCGCGCTCCTTTGACGAGTATCTCATCCCCGCCATTCGCGAGCGCTACGCAGCCGTGAAATAGAGGCCCTGTCCCAATTTGTAGCTGCCAAAATGTTTCCGTGGGTCGGCATGGAAGTACACTTCGCTGGCCGGCCAAATGGCACGGGGATTATTGGAATAAAGCATAAAGTAAAGCCCTGTGGCCAGACTAACAGATTTCCCGTATTTCTGGAGACAGCCACCGGGTTCAATTAAGATTCATTATCTTCTGGCTCTTCGCCTTTCATGGTCACGGACGGGCACGGGGCATCGTTGGTTAAGGGAATTCTTCCTCAAACCCCGTGCGGCTACGGCTGCCTACCTCAAATTTAGAAAATAAATTATGGGAAAGGCTTCGCATTCAATACCATCCGCACCGAATGAATACTGCGCTTTGATGGAAAATTAACAATTATGGGTTATCATCGAATCTCAAACCAAATTTTTTGAGGAAAGCCATGTCTGCAAAAGTTTCATCTGAATCCCGTGAAAAAATCCCCTTTAAAACCGAAACCAGGCAAATTCTCAACATCTTAATCCACTCACTTTATTCCGAGCGGGAAGTATTTATCCGTGAACTGATCTCCAACGCCTCCGACGCGCTGACCCGCATGCAGTTCGAACTGCTGACCAACCGGGACGTGCTGGATGCGGATGCCGAACCGGGTATCTGGGTCAGCGGCGACCCGCAGGCAAAAACTCTGACCATCCGCGACAATGGCATCGGCATGGATGCGCAGGAAATGGCCGAAAATCTGGGTACCATTGCCCATTCGGGTGCGCGCGCCTTCATCGAAGCCGCCGCTGAACAGCCAAGCGCCATCAGCGACATCATCGGTCAGTTCGGCGTCGGGTTTTACTCGGCTTTCATGGCCGCCGAATCAATCGAAGTGGTATCGCGCAGCTACCACCCGGACGGCTCTGCTGCCCGCTGGATTGCGCGGGATGAAGAAACCTTTTCCATCCAACCTGCTGAGAAAGCCGACCGCGGCACGACCATCGTAATCCACCTCAAAGAGGATGCGCAGGAATTTGCTCAGGAAGATCGCCTGCGCGAAATCATTCGCAAACACAGCGACTTCATCCCCCACCCCATTTTCCTCGGAAGCGGCACCGAACCGGTCAACCAGCAGAGTGCGATCTGGCGCAAACAACCTTCGACTTTGAAGGATGAGGACTACACTAATTTCTACCACCAGTTCGCGCTCGATCACCAGGAACCGCTGCTTAAACTTCATCTCACTGTGGACGCGCCGGTGCAGATGTATGCGTTGTTGTATGTGCCGCAATCGCCGGAACGCAGTATTTTTTCGCCCCGCAAAGATGAAGGCGTGAAGCTGTATGCCCGCAAAGTGCTGATTCAGGAATATTCCAAGGACCTGCTGCCGGCTTACCTGCGTTTTGTGGATGGGGTGGTCGATTCGGAGGATTTGCCGCTCAATGTGGCGCGCGAATCGGTGCAATCCAACCGCGTCATGGCGCAGCTCAAACGCGTCATCACCAACAAGCTGGTCGATGCGTTGAATACCCTGGGAAAAGAGCAGCCTGAGAAATACGCGCAATTCTGGAAAGTTTACAGCCGCTATATCAAAGAGGGTATCGCCACGGACCCTGAGGCTTTGACGCCGCTGACGCCCCTGCTGCGCTTCCCAACCGCGAAAGACCCGAACGGTTGGCTTTCGTTGGAAGAATATACGTCCGCCAGTCCATCACATCAGGATAAAATCTACTACCTGCTTGGCGACAACGAGCGCCTGCTCGCTTCCAGCCCACACCTGGAGGGTTTTAAAGCCAGGGGGACCGACGTTTTGTTGATGGCTGATCCGCTGGATTCTTTTGTCCTGCTTAAATTGGAACAATTCAACGGCAAGCAGTTGGTCAATGCCGCTCAAGCGGATGCACCCGCCCAAACGGCCGATCAACCGGAACCTGAGCCCGAAACCTCCCTCAGTGCAGAACAGCGCAGCCAGGTATTGGAACGGATACGATCTGTTCTGGGTGACCGGGTGACAGATGTTCGCGCCACCGACCGACTGGTCGAATCGCCGGCGCGCCTGGTAAATGCGGACGGAGCGATGAAACCAGAAATCCAACGGGTTTATCGGCTGCTCAACCAGGAAATGGATGCCCCAAAAAATGTGTTGGAGGTAAATTTGCGCCACCCGCTCATCCAGCGCCTGGCGCAAACCGCTGCGGAAAGCACGGTCACGCCACTGGTGATCGAACAGCTTTATGAAAACGCCTTGCTCCTGGAAGGCAGCGTCACTGACCCGGCAAAAATGATAGCGCGCATTCAAGATTTAATGACCGCTGCGCTGGAAAATTCCCATGACCAATAAACCGCGTGTATTCGTCACCCGCGCCATTCATTCGGAAGCCCTGGCAAAACTGGCCACCGAAGCTGAGGTAGAAGTCTGGCCGGAAGCTTACCCTCCATCCAAAGAAGTTCTCTTGGCAAAAATGGGCAGCGTCAACGGACTATTGACCATGTTGACCGACCCAATCGATGAGCAGGTGATTACCAGAGGAACTCCGGCGCTCAAGGTCATTGCCCAGCTTGCAGTTGGCTATGACAATATCGATATCGCGGCTGCCACCCGGCACGGCATACCGGTCGGTCACACCCCGGGCGTGCTTACGGAAACGACCGCCGACTTCGCCTGGGCGCTATTGATGGCCGCCGCCCGCCGGGTGGGTGAGGCTGAACGCGAGGTGCGCTCCGGATTGTGGCAGCCCTGGGGGCCGGACGTCCTTACCGGGTTGGATGTTTACGGTAAAACCCTGGGCATCATCGGCCTGGGTCGGATAGGCAAGGCGGTAGCCCGCCGGGCGCGCGGTTTTTCGATGAAAGTGCTGTACAACAGCCCGACCCGTGACCTGGAAGCCGAGCAAGAGTTGGACGTGGAATACATCACCCTGGAACGGCTGTTGGCGCAGTCTGATTTTGTCTCGCTGCACCTGTATTATTCACCGGAAGCCCATCACCTGCTCGACCGTACTGCATTTGAGCAAATGAAACCCAATGCCGTACTGGTTAACACCGCACGCGGTGCAATAGTAGATCCGGAAGCGCTGACCTGGGCGCTGCAAACTCGCCGAATTGCGGCAGCCGGCATCGACGTATTCGAACCTGAACCCATCCCGGCCAATCACCCGCTGCTCCAGCTTGAGAATGTCGTCATTACCCCGCATATCGCCTCGGCGGGCAAAGAAACCCGTCAAAAGATGGCAATGATGTCCGTGGAAAATATATTGGCCGGATTAAAAGGCGCACCCATCCCATATTGCGCCAACCCGCAAGTATACGAACCGCGCGGAACATAACCGCAAACGGGCAGGGAACGGCAGTCGTAGAGTGGCTTCGCTCAAAGCGTGAAGTAAATTCGAGAGCAAATGGCGCTGGTCTTTCCTTGAGTAGAGCGAGCGCACCGATCTCGACGTGACTATTAAAATTTATCGTCATTACCCTGTACTGTCAAAAAGATGATAAATATACTGTTAACAAAGTACGTTTGTTTCACGTAAAATTGTTTACAATGTTCGTGTCATTCCTTTCAAGATGTCTGAGAAGTTCAGCGTTTCCCACCTATAACCACCGCAACCCGAATTAGACACCGTCGGGCGAGCGGTGTCTGCATTTCTGAGATATCTTGTTCTGGCGGAGGACTTCCCTCTCCGAATAAAGCGGACAAACACTTACAACACCAAACTCAGGAGGAAGTATCGTGAAAAATGAAGTTTTGGATAGCCTGCTTACGCCAAAGTCCGTTGCCGTGGTTGGCGCATCCGCTACCCCCGGTAAAATCGGGTACTCGGTAATGAAAAATCTAATCGACGGTGGATATAAAGGCGCAATCTATCCAATAAACCCCAGCGCCGAGGAAATTCTTGGGATTAAGTGCTATCCGTCCATTTCGGACGTTTCTGGATCGGTCGATGCAGCTATTATTACGGTCCCTTCCAAGTTGGTGGACGGTGTGACCGACGAAATAGGCCGCAAGGGCGTCAAGGGCATGATCGTGATCACCTCCGGGTTTTCTGAGGTAGGCAATCGTGACCTCGAACTGGCCCTGGTCAAAAAGGCTAACAGCTACGGCACACGCGTCCTTGGGCCGAATATTGTGGGCGTCCTTTCGAATACGGATAAATTCAACGGTTCATTCGCCCCGTTCCTGCCCCTGCCGGGTAAAGCTTCCTTGGTCTCCCAGTCTGGCGCTCTGCTGATTGCGCTCGATGCCGCCACCTACACCCGCCGCGTCGGCTTTGACAAACTTATATCCATCGGCAATATGTCCGATGTCGATTTTGCCGATATTGTTTCCTGGCTCGATAACGATCCGAACACCTCCTGCATCACCTTGTATATCGAAGGCTTTAAAGACGGACGGGCTTTCATCGACGCCGCCCGCAAAGCCAGCAAACCCATCATCGCCCTGAAAGCCGGTGTTTCTGCCCACGGCGCAGCCGCGGCTGCTTCTCACACCGGCTCACTGGCAGGTGCTGCCAAAGTTTATGGCGCGGCCCTGCAGCAGGCTGGCGTCATTCAGGCTACAGATCTGGACAATCTTTTTGATCGCACTCTGGCGCTTTCGCAGCAACCTCCGATGAAAGGTGACAATCTGCTCATCATTACCAACGGCGGTGGGGTTGGCGTGCTGGCGACCGATGCCGCGGAACGCTCCGGCCTGCCGCTGAAATTCGCCCCGGCGGACGTTCAACTCGAGTTGAAGAAACACATGCCTGAATTCGGCTCCGCCAAAAATCCGGTCGACCTGACTGGCATGGCTGGCAATGACTGGTACGGCGATTCAGTGCGCTACTCCTTTGCTCATCCCTGGACCGAAGGCCTGGTCGTACTTTATTGTGAAACCGCCATCACAGACCCAATGCAGATTGCCCAGGCTATCAAGAAAGCGGTCGATGAATCGGGCGTCAAGGACAAACCCATCACTGTCTCCTTTGTCGGCGGCGAAAAATCCGAAGTTGCCATGCGCTGGCTGGTCGAAAACGGTATTCCAGCGTATGGTGCACCCGATGTCGCGGTGGATGCCATTGCATCCCTGCGTGAGTTCTCTCGCATGAAAGCTCTTTCTGCCCAGACCACCGAGCCTTGCGCAGCGTTCGACTCGGAAGCTGCCCGCGAAGTGATCCGCAAAGCCCGCGCGGACGGCCGCGACTCGCTAACCGAGATTGAAGCCAAAGAGGTCTTCTCGGCCTACGGCATGCCTGTTACCAGCACCGAACTTGCCAGGACGGAAGACCAGGCGGTTGCACTGGCCAAGAAAATCGGCTTCCCCGTGGTCATGAAGATCGTCTCCCCCGACATCCTGCACAAATCAGATGCCGGCGGCGTTAAGGTCAACATCAAAGACGAGACCGGCGTCCGCGAAGCCTTCAAGACCATCATGAAAAATGCCAAAGAATACAAGGCTACGGCTGACATTCACGGTATCGCTGTCCAGGAAATGGCGCCGTGGGGTACGGAGGTCATCCTGGGTTCAGTCAACGACCCAACCTTCGGCCCGACCATCATGTTCGGTCTCGGAGGCATCTTCGTCGAAGTGCTCAAGGACGTCACTTTCCGCGTTGCGCCCGTTGCCGATACGCAGGCGCGCCGCATGTTAGATGAAATTCGCGGCGCTCCCATCCTGGCGGGTGTGCGTGGCGAAGAAGCGCGCGACCGCGAAGCATTGTCGGATGTCATTTGCCAGTACTCGACCATGATTCTCGATTTGAAGGACGAAATCGCCGAGTCGGACGCCAACCCGGTGTTGGTATACGAACACGGTTCCGGCCTCAAAGTAGTTGATGCTCGCATCATCCTCAAAAAGAAGTAGAACACGTGAGAATCACAGACCTCCCCAAAATACGGGGAGGTCTTTTTATTATTCCTGCTGGTATATTTTTAATAATGAATTTCTATTGGTTCAATTTTTGCAATAAGCCATCGACCATTTTCCCGAACTAAAATAGCTTCCAACAATGCGGCTCCATCATCATATTGCGCAACTGCGCGATCACCAGTAATATCAATCTTTTCGAAATCTAATTTGGGTGGAGCGCCTTCGCTTATTCTGGGTGGTAAAACACCATAGCATTTTTCTTGAATGGATTTGATTTCATCTGAGGTTACGTTACGATCTTCTTTCTTTGCTGCCAGTTCGATATCCTCGAATGAACGAACAGAGCATCCATAAGCGATATATTTGGCCTTCATCACTGTCAAATAACCACCAACATTAGCAATCTCGGGTCCCAAAACAAGGCTAACAAAGTCACGTACATCTTGGTTTTCATAATGGTAATCTGTGGTGTTTATAAACACATTGTCAAATTCACTCACGTCACCACCATTTCTAAGCGCTCCTTGATAAACCGCGTATGAATGCAAGATAACGTCTTGAATTTCTGGTGAATCTGTAGAACTAGGGATTGCAATCCCAACCTTCTCGCGATTAATACCAACGTATACCAAGCTGCCCAGTAAAGCCAGAAAAGTAATTAATACAGCGAGGTTTTGCTTGCGCATATACCTTACTCCGATTTTTTGTCGCTCATTTCTAGATTCGGCCTGGTTTAATTTCTTTATATATCTGATACTGAGGCACTGGTTATGAATAAATTAGTGAGGTTGAGGTTCATCTAGTCTAATTTATGCTTGCACAATTATCAACCTGCTTTTAGATTCTAATATTAATTGCTATTTTACAGACCAAGGAGATAAACATTAACCTTAGCTCTTTGCATTCTATCCTAATCTCGATTTTTACCAATAGCAAGTCTTAGCCCACCAAAATTTATCGTGGCTTAACATGCCTTTTCTTAATTTTGAAAATCTTATCGATTAACCCGCCTGGAACCGTTTGTAAGCTCCCACCCAGGGTGCGCCAATCCGGTTGCGTTCCGGGATGGTGATCTTGTTCAATTTTTGAGTAATTTTGGCGGTATTCAAGGCAACCTGCGCCCAGTCCTCAGCCCGAAGCGCACTGCGCATACTGCGCCCCAGTGCTCCCGCCCATTCCCAGTCCATGCGGAAGCGGTCTGCCTTGACCCAGTAATCGCGCTTCTCCCAGGCCTGCACCGAAATGTCGATGGATGCAGCGATTTCTTCCAGCGCCAGTGTCATGAAGGCTGCCAGGTCATGCGCCTGAGCGTTGGGCTCAGGTTGTTTCATTAATTCACGGATGGCCAGTACGATCGCCCGTGTCAGTTGGTTGCGCTGTTTGCCGGCGCTTTCGGGATTGATTATACGACTCAAAGTAAAGTCTCCTCCATTAAATTCCGTCTCCCAAAAATAACAGGCCGATTATATCCTATAGAACGCATATAAATAATTTACAAAACTTCGAGCTTTTCGCATGGTATAATTGCCGCGCGAAAATTGCGATGGGGAAGTGTCGGAATTGGCAGACGAGCATGACTTAGGATCATGTGCCGCAAGGCGTGCGGGTTCAAGTCCCGCCTTCCCCACCTCCATTTCTACCTAAAAAATAGCCATTTTATGGGATTTTTCCCCTAAAATTGGCTAATTTTGTTTATTTTCGCCCCATTTTGGCAATGTTGATTTTTTCGCTCTCGATATTGTGTCCAATTTGTGTCCAATCATTCGAAAACGATTGCCGGGCCATTGCATTACCGGCTGATTGATCCAGGCGGATCATCGCCGGCGAGGTTATCGCGTCCATTAAGGCAGAAGCCCGCTCTTGATCATCCGGAATGTAATGTGCGTAAGTGGTCATTAGGACCATGACACTTTGACCTAAAATTGCCGCTACTCTCAATGGCGGTTCCCCGTGTAAAAGCATGATACTGGCAGCCGTATGTCGTATGTCATGGAATCTGATTCCTGGCAGCCCGGCCAGCTTTTCCAGGTGCTTAAATCGCTTTGTGACCGAATAACCCAAAAACGGCTTTCCTGTAGGGGATGGAAAAACCAGGTCGTTTTCCTGCCAGTAATCAACCCCTGCTATTGAGATCATGCCCGGAATCACTTCGGTAAAATGAGTCCGCAAGGATTCAATCAATCCCGACCCCAACCGGATTCCGCGCCGGCCGCGTTCGGTTTTCGGGGGCTGGAATATCCACCCGCCGCCTTCCGGTTCGCAAACCTGCCGGCGCACCTGGATTATCCCGGTCTGCCAGTCCAGGTCTTTCCATTGGAGCCCTATCAGTTCCCCGCGTCGCATCCCGGTCGAAAATGCCAGGAGATAAAATGGATCCCCATTTACGAATTGCAGAAAGTGACTCACCTGGGATTCATCCCAAACGGACATCTCGCGCGATTCCGCCCTGGGGACCTCTACCCGTTCCGACCAATTACTGACAATCAACCCCAAATTGTGCGCATGATTTAACAAACCATGCAGAATCACATGCACAAGTTCTATGGTTCGCTTTCCCTTTCCCTGCATTAACAGGTCATTGTAAAACGTCTGGACTCGGGCCGCTGTCAGGTCTTTTAACCGCATGTTGCCAATTGCCGGCTGAATATATAGGTGAGCCAAACGATTATATGATTCAATGGTTGCCGGCCGTGTTTTCGTTCCCTTGATCTGCAGCCAGGAAGTCATCAAATCATTGACCGTGGTCTTATTCCCGGTGTAAGTCAAGCCCTGTTCAACTTGCCTTGAGGTTTTGCGGATCCAGCGGGAAACATCCTCTTTTTTATCAGCTGTAAAGGATACCCGCCTACCCCCAGTGCTCACCCGGGCGCGCCACTTACCATTTGGCAACTGCTGGATACTGCCCTCGCCATTCGAGCGTTTCATAAATTTTCCCTCATATGATCTACTTTGGATTTGGGAGGTTAACCGAGAATGACTCTTGGAGCCTTTGATCTTTGGAGACTCCTGCAGCTAAGAGCTCAACATAACGGGGTAAATTGATCTCGCATCGAATACCCAAAAGCTCAAAAGAAATGCACCCTGGGGTTTCGCGGGTATTAGAAATTTCAGCTTGCGTTGCCTTGGTAGTTTCAGTCTGCATTGCCATTGTCTTTTCTCCTTTTGGCTTAATAAAATAAGCCCCTGGTGTAGGATCCACCGGGGGCAACGACTGGTATAATTGCTTTTAGCTCTTCCGCCGTTGCCACGGTGGTTTGAGTCAGGTCACGGTGAGCGTTTCCGCGCTTGCCGTGACTGCTTTTAACCAGTATAGCACACATGTCAAGGGGGGATCGGTTCATGGCCATTGGTGTACAAAATACACTATTCATTCGTCCGCTTTAATTGCCTGGATTTAATGTAGCCTTGGTTTATGGCTTTTCTAATTCCATTGAAATTGATACCCACCCTCAATACTTGCGCCCATTCCTGACCATGAGTAAAAAGCCATTCTTGAGCTGCCGGATCACGACCGGTGGTCGAATCTTTAATCGCCTGTCTGATTACCGCCGCCGTGAGCTGTCTCAATTCGTAATTCGATAATTCCACCAATTGAGATCCTCCTTAGATGGTCGTATGATTCCCGCTCCTTTGTGGCCACTGGTTCCCCGGGAAGGTCTGTAAGCCGTCTTATAGGCTAGAGAGGCCTAATGATATGGATTCACTCCCTGAAATTGCACTTGCTCCCGTGGGAACGCTGCTGCTAGTCCTCGGTCGCAACCAGGCGCATCCTGCTGCAGCCTGCGCCCTGAATTTAGGGCATTTTCCCGCGATTCTCGGTCATTTTCCTCCGCCGCGGCTTCGTGCCTGGTGATCAGCGCTTTTGGTTTATAGTCGGCATTTTCCGGGATTCTTCACATTGGGATAATTTTTCGCATGGATGGCCCTTGCGCTCGTCATCCCCAAACCTTAAAACTTTCTGAGGGGGTATCCCCCCGCGTATAAAAAGCTGAAGTGAGGGCAATTGCGCGCATCGAATCAATGTGCTGCCCGGCTATGACCTGGCGCCAACCCCCAGCACGCTGATGATAAACTGCTCGCTTGGCAGCGGCTTATAATTATTTCTGACCACAAGCACCCCATATAACCGATTGGTGGTGATGATCGGTAGCCCTTCAAAACGGCTTTGCAGAACTTGAGTACCCTTGCCGAAGTAGGTATTGAAGGTGACTACCCTTAGAAGGTTGGCCAGTTCTTTGTCTGTGGGTGCAAACGGGGTGTTATCTTCTTGGTCAGGCGGGAAATTGCGAAAAAGCCATAATTCTAGATTAGGCAAAAGCACCTGAGACGAAACGATTGAAACAATGACCGTACCAAGGTGATCAACCAAATTGGAGAATGTCAGGGGAATCACTTGGGTAGTTTTCGTTCCACCTGTGCCGAACACTACAAACCCAACAACATCACCCGCGCTATATTGCTCAGCGTTATTCGGGCGTTCTACAAGAGTTTGAGCGACCACATTCATTGCAATGTCCTTTCTGTTTTATTCTTCTTGCCCGGTCCAGCGTCCGGGCAAGAAGACGAGATAATGGCTATGCGCATCTCAAAGCGCGGGGGTTAGCCTTTTTTGTAATTTGCCTTGTATTGCTGCAAATCCTTAAGGTTTTCCTTGAGCGACTCGTCCAACCTGTGCAGAAGAGAAATCATTCCATCGATGCGGATTGTAGCATCTTGGTTTGAACGGGCAATGGAGGAAAAACCGTTTAAGTCTGTTTTCAGATTTCCAGACTTGTCTTTCAGATTCATCAGAATCCCTTCCAGTTCATCCAACCTTGGCCAAATGCCAGCCTCAACTTGTGCCCATTGAGCCTGATTCTCGAAGAATTGCGCGTTACTTAGTTCACTTTCCAGGGCCAGCAGCTTGTTGTTTGCTGCCTCAATGCCAAGCTCCTGACGGGCATGCTCGTGACGGATATTGTCCAAAGCCGTTTGAACATCGTAAATATTCCCCTCCAAAACCGCTTCGCCGGACTTAATCTTAACGGCCTCCTCATCCTTTTCGAGAGAAATCAATTTCTCTTGAAAATTTGCTTTTGCCTCATTGACCTTTTGAATGTCGGCCCTGATTTATTTGGTGGATCTGTAATTTTGTGCCATTTCTATTTCTCCTTTTTTGAAGTATTTGTGAATCGTTGTTTAATCCATGATCAAGCGGCTGTAAGTTCACGCTGTAATTCATTCAATACGGCGCTATAAATCCGCTTATTTACTGCCTGTGTCTCAGAATCTCATTCGATACTTGGTACGCCAGGCGGTGAATGTCAAGTTCATTGTTTATTTTTGGATTGTTAATATTCACCACGACCGGCGCTGGCCCGCTGCCCCTCCCACCGCTGCCAACCCCTTCCACGGCAATGCTTGGAGAAGGACCGCTCAGCGCCCCGATCGTATTCTTGATGTCCCGTTCAATCTGCCCGAACGCGCCCATCCAACCTAAACCCAGCGCATTGGCCATGTCCGAGCCCATATCCAAAAACTTGCCGGGCGGTGAATGCCGGTCCAGTGCATCGTTTGCCGCTCCGATCAACCCGGTGAAGAAACCTTTAATCTGGTCATACAACCAGGTGGCTTTTTCTTTGATTCCATTCCACAAAGCCGTCACAATTTCTCCGCCCATGCTCAAGAAAGTGGTCAGGTTTTCTCTCACGCCATTGATCCAGATATTGCCAATCTCACTTCCGGATTCCTTCATCTTTGGCCAGGCATTGGTAATGCCCTGCACTACCTGATTGATCAGCCCTCTTCCGGCTTCAATAATCATTGGCCATAGTTCTTGAAATGCTTTTACCAATGAATTCATAATCCCTGGTATGACCGCTAATAAGACTGGAATCGCAGCCACAAGCCCAACAGATAAGGCAATGATGATCTGCAGAGCAGCATCTACCAGTAATGGCAGATTTTCAACCAAGACCTTTACGATTTGCATAATCACATCCACAATTGCCGGAACGAGCTGCGGAATCGCTTTGGTAATCCCATAGGCCAGCGCGGCGAGCATTTTTACCGCCCCGTCGAATAACGGGGTCATGTTTTGCGTAATAAACCTAACAAGGTCATTCATAATCTGGACAACCGCGGGAATCAGGAGCGGAATATTCTGGATAATGAATTGCGCAACACTCGTTAAAATCTGCAAAATCGCGGGAATCATCACTGTCAGATTAGCCATAACGGCGTTCATAATGCCTTTTAAGATACCCAGGCCGGCGTTCATCAAATCTGGCAGTTTGCCTGCAATATCATTTACGATCTTGCCGATAAGTCCTCCTATTCCCTCCGCCATCGTTCCAAGGTCGCCATCCGAACCAGAAAGGATTCCTGCTAGCTGTTTCATATAGTCTTTGGCTATTCCCGCAATTCCTTGGAACCCAGGAAGAAAGGCGGCCGCCAGGGTTCCCATCATTCCTTGCATGCTGAGCTGTAAACTTGCCAGGACATCCCCGAAAGATTCGAGCGCCATCACATCCTCTTTTTTCATCACCGCGCCCATTTCGTGGGCCTCATCAGTCAACCGTGCGACCTCATCCGCTCCGGCTTTGATCAGCGGGTTGAGCTCCATTGCGCTGCGTCCAAAAATTTCCATTGCCAGCGCATCCCTCTCGGTTTCGTTGGCCATGTCGCCCAGGGCGCTGAGCGCGTCTCCAAAAACCGCTTCGCTATCCCTCAAATTACCGTTGGCATCCACTACGGAAATACCAAGCTTGCCAAAGGCATCAAAAGCCGTGCCGCTGCCGTCCTTAGCATCGCCCATTGATTTAGTAAGTTTCGCCAAGCTCCCGGTCATCGTTTCCACGGAAACGCCTACCAAGTCCCCGACAAATTTCATTTCCTGCAATTTTTCAACGCTGATTCCAGTCTGGGTAGATAGATCCACAAGCTCTCCAGACACGTCTGAGGCCTTGAACACCATGCCGGTAATAGCTACGCCGAGTCCGGCTACAGCTGCCACTGTGCCGGCGACCACCTTGGTCATTGTTTTCAATCCAGACCCAAGTCCACCCATCGCATCTTTGAGCGTCATGGATTTTTTAGCGGTTTTGTCCTCTTTGTCTCCAAGGTCACTCAGCGCATGGCTAGCCTGTTTACTTTCATCCCCCATGCCGTCCAGAGCGGTTTTTGTCTGCCTGACTTCGCCGACCATCTTCCCGAGCGTCTCAGTCTCCCGGTTCAATCTAATCTGCAGGTCTTTGGCCGCGTCAGAAAATTCCCCTTTTTCGGCCGCAGCCTTTTTGTATTCTTCTGCCACGTTTGCAACAACCAGTTTTTGATTACCGATCTGGTTATTAAGGCTCTTCAATCGCAGCGTCAAGCCCTCGCTGGATTTTCGCCAGTCCTGCATCGAAGCCGTCGCGGCTTTAAACCCTGACTCCGAAAGTGCAATATCTTTTCCCAGTGAAGCTATTTCGGCTTCGACTAATTTCGAAGTGCTGCCCATCTGAGCCAGCCTCACAGCAGTGTCGTTCAACTCAGCCTTCATTCTTCCGAGGGCTGCAGTTGCATCATTAAGCCTGATCCTCATTCCTTCGGCCGCGCGCGATTCCATGCCTTCAGTTTGAGCAATCCTTTCATATTCGGATTGCAATGCAGCAACTTTTTTTTGCTGCGCTTCCATCTGCCCGGTTAAATTCCCTATCCGCATCTCCAACCCGTTGGCGTTGTTAGCCCAATCCCCCATGCTGGCTGCCGACGCGCGAAAACCGCTCTCCATCACCCGCAGCTCGCGATTGAGCGTTGAGATTTGCGTTTTAAAATCGGTTGAGTCCAAGCCTAACTTTGCACTAAGTTCATTGTCTGGCATTTCTGTTCCTTTCTTCGTTTTCTGACTCGGGTTGATTCATCCTCGATGACGGCTTAATTCATTTCATCTTTCACCTCATTGATCTGTTTCCGGATAATCTCTTTTTCTTCCAGCAATCCGGACCGCATTTCTTTCAGTCCTTCCAGGGATTGCGATAATGCCTGAATCAATTTGTTTTCCGGTTGAGCTTCAGCAATACCGATTTTCCCAACCAGTGAAAATATTTGAGCGTCTATGCTCACCAGCTGCCCGGCAATTTCGGTGGATCGTCGCTCCAGGGATTGGAGTTCCCGGAATAGTTCGTTGTAATCGCTCATTGAAGCTGTTTCCCCACTTCGCCTGACCGGTTGGCAGCCGGCTCTAAAAGGTTTACGGCGCCCTGGAGTTCTGCCAGATTCACATTGATCTCTTCGTCCTTATTAAAGCGATCCAAATGGATTCGCATTTCGCCTTGTACCCGGGTGATCGGCTCGATATTATCCTGGATGGTCTGGGTGGATTGAGGGGTGGGATTCAATAGTTGCCTCGTAAATTTATTGTGCGAGAAATTCAACACGAGCTTCGGGTAAGTTTACGATCGCTGGAAATCGGCTGTTGATCATCGCCCCGATTCGAGCGGAAATGAAATCTCGATGGTATTCACCTGATGTCCTGACCATGAAACCATCTCCGCGCCAACCAATCGGTGTCAGCGGTTTTATCCAGGTCTCAAAAAAAACTCGATCCACCTGGGGCCTAATATTGTCAATTAATAATGACCAAGTGCGGTTGACGTTTTCTCTCGATATATTTTTTAAAATTAAAGATTCGCGTGACACAGCCGTGGCATCTTTTGCAGTCTGGATGTCATCCTTTACGCCTTCTATTGGTGTCTCTACGTCGCCTTTTATATTGTCAAAAGGTGACAACATGTCGCCTTTTGCAAACTTAAGAAGGGCCTCACGAGCGCTGGATTTATCTTCTTCCGAAAGACCGGCCAAGACCGTGTAAAAATTTGAATTGTGCCGGCCGCGGCCGTGGATTATTGCTAATTCGCCTGAAGTCTCAAGGTCCGAAATCACACGAATAACCTGCCGGCGAGAAATTTTTGTTTTCTCTGCCAGGCGGTCCAATGAAGGCCAACTTACGCCACTTTTACCCTCATGCGTGGCAATGGACAAAAGCACAAGTCGGGCAGAACCGGCAGCAATCGAAAAGTTCCAAATCCGCTGAATTGCGTCGAAGCTCATTTTTTGGCCCCGCCCTGACAGTTTTCAACCAATATTTTCGGGTCAGGTTCTCTAAGGTTTACAACAACAATTTTTTTTCCTGTTGAAAAAAACCTGAGGAAATTTTTATTTCTAAGGACCGCAAGGTGCGCATAGATCGTTGACTGTGGTTTTCCCGTCAACCTGGCAAGCTCCGACCAAGTCACTCGGAGGGTTTCGTTTGAGTCCCAGGCCAGGCCCCGCAATTGGAGGTAGGTCTCCAGAATGCCGGCCGGAATCTCAAGATCGAAAACCAGATCGACCGGGCAGTTTACGTACCGCGGGGGCAGCAATGGCTTAGACATCAACGATTCCGCACGTCCACGTATCCAAGCGCCATAGTCCGGCTTGCCCCTGTTTGGCGCAAGCGCTCCTCTCGGGAGTTCTCAAACCCGTACAATACAAAATCTGCATACCCTCGCGCTCTGGCCCCCCTAAGGTCGAAACTTTTCACGCCCCCCTCCCCCCAGTTACGTCAATTGATGCCGTATGATCATCGCGTGAATTAATTATTAGTTGTTCCAGGTCGTCTTCCCTGACCCGCAAGATTCCCGGCCCAAACCGAATGGCCGGAAGCGATTCGCGCATCAACCGGTATGCCGAACTCCTAGAAATACTCAACCGCCGGGCAATGTCACCAGCTCGTAGGAGTACTTCAACCGGCTTCTGGGCAGGGGAGTTATTTATGGACATCGCCGGCCACCAATTTCTTTTGCGGGGATGGTTTTGGTTCTTCGATAACAAGAAGGCCGCGCCGCTCCATCTCTTGACGCAGAATCAAACGGATCTGGTCCTTCGGTGGGCGCATCTCAGTCTCAGACATTTTGAACAATGCCTCTGATTCAAGATTTGTAAGATAAACGTTCAATCTCATGCCGGAATTCTCCAAAAAATTAAGCTGTATCGACGTTTGATAACAGCTTATCCGGTCATAATGGACATGTGTGGACATGTCCATGTCAATTATTCTTAAAAATTCTTATTCTGGGAATTCAGCCTCATAGCGTTTTAAGGTCTTAAAACATATCCCGTGGTTTTCTGCCCAAGTATTTTTGTTGGAGATATTCCCCTTGGCATATTCGCTGCGGTATTTATTCACTAGGTTTTTACGCTCTTCTTTTGGTAATTTAAACTGTTTGCTCTCATCATTATGCTTTGAGGGCCCGACCGGCATAGCTTCTGTATTTAACGCTGCGGGTAAAGTTTGCATGATTCCAGCTGCCAACCTTTGTAGGACTCCTGCAGCCTGAGAATCACTATCCATTGCTTTAGGGTTTTTGTCATTATCGGGTCTCACTTTACCGGTAATGATTAGCAATGACTTGGTAGGGTACGAGCTGGTTAGCGTAATCCGAATATTCCCGATTTCGCGATTAAAAAACATAATTCTGGAAAATTCCGGCCTTGTTTGCTTTACAGCTTCAGCCCCCTGCGCGACTCTTCCCTCCGGTAATGAATAATCTTTACGTTTGTATATAAGTGGAATCTCTAAATATAAATCGGAAACTTTGCTGGTAAATGCGTTGATTGGATCCCATTCAAGTATTTTTTCAATAACAGGAATTAGATCCTCAGGTGTTAATTCGAATTGAGCTTTGAGTATGTCCACGCTCCCTACCTTTCCCGCCTGGGAGCGTGCTATAATTCACGTTACCAGGCCGCCGCTTCCGGCTTTGGTCATTGCCCTGGGCGCATCCACGCCGCGGGGCTTTTATTATTCTACCCGAAAATAGAATAATTATTCCATTCGGATTCTACTCACTTTCGCGGTTTGTGATTCCCGGCCGGATTGTCATTGTGATCGATACCAGGTAAATCCGCTTATTCTTTATCTCCAGATTGATCGATCCATAACCCGGACCATCGAAAACCGTTTTAATTGCATTGCCTAATGCCAGCAACTCTTCAGGATTTAGCAGCTCCTCAATCCCATGTGACTGCAAATCATGTGCTTTGCTTTCCGCGTTGTTTCCCAAAATTGTTCCTCCTTTTTCGAATGTTAAAGAATCCATGCAAGGAATCGAGTCCAAATTTTTGTCCAATTAGAGTGGATGACATAATTTTACCCGCACGCCTGCCCCTTCATTTTTTGCATTTTTACGCTCAAAAGGGTGGTACAATTGGCACGTTTTACCCATTATAAAAGCATAATACCGGGGAAAGTGCAACTTAGGATCATGTGCCGCAAGGCGTGCGGGTTCAAGTCCCGCCTTCCCCACTCGTTGCAAAATAAAAACGTAAAGGAAAATCAAGTTGAAACTCGACGTCCAACCCCTTGAAGACCATCAGGTTAAAGTTATCGCGGAAATGGAACCGGCGGCACTGGAAGAATTCATGCGCCGCGCAGCCCGAAAAATCTCGCGCGAGACTCGTATTCCCGGCTTTCGCCCCGGCAAGGCCCCCTACGACATGGTCAAACGCCATGTTGGCGAAGAAGCACTGCGCCAGCAGGCTGTGGAAGATCTGATCGACGAGTATTACCCCAAAATACTGGACGAGGCTCAGATCAAACCAGGGGCTACCGGATCACTTGAAGAAATTGTCAGTGTCGACCCGCCAAAATTTTCTTTTATTATCCCGCTCGAACCCACAGTCGAACTTGGCGGTTACAAAGACATCCGTCTGGAATACGTCCTGGAAGCAGTCAAAGAGGCGGACGTTGATGAATTCATCCAACGCCTGCGCACCAATTACGCCACTGCGGAACCCGTGGAACGCCCGGCGGAAGATGGCGATCTGGTATATGTTAAATTCAGCGGAAAACTGACCAAACCTGCCGAGGGTGAGGATGAGAATGTTTTCCCCGAGCGGCCTGCTCAGTTTATCATCGGCAATGACGTCATTCAGAATCGCGACTGGCCTTACCCCGGTTTCAATGAGTCTCTGAAGGGACTTTCAGCGGGAGACGAAAAAACCGCGAAACATAAATACACAAAAGATGAAAAAGATGAGGCACTGAGGGGCAAGACCGTCGAATTTAAGGTTACCGTTCAGAGCATAAAGGCGCTGCATCTGCCTGAATTGAACGACGAATTTGCCCAGACGGTTGGCCAATTCGAAACAGTGGCTGATTTGCGCAAAGCGGTTCAGGAACAGCTTGAAGTTGCTAAAAAAGACGAAACCGATGACGCTTATTACACATCGCTGATCGACAAAGTGATCGAAGGTGCGACCATCAAATACCCCACGCAGGTGCTTGAACACGAAGTCGAGCACATGATGGAACACGTCAAAGAGGACGTTGGCCGCCAGGGCATGGAATTGGACGCTTACTTCAAGATGATCGACAAGGACCGCGAAAAGTATATCGAGGAAGAAATCCGCCCGGCAGCCCGTCGCCGCCTGGCGCGTTCGCTGGTAATGGATGAGTTGGCAAAAGTTGAGGAAGTCAAGCTGGAAGAGGATGACTACAACCAGGCGATCACTGCCACCGTTTCTCAACTGCAATCACAACCCAAACCACGTAAAACCAAAGAAAAAGTCAATCCAGACCTGGTCAACAATATGACCATGAACGAATTGTCGCGGAAATTCAACATCAAGGTTCTTGAACGGATGAAGGCCATAGCCACCGGTCACGGCGACGATACTGCCAAACCTGCTGAGGCTGAAACGCCAGTCGAAGGTGAAGCTACCGGAGCCAAAAAACCGGCTGCCCCCAGGAAACCGCGGGCCAAGGCCAAACCAAAAACCGAGTAAGAACTGCTTTTTTTCGGAAAGGTTTATAAGGAAAAAGGATGAGCATTCCTAATTTTCAAAATGTTATCCCGATGGTGATCGAATCGACCGGCCGCGGTGAGCGCGCTTACGACATTTACTCGCTGCTGCTGAAAGAGCGCATCATTTTCGTCGGCACCCCCATCGATGATCAGATTGCCAATCTGGTCGTCGCTCAACTGCTCTACCTGAGCAACGAAGACCCCGAGCGCGGCATCCAGATGTACATAAACTCACCCGGCGGGATGATCTATGCAGGTCTGGCGATCTACGACACCATGAAGATGATCCCCAATAAAATCAGCACCTTTGCGGTGGGCGTCACCGCCTCTTTTGGCACTGTGCTGCTGGCTGCTGGCACCAAGGGCCAGCGCTATGCGCTGCCCAACGCCACCATTCACATGCACCAACCTCTTGGTGGTGCGCAGGGTCAAGCGTCGGACATCGAGATTCAGGCAAAAGAGATCTTGCGCCTGAAAGCCAACCTCAACCAGATCATGGCTGATAGCACCGGGCAGCCGCTCGAGGTGATAGAGCGCGATACGGAACGCGACTTCTATATGGACGCCCAGGCTGCCGTGGATTATGGCCTGGTCGACCAGGTGCTTCACCAACCGGCCAAATAAGGTTGGCGGAGTCAACTGCGCAATAAACCCAAATGCCGGATGGCCGCTGCTGTCCGGCATTCTTATTCACCTCATCTGGAATGTTTATGCTGAACAGCCTGCAACCACAAATCAAAGCTCTGGTACTTGATATGGATGGCGTCCTCTGGCGCGCAAACAAGCCAGTAGGTCACCTGGCTGCCGTATTTGCCCGTATCGGCGAGCTTAAGCTAAAAGTCATCTGCGCAACCAACAACGCCACCAGCACGCCAGAGCAATTTGCCGAGAAATTGGCGGGAATGGGGGTTCATCTGGCCCCCGAATTTATCCTGAACTCAGCACTGGCCGCTGCCCATTACCTGAAAAAGCAACACCCCCAAGGTGGACCTGTTTACCTGGTTGGCGAGGTCGGGCTGCAGCAGGCCATGCAGGCGCTGGGTTTCTGGCAGGCTGAAAAGGATGTTCTTGCTGTCGTCACTGGCATGGATCGCCAATTCAGCTATACGAAGCTTGCTGCTGCCACCCGGTTGATCCGCAATGGGGCGCCATTTATTGGTACCAATCCGGACAAAACCTTTCCCACTCCGGATGGGTTGGTCCCCGGAGCAGGTTCGATTTTGGCAGCTATTGAGGCGGCCACCGGGGTAACGCCAACGATCATCGGCAAACCCTCTCCCTACCTGTACCAGGTAGCGCTTGAACGTATGGGCACCGACCGGTTGGAAACACTGGCCGTCGGTGACCGTCTGGAAACCGACGTTTTAGGCGGCCAGCGAGCCGGTATGCGAACCGCACTGGTTCTTTCGGGTGTTTCAACCCAGCACGATCTGGTTGGCTGGCCTACCCCGCCCGATTTGGTTGCTGCGGACCTGGCCGAATTATTGGGCATGTAAAATGTCGTCTTGGGCCAGGCGAGGGATCCCGATCTTAATCGCTATGTGCCCCGCCAACAGCTTGATGATATTTCCGCAATGGTAGAATCAGACAAGACGTGTCTTTCGAAGGATCTGGCTTGATGGAAAACCCGCGCCGCTTGATTTATGACCTCGACCTGGCCGAATTGGAGCAGGTGTTTCTGGCTGCTAATGAACCAGTTTACCGGGCAAAACAAGTCTGGCAGGGTCTCTACCAACAATTATGGAATCAGCCCGCGCAGTTCACCAATCTTCCAAAAGCGCTGCGCGAATGGCTGGACAAAACATTTATCTTCCAGAACCTTACTCCAGACCAGGTGCTGTATTCGACCGACCGCGAAACCCGCAAAACATTGTTTTTATTGCCCGACGAGCGCGCCATCGAGGCAGTATTAATGCATTACGACCGCCGGAAAACCCTGTGTATATCCACCCAGGCCGGCTGCGCTATGGGCTGCGTTTTCTGCGCCACCGGTCAAATGGGCTTCAAACGCCACCTGACCAGCGGCGAGATTGTCGAAGAGGTTTTATATTACGCCCGCATGCTTCGTTCCGAGGGTGAGCAGGTCACCAATGTGGTATTCATGGGCATGGGCGAGCCGTTTCACAACTATGATGCCACCATGAGTGCCATCCAACGCCTGAACCATCCGGACGGCATGAACCTGGGCGCGCGTCGCTTTACCATTTCAACGGTCGGCCTGGTGCCGGTGATCAAACGTTTCGCGGACGAGAAAAGCCAGATCAACCTGGCAATCAGCCTGCACGCCGCCAATGATGAGTTGCGTTCCAGCATGCTGCCCATCAACCGAAAGTACCCCATCCAGGAATTGATGGCAGCCTGCCGCGAATACATCGAAAAAACCGGCCGGCGTTTGACCTTCGAATGGGCGCTGATTCAGGACGTGAACGACTCGGTGGAGACCGCCCGTGAATTGAGCAACCTGCTCAGGGGCATGATCGCGCACGTAAATGTCATTCCACTCAACCCGACTCATAAATTTACCGGTAAAGGCAGCAGCCGTGAGCGGGCGGCAGCTTTCAAGGCCGAGTTGGAAAAAGTGGGCATCCCCTGCACCGTTCGCATGCGCCGCGGCATCGATATTCAAGCTGGATGCGGCCAACTGGCATCCCGCGCTGAAAAATGAACCGGGTAAGCGCTGTGATATAATCTCTGCGCTATGGCTGAATTCTTCAATAAATGGAAACAGGCGCTAAACCGCTCCAGCAAAGCCGCTTTTGGGCGCCTGGCAACAGTATTTGGCGCAACTGAAATAACCGAAACCACCTGGGAGGACCTGGAGGCTTTATTGCTTCAGGCTGACGTGGGTATTGCCACGAGCGCAGAAATCATCGCTACGCTGCAAAAGAGAGTGCTGCAGGAGGGCATTACCAGCGCCCAGGAATTAAGCGGCATTTTGCGATCTGAACTGTTGGCGCGACTGGATCCACCCCCTGTGCAGGATTTTAGTGCTTATAAGCCCGCTGTAATCCTGATCGTCGGGGTGAATGGTTCCGGCAAAACGACCACCATTGCCAAGCTAAGCCGTCAGTTCAGCGAACAAGGTAAAAAAGTGCTGCTGGCAGCAGCAGATACATTCCGGGCTGCAGCAGTTGACCAGCTCCAGGTGTGGGCTGAGCGGCTGGATGTTCCGATCATCACCGGGCAGCCAAACGGCGACCCGGGGGCAGTGGCTTACGACGCGATTCAAGCCGGCGTTGCCCGAAAAGTTGACCTGGTACTGGTGGATACCGCCGGACGCTTGCACACTCGCACCAACCTGATGGAAGAATTGAAAAAGGTTCACCGGGTGAGTGGCAAAGCGCTGGAAGGCGCTCCACACGCAGTCTGGCTGGTGCTGGACGCAACTACCGGGCAAAATGCCTTGCAACAGGCGCGCATCTTCAAAGATGCCGTCAAAGTTACCGGAGTTATCCTCGCAAAACTTGATTCTTCCGCTCGCGGCGGGATGGCATTTGCCATCCAGAAGGAACTGGGGATCCCCATCCTTTACGCCGGGCTGGGTGAGAAATCGGATGATTTGGAAAAATTTAACCGCGAATCTTTCGTGGATGGAATATTAAGCTCTTAGCATGTTGTTGGTGGAGGGAAAATGCAAGCGATCGTCGAACGGCTGGCGGATGAAAAGGCCAGAATCAAAGAATTAATGGTGCATCTTTGACTTCGATAGGCTGAAATCAGAGCTAAGCGAGCTACAAAAAACATCGGAAGATCCCAACCTGTGGGACAATCCCGGGCGGGCTCAACAGATCATGAAAAAGCTGGCGGACACCCGCTCCGAAATTGAGTCCTGGGAAAAATTAGAAAAACGCATATACGATCTCTTCGAGCTGGCTCAACTTGAAGACGATTCAATGACCGCTGAAATCGAGCAGGAAGCAGAAGCCATCCAGCAGGAACTTGACCGCCGCGAGCTGAGCACGCTGCTGGGCGGGCATTATGACCGCGGCAATGCGTTGCTGACCATCAATGCCGGAGCCGGCGGCACCGACTCGCAAGACTGGGCGGCGATGCTGCAACGCATGTACCTGCGTTGGGCGGAGCGCAGCGGTTATACTACCGAGGTCATCGACTTAACCGAAGGCGAGGAAGCCGGCATCAAAACCATCACTATCGCGGTCACGGGGCAGTATGCCTACGGCTACCTCAAAGCAGAGAAAGGCGTTCATCGCCTGGTGCGGTTATCGCCGTTTGATTCGGCTCACCGCCGCCACACCTCCTTTGCCCAGGTCGAGGTGTTGCCGGAAATCGAAGACGATGCGGAAATCGTCATTGCACCCGATGATGTGCGTATTGACATTTTCAAGTCCTCCGGTGCGGGTGGGCAAAACGTGCAAAAAAACGCCACCGCCATCCGGCTGACGCACATCCCGACCGGAATCGTTGTCACCTGTCAGAATGAACGTTCGCAAATGCAAAACCGCGAGAACGCTTTTCGCGTGCTGCGCGGCCGTTTGGCTGCTATCCGGCAAGAAGAACAGGATAAGCAACTGGGTGAGCTACGCGGCGAGTACCAGAAGGCCGAATGGGGCTCTCAAATCCGCTCTTATGTCCTTCATCCCTATCAAATGGTCAAAGATCACCGCACTGAATTTGAGGTCGGCAATACGCAGGGAGTATTGGACGGTGACATTAACGGGTTTATCGAAAGTTACTTGCGCTGGAAGAAGGATTAGAACATTCCCAATAGGGACTTAATCTAATTTCCTGGCCAGTTCAATCAAGCTTTCGTCTAATTTTTTAGGCTTGCCTACCACCTCTTCCAATGGGGTGGTTTTTATTGCGCTGTTCAACATACCAACCAAAACGCCATACTCGCCACGGGTAAGGGCATCAACCGCGCCAGCGCCTAAACGCGAAGCCAGAATCCGGTCATAGGCCTGGGGAGAACCGCCGCGCTGTACATGCCCCAGGATGGTCACGCGCAGGTCAAAACCCAGCCGCTCGCGATGCTGCTTAAAATATTCGTCCAGCCCGGTGGCATTATATTTGGCTCCCTCGGCGACTACGACGATTGCGTGAGCTTTACCGCGCTCGTAGGCTTCGGTCAGCGTGGCGGCTATTTTCTCCGGGTCCACATCCAGTTCGGGCAGGACCATTTCTTCCGCGCCGCCAGCTATGGCTGCCATCATCGCCAGGTATCCACAATTGCGGCCCATAACCTCCACCAAAAACGCGCGCTGGTGGGATGAGGCAGTGATTTTAAGGCGGTCGATGGCCTCCAGGGCAATATTCAGCGCCGTATCCACGCCAATGGTGATGTCGGATCCATACAGGTCGTTATCGATCGTAGAAGCGACGCCGACAACTGGGAAACCCAGCATATGCAAGGCATGCGCGCCGGTTTGAGAGCCGTTACCGCCAATAATGACCAGGCTTTCGATGTCATACCGGTTTAAATTGCGGATGGCTTTCAACTGCCCCGGGCGGGTTTTGAATTCCTGAGAACGGGCGCTGCCAAGAACAGTACCGCCGCGCTGCAATATGCCGCCAACCTCGCGCGCGCCAAGCGGAATTATTTTCCCGTCAATCAAACCTTCGTAGCCGTTGCGAACGCCGAATACCTCCCAGCCATTGGCAATCCCGGTGCGTACGACCGCCCGGATGGCGGCATTCATTCCGGGAGCGTCACCTCCGCTGGTTAATACGGCGATTTTCTTCATTTTCCCACCATCCTCTCAAGGTTGCTTCCGAAGATATGCGCGATTCTAACACGGTTTGGGACCAGATCCAGGCATGTCCATTCGTCATCAGGTCACCTGTAACATTGCAGTGAAAAATAATTATGACACTTAGGCTATCAACTTCTGGCTTAAAAGCAGTATGAACCCGCCTGTCCTTTTGATAGAATGGGCAGGTAAAAAATTTCATAATGGGTGAATCCCGCGAAATAACGCCTGGGTAATTTTTCGCTATAGACAAAGCGTTGACATATTAGACATCTCAGGAAGACAACAAACTCAACCAAGGGAAAATAATGTCAGATTATCGCATCAGGCAACATCCCATCCTCCCCATTCCTGAACGAGAAGCCATCGAGTTTTACTGGCATGGAAAAAAATTAAACGCACTTGCTGGAGAGACCATTGCTTCAGCCTTATTCGCCAACGGCGAACGGATCTTTGGTCATCATCACAAAGACGGCTCCCCATTAGGCATATTTTGCGCTAACGGGCAATGCTCGCAATGCATGGTGCTGGCCGACGGGATGCCTGTCAAAGCTTGCATGGAGCTGGTCAAAGCCGGGCAGCAAATTGAACCAGCAGACGGGTTACCCGAACTGCCGAAAGTCACGGATTCGCCTAAATTCAAGCCGATTATCGACCGCAAGGTACAGGTTTTGATCATCGGCGGCGGACCTGCCGGCTTATCCGCTGCCATTGAATTAGGACGGCGCGGCATACAGGTGCTGCTGGTGGATGATAAACACCGCCTGGGCGGCAAGCTGGTGCTGCAAACCCACCGTTTTTTTGGGTCAGCTAAAGCCGTTTACGCCGGCACTCGCGGCATCGACATTGCTACCCGGCTTGAAAAGGACTTGCGCGCGCACCCTTCGGTCGAAGTATGGCTTAACAGCACCTGCCTGGCCGTCTTCAGTGACAAAAAAGTGGGCATCCTGAAAGAAGGGCGCAATTACGCCGTGATCGAACCTGAAGTGTTGCTGGTAGCCTCCGGTGCAAGAGAGAAATTCCTGGCTTTTAACGGCAATGCCCTGCCCGGCGTTTACGGAGCAGGCGCTTTCCAAACCCTGGTCAATCGCGACCTGGTGCGCCCAGCCGAAAAGTTATTCATCGTTGGAGGCGGCAATGTTGGGCTGATTGCCGGCTACCACGCGCTCCAGGCAGATATCAAGGTGGTCGGGCTGGTCGAAGCACTGTCGGAATGCGGCGGCTACAAAGTGCATAAGGATAAACTGGCCCGTATGGGTGTGCCGATTTACACCTCGCACACCATTTTAAGCGCAAATGGCGACGGAAAAGTTGAATCCGTCACGATTGCGCAGGTTGGCAGTGATTTTAAGCCGATCCCCGGCACTGAAAAATCCTTCGAGTGCGACAGCATCCTGATCGCTGTCGGTTTGGATCCGGTCAATGAGTTTTTCCTCAAAGCCAAACAGTATGGGCTGAATTGCTTCGTCGGGGGCGATGCAGAGGAAATCGCTGAAGCCTCCGCTGCCATTTTCTCGGGAAAAATTCGCGGTATGGAGATCGCCCGCGCTCTGGGCGTGGAGACGGCAGAAATCCCGGTCGAGTGGTACTGGACCAGCGAAATTCTCAAATCAAAGCCTGGCAACACCATTCCCGAGGAACTGCCCGAAATCGAAACAGGCGCCTTCCCTGTCTTCCATTGCACCCAGGAAATTCCCTGCGACCCGTGCACCGGGCTGTGCTCCCACGGGTTGATCTACATCGACCGCAAGGATATTCGCCAGGTTCCTACTTTTCTGGGGGACAGCTACTGTTGCGAGGCCTGCGAAAAGTGTGTGGCAGGCTGTCCCGGGCTGGCGATCACCCTGGTCAATTATCGTGAGAACCCGGAATCGCCGGTGGTCTCGATCCCATATGAATTTACACGCCAAACGATCAAGGTCAACGACCGCGTCAGCGTTTTGGACACCAGGGGCAACGAACTCGGGCAGGTGGATGTGCTTTCTGTGCACGCCATTGAGAACAACGACCGTACCTTAGTCGTAGAGGTAAACGCCCCGCACGAAATCGCTCAGCAGATTGCCGGTATCAAGGTACAGGATGAAAACGTCACCCACCCGCTTGACCATTATGTGGCCCATATCGAGGATGACACCGTCGTGTGCCGCTGCGAGCATGTGACCGCAGGAGAAGTTCGCTCTCTCATCCGCGCCGGCTACCGGGACATGAACGAGATCAAGACTGTATCCCGCGCCGGCATGGGCGCCTGCGGCGGCAAGACCTGCGTCAGCTTGATCCTCCGGTTGTTCCGAGAGGAAGGCATCACCCGCGAGGAAATTACCGAGTATTCGAAGCGGCCGGTTTTTATCGAGGTGCCGCTTGGCATTTTAGCAGGAGCCAACGGACAGGAGAGCAACGTCCATGATTAATCCATCCCTGCCCCATTATGATGTGGTGGTCATCGGCGCCGGCTCAATCGGAGCTCCGGCTGCGTTTTACCTGGCGCAGGCTGGCTACCGCGTGCTGGTTCTTGACGGCGCTGCCAGCGTTGGCCAAACCTCCAACAAACGCGCCATTGGTGGTATTCGCGCCACCCATTCCGACCCAGCCAAAATCCGGTTGTCTTTACGCAGCATCGAAATTTTCTCCACCTGGAAAGAACAGTATGGGGATGACATCGAATGGTCAGAAGGCGGTTATGTCTTTGTTGCGCGCGGTGAACGTGAAGAGAAAACCCTCAAAAACCTGCTCGTCACCCAGAAATCCTTCGGCCTGAACATCGATTGGCTGGATCAAAAACAGCTACTGCAAGTGGTTCCGGACTTGAACCCGGCTGAAGTGGTAGGCGGAACCTTTTCACCTGAAGACGGCAACGCTTCGCCGTTGTTGGCTGTTCATGCCTTTTACGCTCATGCGATTGAATATGGCGCGGAATTCAAATTCAATGAGCGCGTTCAGGAAATCATCGTCCGCGGCGGAAAAGTGGTTGGGGTCAGGACGGACCGTGGTGAATACGGTACAGACGTGGTGGTGAACGCTGCCGGCGCATTTGCCGGTGAAATGGCGCGATTGGCGGGTTTGGACGTGCCAGTTCGCCCCGATTCACATGAGGCTGCCATCACGGAAGCAGTGGCCCCTTTCCTCAAGCCGATGATCGTGGATATCCAGCCCGGACCAGGGTCGGCAAATTATTACTTTTATCAGCATCTAACCGGTCAGATCATCTTTTGCATCACCCCATCGCCAAATATCTGGGGGTATGACACAGAAGAAACCAGCAGCTTCCTGCCAATGGTTGCTCGCCGCATGGTTGACCTGATGCCTCGGCTCAAGAACATCCGCGTGCGTCGCACCTGGCGTGGTCTCTATCCAATGACACCCGACGGCGCGCCTATTATTGGCTATGCAAAAGAGATCGAGGGATACTTGTATGCGGTTGGCATGTGCGGTCAGGGATTCATGCTCGGCCCGGGCGTAGGTGAACTGGTTACCCGGATTGTTTCCGGTCAGTTGTACGACACAGACGCAGAAATCCTCGACATTTTATCGCCCTGCCGCCAATTTGCCGGACAAGAGTTGTTGAAATAGTGTGCGTTCCGACCGTGAACGCTCCAAAACCACAGCCGTGTAAGCTGCACAGTTTACCCTACTTGCAAGCCGGTGCGTTCGACCCGCCTGATTCAAATCAGGATTCCTTTGTTCCACCAACAAAATTGATTGCTCGGTCGAACAGCACCCTACCGCTCAACGTAGATTGCTTCATTTCACTTCGCTTCATTCGCAATGACGGTAAATTGGATATCGTCAGGGAATCTTGGTATAATTTTCCGCTGCTGTGAGCACGCTCAAAACATTCTCAACTCGCGGCACGGGAAGAATTATGGGTTTGATTAAAGGTTTGATATTTGACTTCGATGGCTTGATCCTGGATACCGAGGAGCCGTCATTCAGCGCCTGGGCGCAAATTTATACCGACTATGGCGTCGAACTCGACATCAATCGCTGGGCAGGTTGCCTTGGCTCATCCGAGGCAGGATTTAACCCGGTTGCATATCTGCAAGGGATGCTTAACCAGACAGTGGACGAGGAGATGCTGCGCAATACTGCCCGCATTAACACCGACCGCGCCATCCTCGAACTGAAACCCCTGCCGGGAATCCTAACCACACTGATTACCGCCAGCCAGATGGGCCTCAAAATGGCGGTTGCATCCAGTTCCCCACGCTCGTGGGTTGCCGGTCATCTGAAACGGCTCGACCTGTACCGCTTCTTTAACTTTGTCGTCTGCATGGAAGATGTGCCAGAGGTCAAGCCTGCGCCTGACCTGTTCCAGGCAGCTTTGTTTGGTCTGGGCTTGAGGTCGTCGGAAGCTATCGTCTTCGAAGATTCTCCCAACGGTATTACTGCCGCCCGCCGCGCCGGGATTTTCACCGTGGCCATCCCCAACCTGGTCAGCAGCCGGTTGGATACCTCACACGCCAGCCTGGTGCTGCCGCGCATTGACGCTATCTCGTTACCCGAGCTGCTGCATACAGCCGAGACTGTTGAAGTGTCTGCATAAGGTGCAGGCGTCCGGATAATTAGGGGGGAGCATATTTCTATACTGGTCGCTCTTGAATCTGGAATAAAGGGCGATATACTATCCCTATTCAGTTCACGGCTAAGGTTAGACGGTCAGTAAGCGCTATACAGGTAAAAGTAGTATGCAAATCGCTAGTCTGATGGAAATCCTTCCCCAGAATTTCAGCGTCGTTGACCGGGAAATGGTCATGCGAGCATACAACTTTGCCGATGAAATGCATGCCGGGCAAAAACGCGTCTCCGGCGAGCCGTATGTGAGCCATTGCGTCGCAGTTGCCGGTATTCTGGCTGAGATGCAAGTCACCCCGACCATCGTTATTGCGGCATTGCTGCACGATACGGTAGAAGACACCCACGCCACGCCGGCCGACATCCAAAAAGCGTTTGGCGATGAGGTCGCGAAACTGGTCGAAGGTGTTACCAAACTGACCAATCTGCCGCGCGTCAGCCGCGGCGACCAACATAACGGCAGCGCCGCCTCCGCCGACGATCCGCCCGAAGAACTACCGCCAATGGCGGTTAAAATGAAGCGCCGCGATCTGGCCAATGAAACACTGCGGAAAGTATTCCTTGCCATGGGTGATGATATTCGCGTGGTGTTGATCAAACTTGCGGACCGGCTGCATAACATGCGCACCCTGGGGTACATGTCTGAAGCCAAACGCCAGCGAATTGCCCAGGAAACAATGGATATCTTCGCTCCCCTGGCTAACCGATTGGGTATCTGGCAAATCAAATGGGAACTGGAAGACCTGGCGTTCCGCTACCTCAACCCGGAAAAGTACCGGGAAATCGCGGAAAACCTGGCCGAGCGCCGCCAGGATCGCGAAGGAATGATCCAGAAGATCATCGATAACCTGCAGGCGGTGCTGGCGCGTAACGAGATCAAAGCTGAAATATCCGGCCGACCCAAGCACATCTATTCCATCTATAAGAAGATGGTCGAGAAGGGAAAGCCCTTCGAGATGGTGCGCGACCTGCGCGCGTTTCGCTGCATCGTCAATGACATTCCCGCGTGCTACGCCGCTCTGGGAGTGATCCACACAACCTGGCGGCCCATTCCGCAAGAATTCGACGATTACATTGCCGCGCCAAAAGACAACTTTTATCAGTCGCTGCACACTGCCGTGATTTATGACGATGGTAAGCCGCTGGAAGTACAAATCCGCACGGTCGAGATGCACCAGAATGCAGAATTTGGTATTGCTGCCCACTGGCGCTACAAAGAACGCGGGCATCGCGATGAGCTGTACGAACAACGCATAAACTGGTTCCGGCGCATCATGGAATGGCGGCAGGAAATCGAGGATGCACAGGAATTTGTCGACTCGATGAAGAGCGACGTCTTCCAGGACCGGGTTTATGTTTTCACCCCGCGCGGCGATATCATCGACATGCCGGCTGGTTCCACACCCATCGACTTTGCTTACCATGTGCACACCGAAATTGGCAACCGTTGTCGGGGCGCTAAAGTGAACGGCAAGCTGGTCACATTGGATTACGAGCTCAAGACAGGTGACCAGGTTGAAATTTTAGCCGCCAAACAGGGCGGCCCCAGCCGCGATTGGCTCAACCCGTCGTTGGGCCTGGTGAAAACCCAGCGCGCTCGTTCCAAAATCCGCGCCTGGTTCAAGCGCCAGGACCGCGACCTGAACCTGGTGCAGGGAAAGGCCATGCTCGAGAAAGAATTGCGCCGCCTGGGAATGAACGATTTTGCAGTCGAGACGTTAGCCAAGGATTTTGAATTCCGTTCGCTTGACGATCTTTACGTTGCCATCGGCACGGGCGACGTCGGGCTTGGGCGCATTGTCAACCGGTTGATCGAAGATGCAGCTCCAAAAGACCTGGCGCTCTTCCCGCTTACCCCGCGCGAAGCCAAACCCGGAGACGGCGGTGTAACCGTTCTCGGCTTGAAAGGGCTGCTGACCACCATGGCGCGCTGCTGCAACCCGGCCCCCGGGGATCCCATCGTAGGATACATTACCCGCGGGCGCGGCGCCACCATCCACCGCCAGGACTGCCCGAATATCCTGCGCATGAAGGACCGCGAGCGGATGATCAAGGTCACCTGGGGCGAGGCGCATCAAGTTTATCCGGTATCCGTGGCCATCAAAGCTTATGACCGGGCAGGATTGATGAACGATATCTCCCTGATTATTGGCAATGAGAACGTGAATCTGATCGACATCGACATTAAGGTTGCCCAGAATCTGGCGTCCATACTTATGGTGCTGGAGGTGAGCGATATTTCACAACTAAGCCGGGTGCTGAGCCGCATTGAGAACCTTCCAAATGTAATGGAAGCCCATCGTCAACACCCTGGTTGAGGTATTCATGTCTGATTCCCCATTAATGCCTGTCAAGGAAGCTCTCAATCGCATACTGGCGGATTTCGCACCGCTCACTTCAGAACCGGTCGAACTGTTGAATGCACACGGCCGCGTCCTGGCCGAGGACATTCGCGCCGAGTTCGACCTACCGCCTTTTGACAATTCCAGCATGGATGGCTTCGCCCTGCATGCCGCTGACCGCCCGGCGCAAACCGGGGGCGAGCCGGTGACGGTCAGGGTGATCGGCGACATCCCGGCCGGCGTTCAGCCGTCGCTCACCCTTCATCCCGGTCAGGCCGCCCGCATTATGACCGGAGCTCCCCTGCCCACAGGCGCGGATTGCGTTGCTCCGGTCGAGGATACCGATTTCCCTTACCGCGAATCGCGCGAGCTACCGGATGCGGTGCGCGTCATGCGTTTTCCGTCCGCTGGCGCCAACATCCGGCTGCGCGGCCAGGATACGGCTACCGGTGAGCTTTTGCTATCTGCCGGGCAATTGCTGCATCCACCGGCTGTTGCGCTGCTGGCTTCGCTGGGACATGCCGACATCCTTGTCCAACGCCGGCCGCGAGTGGCAGTCTTATCCACCGGCGACGAACTGGTCAAACCGGGTACACCGCTTCGATCCGGCAAGATTTACGAATCCAACAGCCTGCTGATCGGCGGGCTGGCAGCTCAAGCCGGCGCAATCCCGCTGCAGCTTGGCATTGCGGTTGACCAGCCGGAAATCATCCGCGACAAGCTGGATCAGGCCATCGCCGCTGGCGCCGACCTGATCTTAACCTCCGCCGGGGTCAGCGTGGGCGTGTATGATTACGTCCGGCAGGTGATCGAAGAAAACGGGCGGCTTGAACTGTGGCGGGTGAACATGCGCCCCGGAAAGCCGCTGGCATACGGCCGTTATAAAAACACCCCCGTCATTGGGCTGCCCGGCAACCCGGTATCCGCTTTTGTCGGGTTTATGGTCTTTGTCGTCCCGGTGATCCAACGCTTGCTGGGATTGCCCGATTCACCGCGCAAGCTGCGGCGGGCGCGTCTGGGCCATCTGGTGGTATCCGACGGACGAGAGAGTTACCTGCGCGCCACGGTTCAGGCTGAAACCGACGGCCTGACTGCCCGCATCACCTCGCACCAGGGCTCTGGCAACCTGCTGTCCATTGTGCGATCAAATGCTTTACTGATTATCCCCTCTGGGGTAAAATCGCTCCCGGCGGGGTCTGAAGTGGAAATCTGGTTATTGGCTGACACCGTTGTAGAAGCGTAGGAGCTTAGCGTTATGAAGTCATTGCGAACCATCGCCATCGCCGCTGCCATCCTTGGCATCCTTGATTCAATCTACCTGCTCATTATCAAAGTAACGAATAACAAGGCCCTGTGCATCCAGGGTGTGGGCGATTGCTGGTCAGTCAACACCAGCCGTTACTCGGAGGTGTTTGGCATCCCCCTGTCCGTGCTTGGGATCATCGCCTATACTGTCATCCTGACCCTGTGGATTTTGCTGCCGCGCAATGATTTTTTCAAACGCAACATCCCCATCGCCAATTTTATGCTGTCACTCATCGGCGTAATCTACTCTGCCTACTTGACGTACCTTGAGATTGCGGTTATAAAAGCGATTTGTCCATTCTGCGTAGTTTCGGCAATCTTGTTAGTTATCTTATTTGTCGTCTCATTGATTCAGCTAATCCAGGGGCCAGGGGACGAATAATTTTTCGAGGAGGATTCAATGCCAAAAATCCGCTGCCATTATAACGACTGCGCTTTTCTTGACGAGGGCTATTGCAGCGCTGCGCTTGTCGAAATCAACCCCGACAAAGGCTGCCTGACCTATAATCCCATCGCCGAAGCAGAGCATGATGATGATTGGGATGACGCTGAAGAGGAAGAATGGGAAGAGCTGGAAGAAGAACCTGATGAGGACGATGAAGATTGGGGCGACGAGGAAGAGGAGTTTTAGTTCCTTTCCCCGCCGCGGGCTTGCCTAGCCTTGCAACATTATTTCTGATCGAGCCTTTGCCCCGGGAATGATTACCGGGGCTTTCTTTACCAAGAAGCAAAATGAACAGCCATCCTGAACTATCCAAAGCGCTCAAACATAATTTCATCGTCAACGTTCTGGATGGAACCTTTTTTGGATTTGGCCTGGGGTTTGCCTCGTTTGCCACGGTCATCCCGCTGTTCGTCTCCAATTTGACCGATTCAGCCACCCTTATCGGGTTGATTCCGGCAGTGCACAATGTCGGCTGGATGCTGCCGCAATTGCTGACGGCCAAATCTGTCTCGCGCATGCAGCAATTCAAACCGGCGACCATCTTTTGGACAATTATCGAAAGGGCGCCGTTTCTCGGCCTGGCCCTTGTCGCCCTGCTGATGGGGTGGTTGAGCAAGCCCGCAGCGCTGGCGCTGACTTTCATGTTTCTCGTCATCCAGGGGCTTGGCGCGGGGATGACCGCCAACCCGTGGCAGAACATGATCGGCAAGATCATCCCGTCCAACATCCGCGGTACCTTTTTTGGCGCACAATCGGGTGCGGCCAACCTGCTGGCTGGCGCCGGGGCGATCGCGGCCGGGGTGATCCTGGACCAACGCGGCTTTCCCGATGGTTATACGTTGGTTTTCCTGGCGTGCGTCGGAAGCATGGCATTATCCTTCGTCTTTATTGCCATGACGCGCGAGCCAGCGCACACCATAGAAGCGCTTCCAAGCGAACAGGTTTCCTTCTGGGGGAATGTCCGGCAAATCCTGCGGCGGGACGGCAGCTTCCGCTGGTTCATCGTCAGCCGTTTCATCTTTCAATTCGGCACCATGGCATCGGCATTTTACACGGTTTATGCTGTCCGGCAGTTGGGGATGGATGCTACGGCAGCCGGCGCTATGACCAGCGTTCTGTTTATCGTCCAGGTGGCTTCCAACGCGCTTTTCGGCTGGATAGGCGACCGCATTGGGCATTTGCCGGTACTGCGTCTCGGAGCGATCTGTGCGGTCATAGCAGCGGTTATGGCCTGGTTTGCGCCTTCAGCAGGCTGGTTTTTTGCGGTCATGGTCTTTGCCGGGATTGCCAATTCGGTCTTTTGGACCATCGGTATGGTGATCACATTGGATTTTAGCGCTGACCTGGACCGGCCGACTTATGTTGGCCTGTCCAACACGCTGATCGCTCCGGCAGCCGTGCTGGCGCCGCTGCTGGGCGGCTGGATAGCAGACGGGTTCAGTTACCGGCACACCTTCGCTGCTTCCGCTGCCCTGGCACTGGTTTCACTGGCAGTGCTGGTAAGGTTCGTGCGGATTCCGCATAAGGCGTGAGGGGTTGTCATTTTGAGCCGCAGGCGAAGAATATACGGCACAAAAGAAATGACCCTTCGCTCCGCTCAGGGTGACATAGAATTTTGTCATTTTGAACCGGATGTATTGTCATTCTGAGCCGCAGGCGAAGAAACTACGCCACAAAAGAATAGACCCTCCGCCTCACTCACAGAGTTACCTGCAGGCGAAATTCAAAATGGGTTTAATTTGCCTTCGAGAACAGAATCGCTCATTCTGATCCGCACGATTATTAATCCCTTCAAGGCATTAATGGCATAATTGAAGCATATCCACACTTGATCGATGGATTCAGGCAGCCAGTGAAAAGAATACTTCCAGAATTCGAACATCGTGCTCAGCCCTTGATTACCCCACGTCAGTTCCTGGTGCGTTTAGCCAACAGCGGCATACTGGCACTTGGCATCATTGCCGTTTCCCTGTTCATTGGGATGTTGGGCTACCATATGCTTGAAGGACTGAGCTGGATTGACGCGTTCCTCAATGCGGCCATGCTTTTAGGCGGCATGGGCCCGGTAAACCCTCCAATCAGTTTTGGCGGCAAACTTTTTGCCGGTCTGTATTCGCTTTACTGCGGTCTGGTGGTTATTCTGGTGGCAGGCATCATTCTGGCGCCAATCGCGCACCGGATCCTCCACCGGTTTCATATGGAACCACCCAGTTCCTGAGCGGTTGGCCGGAGGCGAAGAATCCCGGCGCGTGAGTGAAGGGAGACCGGCGCGATTTAAGATGACCCCCTCCCAGCCTCCCCCAAAAACTTCGTTTTTAGAGGAGGAGTCGGAACGAGCGCCGTCCGCGCCGCCGCGATGACATACAAAGTCAGCATAGACGTCATTCTGAGCCGAAGGCGAAGAATCCCGGCGTCTGGTCACGCACAGAACGTTCCACGGTGGGGACCGGCGCGATTTAAGATGACCCCCTCCCAGCCTCCCCCAAAAACTTCGTTTTTAGAGGAGGAGTCGGAACAAGCGCTGTCCGCGCCGCCGCGATGACCATCCAACAGGTATTCGTTTCAAAATTTGTCAAAACGAATAGCCCGGAATAGCCGTGGTTAAGCCTATATGCGGCGGTAGGTAGGCCTTGACAGCGTACGGCTGGGGGTTTAGGGTATTCGTATTCGTTTCGAAAAAAAATTAAAAACGAATACTCCCTGGCCAATAAAACAGATTTTCCGGGGTGAAGGGTAATTCCAGGTGCATACGACCAGTGGTTTATATTGTTAAGGTGCGAGATGACAGTATTATAGATAATTTGTTCTATTTTGTCAAGTAAGAAATTGTGTCATGCTGCCCGCATGCACAGAGCACCCGATGGGTGGAGCAAATTGTGAGTGAACGAAGTGAAGGATCTCGGGATAGGCATTCAGCGCGCTCGGTCGGGAGACCGGCGCGATCTGAAATTGTACCCAATGTGCTGGGTGACAGCAACAAAACCAATTTATCCTCAGGAACCCCTCACCTAACCGCTCCCTACGGGAGAGAAATTTCGGCAGTGGATCTCTTACAAGGACAATGAGACGGTTTGAAGAGCAGAGTGCGCACTTGAACACACGTAGGGTACGGTCTTGACTGTTACAAAACGAACCATGCGGGGGCGTCCCAAAAGTAATTATTTGTTAATTTTCATCCGCTATATACGGGACGGGGTGGAACCCGTCCCCTACCGGTAGAGGCGGGTTTCCATGCCCGCCCGCTTTTGAGACTGCCCCCTACGAAAAATCATACAAAAAGACCGCCGGCCTGGCAGGTTCCGGGGTCTTTTTGGCATTCCAATTCAGGCTGGGGGCAAAGGATTCGAACCTCTACAAACAGATTCAGAGTCTGCTGTCCTGCCGTTAGACGAGCCCCCATCTTTGCAGCCGAAATTTTACCACCCTCTTAAGTGGATTGCAAGGTTTAGCTGCGCGGGGCAATGCTGGGCCCACACCGCCCCTACGACACCTCGACAAGCTCGGTGCAGGCAGGCTCAATCGCAGAGTCCCTTTGGGCATGATGACAAAGTCACCCCCTCCAACCTCCCCCAAAATCCAAAAACCGGATTTTAGGGGAGGCCCACACCGCCCCTTCGACACCTCGACAAGCTCGGTGCAGGCAGGCTCAGCAAGTGGGTTAAGCGCCTACGGTTCATCCGGGTGGGCGGGCTACAACGCCGACAAGAGTTCGACGGCGCGGCGCATGCGCGCGACCACTTTCTCTTTGCCGATGATTTCCATGCTCTCGAACAGCGGCGGGCTTACCCGCTGGGCTGTGATAGCTATGCGCATCAGACCAAACACCTGGCCGGCTTTCAAACCGCTCTGCTCCACCAGCTTGCGCATGGGCGGTTCGGCTGTCTCCAGCTTTACATCCGGCAGGCTTTCCAGAATCGCCAATATTTTCTTCGCCAGGTCCGCCGACTCGGCCGGGGTCAAATCCTTGATGGCCAGTTCCGCGACATCCGGATTGACATCCGGCTTGAAGAAGAACCCAGCCAGTTCGGGGGCATCGTCCATGCCCTGCAGCCGCTCCTGGATGATGGGCGCAATTTTCAAAAGCGTGGCATCGTCCACCTGGAAGCCCTTTTCGACAAAATACGGCTTCATGCGGCGCACCAGTTCATTCAACAGCAAGGCACGGATGTGTAACCCGTTGAAATGATCGAACTTGGTAAAGTTGATGGCGGCGGGCGATGGGTTAAGCTTGTCCAGGCTGAATTTTTCCACCAGATCGGGCAGGGTGAAAAATTCAGTGTGGTCGTCATAGCTCCAGCCCATCAAGGCAATCCAATTGACGACTGCCTCGGGCAGGTAGCCCAGCCCCTCCAGATCCTTGACGAAAATCGAGTGGCCGTCCTTGATCAGTTCAGCCGATTCGCGCTTGCTCATTTTGCCCTTACCGCTGGGCTTGAGGAACACCGAAAGATGCACCCATTCCGGTTCCTGCCAGCCCAAGGCGCGGTGAATCAGGCCGTGCAGCGGGAAGGTCGGCAGCCATTCCGAGCCGCGGATGACGTGCGTAATGTTCATCAAATGGTCGTCAACGGCGGCCGCAAGATGGTAGAGCGCCAGCCCGTCGGATCTGACCAAAATATAATCATCCAGGGTGCGGTTTTCCACGGTGATGTCGCCGCGCAGCAGATCGGTGACGGTGGTGGTGCCTTCTTTCGGGGTCTTGAAGCGGATAACGTGCTGCTCACCAGCAGCGATGCGTTCGCTCACTTCGTTAGCGCTCAAATTACGGCAGGTGCCGTCGTAATGCGGCGGTTCTTTGCGCTTTTGCTGTTCGTTGCGGACTTTCTCCAGCCGCTCAGGCGTGCAGAAGCAGGTAAATGCCTGTCCTCTGTCGATTAATTCGTCTGCGTACTTTTGATAAATTTCCTTGCGCTCGGACTGGCGGTAAGGCCCGTACGGCCCTCCGACATCCGGACCCTCATCCCATTGGATGCCCAACCAGCGTAAACTGGCATAAATTTCTTCTTCTGCGCCAGGGACAAAGCGTCTGCGGTCACTATCCTCGATACGCAGGATAAACTGCCCTCCGGTCTGCCGAGCCAGCAAGTAATCGTACAATGCGGTGCGTGCTCCGCCGAGGTGCAGGTGTCCGGTGGGTGACGGGGCGAAACGCACGCGGGCGGGTTGTGATGATGAAACCATAATGCTCCTTAAAAATCGAGAGTCTGGCTGTGGGCTGCGACGCTCTCAACCAGGCCAATGCCAAGCACGAGCGATAACAGCGAGCTGCCGCCATAACTGACGAAGGGCAGGGTCAGCCCGGTGACCGGCAGCACTTGTAAATTAACGCCTATATTAACCGCCATTTGAAAAAAGATCAATGTAGCAATGCCGTAAGCGATCAACGCTCCAAAGGTGTCCATCGACTTGCGCGCCACAAATAAACAGCGAATGACGACAAAAATCAGCAGCGCCATCACAATGGCCGTACCGATGAAGCCAAACTCCTCCGCCATCGCCGAGAAGATGAAGTCGGTGTGCCGCACCTTGAGGAAGCGCAATTGCACCTGAGTACCATTACCGTATCCCGCGCCGAACCAGCCGCCGGAACCAATGCTAATCAGCGCCTGCTCGATGTTGTATTGTTCGCCGTGGGTGGCGTTGGGATCGGGGTAAACAAAATTGACTACGCGCTGCATCTGGTAGGGTTCGATCAAGGGGATTTCAACGCCATTGACGATCAAAACCAAAAACAAAGCCACCACTGCGACTGCCAGCCCGCCGAAAATCAGGATGTATTTGAGTTCCAGCCCGCTGATCCAGAGCATCGAAAACCAGATTACCACCAATACAATCGATGTGCTCAAATTGGGCTGCAACAGCACCCAGATGGTCATGCCCATGGTGATGGCAAAACTCTTCAGAATCCACATCAGGTTGTGCGGATCATCCATGGTGTTGGAAAAATAATTGGCAAGCGCAATGATCAGGATGATCTTGCCTAGCTCTGAGGGTTGAATGTTGATGCCGCCGACCTCGAACCAGCGGGTCGAGCCGAAAGCAGCATCGCCGATCAGGTAAATGCCAACCAGCAACACAATCCCGCCAACGTAGAGCAGGCGGGTGGTGGAAGCCCAGGTGCGGTAATTGACGGCTGCCAAAACCAGAATAAGCGCCAGCCCCAGCCCGACGAAAATGGTCTGGTTGCGCGGACTGGTAGCCAGTTCAGCATTCCCGGCAATGGCTGAACGTATCATGACAATGCCAAACACCGAGAGCAGCAACACGGTGCCAAACAGCCAGTAGTCAAAATGCCGCCAGGTCTCGCGCCTTAACATCGGTCACCCATCCATAAACTGCGTAAACAGCGAATGTTCAATTTCAAACCTTTAATCCTCACCACCGAATTATAGCAAACGCGAGGAGGAAAACAGGATTCGATAAATTCAGCCAGCCCAAATCAGGGGTTCACGGAAGTTTTCAGCTCGAAATAGGCTTCCAGGACCTGGCGGACAACCGGCGCGGCTAAAATCGCGCCTTCGTCGCCGTCATAGATGAAGGCCACAACCGCAATTTCCGGGTTGTCGTAGGGAGCATAGCCAACATACCAGGCGTGCGCCGGCCAACTGCCGGAAATGCACTTCCCCAAAGGGCGAGCAATGTCATCACAGTATTCTGCCGTACCCGTTTTTCCGGCGCTTTGAATTTCAGCATCTTCGAAAATACTTTTAGCTGTCCCAGAGACGACCACTTCACGCATTCCCTCTTTAGCCAGGTCAACCACCCAGGGTTCGACCACTTTGACCTCATCCGTTTGGAAAAAATTCTCGTCATAGACATGGATCAGGGGGTCTTTGGTAATGTCCCAGAGCATATCTGGCTCGAAGGGCTTGATCACGTTCCCTTCGCTGTCCAAAATCTCTTTGACCAGCGTCGGGCGCATTAATTTGCCGTCATTTGCCAGCGTAGCCACCGACACCAGCACTTGCAGCGGGGTGGCTAACACGTACCCTTGCCCGATGGTAGAGATGTAGGTGTCGCCGGTGGACCAGTTCTCTCCGACGGTAATGCGTTTCCAATTCGGATCCGGGATCAAGCCGTCCTGCTCACCGGGCAATTCGATGCCCAGCACCTGCCCGTAACCCAGCGCGCGGGCATACTCGCCCAAACGCCAGATATTCAATCCCTCCGGCACCTCGTCCTTGTAACCGCCGCCAACTTTGTAGAAATAGACGTCGCAGGACTGGGACAGGCCGCCCAGGAAATCCAGGTCACCGTGGCTGCCACCAGATTTATAGATCCAACACACATAGTCGCGGGTGCGGGGATTCGGGTCGTTTTCAAAGTATTTTTCTTCGATGGAAATCAATCCGGGGTCATTGATCAACTGATCCGGCGTGACGACGCCCTCATTCAAAATGCCGATGGCGGCGGCCATCTTGAAGACGGAACCCGGCGGTTGTTCCGCTGAGATTGCCTGGTTAAAGAGCGGTTTGTGCGGGTCCTGATTCAATTGATTATAGTAATAGGCCGGGATCAGCCGCGCCATACGGTTGTTTTCATAACTGGGGTATGAGACCAGCGCCAGGACTTCACCGGTTCTCGGGTCCATGGCAATGACCACACCACTGGTATAGGGTTTACCCAGTTGCAGGCTCTTGCGTTCCATCCAGTTCACCAGCGAGGCTTTAGCTGCTGCCTGCAGGCGCGTGTCGATCGTCAGCGTGATGCTGTTGCCCGCCACCGGTTCAATGGGCGCTTCCAGGTCGCGCAGGATCTGGCCGGAGTTATCCACCTCCACTACCCGCGAGCCATTTTTGCCAATCAAAACATCATTCAGGTAATTTTCGATGCCAGCGTAGCCCACTTTGTCCCGATTGGAAACAAAACCCAGATTTTCCCAGTAATCCTGCTCGATTGCCGGGATGGGACCCAAAAAGCCGACCACTTCAGCCGTGGTTTCACCGGTTGGGTATTCTCGCACGGCTTCGATCTCGACGGATACGCCGGGCAGGTCAGAGGATTGTTCCTGAATGATGCGCGCAGTCGTTTCGTCAACGTTGCATTTGATGCGAACGGGATCAAAGGGAGCCAGGGAGTCGCCAATAAACACGATCTGCGATATCCCCAAATCGGTCTGGCAGGGGGTGAAATTGCGCACGGTTTCTTCTGCGGTGTCGCCGTTATTGACGGGAATATCAATCAATTCAGATAAGCGCCGGTAAACTTCCTGGATGGCGCCCTCATCGCCTGGCAAATTGGCCGGCGTGACCACTACATTGTAAGATGCCTCATTCCGTGCCAGCACGGTACCGTTGCGGTCGTATATTTGACCGCGGGTAGTCGTCAGGCTGATTTCCCGGGTGCGGTTATCCACCGCCCGGGTTTGATAATCTTCACCCTGCACGATCTGTAGCGTAAACAGCCGCGCCAGGTAAAATAGAAACACCAGGCCGACCAGAATATAGACGATCAACAGCCTGCCGTGATTGATTTCATTTTTGGGTTCGAGAGATTGTCGATTCATACGATTAAGCGATTTCTGCCGGGTACAGCCAGTGCGCCAGATCGGTGATAAGGGTATAGACCGGTAATGCTAACATAAGATTGATCAGTGCGCTTGGCAGTGTGACCAGGGTAAGGCTGTCGCTGATCGGCAAGCCGCGCCCGGCAATTTGAAGGACTGCCAGCGACAACGCATGATAGATCAACGTGGCGGCAAAGGTGGTTACGAACATTGCCAGGAGCTGCGTTTGCCACACCTGCCGCCGCAAGAGGCGGGCAACGCCGGTGGCGATCAAATAGCCAAAAACCGGCATGTAAAATGGCAAGCCGGAAACCAGCGTGACCATTACCCCGCCAAGCAGCGTCCAAAACCAGGCAGTGCGTACCCGCTCCTGCAAAGCCCAGGCAACCAGCACCAGCAGCATCAAATCGGCGGTACCGTGCAGCAGCGGTAACCGGCTGATGATCGCCAGTTGCAGCATCAGAGTGATGATTAAAACCGGAAAAGCCGCCAGCGCGCTCATCGCGTTCAGGGGTTGGTGGGAATGAGCGGGGTGATATCCACCGGGCGGAAGTTGGTGATGACCAGCACCGCTTGCAGCGAACCAAAATCAACCACCGACTGGACGCTGGCGGATTGGAACAGGTCGGTGCCGGATGAACGGACGCTGATTACCTGACCAACCAGTAAATCCGCCGGATAGCCGCCGCCCAGCCCGGAAGTTAACACGATTTCGCCCGGCAGCAGGGTTGTATCCTGGGAGACCAGACCCAGTTCGATTTCGCCGGTCACCGAACCGGTAATTTGCGCCTCCGTGCGGGTCGATTGCAGCCGCACATTGACGGTCGAGCCTGGATCGGTTACAAGCTGCACGCGGGCAGCCGTGGCAGTCAAGGCATCGATCCGCCCGACCAACCCCTGGTCCGTAATGACCGGCATGCCACGCCGCAGCCCGTGATCGGATCCATGATCGATGATCACATAATGCAAAAATGGACTGGGATCCCGGCCGATAACCGCTGCCGCGACATATTGACTGGCCGGGCTGCTGCGGGCAAAATCAAGCAGTGCGTAAAGCACCTGCGCTTCGCGCAGTTGCTGTTCAAGCTCGATGATTTGAGCCTGCAATCCTGCCACCTCGGATTCCAACGCCTGATTCTGGGCGCGCAGGCTGGCGATATCGCGCGGGACGGTGACAAATTCATAGACCGCCATAAAACGAGTCGAGAGCCAGGTTTGCACCGTGACCAACGGACTGATGGCCGTGCGAAACAGCGGCTGCATATAGCCGCTCAATGCAAAAATGACCAGGCCAACGACAACAATCCCAATGGTTGCTGTACGAAAGAACTGAGAGCCAGTCGTTTTCATGGATAAAAGGTCCTACCTGCCAAAAAGTCAGCGGAGCAAAACCGCCTGACCCCAGACAGCCTAGCGCCCTCCGCCCCGGTCAAGGCCGACCAGGAAGTCGTTGTATTTATCCAGGTCTTCCAGGATCATACCGGCGCCACGGGCAACGCAGGTCATTGGATCTTCCGCGACCCACACCCGCAAGTGAAGCTCGTCCGCCAGGCGCTCCCGCAGCCCACCCAGCAGCGCGCCGCCGCCCGCCAGGCAGATGCCGGTTTCGATCAGATCGGATACGATTTCCGGAGGACTTTCGTCCAGCGCATCTTTAATAGTATCGACAATAACCTGGACTGAACCGGAAACGGCTTCCCGGATTTCGACGGATGAGATTTCAAGCGATTCAGGCAGACCGCTGATCAAATTACGGCCGCGAACGGTCATGGTTTTTTCAGTGGGCAAAGGATAAGCCGAGCCGATTTGCATTTTAACCTGTTCAGCCATCCGCTCGCCAATCAGAAGGTTGTATTTGTTGCGGATGTACTGAATGATATCCTGGTCGAGTTCGTCACCGGCGACACGCAAGGAGCGGGAAACTACAATCCCGCCCATCGAGATGACGGCCACTTCAGTCGTCCCGCCGCCGATATCCACCACCATGCTGCCCTGTACTTCCGACACGGGCAATCCGGCGCCCAGGGCGGCCGCGCGCGGTTCCTCGATCAGATACGTTTCGCGGGCGCCAGCCGACATGGCGGCGTCATAGACGGCGCGTTTTTCTACTTCAGTAGCGCCGGAGGGGATGCCTACCACCACCCGCGGGCGCGGCATGGGGACGATAGACTGCTGGTGCGCTTTGCCGATGAAATAGCCGAGCATCGCCTGGGTGATTTCAAATTCGGAAATCACGCCGTCGCGCAGCGGGCGAATCGCAACCACATTGGCCGGAGTTCGGCCAACCATTTCCTTGGCTTGCAGGCCAATAGCCAATGGACGGCGAGAGCGTTTTTCTACTGCCACCCAGGACGGCTCATTGATTACGATTCCTTTTCCCCGGACGTTGACCAGCGTATTTGCTGTCCCCAAATCAATCCCGATGTCCAGAGAGAACAATCCCATCAGCCAATTGAAAGGATTGAACGCCAATATTTACTCCTATTCCCTGAGGGCACAACGGCTACAGTCAAAGTTCATTGAGGAAAAATTATACCATACACATTTTTTGCCTTGCGAAAACTGGTAGGGTCTTAGTCCATTATGCAAAAATGGGAACCCTCTGCATATCATTTCTAGGGAATGGTAGTTTGCCTGCTTTACAGGACTATCTGAAAACCAGAATAGATAACCTCGAACCTCTATTCTTAAATGATGAAAATAAGAGGTTGAAGTTTATGGGTCCCAGAGCTTTAATCACCAGACTTTGAATTTTTTCGATTTTTTGAAGAGATCTTACGAACTTTTTTACCTATATCTTGAGAAAATTATTAGATTCAACTTTTGTGAATAATTAACCTTATGTTGTAGAATAAATCCGTATCTACAAAATTTTATTATGGAGCAAGAATTAGAGCATTTTGATTTACGGAGCAATCGCACTCGCTAATAAAAATATTCCTATTTGTTATGAATGGTGAGGGATTAACAATGCCTGTTCGTGAAGAGGTTTTTATTAAGCTGAAGAACGGGATGACACCTGTTGAAATCGCATTAGAGCGGGGAGTAACTTTAACTACAATTTTGGGTTACCTCGATCAGCTAGTTGGTCGAGGTTGGTTACGTCGGTCCGACATCCTGTTTACTGTCCCAGCAGAAATCCGAAATCCGATTATTGATAAGCTATTAGTGAATGAATCCCAACCTGCACATGAAATAATGATAAGTTTAAAGAGAGATGGACTCAATGTTGAAGAAGGTGATATTGAGGTCGTTAAGAAATACTATGATCAAAAACATGCTCTTGGTGATATTTACGAAGACATACGAACAATTGAAGTGGGCCTACATAGCCTCCTGCGTAAGACGCTTGAAATAGAGTATGGGAAGGGAGAATCAGGTTGGTGGCGCCAAGGGATTCCTACTGAGATTAGAACAAAATGTCAGGAACGTCGTGAGGTAGATGAGGAAGGTATAGATTTTATTCCGTACTGTTACACGGATCTTCTTGATTTGAAAACAATAATAGACCGGAAGTGGAGAATTCTCTGCCCACACCTTCCGAATAAGGTAACTAGTAATAAACAGGATTTTTTAAGAGATTTGGACCACTTAAACCAAATTCGGCGAATCGTTATGCACCCAGTTCGTGGTGGCATCCCATCACAAGTGGATTTTGAATTCCTACATGGTTTAAAGGAAAGGTTAGGTTTTTCTTAACCTATACCCAAAAATTGGTTCTATTTCGTGCCTTTCTAAAACAATATTTATGGTAGCGATGGGTTATATGGCGTTATACAAACCTAGGTTTCAATTTGGTTATTACATCCTTAGTCAATATTAAGCGTTAATATTGTTGTCACAAAATATTATCTCCTTAGGCATAAATCACAAGCATCTTCTTTAGCAATCAATTCATAACCTTTGACTACCCCTGATGCTTCCATTTGCATTTTAGAGGATTCTCTACATACCTGCATCTGCTATTTTGATAAGAACAATTGTTTTTTATGGTATACTTTTTGAAATTAGGGGAAACAAGAGATTTTTTGCGGGTGTAGTTCAGTGGTAGAACGTTTGCTTCCCAAGCAAAATGTCGTCGGTTCGAGTCCGATCACCCGCTCCTCAGAGCATTCAATGGAGGCAAATTGGCTTCCGTTGTTTTTATTCATTCCCGGGCACCCCAACAGGATCAAACCTTTACCGCAGGTGGTTCGCCGCTTGGCTCGGCTTTTTCGATTTCCAGCAAATAGCCCGAACCGCGAATCGACCGGATCCAGTCGCTCCGCACCGGAATTTTCTCCAGCTTGGTATTCAGGCGGGACAAGATGGGCCGGAGGATTTTTGCCGCTTCGCCTGCCCCGACGCGGTAGCCGTAAGCTTTTTGCACCAATTCCTGGTGGCGGACCACCAGTGCATTATTTTCCAGCAGAACCCCGATGATCCTGGCTTCGGTTGGCGTCAGGTGAATTACACTGTCCTGCCAGGTGATGCGCCGCCGCATACAATCGATGATGATCCCGTTGGAGGCATGGAACACCGTCTGCTCGTAAGGTTTGCTGGCTGCGACCGCTGGCCGGTAGGCTAGGCGTCCCTCGCTTACACTGTGATCCGACCCTGGAAGCTGCTCGCCCGTGAGCGCTTTTTCCACGCTCTTCAAAATGTCTTTCGGCAAGGCCGGCTTGATCAGATAATCGTTCACCCGGTAGCGCAGCGCCTGGATGGCGGTGTCCATACTGCCAAAGGCGGTCAAAATGACGACCTTGAGATTGGGAAAGGTCTCTGAAGTCTGAGTGACCACATCGATGCCGCTTAAACCGTGCATTTTCAGGTCAAGGATCATCAAGTCATAGGCTGAACGGCTTAATTCGCGCAGGGCAGTCTCGCCATCGCTCACTGCGGTGACTTCATAGCCTTCCAGTTGTAAGATGCGCAGCAGCGAAAGGCGCGCCACATCCTCGTCATCCACCACCAGGATTCTTACTTTTGCCATTTCATTCCCTCCTCGGCAGTACCACCCGGGCGCGCGCGCCCTGCCCATGGAGCGGTTGAACAAAACCAAGCTCCCCGCCATGCACGTCGACCACCAGTTCATAACTGATCGATAGGCCCAGCCCGGTGCCAAAGGGTTTTGTGCTTACAAAAGGCTCAAACAACCGTTCCTCGATCGCCGGCGCCAGGCCGCTGCCGTTGTCTTCGATGCAAATTTCGATTTCAGTTTCAAGATCCTGCACCTCGATCCAAATCTGGCGCGGGTCGGATTGGCTGCTGACTGCGTCCATGGCATTGATCAACAGATTGAGAATAACCTGCTGAACGTTGTCCCGGATGACCTCGATCTCGAGCGGCCTGTCCGGAAACTTACGGACAATCGAAATCCGGTTGTTGCGTAGTTGAGGTTCAACCAGGTTCAAAACGGTTTCAAAAAGGTCCAGCAGTTCGACCTTCTGGCGGACCAGACGTCCGGGGCGGTAATATTCCATCGCAGTTTGCGCCAGAGCGGAAACCCTTTCCACCTCTTTGCGCGCCAGAGCGATGAACTCCTGACGCTGAGGTTCCGGAAGGTCCTTCCGTTCTGCCAGGTGCAGACAATTTTGCACGCTCTGGAGCGGGTTGTTTAACTCATGCGCCAGGGACGCCATCAGGCGTCCCAGCGCTGCCATTTTTTCGGCCATGATCAGGCTGCGCTGAGAATCTTCCAACTGGCGGATAAAATCCTTAAGCTCGTTATAAAGGGCTGCGTTCTCGAGCGCAACCGCAGCCTGACGGGCAAATATGACCATCAACTCCAGGTCCGGGTTAGCCCACTCAGGCTGGTCATTCGAGCGTATGGCATAGAAAAGATAGCCATTGTTGGCCCGGTTGACCGGCACACACACCATGTCGCGGTAATTGTTTTCGCGCAGCCAATCCCCCATCCGGCCAAGACGGGCATCTTTATGATTTAAGAGGACATAGGGTTCGATACCAGATAACTCTCGCAAAACCCGGTCGACCGCAGGTGATTTCTGCGGTTGGGACAACTGGGCAAGGTTAGAGCCTGCCAGCACTTTCCAGGCGGATTCTTTGCCATCCTGGACAAATATACCGGTGATGGCTGCCTGGGTTTGTATGCGAACATCGTTCACGATCAGGTCGCTCAAGACGTCCGGAGTTGTTTCGGCGAAGATGTGTTCGCTGATGTCAAATAGCGGGTGAAGCACGCTGAGACGCATGGCATCCAGCTTCGTTTGCCGTTTTTGCAGCACCGACCCCACGGTTTCGACCAGTTCGCCGGCGCTGGAAATCGGCTTGAGCAGCAGCCCATCCGCCCCAAAGCGCAGCGCCTGTACAGCATTTTCCACCGTACCAAAGCCGGTCATCAGAAGAATCGCCAGGTCCGGATAGGATTGAGCGGCCAGCGCCATCAGTTCAAACCCGTCCATGTCCGGCATGCGGATGTCAGTAACCAAAAGATCATACGCAGTCGAGTTCAGGTGGGTCAACGCGTCAGCGGTATGGTTAACAGCCTGCACTTCAAAACCCGCGCGCACCAACAGGCGCTGACACAACAGCGCATTGGCCATATCATCATCCACAATCAGGATTTTTTCACCTGCCATCAGTACGGTACGATCCTTCGGTTTGAAATCAATTGAGGGTGCTTTGGAAAATGACGCAGTCAATTGTAGCAAATAAATGCTGTGATGTTTAGGGATGTATGACCAAAAGAAATATACCGGCAGTTTTCACCTCGCCTGGTTTATCGGGCTGAATGCCCTGATGCTATAATCCCACCAGAAACCATGCTCCCTTCTCTTTTCTTTTCTGACCAACCCGAAAAAACTTACGCCGCTCGACGGCCGTGGTCACAGCGCAGACGGCTGGGGCAAGTTTTTACGCCCTACGCAATCGCCAAATTCATGGCGCAGTGGGTAACTGGCCGGCAATTTCCGGCGGCGGTACTCGACCCGGCGTTTGGATTGGGGATCTTCTTGCGGGCGCTGCTGGAAGGCGTTCCAGATGAAACTCCCAGGTTGGTCGGATATGAAATTGACGAACAGACCGCTGAGACAGCCCGTGGACTATTCACTGACAATGGCTATGCGCAAGTCGAATTGCGCCAGGCTAACTTTTTAAGCGCCCCCTGGCAGGAACAGTACGACGGCATCCTGTGCAATCCACCTTACCGCAAGTTCCGCGGCTTGCCGGATAAAGATTCTCTCGTAGAGGCGGTTAAACAGCATACTGGAATCGCGCTAAGCCGGGCTGCCAACCTGTATATCTTTTTTCTGATCAAAGCGATCTGGCAACTGGCGCCGGGTGGGCGGGCAGCTTTCATACTGCCGTATGAGTTCCTCAATGCGGATTACGGCACACCAGTCAAACAAATGATGCTCGATCAGGGAATTCTGCGCAAGGTTATCCTGCTCGGGAATGGCTTCCAGCCGTTCGAAGATGGCATCACCACCAGTTGCATCCTGTGCCTGGAGCGAACGCCCGTCCCCTGTCCCCCGGAATGGATCAGGGTTTCAGCGCTGGAGGAGTTAGCAGCCCTTGCGGCCAGTTTTTCGGTAGTCGAAGGCCCGCCGAAATCAATCAGCACGATCACCTTCCCCCTGCCCTCAGCCCAGACAAAATGGCACGTAACCAGCATGCTGCACACCCCGGATCAATTGAGCGGGTTGGTGCCGCTTTCCACCTTCGGCCGAGTCATGCGCGGCATTGCCACCGGCGATAATCGCTTCTTCCTCCTGACCGAAGCAGAACGCCAGCAGTACGGCCTTGACCTGGATTGCGTCCTGCCCTGCCTGCCCAAATCAAATTATGCACCCTGGCATGTATTTACGAGCAGCCACTTTGAAGAATTGCGCCAATCCAACCGGCCGGTCTGGCTGCTGAACGCCTGTGGAAATGAAAATCATCCCGGGGTCAGGGCGTACCTGGACCGGGGCGTCGCCGGCGGGTCCGACCGGCGCTACCTGACCCGCAGCCGTTCGCCCTGGTATGCACTGGAAGCACGTCCGCCGGCGCCGCTGCTGGTAACCACCTTTTCGCGCGCCGGCGTCCGCTGGGTACGCAATGAGGCGGCTGTCAGCAATTTGACCGCCTTCCACGGGTTCTACCCCCAACCCGGGGTCGACCTCGATTTATTATGCGCCTATTTAGTTACACCCCTGGCTCAGCGCATCCTGGCTCAGAACCGGCGCGAGTACGGCAATGGGCTGCATAAATTCGAGCCGAATGACCTCAACCATGCGTTGGTGCTGGACATAACCCGTGCTCCGGAAGCCATTCGCAACCGGGGGCTGGATCTTTACAGCTCTTCGGTCTTTGCTGCTCGAGACAAAATCAATTCATCGAATTTAATCGAGCAATTGGATGAATTATTTTCACATTTTCTCGAAATTTCTATGGAAGATCACAAAGTCGGTAATTCACGTCTGATTGTTGGCTATTAAGGATACTTTTCATATCAAAGAAGCCCTTGACATCCAGTTTTTTTATTGTATAATACAAATATTGCTAATAATAAGCATAGCATTGGATTACTCATGAATCTGACTGAAACAAGTATCCTCGGAACCAAAGTACAGCGCCAAATCTACCAACTGGTCAGGCTTTATCAGTCCTGTGACCGGATATGCCTGGTCGAACGCGGCGTGAGCGCTTCGCAAGGTTACACCCTTCTATCTCTGCCGCAAGAGGGCAGCCTGAACATGAACGAACTGAGCGAGGCAATGGGTCTGGCCAACAGCACGACGACCCGGGTCGTGGATCAACTGGTTAAGAAGAATCTGGTGCAGCGGCGGGAAGACAGCGAGGACCGGAGGGTGGTCAGGGTACAGCTCACGGCTCAAGGTAGAGAACTCTGGCAGACTCTCGACACAGAATTACATGATTTCTTTGACCAGGTCATGGGCGGTATTCAGGAAGACGAACGCCCGGTTATTCTTCACGCGCTTGAACGGTTGACCACCGCGCTTGCAAAAGCTCTTGGAGGCTGCTGTCCTGAATAAAGCCGGCCTGTCGAATACTCGACTCTTTTTTTACCTAATAATTTCGTATTTACAAATAATGCTAATAACAAATAAAAGGAGATGATTTTATGCCATTCAACCTATTTCGGAAAGACCCCAAGGCTCATCCGGTTGTGATGATCATTACGGGTAGTTGCTGTATCCCCGGATTTGCCCCGCTCGACGAACAAGCCCGCCAGGCTGTGAAGCAGGCGATCGCTGAAACAGGTACAGATGTCCAGGTCAGGGAGATACCTGCATCTTCTGCGATGTATGGCGCAGTACCGCGCAGCTTGATAGCTGAATGGTTTCAGAGCGCCAACAGCGGCCAAATGCCCCTGCCAGCGGTCCTGGTTAATGGGAATATTGCATCAACCGGCGTTCCTGCCAATATCGAGGCCATTAAATCTGCACTGCTTCCGATTGTGGAAGCTCAAATAATTGAGGAGAAGGAACAAAAATGAATCAAGATCATAAGCAACTTATCACCCCCAACGGGAATACGAAGTACCTGTTCTTCGGCGGAAAAGGGGGCGTGGGTAAGACCACGCTTGCCACCGCTACAGCCGTGTGGTTCGCCGACCACCACTATAAAACCACCATTGTCTCCACTGATCCCACGGTGAGCCTGTCTGCCATGTTTGGCCAGGAAATCGGCGGAGAAGCCCGCATTCCCATCCGCCATGTGCCCAACCTGTGCGGGCTCAATATCAACCCTAACGATGCCAAAGGCGTTTTCCAAAACCGCTTGAATAGCGTAATGGGCCAGATGACGGGGACTTTTGGCGGGGATGTCATCAGTACTCCCTGTGCCGAGGAAATGGCAACCTTCGACCAATTCGTCACATTTTTAGAGGAACCCGATAGTGAGGTGATCGTATTCGACACAGCCCCCACCGGCAAAACCCTGCGAGAATTAGCCATGCCCTTCGACTGGGCCAGTTTCCTGCAAAAGCAGATCCAGGAGGGCAAGAAGCTGGCCGAGCTGATGAACATGGACGAAAATTCGTTCGAGGAACTGGAAGGGGATAAGCAACGCTATGAGAACGCTCTAAATGTCATGCAGGATCGCTCATCTACAGTCTTCAACCTGGTGCTATTACCGGAACGGCTGCCTATCGAAGAAACATACAGCGCCATCCAGGGCCTCGACCGGCTGGGCATTCCGGTGCAGGCATTGGTAATCAACCAGTGCATCCTGCCCGAGGTTATCGAAGGCAACCGTTTCCTGGCGGCAAGAGCCAGCTTGCAGGCGCGATACATGGGAGAGATCGACGCGCGCTTCGGCAACCTGGTAATGTCACGCTTGCCTTTACTGGATCGGGATGTGTCGGACCTTGGCACACTGCGAATGATTGGCGAGATACTTTACGGTACGGAGAGGGAAAATGACTCGAGATCCCTGGGCGAGGGCGAACTGACTGCCGAAAGAGGAAGAGGATGGGCACGATAATTATCGTCACCTGGTTACTCGCGGTCATAGCCGGCCTTGTCGCGCTGATCCGTCGCTTCGACTTCGAAGCCCGGGGCCCTGATGCGAGATTACCGTCGACCGCCAGTACTTTCGAGCGACCTGCATCGATGGACGAGAACGCTCCGGGCAGTGCTCGAAAAGGTGAAGCTGTAAAGTGAGCCTCGCCGTCGTTATATTTCAGATCTTTTCATACGCCAGTTCGGCTGCGATCCTCGGCGGGGCGGCGGTTGTCAGCATCCGGGCCCGGCGCGTTAACCAACTCCTGCTTACATCGTTGAGCGCCCTGTCCATCGTCTGGCTAGAAGGACCGTATGACTGGGCGATTTACGTACAATTCCACCCCGCCTTCCCGCGCGTACCAGATTGGGGGCCATTCGGAGCAACATGGCAAGGCCTCCCTGCGATGATGCCCGCGGGGTATCTCATGTACTACATGCTTCTGGCCGTCGTGGCTTCTCGTGTTGCATCCCTACTGGTGACCCGCCTGGGTTGGCATCGTCCCCAGGCCCTGCTGGCCTCAGGTTTCACCATTGGATTCGTCGTTCACGAACTCTTCACCCTCGTTGCGACATATATCGGGCTTTGGCGTTTTGGGCGAGCTGCGCCAGGCCTTGTAGTATTTCCGGGGACCTACCACCAGTTCCCGCTCTACGACGGGCTGGCCATTGCCATCACCATCATGGTGTTTACGTATCTTGTGGGCAGTACAAACAATATGGTTGTGCAATGGGCAGCACACCGTGCATCCACACCCCTGCAGCAAGCACTGCTCACCCTTGTTGGGTACATCGTGGCGGTGAACGTAGTCTATCTGTTGGTGTTTGCCCCGCAACTCATTACAAAAGTGGCGCATTTGGACACCATCGTCGCGCCCGTGAACCTCTTCCCGGGTATTCCCAACCAGCCATTTTAACGCCCCTAACCGCTCTGGCATTTTAAAGAACACGATGGCACAAGATGTAAACCAGGAGAAAGGCGGTGCATGCTCCAAAGAAACGGCCAAAGCCGGCTGGGTTTGGCTGAGTAATTCACGCCCGGCCAGTTTGTCGACTTTTGGAAAAACCGGACAGTGACGTCAATGTCTTCGACACAGCGCTTGATAGCAAAACCCTGCGGGGACTGGCCACGCCCTTCGGCCGGGCAAGTCCTTTGCAAAAACAGATGCTGGAAAGCCAGAAAATGGCTAAGATAATGGACATGGACGGAAATTTGTTCGAGGCTCTGGCGCAGGGTGCAACGCTCCATTACATCCTGAGCCAGATAGGTGAGATGCTCGATGATCGGTGAAAAGATGGCAAAACAAATAATATTCGCGGATGGAAACGACTTTCTGCGGCGGGATGGATTGGCTGTTGAACCTGCCGCATGGGAAGATGGCATGCGTACAGATGCTGGTCCGGGTACTTTTGAGTGGTGGTATTTTGACGCATGGCTGGACGATGGCTCTACTGCAGTGATTGTATACGCCACCAAACCTTTACGGCAACGGAACGACCGGCTAACCCCAATGATCACGCTGACCATCACGCGCCCAGACGGCTCGAAACTTGGCGCCGCTCCGTTGGTCTATCCTGCCGACCAGTTCAAAGCCGCTCAGGATTGTTGTCAGGTTAATATCGGGTCGAGCTGGGTGAGGGGCGACCTGCATCACTATGAACTTCACGCAGAAGGCAAAGAATTGGCAGCTGACCTGACGTTCACAGGACAGGCTCCTTCCTGGCGACCCGGCGCAGGTAAAACTTATTTTGACAATGCGCTATCCAGCTATTTCGCCTGGCTGGTGCCGATCCCCTACGGGCAAGTCGAGGGTACCCTGACCTACGATGGAAAAACCCATTCGGTAAAGGGAGCTGGCTATCACGACCACAATTGGGGTAATTTAGGCCTGGAGCGGGTCATCTCCCACTGGTACTGGGGCCGGGCGCACGTTGGCGATTTCACCGTCATCTTTGTCGAAATCGAAACCGGCCGAAGCCACGGGAGGCAGAAAATTCCAATCTTTATGCTGGCTGAGAAAGACCGCATTCTGGTCGACAAAGGACAGTCGCTCACTTTGAAAACGGCCGATTTTCAGGATCATCCGAGCGGCAAGCGCTACCCCCGCTCGTTGGATTTTCACTGGCAAGCAAGCACAGGTACAGTTCACGTTAAGCTGCGGCAGCCGCGCTTGATTGATACCTTCAGCCTGTTGGAAAGCATGCCCCGCTGGAAGCAGTGGCTGATCCGCCTGATAGCCAACCCATATTACTTCCGTTTTAATGCGGAGATGGAGCTGGATGTGAAACTGGCTGAAACCCAGGTTGTGGAACGCGGTCCAGCACTTTATGAATTCATGTTATTGAATTGAACACAAGCAAATCCCATGTCACAGAATATAACCCACAAGAAAAACGTTGAAAGGTCCAAAGAAGCGACCAAAGCCGGTTATGACGGATTGAGCAAATGGTACGATGCGATCACAGGCTCTTATTTGAGAAAGAGTAGAGAGCGGGGCTTGCAAAAACTTAATGTCGCTGAAGGTGAAACAGTCCTTGAGATCGGATTTGGCACCGGCCATGGCATCACAGCGATGGCTAACTCGGTGGGCAATGCAGGTAAAGTTTATGGTCTGGACATCTCAGAGGGAATGCGCAGCGTCGCGCAAAACAGGATCGCCAAAGCAGGATTGTCGCATCGCGTAAAGCTGAACGTTGGCGATGCCGCAAAGCTTCCCTTTGAGGATAATTTCTTCGACGCCATCTTCACCAGCTTCACTCTGGAACTTCTTGAGACGCATGAGCTTCCCATTGTTTTGCTCCAATGTCAGAGAGTCCTCAAAGCCGGCGAGCGTATCGGTGTGGTATCTCTCTCGAAAAAGACCGAGGGGAACAAAATAATGACGAGTCTCTACAGATTGGCATACAGGTACTATCCTGATCTTGCCGGCCACCCACACCTGATTCAGAAAGCACTGGAAGAGGCTGGCTTTCACACTCTGGACGCCACGCAATTGTCGGTTTGGGGATTGCCGGTTGAAATCATCCTCGCACAGAAACCATAAACTAGCCTATGTTTTGACTGCTTCCAATCACCCGTCAAGAGAATTTTTGTTCAATGGGCTAGAACAATGGAAGAATGAATTTGCTTGAACTGAAGGAATACATGCAACAACAGCAAAAACTAATTTTCTTTGGCGCCCACCCCGACGACGAGTCATTTGGAATAGGCGGCACGCTGGCGAAGTACGCAGCTCAAGGGGTCAATGTTGTGTACGCCTGCGCCACGCGAGGCGAGGTCGGCACCATCGATCCTGAATATCTCGGCCGCTTTGACACAATTGGTGACCTGCGCTGGGCCGAACTGGCCAAGGCAGCCGAAGTATTGCAGCTTGCCGATGTAATCCACCTGGGCTACCGGGATTCCGGCATGCCCGGGCAACCCGAGAACCACCATCCGCAGGCTCTGACAGCAGCGCCCATCGAAGAAGTGACCGCGCGCGTGGTTAAAGTAATCCGGGAGCAAAGGCCCCAGGTGGTGGTCACCTTCGATCCGATCGGTGGATACCGGCATCCCGACCACGTCGCCATCCACAACGCCACCGTGGCTGCCTTCCAGGCTGCCGGCGACCCGACCAGGTACCCTGAGATGGGACCAGCTTTCCAACCACAGAAACTGTATTACTCGATCTTTCCTAAAGGCTTGCTCAAGCTGGCAGTGAAAGCATTGCCCCTTTTTGGGCAGGATCCGCATCGGTTTGGCCGCAACCGGGATATCGATTTGACCAGCCTGGTAGAAGTGGAATATCCCGTTCATGCCCGGATCAGAATCAGCGACGAGGCAATGGAACGCAAGCAGCGCGCCGCAGCCCACCACCAAAGCCAGCTATCCAGCGGTCCACCTTCATCCGGGCCGGTAGGGGCAATCTACCGGATGATCAGCAGGCAGGAGACTTTTATGCGCGCCTATCCCCCGGTCAACGGCCGCCTGCGGGAAACGGATTTATTTGCCGGCGTGATTTAACCTGGTTAATGCGGTTCGAACAGGTGGCGATGGATATGACCGGTGAGTAATTTGGCCTGCTCACCTCCGTTCAATCAAACAGAATGCCCGGTCATGGCTATACTCACTTGCCATAATCGGCTGGCAACGGCGGGATCATAACTCTCTTCCGATGATGGAACAGCGGTTTGCTTCTCGAAATATTTCCCGGTAACACCTTCTACATTTGACGAGGTCGCTAAATAAATGCTTGTCTGCGCACCCTGTTCTGCATTGGTCCCAACCAGACCATACACCCGTGTCAACAGGTTGACAATCCAGGCGGGAATAAAGCCAAAATTGTTGAAGCCAAATCGGGTGGCTACAAGGCCTGGATTGACCGCATTTACCGTGACGCCCGTACCCGCCAAACGTCGTGCCAGTTCATAAGTAAACAGTATGTTGGCAAGTTTGGATTGCCTGTAGGCTTGCAGGCCGTCATATCTCTGTTTGGCTTGCAAGTTATCAAAATTCATTTGTGTCCGCTTATGACCATAAGACGAGACGTTGATAATGCGGGCAGGGGCGCTGGCTTTGAGTGTATCGAGCAATAAATTCGTCAGCAAGAAGTAGCCCAGGTGGTTAAGGGCGAATGTCATTTCGATTCCATCGATGCTCTCCTGGCGTGGCGTAATCCAGGCCCCGGCGTTATTCACCAGCACGTGAAGATGTTGATAGCGGCTCTTGAACTGCTGCACCAGTTGGCGGATTTGTGCCTGCGAAGACAAATCCGCCAGCATCAATTCAACCGCGGTGTTACCAGTCGCGGTCACAATGCGTCGAAGTGTTTCATCCCCGCGTTCCCGGTTGCGGCCTACAAGGATCACCGTTGCGCCCAATTCTGCCAACCTCCAGGCTGTCATTTCACCCATGCCTGAGGTAGCGCCCGTGACCATGCAAACCTTACCGTTCATAAGAAGACCAGTGGACGTCATCGACTATACATACCCTTTCGCTTCATACCATCTCAAAGTCTCTTTCAACCCATCTGCAAGTTTTACGGTTGGCGTACACTCCAACTCGCGTTTGGCCTTGGTGGTATTAAAAGCACGATTGGCAATAAAGCCAAGCACCAGTTCTCGGCTCAGGCGAGGTGTACCCCCTGTTAACCGCGCAATGGTCTCCAGAAATAAAGCCAGAAGGTAAGCCACCGGGACAGGGAGGTGGCGCTTCGGTGGGTTCACCTCAAGCAATCGGGCAATCGTTTCTACCAGTTCTATCATCGGAACGGCTCTCTCGTCCGCCAGGATGTAGGCTTCCCCCGCCCTTCCTCGTTCTGCAGCAAGTTCAATCCCACGCACCACATCTTCGACGTGGATCCAATGGGTCAGCGCCTTCCCGTCTCCGATATACACCCACTGGCCACGTTTTATGGTTGTGAAGATCATGGACATTGGCGTGACCCCTTCCACCCGGTCCAATTCGCCCGTGATGAGCGGCTGACCATAGACGCCGGGAAAACGGACTACCACCACCGGTATTTTCTGCTGGTAGGACAAAGCTAGTATTTCGGCCTCTGCCTTGGCGCGGGCGTAGGCCATCGGCTCAGGATTGTAAGGATAGGTCTCGTCAGCGGGCGGGTTTTTGATATTACCCATGACGCCACAGGTGCTGACGTGGACAAATGTTTGCACCCCCCCTGCCTTCAGGCTGGCTTCCAGGATGTTTTTTGTTCCGGTGACATTGATTGCAGAACAGAGTTCATCTGGCATTCCAACCCTTCCGCCACCACCCAGGTGGAAAACCGTATCAACCCCAGCCAGAGCTATATCCAGCGACTCCCGATGTGTCAGATCACCATAGACAAGCTCCGCGCCGAGGTCGGTCAAGAAGTCAATGGAGGCTTTCGAGCTTGTCTTCCGAACGAGGCATCGGATCTTTCTTCCTTTTTCTATCAGGTCCTTTGCCAGATGAGATCCTATGAAACCGGATGCACCTGTGATCAAGATCACGTTTTCTTTCATCGTGCGTTACCTCCTCAACGAGCAACCAGTTGCCTTTCCGAATCGCGACGACCAACTTAAACAATACAAACAGAATTGGAACGTAGCCATCCGCTTCGCTCGCGGAACTTCCCATTCCAACATGATGTCAAACGCCAGAGGGTCTTCAGCGCCAACAGCTATAAGATGAAAACCATCACAATCGAATCTTCTGTCCAGATCTTATGTTCGTTCAATCTGGGCCATCAGATTACGGGTAAGTTTGGCCCTTAGAAGGGTGTGAACCAGGTCAGCCGTCTCCTTAAGTTGACGCGTCCGTTCCAGCGCAGGCTTGCTCCCACCCGCCAGCTTGTAGAACAGGTTGAACTCCTCCTGCACCAGAGTCCGCATGGCTGCTGCGTAGGCGGCGAAATCGTCCAAGGCGGCGCCAAGCCGCAGTTCATTGGCTACCATTTCGGTTACTTTCAGGTCGTCTTCATCGTAATAGCGGTGTCCATTGCCATTACTGGTTGGGAAGAGCAGTCCCATTTCTTCCAGCCGGGTGATATCACGGCTTGAAAGGCCGGTGCGTTCGGCAATCTGTTCGCGCGTGAGCGGCACAAATCCCGGATCATAAGTCACAGGCGAATAAAGGGATTCGAGAAAAGCCATTTCTGCTTCAACGTCCCTGGCCTGTGCCAGCTTGACCAGCATGTGGCGGATAATTTCCAGGGGGTAGTACCGTTGGGACTGGAAACGTTTGATCAAGCGAACGCGGGTAATATCTTCATCGCTGTAAAGCCGGTGGCCGCCGGGCGTACGCTGAGGAGAGAGCAGCCCTTCCTTTTCCAGAAAGCGCAGGCTGCTCGGGGAGAGGTCGGGAAATTCCGATTGCAACTGTTCTACGATTTGGCCGATCGTGTAGAGTTGACCTTGTACCATCTTGGATCCTTTGTTTGAATATAAAGTTCTAGTTTAGATTTATTTTATTACAATATAAACTTAAAGTCAAGGTTTAAATTACTATGTACAAGGTTTGATTTTCGATATATCTCGCCGAATGGGCGAAAATACCTCACAATCATAGGGGTTGGTGTTTTCGGATGACCAACCGGATATCTAATGCGGTCAGGATTTCACCGGTACAAGCTTTTAACCGGAGCCTACGGAGACAACAACCACCCAACCAAAAACACCCTCAAAAGGGTGTTTTACGGATCCAATCAGGGGTGGGCGATGGGGGTCGAACCCACAACATCTACATCCACAGTGTAGCGCTCTGCCATTGAGCTACGCCCACCATATGCGTGAAGATTCTATCACAGCCTTTTTTCTTATGCAAGCCATCGACGAATGGCAGGCAAGATGTCCGCGACGGGTACGGTAGCCTGCTGGCGAGCTGCCAGATCTTTGACGGTCGCCTTTCCGGCGGCGAATTCGTCCGGCCCAACGATGACCACAAACCGGATTCCCATCTTGTCCGCATATTTCAATTGCCTGGGCAGCTTGGAACCTTCGGTAAAACAGGACACTTTGAAGCCAGCCTCACGCAAGCCGGCTGAAATCTTCAACGAGTGTTCCAGCAGGGATGGTTCGAAGACTGTGACCAGAATATCCGCCGGTGAGGGCTTGAATTCTGGCAGGCAGCCGTATTTTTCCAGGATCAGCCGGATCATCACATCGCCCATGGCAAAGCCAACCGCCGGCAGCGGGTCGCCGCCAACATCCTCCACCAGGTTATCATAGTGACCGCCGCCCAGAATCGCCCGCCCTTCGCGATCCAGATCGCGTGCCTCAAAAACGGTGGCGGTGTAATAATCCAGCCCGCGGATGATTTGCGGATCGAAATGGACATACGCTGACGCGCCAAGCGCGTCCAAAGCGGCGAACACTCGCGTCAATTCCGGCGACTCTTTCCAAAGGTCGCGATTGTCGAGCATTTTCTTCAGGTCAGTCAACTGCGCCAGGTTCAGCCCGGATTCAATTGCAAAGCCGTCCCATTCAGTTGGAATCATTTTGTCGCGCCGGTCGATCAGCTTGAATACGGTTTTGCGCAGCGCATCTGAGGAGATTCCAATTTTCACCAGTTGGCTGTCCATCAGGCGGCGGTCATTGACAAAAACACCCACCTCATCGGGTTTAAGCCCCACATTTTTGAAGAAGGCGGCGCAAATTGCCACCAGTTCGGCATCGCCTTCAGGCGAATTCGCGCCGATCAGATCGATATTCCATTGAAAAAACTCGCGGGTGCGTCCCTTTTGCGGCCGCTCATAGCGCCAAAAAGGGCCAAACGACCACCAGCGCAGCGGATAAGTAAACTGGTGCTGGCGCTGTGCGACCATTCGCGCCAGCGTTGGCGTCAGTTCCGGACGCAGCGTAATTAAATCACCGCCACGATCCGGAAACACAAATGCCTGTTCCTTGACCAGCTCCTCACCGGATTTGGCGGCATACAGGTCAATTTTTTCCAGGAAGGGCCCGTCATATTCCTGGTAACCAAACGACTCAGAAACTTCCCGCAATTTGGAGTACAGCCACGAACGGACCGCCATATCCTCGGGATAAAAGTCCCGGGTACCTTTAATCGAAGCGACGATTTTTTCCATGATGTGCCTTCTTTTCTGCCAGAGCGTGTAAAAATTCTATCATAAGTCGGCAGTTTTACGTCTGGAGTTTATTTGTAGCGCTGGCCTTATGAACTCTGCGCTTATGTATTTTTGTTTGTGACAAATTGCACATTGTTAGGGAGTTTTTCCACTTCCCGGAAGACAGGCAGCATGTTAACCTTGGTTGGTATTGAAACACAAAAGTTTAACTCTTAACCAGCGAGATTGGTCTTATTGGGAACCGAATTATGATTGTTAATGAACTTGTTCAGCTTATTCACGGTACTGTCCTTAGTTCAACTGCGGATTTATCCGCCGAGGTTAATGGTTGCGGCGCTGCTGATTTAATGAGCGATGTCTTAGCCTCACTCCAGCCTGAAGCGGTGCTGTTGACCGGTCTGTGCAACCCGCAGGTGATTCGTACAGCGCAGATGGCAGATATAACTGCGGTGGTCGTGGTGCGCGGGAAAGTCCCGCCAAAAGACACGATCGACCTGGCCGACCTGGAAGGAATCCCGCTCATCACCACACCGATGGGTTTGTATGAGGTCTGCGGCCGGCTTTTCGAAGTTAATATTCCCTGCCTGGAGGGCCTGGCCGGGAATGAGACATGCCGCAATGATTTGCTGTAAAACGGGCTGATAGCCGTCAAGGAAACAGATGGAACAGGGTAAACCACCCAAAATGAGGATCATGACTGACCGAGAGGCTGAAACGATTACCCGGTCAGAAGAACTGGCATACGAGCTTCGGATATCCGAAGTCATGACCAGCAGCCCGGTTCTGGTGACGCCGGAAATGAAAATGCGGGAAGCGCTGGAGATTTTCCGCACGCAGCAAATATCAGGGGCACCGGTAGTCGAAAATGGCCGATTGGCCGGAATCATCAGCATCGAAGATCTAATTCGCAGCCTGATCCAATCGGATATGGATGCCGAAATCCGCGCTTACATGACCACTACCCCGCACGTGGCGTATGACGACGATCCGCTGATCGAGGCGCTCAAATCATTTGTTGGGACTCGGGTCGGGCGGCTGCCGGTAGTTGATCGCCAGGGCGTCCTGAAAGGGATCCTCACCAAAGGCGATATCACGCGCGGTTTATTGAAGGCGCTTCAATCTGACTACCAAACGGAAGAAGTACGCCGATATCGCGCTTCACACCTGTTCGAAGATATCGAATCTGAGCGCACCAGCCTGATCATGCGCTACAACATCAAGGCGGGAGACTTTACCCATGGCGGCAGCGCGTCCGCAAAAATCAAGCGGGCGCTGACTCGCATGGGCGCCAGTCCACAAATTGCCCGCCGCTGCGGCATTGCCATCTATGAAGCCGAAATGAATTTAATCATCCACACCACCGTTGGCGGGGTAATTCGGGTGGAAATCGAACCCCGCCACATCGCTATCGATGTCTATGACACCGGACCGGGCATTAAAGATGTGGAAGAAGCCCAGCGCCCAGGCTACTCGACCGCCACCGAAAAAGTGCGCGAGCTTGGGTTTGGCGCCGGCATGGGATTGGTAAATATCGCACGGTGTGTGGATCAGATGAAACTCGAATCAACCTACGGCAAAGGCACACGTCTGCGCATGAAATTGAATATTCAGTCGCAAGATCTGGGTGGGGATAGTAGTCGAAAAGGATGAAGCAGGAGGATGTTCCGAATGAACCTGGCTGAAATAATCTACGCACTGGACCTGAAAGTATTAACCGATTCCAAACCCTTTGAAAAAATTTTGCCCAGCGGCGCATATGCGGCTGACCTGCTCAGTTGCGTGATGACCGGCGCGCAGCACAATGGACTATGGTTGACGTTACAGGCCCACGGTAATATTGTGGCAGTGGCTGCCCTGCTCGAGTTGAGCGCCATCATCATCACTGAGGGCGCAATGCCAGAGGCAGCTACCATCGAAAAGGCCAACCAGGAAGGTATTACCTTGCTTTCCACCTCGCAACCCACCTACACCACGGCTGGCCGATTGTGGGAACTGGGCATTCGCGCTGAATAGCGCACCCGAAACCGAGATTCCTGGCTATTCGTATGCAAACAATTCGGGCGGAGTTCCACGTCCACACGGTCCTGTCTCCGTGCGCCGAACTGGAAATGCTGCCGCCGTTGATCGTCCTGGAGGCAATAGAACGCAACATCGGCCTGATTGCGGTCACGGATCATAATGCCACAGCCAATATTGCTGCGGTTCAAAAGGCCGCAGAAGGCAGCGGTTTGACCGTTCTGGCCGGGATGGAGCTGCAGACGCGAGAAGATGTTCATGTGCTATGCCTTTTCGACCGGCTGGAGCAAGCTGCCAGCTTACAGCAGCGGGTCGATGCTGCGCTGCCAGCCATGGAAAACCGTCCAGACTATTTTGGCGATCAACTGGTGGTCGATGAACATGGCAACTTCATTACCCGCGAAAACCGCCTGTTGTCGACTTCTACCAAACTGACCATCAGCCAGGTCTGGCGACAAGTGGAACAGTTGGAAGGATTGATGATCCCAGCCCATGTGGACCGGCCGGTGAATGGGCTGATCCCGACCCTTGGCATGATACCCGATGACATTCCATTCGAAGCACTGGAAATCTCGCGCCACTTACAGCCAAAAGAGGCTCGCCTGAAATATTCACAGATGGCAGACTACCCGCTCGTCCAAGGAGGCGACGCCCACCGTCTGGAAGAATTGCTTGGTGTTAACCAACTTCAGGTTGAAGACCTCACTGTCGCAGAAATCCGCCTGGCACTGGCAGGACGTGAGGGCCGTTCCTTGAGCATCTTGAATTCCACAATTTGAGGAATAAGATCAACCAAGCCCTGATTGTTACAACTTTCACAAATAGTCGTGACATTTGGTAATTACGGCAAAAACCTGGTCAGGGTAAACTCATCAAGGTCTGGCCAGAAAATATTCTCTACCGTTTTTATCTAATTGCAGTTGTGGAGTCACTTATGTCATCCCTCCCCCATCAGATCCCAACAATGGACCCGCTGGCCAATCCAGGCCAAAAAAAGGTCATCGATGAGATTCTGGAAAGCAACAAAGACCATTCCGGCGCGATGATGGTTGTGCTTAACCAACTACAGACTCAAATCGGTCATATTTCGAAACCGATGCAGCAATATGTTGCCGACCAGTTGAAAGTACCCGTAAGCATGGTGCATGGGGTCGTCTCTTTTTATTCCTTTTTCACCACTGAGCCGCGCGGACGTCATACCATCAAATTTTGCATGGGCACTGCCTGCTATGTTGGCGGGACGCCTCAGTTGATCGAAAAAGCCAAATCGCTGCTAGGCATCGAACCGGGAGCTACCACAGCGGACGGCGAAATTACACTTGAAGTTTGCCGCTGCGTAGGTGCTTGCTCGCAGGCGCCCGTCGTGGTGGTGGATGAAAACACACTGGGTCGGGTCCGACCGAACAAATTCCCCCAGGTATTGCGCACCATTCAGGAAACACGGTGAGAGAACTATCCTTGCACGTGCTCGACATCGTCGAAAACAGCATTGCGGCGCAAGCCCGGACGGTAGAAATCGCCATCCGCGAGGACAACCACCTTGACCGCATGTATCTACGCGTTTGCGATGACGGCACAGGCATGGATGAAGCCACTGCTGCGGCGGTGGTTGACCCTTTCGTCACCTCTCGCACCACCCGAAAAGTCGGTCTGGGTATTCCGCTGCTGAAAGCGGCTGCTGAAGCTTGCAACGGCGCACTACAACTGCATTCAACGATCGGCAAGGGCACTGATCTCGAGGTAGAGTTCCAATTGAGCCACATCGACCGCATGCCGCTGGGCGACATTGCAAGCACTATGCTCAACCTGGTTATTGCCAAACCGGATATCCATTTTATCTTTCGCTACCAGGTCGATGACCGCGCATACGTCTTTGATGACGGTCCGGTCAAACAGGAACTTGATGGAATCCCTCTGAGCGATCCGATGATCATTACCTACTTGCGCGAAGAGCTTGAATCCGGAATTCAGATGCTGCAAGCAGAACCAGCCTAATTTCGAGTTTATACACCCTCATTTCAAGGAGTGATTAAATGCCTGCCATCAAGAATTTGGACGATTTGAAACGAATCCGAGAAGAAGCCCTGGAAAAACGCAAAGTGAAGACCGCTGCCGGTCAAATCGAGGTAATTGTTGGCATGGGCACCTGCGGTATCGCCGCTGGGGCGCGCGACACGATGAAAGCCATCCTGGAAGATATTCAAAGCAACAACCGGGTTGGCATTGTCGTCAAACAAACCGGCTGCATCGGACTATGTGAGAAAGAGCCCATTGTTCAGGTGGTGATTGGTGATCAGGCCAAAGTCACGTATGGCAAAGTCTCCCCTGAGGTCGCCCGTCAAATCCTCAAAGACCATGTGGCGGATGGGAAGGTCGTTCAGAACCACATCGTTACCCTGTAATTTTTCAACACCCTGCGAACAAGGATTTTTACAGGCTGCATAAAAATGAAGTATTTTCGCTCGCATATATTGGTTTGCGTAGATCCAGAGTGTCGACACAAGGGCGCGCATGAAGTGTTGGATGCCCTGCAGGATGAGCTGGTAGCTGAAGGTTTGATCGATGAGGTCCAGGTACTGGAGACTTCGCGCATTGGCAGTTGCGCCGATGGACCGGAGGTTATGGTCTATCCCGAGGGCGTGCATTACGTCGGTCTCACGCGCGATGACATTCCTTATCTGGTCGAGGAGCATTTTCTTAAAGGGCGCATTGCAAAAAAGTTCCTCCACGTCGATGCGCCAACAAAGGATGAAGAATTACGCGCGCCTACTCCCAAAGAAATTCGGATCGTGCTGCGTAATTGCGGGAATATCGATCCTGAAAATATCGAAGACTACATCGCCGAAGACGGCTATGCTGCGCTTGCAAAAGTGCTCAGCGAGTCGCAGCCGGAAGAAGTGGTCGATACGATACTGCGCTCCGGTCTGCGTGGGCGCGGCGGCGCGGGTTTTCCGACCGGCAAGAAATGGCAAATTACCCGTTCTACGCCAACGCCCGAGAAATTTGTAGTGTGCAACGCGGATGAAGGTGATCCGGGAGCATTCATGAATCGCCGCGTGCTGGAAGGCGATCCACATGCTGTGATCGAGGGCATGGCGATCGCCGCTTATGCGATTGGCGCTCAGCAAGGGTATATCTACTGCCGCGCGGAATATCCGGTGGCGGTGGCTACGCTCAATATCGCCATAAGCCAGGCGCGTGAATTGGGTTTACTTGGGAAGGACATCTTAGGCAACGGTTTTGACTTTGACCTTGAAGTCCGCATGGGCGCCGGGGCGTTCGTTTGCGGAGAGGAGACCGCATTAATTGCATCGATCGAAGGCCGGCGCGGCGAGCCGCGTCCACGCCCGCCCTTCCCGTCGGTCGCTGGATTGGGGGGCAAACCCACCAACGTCAATAATGTTGAAACCTACGCCAACGTCCCGCAAATCATCCTTAAGGGCGCCGAGTGGTACGCCGCGATGGGCACGGAACGCAGTAAAGGCACCAAAACCTTTGCGCTGGCAGGCGACGTTAATAACGCCGGCTTAATCGAAGTCCCGCTGGGGATTTCGCTGCGCGAGATCGTGTATGATGTTGGCGGCGGGATCAAGGACGGCAAAACGTTCAAGGCGGTGCAAATTGGCGGACCGATGGGCGGCTGCACCCCGGCCACCTTCCTTGATCTGCCGGTCGATTATGAATCGCTCGTCCAGGCCGGCACCATGATGGGATCAGGCGGAATGATCGTCATGGACGAGGAAACGTGCATGGTGGATATCGCCCGTTTCTTTATGGAGTTTACCCAGGATGAGAGCTGCGGAAAATGCACCCCCTGCCGGGTGGGTACGCGCCGATTGCTGGAAATTCTGACTCGCATTTGCGAGGGCAAGGGTGTAGATGGCGACATCGAGACACTCGAGCATCTGTGCGAGCAAATCCGAACCAACAGCCTGTGCGGCCTGGGTCAGGGTGCGCCAAACCCGGTATTAAGCACCCTGAAATACTTCCGCGAGGAATACGAAGCCCACATTTACGAAAAACGCTGCCCGGCAAAAGTCTGCCGCAGTCTGATCCGTTACGAAATTCTGGCAGAGACTTGCACCGGCTGTACCGTGTGCGCCCGGAATTGCCCGGTAAGCGCCATCAGCGGCGAACGCCGGCAAGCGCATTGCATCGACCCGGATACATGCATCCGCTGCGGTATTTGCATGCAGGTCTGCAATTTCAACGCCATCGCAATCCATTAAAAAAATATCCACCACATTACAGCCAAAGGATGTCAGGAGGAGGAGAATGCCCGTAGAAACCACGAAGAGCAATAAAGTCCAGGATGCCGTCAATGCAGCCATTGACCGCCACGGCGCAACCCGGGACGAATTGATTCCGATATTGAATCAGGTTAACCAGGCGCTGGGTTACCTGCCAGCGGAAGCATTGAATGAAATCAGCCAGCGCCTCAAAGAGCCGCGCAGCAGCCTGCTGGGCGTTGCGAGCTTCTACCATATGCTTTCCACTAAACCACGCGGGCGGCATGTGATTCAGTTCTGCGAGAGCGCGCCATGCCATGTCGTTGGCGGACGCGAAGTGTGGGAGGCCTTGCAGGAGGAACTCACGCTGGCCCCGGATGAGACCAGCCCGGATGGAAAATGGACGCTCATTACCACCAGTTGCCTTGGCATTTGCGGCGTCGGTCCGGTGATCATCATCGATGAGGATGTTTACGGTAATTTGACCGCCGATAAAATCCCCGATATTTTGGCGCGCTACAGCTAAGGGAGAAACCAGATGAAAACATTTCGTTCCATGGTTTTAGTCTCCAGCGACCCGATTAGCATGCAGCGCGGCGCCCAGGACGTGTTTGACCGGCTGCAAGCCGAAATCAAAGCGTACGGCCTGGATGAAGAAGTATCACTGGCAATGATCGGCGACGTTGGGCGGCATGACGCTCTGCCACTGGTCATCGTTTACCCGGAAGCCGCGGTCTATGGCCCGGTTAATGCCGAAGATATACACGTACTGGTTGAAGAGCACTTATACAAAGGGCGCATCGCGGTTGACCTGCAGGCTTCGAATCGCGAATTAAGCGGCAAAATTGCCTGGTTGAATACGCGTAAAGGTACGCTGCCTGCCGAACAGCGCATCGTTTTGCGCCGGGCAGGCATTATCGACCCGACCAACATCGAAGATTACATTCTGCACGATGGCTACACTGCCCTGGGTAAAGCCCTGACCGAATCAACGCCGACCCAGGTGATCGACGAAATCAAAAAATCCGGGCTGCGCGGTCGCGGCGGCGCTGGCTTCCCTACCGGCACCAAATGGGGTTTCGTCGCCAAAGAGAAATCTGTAAAGAAGTATGTCATTTGCAATGCAGACGAATCGGAGCCCGGTACTTTCAAGGACCGTCTGATTCTGGAAGGCGATCCGCACAGCATTATCGAGGCCCTGGCATTAGCGGCCTATGCGGTTGGCGCGGATGAAGGTTATATTTATATCCGTGGCGAGTACACTCTGGCGCAGGAGCGCCTCAAGCTGGCCATTTTACAGGCCAAAGAAATGGGTTTCCTCGGCCAAAATATCTTTGGAACTGCATTCAATTTTGATTTGCATGTTCACAGCGGCGCCGGCGCTTATATCTGCGGCGAAGAAACCGCTCTACTCGAATCGATCGAAGGAAAGCGCGGTCAGCCGCGCACCCGTCCGCCGTTCCCAACCACGCACGGTCTTTTTGGCAAACCGACGCTGGTTAACAATGTCGAAACCCTGGCTAACGTGCCGCCGATTTTGCTCAACGGCGCGACCTGGTACCGCAGTTTTGGCACACCTTCCAGCCCGGGCACCAAGGTCTATACCATCCTCGGCAATGTGAATGTCACCGGGCTGATCGAAGTGCCGATGGGCATTACCCTGCGCGAGGTAATCGCCATCTATGCCAAGGGAATGAAGGGCGGCGAAAACTTTAAAATGGCGCAAACCGGCGGGTCGAGCGGATCGATCATCCCAGCCTCACTGCAAGACACTCCGATGGACTTCGACTCCTTCGGTAAAGCTGGCGTGGCACTGGGTTCCGGCGCGCTGCTCATTTGCAACGAAGATACCTGCGTGGTCGATCTGGCCAAAGTGCTGCTCAACTTCTTCCGCACCGAATCATGCGGCAAATGCTTTCCGTGCCGCATCGGCACCCAACGCGCCTGGGAAATGCTGGATGCCATCGCCAGCGGCCGCGCGACCTTAAAGACGCTCGATCAGCTAATGGATTTGAGCGTCAACCTGTATAACCTCTCCAACTGCGGTCTGGGTCAGACAGCCGGAACCCCGATAAAAGATATTTTGACCTATTTCCGAGCCGAAGTCGAAGCCCATATCCGCCTGGGCGTTTGCCCGGCAGGAGTGTGCAATACCAAAGAGGCGGTACATTGAGCGGCAAATGGTATGAATCCGCGTTTATTACGATTGACAACCTGTCAATAATGCCCCTGGTTTAGGAGTGAGATCGAATGCTTAATCTAACCATAAACAACCAACCCATCGAAGTAACCGAAGGCACAACGGTTCTGAATGCCGCCCGCCAGGCCGGCATCGAAATCCCGACCCTGTGCGACCACCCGCACCTGACTCCCTTCGGCGGCTGCCGCCTGTGCATGGTCGAAATCGACGGGTTCCGCACGCTGCAATCCGCCTGCACCATACCGGTAACCAACAATATGGTGGTGCGCACCGACACGGATAAAGTGAAAACTGCGCGGAAATTCGTGCTGACGCTCATTTTTTCCGAGCGCAACCATTTCTGCCCTTACTGCCAGGTCAGCGGCGGCGACTGCGACCTGCAGAACGCGGCTTACGGCGAAGGCATGACCAACTGGCCCTTACCGCCGAACTGGCAGCCGTATCCGGTTGACGCCTCACATCCCAACTTCATCCTGGAGCATAACCGCTGTATCCTGTGCCGGCGCTGCATTCGCGCCTGCTCTGAATTGGTAGGCGTCAATACGCTGGGCGTCGAAGAACGCGGCGCCAAAACCTTCGTCATAGCGGATCTTAATGTACCGTTAGGCCAAAGCACGTGCGTGTCCTGCGGCACCTGCATTCAGGTCTGCCCGACCGGCGCGTTGATCGACCGCAAGAGCGCCTACCTTGGACATGAGAAAAATCTGGATATCCAAAAAACAATTTGCGTCGGCTGCTCTCTCGGCTGCGGCATTCAGGTCGTTTCCCGCAACGGCCAGGTCATACGGATCGAAGGCGACTGGGATGCCTCGGTCAACGCCGGCATCCTCTGCAAGACAGGGTGCTTTGCACCCCTGGCAGACGACCGCCAGCGTCTGACCACCCCGTTGGTGCGGAAAGACGGCGCGTTACAACCGGTCAGTTGGGAAGAAGCGCTGGCAGTCGTATCCGCGAAAGTGCAGCCGGCCGACCAGGTGACAGCACTGATTTCCACCCGCCAGAGCGCTGAGACGCTGCACCTGTTCAAGCATTTGTTCGTTGATGGGCTCAAGAGCAGCATGGTAACCTCGCTTGAAGAAGGCAGCGCCACAACCCTGCCATCCCAGTTTGCCGCCAGCAAAGGTAAAGCCTTTGAAGGAACCCTCAAGGATGTCGAACAGGCTGACAGCTTCATGATTTTTGGGGCCGACCTGGTCAACCAGCATGAAGTTGCGGGTTTCTTTGCACGCCGGTTGATGCAAAACGGCGCGCCGCTGGTCGTCATCGATACGGGTGAAAATCCACTGAATAACCTGGCAAACTGCGCACTGACCCCCAAGACCGGCAAAGAACTCGATTTGCTGACCGGGCTGATGGCTGCCATCTCCCGTTTAGGCCAAAACAAGGCTGTATTCACCGGCGACGCAATTGCAGTGATGAACGCTGCGGCTGAAATAAGCGGCGTCTCGACCGATTTGCTGCTCGAAGCTGGCTTTAAATTCGCTTCGACGGCCCGTCCGGTCATCATCTATGATGCGGCCCATGTACAAAACCTGGATGTATTCAATGCGCTCGTAAAACTGGCGGAAATTTCCGGCGCAAAACTGGTCAACCCCAAGGGCGGAGCCAACAGCCTGGCGGCTGCCCAGTATAACCTGGACAAGCCCTTCCGGTTGAACGGCCATAAAGCTGCCTATGTCGTGCTCGGTGACGAGGTTCCTTCGGAACGGTTGGTAAAAGCCCTTGAAAAGGTCCCATTCCTGGTTGTGCAGGCCAGCCACACCTCCAAATTGACGGCTGGCGCGGATGTGGTGCTGCCAGTTACCAGTTGGCTGGAGCAGGATGGCCATTACCTGAACGCTGACGGCCAGTTACAAAAAGCCGAAAAGAGCCTTCCGACATCCGGGACGGTTGTGCGCACGAATGAAGAAGCGCTCAAAGGCCTGGCTCAGCAGTTCAATCTTGCCGCTGCCGGGGATTGGAAAGCTGAGCTGCTGCAGCGACCCTCGCCGGTCGAAATCACCGTTCAGGCTGCCTGAGGATGAGGAAAAACTGATGACTAAACCAAAAGTTGCTTCGGATTGGCTGGCGGGCTGCGCCGGCTGTCACATGTCGCTGCTGGACATCGACGAACGGATCGTGACCCTGGTGCAAGCGGCTGATTTACGCGCCACCCCCATTACCGACCTGAAAGAACCGGATGAAACCGGTGTTACCGTAGGCATTCTGGAAGGCGCCGTCAACAACAGCGCCAATGAAGAGGTTGCACACCGCATGCGCAGCCGTTGCAGCGTCCTGGTCGCTCTGGGTGATTGTGCTGTCTTTGGCGGCGTTCCAGCTATGCGAAACTTCTTTCCATTGGACGAGGCGTTACGCCGGGCCTACATCGAAACTGAAAGCACGGATGAAAATGGAAAAATCCCGGACGACCCTGAACTGGCGACCATGACCCGCGCCCGATCGCTGCAAGAGGTGGTGCCAGTGGACATTTTCGTCCCGGGCTGCCCGCCCAGCGCTGATGCGATTTTTTACGTCCTCAGCGAATTGGCGCAAGGCCGCAAGCCAGTCCTCAAAGACGAAAAACTGTCCTGGATTTAATGGAGGCATGGATGGCGACACAAAAAATCACAATCGAACCGGTAACCCGCATCGAAGGTCACGCCAAAGTGACCATTCACATGAAAGAAGATGGCAATGTTGACCATGCCTATTTGCATGTCAATGAATTCCGCGGTTTCGAGAAGTTCTGCGAAGGCCGCATGGTGTTCGAAATGCCTAATATTACCCCGCGCATCTGCGGCATTTGCCCGGTATCGCATCACCTGGCGGCTGCCAAAGCCGGCGACGAGGTGTACGGCGCACCACCGCCCCGCCCTGCCAGACTGCTGCGCGAACTGATGCATATGGGACAGGTCATCCAGAGCCACGGCATGCACTTCTTCGAACTGGCCGGGCCTGACCTGCTGCTTGGTTTTGATGCCGACCCGGCGATCCGCAATGTGGTCGGGCTGATTCAGGCCAACCCGGATCTGGCGCTCAAGGCGGTAAATTTACGCAAATACGGCCAGGAGATCATCCATATCCTGGGCGGACGGCGCATACACCCGGTTTTTGCCGTCCCCGGCGGGGTTAACAAAGCTCTCACGCCCGAGGAACGGGACCTGATTTTAGCGGGTTACCACAAAGCGCTGGACACGGTCAAAGTCGGCATTCAGATCATGAAGGGCTGGGCTGAGGCCAATCAGGAAGATATCAACAAATTTGCCGTTTTCCCGACCGGTTACCTGGGGATGGTCAAACCGGGCAATACACTTGAGTTATACGACGGCGACATCCGACTGATCGACGCAGCCGGCAAGCAGATGGAACTCTTCGATGGGCGGACGTACCTGGACTACATCGCGGAGCACGTTGAGGACTGGTCCTACCTCAAGTTCCCCTACTATAAAAAGATGGGTTTCCCTCAGGGCGTTTACCGCGTCGGACCGCTGGGCCGGCTCAATGTCTCTGATCGCATGGCAACCCCGCTGGCAGATGCCGAACTAAAGGCTTTCAAGGCCATCAACGGCGGAAAACCGGTCGAAAACACGCTCTACTATCATTATGCCCGTCTGATCGAAGCTCTGTACGCGGTTGAAAATGTGGCAGTGCTGCTCGATGACCCGGATGTGCTCTCGACCGATCTGCTCAATACCCGCCACGACTACAGGGGCGAAGGCGTTGGCGTGATCGAAGCGCCGCGCGGGACACTGTGGCACCATTACTTTGCCAATGAAAACGGCCAGTTGGAGCGGGTGAACCTGATTGTGGCCACCGGCAACAACAACTGGGCCATGAGCAAAGCGGTGGACAGCGTTGCCAAGACATACATCAATGGCCAGGTGATTCGTGAAGGACTGCTCAACCGGGTAGAGGCCGCAGTGCGCGCTTATGACCCGTGTCTTTCCTGCTCCACCCATGCCGTCGGTCAAATGCCGATTGTGATCGAGATGGTCGACGCTCAGGGCAGCCTGACTCAGACCATTTCGCGCTGCGCGGACTAATGTGGATTTCGATCGGGTCCGGGCGGAACTTGAAGCTGCCAACCCGGACCCGATCGAAACAGGTCATATAAGAATGAAGCTTTTACTCTTCGGGTACGGCAACATCGACCGCCAGGATGACGGCGTCGCCTGGCATATCTTGCGCGGGGTGGCAGAACATTACCAGGTCATGCTTCCCACTGTTCCCGAAGAATCCAATTGTGTCCTTTCTCCGGCCATCACGACCACATTTGCGCTGCAGTTGACGCCCGAAAGCGCTGAGTGGGTTGCAGAGTTTGAAGAAGTTATCTTTATCGACGCCCACACCGGCAGTGTGGCGGATCCATTGCATGTCGAAGAGCTGAACGCCAATTTTCAAACGTCGCCGTTCACCCATCACCTCACCCCGCAAAGCTGTCTGGCCCTGGCTGGTTCATTGTATGGAAAAACCCCCAAAGCTACGTTGATTTCGGTTCGCGGATATGAGTTCGGGTTCGCGCAAAACCAGTCGAAGCAAACGGAAGACCTGGCCCGGCAAGCTGTGCGTGTAATTATCTCAAAGATCGATCAGGCAGGTGATTTTTTCGCAAGACATTTATGACAATCGACCACGCCCTTACTGATGGAGGACACTTCAATTTGACCGGCGGTAATGTTACAAAATAAGGTACACAATTTAGAAAGTTGTATATATGATGATGCCGCTCGCACTCCTTATCGATACCCTGAAAAGCATTCCCTGGTTTTTGGATTTTAATTCCAAACAATTAGAACGTCTGGCAAGTATTTCCACGATTATGGAAGTATCGGCTGGCGAGGTTATTTTTTGCGAGGGCGACCGGGCCGACAACATGTATATCATCCTGGACGGTCAGATTGCGGTGGATTCGGCCGTCCCTGGTCATGAACCTGTACGCATTTATCAGGCTGAGGCGTTGGACATCATTGGCTGGTCGAAAATGACTCCGGTCATCCGCCAAAGGGTGGCAACCACAACCGCGTTAAAGGATTCACGCCTTCTGGTGATTAACGGGGATGACCTGGCCGGACTCTGCGAAGAGGACAATCACGTTGGCTTTGTGATTATGCGGCGTCTGGCGAATGTGGTTGCGACGAATATGTTAACCACCAAATTACAGTTATTGGATCTGATCCTCCAACTTTCAGGTGAACACAGCGGGAATCCAACCTTGTAACCAGCGCGTTTTCCAGAAACGCGATTATTATTGGTAAATCGGCCATGCATGAATTAGCGGTGACGGAATCCATTTTGGAAATTGCGACCCGGCATGCACAGCAAGCAGAGGCAGCCCGGGTGACGGATATTTACCTGGTGATCGGGCAGCTCTCCAGTATTGTTGACGATTCGGTTCAGTTCTATTGGGACAGCATGGCCGAAAATACGATCTGCCAGGGCGCGGAACTGCATTTCAAACGCATTCCGGCGCGCATGCGCTGCCAGGATTGCCAGGGCGAGTTTGAATTGGCCAGTCAGTTGGAGCCCTGCCCGGCTTGCGGCAGTTATCGGCTGGCGGTGGCCGCGGGAGATGAATTTTATATGGAATCCATCGAGGTAGAAAAGGCATAGGAGCAGCTCATGACGGTAAACCGGGTACAGGTTGTCGAAAATATACTTAATGCCAACGATCAGGTCGCTCAACTCAACCGCCAGGTGTTGGATCAAGCCGGCGCGTTTTCCATTAACCTCATGGCTTCTCCAGGCGCCGGGAAAACCAGCTTTATCCTCAAGACCATCCAGGCGCTGCGACCGGAGATCAATATTGGCGTGGTCGAAGGCGACACCGCCCCGGTAACCATCGATGCCGACAAAATCAATGCAGTTGGCATGCCTGCGGTGCAGATCAACACCGGCGGTGAATGCCACCTGGACGCAGTTATGCTCAAAGCCGGGCTGCAACAGCTATCACTGTCAGAAATCGACCTGCTGATCGTGGAAAACGTCGGCAATTTGATCTGCCCGGCAGCGTTCGACCTGGGCACTCACATCAACCTGCTGGTTGCCTCCATCCCCGAAGGGGATGACAAACCCTACAAATATCCGAATATCTACCGTGGGCTGGATGTGCTGGTGATCAACAAGACCGACCTGCTGCCCTACATCGATTTCCGCATGGACTACTTCCGGCAGGGCGTGGAAATGCTCAACCCGGGTCTGACGACCTTTGCAGTCTCCTGCAAAACCGGCGAGGGCATTGATGCCTGGGCCGATTGGCTGCGCGGCAGGTTGACAGCTGCAAAGCAGGTGTAATGACAGATCAGGCCGGGCTTAAGGTTCGGGTGCGCGGAATTGTCCAGGGGGTCGGTTTTCGGCCTTTCGTGTACAGTCTTGCCATCCGCAACCAGTTGACCGGTTGGGTACGCAATACGTCCAGCGGGGTCGAGATCGAAGTCAACGGCCGCAGGGATGCGTTAAACACCTTCTTGGCCGTACTGCAACAACAACCGCCGCCGCTGGCGCGCATCGATGCGCTCGAGTCAGAGGGCATCGAGCCGGATCACTATGACCATTTCGAGATTCTGGAAAGCCGGCCCAACCCGAACGAATTTATCCCGGTCTCGCCGGACATGACCATTTGCCCGGATTGCCAGCGCGAACTGTTTGACCCGGCCAACCGCCGTTATCGTTATCCGTTCATCAACTGCACGAACTGCGGGCCGCGCTTCAGTATTATCCGCAACATCCCTTACGACCGGCCATACACCACTATGGCGGATTTTCAAATGTGCCCTTTGTGCCAGGCAGAGTACCATGACCCGCTCGACCGCCGCTTCCATGCCCAACCGATTGCCTGCCCGACTTGCGGGCCGCAAATCTGGTTCGAGGTCGACGGCAAGCACCTGGCCGAACGCGAAGATGCGCTGCAGCGCGCCCGAGAGTGGCTGAAAAATGGCAAGATTCTGGCAGTCAAGGGACTTGGCGGTTATCACCTGGCCTGCGACGCATCCAATGCGCAGGCGGTGAATGAATTGCGCCGGCGCAAGAAACGCTCCGATAAACCCTTCGCGCTGATGGCGTTCAGCCTTGAGCAAATCGAACGGCATTGTCAGGTGACTCCGGCCGAATCCGAACTGCTTACCTCGCTGCAGCACCCGATTGTCCTGCTGGAACGCAAACCTGAATCCACCATTGCTCCTACGGCCGCGCCGCAGCAGAAGACGCTCGGATTTATGCTGCCCTACACCCCGCTGCATCTGCTGCTGCTCGAACCGGAAGCAAGCTTTCCGACAGCGCTGGTGATGACCAGCGGGAATCTCAGCGAAGAACCCATCGCCTACCGGGATGATGAAGCCCGCGAACGTCTGACCGGTCTGGCAGATGCCTTCCTGCAGCATGACCGCGGCATTCACATGCGGGTGGACGATTCTGTCGTGCGCACCCGGCGGAATAAACCCTATTTCATCCGGCGCTCGCGCGGTTACGCCCCCGACCCCCTCATTCTGACTTGTGAAAACCCGCCGCTGCTGGCAGCCGGCGCGGAACTCAAAAACACCTTCTGCCTGACCCGGCAGCGCTACGCTTTCCTCTCCCATTACATCGGCGACATGGAAAACTACGAGACGCTGCGCTCTTTCGAAGAAGGCATCCGGCATTACGAACGCCTGTTTCGCATCCAACCACAGGCCATCGCCGCCGATTTGCACCCGGATTACCTGGCAACGCGTTACGCCCAGGCTCGCGCCAGCGAGGAAAATCTGCCACTTTTTCAGGTTCAACACCACCATGCGCACCTGGCAGCCTGCCTGGCAGATAACAACTGGCAGGGAGATGAACCGGTGATCGGAGTGTGCTTTGACGGCACCGGCTACGGCACTGACGGCGCCATCTGGGGTTCTGAGTTCTTGGTCGGAGGGTATAAGAGCTACCAGCGGGCAGCTCATCTTAAGTACGTGCCGCTGCCCGGCGGCGACCAGGCAGTGCGCAAAGTCGCGCGCATGGCTTTAGCTCACCTGTGGGCAGCAGGCATCGAATGGGAGCCGGATATTCCGGCGGTAGAGGCGCTTTGCGGGGAAGAGCGCAGTGTATTGCACGTTCAACTGACCCGCGGCCTTAACGCGCCGCCCACTTCCAGCATGGGGCGGCTGTTCGATGCTGCAGCGGCGCTGATTGGCGTAAGGCAGACTGCCACTTACGAAGGCCAGGCTGCCATCGAATTCGAGCAGATGGCCGACCCGTCAGAAATAGGAGCCTATCCGTTCAGCATACAGGACGGTGCCATCGATCCGGCTCCGCTGTGGCACATGCTGCTGCGCGATTGGCGCGCCGGGACTGCTCAGTCCGTTCTGGCTGCGCGCTTTCACAACAGCATTGCTCAATTAACATTTGAAGTGTGTCAACAGCTCGCTCAAACCAGCGCCACGAAAGTTGTTGCCTTAAGCGGTGGAGTCTGGCAAAATATGTTGTTGCTGGAAAAAACCCAAAGTTTGCTGGAAGCCACCGGTTTTACCGTGCTCAGCCACCGGCGCGTGCCTGCCAATGACGGCTGCATCGCGCTGGGTCAGGCTTTGGTCGCCGGCAGCCAAATCCTTTAGCGTTGCTTATCGAAAGTGGAGGAACCATGTGCCTCGGAATACCAGGAAAGATCGTCGAGTTGTACGAGCAGGGCGGGTTGAAAATGGCCAAAATCGATTTTGGCGGTGTGCTGCGCGAAGCCTGCATGGAAGCCGCTCCGGATGCCGTGATCGGTGAATATGCCATTATTCACGCCGGTTTTGCCCTGAACATTCTGAGCGAAGAAGATGCGCTGGAAACCCTGCGGCTGCTGGAAGAATTGGGGCAGCTAACCAGTGAACTGAATCCAGAAAGCGTCATGTTTACCTCTTCCAACAAGGATTAGGCAGATGGACGTCAACCAATTTTCGACTGCCTTCCGCGACAACGAAATCATCCAGGGGGTGCTGAAGGAAATCCGGCGGACGGTCACCCGCCCCTGGGTGATCATGGAGATCTGTGGCGGTCAGACGCATGCCATCATGCATTACGGCCTGGATCAACTGCTGCCGCCCGAAATCGAACTGGTTCACGGCCCCGGCTGCCCGGTGTGCGTGACCTCGCTGGAGTTGATCGACAAAGCGCTGGCAATTGCCGCCCGGCCGGACGTTATTTTCTGCTCATACGGCGATATGCTGCGCGTGCCGGGTTCGCACCGCGATCTTTTCAGCATCCGCGCTGCCGGAGGGGATGTGCGCGTGGTCTATTCCGCGCTGGACGCGGTCAAACTGGCGCAACAAAACCCCGATAAACAGGTGGTCTTTTTTGCCATCGGCTTCGAGACCACCGCTCCGCCCAACGCGATGAGCGTGCTGCAGGCCAGGCAATTGGGCCTAAAAAATTATTCCGTGCTGGTTTCGCAGGTATGCGTACCGCCTGCCATGCACGCCATCCTGGGTTCTCCGGCCAACCGGGTACAGGGATTCCTGCTGGCAGGTCACGTGTGCACGGTGATGGGTTACCGGGATTACCTGCCGTTGGCCGATCAATACCGCGTGCCAATGGCCGTCACCGGCTTTGAACCGCTTGACCTGGTACAGGGCATCTTGCAGGTGGTGCGTATGCTGGAAAAGGGCGAAGTGGAAGTTCAAAACGCCTACCAGCGCGCAGTATCGGTGGAGGGTAACAGAGCCGCCCAGGCAATTATTCAACGGACTTTTCAGGCGGTGGACCGCAACTGGCGCGGCATTGGCACCATCCCCATGAGCGGCTGGGGGCTGCTGCCGGAACTGGCTGAATTTGATGCCGAAAAACGCTTCTCTGTAGAAGATATTCACACTGCCGAATCGCCGGTCTGTATTGCGGGTGAAATTCTGCAAGGGTTGAAGAAACCGCACCAGTGTCCGGCTTTTGGCCAGCAGTGCACTCCCTCCAACCCGCTCGGCGCACCCATGGTGTCGGCGGAAGGAGCCTGTTCAGCTTACTACCGCTATGCCCGGGTTGAAAACCTTTGATTTTACAGGAAAACACAGCCAATGAAGCCTGAAGAAAAAATTTCCCACCTGGAAGGACCGGTCTGCGCGCTGCCGCTGCGGCACAGCGAACAGATTGTCATGGGTCACGGTTCTGGCGGGCGCATGACGCGCGACCTGATCGAAAAGACCTTCAAACCGTTCCTTTCCAGCCCGGCGCTGGCAGCCGGCAATGACTTCGCGCGGCTGGAAGCCAACGGCAACGGCGAGTCTGGCGGCCGGCTGGCAGTCTCGACCGATTCGCATATCGTCACACCGCTGTTTTTCCCGGGCGGCGATATTGGCCGGCTGGCAGTCTGCGGCACGGTCAACGATATTTCCATGTCGGGCGGCATTCCGCTCTATCTGACTGCGGGATTCATTCTTGAGGAGGGCCTGCAGGTCGAGATGCTGCAACAGGTGCTGGCATCCATGCAGGCATCTGCGGCTGAGGCCGGGGTGCAGATCGTGGCCGGGGATACCAAGGTGGTGGAACGCGGCAAAGCCGACCAGTTATTCATCAATACCGCCGGGATTGGCTGGATTCCCGACAACCGGCAAATTGGCGGAGAGCAGGCGCGACCAGGCGATGTGGTGCTGATCTCCGGTGCAATGGGAGACCACGGCATCGCGGTGCTTTCAGCGCGCGGTGAACTTGGCTTCGAGGCTGACGTGCGTTCGGATGTTGCCCCGCTCAACGGGTTGATCCGGGCGGTGCTGGAGGCCGCTCCCCACACCCACGTGTTGCGCGACCCAACCCGCGGCGGGTTGGCAACCACACTCAACGAAATCGCCGAGCAGAGCCAGATCGCAATTGTGCTGGACGAAGCCAAAATACCGGTACATACAGCGGTGCGAGCAGCCTGTGAAATGCTCGGCTTCGACCCGCTTTACGTAGCCAATGAGGGAAAAGTCATTGTGATTGTACCGGAAGCGGAAGCGGACGCTGCCTTGCTGGCTATGCGCAATTCTAAATACGGCGCCGAAGCTGCGCGCATCGGTGTGGTGCAGGAAGCGCCAGCAAAGCGGGTGTTGATGCGCACTTTGATCGGCGGTACACGTATTTTGGATATGCTCAGCGGGGAAATGCTGCCGAGGATTTGCTAGTTTGCCGCAGGTCCTTCAACTGCCTTGAGATATCACCCATGCCCGCAGGACATTGTGTGAGTGAACGAATTGAAAGGTACATCTGTCAGGCGTCGAGATGTTTCGCTTCGCTCAACATGACACACTATATTCTTCGTAATTTGCGTTGTGTCAGCCTGAAGAAAGAGAAGGGCGCGGGATTGGATGCGAGACGTTTCGCTACGCTCAACATGACAGCTTACGGTTCTAGCAACCAGTGGAGTGTCACCCATGCCCACGCACTCAGCCAGTAAGCAAAGGGCACGGGATTGGATGGAGATGTTTCGCTTCGCTCAACATGACAGCTTACTGTTTAGCAACCAATGGAGTGTCACCTATCACTCAGCCAGTAAGCAAAGGGTGCGGGATTGGATGCGAGATGTTTCGCTTCGCTCAACATGACGGAATGGATTAGATTAATTCATTCCGATTTCATCGCATTTAATTTTGCGGGAAAGACACCGGTCCACCCAGCCATTGCTCTTGCGCCAGCGGGTTGTAATAGTTGTACATCACCTGCACCAACTGGGCGATAAGCTCGTCCGCCGGGTCAAACAATAGCTGGTTGGCGTCGTAGAGAAATACGACAAATACAAAATCGCCGCCCGGAGAAAAGACGACGCCGGCGTCACTAATGGTATGCAGAAAACCATCGGCTTCTTCCGTCCAGCCATGTTTGTGCGCCACCCTCGTACCGTCCGGCACCCCAGCCTCGGAAAGCACCCCAATTTCGTTACGCGCCAATACGTCCAGCATATAACCACATTTTGAAGGCGTAATCTCGCCCGCGAAGGCATCCGTCAGCAAAGATGGCTTGCCCTGGGCACAGTGGTAAATCCCGGTCAGCAAGGTGCCCATGTCGGAGGTCGTGGTCTGGTTGTATACATCCGGGTCAAGATTGACATCGACGCGAGAATTAGCCGGCGTCTGATATAACTGCAGCAGCGGGGCGCCAAAGTAAAAATAGCCCGCCAGGAAGGTGTTTTGCAGTCCGAGCCGATCCTGCATGTCAGCAGTCACCTCCAGCGGGGCAAACGTAGAACCGATCACATTCTCCATCAGCGTATCGGCTGGTGGATTTTCAGACAGGACGATCATGCGTTCGATCAATTGCTGCACTCCGTCCGGGATCGGTTCGCCGGTGCGGCGCAGTGCCGATACCATGATCGGGATTTTCATCGTGCTGGCAGCGGAAAAGGCGATGTCGACCGGAATATCGGTTCCGCTGCGGCCGGCAAAATGCAGCAGCTCACCGGTTTTTGGGTCTTGCAGATAAACCTCTGCGACCCCGGTGAAACCGCTGGCTGCAATGGTTTGTTTCAGGAAGATTTCCAGATTCTGCAAACTGGTAGCCGGAATGGATTCACCGGCGACCACCAGTTCAACCGTGCGATTGGCCGGGTCGGCCAGGGCAGAGGAAATCCGCGTAACCGACTGAGGAATATCCAACTGCCAACCGCCAGTACCAGACGAAAAATTGGTGCTGCCGGGAACAGGTAAAGGCGGCTGCGCAGGTTGATCATAACGCGGCGCGATTTCACCGGTCAGATAGGCGCGCAGCATTTCCCCGTCAACCTGGTAGTTCAATTCAAGCGAAGCGGCAGCCCCGCCCTTGTTCCACAGGCGCTCCCAGATGTTGGGCTGGCCAACCCGTTTGGCCAAATCGACCATGGATTGGGTGTTCAACTGGAAACCTAATTGCTGCGGTGCGACTTGAATGGTTTCGTTCAAGTAGTACAATTCGAGCGGGGTCGAAAACACAGCTTCCACCCGCGCCGCAGCCTCATCGACCGTCAAGCCGCTGACCGGGACGCCGCCCCAGGTCGACTCACCTGGCAAGGTGCGGGCAGCCCCGAGGTTGGTTAATAAACTAAAGCCCAAGACTGCTGCAGCGGCCGCAATAAAAAGCAGCGCGATGGTCCCTGGCAGGTTCTGGCGGCGTGATTTTCGCAACGATTCCATCCTGAATTTGAACGTCGCCCCCAATTCTACCAGAGGACGAGCCTCCGCTACCTTGACAATCACGCCGGAGAATTTATACTTAGCCAGACAATCTTCCAAAGCGAGGGAAAATGAGCTACGACTATCAGGAGACTACCAACGACCTCTTGAAACGCATCGACATCCACACCAAATACGGGGGACGCAATATCGACGACTGGATGCTCGAAATTTTACCGCTCAAAGCCGGACAGACGATCCTGGATGTCGGTTGCGGCGCCGGCAAGCAATGTTTCCTGTACCATGACTTCCTGAAAGGCCAGGCAGCCATCACCGGCGGCGATGTCAATGCTGAACTGCTCGACCAGGCGCGTCGCGAAAACCTGCGCTTGAAGAAAGATATCAAATTCATGCCGTTGGACTTTAATCAATCCTTCGGCTTACCGGACAACACCTTCGACCTGGTATCCTGCTGCTTCGCTATTTATTATGCGGTTGACATTCCCAAGACCATCCGCGAATTTCACCGGGTGACCAAACCTGGTGGTGTGATGTTTGCTTCCGGGCCTATGCCAACGAACAAAAAACTGTTTTACGATATCATCACCGAGGCTACCGGCAAGACCATCCCGCCCATGCCCGGTTCTTCGCGTTTCAGCAGTGAGATTTACTCGACGATCGAATCAACTTTTTCACACATTGAGTTGAAATTCTTCGAAAACCCGCTCACTTTCGAAACAGTCGAACCGTTCGTCGAATACACCCGCGCCTCGCTCTCGGAAGACCGCAAGTTGTGGAATTCGTTCTTCCAGACCAAGGATGATTTCAACCGCATCATGCGCCAAATCGAGGCTGTTGCTGCCCGCCTTTTGGAAAAAGACGGCAAGCTGGTGATGACCAAAGTGGTTGGCGGAATTTTGGCGACCAAATAGCCCATGGCACAGGACATGACCTTCTACGGGCGCCGCGTATTGTTTTTAGGCGCGCACCCCGACGACATTGAAATTGGCTGCGGCGCGCTGATTGCGCACATCGCCAACCAGACCGAGATTTTATGCGTAACGCTCTCGGATAACCAGAAAAACCCCGACCTGCAACACCTGGTAAGCGAGCATTACGACAGCATGGCGGTATTAGGCGTAGCGAAGGAGAAAATCGTGCTGGGCGAGTTCGAAACCCGCCGATTCCCGCAGCAACGCCAGGAGATTTTGGAATACATGCTGGGATTGAAACGCGATTTCCAGCCGGACATCGTTTTCGTGCACAGCAAAGCGGATATCCACCAGGATCACGGCACGGTAACCGAAGAAGCGCTGCGCGCATTCCGCGGCACCACAGTGCTCGGATTCGATGTGATCCGCTCCTCTTACGGCTTCTTCCCCAGTTTTCTTGTAGAGGTGACGGAAGCGGATGTAAATAAAAAGATCGAGGCGCTGGCGCAGTATGCCACTTACCAGAACCGCTACTATTTTGGAGCCGATGTGACTCGCTCGACGCTGGTGCGTTTCGGCGCGATTTGCGAGCGGCCATTCGCAGAAGGGTTCGACATCCTGCGAGTGGTTGGCAGTTTTGGGTACGTCACAAAATAATATTGTCTACCAGACGTGCCTCTATCTCAGCGGCACATCTGGTACAGCCCCTCACCCAGCCTCTCCCCGAACAAAAATCCAGGGAGAGGAGCCTTAATTCCTCTCCCTGGAAGGGAGAGGTTAGGCGAGGGTGGTTTTTCCCGCACAAAACTCCGCAATCAAGGTTAACACTTCGGCAGGGTTTTCACAAACATCCTGGTTGCCAAATCGGATGACTCGCAATCCTTGCCGCTCCAACCATTCTGTTCGATTTTGATCATACTCGACCCGGTCAAGATGGGTACCACCATCGATTTCTACGATTACCCCTACCTCGGCGCAATAAAAATCGACGATGTAATTTCCAATCGGATGCTGGCGTCTGAATTTAAGGTTGTTTAATTGCCGATTGCGAAGGTGCATCCACAGAAGGCCTTCTGCACCGGTCTGGTTCGAACGAAGATCCTTCGCTCTTTTTTGGATTTCTTTCTGACCTTGTGACATGATCACCCCCACCAAGGCCCTCACCTCCCCCTCAGGGGAGGAATTTGCCGCTCACAGACAGAGGATTTATTCTTTGATGCCCACTTCGATTTCGCTGCCATTGATGCGTACCGGGTAGTAGGGTGCATCGATGAAGGCCGGCAGGGTCAGCGCTTTGCCCGTGCGCACGTCAAAATGTGCGCCGTGACGCGGACAGATCACGTCATAACCGTCCAGCTCGCCTTCGCCCAGCGGGCCACCATCATGGGTGCAGACGTCGCCCATGGCGAACAGTTTACCGGCAATATTGAACACGACAATATTCTCATCGCCAATCGAGAGGAAGATGCGCTGGCCGTTGGGAATTTCGCTGACATCGGCTACGGTGTAGAAGGTATATTCGGACTCTACCAGTTCATCCGCCACAGGATTAATCCTCTACCAGCCCGTCATGCGCTTCACCCAACCCATACACGCCGGCCTTGAGAACTTTCAGCGGCAGCAGCGCGCATTTCAAGCGCACCGGGCCAAGTTCTATGCCGAGATTATCCAGCACATCCTGTTTGGTCAAGGTTTTGACTTCCTCCAGCGGCTTACCGATCACGGATTCAAGCAGTAAATCTGCAGAAGCCTGAGAGATGGCGCAGCCGTGCCCGTTGAAAGCCGCTTCGCTGACAATACCATTCTCATCGACGCGCAGGTCAATGCGGATATGGTCGCCGCACAGCGGGTTTTCATCTTCAAAAGAGATATCGTGCGGGTCGAGTTCGCCGCGGTATAGCGGCGTTTTGTAACGTTCAATGATGATTTGACGGTAAAGGTCGTCCATCCGGTAAAAGCCTATCCAAATATTTCCTGAACTTTGTGGAGACCGGCAACCAGCAAATCCACTTCTTCCAGGGTGTTGTATACATAAAAACTGGCGCGTGTGGTGGCCGGCAGGTTGAATTTTTCGTGCAGCGGCATGGCGCAATGATGTCCGGCGCGCACAGCAATACCCTGACTGTCAAGAATCTGGGCAACGTCATGCGGGTGAACGCCTGGCAGCGTAAAGGCAGCTACCCCACCTTTTTTTTCGGCAGAGGGGCCAAAGACATTCAGGCCGTCGACCTCATTGAGCGCTTCAAGCGCATAAGAAATGATCGTGTGCTCGTGCCGAGCCACATTTTCCATGCCCAGCATGTTCAAATAATCGATTGCTGCGCCAAATCCAATGGCCTCGGCAATTGCCGGCGTGCCTGCCTCGAATTTGTGGGGCAGGTCATTGGGAGTAAAGCTGCGCAGATGCACTTTTTTGATCATATCGCCCCCGCCCAGGAATGGCGGCATAGCATCCAGCAGCGCTTCTTTCCCGTAGAGCGCCCCGATTCCGGTTGGGCCCAACATTTTGTGCGCCGAAAATGCCAGGAAATCAACATCCAGGTCCTGCACGTTGACCGGCAGATGCGGCACCGACTGGGCTCCGTCCACCAGCGTCACAGCCCCGACCAGGTGCGCCAGAGCGATGATCTCTTTGGCAGGGTTAATAGTGCCGAGCACGTTCGACATTTGGGTAAACGCCACCAATCGCGGGGACAGGGTCAATAAATCGCGATAGGCTGCCAAATCCAGCAGTCCATCCCCGGTCACCGGGATGAACTCAAGACGCAAACCAAGTTCAGCGGCCAGCATGTGCCAGGGAACCAGGTTGGAATGGTGTTCCATTTCAGTCAAAATCACCAAATCGCCGGCTTTTAAGTTCTTTCGACCCCAGGTGTAGGCTACCAGATTGATCGATTCGGTGGTGTTGCGGGTATAGACGACCTCGCGTGCTTTTTTGGCGCCGATGAAGGCTGCAATACGCTCCCGGGCATTCTCGTAAGCCGCTGTAGCTTCCTCAGCAAGCGTGTGAACGCCGCGGTGGATGTTGGCATTGGTGCGGCGGTAGTAATCGTCCATCGACTGGATCACACTGAGAGGTTTTTGCGAGGTCGCAGTTGAATCCAAATACACCAGCGGTTTGCCTGACGCAACTTCACGCTCCAGGATCGGAAAATCATTCCGAACCCGCAGTAGATCCATCATCGCAGGTTGAAATTTTTCCATCTTTTATCCTGCCTTCGCATTAATACCACAGCCAGGATTACTCCTGCCCGGCAAGTTCAGCCTTTGTAGCTTTTTTCTGGGGGAAACGAATGTGGGCAGAATTTTGCGGGAACCACAGGATATGATCCGGCACCATCCAGCCGTCGGTTAGAAACACGTTCGAGCGGAATTGAACCGCAACCATTTTGGCATCCACCTGGACAACAATCCCTTTCAGCCACCCGCGAACCCTTTCACCGGATTTGTCATGGTCTGCAAAAACTTCAACGGTATCGCCTACTTCGTAGGCTGATTCCGGCTCGGGGGGGTGCATAAAAGGAATATTTGCCATTTAAAACTCTCCAACTCTTTCCTCTGAAATAACGTGCGCTCATTTTAGCACAGTCAGGTCTGAAAATCTCGCTGCGACCTCTGTCATCTTGTCCGGACATCGTGCTCACTTACCGACTTGACATCCCCTCGCTTCACTCAGGTTTTAGCCGTGGTACGCCGCCATTTTCTTCGCAATCGACGTTTGAAATCGTTCACGCACACCTTCGAACGGGATACGTTGCATGATCGGGTCGAAGAACCCGGAAACGATCAAACGTTCAGCCTCAACTTGAGGAATGCCGCGGGCGCGCAGGTAGAAGACCTGCTCAGGGTCAATTTTGCCGACGGTGGCACCGTGAGTGCAGCGGACATCATCCGCCAAAATCTCCAGCCCGGGGATCGAATCGGCGCGCGCCTCGCGGCTGAGCACCAGGTTGCGATTGGCCTGATAGCCGTCCGTTTTCATCGCGCCCGGGGCAACATAGATCATGCCCTGCCAGACCACGCGGCTGCTGTCGATCAATGCGCCTTTGAAGAGCAGGTCACTGGTGGTATTTTGCGACCGGTGGTTCTGCTGTGAGTCATAATCCAGGTGCTGCTTCCCGTCGGTAAAGTAGAAGCCGGACATGCGTCCCATGCTGCCGCGGCCGACCAGATCCAGCTCGGCGAAATTTTTGGTCACATTGCCGCCGATGGCGCCAAAGATCCAATCCAGTTGACCGTCCTGGCCAACGCTCGACCGTTCGTGGGTGAAGTTCCAAACATGCTCGCCCCAGGATTGCAGCTCGACAAAACGCAGGTTGGCGTTGTCGCCAACATGAATCTCGACCAAGCCGGCGTGAAAAGCCGGGGCTTTCTCCGTCGGCGAGGCGTACTCATGAACATAAGTGGCGCTAGCACCTGCTTCCAGCCAGACCATTACGTGTGAGATGTGCGCAAGGTATTCGCCGGGGCCCCACAACAGGGAGTGTAACGGCTGTTCAATGGTCACGCCGCGCGGGACATAAAGCACCACGCCGTTGTCGGCCAATGCGGTCGCCAGGGCAGCAAATTTGCCTTCTTTGGCTGCGACGATCTTGCCCATAATTTTTTCGAGAAGAGCCGGGTGTTTTTGTTCGGCAGTGCGCAGGTCGGTGAAGATCACGCCCTGATCGGCCAATTCCTTCGCCAGGCTGACTTGAGCGCCGCCCGGTGTGAGGATCACCTCTCCGCCGTGTTCCTGGTCTGCGACCGGTTTGGTCAAATCTTCCGGCAGCGGTGCCAAATCCAGGTAAGCTTCGTTTTTTGGCAAGTGAAATCGATCCGACGGCATGCCACTGAGATCAGTACGCCGCCAGGCTTCATCTTTGAGGGTGGGCATCGGCAGCGTCTGGTACTCGGCCCAGGCAGCCTGCCGGTATTGGATCAAATGCTTGCTCAAGTTGTCAACCCGCACCATGTCTGCACTGAAGGCAAAATCCTTCAGCGTTGCGCCTTCGCGACGGACAACGCGGGTGACAACCCGGGGTGTTTCTTTGGTCATATCTGCAGCGTCCTTTTCAATGTTTCCCAGTCGAACAAGCCCGTCGTTTAGCCGATCGAGCCGACCATTTGCAGCTGGATCAGGCGGTTCATTTCGACCGCATATTCCATCGGCAGTTCCTTAACCAGCGGTTCGATGAAGCCCGAGACCACCATGGTTGTGGCTTCTTCAGAGCTCAGGCCGCGGCTCATCAGGTAGAAGAGCTGTTCTTCGCCAACCTTGGAGACCGAGGCTTCGTGGCCAACCGAAACATCTTCTTCGTCGATTTCGATGGATGGGTAGGTATCTGAGCGCGATTGGGGATCAAGCAACAGGGCATCACAAACCACATTGGACCGAACATTGTATGCGCCCTTATGGACTTTGAGCAGCCCCCGGTACGAGGCGCGCCCGCCGCCTTTGCTGATCGACTTCGAAGTGATTTTGCTGCTGGTATTGGGGGCGAAATGCAAAACCTTACCGCCAGCATCCTGCCACTGACCAGGACCGGCGAACGCCATCGAAAGAATCTCGCCACGCGCGCCTGGACCGACCAGGTAGCATGAAGGGTACTTCATGGTTACTTTAGAACCAAGGTTGCAGTCCACCCACTCCATCGTACCGCCTTCTTCCACCAGAGCGCGCTGGGTGACCAGGTTGTACACATTGGTCGACCAGTTCTGGATGGTGGTGTAACGGACGCGGGCATTTTTCTTGACCACGATCTCGATGACGCCGCTGTGGAACGAGTCGGTAGTGTAAGAAGGAGCGGTGCAGCCTTCCACGTAATGCACCTGAGCGCCTTCATCCGCAATGATGATCGAGCGCTCGAACTGACCGATATTGGCCATGTTCAGGCGAAAGTAGGCCTGCAATGGCAAATCCACTTTGACGCCCGGCGGGATATAGACAAACGAGCCGCCCGACCAGACTGCGCTGTTCAGTGCAGCAAATTTGTTGTCTTCGATGGGAATGACCTTACCAAAGTACTGGGCAAATAAATCGGGATACTGGCGCAGTCCTTCCTCAATGCTGAGGAAAATGACGCCCTGCTTTTCCAGGTGTTCCTGAATGTTATGGTACACCATTTCCGATTCGTATTGAGCGCCAACGCCTGCCAGGAACTTCTGTTCCGCTTCCGGGATACCCAGGCGGTCAAAGGTCTTCTTGATCGAATCAGGCACATCATCCCAGCTCTTGCCTTCCAATTCGGTCGGCTTGACATAATAGACGATGTTGTCCAGATCCAGATGACTCAGGTCAGCGCCCCAGGTGGGCATCGGCCGCACCATGAAGTGTTTTAACGCCTTCAAGCGGAACTCGAGCATCCACTCCGGCTCACCCTTCATTTGTGAAATCTGACGGACGACTTCTTCGTTCAACCCCGCGTGGGTCTTGAATACGGATACATCCACGTCCTGGAACCCGTAGCGGTACTCACCAATGTCACCTAAATAATCCGTTTTTGGATTGTTGCTCATCATTACCTCCTCTACCTGCTAAAGGTCTGACCGGCCGGGAGATTATGCCGGTACAGAGCCGCTATCGACTTTTTCGCGCACCCAATCGTAACCGTGCTCTTCGAGGTGGAGCGCAAGATCAGGGCCGCCGGATTCGACAATACGGCCGTCCATCATCACATGCACCACATCGGGTTTGATGTAATTCAGGATGCGCTGGTAGTGCGTGATCACCAGAACACCCAGGCCAGGACCGCGCAGCGCATTGACGCCTTCGGATACGATTCGCAACGCATCGATGTCGAGACCGGAATCGGTTTCGTCGAGGATGGCGATTTTGGGTTCCAACGTTGCCATCTGCAGGATTTCAGCGCGCTTTTTCTCGCCGCCGGAAAACCCGTCATTCAGATAGCGCCCGGCAAAAGCAGGATCGACTTTGAGCATTTCCATCTTGGCTTTCAGCATCTTGCGAAATTCAGGAATTGGAACGCCTTTGTCGTCCGGGTTGACTGCGCGGCGGCGGGAATTGACAGCCGTGCGCAGGAAATTAGCAACAGTCACGCCCGGGATCGCGACGGGGTATTGGAATGCCAGGAAAATTCCCAGCCGGGAACGTTCATCCGGCGCGAGCTCGAGGATATTTTGACCGTCATAGAGCACTTCGCCGCCGGTAACCTCATAGCTCGGATGACCCATCAGCGTGTATGCCAGGGTCGATTTGCCCGTGCCATTGGGTCCCATGATGGCATGTACCTCGCCTTGCGGCAAGGTCAGGTCAACACCTTTGAGAATTTCCTTCCCTTCAATGCTCACCTTGAGGTCACGAATTACCAGTTCAGCCATGCGTATGAACTCCTGTATTGTTTACTCAGGCGTTTTGGGCGGCTAAATCTTCCACCACCCCGCTTTTGCCTGTCTGTTGTTCGCCCGGATTATAGCACAGGTCGGCATTTGGGTCAATATTTATAATATAATTCTTATATATTGACAAATTCCCGTCGCTTTGATATACTCCAGAAAGAAATCCGATGAATTCAAGCCAGTCTGGCGAGAAAAAAACAGATGAAAAGTACTCGTGAACGAATTTTACAGACGCTATTAAATAACCCGAAATCGACGATCAATGACCTGGCCAATTCGGTCGGGATCAACGCCATTTCGGTGCGCCACCACCTCAACAGCATGCTTGCCGACGGGTTGGTGACCTCGGAAGAAGAGCGTCATGGGGTAGGCCGTCCGCGATTGGTATATTACCTGACCGACGAAGGACTGGAGCGCTTCCCAACGCGCTATTTCCGCCTGGCGAACCGCCTGCTGGATCAGCTCAAAGGGGCGCTGCCGGCTTCAGCCATCGAGAGTCTCTTTTCCACCATGGCAACAGAGCTGGCCGATGAGCATGCACGGCAAACCAAAAATATGTCCTTCGAGGAAAAGCTGAATTTCCTCAAGAAACTGCTCGCTGAAGAAGGCTTTATCGTCGAGTGGGAGAAGGTCGGCGATGATTACCATATTCGTGAGATCACCTGTCCTTACCTGCAGGTCGGGCAGGAACATCCCCAGGTGTGCCTGGTGGATCAGACCTTGATCTCGATGGTGCTGTCCATCCCGGCGCAGAAAATTTCCTGCGTTTTGAGCGGCGACAATCACTGCACCTATGTGGTGCCAATGAGCAGGGAAGTGGAGTTGGTCCATGAGTGACAAACCTGGCAGCAACCCGGCAGTCTGGGATCTCGAAGCAACCGATCCTGAACTTTGTGAGCGCCTGCGCGTCGGCCTGAACGATGTACTTGATCCGGAAATCGGGTTGAGCGTGATACAACTCGGGCTGATCCGTAATTTCCGCCTTGATGATGACGGTCAAGCCATTGTCAAAATGATTCTGACAACGCCGTTTTGCCCTTACGGCCCGGCGCTGATCGATATGACCCGCGTTAAAGCCGAGGAAGCGATCGGTAAACCGGTATCCATTGAATTGGGTATGGATGTCTGGGATTTTGCGATGATGGAAGAGGGCGTGGATCTGGATTGGGGCTTGTATTAGATAAAATGTAGGTCGGTTTGAGGGACGACTTGCGACGTAGATTAAAAAATCACGATTGCAGTCCCTCAAACCGACATCGTATCGGTCTTGAATGTTGGTTTTCGGGCGATTGGCGTACTTAATCATCGAATTATGATATTTCGCCCTCAAACCAACCTACGAAAATAATCCCTCATGGGGATTATTTTTTCCACTGACGCAGGCGGGGGTCGTGCGTGTCGAACAATTCTGCCAGACGCATCGCCAGACGCATATCGCCGGTCATGCGCAATTTGCCGAACAATAAGGCGTGGGTCGGATCCAGCCGTCCGCTAAAGATATCCAAAATATCATGGGCTTTGGCTGCCAGGCTTAAATCAGGGGATGTTGATTTTCCCGCTTCGGCGGTGCAGCTCTGGTCGCGAATCGTGACGGTCCACTCCCCGCCGCCATCGCCGGCAAGATCGAAGTTGATCACCGCAGCGATTCCCCGGGCTTGCTCCGGAAGGAATACCTGCGGCAGTAAGGTCATTAAAGTTTGAACATTTAATTCGTCCATTGGGTCTCCGGCGGTAATTTTACCTGCTCTTTCAGGTTTGTGCGGACCAAAATATTGGCTATGCGCAAATTTTTAATGGCCCTGGTCCAGGGCAACAGAGATCATCAAAAAATGGCACCCTGCCACAGGCTCTGCATGGGTGGAGTAACACAATTTCAGCGCCGCAAAGAAATCATGCATAGCAGAAGAGATGTTTCGGGCTAAAAACCAGCCTTCAACATGACCTGCCACGATCACCCCCACCAAGGCCCTCACCTGACCTCCCCCTGAGGGGGAGGAATTTGCCGCTAAACCTTCTCACTCGTCTTCGATTTGGCCTATAATGAACCGGTCGCGCCATTTTACCGTGAGCCCGGGAAAGCATCACAAGTCTTTATATCTTCCTGACCACACTCACAAAGCACCCTTCAATTGGGACACTCTCTGAGTGAATGAAGCGAAGCATCTCGCCTGCTAAGCCAGAAATCCTTCGCGGCGTAAAAAAACGCGCTGCTCAAGGATGACATTATTGTGGAGGACTAATGATTCGCACCCTGTATATCCCCAAATCTGGCACACCTCAATGGGATATTGCTCCAACTGCGCTGGCATCCGCCGTGGCGGATACCGATGGGCTGTTATGGGTAAGCCTGGAGCAGCCGACCGCCGAAGAAACACGGACGATTTTAACTGACCTGTTCCATTTTCACCCGCTGGCAGTCGAAGACACTGAGTCGACCGGGTTCCAGACGCCGAAGGTAGATGATTACGGCACATATCTGTTTATCGTGGTGATGGCCTTGACCGCTGACCATGATCATAGCCTGTTAAACTCTGCTGAATTTGATATCTTTCTGGGACGAAACTATGTCGTCAGCAGTTATTATGCGCCGCAATTGGAAGCAGTCGAAAAACTGCGGCGGCGCCTTCAGCGGGACGAACGCCTGCAGACCAACGGAGCCGATTTTCTGTGCCATGCGCTCATCGATATTATCGTCGATGATTACAGCCCACCTTTGGAAGAATTGGAAGATGAACTCGAGGCGTTGGAAGATCGTATTCTCGATAAACCGCAGCCTGAAACCCTGCAAAAATTATTACGGTTAAAACATGCCATCATTTCCGTTCGGCGGGTAATTGCGCCACAGCGCGAGGTAATCAATCACCTGACCCGTGAAGAGTTCTCGATGATCGATCGGCAATCCCAGATTTATTTCCGCGATATCTACGACCACCTGGTGCGGGTTTACGACTGGATCGACATCCTGCGCGATATGGCTACCAATGCGCTGGAGGCTTATTTAAATTCCACCTCGCTGCGCCTGAACGAGGTAATGAAGGCCCTGACCATCGTTTCCACCATTTTCCTGCCGCTGGCATTCGTTGCCGGTATTTACGGGATGAATTTCCACTTTATGCCGGAATTAAGCTGGAAATATGGGTATCCCATGGTCTGGATTATCTTTCTGCTGATCGCCGGCGGGATGTTGTACTATTTTCGCAAACGGAAATGGTTCTAACGTTTTGCTGCTGCCCGACCTGCTCCCATTCATGGGGAGGGAATAAAGAAACAGGCCGTTCTGGCGACCATGAAGCATGGTTTTGAACGGCCTGCAGGAAAGCAAAAGGCTAGAAGCTAAATCAACCCGAGTTCGTGGCCGACCTTATCAAAGGCGCCAACCACCCGGTCAAGCTGGTCATCGGTATGGGTGGCCATGTAGCTGGTGCGCAACAACTGGTGACCGGGGGCAACTGCCGGGCTGATGACTGGATTGACAAACACGCCGTTTTCGAACAGGCGCTTCCACATCATAAAAGTCAAGTCGTCGTCGCCGATTAGAATAGGCACGATCGGTGTTACCGAATGGCCAATGTTGAAGCCCAACTGGGTGTAGGCTTTGCGCATGCGGTCGCCAATGGCATTGACGCGCGCAATACGCTCGGGTTCCTCGCGCATGATCTGCAGCGAGGTTAATGCGGCAACGGTGTTGGATGCCGGAATGCTGGCGCTGAAGATCAGTGAACGGGCAAAATGCTTGATGTAATGGATTACGTTCTCGTCGCCGGCGACGAAACCGCCCAGCGAAGCAAAGGATTTGCTGAAGGTTGACATGATCAAGTCAACACCCTCAGTGATCCCAAAATGGGCCGTAGTGCCGCGTCCGCCGCCCAGAACACCCATCGCATGAGCATCATCCACCATCAAACGCGCGCCGTATTTTTTCGCCAGCGGGACGATCCCCGGTAAATTGGCAATGTCGCCCTCCATGCTGAACAGGCCATCGACCACAATCAATTTACCGCTGTCCGCCGGCAAGGATTGCAGCACGCGTTCCAAATGGTCCATGTCGTTATGAACGTAGCGTTCGATCTTGCCGTACCCCAGGCGAGCGCCGTCAACGATGCTGGCATGGTCATCCTTATCAAGGATCACATAATCCCCGCGCCCAACGATAGCGCTAACCGCCCCCAGGTTGGCCTGCATGCCAGTCGAGAACACCAGTGCAGCCTCTTTGCCGACCCATTCAGCCAGTTCGTGCTCGAGCTGGTGGTGCAGCGAAAGTGTGCCGTTGAGAAAGCGGGAGCCGGTGCAACTGGTGCCATAGCGATCGATGGCCTCGCAGGCGGCCTGCTTGACGCGCGGGTGGGTGGTCAGCCCAAGGTAGTTATTCGATCCGCACATGATCAAACGCTGCCCGTGGTAAACGACCTCTGTTCCTTCGTTTTCATCCAGGGGTATAAAGTACGGGTACATACCCTGCGCCATGGCCTCTTTTGCCTGCGTAAATTCAGAACATTTCGAAAAAATATCCATGAAACCACCTCAATTTAAAGGGATTATTGCTGGGGAATTACTTTACCGGGAATACCCGGAGAAACCACGGGGATTTTTGTTATACCTGAGGAATCCCACCCGTACTTACTCAAAACGGTTCAAAGAAGCGCGAAACAAACGATTTATGATTATACCCTTATTCAAGCCGATACGTTGTTCAGATGGGTACGGATTTAAAAGGCGGGTACAATTTATTGAACATTAAAGCAGGTTGACCCACCGGGGCAAGGAGAAAAGGATGCGCTTATACGGCGGAATCGAGGCTGGCGGCACCAAGTTTGTCTGTGCAATTGGCTCAAGCCCGGAAGACATCCGGGCGGAGGTGCGATTCCCCACCACTACACCTGCTGAGACACTGGGGCGCGCGGTTGATTTTTTCCGCCAATATATGATCAAAACCCGTAACCGGCTTGAAGGGATCGGAATTGGCAGTTTTGGGCCGGTAGATCTGGACCCCGGTTCGCCAGATTACGGAAAAATTACAACCACGCCAAAAGCCGGCTGGGCGTTCACCGACCTTTGCCGTACATTCGAGCAGGGCACAGCCGCCCCCGTTATCCTGGACACCGACGCCAATGCGGCGGCTTTGGGAGAAGGGTTTTGGGGCGCCGCTCGTGACCTGCGCGACTATGTCTACCTGACCATCGGCACCGGGATAGGCGGAGGATTGGTTGTCCACGGCAAACCTCATCACGGATTGATTCATCCCGAGATGGGACACGTCCGGCTGCCCCACTCCCGCGAGGACGATCCTTTCGACGGAATTTGCCCCTTTCATGGCGACTGCTTTGAGGGCTTGGCGTCCGGACCGGCCATTCAGGCGCGCACCAGACAACCCGGCGAGAGTCTACCGGCATACCACCCGGTTTGGGAATTGGAAGCCAACTATATCGCTCTGGCGCTGGCAAACCTGGTCTGCACCCTTTCGCCACAGCGGATCATTCTTGGCGGTGGGGTGATGCAGCAAACTCAACTTTTTCCCATGGTGCGAATGAAAGTACCACTCCTGTTGAACGGGTACATCCACGCCCCGGCAATCCTGGAAACGATCGATCAATTCATCGTTCCACCGCGGCTGGGCCAGCGGGCCGGCGTGCTGGGAGCGATTGCCCTGGCCCGGCAAACTTTTCACCCCAAGGGATGAACGGATGCCGCAAAATAAACCGCATCTGACATTTTTCTGCGAACTAGGCAGTTCTGACTTATCGGCTTTATTTACCGACCCGGAGATCATCCGTCAATTGACGGAGTTGCAGGCAAGTATCAGCCTGGGGCTGCTCGATCTTTCCGCAGAACGAGCAAAGGTGGCACGTCAGCTCAACCAAGCCGGCATCCCGCTGCACGCCTGGCTACTGCTGCCAATGGAGCAGGGATACTGGTTCAACCTGGACAATGCTCCCCAGGCACTGCAGCGCTATCAAGCTTTCAGGCAGTGGACGCTCGAAAACGGGCTTCACTGGGAAGCAGTCGGCCTGGATATCGAACCCGACATTCGACTGATGCGATCCTTCGAACAGGGACTGGCAGCGGGAATAGCTGCAGTGTTGCGCCGCTTGCTTGCCAAACCGACAGGCGAAGATGCAAAGAATCACTACCTGCAATTGGTGCAAACCATCCAAAATGACGGTTGGGAGGTGGAAAGTTACCAATTTCCGCTGATCGTCGACGAACGCCGCGCTCGATCCAATTTCATTCAAGCGCTTGGCAGAATTATCGATCTGCCGGTCAACCGGGAAGTATTGATGCTGTATTCCAGCTTCTTTCGTCCTCATGGCGCTGCCATCCTGGCCAGCTACGCCAGCGAAGCGGGCGGAATTGGGCTGGGGGTTACCGGCGGCGGGGTGGACACCGGCGGTCTGGTTGACTCACGCCCGCTGGACTGGAATGAACTCCAACGCGACCTGCTCTTAGCTTCACGGTTTTCGGATCAGTTCTATATTTTCAGCCTGGAAGGCTGTGTCCGGCAAGGGTTTCTTGAAAAAATCAGCCAGTTGGACTGGAGCCAGAAAGTAATGCTGCCATCCGCGGATACCCAACGCATCCGGCGATATCGCACATTCATGCGAGCATTTCTTTGGATAACAACACACCCATGGCTGCTGATTGGCTTACTGGTCATCCCCGTGCTGTTTTGGCGCTGGCTGCGCCGCTGCCGCGGAAGGTCCTAACCCTGCTGACGCTGTTCGATGGCTTTGACTTTGCCAAAACGGCGCTGGAAGCGCTCATTCTGAGAAAAGGTTGCCCCTAAAAAGGCTTTAACGATCTCTTTGGCCAGCTCGACGCCAACAATCCGCGCGCCAAGGCACAAAAGGTTGACATTGTCGTGCTCGACTCCCTGGTGCGCCGAATAAGTATCGTGACTTAGCGCGGCATATACGCCTTTGATCTTGTTGGCAGCCACGCACGCGCCTACCCCTGACCCGCACATAACGATCGCCCGGTCAACTTCGCCGCGCTGCACCGCCAGGCCTGCTTTTTCGGCATAATCCGGGTAATCAACCGGGGTGGCATCCATGGTGCCAAGGTCCACCACTTCATGGCCAAGGCATTGCACCAGTTCGATGATATCCTTCTTCAGCGGAAAACCGCCATGATCACAGGCAATGGCTATGCGCATCCTGTCCTCGCTTATTCTCTGCCCAACAATTTGCGGGCTACATCGGCAACATGTTCAGGCGTGAAACCCAATTCCGCAAAAATCTTTTTGTAAGGCGCTGAAGCCCCATACTGGTTCAAGGTTACGGTCTGGCCGGCGCAGCCAGTGTAGTGTTCCCAGCCCTGCGCGATCCCGGCTTCTACTGCCAGCCGGGTCGTTATCGCCCGCGGCAGCACGCTTTCTTTGTAAGCATCATCCTGCTTCTCGAATAAGTTCCAACTGGGGAATGAAACCAGGCGAACGCGAACGCCTTCCGCTGCCAACGCGCGGCCGGCGTTGACGATTAAGTCCACCTCGGTGCCGGATGCCATGAGAATGAGCTGCGGTTCCCCGCCCCCCAGATCAGCCAGGATATAAGCACCGCGGGCCAGACCCTCGGCAACGGCAAATTCATTCCGGTCCAGTACGGGTACCGGCTGGCGCGATAGCAGTAAAGCGGTGGCGGACTTGTTAAGAACGGCCTGTCGCCAGGCCTCGCGCACTTCATTGGCATCCGCCGGGCGGATGACGCTCAAATGGGGGATGGCGCGCAAAGCTGCCAGGTGTTCCACCGGCTGGTGAGTTGGTCCGTCTTCGCCCAGCCCAACGCTGTCATGGGTGAAAACCCAGATGCTGTGATATTCCGAAAGCGCCGAAAGACGTATTGCCGGCCGCATATAATCGGAAAACACTAAAAACGTTCCGCCGTAAGGAACCAAACCGCCGTGTAAAGCAATGCCATTGGTCAGCGATCCCATGGCGTGTTCGCGCACGCCAAAGTGGATGTACCGCCCGTCGCGAGCATCGGGTTGATAGGCGTGGCTGTTGTTGATCCAGGTATTGTTCGAAGGGGTCAGGTCGGCTGAACCGCCGATGAGTTCCGGCAAACGGCCAGCCAGGGCATTGATCACCTTGCCGGAGGCAGCGCGGGTGGCCATACCCTTCGGATCAGCGTCAAATTTGGGCAGGTCCAAATCCCACCCGGCGGGCAGTTGACCGGCCATGCGGCGGTCGAATTGGGCTGCCAGGTCAGGGTACTCGCGGCGGTAAGCCGCAAACCGTTTCTGCCAGGCGTTTTCCGCCCTTTTTCCGGCCGTCACAGCTTTGCGAAAGAACTTGAGCACATCATCGGGGATGTAAAAATCGGGTTCCAGCGGCCATCCCAGCTTTTCCTTGGCGCCGCGCAGTTCATCCACGCCAGGCGGTTCCCCGTGGGCTTTGTTGGTGTCCTGACGGGTTGGCAGACCGTAACCGATGTGAGTACGGCAGAGGATGATCGAGGGGCGCGGATCTTTTTTAGCCTTGCGAATGGCGCGGTCAATGGCGGTCACATCGTTGCCATCGACCACACGCTGCACGTGCCAGCCATAGGCCTCGAAGCGCTTGCCGCGGTCTTCGGTAAATGAAAGGTCGGTGGGGCCATCAATCGAGATGTGATTGTCGTCATAAAGGTAAATGAGCCGGCCCAGTTTAAGGTGCCCGGCCAGCGAAGCAGCTTCAGAAGTTACCCCCTCCATCAAGTCGCCGTCGGTAACGATGGCATAAATGAAATGGTCCACAACCGGGTGCATTGGACGGTTGAACTCGATCTCCAAATGGGTCTCAGCGATCGCCATGCCAATGCCGTTGGCGAAACCCTGCCCGAGCGGACCGGTAGTGGTCTCGACCCCGGGGGTCAACCCGTATTCAGGGTGACCCGGCGTCAGGCTGCCCCACTGGCGAAAAGCCTTAAGCTCATCCAGCGGCAAGTCATACCCGGTCAGGTGCAGCAGCGAATACAAGAGCATCGAACCATGCCCACCGGAAAGAATAAAACGGTCGCGGTCTGGCCATTTCGGATTGACTGGATTGTGCTTTAGATGGCGCGTCCAGAGGGTGTAGGCAATGGCAGCAGTACCCATCGGCAGGCCGGGATGTCCGGAATTGGCTTTTTGCACGCCATCGGCCGATAAAAACCGGATGGTATTGATCGCTTTTTCTTCTAAAGTGGAGGTGGGTGCCATGATTATTTCCTTGATGGTGATAAATGCAGATCATCGGATTCCGCCATACCGGCGAAGCGCCTGAGCAACTAACGATTCTACCATTTTAACCAGCGCGAATAAAAAAATGATGGGCGTTTTGGCAGGATTGAAGTAAGTGATAGGGACACCGGTTGCTGAGCCTGTCGAAGCATCGGGGTTACATTTCATGTAGGTTGTTTTCACCCCGAGCAGAGGATCAAATCCTTGATGCAGGTCTTCTCTTTTTTAAGAGACTTGGGTCGAACGCACCGAATTTGTACGTTTATTTCGTAGTGCTTCCCCTGCCCGTAGAGTGCCCCAATGCCAGAACGCACACATAACTCAATTGTAATCGGTGCGTTCGTCCCATTTCTTTTGCAATAAGCAAGATTTAATTGTCATAGCTCCAATAATCATTCGGGGTGAGATGCGCCTGCAACTAAAGAAAAGTCGGTGCGTTCGCCCCATTCTTATTGCAATGAGAGGCTGTCTCAAAAGAATAAATTTGTCATTTATTCCACCACATATGCGGGATGGGGTGGAACCCATCCCCTACAGGTAGGGGCGGGTTTCCACGCCCGCCCGCTTTTGGGACAGCCCCCACAGTCTTCAGGATCATTCGGGGCGAACTGCACCCTACGACTACGGCTATGCTTTGCAAATAAACAGGTGCGCTGCCCACAGTGTCCTGCAGAAAGCGCACCCATAGTTTATCGAACCGAACAGGTATCGAAATGTTCAGTCTAATTGGAGCCGGCGCAGACGCAGGCTGTTGGTGACGACAAACACGCTGCTGAAGGCCATCGCTCCCGCAGCCAGCATGGGATTCAAGAGACCCAGCGCCGCTGCCGGAATGAGGATGACGTTGTAGAAGAATGCCCAGAACAGGTTCTGTTTGATGGTCCTGAGGGTGCGGCGCGAAAGTTCAACAGCCCGCACCACGCCGCGCAAATCACCGCTGATGAGGGTAACCGGCGCAGCAGCCATAGCAACGTCCGTTCCGGTGCCAATGGCAATCCCAACATCAGCCTGCGCCAACGCCGGGGCATCATTGATGCCGTCGCCGACCATCGCCACCACTTTGCCTGATTCCTGCAGCTTTTTCACTTCAGTAGATTTGCCGTCCGGCAAAACTTCTGCCAAAACACTGTCCACGCCAACCTGATTTCCAATGGCTTCGGCGGTGCGCTGATTGTCGCCGGTAATCATGACCACTTTGAGTCCCAATTTATGCAAATCCTGGATGGCCTTGACCGAACCGTCTTTGACCGTATCCGCGATGCCCAGGATGCCGCGCACCACGCCATCGACGCCCACCAGAATGGCTGTCTTGGCTTCTGACTGCAAGCGCTGCACGTCGCCGGAAAAACCGTTGAGGGCTATGCCGCGTTGCTCCATCAAACGCGGGCTGCCGACCACCAGCGTCCGACCATCAACCTGCGCTTCGACGCCGTGGCCAATCTCCGCTTTGAAACCATCCGGAGTGCTTAAGGTCAGACCGCGCTCGCCTGCTTCGGCGGCAATGGCCTCGCCCAGCGGGTGCTCGCTGACCTGCTCGACGCTGGCAGCCAGCCGGACCAGCTCAGTCGGGGAATCGGCAGCGGTGGTCCAATGCGGATCGACAATCACGTCCGTCACCGAAGGCTGGCCGCGCGTGATCGTTCCGGTTTTATCCAAAACAACAACATTAACCTTGCCGGCGCGTTCCAATGCTTCACTATTGCGCAACAAAATACCCAGTTCGGCGCCCTTGCCGGTGCCCACCATTACAGCGGTGGGGGTTGCCAGGCCAAGCGCGCACGGACAGGCAATCACCAGCACTGCCACCATCACCATCATGGCGCGGGTAAAAGCGGTAGTATCCGAATTGATTGGCATGGGCACCAGGAAGTACCACACCAGGAATGTAATCAGCGCGATGCCGATGACTGCCGGAACAAATATTGCGGCAACCTGGTCCGCCATTTTTTGAATGGGCGCTTTGCTGCCCTGCGCCTCTTCCACCAGCCGGATGATCTGCGCCAGAGCTGTCTCCTTGCCGACCTTGGTTGCCTCGAACTTGAAGGCGCCCTGCTTGTTCAACGTCGCGCCGATGACCGGATCGCCCGGACCCTTGCTGACCGGCAGCGATTCACCGGTGAGCATGGATTCGTCCACCGTGGAACGGCCTTCCACCAACACGCCGTCCACCGGGATTTTTTCACCCGGGCGTACCAGCACAAAGTCGCCGGGGTGCACATCTTCAATGGCAATTTCCAACTCGCTGCCGTCGCGCATCACCCGCGCAGTCTTGGCCTGCAGCCCCATCAGCTTTTTGATGGCCTCGCTGGTCATGCCCTTGGCGCGGGCTTCCAGGAATTTACCCAGCCGGATCAAGGTGATGATCACCGCCGCTGTTTCGAAATACACATGCCCCGGGATCCAGCCGAAGGTGACCGGGAGCGAATAAAAATATGCCGCCGATGAACCCATGGCGATCAGCACGTCCATATTGGCCGAACCATTGCGCAGCGATTTATAGCCGTTGCGGTAGTACTGCCAGCCAACATAAAACTGCACAGGGGTCGCGAATGCCAGCATCAGCCAGTTTGTCCAACTGGCATGAGACCAACCCATCGGCAGAAAGCCAAGATCGCGCACCATGGCAAAGACAAACAAGGGGATGGTAAAAATCAGTCCGATGATGAGCAATTTCCGCTGATGGGCAATTTCCGCCTGACGCGCTTCCGCTTCCGCATCGCGGGCATCGCCGCCCAGTTCCAACGCCTCGAACCCGGCGCTGCGAATGGCGGCGCGCAGGTCGGTTTGCGAGGTGAGGGTCGGGATGTAGTTTACATGCGCTTTTTCCGTGGTGAAATTGACGGTCACCTGGCGAACGCCGTCGATTTTTTCAAGCACCTTTTGCAATCGGCGCGCGTCGTTGTCATCGCTCATGCCGCGAACATGCAGATCGGCTTCGCCAGTGGCGATGCCGTAGCCAGCGCGTTCAACCCGCCCAATCAAAACATCCAGCCCAACCAGAGCCGGATCAAATTCAACCGTGGCGCGCTCGGAGGATAAATTAACCAGCGCCGATTGAACTCCATTTTCCTTTTTTAAGTTGCGCTCGATGGTAGCCACACAATTGGCGCAAGTCATGCCTGTTACCGGTAAAACGATCTGGCGTGAATCACTCATTCAATGCTCCTGAAATGAAGGACGCTAAAATAAACCATCCATAAATTGGTTTTCAAAATAGTTTCGGTCCAAAGGCACTCCCCATTTCAGGCAGCGCCTTTGGACTAAGGTCTGCCAGGCTTATTTCTGGGCGGGATAATTGATCTCTGCAAGCAGAGATTCAATTTTTTCTTCCGAGGCCGGGGCATCGAATGTCACCACGACCTTCTTGGTTTCCATATCCGCGCTGACGTTTTGCACACCAGCCAGATCGCTCACTTCCATTTTGATGGTGTGAACGCAGTGGCCGCAATGAATGGCAGGGACGGTATAGGTTACAGTGGACATGAAAGGTTCCTCCTTGGGGAATAAAACTAAACTTTTGTAGCTGCTTCGAAGACCTCAGCTATTTCTTTGAGAACGCGCTCCCGCTCATCCGGATCTTCGCCGCGTACCGCGCCAATCAAGCAACTGTTCAGGTGTCCCTCCAGCAACATGGAGCTGACACGGTTCAAAGCGGATTGGACAGCCTGGATCTGGCGGATGATGTCAATACAATAAACATCATCATCCACCATGCGCTGGATGCCGCGCAGGTGTCCTTCGGCAGTTTTCAGGCGAGTCATTACTTGCGGGTCTTTCATTGGTTCTCCTTTGCCCCACCCCTGGTGGGGGGGGGATAGTCAAATCATACTAACCCGATCCTATTTTGTCAAGAGGTAAAACCAGATTTTATCTTGACAGGGGTCCCCTTCCCTCATACCATTGAGGCATGAACAGCTACCGGCTCAAATGGAACTGGATATCGGCGGGGATTCTATTGTTTTCGGCTATTTGGATAGGGCTTACGGCAGCCTTCGCCCCGGCGACCACCGGCGGAGCTACCCCCTTTCCGCGAGTCGGTTTCTCGGCCCCCGATTTCGAATTATCCGGGCTGGATGGCAGCGCCGTGAAATTGAGTGATTTCCGCGGTAAGGTGGTGCTTCTCAATTTCTGGGCCAGTTGGTGCCCGCCGTGCAGGGCAGAAATGCCCGCCATTCAAAAACTTAGCTCGGTTTACCCGCCCGAACAGGTCGCCATCTTCGGCGTAAATGCCACCAGCCAGGATAATCTGGATGATGTACAGGCGTTCATCGCTGAGTATGGATTGACCTTTCCCGTTTTACTGGATATCGATGGCAGTGTAAATCGCACCTATCAGATCCAGGCGCTGCCTACCTCGTTTTTTATCGATGCCGAAGGGAAAATCCGGAAAGTGGTCATTGGAGGCCCCCTGACTGAAGCCATGATGCGCGCGGAAATCGCTCAATTGGTCGAGGAGCTGCCCTGATGTTACCGATCATTCAAATCGGCCCAGTGGTGCTGCAAACCCCCTTCCTGATCCTGATCATGGGCGTTTGGCTGGGGTTGACCGCTTCCGAACGGTATGCACGCCGTCAGGCTTATGATGCTAACCGCCTTTCCGATCTTGTCCTGATCGGTCTGGTAGCCGGATTACTTGGCGCGCGCCTGTCTTATGTAGCCCTTCAACCGGCAGCTTTTGACGGCAACCTCTTGAGCATCTTATCACCCACCCCGACCATGTTGGATCCGCTCGGCGGTATGGTGGTTGGAATTCTTACAGCCGTAATCTATGCGCAACGCAAAAAGCTGCCGCTCTGGCAAACGCTGGATGCGCTGACCCCTGGTCTGGCGGTGTTTTTTATTGCCCTGGGGATCGCTCACCTGGCCTCCGGTGAGGCATTTGGCGCAAAGACCAATCTGCCCTGGGGAATTAATCTGTGGGGAGAAACGCGGCATCCAGCGCAAATTTATGAAATACTAGGAGCAACTGCCAGTTTGGTCGTCGTTTATCGCTTGCATGCGGCAAAGCACGGACCGGCCGGTGTATTTTTTCTCGGGTGGGCAGCGCTTACCGCCTTTACACGTATTTTCCTGGAAGCCTTTCGCGGGGACAGCCTGATGTGGCCCGGAGGCCTGAGACCGGCTCAGATTGGCGCCTGGCTGGTCCTGGCAATCGTATTGATCCTCCTGGGCAAACGCTGGCAGGAAGTCCAAACACCGGGCACACCGGAAACCGCAAGCATCGATTCACAGGTGGAGCCATGAATCTGACCGGCCAGACTATTTTGATCACCGGTGCAGCCCGCCGCATCGGGCGTGCTCTGGCGCTACACCTGGCGCGAGCTGGCGCGGATATTTTCATTCACCACGGGCATTCGGACTCTGAAGCCGAGCAAACGGCTGCAGAAATCCGGGACCTGGGGTGCAAAGCCTGGGTGCTGCAAGCGGATTTGGAGAATTTGGAACAGGCGATCGGATTGGTCGAACAAGCCTGGAAGATTCAACCTTTTCAGCGGCTGATCAACAACGCTGCCATCTTCGAACCCTTCGATTGGGCGGCGGTCACTCCGGCTGACTGGCAGAAAACGCTGAACATTAACCTGACAGCGCCGTTCTTCCTTTCACAACAATTTGCCAAGAGACTGGCCGGACAACCCGGCAGAATCCTGAACCTGCTGGACTGGCGCGCGCTTCGGCCAGGCGCTGACCACCTGCCCTATACTGTCAGCAAGGCAGCTCTGGCTGCCCTGACGCAGTCGCTGGCGCTGGCGCTTGCCCCTGCCATCACGGTCAACGGACTGGCGCTTGGCGCAGTGTTACCGCCCAGCGACGGTTCAAAGTCTACAAATATTCTCAAGGCGGTGCCTGCCAAACGCTGGGCGGATTTGTCCGAGGTTGGAGAGGCTGCTTTGTTCTTCCTGGCCGGCCCGGAATATGTTACCGGTGAGATACTTCACCTCGACGGCGGCCGGCATCTGATTTAAGTTCGAAAGGAACGGGTCATGGACCGAATCATCATCAAAGATTTGCTCATTCGCGGCATTATCGGAATATCAGAACGCGAGCGGTCACAGCGGCAGGATATTCTGGTCAATCTTGTATTGTTCGGGGATATTCGCGCGGCCGGAAAAAGCGACAGCATCCACGATTGCATCAACTACCGCACGGTTGCCAAGAAGACCATCGCCTACGTCGAGCGGTCAGCCCGCTATACCGTTGAGGCGCTGGCAAGCGATATCGCCCGGTTTTGTTTGGAGGAACCAGGGGTGGCTGGCGTGCAGGTGCGGGTCGAGAAACCCGGGGCGGTACGTTTTGCCCAGTCAGTCGGAGTCGAGATCGAGCGTTTCCGCACGGAAGGAGAGGCTGCCATGCACCAGGCATATATTAGCCTGGGTTCCAACATAGACCCGCGGGAAAACATTCTTGCAGCAATGAAACATCTGCGCCAGGCGGTGACAGTCAATACCTTCTCGACCATCTGGGAAACGGAAGCAATCGGATCCGCCGGGCCAAGATTCTTAAATGCCGCCGCCTGGGTTTCGACGCCGTTGAGTGTCGATAGCTTGAAGTCCACGGTACTGGCAAAAATCGAACAAAATCTGGGCCGGGTGCGCACCGCAGACAAGAATGCCCCACGCACCATCGACCTGGACATTATCGTCTATGACGAACAGGTGCTGGACCCCAACCTGTGGAAACGGGACTTTTTGGCGATCCCGATCGCCGAGCTGCGCCCAGATTTGGAAGTGCCGGGGGAAGGGATTACGATAAACCAGGTCGCGCAGTCACTGCGAAGCTCTTCCACCGCCGTCCCTCGACTGGATTTGACCATTCCCGACCAATCCCAGCCGGGAATTGCCTGATTTGATTGGTCATTTTGCGGGGGCGCAGCCCATTGTTGTCATTCTGAAGGAGCAAAGCGACCGAAGAATCTGCTGTAAATATATGCAGATGCTTCGCTACGCTCACTCGCAGAGTGCCCCAACCGAAGGGTGCTCTGCAAGTGAGGGAGCGCAGAGCTGGGCAGAACCGATTCTCTAGTGATAAATATCGTCTTCAATACCGGCTAAGCCGGCGAGTAGGACACGGGGATTATCGAGAGTCAGACGAACCGCGGATTCCCCTGTGTCTATTTCATCATCGGGCACGGGGGTTGATTATAAAATAACCAATTTTATTCATTCCCCGTGCCCCTACTTTTGGCGGACGGTTTTAATGACACCATTTTTCACTATCAGCCCAATTGTTTGTCCGGGATGACCTATTCAGCTAAAAGTGTAACTGCTCGGAGCCGCGCGAGATGTTGTCCAGGAATTCCATGCGGGTCGCCATATTATTACGGAAGGCGCCCAACATGCTCGAAGTAGTCATGCGCGTGTCATGCTTTTTGACGCCACGGATCATGGAGCACATGTGAATAGCCTCTACCACCACCGCAACACCGCGCGGGTGAAGCACCTCCATTAAAAAATCAGCAACCTGCCGGGTTAGCCGTTCCTGCACCTGCAAGCGGCGGGAGAACATATCCACAATACGGGGAATCTTCGACAGCCCTATCACCCGTCCACGCGGCATGTAGGCCACATGCGCCCGTCCAAGAAAAGGCAGCATGTGATGCTCGCAGAGCGAGTAAAACTCGATGTCGCGCACGATGACCATTTCATCGTACTCCACCTCGAATAGCGCGTCATTTACCAAAGCAACCGGGTCTGTGCGGTAGCCGGCCAAAAGTTCCTCATACATCCGAGCCACCCGGTCCGGAGTGCGTTTAAGTCCATCGCGTTCGGGATCCTCGCCAAACGCATTCAACATTTGCGCGACATTAGAACGGATCGCCTCGGTATCAATGCCGCCATCGGTCAAAAGGTCAGCGGCCTGATAAACAGCCGGGTCGTCCAACAAAATTTCCCGTTCGAAGGAATCTTTTTTGGGATCAGAAGCTTCCACTAATTTTGCCATATTTTCCTCCTTCACCAATCATAACTTAAAAGCAGCGGTTTAAAAGACTGCCTGCCAGCTCATGCAGCGCCTGACCCGCATCCGTTTGCAGGCCGGCCTGCTCCAGGGCGCTCATGGCATCCCGGGTATATTGCGCTGCCTGAGTCTCAGTGTATTCCCTGGCACCTTCCTCAACCAACAGCTCAGTCAGATGTTCGGTATTAATTGCGCCGTTCTTGCGGTTGAGCCATGCGTAAGCAAAAGCCCCACCCAATTTCTGGCCGTAAAGAATCGGCAGCGATTTTTTCCCTGCTGTCAGGTCGCTGGCATTTGATTTACCGGTCTTACTTTCGTCGCCCCAGATACCCAGCCAGTCATCCTGAATTTGAAAACCAAGACCGAGCGAATACCCAAACCGACTTAAAATTTCCAGAGTCGGCGACCCTGCCCCAGCGCATATTACGCCGAACTGGACGCATGCCGAAAGAAGCGCAGCGGTTTTGCCGGTGACCATCGGCCAGTAGGACTCGAGCGGAAGGGAATTCGCATCTTCATAAGTAATATCCAGGTGCTGCCCGCCCGTCAGTTGGATACAGGTATCGGTCAAGATGGTTCCAGCCCGGAATGCTGCCGCTGGCCCCACGGTTTGCTCCAGCCGCTGCAAAGCTTCAAACGCCAGAGCAAACATAGCATCACCGGCATTGATTGCCAGCGCATTCCCCCATTTTGCCCAGACTGTTGAACGACCACGCCGTAACAGGCTGGCGTCCTCGATATCATCGTGAATCAAAGAAAAATTATGCAGCAGCTCTACTGCCGCAGCAGCCGGCAAAGCCTTTTGCCAATTACCCCCAACCGCTTCAGCGGTCAAAGTAACCAGGAGCGGCCTGATCCTTTTTCCCCGGGCTTCATTCCCGCTACCCGGCCCCTCCCAACCCAATTGGTAGGCGAGGACATCTCGCAAACCGGTATAGGCGGTCAGCCGAGGTGAATCCACCACAGCGCGGATTTCCGCATCAATGGCCGGCAACATTCGCGTCTGAAACGCTTTCAAATCCATGCCCATGTTAATATTCCACCAGAGGAACGTTTTTCAAGGCTGCCAGGTTCACCGCACCGCTGGCAAACATGGTAATTTTAATTTGAGTGATGATTTCGTCCGCCAGAGCTGAAGCAGTGGCTTGCGATTGGGAAGCTGCCTTCAGGAATGGCCCGGCTACGCCTGCCAATGAGGCTCCCAAGGCAAGTGTTTTCGCGGCATCGATACCATCGCGCAGTCCGCCGGAAGCAAAAATCGGGAGATCAGGAGTTTGCAAACGCACCTGGCGGATAGCCTCAGCCGTTGGAATTCCCCAGTCTCGAAATGCAGCAGCAATGGCAGCGCGGCGCGGATCTTTCATTCTATGCATCTCAACCTGCGACCAGGACGTGCCGCCGGCTCCGGCAACATCCACCGCCGCTACTCCCGCAGCAGCCAGCAACCGCGCGGTCTCACCGGAAATGCCCCAGCCCACCTCTTTGACGATTACCGGAACCGTCAACAGCTTGCAAACTTGTTCAATTTTGTCGAGCAGACCACCGAAACGCGTGTTTCCTTCCGGCTGCAGCGCCTCCTGCAGCGCGTTCAAATGCAAAAACAACCCATCTGCCTCAACCATATCCACCGCGCGGCGGCAATGTTCGACGGTGTAGCCGTAATTCAGTTGTACAGCCCCCAGATTGGCAAATAACAAAATATCAGGCGCTGCACGGCGCACTTGAAAACTGCTGACGGCAGCCGGGCTTTCCAGAGCCGCCCGAAGCGAACCAAGCCCAAGAGCGATGGATTTCTCCTGCGCAGTTTCGGCCAGTCTCAGGTTGATCTGCTCGGCTTCCTGAGTACCCCCGGTCATGGAGGATATCAATAGCGGCGCAGCTAATTTTTTCCCAAAAAGGTGTTGAGAGAGATCCACATCGGCCAGATCGAATTCCGGCAACGCCTGGTTAACAAAATGAAGCCGGTTCAACCCGGTAGTTAAACTGGATTGAACATCTTCTTCCAGATTGATGCGGATATGTTCCGATTTACGCTTTCCCAGTGCCTGTGGATCATCCATAACTTTTTTCCAGACGTGGTGTTTGATTGGTGTCAGTATACCAAATATAAGCTTTCCAGGCTTGACAGATCGGGGCGTCAAGCTAAAATAAAGACCAATAACAGCGAATTCTCTCGGAGGTCCACCATGGGTGATGTGTACGAACAGGTTAAATCGGTAATTGTTGAAGTTCTTAAAGTTGACGGGGAGGGATTAACCCCAGAAACACGGTTCATTGAAGATCTAAAAGCCGATTCAATGGATCAATTTTTTCTGATTGATGGTTTAAGCGAAAAATTCGATGTGGCCATTTCGGACGAAGACGCCCGGATGATCAAAAGCGTCCAGGACGCTGTCAGCTATATTCAATCCCGCAAGTCATAAAATATTTTTTCATCAAAAAAGAGGCACAGAAATATCCATGCCTCTTTTTTTGATTTAAACCAGGGGCTATTCACCAATCAGGACCGGAATTTCTTCCGGGTGGCGCGCGACCTGCACGCCTGCGTTGGTTAGCGCCTTGATTTTATCTGCCGCGGTGCCGGACCCGCCCTCGATGATCGCACCAGCATGCCCCATGCGTTTCCCGGCCGGGGCAGTTTGACCGGCGATAAATGAGACCACTCGTTTGGTCATATACCGGGATATAAATTCCGCTGCCCGTTCTTCATCGCTGCCGCCAATTTCACCAATCAACACGACACTGTTCGTGCGCGGGTCGGCTTCGAACATGCCCAGCACATCGATGAAATTAGTGCCGTTGACCGGGTCGCCGCCAATACCGACGCAAGTACTGGCACCCATGTTGTGTTGTTTCAGGGCGTAAAGGACTTCATAAGTCAGCGTCCCGGAACGGGAAACCACCCCGACTGTACCCGGAATGGCGATATTGCCGGGAATGATGCCAACTTTGGTTTCGCCAGGGGTCAATGCACCCGGGCAGTTAGGTCCAACCATGCGCACGCCCTTCTGATCGAGATATTCGCGTACACGCATCATATCCTGTACAGGAATGCCTTCGGTGATGCAAAATACCAGTGAAATTCCAGCGTCAGCCGCCTCGAATATCGCATCCGGAGCAAAACGCGCCGGGACAAAAATAACAGAAGTATTTGCACCGGTTACATCTACTCCCTGTTTGACGGTATCAAACACCGGGACTTTTCCATCCAGCACCCAGTCGCCGCCTTTGCCCGGGGTCACACCTGCAACCACGTCGGTGCCATAATTGAGCATTTGGGCCGTGTGAAACAGCCCCTCATTGCCGGTGATCCCCTGGACAATCAATTTGGTGTTTTTGTTGATCAGGATGCTCATTGATTGCACCTTTCTTTGGCAGCCGCTACCGATTTTTCGGCAGCCTCAGCCAACGTCTCTGCAGTGATCATGTTGGCATCCGCCAACAGGCGCCGACCCTCCTCGGCATTGGTTCCCACCAACCGGACGATCATAGGCACATCAGGCTTGACCTGGTCTATGGCAGCAAGAATACCGCGCGCTACCTCATCACCGCGGGTAATGCCGCCAAAAATGTTGATAAGGACGGCGCACACATTCGGGTCCGACAAAATAATGCGAAATGCGGCTGCAACTTTTTCGGCTCCAGCTCCTCCGCCAATATCCAGAAAATTGGCCGGTTGGCCGCCATAGAGTTTGATGATATCCATGGTCGCCATAGCCAGGCCAGCGCCATTCACCATGCAGCCAATTTGACCATCCAGTTTGATATAGGACAGGCCGTATTTTCGGGCCGAAATTTCTTCCGGCGCTTCCACGTCAAGGTCCCGCTTTTCAGCAATATCGGAACGGCGAAATAAGGCATTGTCGTCAATGACCATCTTGCCGTCGAGGGCAACCAGGCGTTTTTCTTTGGTGATTACCAACGGGTTGATTTCGACCAGAGTGGCGTCATTTTCAACAAATACCCGCCACAGGCCGTCCGCCACAGCCATGAACTGGCGCCAATATTCTTTAGGCAAGTCAATCGCCACAGCTACATCCCGCGACTGGTATTCTCGCAACCCAAGCAAAGGATCAATGTGCAGACGGACAATCCGTTCAGGTGTGCGGGCAGCGACCTCCTCGATGTCCACCCCACCTTCAGCAGAAGCAATCATTACCGGCTTGCGGGAAGCCCGGTCATTGGTAATGCCAAGATAGATTTCTTTTTCGATACTGACTGCTTCGTCAACCAGCACCCGACGCACGGGCAGCCCCTTGATTTCCATCCCCAGAATACGGGTGGCTAATTCCTGGGCTTCGTCGGCAGATTTCGCCAGGCGGATACCGCCGGCCTTGCCGCGCCCGCCAACCAGCACTTGCGATTTCACAACTACACGGCCGCCCAATTCTTCAGCGATTTGCTTGGCTTCATCCGAGTTGACCGCAATTCGTCCGCGCGGTACCGGAATTCCGTATCTGGCAAAAATTTGTTTCGATTGGTATTCGTGAAGATTCATGGACACTCCCCGATCAGATTTTCTGCCTATCCTCGCGACCCGATGATTATATCACGCGCATTTTGGACAATATGGATAAAAAAACCCGGCAGTTTTCGACTGCCGGGTTTCAAATCGATATCCGTTCCTAACCCTTGAGGAAAGCTTCGAGGGCTTCTTTGCTGATGCGGAAAGCCGTGCCGATTTTGCGAGCCTTGAGATCTCCCGCGGTGATGGCGGCAACAACGTCCTCTTCTGATACCTTCAAAATTTGAGCCGCTTCAGCCGGTGTCATCACAGACGGAATGGCTGCCGCAGCTCCGGCAGAACCCGCAGCGGCTCCGGCAGCAGCCGCGCTTTGCGCGCCGGTCATTCCCTGCAATGACTGGCCAATCACATTTCCAAGCCCCATCCCGGCGCCAATGCCGGCGGTCAGGCCGGCGCCTCCACTCGGATTTTGGGCAGCATCGCGCAGCGCATCCGCTGCCTGCAACTGGGTATAGGTCTGCATATCGAGCATGCCCATCGCCCGCAATTCTTCAGCGGATTTATCGGATGGCTTCAGACTGCCGATGTAGAAGGATTTGAGCAGCAAGCCAATAGCCGCAAAATCATCCTGGGCTTTGGCGCGAACACCGGCGCCAATTTCCTCGACCAGCCCGATCAATTCGGCCACCGATTTGGTGGCGCCCGTCTCTCCGAGCAAGTCTTGCAGTTTGGACAGCAGCATGGTGCGCAGGCGGTTTTCAATATCCACCATGCGGTACATGCCTTGAGCGCCAACGATCTGGGTCACGAACTGCTGGGCATCTTTAATTTGGAAGGAATACGTACCAAACCCTTGCAGTAATGCCACGCCGAGACCCATTCCCGGGTTGCGGACCAGAATCGGCTGGGGGGTGCCCCATTTGCGGTCAACAAATTCGCGCATGGAAACGTAATAAACCTCGGCCGTGAAGGGCGTCCGGTCGTTGAAGAGCTTACCGACCCAGTCAACCAGCAGGGGAATATTGGCGGTGGTAATGGTATGCCGTCCCGGGCCAAATGAGTCCAGCGCGCGCCCATCGCGGAAAAATACTGCCCGTTGCGATTCGCGAACGATTACCTGGGAGCCTAACCGGAGGTCTGCGATTCCCTGTTCAGGAAAGCGGTGAACCAATTCATCCGCCATCTCGCTGGGGTATTCAACAACATCAAAAATTCTAGCCATGGTTGTTATTCTCCAATTCCTAGGAATTTATCTCAAACGAGATGATTAACCAGCCTGCTGTTCGCTGCTTATCATGACCTCACTGCGCTTCTCGAAAGCTTCCACACAATCGCGGGTGACTTTTTTGACATTACGCAATGCAGCCGGGAGACCGTCCGTCCCAATTGAAGCCTCAACATTGTCGATAGCGGCAGATACAGAATCAGCCAGGTTAAAAAGCTCTAGATCATACTCATAAACCCGAGCAAGGTCTTCCGTCTTCAGCTTTACCGAATCGAAAAAACCGGTATAACCATACGACGCTGTCTTAACCCGATCGATAAACTGGCGCAGCTTAATCGCGGCTGATTCCAGATCATCAACGAGCATCAAATCGCCATTGTCGATCAGGTCACGCTGCAAGGCTGAAAGCCGTCCCCACAACAGCTCATATTCGGCTGCCACTTTTTCGCGCAGCATTTTATCGGACATGCGCCGATTATGTTTCTCGATATAACCGTCAAATCCGGGGATTTTCGACAAAAGCTTTTTAAATATATCTTGATCGCCGGTAACACGATCGAACAGGTCGCTCATTTTTCCTCCTTGAGAACTTCAAGTTGAGTATTTTCGGGAGCCTTAATTTATTATAGCCAGATTCAAACATCCGGACAACAAAACGCCTGGTAATCTCATCTGAGTTTCAATCCATTTACGGAAATAAAGCATAGAAGGTTGCAATTCTTGGAATTTTAGAAGGTTTGTTGGCAGCCCAATCTATTGAATCACAATAAAAACATGGATATAATGCTTATTAGGTGCTCCTGCAATTTATTCTATGAACGGGAAGGAGGTGAAAACGACATGTTATTTGCACCGAAGGAAAAGGGCCAGGGCCTTGTAGAGTACGCGTTGATTCTTGTTTTAGTAGCGATTGTCGTCATTGTCATTTTAGCGATTATGGGGCCTGCCATCGGCAACATCTTCAGCCAAATCGTCAATGCACTCTAGAACCACCCATTTTTGTTTAGTTCAACCAAGTCAACATTGTCAGAATAGGCCCTGGATTCCCAGGGTCTATTCTTATTGATTCTTTTAAAGCGGGCCTGAGATGGATTGCAATTGAACTTCCGGGAATTGGATAGCCTATCGTTATCCTATAACTTTGATATTCATTACATCAGTAAGGAACCGTACGTTTTTGTGTTTCCAGAAAAGTTCCTAAAGTAGAACAGTAAGGTTCCTGTAAGGTAAAGTGTATTGAATCATGGCTAATAAACCATATAATATTTGTTAAGAGTACTAATAATCATTCTATGAACGGGAAGGAGGTGAAAACATCATGTTATTTGCACCGAAGGAAAAAGGCCAAGGCCTCGTAGAGTATGCGTTAATTCTTGTTTTAGTAGCGATTGTTGTGATTGTCATTCTTGCGATCATGGGACCTGCCATTGGCAACATCTTCAGCAGCATTGTCAAGGCTCTCTAGAATCGCCTGTTCTTGTTTGACCTGATCAAACCAGTAATAATTACATAGACCCTGGAAAACCAGGGTCTATGTAAATTAATGAACCCATGCTCATACCAAACTTGAGGAATATTAAGATTACGAATTCAAAATTTTTTTCGGGAAAACCTCGGGTCTATTTCAAGGTATGAAAGTTGCAACCCGGTATAATAAGGAAAAGAGAACACTCCTTTTCATAAGGTATCGTCTTTTGTTCGTCACCTTACATAACCATTAGGAGTGAATGAATTCACATGGCGTATAATAAGCTTTAGTTTGCTTATTCTGACCTAAACAACGAATTGAGGAGGCATTTACATGGCCGCTAGAGGTAAATCAGGTGGGCGCATAATTATCTTGGTGGCTCTGATTTTGATTTTGCTGGTAGGAGCAGTTTATGTTTGGCTCCAAATGCAGGGCGGTCAAAACGCAGAGTCACCCCAGACCCCGGAAGCCGGAGCGATGGTCGATATCGTTATCACTACTCAGGCTATCCCACGTGGAGCTGAAATCACCCAGGCAGCTTTAATGACAATCCAGTACCCTGAAGCCAATCTGGTTCAGGGAACTTTCATTACAGATGCCAGTACGGTCATCGGCTCGCGTGCAAAATACGACCTGGATCCGGGCGTTCCATTAACCCCATCTGTGCTCATCCCGCCAACGGGCGGTTCGGTCGCGTCATTTGACGTCCCGAAAGATTTCGTCGCTCTCCCCGTCCCGGTTGATTCTCTAACCGCGGTCGCCAACGCGTTGGCCCCCGGTGACCATGTAATGGTGGTCGGCTGTATGCTTTTAGTAGACATCGACCCCGATTGGCAATCACGGTTGCCGAATGCTTTTGCGCAGGAAGTCCCGGCAAAAACGGGTGAATTGAATTTCAGCAATACAACCATCCTAACAGCCAAGGATTTGGGGATACTCCAGGGGCGCGTACAAGGTGATGGATCGCTTAATATGCCGACTTATGTAGTTCCCTCAGAATCGCAGCGTCCACGGCTGGTCTGCCAGACGGTCGTTCAGGATGCTGTAGTATTGCGTGTTGGAAACTATGTTGAGCCGCAAATCGCTCAGGCAACCCCCACCGCTGTCCCGGAAGGAGAGGTTCCAGCCGCTCCGACTGAAACTACCAATGACTCGGTTACCCTGGTGGTTAGCCCGCAGGATGCTGTTTCGATGAATTACATGATGGTAGCAGGTATTCGCCTGAATATGGCGCTGCGCAACCCGAATGATACCAACCCAATCGTTACGGACGCGGTTACCCAACAGTACCTGATGGAACAGAAGAACATCCCATTACCGGCTAAATTGCCGTATGCTTTAGAGCCGCGGGTTGATTCGATCGCCAATCCAGCATCCGAGCCTACCCCACAGCCATAAACTGATCGCATGAGATATTAATGGTATGCAATTAGGAAACGCAACGGGAGAAATGATGGAGCAATCTGACAAGATTCGGGTCTTGATCGTCGATGACATCCAGGAAACCCGCGAGAATATTCGACGAATGCTGCAATTTGAACCGCGAGTAGAAATTATTGGCGCAGCAAAGAACGGCGCTGAGGCAATAGAGCTCGCAACAGAAGACAAGCCCGATGTTGTGATTATGGACATCAATATGCCGGATATGGACGGCATCACGGCCACCGAAGCGATTCGAAAAAAGGTACCCTTCGCCCAAATCGTCGTTCTCTCCGTTCAAGCTGATCCAAGCTATATGCGCCGGGCAATGCTGGCCGGCGCCCGCGATTTCCTGGCCAAACCCCCCATGATCGACGAATTGACTACAGCGGTCAGACGCGCAGGGGATATGGCCATCGAAGAAAAATCCAAAATATCCGTCCCTTCCGCTACCGTTGCAGCGGGAGGGACGTCGGGGGGTAACGGTGGTTACAACGCTTTAAATGGAAAAATCGTCGTCGTGTACAGCCCAAAGGGCGGTACCGGCAGTTCGATGATTGCGACCAACCTGGCAGTTTCGCTTCAATCCAGTACAACACCCACGATTTTGGTGGATGCCAACCTGCAGTACGGCGACGTCGCGGTTATGCTTAATGAGCAGGTTAAAAACAATGTCATTGACCTGACAAGCCGGGTCGATGAGTTAGACCCGGATATTGTTCGCGAGGTAGCAGCAGAACATACACAATCAGGGATTCATGTTCTGGCATGCCCACTACAAGCAGACATGGCGGAAGATGTCACCGGTGAGCAATTTGCCAAATTGCTTAGTTATCTGACTACCCTCTACGCCTTCGTTGTTGTGGACACAGTCTCCTACTTGACAGATGTAGTACAGTCTGCGTTAGAATATTCGGATCATATTGTTCTGATTACAACGCAGGAGATTCCCAGCATAAAAAGTTGCAATCTCTTCCTTTCATTGGCCAATGCTTCCGGTTTGCGCGATCGAATTACCTTTGTGATCAACCGGTTTGACAAACGGATTACGATAACTCCAGAAAAAATTAGCGAAAATTTGCGGCTTCCCGTTGATTTCGTAATCCCCTTCGAAGAAAGAATCGTAACCAATTCGATCAACCGCGGTCTGCCTTTTGTAGTGGAAGATAAGACTTATCCCATTAGCAAGTTGATTCTCAACCTGGCGGATTCTATAAAAAACAAGTCCCAAGAATCTACTGCGGTTTTAGCCCGGACTTCAACCTCTAGAAGATAGGGGATTTGACCAAAGGATAATTTATGTCCATTTTACGAAGGATTCAGAATGATCAAAACCCTCTGGATCAACCCAGCCAGGGAACTGAAAGTAATGGTATTCTGCCGCGTTCAAACCCGGTTGTTCCACAACGCCGCCCGGTCACACCGGATCGATCGTCCACCGATACCTACCAGGATCTAAAAAATCGCGTCCAGAACAAATTGCTCTCCACGCTGGACACCAGCATGGATGTGACCAAAATTGCCGAAGTCCGGCGAACGATCCAGGAACTCTTTGAGCAAATCCTCAACGAAGAAAATATCGTTCTCTCGCGCAACGAACGTTCGCGCATGTTCGAGCAAATCGCTGCTGAAATTTTGGGGTTTGGCCCACTGCAAGCTCTGCTCGAAGACGACAGCGTTACCGAAGTCATGGTGAATGGCGCAAAGAATATCTATATCGAGCGCCGGGGTAAAATTTCACGTGCACCCATCAGCTTCGAGAATAACGAACATGTGATGCGAATTATCGAACGTATTGTGGCACCTCTAGGTCGGCGCGTGGATGAATCCTCACCGTTCGTAGATGCCCGCTTACCGGACGGTTCCCGTGTCAATGCAATTATTCCACCCTTATCGCTGGTCGGGCCGGTCATCACGATCCGGAAATTTTCACGAAGCCCTATCACCGTCGAACAATTGATCCAGTTTGGCACGCTCACTCCCGAAGCGGTCCAGTTACTTGACGCCTGCGTCAAGGCGCGCTTGAACATTATCATCTCGGGCGGTACTGGTTCCGGTAAAACGACCTTGCTTAACGTCCTGTCCAGTTTCATCCCAGGCGATGAGCGCATTATCACAGTAGAAAACGCAGCGGAACTCCAGTTGCGACAGGAACATGTTGTGACCCTGGAATCACGCCCGGCCAATATCGAAGGTCGCGGTGAAATCAGTATTCGACAACTGGTCATTAACACACTCCGTATGCGCCCGGACCGGATTATCGTCGGCGAGGTCCGCGATGATGCGGCTCTCGATATGCTCCAGGCCATGAATACCGGTCACGATGGCTCCATGACCACAGCGCACTCCAACAGCCCGCGGGATACCCTGGCCCGCATGGAGACCATGGTTATGATGGCAGGAATGGATCTGCCCGTTCGCGCAATCCGCGAACAGGTGGCTTCCGCCATCGATGTCATCGTTCACCAGGAGCGCATGCGCGACGGCACGCGTAAAGTGGTCAATATTACTGAAATTGCTGGCATGGAAGGTGATGTGGTCACGATGACCGACATTTACGTTTTCGAACAAACCGGCATCGAAAATGGAAAAATAATTGGCAGACTGCGACCTACCGGTCTCCGCCCCCGGTTCTACGAAAAAATCGAAGCCGCCGGCATTCATTTGCCGCCCTCGACCTGGGGGATGGGAGCACGGAGATAATGCGTATCTATCAAGACAAATTGTCTTTTAGAAAGCAGGTGAGATTATGGAGCTAAGCCCGGCCATCATCTTGATTTTGGGCGGCGGGATCGCGCTGGTCCTGCTGATCGTCGGTATTGCAGTTTCTGTGACCGGCGAACGCAGCATGGTTGAAGAGCGTTTGGGAAAGTATGTAGAAGAACAGCGTGAACAGTCCGCCAAAGAAGCCAAACGCAGCGCGATGGAAAATCCCGTTACGGATTGGTTAAACAAACGCGTCGAACGCTCCTCTTATGGGGATAGTATTTCAAAAAAGTTGGCGCGAGCTGATCTCAAGCTCAAGCCTGGCGAGTATGTTTTCATCGTTATCGCGGCTGTTCTTTTAGTCGCATTGATTGGCTATGTGATCGGACAACAATCGATTTTACTGGCCATTGCGGGTGGTGTTGGCGGAGCTTTTCTGCCTGGCATGTACGTAAAAAATCAGACAGACCGCAGGCTGCGGAAATTCGCCGATCAACTGGCAGATATGCTCAACCTGATGGTGAACGGACTCCGCGCAGGTTATTCCACCATGCAAGCCATGGAAGCCGTCAGCAAAGAACTCCCTTCACCGATTAATGAAGAGTTTCGCCGCGTGGTGCAGGAAATGCAATTAGGCATTACGATGGAGAAAGCCCTGGCAAATCTTCTGGAACGGATTCCATCGGACGACCTGGATCTGGTCATCACGGCAATCAATGTCCAACGTGAGGTTGGTGGCAACCTGGCAGAAATCCTCGATACCATCTCGTTTACCATTCGAGAGCGTGTCCGCATTAAAGGTGAAATTCGGGTTTTGACCACCCAGGTTATGTATTCTGGACGTTTTCTCTCTATTCTACCCATCATCGTTATCCTGATTTTGTATGTTCTGAATAAAGAATACATGATGACCTACACCCAACCAGAAAGCGGCATTTGCGGTTACATTGCATTGGGAGTGGCTGCCATCCTTATCGTATCTGGTTACTTCTCCATGAAGAAGCTCGGCGATATCGAAATCTAACGGAGATACGGAGGTTACGAATGACTTTCTTACTCATAATCATCCTGTTGATCCTCGCCGGCGCGGTTACTCTGACCGTCATTGGGCTGCGCAATCCCCAGTCTGATAATGACCGGGCGCTGCAAGCCCGCCTGGAAGAATTCAGTCAGACTGGTGAACTACCAGACCTGCGAGAACTGGAACTATCACAACCCTTTACTGAACGCATTATCTATCCCATGGCGCGCAAACTTGGCGAGATTGCAACGCGCATCACCCCGCAAAATGCAATGAACGCCATCTCGCGCAAGCTGGAATTGGCGGGTACACCTGCTCGGATTGACCCAACCATGATCCTGGCATTGCAACTTGTCCTGGGCCTTGCCTTTGCCGGTGTTGTCCTGTTGGTTTCAAACCTGGGCGCAGCCAAGTGGCCTGCCAGCCGTGTGTTAATATTAGGCTTGGTATTTGGATTTCTTGGCTTTTATTTCCCACAGATGTGGTTGACCAGTAAAATCAATAAACGGCAAAAAGAAGTACGCAAAGCGATGCCGGATGCGCTCGACTTACTGACCATCTGCGTGGAAGCCGGCCTCGGCTTTGAGGCCGCCATGGCTCGCGTAAGTGAAAAATGGGCGTCAGAACTTTCCTATGCCTTCGCGCGTGCCATTCAGGAAATGCAGCTTGGCAAGGTAAGGCGCGAGGCGCTGCGGGATATGGCGGACCGCATCGGCCTCGCCGAGATGACCAGCTTTGTGGCCGCTGTTATCCAGTCAGAACAACTCGGTGTTAGCCTGGCAAAAGTGCTGAGAATTCAATCCGATCAAATGCGCGTCAAACGCCGTCAGCATGCAGAAGAGGAAGCTCACAAAGCTCCTTTGAAAATGCTGATTCCAATGACGCTACTCATTTTCCCCTCCTTGATGATCGTTCTGATGACTCCGGCTGCCTTGAAGTTATTCCAATCCGCTCTTGGCGGCATGTTCGGGTTTTAAATCAGTACCGTCTCTCATACCTGCTGTCATCACTTCGGGCTTATCAAGCTGACATTTCTGCCAACCTGAGTGGAATCCATGAATGACATTCCGGGGGCTTCGCGAGCGTTCCAAATCTCGCATGGTTTTTGGCGAGTCATGGATTGGCTGTACCCGCCGCGCTGTGCAGGATGTAAAAAAGACAATGTACGGTGGTGCCTGGACTGCCAGACCAAAGTAAAGGTCATTAACCAGTCCCATATATGCCCATTGTGCGGGGTTCCGCAGCCGGGTACTACGCTTTGCCAGGAATGTATAACCTATCAGCCTGTCTATACGGCTGTCCGTTCCTGGGGGTGGTACGAAGGGCCGCTGCGCAGCGCCATCCACCAACTGAAATATCATAATGACATGGGCGTCAGCGAGGAGTTGGCTAAGCCCCTCGCCCATCTATTGACGGGATTAAACTGGCAGGTCGATTTGATCACTGCTGTGCCGTTAAGCAAAAAGCGGCGCCGTGAACGGGGCTACAATCAAGCTGCGCTGTTAGCGCGCTGGTTAGGCCTTACGACGGGTATCCCCTTTCAGGAATCCTTCATCGACCGCTCTCGTGAAACCACCTCCCAGGTTGGGCTGCACGCGCACGAGCGCCGCCAGAATGTGATGGGCGCCTTTACCGCCAGGTCACAGTTTGCTGCCGGAAAATCCATCCTGATCATTGATGACGTAACCACCACTGGGGCAACCATGCAAGCCTGCGCGCAAGCGTTGCAGGCAGCCGGCGCCAGCCGGATATACGGATTAACTCTGGCCCGCGCCGGTCAAATTTACCTGAATTAAGCTATACTATTCTTAGGAGTTGGGGAAGTCGCTGCACCGGAATGCAGAATTTTATTTTGTATTGGAGGATACGATGGACCTGAAAATTGATACATTTGCCCGCAATATGGAACTGACAGACCGCGTCGTCGAATATGTTAATAAGAAAGTCGGAAAGTTGGGGCGCCACATTCCAAATGTCGATGAAACCAGGGTTGATCTGTCCTACGTAAAATCTGCGCGCAGTGCCACTGACCGTCAGGTCGCTCAAATCACCATTCGAGGAAAGGGTTTCATCCTTCGTGTTGAGGAACGCGCCGACGACCTCTTCGCTGCAATCGATGAAGCTGTGGATAAAATGCAGCGCCAGATCGAGCGCTACAAAGGCAAGCACCAGCGTGGGCGGGGCGATGGGATTTCTGCCGCCGACGTCGCGGCTGAACCGGTTGAGATGGAAGAAACTGCTGAAAACGAAGCAATTGCCCGCCGCAAAACCTTCACCTTAACTCCAATGGACGAACTCGAAGCTATCGAGCAAATGAAACTGCTGGGGCATGACGAATTTTTTGTGTTTTATAATGCCAGCACCAGCGCGATTAATGTACTTTACACCCGTCGCGATGGAAGCTACGGGTTGATTGAACCTAAATTAGGCTGATCCATTGGTCTCCGGCAGGTAAAAGAGACGGTAAGGTACAATCGAATATCGTGTGTACCCGGGTGGAGCAATTCCTGCTCCACCCCTTTGCACCTACTGCTGCCTGCGCGCCTTGTCATGCCCGATATCCTGAACTATAATCGGACTGTTTTTCAAATTCTTTACGATGAAGGTTGGTTGTTTATGATTGACGTGAACGATTTGCGCAAAGGGGTCACCTTTGAACTGGATGGCAGCCTGTTTAAGGTGCTGGAGTATGGCCACCATAAACCTGGGCGGGGTAACGCGACGATCCGAATTAAAGCCCGCAACTTGCGCAGCGGAGGAACGATCGAAAAGACCTTCCAATCCGGTGAGCGCGTCCCGGATGCGCGCCTGGATTATCACATGGCGCAGTATCTCTATAACGACGGCGATATCTACTACTTCATGGATCAGGAAACTTTTGAGCAGTATCCGCTGCGCGCCGATATCCTTGGCGAGTACACCGGGTTCTTGAAAGAAGAAATGGCAGTCAAGCTGACTTTTTACGGCACCGAAGCGCTGGATGTTGAATTGCCTACGACTGTGGACTTGAAAATCATCCAGGCGGATGTTTCTGTCCGTGGAGACACAGCTACTGGCGTCACCAAAAATGTCACCGTTGAGACCGGCGTGCAGGTGCAGGTGCCTAACTTTGTCAATGATGGCGATACCATTCGGATCGACACTCGGACTGGAACCTACGTTACGCGCGTACAATAAATTTCGTAAGTACCAGGCCAAATGGAATGCCTTGCTCGTCCCCATGACTGGGGACGGAGCCTTAAGAAGGGCAGAAAGGTTTCCAAATTATGCGTACCCCTGCCGGGAAGGAATGCCGATATTTTTACGGTGATTATTACCGTGGAAAAAATCGCGAAGAATGCCGTTTGATCGGCAATCAGCCGCCACCCGGGAATTGGAATCGAAACCTGTGCCAAACTTGCCCGGTACCCGGTATCTTGCTTGCCAACGCATGTGAATTTCTCGTGCTCCAGGGTGAGGTAAAGCGCACGCTGGGGGTTTTCAAGAAACGGGTAGTGGTAACCGCAGTTTGTTCCAAAAACCATATCAAAGTCACCGAACCGCATATTGGTTGCGGTCAGTGTCACCCTCTACCACCTGCATTTTCAAAATCTGAGTCATGACCCTTACACTGCTGATCGACCTGGACGATACATTACTATCGAACGATATCGAAGTCTTCCAAAAAGCTTACTTCAAACGGTTGGCGGAGGCGCTGCAACCCTGGGCGCCCATGGACAAATTCATGCCTGCCATGATGGCGGCTATTCAGGCTATGCTGACGAAGAAGACGCCTGCGTTAACCATGGAAGAACAGTTCGATCGGGTGTTTTATCCGCAAATTGGGACCGCCAAATCAGCATTAACTGAGGTCATCAACCAGTTTTACGCAGAAATCTTCCCGGAATTGCGGAAATATACGGCTCCCCGACCGGAGGCAATTGAACTGGTAACTTCGGCCCTGGACCGCGGATGGCAGGTGGTGATAGCCACTAACCCCCTTTTCCCTCGAACTGCCATCCTGCAGCGGTTAGGCTGGGCAGGGTTATCGCCCGATATATTTAACTTTAAGTGGATCACCAGTTATGAACAATCGCATTTCAGCAAGCCGCATCCGGCCTTTTATGCTGAAATCCTTGGATGCCTGAACTGGCCGTCCGGTCCACTGGCGATGATTGGCAACAGCCTGGAAGACGATATTCTCCCGGCTGAAAAGCTCGGCCTGCCAACCTATTGGCTACACGAAGCAGATTCAGAAGCCCCTGCCAGAAACGCACTCAGCCAGACTGGAGCGCTCGAAAACGTTCTTCCCTGGCTCGAAAAAATCGAAATGACGCAACAAGCCCCTGATTTTCACGCCATTTCAGGCATTTTTGCAACTTTACAATCCACTCCAGCAGCTTTCGACACGTTTTCACGCAGTTTACCGGATGAGGCCTGGTCTCACCGTCCGGCTGAATCTGAGTGGAGCCTGGTCGAAATCCTGGCCCATCTACGGGATGTCGACCGGGAGGTCAATTTTGGGCGCATTTCGCAAACAATCCGCGGCGAAAATCCGTTTTTGCCAGGCGCCAACACCGACCCGTGGGTTCGCGAACGCAATTATGCTGCAGAACCTGCAAGGGCAGCGCTGGAAGGTTTTTTTCAATCGCGCACCAATCTGCTGGAACTGATCGATGGCGCGACAAAGCGCGAGTTGGCCCAGCCGGCCCGGCATGCGATCTTTGGGCCAACAACCCTCAAAGAATTGCTTGGGTTCATCGCCACACATGACCGGACTCACATCCGGCAGGCCTGGAGCGCAATTCAGACTGTGGTATAAGTTGCCTGCAGTACCCATGGCGCCAGACACTTAACTTAAGGGTTGTATAAGAGTTTTATTAAACATTCACGTTTTTAGTTGACAAACTGGCAGGTGGCAAGATAGATTGGTATAATTTCTTTAATAAAATGTAAGAATATTAATGACTGGGCAAAGCGTCTCAGGAGGTATGAGTGAGTTCACGCAACCAATCTTATGTAATCTATCTGCTATTATTCATTGCCATTATTGCTATGGTAGTGTATAGCTTCGGGCAGCGGGGGGCCAGCTCCGAAGTATCGATTAACCAACTTGCAGCAGATATCAAGGCACAGAAAGTTACCAAAATCGAAGGCGATGAAGACCGCCTGCAAGTCACCTATAAAGACTTGACCGAGTCGATTTCCACCAAAGAATCGAATGCGACCCTGGTGGATCAATTACTGGCCCTTGGTGTAACCGAGGACCAACTGGACCCATCCAAAATCAAAATCCTGATCAAACCACCAAGCGCCTGGCTGGGGGTGTTCACTGCACTCGGATATATCCTGCCCTTTATGCTGCTGATCGGCGCGTTCTTCTTTATATTTCGGCAGGCGCAGGGCAGCAACAACGCTGCCATGTCCTTTGGTAAATCGCGGGCACGCATGTTCACCGGCGATCATCCGACTGTCACATTCGTGGATGTTGCCGGCGTCGAAGAAGCCAAAGAAGAACTAAGAGAAGTGGTGGAATTCTTACGGGAACCGCAAAAATTTATTCAACTCGGCGCACGCATCCCTAAAGGCGTTCTGCTGGTTGGCCCTCCGGGCACCGGTAAAACACTGATGGCAAAAGCCGTTTCCGGTGAGGCCGGTGTCCCGTTCTTCTCCATATCCGGCTCCGAATTTGTGGAAATGTTTGTCGGTGTCGGCGCCAGCCGCGTCCGTGATTTGTTCGATCAGGCAAAGAGGCATTCTCCCTGTATCGTCTTTGTGGATGAAATCGATGCAGTCGGGCGCCAGCGCGGCGCCGGGCTTGGCGGCAGCCACGATGAGCGAGAGCAAACCCTCAACCAGATGCTGGTCGAGATGGACGGCTTCGACACCGACACCAATGTCATCATAATGGCGGCAACCAACCGCCCGGACATCCTCGACCCCGCGCTGCTGCGCCCAGGCCGGTTTGACCGCCGGGTAGTGCTCGACCGCCCGGATGTGCGTGGCCGCGAGGCGATCCTCAAAGTGCACGTCAAGGGTAAGCCGCTGGAACCCGATATCGACCTGACCACCCTGGCGCGCGCGACCCCCGGTTTTGTCGGCGCGGACCTGGAGAACCTGGTCAATGAAGCGGCCATTCTGGCTGCGCGCCGCAATCGCAAGAGCATCTCACAGCCCGAATTCGAAGAAGCCATCGAGCGGGTGATCGCCGGCCCCGAACGCAAGAGCCGCCTGATCAACCCGGATGAAAAGAAAATCATTGCCTACCACGAGGCTGGACATGCAGTGGTCATGAATTCTTTGCCGGAACATGACTCCGTGCAGAAGATCACCATCATTGCCCGTGGCATGGCAGGCGGTTACACCATCGCGTTGCCATCCGAAGATCGTACGATGATGCCGCGTAAGAAACTGGTGGCCGACATGATCGGTCTGCTTGGCGGCCGGGCAGCAGAAGAACTGGTGTTCGATGATATTACTTCCGGCGCCGGAAACGACATCGAGCGCGTAACCCAGATTGCTCGCCAGATGGTCACACGTCTTGGCATGAGCGCCGAAATGGGGCCCATGGTTTACGGCCAAAAGGAAGAATTGATTTTCCTGGGTCGGGAAATCTCGGAACAACGAGACTACTCGGAAGCCGTTGCTGAACAGATCGACCGGGAAGTGCGCCGGCTGGTAAGTGAGGCTCATGACCGCGCCAAGGCGATCCTGTCAGAACACCGCGACAAACTGGATGCAGTGGCTCAAAAACTGCTCGAGGTAGAAACTCTCACTAAAGAGGAATTTGAAGCCATTTTTCCGCCGCCCGTCAAGAAACAAAACGGCGTCCCGGCAGTAGTGGTCGCGGGATGATTCACATCAACCCAAAATCGGGGTTGTCTGGAAAGAATAAATTTGTCACGGTAGCGGCACAGGGAATATCACTCTAAAGCCAACCTGCCCAACATCCCCGCGCCCCTTGTATCTTGATCTGATTGGTTTCTGTTTGCCATAAGGTTATCAACCCCATCCATCCCGCCCCAGTCTTGGGGCGGGTTTGTCTTAATTGAGTGTTTTTGCGCCGCCATAGCGGCGGAAAAACACTCAAAATCATTTTCGGGAGTGAGGGGGTAATCCAGATTCGTCACCTGAATTTTTAAAGCGCCCAGAAAACAAACCGATCAACCTCTAGACAGCATCGACGCTAACCACTCTTACCTAAGAGACTGCTCCGTAACTTATTGGACAGCTCCAGTTTCTCTATTATTCGTGAATACGGTATAAGCATCGCATGTCTGGAAATGTCACCTGCACCGTGGTCGGGATGTTTTTCGTTATCCCTAACAAAGGTTAATTAATCGGCATCGATGCCGGCAACATGCATCCGGCGCAATTCACGCCGCAGCACTTTGCCTACCGTGGAGCGTGGCAAATCCTTGCGGAAAGTGACTTCAGATGGCACTTTGTATCCTGCCAGATGCTGCCCGCACCAGCGGCGCACCTCGTCAACGCTTAATTCTTCCCCGGGCTTCAACACCACCCAGGCTTTGGCGATTTCAACCTTGACCGGGTGCGGAACGCCTGACACGGCGCACTCACGCACTTTCGGATGCAGTGCGATCACTTCTTCAATTTCCCGAGGCCAAACCTGGAACCCACCCACCTTGATCAATTCTTTCTTGCGATCAACCAGGTAAAAGTAGCCGTCAGCATCCATTCGGGCCACGTCGCCGGTGTGCAGCCAACCATCGGTCAAGGTAATGGCATCTTCATCCGGATGGTTATGATAGCCCAACATCACCTGCGGGCTGCGAATGAGCAGTTCGCCACGCTCACCGACCGGGACATCTTCGCCGGTATCCAGGTCGACAATCCGGCAGTCAACATCCGGCAGCGGCAGACCAATCGAACCCGAGCGGTTCTCTCCAAACATCGGGTTGCAATGAGTCGCTGTTGGCGCTTCCGAAAGGCCGTAACCTTCCATCAATTTTCCACCGGACAGGGCTTCGAAGCGCAGCTTTACTTCCGGCAGCAGCGGCGCTGAACCCGATATGCAGGCTTTGATCGATGACAGGTCGTATTTTCCAGCCACCACATCCGCATGCAGGTTGATGGCCTGGTACATGGTGGGTACACCTGGAAAGAGCGTCGGGCGGTGATTTTGAATTGCGCCAAGAATTTCTTCGATATTGCGTGGGTTTTGCACCAACACCAGACTGGCGCCCAACCCCATACCGACGCTCATGGCAATGACCATGCCATAAACATGGAATAATGGAATGGCAGCCAGTACCGTCTCCTGACCGTCTTGCAATCCGACCAGCCAGCGGCGAAACATGGTGGTATTCGCGACTAAATTGCGGTGCAGCCCAATGGCGGCTTTCGGCGTGCCGGTGGTGCCGCCCGAGTACTGGAATATGGCTACCTCCCGCGAAGTGACTTTTGGCAAGGCAGTTAAACTTTCACGCGAACGGGTAAGCACGGTCGTCAACCAACAGTCCGCTTCCACCGGCCCGCAGCCGACAACCAGTTTTGGGTCGATATGCAGCGAATCCACCAGGTCAAACGCATCTTCCACATGGGTGTAGAGCACGGTTTTAATAGGGGTGGTATGGCGGATTTCGTCCAGCAATTCGCGGTGTGCTGCCAGTGCAATAATGACCTGCGCGCCTGAATCGCGCAGTTGATATTCCAGCTCGAGCTGCTTATATTGCGGGTTGATAGCCACTACGACCCCGCCAGCTTTAAGGACGGCGTAATACGCCAGCACAAATTGCGGGATATTTGGCAGGATAATTCCAACCCGGTCGCCTGGCTTAACCCCAAGTTCGATCAGGCCGCGTGCCAGCACATTCGAGAGCTGCCGCATTTCGGCAAATGTAATATTTTGATCGCGATAAATGGTGCAGGCTTTGTCCGGGTAGCGTTCAGCCGCCTGATCCAGGTAATCGAAGACATTCATGTCCGGGTAATTGAGTGTTGCCGGCACGTCTTTGTCATAATGGTTAATCCAGGGTTTAAGCATCGATATATCTCCTCCTGCCGGTAAATTAATTAAGGGATTGCCTGTTTATTCTGCTGCACGATCTTCCAGTTTGCATCCATCTCAATCCATTGAATCGCTTGCGCCACTGACTGCTCGTCAGCTTGCAGCCAATGAATGTTCGGGTCATTTTGTTTGAACCAGTTAGCCTGGCGGCGAATATAATCGCGGGTCAGGCGTTTCATGCGCACAACTGCCTCATCCAGACTCATTTTGCCATCCAGATAAGCGCAAATCTCACGATAGCCGATGGCGGAAAGCGTGGGTAATTCGCCAGAAAACCCCTGCTCACGCAACCGGCGCACTTCCTCCACCAGCCCATCCTCCAGCATGGACGCAATGCGCGCATCCACCCGGGCATACAACTCCGGACGCGGGCGAATCAGGCCGATCTTTATAACCGAATACCGGGAACTGCCCACCCTGCGCTGTTCGGAAAACCTGTGACCGGTCAGCAGGATAACTTCCAGAGCCCGCACGGTACGGCGAAGGTTTTCCGCTTGGATGACGGCGGCAGCGGCCGGGTCAAGCAGAGCCAGTTTATGATGAAAAGCATGCGGGCCAAGGCTGCGACCCCAGGTTTCCAGCACAGTACGCATGCGGACATCGGGTTCCTGATTGGGGATCTGCCAGTCATCCAATAGTCCATAAACATATTGGCCGGTTCCGCCAACCAGAAACGGCAATTTGCGGCGGGCGTGAATATTCGCCAGGGCAGCCTCAGCTTCACGTTTGAACGCCGCCAGGCTCCAGGGTTCGTCCGGGTGTGCCACGTCGATCAGATGGTGGCGAACGCGCGCCAATTCAGCGGCGGTCGGCTTGGCGGTGCCAATGTCCATACCGCGGTAAAACTGGCGTGAATCCGCCGAAACAATCTCGCCGCCAAAATACTCAGCCAGTTCAACAGCCAGCGCCGTCTTGCCTACCGCTGTTGGGCCAACAATTGCAACCAATGGCTTTGGAAAATCATGCCAGGGCATTTTCAAACCAGGTAATTTCGGGCCTGTCTCTGCCAGACCGGACGCGAATGGATACCACATCCACCCGCCAATCAGCCGGCAGCTCTGGATGGTCAGCCAGATATTGCTGCGAGGCCATCAACAAATGTTCTTTCTTGGTCGCAGTGACCGATTCTTCCGGCAGGCCAAATTTATCATTGGAACGAGTCTTGACTTCCACAAAAACCAACTGCCCATCCTGCGACATCACCAAATCCAGTTCGCCGTAAGGCGTGCGGTAATTGCGTTCCAATAAAATCAGGCCGTGTTCCAGTAAATATGCCTCTGCCTGGCGTTCGCCCCAGGCTCCAAATCGCTGCCTAAAATTGTTCGTTCCCATTTGCCTTCCATTTGTCGGTCGCTGGCATATGTATTCTACCCGGAATTGGTTTCATGCGATCAGAGTGTTTTGTGATCTTATGCCATTTGTGCTACACTTTGCGTAACCAGTTGGTGAAAACCAAGCAAATTGCCGGCGTTAACCCCACCGGCAGTTTTACAAATCGCTTGTGTTGGAAAATATCGCAATAAGACACCCCGGCCGCCAACTGGCATCCCATCAATTGTGATAAGGATGATTGTATGCCCGTTGGGGAAATCATTGCAATCGGCACCGAACTGCTCCTGGGCGAAATCCAGGATACCAATACTGCATTCATTGCCCGCAGGTTTCGCGACGCCGGGATCGATCTTTACCGCACCACGATCGTGGGGGACAACCCGGAACGGATAGCCCAGGCCATTCGCGAGGCGGTTGATCGTTCCGATATCGTCATCACCACCGGCGGTTTAGGTCCGACGGTGGATGACCCGACCCGGCTGGCGGTGGCGACGGCCTTCGGCGCCAATCTGGAATTCCGACCTGAACTGTGGGAACAAATCCAGGATCGTTTCAGCCGATTCCACCGGCAGGCCACCGAAAACAACCGGCGGCAGGCTTACATCCCCTGCGGCGCAGTGGCCATCGAAAACCAGGTTGGCACCGCCCCTGCGTTTTATTTCGAACACAATTCCAAAATCGTCATCAGCTTACCCGGCGTTCCGCGCGAAATGGAGCATCTTTTTCAGCAAAAAGTTATGCCCATACTCGATGACCGCTTCAAGTTGAGGGGCATCATCAAGGCTTACGTCCTGCATGCGGCCGGTGTCGGCGAATCACAGGTGGATGAGTGGATCGGGGAACTCGAGACCAGCGCCAACCCGACGGTCGGCTTACTGGCTCATCCCGGACAAATTGATATCCGCGTGACCGCCAAAGCCAGCTCAGAACTGGAAGCCGATGCCATGATACAAGAAATGGTCTCTCAGGTACATCAACGGGTGGGTGAAGCCATTTTTGGCAGCAACCAGGAAACGCTGGAACAGGTTGTCCTCACCCGGCTGGGCTTGCAAGGCTGGAAGCTGTCGCTGGTGGAATGCGGTTTCGGCGGGGCAATCTTTGAACGTCTTGCTAAAGCCGGTTTTTCCACCGGTCAGTCACTGAACCTTGCAGGAAACTGCCCGCCAGGTGATTTGCAGCAGGAAACTCTGTCTTTTCATAGACAACAGGCCACAGATGTAACCCTTGGCGCCGGATTTTACCCCGGACCCATTATGCAGGCGCTATACCTTTACCTGATTATGCCCAACAGCACGGTCGAACAGCACCGGTCATACGGCGGGCCGCCGCAGCTTGGTCCTGCCTGGGCGGTTCAAACTGCTTTGGATTTTATTCGTAGAAACATTTCCTGACCATTCAACTCTTCCAGGAGAAGCCATCTTGATGACTGACAAAATCACACTGCTGAAAAATGCTATCGTTCTGACGATGGATGACGACTACCAGATTTTCGAACCCGGTTCAGTTGCAGTTCAGGGGGACAAAATTATTGCCGTCGGGTTCGAGAGCAATCTGGCTCAGACATACCCGGACGCCGAGGTAATGGATTGCGGGCGGAAAGTGCTCATGCCGGGGCTGATCAACGCCCATACGCACGTCCCCATGACCCTCTTGCGCGGGTTGGCAGACGATCTGCGGCTGGACGTCTGGCTGCTTGGTTATATGATGCCGGTCGAGCGAGAATTTGTCTCGCCTGATTTTGTCCAGTTAGGCACCAAACTGGCCTGCGCTGAGATGATCCGCAGCGGCATCACCAGTTTTGCAGATATGTATTACTTCGAGGAAGATGTCGCACGCGCCACCGCCGCCAGCGGAATGCGCGCTGTTTGCTCCGAATCGATCCTCAAATTCCCAACACCCGACGCGCACTCCTACGAGGAATCGCTGGCCTATGCCCGCGACTACATTCAGCGCTGGAAGAACCACCCGTTGATTATCCCTTCCATTGCGCCGCATGCGGTTTACACCACTACTGAAGACATCCTGCGAGACTGCGCCGGGATTGCCGTCGAATATGATGTTCCGCTGCATATTCACATTGCCGAAACCAGCTTCGAAGTCGAGAATATCCGCCGCGATGAGGGCATGCCGGTTGTTCCTTATGTCAAAAAACTCAATATGCTGGATGCCAAAGTACTGGCAGCCCACTGTGTCCATCTGGACGATGGAGAAATGCGTACGTTCAAGCATTACAACACCGGCGTCGCCCATAACCCGTCCTCGAATATGAAACTGGCTTCCGGGATCGCTCCGGTCAAACGCATGCTCGACCTGGGATTAAATGTCGGCATCGGGACGGACGGTCCAGCTTCCAATAATGACCTCGACATGTTCGAGGAGATCCGCCTGGCATCTTTCCTTGGCAAAGGCGCCAGCGGTGACCCAACCGCCCTGCCCGCCCGCCAGACTCTGGCAATGGCTACCCGCCTTGGCGCTCGCGCCATGCATATGGGGCATCTTACCGGTTCCCTGGAACCCGGCAAACGCGCAGACTTGATTCTGGTGGATATCGATGTACTGCATAACGCGCCGCGCTTCCGGCGCGATGCGAATGGCCTGTACGCGCAGTTGGTGTACGCAGCCAAGGCCCAGGACGTGACGGATGTCATGGTCAATGGCGCCTGGTTAATGCGCGAACGTTTGCTGCAAACATTGGATGTCCCGTCCTTGATGCAGGAGGCGGATGAGTACGCGCGTAAAATCGACATATTCCTGATCCGGCGGGAAAAATCGCTGCTCTCCAAGCTGCTGGCATTGGGTGAACAGACCGAGGAAGAAGAAAGCTTTGAGGTCCAGGCAAAAGTTCCGATCGCCAATCGCGAAACGGTGCTTAAAGCACTGGAAAAACCAGGGATTGAAGTGATTTACAAACGTCACTACCGGCAATTTGACACATACTTCTCATTCGATGAGCCCGAGGAAAGCCGCCTGCGCTACCGCGAGGATCATTTCCTGGATGAGAAAAACCAGACGCTTAAAGTGCGTTCCCGTCTGACCCTGATCGGCCCATCCCGCGAGCATTATTTCCCGCAGAAGGTGCTTCTTTCGCGCAGCCGATTCCTGGCAAGCGCTACGCAGAGTCCGCGCTTTTACCGGGAATATTTCAAACCTGGACACGAATTAGAAATCGAGAAAGACCGGATGCGATTTCTGGTCACTTTTAAAGATATGGAGTTTTATATCAACCTGGATGATGTGATGAAACCGACTCTTGGGCATTTCCTCGAAATCAAAAGCCGTACCTGGTCGCGTAAAGATGCCGAAGTTAAATCACGCCTGGTGGTAGATTTAATCCAGTTCCTGGGTGAATCGCCGGAAGAAACTACTTCAAACGACTATCTGGAAATGGCGCAAAAGCCCTGAAAGGCAAGTAGTAGATGGGTAGAGCAAGCATAAACCCTGATAATAAATCGCTTCAGGTCCTGTTCATGGCCTCGGAAGCCGCACCGCTGGTTAAGGTAGGCGGCCTGGGCGATGTAGCCGGATCACTACCGCAGGCTCTGAGAGGTTTACGGCCCCCTTTCTGGCAAGGTCCGCGCCTGGACGTTCGCCTTGCGTTGCCTTTACACAGGGTGATCAAGGAAAAAGTTGCCCTGGCTGAACCGGTGGCAGATTTTATGCTAGCCACGCCGGCGGGTAAACAGCCGGTAAAAGTTTACCTGACCCATGCGGCCAATTTGCCTGTGTACCTGGTTGACGGCCCCCCAATCGCTCCCGACGGCCGGGTTTACAGCGCAGATCCCCTGTTGGATGGCGAAAAATATATCTTCTTCTCGCTGGCAGCCCTGGAAATGACACGCCACCTTGACTGGAAGCCGGACATCATTCATGCCAACGACTGGCATACCAGCACGGCGCTTTACGCTCTTGGCCTGCGCCGCAGGCAGGAGTCGTTCTTCGAATCCATGCGCAGCCTGCTGACCATTCACAATTTACCCTTTATGGGCAAAGACGCTGAACCTGCCATGGCCAAATACGGCCTGCCGCGATCGCCAGAAAATCGGTTGCCAACCTGGGCGCGGCAATTTCCTCTGCCGCTCGGATTGCAATCTGCCGACCGGATCAACACAGTATCTCCTGGCTATGCGAAAGAAATTACGACGCCGGAATTTGGCTGTGGTCTGCAGGACTTTATCAAAACACGGCAAGAGGTGCTGACAGGAATTCTCAATGGGCTGGACCAGGTCGATTGGGATCCTGCCACAGATAAAGCGCCTGCCAGCCGGTATGACTGTGCTAATTTGCGCAGTAAACTGCCCAATAAAGCTGCTTTGCAAAACGAATTTAACCTGCCTGTCGAAGCGGATACCCCGCTTCTGGTAATGATCACGCGCATGGATCAGCAAAAAGGCGTCGACGTCGCAGTCAATGGGCTGCGGGTGGCGGCGGACCTGAACTGGCAGGCCATTATCCTCGGCAGCGGCGACCCGCTGCTGGAGACAAGCTGCCGGTCGCTGGAGGCCGAATTCCCCGACCGGGTGCGCGCCATAATCCAATTCGACGTCGGCTTATCCCGGCGCATGTACGCAGGGGGTGATATTCTGCTCATGCCGTCGCGTTACGAACCTTGCGGACTGGCGCAAATGATTGCCATGCGCTATGGCACGGTCCCGCTGGCGCGCGCAACCGGTGGGCTGCGCAATACGATTCTGGACGATCCGACTCTGGCAACCAGCACGGGTTTCCTCTTCGATGAAGCGCAGCCGGAGGCGTTCGCAGATAGTCTGCGGCGGGCGCTTTATGCTTGTCCCGACCGCGAGGTATGGGAATCGATCCAAATTCGCGGCATGGAACAGGATTTTTCCTGGGAAAAATCAGCTATCGCTTACGCACAGCTTTATGTCCAACTTTCTGGGAGATAAACCATGAATATCAGGGCGGTCATTCTGGCAGGCGGCGAGGGAACCCGGTTGCGGGTTCTGACGGCTAAACGCACCAAACCGGCAGTGCCATTCGCCGGTAAATATCGAATCATCGATTTTCCATTGTCCAACTGCGTCAACTCGCGCATTTTCGACGTCATGATCGTGGCGCAATACCGACCGCATTCCCTTATCGAGCACATCGGCGCAGGCGGTCCATGGGATTTAAATCGGGAATTCACCGGCGGCGTAAGCATTCTCACACCCTACCGGGCGCTGGGTTCTTCCTGGTTTGTAGGCACCGCCGATGCCGTCCAGCAGAATTTCACCTTCATCAAACATGGTAATCCGGATGCGATACTGATGCTTTCCGGCGACCATGTTTATTCGATGAATTACGAGCCTTTGATCCGTTATCACCAGGAACGCCAGGCCGATGTTACCGTTGCAGTCATTAACGTTCCGTATGAAGATGCTTCGCGGTTCGGCATTGTTGGCGTGGACGAAAACAATAATATTACGTCCTTTGTGGAAAAGCCGGCAGTTCCCCCATCCACACTGGCGAATATGGGTATCTATATCTTCAATATGGATGTCCTGAATATGTCCTTATGGGAGGATCACCTCAACCAGGAGTCCTCGCACGATTTTGGTAAAAATATCCTACCCACTCTGATCGAAAGCGGAAGAAAAGTCGTCGCTTATCCCTACGATGGTTACTGGATGGACGTTGGCACGGTGCAATCCTACTGGCAGGCGCACATGGACCTGCTTTGCGAACCACCCGCATTTAATCTGTACAATCCTAAATGGGTCATCCACACCCGCACCGAGGAACGCCCGCCAGCGCGCATTCATAGCGGCGCCGTGGTCGAGGACAGTTTGATTTGCGATGGCTGTTCCATCGAACCAGGAGCACGCGTGGTGCGTTCGATTCTGTCTCCGGGTGTGACCGTGCGCGCCGGAACAACAATCGAGGAATCCATCATTTTGACCCACACGACCATATCCAGTGATTGCCGGGTCATCCGCTCCGTCCTCGACAAACGAATTCATGTCGGCGAAGGGGCGCAAATCGGGGGGCGAGACGATTCAGATTTGAAAATTGCCATGGTCGGACGCAATTCCAAAGTTCCCGCCGGCGCCATTCTTCACCCTGGTGGAACGGTGGGTTGGGATGTGATATCATCGGATTACGCCAGTCTGGAAATACAGGAAAGCGATTTCGTACAACCGAGGAGATTGCCCTTTGAAATTTGAACGCGCTTCTGGAATAATTTTGCATCCCACCAGCCTGCCCGGGCCGGACGGAATTGGCGACCTGGGTCCAGAGGCATACCGCTGGGTGAATTTTCTGGCCGATTCCGGCTGCCATCTATGGGAAGTACTGCCGCTTGGTCCTACAGGCTACGGCGATTCGCCTTACCAGTGTTTTTCAGCCTTTGCCGGCAATCCCTACCTGATCAGCCCGGCTCTGCTGCTCGAACAAGGACTGATCACCCGCGGGGATCTGGCTGACCGGCCAGAATTCCCGGTCGATCATGTCGATTACGGCGAAGCTATCCAATGGAAGTTGAAAATCCTCGACCGGGCTTACCTCCGCTTCAATCAGACCAAACATCCGGCGTTGTGGGTCGAGTTCGGATTATTCAAAACTGCCCAATCCTTCTGGCTGCAGGATTTTGCCTTGTTTATGGCGCTCAAAGCTTCATACGGCGGCGTCTCCTGGGAAAATTGGCCGCAACCGCTACGCAAACGGGAGCGAAAAGCACTCGAATCTTTTATGCGCAATGAAGCCCAGGAAATTGAACGCCACATGTTCCGCCAGTTTCTTTTCTACCACCAGTGGGATGAGCTGAAGAAATATGCCCACAGTAAAGAAATCAAAATCATCGGTGACATCCCGATTTTTGTTGCCTATGACAGCGCAGATGCCTGGTCACACTCGGAACTATTTTTCCTGGATGATGACGGTCGTCCGACCGTCGTAGCCGGAGTCCCGCCCGATTACTTTTCCCCCACCGGTCAGTTGTGGGGTAACCCGTTGTACCGCTGGAACGTTCACCAACAACAGGAGTACGCCTGGTGGATCGAAAGACTCAAATCCACCCTGCAACTGGTTGATATTGCCAGACTGGATCACTTTCGCGGTTTTGGCGGCTACTGGGAGATTCCTTATGGGCTGCCCACCGCAGAAGTAGGCCGCTGGGTACGCGGTCCAGGCCGCGATTTCTTCGAGGTCATACGCGCGGTACTCGGCGACCTGCCGATCATTGCCGAAGATCTTGGCGTAATCACTCCGGATGTGGTCGAATTGCGCACCCGCTTTAATCTGCCAGGTATGAAGGTCTTCCAATTTGCGTTCAGCAGCGATTCCACTGACCCATTTCTGCCGCACAATTATCCGCAGCAGTGCGTGGCGTTTACCGGCACGCATGATAACGACACCGCCATCGGCTGGTACCAGAACGCGCCTGAATCGGAGCGTGACTTTATCCGCCGTTACCTGGCGCGTTCCGGCGACGACATCGCCTGGGACATGATCCGCGCAGTATGGTCTTCTGTGGCTGCCTTTGCGCTTGCCCCGTTGCAGGATGTCCTCAGCCTTGGACCCGAGGCACGCATGAACCTGCCCGGGCGGCCGTACGGCAACTGGACCTGGCGAATGAGACCCAACGCGCTGACCGATGATGTTGCCCGCCGTTTAAGTGAAATGAACAACCTTTATAGCCGTGCAGAGCAGGAAGCCTCTGAAAAGTCGCCCGTCAAAGTTGATTACCAGGCTTAGAAGTTATTTTTCCGTTCCTGAGCGCGACGCCAGGAAGATTCCAGCCAGAATCAACGCCCCGCCAACCAACTCGGCAGTACCCGGCGCCTCCTTCAGGAATATCACTGCCAAAATGGTAGTTCCTACCGGTTCGCCTAACAACGCCAGCGACACAAATGCCGCTGGCAAATATTTTAAAGCCCAGTTAAACGATGAATGCCCTATAACCTGTGGAAAAACCGCCAGCAAGGTAAACCAAAGGTAGGTCATACCCGAAAACCCGGTCAATTTTTCCCCGGATAGCGCCACAAACAACAGCAAATAGACCGCCGAAATGCTGTAAACCCAAAAGGTGTACGAGAAAAGCGAGAGCACCGGCCGCACCTGACGTCCTACCACCATGTAACCGGCTGCCATGAACGCGCCGAATAAAGCCAGGGCATTGCCGAGCATGGCCCGGCCTCCGAGAAAATCCTGCGGCGAGAGGCAGATCAATTTTCCAGCCTCCAGAGAGCAGGATTCCTGGAAGCCCACCAGCACCCCGCCTGCCATGGCAATCAACAACCCAAACCAGGTTTCCCGGCGGATGCGTTCCTTCAACACAAGCGGCGACAGGAGGGCCACCCAAAGCGGGGTGGTGGTCACCAGCACCACCGAACTGGCAACAGATGTGTATTCCAGGGAAGTGATCCATGCGCCAAAATGGAACGCCAGGAAGAGACCGGAGAGCAGAATCAGCCAACGTTGACCGGGCCTGAGCGCCTGCAGCGACCGCATCGCACCAGGCAATGCCACGGGCGCCAGAATCAAACCGGCAAGTGTCATGCGGTAGGCAGCAATCACCAGCGACGAAGCTTCTTTTTGAGCAAAGCGGATGAAAATCGAGGCAGTCGAAACAGCCAGAATCCCAATCAAGAGAACGACCATGGGCGGCGCGGCAATGCGTTGAGGTGAATTCATAATATTGCTACGTTTGGCTTGACAAAGGTTTAGGGGCTGGCTACAATTTTATCAGTCAAGTTTACACTACTTGCCAGGGGTATAATTAACAAACCCGTCACATTTCGCGATCCCTGTATATCCCATCTGGAGGAAAAAATGACCCATATTATTACCAGTCTTTGCCTGCGCGACGGCGGTTGCGCAACGGTTTGTCCAGTGGAATGCATTGTCCCCGGAAAACCCGAAGATAAGTATCCCTGGTTCTATATCGATCCTGACACCTGCATCGATTGCGGCGCCTGTATCCCAGAGTGCCCATTCGCGGCGATTTTCCCTGAAGATGAGGTCCCAGCGGCCTATACTGCAAAAGGCGGAGAAAGAGTTTCCTGGCCGGTTGGCACCCCCGGGCATGCTGAAGTGTATGATGGAAGCAATCACGATGGCGAGGCAGTTCACCTGGAAGGCACCCGCACTCTGGCTGCCGGCGAGGTGGTTAACCTGACCCCCGATATCAAGGAGAATTACAAATTCTACTCTGAAGGTCCGGGTTACAGCGCGGCAGGTTAATCCAGGATGTGGATTTAGAGGAAGTCATTTCGACTTCCTCTTTTATTTAGAAATTTTCTGACTTAGGAGATAGGGAATGTCCATGTCTGAAACAAATTTCCGCATCGAACGTGATTCTCTGGGGGAAATTAAAGTCCCGGCTGATGCTCTCTACGGTCCGCAGACGCAACGCGCGGTAGAGAACTTCCCAATCACCGGTTTAATGCCGTACCGGGCATTTGTGTGGTCGATGGCGCTGATCAAACGAGCCGCGGCCGAGGTCAACCGGGATGTTGGTCTGCTGGATCCCAAAATTGCCAATGTCATCATCCAGGCCGGGGAAGAAGTGATGGCCAACAAGTGGGCCTCACAGTTCGTGGTCGACCCATTCCAGGCAGGGGCGGGAACCAGCCACAACATGAATGTGAACGAAGTGATGGCCAACCGCGCTACCGTGTTGATGGGCGGTTCATTGGGGCAGTATACGGTTAATGCCAACGACCATGTCAATATGTCACAATCCACCAATGATTGCATCCCGACGGCCATCCGCTTGGGTTGTCTGTGGCGTTTGGATGAGTTGCTGGGAGTCGTCGGCGATCTGGCCGAGACGCTTAATGGCAAGGCAGCAGAATTCGACGATGTGGTCAAGTCCGGGCGCACCCACTTACAGGATGCCGTGCCCGTGCGCCTTGGGCAGGAATTTGGCGGCTATGCCCGCGCAGTGGAACGGGATGTTGAGCGCATCAGTCGCGCTGCGGAAGGCTTGCGCCGGTTGGGAATTGGGGGCACTGCCACCGGTACTGGCCTGAACGCGCACCATGATTACCACCCGCGCATGATTAAAGTTCTTTCGAAGGTGTCCGGTCTGACGCTGTATGAATCGGACAATTTGTTCGAGAGCATGCAATCCATGGCGGACATGGCTGACTTTTCGGCATCCATGCGCACCCTGGCCATTACCCTGGTGCGCATCGCCAACGACCTGCGCCTGCTCTCGTCCGGACCATCCACCGGCTTCGACGAAATCCGATTGCCGGCGGTTCAGCCGGGTTCGTCCATCATGCCGGGCAAGGTCAACCCGGTGCTGGCCGAAATGCTCGATATGGCCATGTTCCACGTGATCGGGCTGGATATGGCTGTCAGTCTTGCGTCACAAGCCGGGCAGCTTGAACTCAACGTGATGATGCCGATCATTGCTCATGATTTATTCGAAATGATGCACGTGATTATCGGCGCGGTCAAAGCCTTCACCGACCGCTGTGTTGCAGGGATCAAAGTCAACCGGCCGAAAGCCGAAGGCTGGCTGGCGCGAAATACCATCGTGGTCACTGCCCTCAACCCAATCATCGGCTATTCCGTTGGGGCAGCCCTGGTTAAAGAGGCATTGAGCCGCGACCTGACCGTGCAGGAAGTAGCACTGGAAAAATCAGCTCAGGGTCAGCTTAAACACAAAGAAACCGGCCAACTCCTGACAGAAGCGGAAATCAAGTCCATTTTCAGCGATATGCGTAAGTTTACCGACGGCGGCCTGGTGGGCGGCGGGGGCGGCGGTTAGCTCAACTTTGCAGGTAGGCATACATTGCAGCACCGACAATACCAGCCTGGTTCAGCAACTGGGCTGGTATTATTTTGGCCTGGGTCTGGATAAGCGGCAAGTATTCATTGGCCTGTTTGCTGATTCCGCCGCCGATGATGATCAAATCCGGCCAGACCAGGGCCTCCACTTCATTCAGGTATTCCTGAAGCCGCCGGGCGTATTTTTTCCAGGTAAGCTCTTTTTCCTGCCGGACAGCGTCCGAAGCGCGGTCCTCTGCATCCTTGCCGCGAATCTTGATGTGCCCCAATTCCAGGTTGGGTACCAGTTTTCCATCCACAAAAATGGCGGAGCCGATCCCGGTACCCAGAGTCAGGATTAACACAACCCCTTTTTGGCCGCGCCCGGCGCCAAAGGACATCTCCGCAATGCCAGCGGCATCAGCATCATTGACGGTCAGTACCGTGCTGCGGCTGATGTCGCTCAACAGCCAGTTGACATCCTGCCCGATCCAACTGTGATGAACGTTGGCAGCGGTTTTTACAATGCCGTGGCGCACAACCGCCGGAAATCCACAACCGGCAACGCCCTTATATTTGAAACTGGCTACCAACTGCCCCACCACCTCGGCCACATCGCGTGGGTGGGCGCCATCGGGGGTCGGAATGCGTTTGCGTTCGCTAACCATTTCGCCGGTCTCGACGTTTACCAACGCGCCTTTGATGCCGCTGCCGCCGATATCAATGCCTAATAATGTTTTCATCGCGACTCCGTTTGGGGTTTCACAGAACAAACTATTTCAATTATGGACAGGCATTTTGCAAGTGCTCTTCGAAGCTGATGGCAAAGTTGTGCGTGCCGGAGCCGTCGCAGCGCGCACGAAAATAGTAATATGGAGAATCCGCCGGGAAAGCGACTGCCTGGAGCGCCGCCAGACCAGGATTGCTGATTGGACCCGGGGGCAAGCCAGCGTTCTGATAGGTATTATAGGCAGAAAAAGTTTCAAGGTCAGCCAGAGACAGCGGGTTCGTCCACCACGTAGCCTGATCCTGATTGAATCCCAGCGCATATTGCACCGTCGGGTCAGAATCCAGTTTCATGCCGGCGTCCAGCCGGTTGTAGAAAACGGATGCGATCATCGGACCCTCTTCAGCAACCATAGCCTCGCGCTGAACAATGGATGCCAGAATGACCGCCTGCTGCAGGTCCAGACCATGCTGTTCAAATCCCGCGCGCAATTCAGCCGTCAGATGTGCATTAAATTCAATGGCCAGTACCCGCAGCAAACCATTCAGGTTTGTAGTGCGCAGCAGGCGATACTCACCCGGAAAGAGAAAACCTTCCAGGCTGCCGGCCTGAATGCCAAGAGCGTTCAAAATATCAACCGGCGGATTATTGACTGCCGCCAAAAATTCATCCGATTGGATGGAGAGGCCAGAGGTTTGCAAAGAAGCCGCAATTTCCTCGGCGCGCCACCCGGGCAGGATTACAAAGGTTACTTCGAGCGGGGTCGAGTCTTGTAGTTTTTTGGCAAGTTCGAGAGTATTCCAGGCAGGCGAAAGGTCGTAATCCCCGGCTTGCAGGTTGGTATCCAGCCCCGAATAGATGAGGTATAACCGGAAGGCAGCCGCGTTGTTCACCAGACCAGCCTGTTCCAGTCGCAGCCCTACCGAGTTAACGGATTCGCCTGGCGTGATGGTAAAACTTTGAGAGACGCTGCTGATGGCATTAACCGGATTGAGCAGGTCATTGCGAGCCAGCAATAGCTGGACGGAATATTGAATCCGTTGCACACGGCCGAGCAGAGGACTGGGCGGGCCGAATGCTTCCTGCGCCATGGCAGGGATCGATTCGACCAGCCAGAATACTCCACCAGCCAGAATGCACGTTAGCACCAGCAGCAGCACACAGGTCAATGGCAAGGTTCGACGTTTTCGTTGGGCCATAAGAGTGTTTCCTCAGGGGAGTTGGTCAGATTTATTGACCGGTTTGGCATCCAAATAGGATTGCAGGATTACCGTGGCAGCTATTTCGTCGAGATGCCCGCTGCGGTTGCGGCGCGAGACACCCATAGCAACCCGGGCAGCCCGTGCTGAGCGGGTGCTGCCGCTTTCATCCCATAATTCCACCGGCAGCTCGGTTTGTGAGCGCACAGCCTCAGCAACCCGGGCGGCGATGCGAGCTGCCGGCCCGGGCAAACCTTCTGAATCAAGCGGGCATCCAATGATGATGCGCACCGCCTTTTGAGCGACGGCAATCGAGGCAATTTGGGCTGCATCCACTATCCGTGACACATGCGCAATCACACCAAGCGGATTGGCGATGGTCTGAGTTGGGTCGCTCACTGCCAGACCGATGCGTTTAAGTCCCGGATCAACGGCAAGAATACGTCCCGGAAAACCATTCATTGGACGACGACCTTTATGCGAAAGGGCAGGAAGGGCAGACGCGGCCACCAGGCCGGGGTAATGGAAATATTGGGGAGTTGATCCAGTTCCCATTTTGATTGGACGATTTGCCTGGCTATTGCCGTCGGCTTCCCCTGAATATCAGCAAATAATTGGGCAGCATAGACCGTCAGGCTTGTCGAGCGGGCTGCCAGCAAATCAAGGGTCAGCCGTTGACCGGGAATAATCACCCACGCGGTCTTTTCTTCAATCATCAGCGAAGCGGTGTCCGCTTGCATTCCCTCCGCAAGATTCGCATCCAGACCTGCCGTTGCGGCAGCAGCCAAATCTTTCCGGCTTACCGCCATAACCTTGAATGCCACCTTAAGCGCCAAGCGCACGCGGTCCGATGGAAAATTTACCGCAGGCTGACGTTTATCTTCCAGTACTTTTTCCACAGCCATGCTCTCCGGAACAATGAGAAGATCATGGCCGTACTGTGCTTGCAGATTGGTGAGGGCAGTTTCGGTCATGGTGGTGATCAACGTATCGTACAACTGGCTATAATCCGTTTCGCTGGCAGCCTTACCAACGCGGTCGCTGCCGCCCTCAGCCGGCGCCGGATTGGTTACACTAATTTGCAACCCGACCATTCCAGCCACAGCTTGAATGGCGCCCGCCGGAACGTTCCCGGCACTGCCGGGGGCTTCCGCCTGCACCCGGATTTCACTCTCTTGACCCATGCCGGCCGGTACCACCGCCTGAGCGAGGGTTAAATATCGCTGCTTTGGATCAGTCGTTGTCAGAAACACCGTTCCAGCAGGGATAACGACCGGTTGATCGGTCTGGTTGGTAAGAGTCAATAGCGCCTCAGCCGGTTTGTCCGGCACAGTGATCTCTCCGGTGGCGGCTGCCTCAAGATGCCCCTCCACTGTGGTCTGGAGGACAACAGCCGGCAACTGCCCGCCAGGCAGGACGCCCGGAATGTCAACGCCGGGGTAAACGGTCAGGTTAAGCGTCTGGGTCTCTCGCTGCAACGGAATTTCGACTGTAGCAGAGGGTAAAAAGAAGGCGATCAGGGCTAAGATTGCAGCCAGGCCCAAAATAAATAAGGAGACCCGGAACATCAAGGGGATCGAAACCGGCGCTTTCGGCATTAACTGACTGCGCAGGAGAGCCAGATCCGGCGGGGCGCCGCGCCGCCCTGGCCTGACGATCCGCCGGCGTGATCCTGACCGCCATGACAGACGCTGAGCAGCCGGAATGGATGGAAAGACAGGAAGTCCGACAATTTTTGCGTTTTCGATGATATCCGCGCTCAGCGTTGAGATCGCCAGTTGCCCGCCGGCTCTGGTAGCGCTGCGCTGGATCAAAGTCAGGTCCAACCGGTCCAATACGGGCGGTCTGCGCCGCGGAAACGCCAGCAAAATCCGGGGCGCCTTGGCCCAGGCCAGTTTGTCGCAAATGGAAGTTGCGTTATCGTGGGTATCCAGCCGCAGGATTTGGGTTTTCATTGCTTTCCAATGAGCAATTATACAATCGAACTTAAGCGGGTCCGGTTTTTCTCCGCGCAGCGGCAGCAATCCATTCCCGAAGGCGGGAAAGTTCCGCAGGCATTGCGTCACGCCATTGGCCAGGGGTCAGCCCCTCCAGCGTGATATTGCCAATACTCACCCGCACCAGCCGCAGCGTCGGGAAGCCGACTGCGGCGGTCATGTGGCGAATTTGACGTTTCTTTCCCTCTTTCAGGACAATGCGGATCCAACTGGTCGGGCTGTGCGGCGTCACCGGTTTATCACGGGCGGGCAGGATAGGTTCCGGAATCAGCATGACCTGACTGCGCTGAGTCATGCGCCCTTTGACCGCCACCCCCTGCTCCAGGGCTGCAATTGCCGCCTGATTGATCTCCCCCTCAACCTGCACCAGGTAGGTTTTGGCCACTTTGTGCTGCGGGTCGGTCAGGCGGTGAATCAGATCACCATCATTGCTCAACAGCAGCAATCCTTCGCTGTCCAGATCCAACCGGCCAGCGGCGTACACATCCGCGATGGGGATGTAATCTTTCAAGGTGGGGCGCTGCCCCTCCGAATCGGTAAACGAGCAAAGCACCCCATAAGGTTTATAAAACACAAGTACCCGGCTCGCCTTAGTCTGACCCATAAAGCCCATCCCGATTAAATACTAATTGCAGCCGACCGGTCAGGCCGTTGTAAGGCAGATAACCCGGCACAGACAGCCGCAACTTTTATGATTATAATTCGTTCAATCATGAATCCTCGAAAGAGAGCTGCTATGAGACTTACAGCGCTGACTGTGATATTAATCCTGCTGGTTTCGACCGGCTGCAATTTACCTTATCGGCAGCAGCTTGCTCCCACCCCAGACGTAGTCGCTACCCAGGTAGCCACCCTGTTGACCCTGCCGCCGACTGCACTGCCCATTGTGGATACCCCGGTTGCAATTGTCTCTGCGACACAGGCGCCCAGCGCCACCGCTCAGGCTTCGGCAACACCCCAGCCAACCGCCACAACCACCTCATCGCCGGAGGATCCGCGTGTCCTCCTGGGCGAGCCGGATTTTACCGACACGTTGGATAGCGGCAGATCTTTTGGTCTGGAAAGCAAGGCTTACGACGATGATTACACCTACATCCGGGTTGAAAACGGCGCGCTGGTGCTCACCAGCCGCTATGCCACCGGATTTCGCGGCTGGCGCACCGGGGGCGTCAAACTGGGTAACGCCTATCTGGAGGCCAGGGTAAATATAGGCGAATGTTCTGGATCCGATAATTACGGACTGGTGTTTCGCAGTCCCGATTTTATGAAAGGTTACTGGTTTCAGCTAACCTGCGAGGGTAACTGGGACCTGGGTTATTGGGACGGCGATGAATATTCTAGCCTGGCCTCCGGCACCAATGCCTCTGGCGCCCTGTTGACCGGCTCCAACCAGGCCAACCGGCTGGGCGTTTGGACCAATGGCAGTCAGATCAAGCTGTACATCAATGGCAAAATGATCAGTCAGGTGGAGGACTCTACGCAAACCGAACCCGGTTCTTACGGCGCAATCATCGCTTCCTTCAATACGCCCAATTTCACCGTTTCAATCGATGAGTTTTCTTATTGGAATTTAGAGTAGAAAAGCCAGGTAGAATGGCCGGATCAACTCTCAACCAGCAGCGTGTCGCAGACATCGCCCAATCGATCATCAAGCAAAATCCGGTTTACCTGGATACGGAAACGACCGGGTTGGACAAAGACGCTGAAATCGTCGAAATTGCAGTTGTAGATGATGCCGGGCAAATCCTGATCAACCAGTTGGTGAGACCGTCAAAGCCGATTCCCGCCGAAGTCACCTTGCTGCACGGAATCACGAACGAAATGGTGGCCAGCGCCATGAGCTGGCCAGCGTTGTGGCCTACTGTGCGCGGATATTTGCTTGGCAAGACCATTGGCATCTACAACGCCGAGTTCGATGTGCGCATCATGCGCCAGTCGCTCGAACGGTACCGCCTGCCCTGGCGCGAATCGCTCTCGACGCTGGATATTCTCAATCTGTATTCAGAATTTCGCGGTGAATGGGACCCCATCCATCGCTCGCTGCGCCGCTTCAAGCTGGAGGATGCAGGCAGGTTCTTCCGGATCCCGCTTCCTAATGCCCACCGCGCGGCTGATGATGCTTTACTGGCGCGGGCTCTGCTGCGCCGCATGGCTGGCATGGATTATTAAGGGGGAATTGTTTGGATCGATTTGCTTACACCCCGGTTCAAGAGCAGATCATCGCGGCTTCGCTTGCCGGAAGTCGATACATTTCCGGGCCGCCCGGCTGCGGTAAGACCAGCGCAGCCGTCGGCCGCCTGCGTCGCATGATCGAGCAGGGGATTACCGCTGAGTCTATCCTGATTTTAACCCCGCAGCGCTCGCTGGCAGCACCCTATGCGCGGGAAATCTCCCGCCCCGACCTGCCCGCCGGCGGCCTGCCAACCATTGTGACGCTTGGCGGCCTGGCGCAGCGCACCCTTCAACTGTTTTGGCCGGCGGTTGCAGGCAGCAGCGGTTTTCGCCATCCCGAACTGCCCCCCACTTACCTGACGCTTGAAACTGCACAGTACTATATGGCCAAAGTAGCCGCGCCGCTGTTCGAGCGTGGGTATTTCGAACAATTGGTGATCGACCGCAACCGTTTATACTCGCAAATCCTGGACAATCTGAACAAAGCCGCGGTAGTTGGGTTTGCCCATACCGATATCAGCCGCCGGCTCAAAGGCGCCTGGATCGGTAAGCCAGAGCAAATCATTCACTACGAACAGGCTCAGGAATGCGCCAACCTCTTTCGCGCATACTGTCTGGAGCATAATCTGCTGGATTATTCGCTGCAAATCGAGCTGTTCGCGCAGCAGCTTTGGCCTTCTCACCTGGTGCGCCAGTACTTGAGTAACCAGTACCGGCACCTCATTTACGATAACCTCGAAGAAGATGTGCCCGTCACCCAGGATATCATTCGCGAATGGCTGCCAGCATTCGATAGCAGCCTGTTGATCTTCGACCAGGGCGCGGGCTACCGGGCTTTTCTCGGCGCCGACCCGGCAAACGGCGAAACGCTGAGAGAATTATGCGACCAAACCGGTGAATTTTCGCAATCCTTTGTGACAGAACCGGCGCTGCAGGAGCTTGGCAATGCTTTTTCAAACATTTTGCGGCCTAAAGCTGAAAAGACCGTCACGCCCCGGGCACTGACTGGATATTCCTTCGCACCCAGCCGTTTCTACCCTGAAATGATCGATTGGGTGGCGGCCGAAGTCGCCCGGCTGGTTCACGAGGAAGGGGTGTCGCCCGGCGAAATTGCCATCGTTTCACCCTTCCTGTCGGATGCGCTGCGCCATTCGCTGATGCACCGCCTGCTGGGTCACGGGGTGACAGCGCGCTCGCACCGCCCCTCACGCAGCCTGCGGGACGAACCCGCCGCCCGTTGCCTGCTTACCCTGGCCCGCCTGGCGCACCCTCTGTGGAACCTGCCGGCCACTCCGCAGGATGTCCGCGCGGCTTTGTTGCAAATCATTGGGGATATCGACCTGGTGCGCGCGGATTTAATTTCCGCCATGCTCTTCAGTCAGCGCAATAAACAGGCGCCGCTCAACAGTTTCGATCTGGTCAAGCCCGAGATGCAAGAACGCATTACTTTTTCCATCGGTGAACGCTTTATGCGCCTGCGCGCCTGGCTGATGGATTATATTGAATCCGAACCGGCGGAACTGGATGTCTTCCTGGCGCGATTATTCGGCGAGTTGCTGGCTCAGCCGGGCTTTGGATTTCACGATAATTACGAAGCCGCGGGGGTAACTGCCCGCCTGATCGAATCGGTGCAGAAATTCCGCCGGGTGACGGAAGCCACTTTGCAGGCGACCGGCCGGTCGATCGGACAGGAATACCTGATGATGGTTGCTGACGGCGTCCTGGCGGCCCAGTATTTGTTGCCCGCCGATGAACCTCCGCCTGACGCAGTTTTGGTTGCCCCGGCCTACTCCTTCCTGATGATCAACCAGCCAGTGCGCTTCCAGTTCTGGCTGGATGTCGGCAGCCTGGGCTGGTGGGAACGTCTCTACCAGCCGCTGACCCACCCGCATGTGCTCTCGCGGCGCTGGCAGCCAGATAAGGCCTGGACGGACGTGGATGATTTCAGCGCAAACCAGGAAACGCTGCAGCGACTGACCAGCGGGTTGATCGCCCGCTGCCGTGAGCACGTTTATCTGTGCGCAGCGCGCGTCAATGAACGCGGCACAGAGGAGAAAGGCCCGCTGCTGTACGGGATCCAGTCGCTGCTGCGGCTGGCGCGGGAACTGGAGGCCGGTCATGTTTAATCCGCGCCCCAACCAAAAGGAAATCCTTTCCTACACCCACGGTTTTATGGGCGTATCGGCGGTTCCCGGCAGCGGCAAGACCCACACCCTTTCCCGCCTGGCGGCCAACCTGATTTCGTCCAATGTGCTGGACGACAACCAGGAAATCCTGATCGTCACGCTGGTCAATTCAGCGGTCGATAATTTCAGCAGCCGGATTGCCGGATTCATGACCGAATTTGGACTGCTGCCCGATCTGGGATACCGAGTACGCACCTTGCATGGGCTGGCGCATGATCTGGTCAAGGAACGACCCGATTTGGCCGGGTTATCGGACCGTTTTACCATTGTGGACGAACGGGAAACCAATGAGATTCTAGCCAATGCCGTGCGCGGCTGGCTGCGAGCTCATCCGGGGTTTGCCGCTGAATGGCTCGCTCCGGAAATCGATCTGGATTCTGATTCATATATTGCCAAGTCCTGGGAAAGCGGCCTGGAGAGCCTGGCCAAAAACTTCATCCGCCAGGCGAAGGATTTACAGGCCACGCCGCACGTTCTGACCGATGCACTTGCCAAATATAAAATCCGGCACAGCCTGCTGGATTTTGGCCTTGATATATACAGCGCTTACCAGCGGGCATTATCTTACCGTTCCGCCGTCGATTTCGACGACTTGATCCGGCTGGCGCTGCTGGTGCTGCAATCCGATCCCGATTACTTGATGCGGCTGCGCCACCGCTGGCCGTATATCCTGGAGGACGAAGCCCAGGATAGTTCACTGGTACAGGAACAAATTCTAACCCTGCTGTCCGGCGACCAGGGCAATTGGGTACGGGTAGGCGACCCCAACCAGGCAATTTATGAAACCTTTACCACCGCCAGTCCGGAGCATTTGCGCCGCTTTTTACGCCGCGGCGACGTGACTGCCCGCGATCTGCCCGATTCCGGCCGCTCACAACCCGGCATCATCAAGCTGGCGAATGAATTGATCCGCTGGACAATGGAAGAGCACCCGGTGGAAGACCTGCAAAACAGCCTGACCACTCCGCTTATCCGTCCCACGCCGCCCGGTGACCCCCAGCCCAACCCACCCGACGATCCGGCCGGGATTGTCCTTTATGACCAAAAGTTGACCCCGTCCGCAGAAATCGATACAGTGGTCCGGTCTGTGAAAGCCTGGCTTGCGCAAAACCCGGATAAAACTGTGGCCGTGCTGGCGCCACGCAACAAGCGATTGGTCAAAATGGCGGACGATCTGCACGCGGCCGGCATTGAAACGGTCGAATTAATGAATACATCGCAATCCACCCGCCAGACAGCCGTGCTGTTGCAGGAAATCCTTGAAATGCTGGCCAAACCGGTGGATGCGCTCCGGTTGGGAAAGGTATACAAAGGGATCAACCGGGAACGCTGGGAGGCCCCTGAAACTCGCGATCTGTGCCGGGCCGCGCACCATTTGATCACGCGCAACCCAAAGGTTGAAGATTACCTCTGGCCACGGGCCGGCGTCACCTGGCTGGAAGAATTGAATGCGCAGGGCGTGGACAGTGCTGCCATCCAGGAATTGGAAATTTTTCAGCAGTTGGTTCGTGGCTGGCATGAAGCCGTGCTGCTGCCAATCGACCAGTTAATTCTGACCATCGCGCAAGACCTGTTCGCCGAACCCACCCGGCTGGCGCTGGCTCACAAAGTCGCGCTTCTGCTCGAACGTTCAGCCCAAACCCACCCGGAATGGCATCTTTGGAATTTTGCGCTGGAACTGGCGGATGTTGCTGCCAATCAGCGCAGATTAGACGGCTTTTCCGAGGAGGAAATTGGTTTCGACCCCGACCAGCACAAGGGCAAGGTTGCCATGGCCACCATTCACAAGGCCAAAGGCCTGGAATGGGATCGGGTATATCTGCTGTCTGCCAGCAATTATGACTTCCCCTCGGCGCAGGAATATGACCAGTACCTGCCGGAAAAAAATTTCATCCGCGGTAAACTCAACCTGGAGGCAGAAGCTCTTTCCCGGCTGAAGGCGGTCATGGCTGGCGATCCGGCTGCGCTATACCTGGAGGAAGGTTTGGCCACCACCCAGGCGCGGCTGGATTATTGCGCGGAGCGGCTGCGTCTTTTTTACGTCGGCATCACCCGGGCGCGCCGCATGTTGACGGTCACCTGGAACAATGGGCAGGATGGCGGCGGATCGCGGGAAAACCAGGCCTCTCTGCCGTTCGTTCACCTGAGTGCTTACTGGAAGGAAACGCGCAATGCAGATTCCCGCTAATTTTGCCTTCAGCCAGAATAACCTGCAGGATTATGTCGATTGCCCGCGGCGCTTCGAGCTGCGCTATCTGAAAAAATTAGCCTGGCCAGCCATTCGCTCCGAGCCTATCCTGGCAGTGGAACGACACATGCTGTTAGGGGAACGCTTTCACCGCATGATCCAACAACACCAGTCCGGTCTGTCTGCCGAACTGATCGCAGCCACTGCCAGCGAACCTGAACTGATCGATTGGTGGCAGGCTTATCTGTCGGCTGCACCCGAACCCCTGCCAAAGCGGCGGTTGGTGGAACACACGCTGTCTGCGCCCTTTGGCAATTACCGCCTGATTGCCAAATATGATCTGTTGGCCATCGCGCCGGGCGAGCGCGCGGTGATCGTGGACTGGAAAACCAGCCTGCGGAAGCCAAAGCGCACGCTGCTCAGCCGCCGGATTCAAACGCGGCTATATCCTTTTCTCCTGGTGGAGGCTGGCAAGCTGCTCAATAATGGCACTGCTTTCAAACCCGAACAGTTGGAGCTGATTTACTGGTTCACTGCCGAGCCGCAAAAACCCGAGCGTTTCCCTTACTCCACCGACCAGCTCGATCAGGATCGTAAATTCCTCCAGGACCTTATCGCGGATGTAGTCAATGCCAGCGAGACCGATTTCCCGCTGACCGGCGACGAAAGCATGTGCCGTTACTGCAATTATCGTTCACTGTGCGATCGCGGGGTAAGCGCCGCTGAAAGGGAAGACGATGCTGCGGACGAGGATAACAGTGAGAGCAGCGGTTTTGACCTGGATTTCGAGCAAATCAGTGAAATCGCGTTTTAACCTCTTTTACGGTAGGATAGTGGTGTGAAACTGAATTTGCCAACCCGCTGGATCGACCCCGATCCGACACTGGACATTCCTGCAGAATTGCTGGGCGGCCTGGGCGGGAATGAACTGCTGGTGCGAGCGCTGGTCAACCGCGGGATTACCACCTGGGATCAAGCCAGGGGATTTTTAGATCCAGGTTTCTACCAGCCGGCCGACCCCTTCGACCTGCCGGACATGCAAGCAGCCGTTGACCGGCTGCAAACTGCCCTGCGCAAGGGTGAATGTATCGGTGTCTGGGGCGATTTCGATGTGGATGGCCAGACCGCGACCTCCCTGCTGGTTGGCGTGCTGCGCGGATTAGGCGCCAGAGTGCAGTACCACGTCCCGGTTCGCGCGCAGGAATCGCACGGGGTGAATCTGCCTGGCCTGGTTAAATTCCTCGAAGCGGGGGTAGATCTCGTTCTCACCTGCGATACCGGCATTACGGCTCATGATGCAGCCCAGTTTGCCCGCGAGCAGGGTTTTGACTTTATCATCACTGACCATCACAGCCTGCCCGAGACCCTGCCGGATGCGTACGCGGTGATCAATCCGCAACGCTTACCTTCGGAACATGCTCTGCGAACACTGGCGGGAGTGGGAGTCGCCTACCAACTGGCAAAAGCGTTGTGCGACCGTGAGGATAAGCCGGAATTGGCCCGCAAACAAATGGATCTGGTGGCTTTAGGCTGCGTTGCAGATGTTGCCGGGCTGACCGGCGATGTGCGTTATCTGGTGCAGCTTGGGTTAGCCCAACTTCGCAACCCGCAGCGAGCGGGGCTGCAAGCGATCTTCGAACGCGCCGAACTGGACCCTTCCCGGCTGACCGAACAGCACATTGGATTTGTCATCGGTCCACGCCTGAACGCCATCGGCCGGCTGGCTGACGCCAACCCGGTGGTGGATTTCTTGACTACGAATGACCCAACGAAGGCTGCCGATTTCGCCGCCCGGCTGGAAGGCTTGAACAGCGAGCGGCGATTCATGACCGAGCAGGTTTTGCAGGGCGCGCTGGCGATGATCGAGCGCGATCCGGCGCTGGCTGACTCACCTGTCCTCATTTTGAACCACCCCGAATGGCCCGGCGGAGTCAATGGAATTGTCGCCAGTCGATTGGTGGAACTCTTCAATAAACCTGCCATCCTGTTGACTTCCCCGGCAGGCTTACCTGCCAGCGGGTCGGCCCGTTCGGTTGAAGGTATTAATATCACCGCGGCAATCGCCTCAGGCGCCGATCTGCTGCTTGGTTACGGCGGTCACCCCATGGCAGCCGGCATGTCGCTCGACCCTGCCAATTTGTCCGAGTTCCGGCAACGGGTGGCGAATTCAGTACGACAGCAAGCGGTAGGGTTGGATTTGACCCGCCGCCTGACCATCGACGCCTATTTACACTTCGACGATCTAACCCTGGAAACAGTCGCTGACCTGGAGCGGCTGGCGCCTTTTGGCGCAGGGAACCCGGCGATTTTGCTGGCCGTGTGTAACGTAAAGGCAGCGGAGGTGACCTCCATCGGCAAGACCGGTGAGCATCTGCAGGTGATGATCGAGGATGAAAACGGCGCGGTGCGGCGCGTGCTCTGGTGGCAAGGCGTGCGCGACCTGATACCGGAAGACCGGTTTGACCTGGCTTTCACTGCCCGCACAAGCAACTACCGCGGCGGGCTGGAAGTTCAACTGGAATGGGTTGCTCCGCGTGAGCGCGTTCGTGATCAGTCCGAGGCCGCAAATACTCTTAATTCCGCTGCCAGGCAGGTACTGGATTATCGCGCTTCGAGCGACCCGTTGAAAGATCTCGCGATGGTCACCGCCAAATCTGAAAGCGTTATCTGGCGCGAAGGAAGCGCCAATGATGAACCGAAAGGATTGCCGCGCGCTCACCTGGTGCCAGCCGAAATTCTGGTGATCTGGAATCCCCCGCCCGGTCGTTCTGAATTGAAACAGGCGGTGGATCAAGTTCAGCCAGCAGTGGTGGCGTTATTTGCCGTCCAGGCAGCGTCCGATGATCCCCAGATTTTTCTGACACAAATGGGCGGGTTGGTGCGCCACGCGCTGCGCACCCGCGCCGGTGAAATAGCGATCGGACAATTCGCCGGGCTACTCAACCAGCGCGAAGATACAGTCCGGCTGGGAATACGCTGGTTGATCGCACGCGGATTTGTCCGTTCGATTGAAATGGACGACCAGTCAGTAGTACTGGCAGAAGCTGGCGTTCCGGATATGGCAACTGCCAGTGACCTTGAAAAAGCTATACGCATAGCTCTGGAGGAGACTGCCGCTTTCCGATCATTTTATCTGCGCGCAGATCCATCCGGGCTTATAACCGTATCATAGTACAAACAGCCAAGGAGGAAACCCAATGGCCAACGTAAACACGCGTTATTTGATTGTCGGCGGCGGCATGACCGCTGATGCCGCCATCCGAGGCATTCGTGAGCATGACGTTGACGGCAAAATCGTCCTGGTCAGCCAGGAGAATGTCCCGCCATACGACCGGCCGCCGCTTTCCAAAGGGTTATGGACCAAAAAAAAGAAGGTCGAGCAAATCTGGCGCGGAACCGACAAGTTCAACGTTGATTTTCACCTGGGACGAGAAATCCTCTCGCTTGACCCGGTCAAAAAGTTCTGCGTGGATGATCAAGGCGCAGAATACCATTACGATCGGCTGCTGCTGGCTACCGGCGGCATGCCCATTCACCTGGCAGAGGAGACCGGCAAGGTCATTTATTACCGCACCTTCGCCGATTACGAGCGGCTTCGCGCTTTGGCGAATGAAGGCAAAACCTTTGCGGTTATTGGCGGCGGCTATATTGGCTCAGAAATCGCTGCCGCGTTAACGATGCAGGGAAATAAAGTCACCATGGTCTTCCCGGAAGACGGGATAATCGCCCGGTTGGTACCTTCTGAAATGTCTTTGCAAATCAACGAGATGTACGAAAGCAAAGGCGTGGTGGTGCATCCCGGGCATCTGGTATCCAGCGTGGAAGCGCACGATGGCCGGATGAGCATCCAGACAAACCGTGGATTGGCGCTTGACGTGGATGTGGTAGTCGCCGGACTGGGCATCCGCCCCAATACCCGCCTGGCTGAAACTGCCGGCCTGAAGGTTGACAATGGAATTATTGTAGATGAGTCGCTGCAAACCTCGGCCGCGGATATCTTTGCGGCTGGCGACGTGATCCGGTTCTTCAATCCGGCGCTCAACCGCGCCATCCGCACCGAGCATGAAGAAAATGCAAACCTGAGCGGGAAGTTAGCCGGTGCAGCCATGACCGGCCAATCAGTACGTTACACTCATTTACCCTTTGCCTATTCCGACCTGTTCGAGCTGGGATTCGAAATGATTGGCGTCATCGACCCACGCCTGCCCATGATTGGTGACTGGCAGGATCCATACCGTACCGGGGTTGTGTATTATTTCGACAGCGGGCGGGTGGTGGGCGTTCTGCTGGTCAACATGTGGGGGCGGATAGACCAGGCGCGTGCATTGATCGAGAGCAAAGATCAACCGGCAGCCAGGGATATAAAGGGATATATAACGTAATGTGAGTTCGATGCGCCTAAGTACGCCCGGGTGCGTTGCTCCTGGGACGAAAATAATGGGGCTGTCTCAAAAGAATAAATTTGTCATTTTTTCTACCACATATACGGGATGGGGTGGAACCCATCCCGTATATGTAGGGGCGGGTTTCCACGCCCGCCCGCTTTTGAGACAGCCCCCTAAAATTCTTCCTTTTTCCTAAATAATTAATATATTAAACAAATAATGGTCTCCACTAAAATGAATTGGCCATCGCGTAAACCAAACCGTTTGAAAAATTTCGATTATTCGCTTAACGGCGCTTATTTTGTCACAATTTGCACCGAAGATCGCCAAAATATATTATCAGTCATAACCATTGGAGAAGATGATTTCCCATCAGTCAAATTAACCCCAATTGGTATCGAAGTCGAAAAATCAATTGCGTACATAAATGAGAATTATTCTGACGTTACCATCGAAAAATTTGTCATCATGCCAAACCACATTCACCTCATTGTGGTCCTAGACCAAGGCGTAGTTCCAGCCCTATCATTGTCAGATTTGGTTGGCCAGATGAAATCGTTCACAAATAGACGGTTCAACCAGATCAAAGGAACCCAAAATGCCATTTTATGGCAGCGGTCTTATCATGACCATTGCATCCGAAACGAGGATGATTATGGGAATATTTGGGGTTATATCGACCAAAATCCTATGACCTGGTTGAACGATGATTACTTTGAAGATTAAATAAGTTTTTAGACGTAACAATTTTTTATAGGGGACGGGTTCCATCCCGTCCCGAGCCCAATGTTCAATGACAAAAATATCGGGAGGGCATGGAAGCCCTCCCCTACGCCAGCGTCCCTTCAATAATGTCGCACTGCTCGCTCTGTCAGCCCTGTTAGCCCTGTTAGCCCTTCCGATTCATGAAATTGTGTGTTAAACTAGTATCCGCGTAAGTAGCCAGAAGCACGTTGCTGCTTTCCGCTCTTTGCTGCGCCAACGGCGCCGTCAGAGGGCAATCCCGAGGAAAGGAGGATTCCAACCAATGCGCAATTATGAATTGGTCTTCATCATCCAGCCTGATCTGGACGAAACTGCTGTTAAGGGTCTCGTCGAAAAGGTTCAGGGGTGGATTACCGAAGCCGGCGGCGTCATTGCGAAGATCGACAACTGGGGCAAACGTCGCCTCGCTTATCAGATCAATAAGCGCCGCGAAGGCCAGTATGTTCTCTTCGAAATGCAGTTGCCCCCCGCTTTTAGCGCGGAATTGGAGCGCAATATGCGCTTCCTGGAACCCGTCATGCGGTTCTCCATCATCAATCGTGACTAATGAGTCGGATGATTGTTTTGTCATTTCGGTTCTCAAGGAGTCGTCATGAGCCGCGGATTGAATAAAGTCATGATTATCGGCCACCTGGGCCGCGATCCCGAAATGCGCTATACGCCTTCCGGCAGACCGGTAACAACCTTCACGGTTGCCACCAGCCGCACCTGGAACACCGCTGACGGCGAACGCCACACCGAGACAGAGTGGTTTAACATCGTCACCTGGGGTAACCTGGCGGAAATTTGCAAGCAATACCTGACCAAAGGCCAACAGGTCTATGTCGAAGGCCGCTTGCAGACCCGGAAATGGGATGACGCCGAAGGCAATAAGCACAGCACCGTCGAAGTCGTTGCCAGTGAAATGATGATGCTTGGAGAACGCCGTGACATTAATACCAACGCTCCCGCTGAGCCCATAGAAGGCGAAGAAGCGGACAGCGAGTACCCTTTTTAGGAGTAAGTACGAATGGCTGAAAACAACCAAAGCGAGAATGAGCAGCAAGGTGGTTATCAGCGCCGATTTGTGGCGCGCCCCAAAATCTGTGCATTCTGCGCCGATAAAAATGTATTGATCGACTATAAAGCTGTCGATATGCTGCGCCGCTACGTTACGGACGACGGCAAAATTCGCCCACGCCGGCAAACCGGCACCTGTGCCCGCCACCAGCGCGAGCTGGCCCGCGAAATCAAACGAGCGCGCCACCTGGCCCTTCTTCCCTTCGTCGGTGAAGAATGGACCGAGTACGTCCGCTAAAATACCATTAGGGGAACAACCAGGGCATAGGCCGTCCGGCCGAATGCCCTTTTTGATTTAGGAACGAAAGGTAAGTTAATGGCTAAGACACCCCAAGTGAAGCACGTCACCCGCAAACAACAAAACCGGGTCGAACGCGAACATCGACAACGCACGATGATCACTGCAGCAACCATCGCTATTGCGGCCCTGGTTGTGCTGATCCTCGGTTACGGCGTGCTCGACCAATTGGTGCTGCAGAAAAACAAACCGGTAGCCACCGTTGACGGTACAAAAATCAGCCTGGCTGACTTTCAGGCGCGCGTCCGTTACGACCGCTACCAGTTGATTCAAAACACGCTGACTCTGCAGCAGTACGCTCAGATGTTCAGCTTCGATCAAAACTCGGCGAATTACTTCACCCAGCAAATTCAACAAAACCTGAGCATGCTTAACACTGAAGAAGTGATGGGCGATCAGGTTGTCGAAGAATTGATCAATGACGTCGTCATCGCCAAACAAGCCGAGAAAATGGGAATTACCGTAAGCGAAGAAGAGATCGATATCGCGCTGCAAGAAGCGTTCGGATACTTTGCCAACGGAACCCCCACTCCGGAACCGACATCGAGCCCCTTTGCCACCGCGACTCTCTCACCGAAGCAATTGACTTTGGTTCCACCCACTGCAACTCCGACTATGGAACCGACCGCGACAACCGGACCGACTGCCACGCCTGATGCAGCCACGGCCACGCCTGACGCAGCCACAGCCACGCCCACCGAGGACCCGAACGCAACGCCGACAGAAGAGCCAACACCTCAACCAACGGCTACACCCTACACCCTCGAGGGATATCAGAAGAGTTATGGTGATTATGCTGCCTCGCTCGAGACAGATGCCCTCTTCAGTGAAGAACAATTCCGCGAGATATTCCGGGCGCGCTTGATCTATGATAAAGTGCTGGCAGAAGTCACCAAGGATGTCGTCGCATCAACCGATTACGTTTGGGCGCGCCATATTCTGGTTGCCAGCGAAGAAGAAGCTGCCGTCATCGAAGGCAAATTAGCTGCCGGACAGGATTGGTCTGCCCTGGCTGCCGAGTTCTCCACGGACGAAAGCAACAAGAATAATGGCGGCGATCTGGGTTGGTTTAACAAGACCGCCATGGTTACCGAATTTTCGAACGCCGCTTTTGCTTTGACTGAGATTGGGGAGATCAGCAAGCCGGTCAAAACCAGCTTTGGCTGGCACATCATCCAGTTGTTGGGACGAGAAACCCGCCCGGCGACCAGCGACGAACTCGATCAAATCAAGCAGGACAAATTCACGGAATGGCTGACCGGTGTGAAGGCCGAGATGAAAATCGAGACCTTTGACAACTGGCTCGGTAAAGTTCCAACCATTCCAGCCACACCATCGTCTCTGGCGCAATAGACGATACGGGTAGCAACCCAGAATGTATAGATGATAGAGGCGGCTCGCATGAGCCGCCTCTATATCTTAATCGAGTCGTATCCCGGATGCCATGAAGTTATCAACCCCACCCTTCCCGCCCCAGTCTTGGGGCGGGTTTCTCTTAATCGAGTGTTTTTGCGCCGCCGTGGCGGCGCAAAAACACTCGAAATTCATTTACTCCCCGCTCCCCGAAAGGTTGGCCGTCAGTGAAAATCGAACCATAAACCGGAGAGCGAGGCCGGGGGTGAGGAGTAAATCATGTTCGTTACCTGGGCTGTGAAAGCTTTCAGAAAGCTAACTGAACAATCTCAAGACAGCTTCTACTTTCATATTTTTATGCTGGGCATATCCTACATTCCTGTTCGATCAGGACAGCCTCGATGCAAAGCACAATCCCTTAGCGGGCGCGCACCAGTTCCTCGGGCACTTCGTCCAGCTTGAGTGAGATCACCTGGCTGGCAGAGTCTTTGCCCATGGTTACCCCATAGATCACATCGGCTACCTGCACCGTATTACGGTTGTGGGTGATGACAATAAACTGGGTGGTCTGGCTCAGTTCTCGCAGTAATTCCGTGAAGCGGCCAACGTTGGCTTCGTCCAACATGGCATCCACTTCGTCCATAACGCAGAACGGCGTTGGCGAAACTTTCAGCAGCGAAAAAATCAACGCCACCGCGGTAAGCGAACGCTCGCCGCCGGAAAGCAACGAAAGTCCCTGCTCGCGCCGGCCGGGCAGCTTGGCTTCGATGTCGATGCCGCCCTCGGTTGGGTTGTCTTCATCCTGCAGCACCAACCGCGCTGTACCCCCGCCAAACAAACGGGTGAACAGGACGGTAAATTCCGCGGCAACGGCTTTGAAGGTCTTGCGGAATTCGGTTTTCATCAGCTCGTCCAGCTCCGTGATTACCTGGCGCAGGTCTTCATCCGCTTTGCGCAGGTCGGAAACCTGGCCGGTCAGAAAGGTAAACCGTTCCTTGACATCCAGAAATTCGCTGCGGGCTTCCGGGTTGATGGCTCCCATGCGCCGCAGTTGGTTGCGTTGGCGGTTGATGGATTCTTCCAATTCGTTCGGGATTTGCGCAACCACAGGTAGCTGCTGGACAAGGCCATCGAATGGCAGCGGCGTTGGCCCTGAAATATCTTCCTTGTATTCAAAGGCTACCAGCCCGAAATCTTCTTCGATGCGGTGGCGCAGCGAGTCAAGCGAATCGCGCAGCCGACCGGATTCAAGCTGCGCCTGGGTTGCATAGCGTTCCGCCACACCAACTGCCTGCTGAGCCGCCGCTAAATCACCCTGCAGATGCTCGTAGCGCTCTTCGATTTGCGCCAGTTGCTGCTCTTCAGGTTCGATCTGGACGCGCAGCGTTTCAATCTGTGCATTGAGTTCGGACTCTTTGAGATGCTGTTCGTGTTTTTCCTGGTCATGCAGCAGTTGTGCGGCCTGCGCCTGCTCCATACGCTGCTGGAAGGTGTGCTGTTGATTCAGGTTGGTCTGCAAGGCCTGACGGTATTCTTCCAGGCGGCGGTCAGCGTCTTTGAGGCTGCGGGCAGCCAGGGCGGTCTGGGTATTCCAGTGGACGACCTGCGCCTGGAATTCATTGACGGGAAGTTCATCCAGGCTGCGCTGAACATCGCGGATTTGCAGTTCCAACGATTCGGCTTCCCCTTCACATTTGTCCAACGCTTGCTTGTTCGCGCTGCGTTCGGCTTCGCTTTTTTTGATTTGCTCTTGAAAATTGACCAGTTGGCCCTGCTGCCAGTCGCGTTTCTGGCGCGCCTGCTCGTACTCCAGCGTTGCCTGCTGCAAGGTGCGGGCAGATTGGCGCACGGATTGATCCAGCTCGCGCAAGGCTTTTTCCTTCGCCTGCAGTGCTTCGCGCGCCTGCTCAAGTTCCTGCACAGTTCTTTTTGCTGCAACCTCTGCTTTGCTCAGACGAGCCTCTACCTCTGCCAGGGAGTCCTTCGCCTCGCGCAATTGGCGCGGGCGAGTAAGCAACGCAGAGCGGCTCACCTGCCCGGCGGTAACAGCTCCGCTGCCGCTGAATACCTCGCCCTGCAAAGTGACTACACGCACATTAATGGGTTGTGAGGCTGCCAGCCGCCGGGCGCTTTTGCGATCACGCGTCACCAGCACCTGCCCGAGCAGCAAATCCACTACGGGCTGGCTGCCATCTTTGACGTGCACCAGTTGCGAAGCCACCCCCAGGCAATCCGCATCCTTGGGAGATTTAAGCGCCGCATCCAGGCGCAGCCAATCCAGCGGATACAGGATGGCGCGGCCTTTTTCACCACTGGCCAATAATTCCAATGCCTTTTCGGGATCGGTCTTTCCGGCCAGGGCGATGCCTTCCAGCGTTTCCCCCAACACGGCTGCAATAGCCTGCTCGTATTCGGTTGGTACTTCGATCAACTGGCTCAATGAAGTATACTGTCCGGCCAATTGACCTTGCTGCGCAGCCTGCAGCACCGACTTGGAGCCCTGATTCAACCCGCTCAGGCTGCGTTCAGCCTGTTCGAGCACCTCCAACTGGGTCACCAGACGGGTCTTTTCACCGCTGACGCGCGCCAGTTCATCCTGGGCTTGTTTGCGCCGGGTTTCAGCGCCGGTTACTGAGGCCTGAAGCTCGCGCAGGTCACTTTCCAGCACCTGGCGCTCTGCTTCTGCCTTATCCTGCATGCTGCGCATTTCATCCAGCCGGGCTTTTGTGCTTTGGACGGATTTTTCAGCCGGTTCCATGGCTGCCTGGGCGGATTCCAGATTTTTACGCAGGATTTCCAGCCGGTTTTTGATCTCACTCAGGTGGGCTTTAAGCTGCACCTGCTGGGTCTCGCTGGCAAGAAGCTGCCGGCGCAGCTCGCGGATATTTTTCTCCAGCCGGCTGCGGCTGGTTTCGCGTTCCGTCAGTGCGCCGCGTACTTTTTCCAACTGCGCTTCAGAATCATCCAACTCCGTCTGCAAACGCTCATGTTCAGCTTCCATGCTGCTCAACCGATCGCGGTGCAGGTGTTCTTCTTCCTCAACGCGAGCAAGGTCGAATTGCAGCGTTGCCTGCTGATCGGCCAGGGCGCGTTGGCGTTCATCCAGCACGGCCAGAGCCCGATTAACCTGCTCACGCGAATTGTGCAGTCCCGCAGATTGGCTGTGCCAACCGTTCAAACGGCTGCGCAACTCGCCCAACTGTTCACGCAGCTCTTTGACCCGCTTTTCGACTTCCTCATATTTACGCTGGGCCTGGTCGAGCTTTTGTTCCTGCACATGCAACACATCCCGCGCGTGGGCCACATCTCCCTGCACCCGGTGCCAGTGATATCCGTACCAATCGCGCAGCAGAATTTGTAAATCGGCCTTGATCCGGTCATACTCAATCGCCCTGGCCGCCTGACGTTCAAGGCTCTTCAGCCGCGGTTCCAATTCGCCCAGGATATCCAACACTCGCTCCAAATTGCGACGGGTGGCGTCCAGGCGGTTAATGGCTTCCTCGCGGCGTGAGCGATACAGACCGATGCCGGCGGCTTCTTCAAAAAAACGACGGCGTTCCTCCGGCTTGAGCGCCAGGGCGGCATCCACCAACCCCTGACCTATGACGGTATAGGTGCGTTCGGCCAAACCGGACTGCGCCAGCAATTCGGAAATTTCTTTCAGGCGCACGCGTTGACCATTCAGCACATATTCATTTTGGCCGTCGCGGTAGGCCCGGCGGGCCAGCAAGACTTCACTGTAATCGATCGGCAGCCAGCCATCGTCATTGTCAAAGGTGATCGCCGCCGATGCCATGCTGGCGCGGGGACGCTGCTCGGAGCCGGAGAAGATCATATCCTCAGTCTTGCGCCCGCGCAACAAACTGTAAGACTGCTCTCCGAGCACCCAGCGTAGCGCGTCAGCGATATTGGATTTGCCGGAGCCGTTTGGACCGACGATGGCCGTAATATTGCCGGGAAATTCAAATATGGTTCGACTGGCGAATGTTTTGTACCCGTGTAGTTCCAGCGATTTTAAGCGAGAAAGCATGCAGTTTCCTGTCGGGTGCGGAATTTTTATTCAACCAGCCCAATTTTAAGCAGCGCCATGCGGGCGGCAGCTTTGGCGGCTGCGGACTTGCTCGGACCGGCGCCGTAACCGTAAACCGTTCCGGCAATGATGACTTCCAATTCAAAAGTTTTCGAATGGTCGGGGCCGTGAGCGTTGCGCGTAATGTACTGCGGCGCCTGGAATCCCTGCGACTGCGCCCACTCTTGCAGCCGGCTCTTGGGATCTTCGTTCTTGTGGTTGAGCAGGATATCTTCAGCGGCTTCTTGAAGCAGTGGATGCATAAAGGCATTCACCGCGTCGATGCCGGAATCCAGATAAATGGAACCAACCAGCGCCTCGAAGGTATCGCAAAGCAGCGCTGACCGTTGGCGGCCGCCAGCCTGGACTTCGCCGCGGCCAAGCCGCATGGCATTCCCCAGCATGATTTTTCGGGCGAAATCCGCCAATTGTTCGGTATGTACCAAAGCAGAGCGCATGCGGGTCAGATCGCCTTCAGCCATCTCCGGATATTGATGATACAACCACAATCCGACAATGAAGTCGAGGACGGCATCCCCCAGATACTCCAGACGCTCGTTATCTTCCAACGCCTCGGTGTGCTCGTTGAGGAAGGAGCGGTGGGTCAAAGCCCGGCTGAGCAGCAGCAGGTCCTTAAAATTTAAATGGAGTCGCTGTGCCAATTCGGCCGGCGACTCTTGCGCGTGCAGTGCAGCAAGATTATCCATCGAGTCCTCCTGGGAACTCGGGAAGCGGAAGCCACCTCAACCATCCGGCTCAAGTAGCTCGCGCTCCACCAGTTCTGACGTATGCCCCTCCAATGGAGGGCTTCAGCTCGCAGGAATGTATTTTAACCCATTTCCGCTCAAAACGGCAACCGCCGGTTGCGGTAAGTTGCGGTGCAATTCACCATAAGCGGCCCAAACCAGGGCGGAGGTCGGTTCAACATAGTATCCGCGCTGGGCCAACTGCCGGTAGGCTGATTGAATTTCAGCCTCTCCGATGGAAATGAATGTCCCTTTGCCCGGCGTGATGTGCTCGATCAACGCCCGGGCGCGCACCGGCGTGCGAACCCGCACCCCCTCCGCCAGGGTCGGCAATTCTGGCGCAGATTGCATGGCAGCCAGTCCGTGTTCAAAAGCGCGTACGACCGGATCACAGGCAGCAGCCTGCACCCCGACGTAATAGGGCTCGGCGCTGCTCAATCCTGCGTGTACCAATGACTGAAAACCGCGCACAATCCCGAGCAGCAAGCCGCCGTGTCCCACCGGGGCAATCAGCGCGGCTGGAACAGTGCGTCCCATTTGCTGCCAAATCTCATAGGCAATGGTGGCAATACCCGCCAGCCCAAACGGTAAATAAGCGTGGCTGGCATACGGCACCCCCTGCTCGACCTGGCTCAGCACCGCCCTGGCCGCTTCAGAACGCGGCCCGGGGATGCGCACAAGCTCCGCGCCGTAGGCCTCGATTTGCTGTCGTTTGGGCCCGGAAGCCGATTCGGGGACGTACACCCGGCCAGGCAGCCGGGCCTGGGCGGCGTAAGCCGCGAAAGAAGCGCCGGCATTCCCGGACGAGTCCTCGACCGCCTGCTTAACGCCGCGCGCCAGCAGTTGACTGGCAAGTACGGCACTGCCACGGTCCTTGTATGAACCGGTAGGGTTCAGCGATTCGAACTTCAGCCCAAGTTTTTCACCGGCAACATCTTCCCACAGCAGCGGCGTGTTACCTTCGCCCAGGGTGACAACCGGCGCGTCAGCCGGCAGGGCAAAGGCGTGACGGTACTGCCAGTATCCCGGCAAAGCTGGTTCGAGCTTGTCAAGCGAAAATTGGAAGGGAGCGTCGTAATCAAAAATGCCGCCGCACGTGGGGCAGCGGAACGGCACACCCTGAGATGGATAGAGCGAACCACAGTCAACGCAGCGAATATCGGGCATGAGTTCGTTAATCTCCCTTATGTGGATGGTAATCGCCCTCGATCCACACTTCACCGCTGGAAAGGATTTCTTTCTTCCAAATCGGGACGATTTCCTTAAGGCGGTCGATACCGAAGCGGGCAGCCTCGAATACGCCGGTATCGCGATGCGCAGCCGTGCAGGCAATCAGGATCGTGGGCGTGCGCGGGGTCAGGTAACCAATGCGCTGGACAATGGCGATGCCCTGCACGGTTGGCCAGCGCTCTCGAATCTCGTCCGCCACCTGGGCCATTTTGGCTTCAGCCATGGGCACATACGCCTCATACTCCAGCGCGACGGTCTCATGCGCTTCACCGCGTGAGGTGATGCCGCGCACCATGCCGGTAAAAACCGCCGCTGCACCGGTGGAGGTCAGGGTGATGCGATCGAGTAGATCATCCAGGTCGAGCACATCGTGCGTGACCTGAAAGATGGTCGGTTGGTCGCTGCCGCCGCTTACCGGCGGGAAAATCGCTACCTCAGCATCTTCAGGAATGACGTCCTCATCAAAGGCAAAATCCCGATTGATAGCCACCAGCACGGTGGGCAATGCCAGCGCCAGACTCGGGATCTCGCGCAGGAGCTGTTTTTTGAGCTGCTGGACGGTAGCGCCAGCCGGAAGAACCATCACCGTGCGGTCAACCCCGGCGATTTCTTTCAGGTGGGCAAAAAATAAAAGGGTAATGGTGGGCATCCAGGTTCCAATCTAACCGTTATTCGTTGATTACATCGCCGCTCTGGCCGCCGCGCTTTTCGACCAGCCGGATATTGGTGATGCGGGCAGTTTTTTCAACGGCTTTTACCATGTCATAGACCGTCAGGGCAGCCACGGCCACGGCGGTCAGCGCTTCCATTTCGATGCCGGTCTTGCCGGTGGTTTTAAGGCGCGAAGTGATGATCACCCCGGGCAGGATGTCATCCAACTCCAGTTCGACGGCCACCTGGTGAATGGGTATCGGGTGGCACAGCGGGATCAATTCGGAAGTTCTTTTGGCCCCCATAATACCCGCCAGTTGCGCGACGGTTAAAACATCGCCTTTTTTCATCAAACCGGCTTTGATCAGTTCCAGGGTTTCCGGTTTTAAGATCACTTCGCCGCGGGCAACGGCGGTGCGCTCGGTATCGGGCTTGGCGCCAACATCCACCATGCGCGCTTTTCCGCTTTCATCGATATGAGATAGCTGAGGTTTTGCCATAAGTAAATTATACCGTCAGGCGCGTAAATGCGCCTAAAACCGGTCATTTTGCCGGGGTAATCATTCCAATGCTATAATAGCGGGCGTGAGTTTCCAAGTCGCCGGACACCAAACGGAGGGATACCAGGTTGCCACAGCGGTCTATGAAGGACCGCTCGATTTGCTGTTGGAGTTGATCGAACGCGCCGAGCTGGATATAACCCGGCTGGCGCTGGCGCAGGTCACGGACCAGTACCTGGAGTATTTGCGCGTCCTGCAGGATCACAGTGCTGCCGAAGTCTCTGCGTTTTTGGTGATTGCGGCCCGCCTGCTGCAGATCAAATCCGCCGCGCTGCTGCCGCGCCCGCCCATTGACCACCTCGGTTCCGATGAAGAAGACCCGGCAGAAGCCTTAGCCCGGCAGTTAATCCTTTACAAGCGCTTCAAGGAACTGGCCGGGTATCTGAACCAACGTGAAGCAGCCGGGTTGCAAACCCACCTGCGGCTGGCTCCCCCGCCGGTAACGGCCACCCAGGTCAAACTAGACTTGAGCGGCATTACCCTGGCTGATTTCATGGACGCTGCCCGCAGCGTTTTCTTCAATAAAGCCGCGCTGACTTCACTGGATAAAGTGGTCGCCATGCCGCGCGTCACCATTCGCGAGAAAATTCAGTCCATTCTGTCACACTTGCGCAACCTAAAAACCAGTACCTTCCGCTCGATCCTGGGGAAAAGTATGCCGCGGGTTGAGATTATTGTCACATTTTTAGCCATGCTCGAGCTGGTGAAACGCCATATCGTGTCAGCCGAACAAACAACTTTGTTCGGTGATATCGATTTGACGCCGCTCACAGACATGAACGGGGTTGAAGAGCTTCCCTTTGAGTTCGACGAAGAACACTCGCTCGAGGACGAGGAATAATCGGGGTTTTACTCGCCCGCTTCCACCTCATCCACCTTTTCCACCATGTCAACCGGTAACCGGCCGCTCAACCAGGCGATCATCATATTAATGTCGTATTCGTGTTCGCCGTCAGCAGGGTACTGAGCAGCATAAGCATCGTCCAAAACTTCGAAAGTCTCGGCTTGCGGCCAGCGAGTCAGAAAGCCGGGCAATTTACTGCGGTCAGCGTCCAGCGGCAGCAGTTCCCATTTGCGGGCTTTGAGCAGGTCATAAACCTTCTGCGCCAATTCCGGATGCAGCTCATACCAGGCGCCCATGATCTGGCCGGAAAATTCGGCTGATTTTTCGAATGCCGAGACCGCTGCCCGGGCTTTCACCGGCGCGGGCGCCAGCGCGCTGTTGCGGAACCCGGAGACGGTGACCAGTTTTTTCACCAGCCGGCTGATGGCGCTCCGGCGGCCTTCCGGCAGGTTGTTGAGTTCGGAAAAGGCCTGTTGAAGAATTTTCAGGCGGTATTCGGGCAATAAAAATTCGTTGACTGCATTAAAGGGGATAAATTGCGCGCGTTTTTCACTCATGGGCGCGATTATATCCCAGTTCAGTATATTTGCTCACCCTTCCGGGATGATGATCCAGCAGATAAGGTAGATGAGGATCCCCGGGATGCCGCCTGGCAGCAGCATTAATAAGAATCCCAGGCGAAACCAGGCCGGGCTGATGCCAAAAAAGTCACCTAGTCCCCCGCATACCCCGGCCACCACCCGATTAAACCGCGAACGGCGTAAAATATGAGTGCTCATTGAGTTTTTCCTTTCACATTCATTTACGTCAGAACCCGCCTGGAGTTGCAAAGCTGGCGCGGATTAACCTTGCCTAATTACAGGCATCCTCGTAGAATTTCAGCATGGCAGAAGACGTCACACCCATCCGGCAGCAGTATCTTGAAATCAAGCGCCAGTACCCTGACACCATTGTTTTCTTCCGCCTGGGGGATTTTTATGAAACCTTCGACGAGGATGCGGAGACAACCTCGCGCGAACTGGATATTGTGCTCACCTCGCGCAACGTTGCCAAGGGCATGCGCATTCCGATGGCGGGCATCCCTTACCATGCGGTCGAAAATTACCTGGCCCGCCTGATCGACAAAGGATACCACGTTGCCATCTGCGAGCAGGTTGGCGCACAGCCTGAACGCGGCTTATTTGCCCGTGAGGTGGTGCGGGTGGTTACACCCGGTACGGTGATCGAACCGGCGCTGCTCAAGGGAGACCACAACAATTACCTGGCAGCCGTGGTGATAGATGAAGCTCGCGCCGGGGTGGCTTACGCCGACATCACCACCGGCGAGTTCTACACCACCGAATTGGAAAGCAGCGACATTCTGACCGCGGTGCGCTCAGAACTGATGCGCCTGCAGCCGGCTGAAATCCTTCACCCGGACACGTTGGAACTGGCGAACGGCTGGGCGGGTCATCTGACCAAACTGCCCGCCTGGCGCTTCGAACCGGGCCGCAGCCAGGAAATGCTGCTGCATCACTTTTCCGCCGGGTCGCTGGACGGGTTTGGGCTGCGCGGCAAGCCGCTGGCGGTGCGGGCTGCCGGCGCAATTCTGCACTACCTGCAGGAAAACCAGAAAGACGCGCTCAAGCTGTTGACCAGTCTGGCAACATATACCCTGGACGACTTTATGGTGCTGGATGCCTCCACACGGCGCAACCTCGAACTGACCGAGACCATTCGCAGCGGTGAAAGTGAGGGGTCGTTATTGAGCGTGCTCGACCATACCGTCACGCCAATGGGCAAGCGCCTGATGCGCCAGTGGGTCAGCAAACCGCTGCTCAATCTGGAAGCGATCAATGCCCGGCAGGAATGCGTCCGTCAATTGCTCGAAAACGGGTTGCAGCGCGCAGAACTGCGCAGCCAATTAAAGCCGCTGGCGGATCTGGAACGCATCACGGCACGCGTCATTCAGGGCAGCGCTGGGCCGCGGGAACTGGTGGCTCTGAGAGCCACGCTCAAAGCCCTGCCGGGTATCAAGCAATCATTAGCCAGTCTATCCGGAGCGCTGGGGGAGATTGCCAGCCAGGTCAACCCGTGCGAACCTGAGCTGACCCTGCTGGAAAGCGCCATCAGCGACGACCCGCCGGCCACGCTGCAGAATGTGGGTATCATCCGGCCGGGCTTTTCGTCCGAGCTGGATCAGGTAACTTCCTCCTCGGAACATGCCCGGGAATGGATTGCCAAATTGGAAGATGCCGAACGCGAGCGCACGGGCATCAAGACCCTGCGCGTGGGTTACAACAAAGTCTTTGGTTATTACATCGAAATTTCGCGCGGCGCAGCCAGCCAGGCCCCGGCTGATTACATCCGCAAGCAAACCCTGGTGAACGCCGAGCGTTTTATAACACCCGAGATGAAAGAGTATGAGACGCTGGTGCTCAACGCCGAAGAGCGCATTCGTGAAATCGAGGTGCGGCTGTTCAAGGATGTTTGCCGGCAACTGGCTTCATCCAGCCGGCGGCTGACGGGCACCGCGCAGGCATTGGCAGAGCTGGACACCTATGCTTCGCTGGCAGAGACGGCGGCTAACGGCGGGTATATCCGCCCTGAGGTGACCGATTCGACCGTACTGGACATTCGCGACGGACGCCACCCGGTGGTCGAGCGCGGACTGCACGGTGAACGCTTTGTGCCCAACGACGCGCTGTTCGAGGATGGCGAGGTTGTGCGCATCATCACCGGGCCCAATATGAGCGGTAAATCCACTTTCCTGCGCCAGGCGGCTTTGATCGTATTGATGGCCCAAATTGGCAGCTATGTTCCCGCCAGTTCAGCAACCATCGGGTTGGTGGACCGGATTTTCACTCGCATCGGCGCGCAGGACGAAATCCACGCCGGTCAATCGACCTTTATGGTCGAAATGATCGAGACCTCCAACATCCTGCATCACGCCACCCCGCGCAGTTTGCTCATTCTGGATGAGATCGGGCGCGGCACCAGCACCTATGACGGGCTTTCGATTGCCTGGGCGGTGGTGGAATACATTCATAACCATCCCCGGCTGCGGGCGCGCACGCTGTTTGCCACCCACTTCCACGAATTGACTCAGTTGAGCGAACTGCTGCCCGGCGTGCGTAATTATAACGTCGCCGTTTCCGAATCCGAGGGTAAGGTGGTTTTCCTGCACAAGATCGTCGCGGGCGGCGCTGACCGCTCGTACGGCATCCATGTCGGGCAATTGGCGGGCTTGCCGCAGCCGGTGGTGCAGCGCGCCAGCGAGATTTTACGCCAGTTGGAAGCATCGTCCGGTAAGGCGGTCAAGATCGACCCCAACCTGCCGGAGCAGTTGGTGCTCTTCCCGGAGACGAATCCAATCCTGGAAGAGTTGAACGAACTGGACATCAATGCCCTGTCCCCCATCGAGGCGCTCAATCGATTGTACGAATGGCAACGGAAATATACGCGGCGCGGATGATCAGTAACGCTCGCTTTCCTCTTCCATAAACGGGAATGCCATTTGACTGAAGCGCAGCCGTTCGATGTGCGCTGCGAAAACCGTATCCGCCCGCAGGCCGCTGCGCCAGGATTTAGTCTTTGCGAATAAGGCTTGCGCTTCTGCGATCAGGTCGGCGCCGGCAGCCATTTTCGTCCACCAGACTGCCTGCGCGGCGTAAGTGACCACATTGCGCGGTTCGATGCGGTCAAAATCATCGAAAAACCAGCCGCAAGAGGTGAACATGCGCTGCTTGTTCAACTGCGCCCGCAGCAAATAGTCAATCCGCACCAGCGTTTCTTCATCCTGTACTTCTGAACAGGCCGACTGAATCAACTCTTTAAGCGGTATCTTTCCATGCAGGACGTTAATGAACGAATAGAGCAACTGCCACGGGTCCAGGCAATATGGCTGCAACGTTTGCAGATAGATATCGTCGAGCCGCGCGCCAAGCTGATCCATGGCCTGGCGCAAGGTGGATTTCCAATCGCCGCTGGGAGCGCAGGGGCAAGCTTCTTTCCAGCGCGCAATGCCGTGGTGACAGGACCAGGAAGTATTGGAGCGAATTTTTATGGATTTCTCCGGTGGATGCTCTTTCAACCATAGGCCAGGATAGGTATATTCGGCCACGTCCATGTTATGAGGTGAATGGTAAAGATAGGACAGGAATTTATCGCGGAACTGCTGGTGATGGCCGTACAACTCCCCATCGGAGGCAATTGTGACCAGTTCCCTGGCGTCCGGATGCCTACCGTTGAACTGGAAACGCGGTTGCAGCACATCCCGAAGGAAATGGTCTGCGTTGGAAGTTGCCGAAGGGTCAAAACTAACGCGCATGCTCAATTCTGCGTCATAGAAAAAGACCGCAATCCGCTTTCTGCCGGGTAAGTCCACCCAGTAAGGTATATTCACATCCACCGCATCTGCGTCTGCCTGCCAGGGCGCCAGAATGGTGAATTCGATGCCGGCTTCGGCAGCCACCAGCAGCGTCTCTTCGTCCACTGCTGCCTCTGGCAACCACATTCCACCCGGCCTGTGTCCAAAGCGGTGCTCAAAATCGGCAATTCCCCACAAGATCTGGGTCTTTTTGTCATGCAGCGCCGCCAACGGCAGGATGGTGTGATGGTATGGCTGCGCCATCCCATTGCCGACCCCGGTGCGTTGAAAGTTCTTCCTTTCCTGGGTGATAATCTTGGAAACCGTGATCGGATCATGCGAGAGCATCCAATTGAACAGGGTCGGTCCAATATCGAAACTGAGCCATTCAAAGTTCCCCTGATCGGCATTGGGGCGGTAACATTGATCATGCACCCGTTCGTTCCAGTCGTGGTACGGAAAAGCGCCGTCCTCGCGTGGTATCAAGCCGGTATTCGGGTCCTCGCGGACCGGTTGGTAGAAATGTCCATGAATGGTTACAGCGCGTTTACCCATAAGTTAGTTCGGCCCCTGTTTCAGGGCGCGTTGTCCTTTGCGATATACCAGATAATTGATTTGAGAATGAAATCGAGCCGGTAAAATGCCAAACAGGCGCGGCAGCGTATCCAGGTTGGTGGTGCGGTCGGCCGCCAAATAATCCAGCATAAAAACAGAGATAGGCGAGCGGGTGAATTGCTCGAGCATCAAGCTGCCCATGCGCAGGTAGGGCGGAGAAAACGGGGTAAGCATCCGCCGCACTTTAATTTTGTCCATGATAATCTCAACCACCTGGCGGAAGGTCATCGCTTCACCGCCGCCGATGGAAATCACCCGGTTGACCATCGCGGGCGTTTCCAGGGCAATCAACATACTGGCAACCAAATCTTCCACCCACAGCGGCTGCACCAGTCCTGAACCATCCCCTGGCAGCAAGAAAGGTCCGGGCCAGGAGCGCAGTAACCGCGCAATACCGGTGGTGAACTGGTCGCCGGGGCCAAAAACCACGCTCGAACGAAAAATGGTGTATGGCACTCCGGATTGGATAATGGCATGCTCGGCCAATCCCTTGGCTTTTAGCACCGGGTAAGCTGAATTTTGGTCAGCTCCGAGATGGCTGATGTACAGGATGCGCTGCACCCCGGCTTGGGCAGCCGCATGGACCAAAACCTGCGTACCCTGGATGTCCACTTCCTGCAGCCGGGCGCGTGAGCTGTGGCGCTCATTTCCAGCCAGGTGAAAGATCGTATCCACGCCGCGTAATGCTGCGCGTAAACTACGCTCATCGAGCATGCTGGAAACGGCTGCCTCCACTGGTATCCCCCGCGGCAATTTGGGAGACGATTTGGACGGTCTGAGTAGTGTGCGAACTTCCTGGCCGCTGGAAAGCAGGTGACGCACCAACGTCCGGCCAATAAAGCCCGTTCCTCCGGTAACTAATATCATAACCGGATGAATTATAGCAGGATTTGCATGAATGCTTGCGGTTAACCTTCTTTAGGGTTTGGGGAAGGCGACTAAATCGGTCCCGGAAAATTGCGTTCGAGATCCTTCATGCCCCCTGAGCAGGTTCAAAAAGCAGGTTTTGCCAGACCACGGGGCATTCACTCGCAGAGTGCCCTGTGGGCAGGATGACAAGCTCAACTGGCTCACTCACAGAGTGCCCTGCGGGCAGCCGACGGGGTTCGCGCCTCGACCAGGTGGAAGGGCGGCCACTGGCTTCGACAAGCTCACTCACAGAGTGCCCTGTGGGCAGCCAGCGGGTTCGCGCTCCAAGCAGGTGGAAGGGCAGCCAACGGGCTTTGACAGGCTCAAATGGCGGGTTTTGCTAAACCATGGGGCATTCACTCGCAGAGTGCCCTGTGGGCAGGATGACAAGATTGTTTGTCATCATAACCGGCTGCCCCGATTGTAAGTTTGGCTTTGGTTAGTGGCATGTTTCTTGTAACATTACCGGCACACACTAGTCGCCAATAATTTTTCAGGGATTGAACAAAATGACCAACCAGGAAAATCGCAATTCAAGTTCACAACCTCTTACTCGATCCGGCCGCCTTGGTTTTCATTATTTTCCCGATACACTGCATTATACCGAACGAGATCTGCAACTGTGGCTGCCCATCCTGGTCGAACTGGGCGCCAACTGGTTGGTCATCCGTTCCGATACCGGACGGGCGATCCCTGAAAGTTTCATCACCACCTTGAAACAAGCTGGAATCAACCCATTTATCCAGTTTAATCTGCCGCTTGGCAAGCCGCCCGCCATGGAAGAAATCAGTCCATTGATCGAGTCCTACATCCATTGGGGCGCTATGCACATCCAGTTCTATGACCGGCCGAATCTGCGTTCGTCCTGGCCGGCCGGCGGCTGGGCGCAGCAAGATTTGGTGGAACGCTTCCTCGATCGTTTTCTGCCGCTGGCTGACCTGGTCGCACGGGCCAACGCCGTGCCGGTGATGCCTGCTTTTGAACCCGGCGGCGATTTTTGGGATACCGCCTTCCTGCGCAACGCGCTTCAATCCATCGAACGCCGCGGCATGAGCAGCGTCCTCAGCAAACTTGCCCTGGGCGCCTACGCCTGGACCTTCCGCCGCTCGATCGATTGGGGGGCTGGCGGCCCGGAATACTGGCCGGATACCCGGCCGTATTTTACCCCCTCCTCGTCGCAGGATCAGCGCGGTTTTCGGATTTACCAGTGGTATCAGGCAGTTGCTGCCGCCGTTTTACAGCGTCCTTGCCCGGTTTTTCTGCTGCAGGCCGGGCTGCCTGCCCACCCCGATCGCATCAAACCCGACGAGTTGGCCGCCGGCGAACACGCTGCGGTGATCAAAGAACTGTACACCTGGGTCACCGGCAAAGAACTGGCCGTCGAAAAGGGCGTCGAAACACTGCCTCCGCCGCAGTTGGATATGCCCGAAGAGGTGGAAGCCTGCAATTTCTGGCTGCTTTCAGCGGACAAGAATAGTCCATACCGCGAACAGGCCTGGTTCCATGAAGGCAATCCCCGATTGCCGCATACCCAATCCATTGCAAAAAACATTACTCCCCCGGCCGCGGATGCTTTTGTCAACCCGACCATCTCTAACGACACAGTCTTCAAACGCATTCAACATCCGATTTCGCATTACATTCTGCTTGCAAACTGCCAGCACGGTAGCTGGGAAACCCAGCTCGCACGGTTGCTGCCTTTTATTAACCAGAACCACCCTACCATCGGCTTTTCCATCGAGGAAGCCGCACTGGCAGGCAAGGTTACCATCGTCGGCAAATCGCCCTATATCACCGCTGACAGCCTGGCTCGTCTCACCCGTACCGGCTGCCAGGTCGAGCAAATTGGCGATGATGGCACAAATCTTGCAATGTAGTCTCCAGAGAGGTGATCCATGAATATGACCATCAACGGTGCATCACAGTCAAACACCCCCGCCATCGCCGGTAAACCGGTTCTGAAAGTGATCGGTCTGGGCGGCGGCGGCATGAACGCCGTCAATCGCATGATCGAACTTGGCCTGACCGGCGTCGATTTTATTGCTGCCAACACCGACGCCCAGACGCTCAAGACCAGCCTGGCGCCCACAAAAATTCAGTTGGGCAGCAAACTTACCCGCGGTTTAGGCGCTGGCGGCAATCCAAGCGTAGGTGAGGCAGCCGCCGAAGAGAGTTACCGCGAATTAAATCAGGCGCTGGAAGGCGCCGACATGGTTTTCCTTACTGCCGGGATGGGCGGCGGTACCGGTACAGGCGCCATCTCCATTGCCGCCCGGGTTGCGCGCTCGCTCGGGGCAGTCACCGTCGCTGTGGTCACCACTCCATTCATGTTCGAAATCGGCAAACGCCAGGTCAACGCCCGCGAGGGTTTAGCCAGGCTGCGCCCCTACACAGACACCCTGATCACTATCCCGAACGACCGTTTGCTCAAGGTCGCGCCGCGCGACCTGCCGTTGGAAATGGCTTTCCGTCTGGCGGATGATGTACTGCGCCAGGGAATCCAGGGCATTTCGGAATTAATCACTGAAACCGGCCTGATCAATGTGGATTTCTCGCATATTCGCAACATCATGCAATCGGGCGGCGGTTCACTGCTCTCCATCGGCATTGGCCAGGGCGAACGAAAAGCTCAAAAAGCTATCGAACACGCACTGAACCACCCGCTGCTTGAGTCGATCAACCTGGCGCATGCCAGCGGCATCCTGGTCAACTTTACGGCCGGCTCAGATTTGACCTTTACCGAAGTGGTTGAAGCCCTGAATGACCTGCAGGAAAAAACCAACAATAAAGCCGAGATCATCCCGGGCGTTATTACCGACCCGCGCATGGGCGACCGCGTTCAGGTCATTATGATCCTAACAGGCCTGGGGGCGACGCCGGTCGAGGTATCGTCTTTCCAGCGGCGGGTTGCCAACCCGATTCCCGAAACCAACAGCCAACCGCTGCCGGTCGAGGCATTTCAGACCGAATCCCAAGTAATGGAAGTGGCGTCCATGCGCAATGACCTGGACATTCCCGCTTTCTTACGCCGCCGCGTTCGCTAAATGCAGGAGCAAAGCATGGATGCAAAGACCATTTCGGCCGTATGCAAACAGGTTTACGCCAAATTTCCCGAAGTCAACGGCGTGAAACCAAAAGTCAAGGCACAGACAGAAGAGACTTTTCTGATGATTTTTGAAAGCACTGGCACAACTGCCAGCGGAGCTTCGATCCGCCGCACCGTCCGGGCTATCGTCAACGCCAGCGGCAAAATTACCAAACTCACCACTTCACGCTAATAAAGAGGATTCCAATGAACGCTTCCTTCTACCGCAAAATGGAAATTGCTGTCTGGGATTTAGTCATCGAATACTTATCGAATTCGACCACAGTCCGAAATATCGTCAAGGAATGGCTGCTGCTCAAACAATCCCAGAAATTGGGGCTGTACGCTGCGACAATCGCAATGGGCGGCGCCTTTGGCTTCTTCCTGGGTTTCGCTATTCCGCAATTCCTGGTCTACATTCAGTAATCGAAGATCATGGCCAAAATCCTGCGGTGGGCCCTGATCTGCGCTTTGTTGATCGGTTTCTTGCCGGTAAGGCAAGCACAGGCTGCACGCGGCATTCCAGGGTCTGCGGAATTTGGTTACGGCGCCTGGCTGCATCCGAACGGCGCCTACTTTGACCAGGGACTGGCGCTGCTGCAAGACCTTTCATTGGATTGGGTAGCCATCGAAGTGGATTGGGCGTCCATGGCAGCCAGCCCGGAAGCCACCGTCGATTTTACCAAATTGGACCGCGCTGTTGCCACTGCCACACGCAGCGGCGCTGCAGTATTATTCAGTCTGACTAACCCACCCGACTGGGCGATGACTTCCGCAGGACCGGATCATGCCGCGACTGCGAAATTTGTTTTAACACTGAGCAAGCTGTATGGCGAGCAATTATGCGCCATTGAATTGCTGCCTGGCGCTAACACTACTGCTGCCTGGCGCGCCCAGCCTGACCCTGCGGCCTACGCAAGCCTGTTCACGGATATTCGAGCGCAACTGGATGCTATAGGCAATCCCAAGCACCTCGTCGCTGGCGGTCTGCGTCCGTTAGCTGCCGGAACACCGGCTGGTGATTGGAATGACCTGGACTTCCTGCAGGGGTTGTATACCGCCGGGGCGAAGGATTGGATGCCCATCCTGAGCATTCAGTTCCCCCAGGTGACCGGAAACCCGCTGCAAACGACAGCCGAAACCGGTACTCCCTTGCGCCATTATGAAATGGTTCGGCAGGTCATGCTGGATAATGGCCATATAAATGGCTTGCTTTGGATGACACTTTTCAACGCGCCTGATGGTACAATAAGTGCATCCGATTCGCAGTTTGCAGACCGGCAGCACCAGACTGAGTGGTTGCAACAGGCATTGATTCAAGTACGTTCCCAGTTATATATGGGTGTGGTTTTCGCCCACAATTTGAATCCTGCTCAAAACAGCCCATCTGTGTACAGCCCGGATGCACTGGTTCTCGACCGGACTACTGTCCATCCTTTTTATTCGGTCTTTAAAGCGATTATTCGCCAGACAAACCCTGATACAGGCGTAATCCGACCTGGTAGATCCAAAGGCACCAACCTCTTAAAGTGTAAATACAAAACCTGACATGCGGAAAATCGTCATCTTCCTGACCATCCTTGTTTTTCTAGCTTGCCTGGGATTTGGGTTATACACATCCTACAAGCCAGAACAAAACAAGAAGCAGGTTGAAGGCGGGTTTTCACCGGTAATCACCCCGGTTTCTCAGTTTCAAAACAACTACCTGATTATTCATGTAGATGATCTGCAAGCCGATGACCCCCAACTGATCAGTGTCTGGGGGTTGATTGCGTATTTCCCCGAGCCCAAGCTCATCTTCCAGGCGTTGTACCCCATGGAAACGCCAACCAATGCCGAGGTGCTTAAGCGCTACAAGCTTTCCAATCAAAATGTCCCTGACCCTGCCTGGCTGCGCGCCCTGGCGGACTTCAACCAGATCACCTGGGATAATTACTTCCTGGTGGATAACCAGGCGTTGATACAACTGGGAAACTTTGTTTATGGCGGCGGTATCGACTTAAACAGACCGGACGATCCAATCGGCGCTGAGCAGCCTTACATGCAGACCATGTGCGACGCATTTGCGGCGCAGGGAAGAAATTTCCTGCTTACTTACACCTGGAAAGATATCATCCCGGATCATTTGCGCTCGAACGTGAGTCTCGATTTTGGCCTGGTCAATACTGACAGGCTGTTATCACCGGGGCTGCCGGTTCGCTGCGAAATTTTTGGAAATTGATTTTGGGGTGCTACTACCTGGTAGATCTTACCAGCCTGCAATACTTAGCATCTCTGGATATTGTGTCCAGTTTAATGGGAACACTACAGATCATTCCCTGTGCCCTTTGTCGAAGAATGATTTTTTAAAAAACGTTCTTCCACACTCGTCCAATTTTGAAAATTCACCATGCATGGACAAGCTAAAGCTTATCCTACACGTTGTGGAGTTTCTGCCTCAACCAAAATGCCGTGATATAATGCACCCGTTTAATTCAAAAATGGCTCTACCAACAAAGAATGGAGAACTTGTGAACGATATTAAAGACCCCACCGTTGTTGCCGATGACGTCGTCGTGACAATGGAATACACCCTGACGGTCAATGGCGAAGTAATCGACTCATCGGAAGGTACTGACCCCTTAGAGTTTCTGCAAGGCTACCAGAATATCGTCCCGGGGTTGGAACGCGAACTTTACGGCATGAAGGTCGGACAGAGCAAGAAGGTTACGGTATCCCCGGCTGATGGCTACGGCGAGGTGGATACGGATGCCTTCCTTGAAATTTCACGCAGTGAATTCCCCGATGACATTCCGCTGGAGTTAGGGGTAGAGCTTGACCTGCGCGATGAAGACGGTGAAATCATGTCTGCTACAATATCAAAAGTCGAGGGTGATATGGTGCAGTTGGATCTGAATCACCCGCTGGCCGGCGAAACCCTGGATTTTGAGGTCAAGGTGGTCGGGCTTCGGTTACCCACTGAAGAAGAGTTGGAACACGGGCATGTCCACGGACACGATCACGATGATTACGATGAGGACTTCGACGAAGAATTTATCGATGCCGTCGATAGCGAAGACGAGGAATAATTCCTCCCTTGAGGATAAAATAAATAGACCTCGGAAAACCGGGGTCTATTTTTGTACTTGTCACCTGACAGTTTATCATCCAACCCGCACTCACAGAGCACCCTTCGGGTGGGGCACGCTTTGAGCGAGGACAACTTTGTCACCCTGAGCAAAGCGAAGGGTCTCCTGACTGGCTGCGAGATGCTTCACTTCGTTCAGCATGACACAATTTTGTCACCCTGCCCACAGGGCACTCTGTGAGTGAACGCAGTGAAGGGTCTCCCGACTGGCAGCGAGATGCTTCACTTCGTTCAGCATGACACAATTTTGTCACCCTGCCCGCACTCACAGAGCACCCTTCGGGTGGGGCACGCTGTGAGCGAGGACAACTTTGTCACCCTGAGCAAAGCGAAGGGTCTCCTGACTGGCTGCGAGATGCTTCACTTCGTTCAGCATGACACAATTTTGTCACCCTGCCCGCACTCACAGAGCACCCTTCGGGTGGGGCACTCTGTGAGTGAACGCAGTGAAGGGTCTCCTGGTCAGCCGCCGTGGCTTCGACAGGCTCAGCCAGCGGGCGCAGGAATCCCATAACGGCGCATGGCGGTATGTAAAATGGACAACACCAGTTCCGTATGCCCTACCCCATCCGCTGCCGCCTCGATAACAATATCAGAAATGCCAGGCGATAGCCCCGGCAGCGGATTGATTTCCAGGATATAAGGCTTGTTGTTGTCATGCGAATCCAGGCGAAAATCGACCCGCGAGACATCCAAGCCGCCGGTCACGCGAAAAGCGGCAGCCGCCAGCCAGTTAAGCTCGTCCAGCATGTCCGGTTCCAGCGGCGCCGGGCATAGATAGGTCAGATCGGCTGCCAGTTGAACTTTCAGGCGGTTGGAATAAACGGTATCCGTTTCTTCATAGGGCTGCAAATCGACCTCCAGTGCGGGAAAGAAGCGCAGCCCTGCTTGAATGCGGGGGGAATCGAGATTTTCAGGCAGACGCCGGCTGGCAGGTCCGATGAGATTACCCACCATGCCAACCGTCACCTCGCGGCCTTCGATATAACTTTCCACCAGCACCGTCTGATGGTATTTTTTCAACATTACATCCACCTGGTCGCGCAATTCTTCCTCATTGTGCACAATGGACTTTTTGCTTACACCCATCCCGGTACCTTCGCGGCTGGGTTTAACAAACAGCGGAAATTTCATCTTCGGGTCGAGCGGCTCATCTGCGCGTTCGAAAGACTGAAAGTCAGGTGTGGGTAAATCATGGTAAGTCAGCACTCGTTTGGTCATCGGTTTATCGAGCGCCAACGCCAGGGTAAGCACCTTTGAGCCGGTATATGGAATACGCATCATTTCCAACAAAGCAGGCACCTGGGCTTCGCGGGCATCACCAAAGTGGCTCTCGCAGATATTGAAGCAGATATCAGGTTTGAAACGGGCCAAATGGTCGACCAGAGCCAAATCGCCTTCAAAAAACTCTGCTTCGTAACTGCCGGATTTAATGGCGTTAACCAGTGCAATGATCGTCGATTCGGAATCGAGGTCATCCCATTGATCATCGGGCATGCCTTGCCAGTGAGGTGCATTTTTCTTAAGGTTAGCCAGCACGGCTACGCGCAGTTTTTCGGCCATCCGAGACCCTCGTCTGTGGAATGATGGGCGATTTTTCCTCCGCCCCCTGCAAAATCGCTATGGTCATAGTATACCCAAACCATTCGACAAGTGGGAAAAATCAAGTCAGGATTTTTTAACCCATTTGTTGCCCCCTTGACAAGGCTCATATGGGTGAAAGGTGAACGAATCTAATCCGGGCGAGGCTATGGTGTCCCGCTCCAATCGAATGGATTTCTCTCGCCTCGCCGTTACCGACGTTCATCATTGGATTTGGCGCTGAAGCTCACACTGCCTGATGACACAAAGGATCTCGTAGGATGGCGTTCGACCCGAATTTTCAGCACGACGTCCGGAGCAAAGCATGCGAAATATGACAAAGGTGGGTCGTACGCACCCTGAGGACGTCAGCAGCGCACCGGGTTTCGACAGGCTCAGCCACCGGTGCGTTCCCTGAGCTTGCCGAAGGGTTGTCGAAGGGCAGTAGTACGGTTACTTCGTTACCCGGTCGCCCAGAATTTCGCGCAGCTTGCTCTCGTTATAATCGATCAAAATATGTCCGTCGATGTCAAATGTTGGTGTGGTTTCGTAGCCGCCGGTCCATTTTCTTACCTGGGCAGCCGCAGCCCGATTGCGCGAGATGTCCACTTCTTTATAATCCAGGTGATTGGCCTCAAAAAACGCGCGCGCTTTACGGCACCCCGGACACCAGGTGTTACAGTACATCACAATTCCGCCATGCGGTAATTGAGCTGCCAGTGCTTCCAGGTCAATCGGGTGTTTTTTAGCGTTTTCCGGGTCGATCTGCTGCAGGATGGAAAAGACTTCATCGTTATCAGGCTGTTCATCAATGTCATGAATGTCGATGTAACGAATGATGCCTTCCCGGTCGATGATGAAAATCGCCCGTTCGGAATAGCCTTCGTCGCGTAAGACCCCATACTGGCGCGCAGTCATGCCGTGCGGCCAAAAATCGCTGATCAACGGGTAGGAGATGCCGCCCAGGCTCTCCGCCCATGCTTCAAGACAGGGTACATGGTCGATGCTGATACCCAGAACCTGGGTATTTAATCCTTCAAACAGGTCCAATTGCGCCTGATATGATGGGATTTGACCTGATCATATGGGCGTCCAGGCCTGCGGGAAAAACACCAGCACTACGTTTTGGCCGCGGTATTGACTTAAAGTTATTGATCGATCTCCAGTTGCCGTAAGGGTAAAATCCGGAGCAATCTGACCAACTGCAAGCTTCATAGATCCCTCATCCAATAAAATGTGTGCAGTATTTCCTCAGAAAATGACAAAAACTATCCAAATTTGCAATTTCCGAGATGGCACATCAAAAGTTTGTTTTTTGCAAAACCATTATACCCAAAAAACAGGTTTAATCGCACCCTTTGAGATTTGCGCAAGGATCATCCCCTTGATGGCGCTTGAAAATGTGGGAAACCTCCCCCATTCCCTGCCTTAAAGGCTTCATCCGCTTGCCAACAAGCCTTTGTAATGCCCAGACGCTGCGCGTCAGCGAAAATTAAAAACCTGAAATTTCGTGTATAAATCATGGTTCAGTTAAGTTATCTTAAAATTTCATTGTATTATTGACTAGACAACATTAAAATGACTTGACTCGGCCTCCTGACTTTCCTATAATGAATTTGCAGGGAGCTCAAAGAAATTGCAAGCTCTCCCCGGTAAAGCAGGTTAATTTTGGGAACACTTCTAAAAAAGGTGACAGAACCTTAATAACCGGTGTACCGAAAAGGACTGTTTACAGTCAACCTGGAAGGTCAATTCGCTTCCTGGTGGGAATTGGAAGCCCCCTTCCCCTGAAAAAGAGGGAAGTAACAACCAGAGAAGGAATGCCGAGGAAAACGGAGAGATGTGGGAAGGTTACTCGGAGCCCCTGCGTACCATCACCCCTGGAATGTACATTCCAGGGGTGTTTTTTTATGCGCATTCTCGCAGATGATGGGGGTTTTGAAATGCTTCGGCCTTAAGTAAGCCAATAAAGGGCAAATTGCGGTAGCGTTCCTGGTGGTCCAACCCATAGCCAACCACAAAGCGGTCGGGCAGGTCGAAACCTTTGTACCTGAGCGGGATGTCGATAATTCGCCGGCCAGGCTTATTGAACAGCACACAAACTTCCAGGCTTTCCGGTTCGCGCTCACGCAGGCTGCGCAGCAGATAATTGAGCGTCAGGCCGGTATCGATCACATCCTCGACGAACAGGACATGGCGGTGGTTGATCGGTATTTCCAAATCTTTAACCAGCCTTACGACCCCCTGTGTGCGCGCCTCGCTGGAGTAGCTGGACACGGCCAGAAAATCCACTTCAGAAGGAATGGTGATGACCCGCAGCAAATCCGCCATGTAAAACAGTACCCCTTTAAGCACGCCCACCAGCACCGGGCATTTGCCGCGGTAATCATCTGATATTTGGGCACCCAATTCCCGCACGCGGGATTGAATCTGATCTTCTGAAATGATGATTTCCTGAATATCGCGGGCAAAATCACCGTAACCCGTTAATGAGTCGATTTTCATGATGCCTTCTTCTGCGCTTGCGTCCCCTGAATATGTTCAGCCTGGTCGTACAGGCCGTATTTCACCATCAAATCCCGCATTTCCCGCCGCTTCATCAATTTGATATTGATATTGGGATACAGATCTGCCATTAATCGCATCTTTTTGTTTTTCTTGGTGGAAAGCTGCGGTCGAAGGGTAGTTAATTCCACGTATAAATCCTGGTCAGGCAAGTAAAAATCGGGGGTAAAGGCTAAGGTAACTTTACCGTTAGCGTCCCATTCCAGGTCAAAGGTACGCGGCTCATAAATCCAGCGGACGCCATAGTAATCCATAACGCGGGCAAACATTTCCTCTGCAGGATGCACGAAGGATGGGGTCTGAGATTGGTTCAACGACAAAGTTAATCTTCCTCGCCAGCCTGAATAGAAATTGTTTCTTTAACGAAGGGCTGCATTGCGGCGTGACTGATGATTTCGGCGGCTGTGGTGAGCGACATTCGACTGGTGTTCAGGATCAGATCATACAGACTGTTATCCTCCCAGTTTGTCCGGTAAGCGCGGCGCAGGTAGCCCTTTCTTGTCCGGTCGCTGGCTTCGATTTGCGCCTTAGCAGCTTCCGGGGGGATGCCGCGATAACTGGCGATACGCTGGATGCGAACGTCCAACGATGCGATAACGCGCACATGCAGCGCTCGGGGTTCATCGCGCAGCACCACCTGCCCGGCACGGCCAACGATGACGATACCCCCAGCCGCTGCCAGTTCATGGATCACCTGGCCAACCACGCGGAAATAGGCATTGAACTGGTCTGATGACGGCGTCAGCCCAAGCAGGTTGAGTTCATCGATCATCGCCAGAGCGATTTCCGGGGCGCCTGAACGTATCGCAGCCTGATTTATCAGGTCGCGCCATACCAGACGGTAATTCAATTTGGCGGCCACCGCCTGACCAACCTGAAATCCCAGGCTGCCTAGTTGACGGGAGATTGTGATCACATCCATCGCGAAGATCCCTTCCCCATCGGGTGATCGACTCTAGCCTCTTCATTGGTCATTATAGCATGCGGAAATCCGACATGCCGCTGTTGCTGCAAGCGACATTGCCAGACACAATCGTTCTATCAGTCAGGCGCAGATGGCTTCGACAGGCTCACTCACAGAGTGCCCTGCGGGCAGCCAGCGGGTAAAGCGAAGGGTCTCCCGACTGGCAACGAGATGTTTCGCTTCGTTCAATCGCAGATTGCCATGTGGGCAGCACGACACAATTTTGTCACCCTGTTCAAGCCTGCCTCCCCCAGGCCGAATAAAATTGTCAGGTTGCTAGCAGGTTTTCCAACTTTTTCGTGGCGTGGTATGATTCCAAGGAAAGCGCACTGCCCTCTTCTGGCATTCAGCTTTCAACATACTCAAATGTGTCAGAGGGAAGAAAATTTGAACCACCGCTTGAAATACCCCTATGAATTTATTGGCGAAATATTGATTACCCAGGAACAAATCGAAGAGCGGGTAGCAGAGATCGGCGAACAAATTACGCAGGATTACCAGAATTCCGAAAAGCTGCTGCTGCTCGGCTTGCTGCGCGGCAGCGTTATGTTCATGACTGACCTGATGCGCAGCGTCCGCCGCCCGATGACCATGGATTTCATGCTGGTTTCATCTTATTCCGGTACGGATTCTACCGGTTTCGTGCGAATCGATTCAGACCACAAGTCCTCGATAGCCGGCTGGGATGTCATCATCGTCGATGACATCATCGATACCGGTTTCACGCTGCATACCGTGCGAAAATTACTGCTGGACCGCAAACCGCGCAGCCTGAAGGTTTGCACGCTGCTGGATAAGGTCGCCCGTCACAAGGTGGACATCCAGATCGATTATTGCGGCTTTGAAATCCCCGATCATTTCGTGGTCGGCTACGGCCTGGATATTGACGAAAAAGGCCGGAATCTGCCGTACATCGCCTCAGTCGATCTCGACAAATATCACCAGTTGTACGGGTAGGTTGGACTCCTCATAAAGAAAGGCTGGTGGGGAAACCATGGGCCAAAAAATCGGAATATTAACCACCGGCGGCGACAGCCCGGGAATCAATGCAGCCCTGCGCGCCATCGGCAAGGCAATCCTCAGTGTCGAGGGCGCCAAACTGACCGGATTTCAGGACGGCTTTGCCGGGATGTTAAACAACATGGTGGTTGAAATGGAAAACCCCATGTTCTCCGGGATTTTGACCACCGGGGGCACCATCCTTGGGACAAATCGCGACCGCCCCGACCATATTCTGATCAACAACAAATATGAAAACCGCACCTCGGATATCATCGCGGCGTACCGCAGCCACGAATTGGACGGGCTGGTCTGTCTGGGCGGCGGAGATGCTCAAGACAGCGCCGGGTTACTCATGGCGGAAGGCTTGAACGTGATCACTGTGCCGGTGACCATCGATAATGATATCCCACACACCGATACGTCTGTCGGGTTCAATACCGCCCTGGAGGTGGCTGCCGAAGCTATTGACCGCCTGCATTCGACCGCGATCAGCCATCACCGCATCATCATCGTCGAGATCATGGGGCGCGAAAGCGGCTGGTTAACGCTGGGCGCCGGAATCGCCGGCGGCGCAGATGTCATATTAATTCCCGAGATCCCTTACAACCTCGAAAAGATAGCCGCTGCCATTCTGGCGCGCGCGGCCATTGGGAAGCGCTTTAGCTTGATTGCGGTATCGGAAGGCGCTATTTCCGTCGAAAATGTCGAGTTTTTCGAAAATGCACGCCGGACGAACTTACGCATCCGTGGTTCGCGCGACGGCGCGGACATCTCTGCCCGGCTGGATGCCATCGAGAAACGAGCGGCTGGCGACACCCTGCACCTGGCCAACCGGCTGGAAAGTTTTACCGGGCTGCAAACTCGCGTTACCATTTTGGGATATTTATTGCGCGGCGGAGCGCCTTCAGCCGTTGACCGCGTGCTGGCCACCCAGCTCGGCACAGCCTGTGCTAAATTTATCCAACAGGGACAGTACGGCGTCATGGTCGCGCCGCGCGGCGGCGGCGTTGAGACCGTACCGCTCGACCAGGTTGCCGGAATGGTCAAGACCATCCCGGCGGACCACGCCTGGATTCACGGCGCCCGGCTGGTCGGAACCAGCCTCGGAGATTAAGGGCCAGCGTGTTTCTACCGACAACTTTACGCGAATGTGCGGATTTGGGATGGCATCAACTTGACGTGATCCTCGTCAGCGGCGACAGCTATATTGACACCCCGTTCTCGGGCACCGCTGTCATCGGCAAGGTGCTGGTTTCAGCCGGCTACCGGGTTGGCGTGATTGCCCAACCAGATATTCAATCGGCTGAAGATATTACGCGCCTGGGAGAACCTGTTCTTTTCTGGGGAGTTACGGCCGGCGTGGTCGATTCGATGGTCGCCAATTACACGGCCACGCGAAAAAAACGCCGCAGCGACGATAATACCCCCGGCGGGATCAACAATCGCCGCCCCGACCGCGCGACGATTGCCTACACCAACCTGATCCGGCGCTTTTACAAGAACACCCGCCCAATCGTGTTGGGCGGCATCGAGGCCAGTTTGCGGCGCGTGGCGCATTATGATTTCTGGTCCGACCGGGTGCGCGGCTCGATCCTGCTGGATGCCAAAGCTGACCTGCTGTTTTACGGCATGGCGGAAAAAGGAATTGTCGAGCTGGCAAACTGCCTGCGCGATGGGCAGGATATTCATGACATTCGCGGTTTGTGCTACCTTGACCGCCAAGCGCGCAGCGGTTACCTGGAACTGCCCGCCTACGAAACCGTCGCTGGCGATAAAAATGCTTTTATCGAGATGTTCCACACCTTTTACCGCAACAATGATCCACTGACCGCTCACGGCCTGATCCAACGTCACGGTGACCGCTACCTGATCCAGAATCCGCCAGCGCTGACACCCACCCAGAACGAGTTGGACTCGGTTTACCGCCTGGACTTCGAGCGTGCTCAGCACCCATACTACGAACGCCAGGGAAGAGTTAAAAACCTGGAAACCATTCAATTCTCCATCCAGACTCACCGCGGTTGTTGCGGTGAATGCAATTTCTGCGCGATCGCGGTGCATGAAGGCCGCACCGTGTCCTGGCGCAGCCCTGATTCGATTGTCGCCGAGGCTGAGCGGTTAGCAGCCATGCCGGATTTCAAAGGCATTATTCAGGATGCCGGTGGTCCTACTGCCAATATGTACGGTTTCGAGTGCGCCAAAAAGCTAAAAAGCGGGGTGTGCATCAAAAAACGCTGCCTGTACCCTGAAATTTGCAATCAAATGAAGGTCGACCACTCGCAACAAATCGAACTGCTGCGCCGGCTGCGGCAGGTCAAAGGCGTGCGCAAGGTATTTGTCGCCTCCGGCATCCGTTATGATATGGTGCTGGCAGATCAGGCGCACGGACGCGACTACCTGCGCGCTGTGGTGCGCAATCATGTTTCCGGGCAGATGAAAGTGGCGCCGGAGCACACGGAGAATAACGTGCTGCGGCGAATGGGTAAGCCAGGTAATGACAATTTGCTGCGCTTCAAAGGCATGTTCGAGCAAATGTCCGCTGAGGCAGGCAAGCCGCAGTTTTTGACTTATTACCTGATCGCCGCACATCCCGGCTGCTCGGAAGAGGACATGCGCCGACTGCGAACCTTTACCAGCCAGAAATTGAATATTCATCCGGAGCAAGTGCAGGTGTTTACCCCTACCCCTTCCACTTACTCCAGCCTGATGCATTACACCGAGATGGATCCTTTCACCGGTGAGAAATTATTCGTCGAAAAAGAGAGTGGGCGTAAAGAACGCCAAAAGCGCATCGTGGTCGATAAAGAAGCGCCGGTGCGCCGGAGTCCGCATGACCACTAGCCCACCGCTGGAAGCCTTTGCTGCCTGTCTGCCGGGTGTCGAGCCATTTCTGGCGCAGGAATTGGAAGAACTGGGATATATTCCCGCCAGTCATCACGCTGGAGAAGGTGGTGTGGGCTTCTCCAGCACGTTGGAAGGGCTTTACCGCGCCAACTTGTGGCTGCGTACCGCTAACCGCGTCTTGCTGCGTCTGGGACGCTTCCAGGCCATTCAATTTGCAGAACTGCGTCGCAAAACGGCAAATTTGCCCTGGGAACACTACCTGGCTCCCGGCCAGCCGGTTGCAATTCGCAGCACCTGCCACCATTCCAAGCTGTACCACAGCGGCGCGGTCAGTGAACGCGTGCTGGGCGCCATCGGCGACCGGCTCAAGCATGCTCCTGAGGCACTGGCATTTGACGAAGAGCAGCCAGCCGCGCAACTGGTGCTGGTGCGCATGGATAATGATGAATGCACCATCAGCCTGGACATGTCTGGCGAACCGCTGCACCGCCGCGGCTACCGGCTGGCAGTAGCCAAAGCGCCGCTGCGCGAGACGGTGGCGGCTGCCATGTTGTACGCTTCCGGCTGGGACCGCCGTTCCCCATTATTGGACCCGTTTTGCGGTTCGGGCGTCATTCCGATCGAGGCGGCCTTGCTGGCAGCCAGGGTTCCGCCGGGTCTGCAACGGTCGTTTGCCTTCATGAACTGGCCAGGCTATCATGCTTATAGCTGGGAAAACCTGAAGTCAAAGGCAGCAAAAAAGGTCCACGCACCCGAAGGCGCTATTTTTGGCTCCGACCGCGATGCCGGCGCCGTGCAGGCTGCAATGGAGAACGCGGAGCGAGCCGGGGTTGCCCAATGGATCCAGTTTAGTCAGGCTGCGGTGAGCGCCATTCAACCTCCAACATCACCTGGCTGGGTGGTGACCAACCCACCCTACGGAGTGCGAATCAGCGTCGGCAATGACTTGCGCGGGTTATACACACAGTTTGGGAATGTATTGCGAAATGTATGCCCGGGCTGGCATGCCGCCTACCTGTGCAATGACGAACGCCTGGCCAGCCTCACCCGCCTGGCATTTGAAAAAGGGGTATCCCTGTCCAACGGCGGCATCCCGGTAAAATTGACCCGGGCGCTGGTTCAAAGCGGACAGGACTAATCGCGCAACCCGATCTAAAAAAGTGGGTTATACCTGTTAGCACCTTGCCGGAGGGGGCTGTGCTTAATGCTTAATGTTTTCAGGCTATCTCAGGGACAGGAATTCGACATCATGACCGGAACTCAGGCTTTTGCCGCAACCACCGCACTAACCCACACTCTTGCCCATTCAACCGGATTGACCTGGCAGGGACCGGCTGAATCCGTTGTATCCGACCCGGCTGGCATCCAGGCTGCCCTGCTGCAATTTGACCAACCGGTGCATATCATCGCCCTGCCGCAGGGTTTGGGTGTCAGTAACGCCGGCAAGGTGCAGCCCGGGGTGAACGGGAAAGCGCCGCAGTTGCTTGGCATGCTTTCCCCATTGGGCATCGAAGATCTAGGCGATGCCGGTTTTCGCAGCCAATACGGGGTGCGCTGCGCATATTACGCGGGTGCCATGGCCAACGCCATCGCCTCGACCCGCATGGTGATTGCTTTAGGCAAAACCGGCTTGCTGGGCTCATTTGGCGCCGCCGGAGTGGTTCCAGCGCGGCTGGAAGCGGCCATCCACGAGATTCAAACAGCCCTCCCGGATGGTCCTTACGCCTTCAATCTGATCAACAGCCCGAATGAACCTGCCATGGAGCGCGGCGCGGCTGAACTCTACCTCAAACACGGCGTTCGCACCGTGGAAGCGTCAGCTTACCTGGATATAACCCTGCCGCTGGTACATTATCGCGTAGCCGGCCTGGAAGTGGACAATGACGGAAAAATTGTTGCCCGCAACCGCATCATTGCCAAACTCTCGCGTAAAGAAGTTGCCGCCCGCTTCCTCAGCCCGGCGCCGAAAGACATCCTGGATCAACTGGTCGCGGACGGTAAGATTACGGCGAACCAGGCGCTTTGGGCGCAACAATTCCCGATGGCAGATGACATCACCGCCGAAGCCGATTCCGGCGGGCACACCGACAATCGTCCGCTGGTGCTGCTGCTGCCGGCCATCCTGGCGCTGCGCGACGAACTCCAGGCGCGCTACCAGTACGCTTCTGTGCCACGGGTGGGTGCAGCGGGCGGAATTGCCACGCCTCACGCTGCTTACGCGGCTTTTGCTATGGGCGCAGCTTTTATTGCCACCGGTTCGGTCAATCAGGCCTGTGTGGAGGCCGGCGCTTCCGAGCACACCCGCAACCTGCTGGCCCAGGCCGGTATGGCCGATGTGATTATGGCGCCAGCCGCAGATATGTTCGAGATGGGGGTCAAAGTGCAGGTACTGCGGCGCGGCACCATGTTTGGGCCGCGGGCATTAAAACTGTATGAATTGTATTCACGCTACGGCTCGATCGAAGAGATCCCGACCGAAGAACGGGAAAAGCTGGAAAAAACGGTCTTTAAACGCGAGCTCAATGCCATCTGGGCGGATACGGTGGCATTTTTCACCGAACGCGACCCGCGCCAGATCGAGCGCGCCAATGCCGACCCCCGCCAGAAAATGGCGTTGATCTTTCGCTGGTATCTTGGGCTGTCTTCACGCTGGTCGAATAGCGGTGAAAAAGGGCGCGAAATGGATTACCAGATTTGGTGCGGTCCGGCTATGGGTGCGTTCAACGACTGGGCGCGCGGTACCTATTTGGAAAAACCGGAGAACCGCAGCGTGACGGATGTGGCTCAGCAACTGCTGACGGGTACAGCCTATCTTACCCGCTTACGCCAGCTTGCTGCATTCGGGGTTAAAACCGTCCCCGGGTTGGAGCATTACACTCCTAACCGATCATTATGAGCAGGTGAATGCTCTCTTACCCGGCTTGCTTAATCTCAGGCCGGGTTTTTGCGCCTCTGACTGCCAGGGTCAGCACATGCTGCCCTTGATTGCGCCAGAATCCAAACCAGTGCTCTTCATTAATATTGGCTACGCGCAATTCAACATTTCCCCAGCCGTCCATCGGGTTTTCAGCTATGTGAAGCACTTCGACAGCGCGCGTGTCCACACTCAAACCCTGACCCAAAGCCTTCAGCACAGCCTCTTTCGCGCTCCATATCAAACTCCCCGCCCAGGCGCGCTGTTCCACTCCATAGTTTTTTAGGATGCGCACTTCGTCCGCGGTAAAGAAATCCTCATAAAAACTTAGCGGGTGATCCTCGACCCACTCTAAATCAATCCCCTGGCTGATGCCCGAATTCAGGCTTACTGACGCCGCGGCCCACCCTTCCCGGTGGCTGATGCTCAGTTGAATCGGCAGGATTTTATCAGCGGTACGCGCATAAGGCGCTCCCGTGGCAGAGTTGGCAATGGTGATCTTGGCAAAAGGTACGTTTTCCATGCCCGGTACGCACATGGCAATGAGTTTCTTTGCCGCGAGTCGTCCCGACAGCCATTCACGGCGCCGTTTGGGAAAACGCATCTGCCTGAGCCGATTCCATTCTTCAACCGAAAGCCGTCCATCCACTGAATCGCTTATGAGGCCGGCCCCCTCAGGACCGGCCTCATCCATTAACCAGTAAATTACCGCGGATTTTCCCACCGCTAAAACAATCCTGACTGCTTACTTTTTGTCTTCAACCAGCCCGCGCAACGGCTTGAGCAGCTTCTCGTCCACCGCATACGGCAGCGGCGAGGTGCGGTAGTTGTCCAGTTCCAGGTAAACCCGGCCCTTGGCATCCACCACCGTAGCATCGAAGGATAGCTTTCCCTCTGCGTTATGGTTTGGCGTTACTGAAGCGAAGATGGGTTGGCCATTCGGGGTGATGTGGTACAACCGCAGCTCACCAATCGAACTTGGCAACGCCAGCGCCCCGGTGGATCCGGCTTCCCAGATTCCCGCAGTTTGCATGCATAATTCCACCAGCACGGGCGTGGAGACCAATTCCTCGCCTTCAGCGGTGATGGCAGGTGTATCACGGTGTAATTTACCCAGCACCGTCTCGCCAGAGCGCTGAACACCTTCCAGAACCTGGAAGGCTGGCCCGTGGAAGTAAAGCTGGTAAATGTCTTTGGCTTCCACTGTGTACGCACCGTTCCAAACCGGAGGCTGCATGGTTCGCTCGGCCTGTGCATCCGAGATGGGGGCCAAATAAACCTTGCCGGTGAAATGCAGCATTTTTTCATCATCACGGCCGGGACGGGCCAGGGTGGACTCGAGGATCACATGCGCCACCAGACCGCCTTGCTCATGGGCAACCTGCGCACGCCAGGTGATGCGGCGCGGGGCGTCCTTGTAGAACTTGAACGGCGCCAGGAAGCGGATATCTTCCAGGCGGGCGACATCGAACCCACTCTTTTCGGACGCGAGCACCGAGGAGATATGTTTGGAGGCAACCGAGAAGCCTTCGATGCCCATCACACCGGGTAGCAAAGGAATTCCGTTAAGTGCGTGGTCCTTCAGAAAAGGCTGCTCTTTCGGGTCAAGTTCGGCTTCCAGGGTGATGCCCTGGTTGAGGTCCAGGCCAGTCAGGCGACTGAACATCACGTGGATGGGTTTGCCGGCAGTCAGCGCCTGATTGGCAGCTTCCAGGTTGACACCGCCATCGGAGCGGCGCGGTTTTTCCAGCAAACCAAGCGACCCGGTCAGCAGCACTTCGCCGCCAACAGCGCCATGCACCAGCTCACGGTACACCAGCGGGGCAGCCTGTTCGGGCTGCATCATTTCGATACCGGCGAGTTCCATCAACATCGGGATCGAGCCACGGCTGGCCATACCAACCTGCGCCCAGGCGCTCCAATCCAGGGTCAATGCTTTCAACCCCGGGTTTTGCCGCCGCAGGGCATAGGTCAACCGGCATACCAGGTCATTGGCTGCGCTGTAATCCGCCTGACCAGAATTGCCAAAGCGTCCGGCCACTGAGGTGAATGCCACCACCGCTTTGAGCGGTCGTTTGTTCTTCGCCAAAGCTTTCAGGAAGTGGAAGTAGCCACCGGCTTTGATCGCCAGAGTCTCGCGCACTTCCTCCAGCGGTTTGTTTTCCAGCTTGCGGCTGTGCTCCAGCCCGGCAGCGTGAATGAATACATCCACCCGTCCCTCAGCTTTGGTCACAGTCTTGACCACCGCATTGACCGATTGGGCATCGGTAACATCGCAAGTCAGGTAATGCGCCTGGCCGCCAGACTGCCGCACGACATCCATCGTTTGCAGCGTAGCCGCAGCCCGGGTGACCTTATCTACAACGCTTTCCACCTGTTTGGGAGTGGGTTTTTTGCCTTCGGCTACCATGCGCTGCATGAGTGCATTCTTGAGCGCTTCACGCCCGCTGCGCGCCAGTTGGATATCAGGGTCCTGTGCGTCGGGCAGTTCAGATCGCCCCAGCAAGTAAAAGGTGCCCTTTGTTTGCTGCGCCAGATCGGTCACCACCGATGCAGTAATACCACCGGTGCCGCCGCTGACCAGGAAGATCGGATTCTTGCCAAGGTTCAGGGTCTGTTCCGCGACATCGCGTTCCAGTACAGCAATGCCGTAGCGTTGTTCGCCGCGCCAGCCGACCTCGACTACGGCCGAATCGACCAGAGTTTCCTCGATCAGCAGGGTTGCAACTCGAGCCGGGATTTCATCCTCAGCAAAATCCACCACCTTTACCATCAGGTTGGGACGCTCCATTCCCATGGCTTTGGCGAAACCACTGACTGCCCCACCCAGCGGAGCGCTGGCGCCGTCAGCACCGTAGCCGTGCAGGCCACCCATGCGGGTGGCGCATATCAGGAAGGACTCAGGACCTACCAGCCGCAGCAAGTGATACAACGGCAGGACGCGCGCTTCCAACTCCGATTCCCAGGCGGCAGCATCCAGATCGGCCAGCGCAGGTTCAACGTTCAAGGCGGGCAGATAATAGACGCCGGTGACCGGAGCCTCAGATTGCCACTGCTGAACTTTTGCCAGAGCAGCCTCATCGAGCGTTGTGACTACCAGCACCTGGGCTTTACGGCCACGCAAACGGCGGGCCAGACCGTCAGCGGTTTTTCCACTGTCGGCAACGATCAGGATTCGGCTGCTTGCATCGATGGTAACACCGGACGGCGTGCAAAGGTCAAGCCGTGGGCGCAGTACTGGAATGGGGATACGGCGGCGAATGGCGCCTGTTGTCGCCTGTGCGGCGGCAATGGTTGGACTGACCTGTGGCGCCGGCGTTTCTTCCAATTTTGCTTCAACCTCGACCGGTGCTGCTTCTACCACCTTGGGTGCAGATGCAGCAGCACGTTCGGCCACAGCGTCTGCCATGAACTGGATAACTTTTGCCAGCGTGTTATAGTCCGAAAGGCGCAAATCTTCGCGCCGCGGGATGTCATAGTTGGTGCGAATGGTCGCGAACAACTCGGCTTGCTTGACAGTGTCGATACCCAGGTCTGCTTCCAGATCCAGGTCAAGATCGAGCATGTCGGATGGATACCCCGTCTTTTCGCTAACCGCCTGCAGCACGAATGCCTTGATTTCATCCATATCCACGCCCTCGTGGGATGCTGCGGAGGCTGGCTGGACCACAGCCGCAGCAGGAATTGCTGCCGGTTCAGCTAGCTCCCGGGCAACAGGCACGACCGGCGCGCTCTGTGCGCCAGTTTCATTCAGCATGAACTGGACCACCTTGGCAAGCGTGTTGTAATCGGACAGGCGCAAATCTTCGCGCCGCGGGATGTTGTAGTGAGTGCGGATGGTGGCGAATAACTCCGCCTGCTTGACCGTATCGATGCCCAGATCGGCTTCCAGGTCGAGATCCATGTCCAACATTTCCGCCGGGTAACCCGTTTTCTCACTGACCGCTTGCAGCACAAAAGCTTTGACTTCCTGTTCATTGCTATTCGAGCTGCTTGCAGCCGCAGGAGCCGGATTTTCAGCAGAGGAGACCGTTGTGGCTGTAGGAACGCCAACCGCCTGCACCACAATCGGCTGGGATTGACCTGCGCCAACCAGCGCATCGCGCATAAAGCCAACCACCTTGGTCAGGGTGTTGTAATCCGACAGGCGCAAGTCTTCGCGCCGGGGGATATTGTAGTGTGAGCGAATCGTGGCAAACAACTCCGCCTGTTTGACCGTATCGATCCCCAGGTCAGCTTCCAGGTCGAGTTCCATATCCAACATTTCGGGCGGGTAGCCCGTTTTTTCACTGACCGCCTGCAGAACGAAAGCTTTGATTTCTTCATCATCGACATTCGCACTGCTGGCTGCAATCGGGGCAGCGGCTGGAACGGCAGCCGGAACTGTCGAAGTGACGGCAACTGCTGCAACCGCTTCAACTTGCACGGGTTTGGATTGGACGCCGCCCGCCAACGAATCGCGCATAAAGCCGATCACTTTTTCCAGGGTGTTGAATTCTGACAGGCGCAAATCTTCCCGCCGCGGGATGTTGTAATGGGTGCGGATCGTGGCAAATAACTCTGCCTGTTTGACCGTGTCGATACCGAGGTCAGCTTCCAAATCCAGCCCAAGGTCCAGCATTTCCGCCGGGTAACCGGTTTTTTCACTAACTGCCTGCAGCACGAAGGCCTTGATACCGGCCTCATCCACGCTGGCTGCCGGAACAGGCTGCATCGCGGGTTGAACCACCGGGGCAACAACCGGCTGGACCGGGGTTGCCGGTTGAGCTGCTACCGGTGTTTCATGCGTCACTGGCATGGCTGGTGCGCTTACGGGTGTGTCCACCCACATTGACGGGCCGTGACCATACTGCCAGGTTGATTTTGCCGGTTGACGTTTGGGAGGGCCAGCATGTTTTACCCGCAGCGTGCGCTGGGTGACTTCCAATTCAGCGGCGTCGTACCCGGTCACCCGATCAAGCCAGGAGCCGTAAATCGATTGATTTTTACGATTCGGATCGCCCGGGATGGCCCGGAAAAGCACCATGGCGATCTGCGATCCAAAACCGGCTCCGAGGCGCAGAGCATATTTGACGTCCGCCTTGCCGCCGCGGGAAAGATTCAAATCTCCAAGGTCCGGATCCGGTTCGAAATCCTTATCATAGTGCGCAATCGGCGGCACAATTCCATATTCAAGCGCCTTGACGGACACCACATCTTCGACACCAACGCCCATGGTATGACCGGTAAAGCCTTTAGTGTTGGCAATGATCACCTGGTTGGCGTGGTCGCCAAAAGTGCGGCGCAGTGCGTGAATTTCAGCCGAGGCCGACCCGCCGCGCGCCGGGGTATACGTTTCATGGGACATGAACATGGTCTGAGCAGCAATGTCATCGCGTTTAATGCCAAAGCGTCGTTCTGCCTGTTCTATCACCCGCTGCATGACCTGGCTGACATGGCCGATATCCAACCGGGTGCCGTGGAAGGCGCTGTTGGCCGTCACGCTGGAAAGGACTTCAGCAATCCCGCGGATGCCTCGTTCACGGGCAGAATCTTCCGATTCCAACACCAGAGCGGCTGCACCCATGCCCATCAGCAAGCCGTTGCGGCGGCGGTCAAAAGGCAGAGCAGCCTTACGAATATTGCTCTCGGTGGTGCTGGCGCCAGAGACCAGCATGCCGGTATTCATCCAGGGGGCAAACGGTCCGCCCGTAACATCGTCACCGGCGATGATCACCACCCGGCGGCAGCGTCCAGTGCGAATCCAGTCCTCAGCGACCGAGACAGCGTGTGTGGTCGTAGCACAGGCAGCGTTGACGTATGTGTTGGGACCACGCGCGCCAATATACTCGGCAAACTGCGAATGGCCCATCGCCAATATACGGAATACAAAGCGCCGGTCAAAGTGGTAATCCAACTTCTGCAGTTGGGCTTCCAACTCATCGGTCCGTCTCCGCATCCTGGCCAGCAGATCTTTCTGATCAGCCGGGACGAGCGCAATCAAACCGCGTACTTCCTCCAACTGTTTTTGAACCGACTTGTAACCGTAAAAACTTTCGGCTTCTTCGGCAAAGCGGTTGGTGCCCGGGAATGCCGAGGCAAAAATCACTCCAGTTTCATCGGCCAGTGATTCCGGCAGCTTCCAACGATCAGGCAACAAGGTTCCTTTGGATGTCTGGCGATACGTCATCACCAACGGAATACCGGCATCGCGCAGCGCTTCGATCCCGGCGGCGATAGCCAACTGGGTGGAGATATCGCAGGCATCCACGCGTTCAGCCGGTACGCCAAATTCTTCGACCAGGTTGAAATGCCCGGGCTGACCGGCCAGTTTAAGCGTGCCGTCCAGGTGATTAATGGTCACCATTTGCGCGCCTGCATCGCTTTTTTCAAGGCGAACCGGCCGCAGGTCGACCATTTCCTGGCGTACTTTGAGCGGCAGCGGTTCGATTCGCTGTTCACCGTTTAAGATCGAAGTTACATTCCCGTCATCGAAAACGTGATTTTTCAAACCGGGCAGGCCAAGGCCAGCGCCCGTGACCACTACCGAGCCGGTCAGTGGAACGCGGCCGTCCTGGACGGCTGCCTGCGCGTGAGGAGCAGCGCCATTCCCGTTTTTGGGCGCAGTTACTTCCAGCGGCAGGCTAAAGACTGCGGTTCGAGCCTGGGAGGCCATACTTGCACACTGGGGCTGAAGGCCGGCAGCCAACATCCCACAAAGCGCTTCATTGAAGCTCACCACCGCCCCTTTACGTGGATGGTTGGTCGCCAGAATGGTCACATCCGTCTTATCCTTGAGGTTGTCGGTCGCCAGGGCATTCAACACCCGTTTGGGACCGACTTCCACATAGGCGCGCACGCCCTGGGAATATAACGTCTGCATGCCTTTGATAAACTGTACCGGCGACGCCACTTGCTGCCCAAGAATTTCCAAAATTTCTGCCCGCGAGGTGGGGTAGAGTTCACCGGTCACGTTGGCAACCACCGGGATCTTCGGGGTGTTCAAACTCATGCGGCTGATTACGGATTTGAGCGGGCCAGAAGCCGGCGCCACGATTTTGGTATGGAAAGCATGCGAAACCGGGATCTTAGTCGCCTGGAAACCGGCAGCCGCGAAAGCTGCCAGCGATTTCTCGATTGCGGTTGTGCTGCCGCCAATGACCGATTGTACCGGGCTGTTGATGTTGGCGATTACCGCGTAATCACCGAGGGATGCCAGCACTTTCTCGACTGCTTCGAGCGGAGCAGATACTGCCGCCATTCCGCCGTTGTCTTCCATCGAGACCTTTTTCATCTCGCTGGCGCGGGCGCTAACCACTTGCAGCGCTTCAGCAAAGGTCAAAACACCCGAGGCCACCAGCGCAGCATACTCACCCAGGCTGTGCCCGATCACCAGGTCTGGCGAGTAACCAAACTTGTTCATCAAGCGCAGCATGGCCACGTTGGCAGTCAACATAGCTGGTTGAGTAATCGCCGTATCGCGTAAGGCAGCTTCGGCGCGCTTGACCGATTCTTCGTCACCGTCTACATAGATATAGCTGGTCAAGCTGCGCCCAAGGATAGGCGTCATGATCGCATCGGCTTCTTTGAATGTATCGGCGACCACCGGTTCGACCTCGCACAAGTCTTTAAGCATGTTGACGTACTGCGAGCCCTGACCGGGGAATAAAAAGGCCAGTTTGCCAGGAGCCCCGCTGCCACGGAAAACGCCTTGAGCGGTCATCGCCTGCCAGGCATTGGCCGCATTGGTCTCGAAGGCTTTTAGAGCCTTCTCGCCGCGGCTGACCAACTCAGCGGCATTTTCGTAATCAATCACAATCCGTTCAGGACGCGCCAGCGCATCCGCTGATGGCAGTTGCCGGGGTGGAAGTTGACCGCTGCGAGCGGCCTGCAACGCGGATGTCAGCTTGAACACCAATTCATCCGCTGTTTCCGCACCCAGGAATAACAATCCGCGATAGGGCTGCATTGTTGTTTCAGCGTGATTTTGGGCCTGCGCTGCAGCAACTGCGGGCGTCACAAAGGACGGCGCAGCGGCGGCTGGCTGGCTGGCTGGAGTCTGTGCGACCATCTGGGGCGCCACAAAAGTTTTGGATTCGGTTGTGAGCAATCCAGGTACCCATTCCTCGACAACGACGTGAAAATTGGTGCCGCCGAACCCGAACGATGAAACGCCCGCCCGGCGAATCTCGCCTTCTGGCTTGTCCCACTGCCGCAGGCTGGTATTGACGAAAAAGGGAATCTGATCGAAGGCGATATTGGGGTTGGCCTTGTGGAAGTTGGCCGATGGCGGCAGAACCTTTTCGTACAGGGACATAACTGCTTTGAGCAGACCTGCAGCCCCCGCCGCGCTCTTCAAATGGCCGACATTCGACTTAACCGAGCCAAGCGCCACCCGCCCAACCGGTAATCCGAAATTGCCGAAAACCGAGTTCAGGCTGTTGACTTCGGCTACATCACCGACGCGAGTCGAGGTGCCGTGGGCCTCGATCAAACCCACGCTGGCAGGGTTGACCCCGGCGTTTTTCCAGGCGCGTTCGATTGCGCGCTGCTGCCCGATCGGATTGGGAGCAGTTATCCCCTTCCCCTTGCCATCGCTGCTGCCGCCGATGCCGCGAATGACCGCATAAATCTTGTCGCCGTCTTTCTCTGCATCTGCCAACCGCTTGAGCAGGAAGATAGCTGTGCCTTCACCCATAACGAAGCCGTTGGCTCCATCAGCAAACGGCCGCGAGCCATCCGGGCTGAGCGCTCCGATTTTGCAGAATTTGACAAATCCCTCAACGCCCATGTTGCGGTCAACCCCACCGGTCAATACCGCGTCGAACTGGTAGCTGGTTAACCCATCCACTGCTGCCTGAAGCGCCGCTAATGACGAGGCGCAGGCCGCATCCGTGACGAAATTGGGACCACCCAGGTTGAAAACGTTCGCGATCCGTCCGGCGATAATATTTCCCAGTTCGCCGGGCATGGTATCTTCAGTAATTTCTGGCACTTTCCCGCGAAAATCATGCTGCATGCCACTAAACAGGGCGGCCTGAACCTCCGCGGGTAAACCGCGGAAGGCCTCCAGGCCGGAGAGCGTATCCAAAAATTCCGGCAACCGGATGCGTAGGCTGGTCGTATAATGGTTCTCGCCCGCCAATGCATTCCCCAGAATGACCGCAACCCGGTTGTTATCCAGCGGTTTCTGCGGGTATCCATAGTCCATTAAAGCCTGCCGCGCCGCGGCAATACCCCATTTTTGACCATCATCCATCACCGATAGCACGCTGGGAGGAATTGGAATACCCCATTTGAGCGGTTCAAAATTGTAATTGCGCACCCATCCGCCAATTTTCGAATAGGTTTTGTCCGTCGCTTTGGGATCAGGGTCAAAATATAAATCTTCGCGCCAGCGATCCGCCGGGACATCCGTAATGGAATAGCGCGCATCCTTAATATTCTTCCAGAATTCCGGCGCATCCAATGCGTCCGGCATGATTGCCCCCAGACCAACCACTGCAACTGCTTTTGGATCAAACATGGTAACTTACTCCTTTACGTCTTGGCCACTAACCTGGATTTTGGGTTGCTGTGCAGAAATTAACATTTCACCCATCTGGAAAAACCAGCCCCTGGAAATCATCCCTGATAGGATGGGATTCACTTGTCGAGTAGAGCAGCCTGCAAATTGGACAGGCAATTTTTTCGAGTTTATGAGTTGCCGTTCACCATGCACGGCTTAGAAATAACCTTTTATGAGGTTACAAGCGTGAAAACCCGCATTAACAAAAAGAGTTTCGCGAAAAGTTGTCATATATTTTGAAGGATGGGAAAGAACCGGCGTGTTATACTCGAATTGAGATTCATCCCATTCGTCCAACGTTCCAGCGAGGATAATTTGAATTTCGAATATCCACCGCATGGCGAACTTTTTAGCCTGTTTCGCCAGCTCAAAACTCCCCCTGACATCCAACTGTATCTCGACAGCCTCCCTTACATTGGAGAAGAGCTAAACCGCTCTCCACTGCGGGTAATGCGCGACCGCCAATGTCATTGCCTGGACGGTGCTTTGCTGGCGGCTTTGGCGTTGGAGCAACTGGGATTTGCTGCCCGCATCATCGACCTGGTCCCAGAACCGGGCACCGACGACGATCACGTGTTGGCCATTTTCCAGATAAACGGGTGTTATGGAGCCATTGCGAAATCCAATTTTGTCGGTCTGCGCTACCGTGAACCCATCTATCGCTCACTGCGAGAACTGGCAATGTCCTATTTTGAGGTTTTCTTCAATATTAAAGGACAAAAAACGCTGCGCGCATACACCCGCCCATTGAACTTAGCCCGCTATGATCGTTTTGATTGGCAGGCGACAGAAACCGGCGTTGAAAAAGTGACCCATGCGCTGTACAGCCTGAAACCGGTCGCTTTGGTCGATGCTGCCCAAGCCGATGGGCTTTCCCTGGTGGATAAACGATCTTATGAGGCTGGCATGCTTGGAACAAATCTCGATGGGTTGTATAAACCAGCTCAGAGGTGATCAGCGGGATGGCTACCCTTTCCACCGTTCCTGATAAACCGATCTGGTTGCACCGCATCGCTGTTTTGTTGTTGATCATCCTGGCGGTGGGCGGGGCAGCACTTATTTTATACGCAACAGAAATCGGACCCTGGGCGTATAGCGACTCGACGGCCTACCTTGTCACCGCGAAGAACATCAACGAGGGACGTGGAATTGTGCTGCAAAACCCGGAAGGGGAATTCGAGCTCATCCCCTTACATCCGCCATTATTTCCATTGGCCGTCAGTTTGCCTATGGCGTTTGGCGTCAGCGCCTTGCAGTCCAGTCGTTGGTTGAATGCTATCCTATTCGGGTTAACCATTTTTCTGGCTGGCTGGTCAACTTTTACCTTTACCCGCTCCTACTGGCTGGCAGGCGGGGCAGTCAGCCTGATTTTATTGAGTTATTCGCCGGTGCGAGCATATTCCGGGGCAATGTCGGAGGGGCTTTTTTTGTTTCTCGCGTTTTCCAGCCTTTTTCTGCTGGCTTATGCTTTAACTGGCAAAATACATTCGATCCACTGGATTGTGCTGTCAGGCGTTCTGTCCGGGTTGGCAATTTTGGCGCGGTATACGGGGCTGGCACTGCTGGTAGTTGGCCCTTTCATGATTCTCGTTTGCGGCGGCCCGGTCATAAAATCACGCCTCAAGCAGATTTTAGCCTTTCTCGCACCTGGCCTCTTTTTTCCAGCGCTCTGGGTGGTTCCGCTGTTTCTTTCGACGCACACTTTTGGCAACCGGCCAGTGGGTGATTTAACCAACATTTTGCCAAAATTCCGCCAGTACTTCCAGAGTTTTATGGATGTCGTCGGCTCATGGCTGCCGTTTTTCTACCGCGGCAATCACATTCTTTCCCCCACCTGGAAATTGATCCTGGCTGGAACAATCGGAATCGGCTTGATCATCGCTGCTTATGTCGTTCTACGCCGAAGAAAACAAGTGTTAAATGAAAATGGGCTCCTCACCTGGGGGCTGGCATTGTTGGTCTTTATTGCGGCGTATATTGCCCTGCACCTCGGGGCGTATACTTCTGCTTCCACTCAGCCGGATGTGGATGAACGACTGTTACTGCCGATATTTATCGCTTCAGCGCTTTTACTCCCCGTCGTCTTTGCCTTTACCAGCCGGCTCATCAAGCCGCATTGGCTTGGGGGAATAACATTCGTAGCGCTGGCGCTGATTACTGTCTGGTATTTTCATGCAAAATTACAGGATTACCTATTCTTAATGAATCATTATGGCGTGGGCTATACCAGCAAGCGTTGGAATGAAAATCCCATTTTCGGCCAAATCATGGATCTGGATGAAAACCAGCCATTAAGCTCGAATGTCCCTGGTCTGGTATTGTTTTACACCGGCCGATTCCCGGATAATGTCGAACGGAGCACGATGCCCAAATCCTATGATATGGACCTTCCAGCCGATCATGGACTGGTGCTTTTTAATCTTGAAGGCCAGCAAGCGCTTGGCAGCGCTTATGACAGCGTCGTCGCCACAGCCCGGGAACGTTACCGGATCTATTATGAGGATAACGAGGGAACCATTTTCCTCCCTCGCGAATAAAATCGAACGGATTTATTCGCCGCGATCCAGGCGGATCAAGCGTTTTATTGTCTCTACTGCAACGTGGATCATGGCATCCGGGGAAGCCTTTTTGGCTTTGAGCGTCTCGGTATCGCTGCCAACTACGGTCAATACAGCCCCTGCTCGCTTTCGATAGATGCTGGAAAGGATAAAGATCGCCGAGGCTTCCATTTCAGAGCAAATGGCGCCGCCAGCCACCCATGCCTTCCAGCGCGCTTTCAACTCATCGGCTATTGGCATGCGGTCGGGTTCAATCTCCCCGTAAAAATTATCCTTGGTATGCGAGATGCCCAATTGACAGCCGATGCCAAGCTTTCCGGCAGCCGCAACCAGTGCGTTGACAACCGTCAAATCGGCCACTGCCGGGTATTCAAGCGGCAAATACTGGCGGGTGGTCCCTTCATCGCGAATCGCTCCGGTAACAATCGCCACGTCACCCAATTCCATCCCCGGTTGCATGGCGCCGGCGGTGCCAACCCGAATGAAAGTGTCAGCGCCCACTGCGATCAGCTCCTCTACTGCAATGGCAGTCGAAGGGCAACCCATGCCGGTTGACACAACCGAAACCAGTTCGCCCAGCAATTTACCGGTATAAACCGTATGTTCACGGTTTGAGGACACAAAATGCGGCTCATCCAGGTAGGCAGCTATTTTCTCGACCCGCCCGGGGTCGCCAGGCAGCAGGACATAGCGCCCAACATCCCCCGGTTTAACATGAACATGATATTGGAGCCTATCGGAATTATTCATAACATCCTTCTCCGCCCGCAACATGAAATAGAGTAAACGCTCCCTGTAAAAATAGCGTTTTTTGAAACTAAAAAATCAAAACCGGATTGACCAGCCGCTCCATATTTTAGCATCGACTGGTCAATCCGGCGGAAATTCCATGCAGTTTATGCAGTGTCAGTGCATAGCGAAGCATTCTCACCCATGTGTCCATGATCCCGTTCCCATGGACAAATATTTTGTCTGTTCGCGCGAGTTGCTTTACAGCTACGCGATTCGCTATGACTACGCAGTTCTCGACTCAAGCTGCCAGCTGACTACGGTGTATATTCATAAGCGCCTGCGTCCGGGGCAGCGCCAGAATAACTTTCTCCCAGGATTTCCCCCAGGTCGATTGCCAGTGAAGTCGCTAATGGGCGATAATCATGGTTCGCGCTGTTCACAAAGGCTGGCGCTGCGCTTAAACTATGGAGATCGTAACCCGTCCATAATTGAAATTCGGACAGCAGCATTGTGTTACCCTGGTTATACACATACGCCAGACTGTCCCCGCGAATGGAAGTGCTGCCCGGGTTATAAACCAGGTTATGATCAATCTCGACCGTGGCAGGCATTGCGGTACCGATGGAATAAACACGGCCGTTAATCGCAATGTTATTCACGATACGCAAGCCTTCGATCGAAGCCCCATACTGACCATCAAAGTGCGTCAGATAAAAAGCGTATTCATCCAGGCCATCGAAGATGTTATGGGCAAACAGGCTGTTCGAAGCACAGCGCAGGATCAATCCCTGCTGGCGGCTGCCGCGATAAACGATATTGCGAACAAAAGAGATCGACGAACAGGCTGCCTGGTCTTTCGTGCCTGTCTCCAGTACTGTTTCGTTGTCCCAGATTTCATTACCGATCATGGCGACGTTGCCGCCGGCGTACACTTCGAAAGCCGCGCCTTCCGGATCCACCTTATCAATCGAGTGGTTATTCCATAAACGGTTGCCAATCGCGGTCACTGGACCAGTGGTCCGGTAAAAAGTCACGCCAATCGCCCCGCGGCCGCCGTCCACCTCGCGAAAATTGTCATGAATCTGGTTACCAGTAATTACTACACCGCTGCTGCCGTAACGGATTTCGATGGCGTTGGCATTGCGGAAAAGGTCATTGCCTTCCACCAGCACATCGGTGACATTTTTTGTAACCACGCCAAAACCCTGGTTGTCATAAAAGGTGCTGTTACGCACCGTCACATCCCGCGAGCCCTCGATATACACCCCCACTCCGTACTGCTTCCAGTTGTCGTGGAAGGACAGTCCAGTGATGTGAATATTACTGGAATTCATGATTTTTGCGGTATACGTGTTGGTGCCATCCGGCAAGATACTCGGTGTTTCACCCGGGTATCCCGAGATAGTCAGGTTCGTTCGTTCGACCACAAAACCGGTGTAATTGCCCGCCCTGACATAAATTGTGGCGCCGGATGGTGCAGCACCGATGGCGTGTTGCAGCGTGCGCCATGGCGCGTTAAACGTACCGGGATTTGAATCCGACCCACTTTCAGCAACATAAAAGCCGCTGTCACTCCGCATAACAAGCGGGATAAAGATGCGGGGTTGGTCCGGGGGTTGAGATTGAAGGGCTTTGGTTTGGATTGCTTCTTTGTTTAAAGCAGACTTCTCCGCAGAAAGCGGGTTGAAAAGGGTGCTCAATAAAGTGAGCACGACCAGGAATGTGATTTGGAATGACATTATGCCGTACCAATAATGCGCGACTTCTACCCAGTTCGCAAAGATGATGAAAGCAAGTCGTCACAGGCTGAATCATTGTAACAACCTTTTACACCATCCCGCCTTTCATTTTTGTTATGGCAAATAAACCGGTTACGAATTTTAGATCAAGGCGCGAGCGAGACCAATCAACGCACCGCCAGCTATCAGCAGAGTGGTATTGAGCTTAAAACGCAGTAACAAGACCAGGGCCGCCAGCGCAAGGAGAATAGTCAACGGGTCGACCAACGAAGCCCGTCCTAAGGCCCAGGTCACAGCCGCCATCAAACCAAGTGAAGCTGCGTTAACCCCATCCAGCAGGCCGCGCACCCAGACTGAACTACGAATTTTGGGAATCAAGGGATTGGACAGCGCAACGAAAATAAAGGATGGCAGGAAGATACCCAATGTTGCCAGCAACCCTCCCCTGACACCTCCCAGCAGATAACCGATAAAGGTGGCAGTGGTAAACAACGGTCCCGGCGTCACCTGCCCAACCGCAACCGCGTCCAGTAGCTGCTGGCTGGTCAACCAGCCGTAGCGCACCACAAAATCGGAATGCAAAAAGGCCAGCAGCACGTAGCCGCCACCGTAGAGGATCGCACCGATTTTCAGAAAGGTCAAAAACATTAACGGAAGACCAAACGCGGTCGAAGCTGCCGCAGGAAGACTCAGCCATTTTAATGCACCGGCGACAGGGAAGATCATCGCGCTGTTGGACTTCCTGGCTGTCCGCTGCAAGTTGCTGCCCGCCATCACCACCAGACCGCCGGCAAGCAGCAGGACGAGTTCATTCACGCCGGCAAAGTACAAGCCAAACACGGCCAATCCAACGAATAACAGGAATAATCCTTTAATTGCCTTCTTGCCGAGCGTCCACAACGCCTGCAGAATGATGGCGATTACCACCGGCTTGATGCCGTATAACAACCAGCCAGCCTGCGGGGTGGCGCCGTACTGGACGTACACCCAGGCCAGCGCCAGTACCATTCCGACTGCCGGCAGGATGAAACAGGCGCCGCCCAGGATCAACCCGGCCCAGCCCGCGCGTAAATAACCAATATGAATGGCCATCTCGGTTGAGTTAGGTCCGGGAATAAGGTTAGTAGCCCCAACCAGATCAAGAAATTCCTCATCGGTCAGCCATTTACGGCGCACCACCACTTCATCATGCATGATGGCGATGTGCGCTGCCGGTCCGCCAAACGCTGTAAAGCCCATCCGCAGAAATAGGAGGGCGACCTGTTTAATGCGCTCGGCTTTTGATTCGGTCATGGATGAGTACGAAGAAGAGGCATAAAGGAAAAATTATTTCAACGGGGCAGTTGTAATTTTGCCGGTTTCTGCATCCATCCACCAGCTCCTGCTGTTCCAATCCATGACCAGCACTTTGCCGTCAGGGCTCCACTGCAGTGCTCGGACGTAATCTTCTCCCTGGTACAACAACTTCACCTTCGAATCTGCCAATTGCACGATCATTAAATAAAACGTCACCTCAGGATTATCGCAGATATTCGCAGAGCTTATTGCCAGAATCAAGCTTTCCCCATCCGGTGACCAAATAATGTTCCCGCCCTGTGCATTTTCGCTGTCCGGTACCTCTGGCAAGAGTACGACTTTTTGCTCAATCTTTGTTTGGATATCCAGCAGCACCAATGCTAATGGGCCAGATACAGTTGTATAAGCCTGGATTTTTTCATCCGGTGAGAACGCATGACCCCGCCCGGTTGCCATCTCGATGGTCTCGACCTTGCCAGTCTGGGTATCCAACTGCAACCAGCGTTGGTCAGTCGGGAAAATTTCACTGCATCCATCACTTGCAATCGATTCAGCGTAATAAAAATAACGACTGTCGGCGGACCATCGTTTGGCCATTGGGAAAACATACCCCAACCCGTCGCCTTTATAATCCATTGGCGTCCAAACCACGCTTTTATCTTTGTTGAAGACCCGCAAAGATACCCGGTAGCCATCAGGCAAGGTCTCGAAGGCCGGCAGTGCGGTCCAGTTGCCGTCCGGGGAGACCACCGACTGGTCTGTGAAGGTGCCTTCAGGCGGCGCAGGTGTGATCAAGCGCGGGGTAGGCGTATATTGTGGGATAAGTGTAATGTAAGGCGTAGCCGTTGTTTCCTGGGTGGGAATGAACGACAGCGCAATCACTTTTGTAGGCGGCAAAGTTTCAGCAGGCGGTAAACTGGTTTCCTGCGGCGTGGCAGTGCAGCCAGCCAGAACTACCAGCGCCAAAATGATCAAGCAGAGTTGGCCCCCCAACTTTTTGATATGACTCTCGTGCATTACGCCTCCGGCAGCAGGATTCCCGCCCACAGCAATAATAATTATCGATCAAACGCTGAACTAACATCAAAATTATACACAACTTAACCAGACTTCCACCCCCATGAAAATAGCGCTGGGATGGATACGAAAAGCCCTTCTGGCGTCATGAAAGCCATCAATTCTTCCATGTGTTCTTTTTCGATCTGATTTCGCAGTTCCGGCGTCAATTGCTTCAACGGTTCTCCCTCCAATCCGGTGACGATATCGTTCCAGCGCTCGTTCACAGTTGGGATAAAGTAGCCAAGCTGTTCGAATTGCACATCGATTTTGCTAAAGCCCGACCCCCGCAAAACGGCCTGGCAGTCCGCCGGGGTTTCCAGGCGTTTGACGGGTAGAGATGCCGGCATTAAACCATGCTGCTTCAAGCGGTTGATCCATAGCCCGATCAGCGGTTCAAAAAGCCCAGCCCCAAAACTAGAAAATCCGATCGAGCCGCCGGGTTTGAGAACCCGCTGCCACTCACGCAATGCAGCGATCATGTCCGGCATAAAAAACAACCCAAGCGAGCAAATCACATGATCGAAAAAACTATCTGGGAAATCCAAGTGTTCGGCATCCCCTTCGTAAACTTCAACATTTTGCAACCTGGCTTCATTGATTTTCCGCCGGGCATGCGCCAGCATTGCAGACGACAAATCAACGCCTACCACTTTGCCCTTCTCGCCAACGATCTGGGCGGCGGCAATTGCGGCAGCGCCGGTTCCCGTGGCAACGTCTAAAACGGCATCGCCACTTTTGAGACGGGTCAGTTCCACCAGACGCAATGTTATTTGCTTGAGAAACGTGATTTGATCGTATGTGCCGGACAGGTTCGAGAAGCGTTCCTTCACTTCCAGTTTGATTTCCTCAGGTGGTTTCATTTTTTCTCCCACAAAATAGATAGATTCATACACCCCTACTCTCCATTGATTTTTTATATCCACATTTGTTGACTGAGTCAATCATGATTTTTAAGATCACCTGACTGGATACCTTTTCAAATTTTGTTTATGCAGAAAAGCAACGTTTTAATTAAACAGAAACTTCCTGGGCACACGATCCACAGGAAGTCTTATCCAGTTTCTACAAAAATTGTATTAAAAACAAGCGCGCTCTTTAATGATTGCTGAGCGCTACAGGATTAAAATTGGTGTGCTCATCAAACACATCTTCCCGCTCATTCCGCTTGAGAAAATTAACAGCCAGGTAGGTCAGTGGAGTCGCCAGCGTCTCGTAGGTTACTTTGAATAGCCACTGGGAAAGGATCGAGGTCAACAGGAGGCCGGAGGGGAGGATACCCAGAAATGCTATGGTAATGAAAACCGCTGAGTCTGCGCCCTGGCCGATGATGGTCGAACCAATCGTCCGAAGCCATAAATATTTCCCTTTTGTCTTTAATTTCAGCTTTGCCAGGACAAAGGAATTCAAGAACTCGCCGATCAAATATGCGCAAAAGGATGCGACCAGCAGGCGCGGGGCAAAACCAAGAATGGCCGTATAGGCTTGCTGGGCGGTCGAAGGGGTGGAAAAATCCCCGGCTGACCAGAAAGACGCGGCGGGCAATACGCCGGCAGCATAAATCGCCGCAACGGCAAGGAGATTGCAGGCAAAGCCAATCCAGATTACTTTTCGGGCGTTTCGGTAACCGTAAACTTCGGTGAGGATGTCGCCAAAGATATAAGAAATGGGAAAGAGGATTACCGCCGCAGGCAAAACCAGACTGCCAATTTGAACCAGCTTGACGGCAATGATGTTGGAAATGATCAATGTGGTCACAAAAATGGCCGTAACCGGTGTAAACCAGCGATACCCTTTTGGTTGGTCAGTCTCAATCGTCATGGGATTAACTCAGTTCAACTTTCTGGCGAGTATCCAGCGCCTGTTGCAGCCACTGAGACCGCGCTTCTGGCGTTTTGGTCTTTTCCGCCTCCACCTTGATGCCAATTCCACCCCTGATATTAAAAACGCCGGCTACACGAATCCAATGCGGGTCGAGCACTTTGGCCAGATCATCCATGATTTGATTAACCACATGTTCATGGAAAGCGCCTTCGTTGCGATATGACCAGAGGTACAGTTTTAGAGATTTCGATTCGACCACTTTTTGGTCGGGAATATAGTTGATCTGCATGGTGGCAAAATCGGGCTGGCCTGTCATCGGGCACAAGCAGGTGAATTCGCTGGTTTCAAGAGTCACCAGGTAATACCGGTCGGGCGCGCGATTGGGGAACGCTTCAAGTGTTTTGCCGGGTTGGGCCGGGCGCCCCAAAATCGTCAGTCCATCTGTTTCAGATGATTTGGAAGACATAAAAACTCCTTCTGGAAAACAATTCATTTATCGCAGACATTTTAACCTAATAGAGGCGCACTTTGGATGATAAAAATTTAATCTTCCAGAACGAAATAACGTAAAAAAAAGCTTGCGGCAGCATTCGCAGCGAAGCCCTGGCATATCAGGATATACCCTGCACATGGTAAACTTGTCAGAGAAAACAACCGGAAATAGTTGAGGTATCATGCCTGCGTATACCGCCACCGCTCTCGCCCACCCCAACATCGCTTTCATTAAATACTGGGGCAATCGCGACGATGTTCTGCGTCTGCCGCAGAACGGCTCGATCTCCATGAACCTGGCCGGGCTGCACACCCACACCCGGGTGAGCTTCGACCCCGGCCATGAGGTTGACACCTTTTCGCTCAACAATCAAGACCAGGTCGGCGCTGGACTGGAGCGGGTTTCGCGATTCCTGGATATCGTGCGCACGATGGCGGGGAAAAATTGGCGGGCGCAGGTCGAATCGGCGAATAATTTCCCAACCGGCGCCGGAATCGCCTCGTCGGCAGCCGCCTTTGCGGCACTGGCAGTGGCGGCTTCGCGCGCCATTGGCCTGGAGCTGACCGAGAGTCAGCTTTCGGTGCTGGCGCGGCGCGGCTCTGGCTCGGCTTGCCGCTCGATCCCGGCTGGATTTGTGGAATGGCTGCCAGGTGACCATGACTCCGATTCTTATGCGATCTCGCTGGCGCCGCCGGCGCACTGGGACCTGGTGGACTGCATCGCCATCCTTAAAGAAACGCACAAAATGACCGGTTCCAGCGAAGGTCACCGGTTGGCGGGCAGCAGCCCGCTGCAGCAAGCACGGGTTGCCTCTTCCCGCGAGCGGTTGGATCGCTGCCGCCAGGCAGTCCTCACACGTGATTTTGATGCCCTGGCAAGCGTGATCGAGCTGGACAGCAACCTGATGCATGCGGTGATGATGACATCAACTCCGTCTCTTTTCTACTGGGAGCCGGCTTCACTCGAAATCATGAAAGCCGTACCGGAATGGCGGCGGAGCGGGTTGCCGGTCTGCTACACGCTCGATGCCGGGCCGAATGTTCATTTACTATGCCCGGGAACAAGCGTCGCGGAAGTCCGATCAAGGTTGGAGGATATTTCCGGAATACTTCAAGTTTTAACCGCTGCGGCTGGCGGTGAAGCGCACATCACAGCAGGAGATTAACGCTGGCTTAGAAACTGTTCGGGTGGTTCGCCAAAGCCAGTCAAGCGCGATATAATCTAATCGTCCAGTCAGATCCACACTGGCAGGCGTTTACAAGCGTTGTGACCTGGGATATTCCCTGTAGAGCACCGGAAGGTTGTCTAACCGGTACAAAACGGAGTGAGGTTTTTGTGAATTTAACCAACCTATTATTATTCGTACTATTCTTTGGCGTCATACTCTTCCTGCACGAACTCGGACATTACCTTGTAGCCAAGGCTTTCAAAATCAAGGTCGAGGAATTTGGCTTTGGTTTTCCACCGCGGCTGGCCAGGCTTGGTAAATTCCAGGAGACCGAGTTCACCCTGAACTGGATCCCATTTGGGGCGTTTGTCCGACTGTCAGGTGAAAATGACCCGAATGTACCGGGCGGTTTCGGCAACGCCAAACCACTGGCGCGCATTGCGGTCTTATTGGGCGGCCCAATCATGAACCTGGCTACAGGCGTGGTCCTTTTTTCATTGATCTTCAATCAAGTCGGCGTGCCGGACTACAGCAAAGTCCTCATTTCGTCCGTTTCAGCCGGTTCCCCGGCTGAAACCTCCGGGTTGCAAGCCGGCGATATCGTCCTCAGGATCAACCAGACCCCGATCGACAGCACCGCAACCCTGTCAGCACTCATCCAGGCCAACAAAGGCACCGAAATCGAAATCACCGTACAACGTGGCAGTGAGACGGTGGTCACGCGGGCGGTCCCGCGCGTCAACCCACCGCCTAATGAAGGTTCACTGGGAATCGCCATGACCAATCCATTGGTAAAAACCAGTTGGATCAATACTATTCCGCTATCATTCCAGGCTACTTATGCCCAGGCGCGTGAAATATTCGAAATGCCGGGCCGTTTAATCCGCAACGAGATTCCCAAAGAGCAAGCCAGGGTGGTTGGCCCGGTCGGCATTTATTCGATGTTTAATGAAGCCCGCACGATGGACGAGGAAAATTCCACCTCGACCAATCCATTCGATACCACCTTTACCCTGCGATTGATGGCGGTAATCACGGTTGCACTCGGGTTGACCAACCTATTCCCCATCCCGGCGGTGGATGGTGGACGAATCGTTTTCATCTTACCGGAACTGTTATTCCGAAAACGCATTCCGCCTAAATATGAAAATTTTGTCCATATGGTCGGTTTTGTGGCGCTCATCGTGTTGATGTTCTACATCACCGCGCAGGATATCATCAACCCCATTCAAATCCCCTAGACTGAGGACCCATGGAAGACCCCGCTCGACATGCCATTCCGTTTGATAAGGTCATCACAGCCCTGCTGGATAACGAACATCCGTTTCCACCGGTGCATCTTCACCGCTTCTCTGATATCGCGGCAGCAGACCTGGTTAATTTGGAAAAAAGCTGGTCTCAGGTAAATCCCGACCGGCGGGCAGCTCTGTTGGAGGATTTGGAAGACCTGGCGGAAGCTGACACGCTGGTGTCGTTTGATGATCTAAGCAAATTCGCCCTCTCTGATCCAGACCCACGCGTACGCGAGGTGGCCCTGCGCCTGCTCTGGGAAAGCCAGGAAGTGGGGCTGGTCACAAAAATGCTGCAAATGGTGGAAAACGATCCCGCCGAAAAGGTGCGTGGCGCTGCAGCTACAGCGCTTGGGCAGTTTGTTTACCTGGGTGAACTTGAAGAAATTCCGGAAGCGGTTCTCCACCGCATCGAGAAAAAGCTGTTGGAGATCACTACTTCTGCAAGCGAGCCGAAGTTAGTCCGCCGGCGAGCATTGGAGGCCCTGGGTTTTTCCAGCCGACCGGAACTTAAACCGCTGATTCTGGCAGCCTACAATAACAATGATCTTGAATGGCTGGTAAGTGCGCTGTTCGCCATGGGACGCTCCGCCAACTCGAACTGGATCCCATCCGTGATGGATATGCTGGATAGTGATAACGAAGAGGTGCTCTTCGAGGCAGTGCGTGCAGCCGGCGAACTGGAAGCCTCGGCTGCCCGCCGCCCGCTGTTGAAAATTGTCAAATCGCAGCCGGAGGGATCAGAAATCCGGATGGCTGCCATCTGGTCGCTCTCGAAAATCGGCGGCGAAAAGGTGCGCGACACCCTCGAGAAAGCCCTGGATGATTCTGAAGATGATGACGAAATCGAGATGCTCGAAGACGCGTTGGAAAACCTTCAATTTACCGAAGGTTTCAACCAATTTGGCTTGATCGATTATGAACCTGAGAACGAAGAGGAAATTATCGCTCAAACCGAAGCGGATGCCTGGGATGATGACTCGGATGAAACTGAAAACGCCGAAGATGACGTTGAAGAGGAAGACGAATAGTCGTCCTTAAAACCGATTGCCTGGAAACTGGTCTGGCCTTATGGATTACAGTCTCTTTGGGTGATTGTGCCGCTCGGTCTTTCGATTATCACCATTTTGTGTGGCCGGCAGAAAGTGTGATGGACAAATGATAAACGCTGAACAAGACTTGCGATTGCACGCCACTATCCAGGGTCATGTTCAGGGTGTGGGGTTTCGGGTATTCGTGCAGCAATACGCAGCCAATCTTAAGCTGACCGGCTGGGTGCGCAACACCTACCGTGGCGATGTCGAGGTAATGGCTGAGGGATCGCGCGCTGCGCTGGAAAAATTGCTGCAATTAATCGAGGCCGGCCCGCGGTCTTCGCATATCATTCAAGTCGACCGGGAATGGAGCAATGCGTCGGGCGAATTTCACCAATTTGCCATCGAGCGTACCGCTTGAGCACCTTCGTTATTCCTATTCCGGCTTAATTCAGTTCGCCTGACAGTAATTTAGCCTTTTGCCAACCCGGCATGTCGCTTTGATCGGCGAGCATAACCCGCATTTCAAAGATTTGATCGCGCAGCAGGGCAGCCTTTTCAAATTCCAAATCCTTGGCAGCCTGCTTCATCTCTTTTTCCATTTCATTGATAATTCGTTTTAGCTCATTTTTCGGGATGGGAACGAATTCTTTCTTGCCGTCTGCCGAATAACCGGCACGTCCTTCCGCCACACCTGACGGTGTTGGCACGCTCAGGCGGTCAGTCAGGTCGTGGATTGCTTTGAAGATGCTTACGGGTTCGATGCCGTGCTGCTGGTTATACGCTTCCTGTTTGGCGCGGCGGCGATTGGTCTCATCGATGGCATAACGCATCGAGTCGGTGATGCGATCCGCATACATAATGACTGTTCCATGGACGTGCCGCGCCGCTCGCCCGATGGTCTGGATCAAGGCTGTGCCGGAACGCAGGAAACCCTCTTTATCCGCATCCAGAATGGCAACCAGAGATACCTCCGGCAGATCAAGGCCTTCACGCAGCAGGTTGATACCGACCACGACGTCGAACACGCCCATGCGCAGGTCGCGCAGGATGCCAATGCGCTCCAGCGTCTCGACCTCGGAATGCAGATAGTGCACTTTGATACCCAATTCCATCAGGTAATCGGCCAGATCTTCCGACATGCGCTTGGTGAGTGTGGTCACCAGCACCCTTTCGCCGTTCTCGACCCGCGTGCGGATCTCCTTGACCAGGTCGTCCACCTGACCGTGGGTCGGGCGGATATCGATGCCCGGATCGACCAGTCCGGTCGGGCGAATAATCTGCTCCACCACCTGCTCGGCGTGTTGCAATTCGTATTGAGCAGGCGTGGCCGAGGTATAAATGGTGTACCCCATGTGCTGCTCGAATTCGGCGAAAGTCAACGGGCGGTTGTCCAGCGCCGAGGGCAGCCGGAAGCCGTATTCGACCAGAGTTCCCTTGCGCGAACGGTCGCCGTTATACATGCCGCGCACCTGCGGGACAGTCATGTGTGACTCATCCAGGAATAGAAGGTATTTGCTGGGCAGGTAGTCCATCAGCGTCCAGGGCGGCGAGCCCACCGGGCGCTGGTCCAGGTAACGCGAATAGTTTTCAATGCCCGAGCAGTAACCGACCTCTTTCAGCATTTCCAGGTCATAACGCGCTCGCTGGTCCAACCTTTGAGACTCCAGAATCCTTCCATCAGCCCGGAAGCGCGCCAGCTGCGTATCCAGTTCGTTCTCGATGTCCGAAATAGCCTGTTTCAGCCGGTCTTCCTGGGTAATGTAATGTTTGGCCGGGAAGATTTGAGCCTGTTCAGGTTCTTCCAGCAGCTCGCCGGTCAACGGATTGAGCAGTTGAATACGCTCCAACTCGTCGCCGAAAAACGACAACCGGTAGGCGCTTTTGTCCATGTATGCCGGAAAAATTTCCATGGTTTCGCCGCGCACGCGGAAGGTTCCCGGACGCAGTTCCATATCATTGCGCTGATACTGCACCTCCACCAGTTGGCGCAGCAGCGCGTTGCGGCGGAACACCGTGCCTTTTTGCAGGTTGATCACTCCCTTGCCGTAAGCTTCCGGGTTGCCAAGACCGTAAATGCAGGAAACCGACGCAACAATGATGACGTCCTGCCGCGACATCAATGCGGCAGTGGCTGCCAGCCGCAGCCGGTCGATCTCCTCGTTGATTTCAGTCTCTTTTTCGATGTACAGGTCATGCCGCGGGACGTACGCCTCGGGTTGATAATAATCATAGTAGCTGACGAAGTACTCCACCGCGTTGTTCGGAAAAAATTCTTTGAATTCGGCGTACAACTGGGCAGCCAGAGTTTTGTTATGCGCCATCACCAGCGCCGGCATCTGCATCTGCTGGATGATGTTTGCCATGGTAAAGGTTTTTCCGGTACCGGTAGCCCCCAACAATACCTGGTGCTTCATCCCCTTTTGAACGCCGTCCACCAATTGACGTATCGCCTCGGGTTGGTCGCCGGTTGGTTGGTAGGGCGCATTTAGTTGGAATTCCATGGAACCCTCACTCGCCTTGTACAGTAAAGACTCCACCTAAAGCGGAGTTAGATGTTTTCGGTTATCTTGCATTCTATCACAAAAGCGATCGAAATAAAACATATTTTCTAATTTTTATAGATTCTGCAGCGCTTTCAACAAGGCAGTCAACCGTTCGCGCCACTCAGGGTCGGATTCCTGAAACAGCATCCAGTAGGCATTTTTCCCGGCTCGGGCGCCAAAACCTACATTGGGCAGGCTGCGATTGGGCGAGCCTTCCGGCAGCGCCGGATAGCGCAAAACCATCTGGTCGCCTTCGTTCGAAACCGAGGCCAACCCCGCATCTTCGGCCATAATTTTGACCCGGATCTGGTAGAAAAGGTTGCTCAATTGATCGGGCAGCTTGCCAAAACGGTCTTCGAACTCGCTGGCCAGCGCATCCAATTCGGCCTCGTCGACGATATTCGAAATGCGGCGGTAAAGCCCCAGGCGCACATTCTGCTCGGCGATAAACGCGGAAGGAATTCCAGTTGGAATCGGCAAATCGACATTGACTGCCAGGCCAATTTCACGCAAATCGCTCGACAGTTGTGGCGATGGCAGCCCGCTCACCTGCCGGATTTGACGAACAGCCTGTCCGAGCAGGCGGGTATACAGGTGAAAACCAATCGAAGCAATATAGCCATGCTGGCGGCTGCCAAGCAGTTCACCTGCGCCGCGCATTTCCAAATCACGCATGGCAATCGAGTACCCGGCGCCCAACTGAGTATTCTCGGCAATGATTTCGAGTCGTTCCTGCCCCTCGATGGTGGGCGGGCTGCGGCGGTGGCGGAAGAAATAAGCGTAGGCGCGCTGCGCACCGCGCCCGACCCGGCCGCGCAACTGGTACAACTGGGCCAGGCCAAAGGTGTCGCCGCGATCCACGATAAGCGTATTGGCATTGGGGATATCCAACCCCGATTCGATGATCGAGGTACATAGAAGCACATCGATCTCGCCATTGGTGAACATGTGCATCACCCGCGAGAGCTCGCCTTCGTTCATTTGCCCATGACCGATGCCGATACGTGCATCCGGCACCAGGTTGGAGAGGTGGCTCTTCATGGCATAAATCGTGTGAACCCGGTTATGCACAAAAAACACCTGCCCGCCGCGCTCCACTTCGCGTAGAATCGCCTGACGCACCAGCTTTTGTGAGTACGGACCGATGTGGGTGATGATCGGCAGCCGCTCGGCCGGCGGTGTGTTGATCATGGAAATATCGCGCACCCCGGTCAACGCCATGTACAGCGTGCGCGGGATGGGCGTAGCCGTCAATGTCAGCACATCCACCTCGGTACGCATTTTCTTCAAGTGCTCCTTGTGGGTGACGCCGAAGCGCTGCTCTTCATCGATGATCAAAAGGCCAAGGTCTTTGAAAGCCACGTCCTGTGAAATCAAGCGATGGGTGCCGATGACTATGTCCACTTCTCCCATTTCCAGACGCGCGATGACCTGGTCCTGTTCTTTGGCGGTGCGAAAGCGCGAAAGCATTTCCACCTGCACCGGGAAAGTAGCCAGCCGTTGGCGGAAGGTGTCATAGTGCTGCTGCGCCAGAACAGTGGTTGGAACCAGCACCGCTACCTGCTTACCCGACATGACCGCTTTGAACGCCGCACGCAGCGCGACCTCAGTTTTGCCGTAGCCTACATCGCCGCAAAGCAGGCGATCCATGGGGCGCGGGCTTTCCATATCCTTTTTTACTTCCTGGATGGCCTTTAGCTGGTCATCCGTTTCGGTGTAAGGGAAGCTGGCTTCCAGGTCATGCTGCCAGGTGGAATCCATCTCAAATGAAAAGCCATTGGCAACCTGCCGCCGGGCATAGAGATCCAACAGGTCCTGAGCCACCTCAAGCACCGCCTCGCGCACACGCTGTTTCGTTTGCGTCCATTCGCCGCTGCCAAGGCGGGTTGGGTGCGGCGCCTCGCCGCTGGCGCCAATGTACCGGTTCAGCCGGTCAGCCTGATGGACCGGAACGAAGAGTTGGTCCCCTTCGGCATATTCCACGCATAGAAAATCACGCTCCACCCCGTCCAACACTCGCTGCACCAGCCCGATGAAACGGCCAATACCGTGATCGACATGCACGACCCAGGTACCAGGTCGCAGGTCGGCATAATTGGCTTCAGGAGCTTCGGCAATGGGTCGGGCGCGATGGCGCGGCTGCGGACGCTCCCAGCCAAATATTTCACTGTCGGTAAACAGGTGGAAATCCTGACTGTCGGCATTGGTCAGCACCCAGCCTTCGCTCAATGTCCCCTCGATGAACTCCGGTGTGCCATCCGGTTGATCCAGCGGGCGCTGTTCCTGCCACATTTCTTTCAGCCGCCCGACCTGGCGCGAGACGACTGCACTGGATTTGCCCTTGCGGCTCAACCCGGATAAGGTCTCGAGAAAAGCATTCAACCGGCCGCCAAAACGCTGACCTTTTTGGAAACAATCCGCCAGAGCAGAAGGTTCGTCAGAGGTGGAGAAACCGAATTCGAGTGCGGGATGGGCGCTCAGGTTGTCGAGGATTTCTGACCAGGACAGGTAAGGGATGGGAAACGATTCCGGCAGCGTGCCTTCCGCCAGGCTGTCATTTCTCAGCCGAACGGATTGTTCTTCGATCTCATTGGCAATCGACTGCAGCAGATCAAGGTCATCAACCAGCACCTGTGCCTGCTGTGGCAGGTAATCCAAAATGCTGGCCTGGGCCGGGTGAACCACCGGTAAATAAAACTCTTCGACATCCATCCCCGGCAGGTCCAGACCACTGGCATAACCGGGTAACACTTCCCGCGCAGGGGTGATCAACAGTTTGTCCAGCCGGTGCAGCGTGCGCTGTGAGGTCGGGTCAAAACGGCGCAGGGTATCAATTTCATCGCCGAAAAACTCAAATCGCACCGGTGTGGCTTCGGCCGGGGGCCAAATGTCCAATATTCCACCGCGGTGGGAGAATTGACCGGGTTCAAGCACAATTTCAGCAGGTTGGTAGCCAATACCCACCCAATTGCGCTTGAGGGATTCCAGAGGCACAATCTGATTGACCTTTACGGTCTTGCTGTTTTTGATAAAGTCGCGCCGGGGCAGCGTGCGGGTCATCAGCGCGCGTACCGGGGCCACGATGACGGGCGGAACAGCCGGTTTTTCGGCGCCCATCAGGTGGTAAACTGCCAGCGCGGTCAGCGCTTGCAGTCGGTCGCGCCGGGTGACCGTACCCCAGGCAGCCTGCTCGTAAAATAACGGGTTCGGCTCGGGGTAATACAGCGGCGGCAGCCCATCCATCCAATAAGTCAGCTCATCGATGACGGTCAGCGCTCGGTCGGTGCGGTCGGTGATCAGCAGGATCGGTGCCTGCACGTCGCGGTGCAGTGCTGCGACCACCGGCAGACGGGCAGAACGCATCAGCCCCAGCCCGGAATGAGGCTGACCGGCGCGCAAATCACGCAAAAATGCCTGGTACGCAGGCAGTGAACGGATGCGTTCGATCAACGCCTACTCCTCGAGCTGCGAGCCGTTATAGCGGTTCATGGCAGCTTCCAATCCGTTGGTTACAAAAACACGGACGGCGGCAGCCGCTGCATCGATGAGAAAGGGCAATTCTTTCTGTTCCTCGGCATGGAAATGGTTGAGGACATACCCGGCGCCGCCCCTGGGACCGGCCGGACGCCCGATGCCAAAGCGCAGGCGGGGAAAATCCTGGGTGCCGATGCGCTCGATGATCGACTGCACCCCTTTTTGCCCGGCAGAACCGCCGCCCGGCCGCATGCGCAAGACACCAAATGGCAGGTCGATGTCGTCGTGAATCACAATCAGGTTTTCGTGCGGGATTTTGTAAAAGCGGACCAATCCCGAAACTGATTCACCCGAAAGGTTCATATAGGTTTGCGGTTTGGCCAGCACGATTTTAACCTCGCCAACGACCCCGGATCCGGTCAAAGCGCGGTTTTGTACGCGGGTCAACCTGACACCCAGGTCGGCTGCCAGCCGGTCAATGACCATGAAGCCGGCATTGTGTCGGCTGTCGCGGTATTCCCGGCCGGGATTGCCTAGCCCGACCAGCAGGTAGGCAGCCGTCCCATCCAGGGCGGGCTCACTAATTTTGCGGCGAAAGAGGTTGATTGGCATAGCTCATCCTGAAATCGCGGTGGAACATGGATGAAATAATCGGCCTGACAACGAATGAAAACGACAAATGCATGACAGGTAAGTCTATCACGTTGCTGCCAGGCGTGCAAATGAGGTTTTCTGCTTTTCAGGTCATTTTTATGGATTGTCATCGCGAGCCTGGCGAAGCGATCTGGCCGGTTTCCCTAGACCGGTGGGCTGCAGGATGATCGTAAATTGTCACGTCTACAGATTGCTCCTCGCAAAAAATCACAACATGGATATGCAATACACGAATTAATTAACTTGCTTACTGCATTTCAAGCCATAATTGACTTATGATCAGGTTGTTGGAGACCTTTGGTTATATGCGGCGCGATCGAGGTTCGGAAATAGTAAAAAGCCATAAAAAAAACGCTGTAAAATATCTTGACAATTTATATTGAAATTAGCCGTGTGTTATAATGGAGCAACCATGGAAGAAGCTCAAACACCCCAACCTCCAGCCGAGTCGCAGCCTTCCCTGCATTCCGAGGGTAAAGCCAAAGTCCAGGTCCAGGTCTGGATCATCGTTCTGGCCGTAATCCTTCTGGTCGGATTGATCGCCGGCGGGGTATTCCTGCTGGCAAGCGCACCTGAAGGCACAACCGCCAAAGTTCGCGACATATTCATCATTTTCATGGCGCTCGAATCACTGGTGCTGGGCGTCGGGTTGATCGTGCTGATCTTGCAACTGGCAACCTTAATCAACTTGCTGCAAAACGAGATCAAGCCCATCCTCGACTCCACCAGTGAAACCGTCAACCATTTGCGCGGGACAACTCAGTTTCTATCCAACAACCTGGTTGAGCCCATCTTGAAAATGAATGAGTATCTGGCCGGGTTGAAAAAGGCGTTTGACCTCTTCCGTCCGGGTAAACATTGAGTAATCCATAACCGCAGATATGTAGCCAACTGAAAGGAGAAACGAGTCATGTCAGATCGAGATGAGTTTGGAGCGTTTTTAGTAGGTTTTGTGGTGGGCGGCCTGACCGGCGCAATTACCGCGCTGCTGCTTGCCCCGCAATCCGGTGAGGAAACGCGCGGCGTGATTAAAGAGCGCGCGATCGAGCTTAAAGATAAAGCTGCTACCAGCATGGGTGAGGTTTACACCTCCGCCGAAGCTGCGGCTGCGGAAGCCGTAAAAAAGGCTGAGGTGCTGTTAGCCCAGGCCAAAGAAACTGCTGCGGAATTACAGAAAAAAGGCGCCGTTGTCATCGAGGAACAGAAATCAAAAATTAGCCGTATGGCCTCGAAGGACGATTCAGGCGTAGTTGCTGAATAACCTGTAACCCTATATTTGAAAAACGGTCAGTTTCAAAGCTGACCGTTTTTTGTTTCTTCGGTTTCTACTGGTTTAAGCTTCAAATTCACGCAGGACTTCCGGGACGGCAGCCAGCACATCCCCGGCCAGAACACTGGCCGGGTGCCCAACCAGGTCGATGGCCGCCAGACCAGCTTGCGCGTGAATCCACGCACCGGCAATGGCTGCATCCAGCGCCGAAACGCCTTGCGCCCGCAGTCCAACGATCAACCCGGCCAGAACGTCGCCGGTGCCGGCGCGCGCCAGCGATGCCGTAGCAACCGGGATGATAGACGTTCGCCCGGCCGGGTCAGCGATCACGGTCATGGCGCCCTTCAAGACCACCACATGCCCCCATTCGACTGCATACTTGCGGGCAATTTCCACCCGGTCTGCCTGTATGGCAGACACCTCGAGCCCGGTCAATACGCTCATCTCGCCGGGATGCGGGGTCAGGATGGTCTCGGGCGGCAGCTTTTTTGGCCATTCTGAAATGTGAATCAGGTGTTTTAACCCATCCGCGTCCACCACTAAAGGCGGCAGAGTCGGCGTTTGCCCTTTTTTTCGTTGTGAACTTCCCAGGAAGCCTAATCCCTCACGTTTGCCTTCCGTCGGGACAGCCGATAGCAAGCGCTGCATAAAGTGAGCGGTGGTTTGCTCCATGCCAAGCCCGGGTCCGACCAGCAGCGCGGTAACCCGTTCCAGGTTGGCGAAAAGCACATCTTCAGCGCCCTCCGCGATGACCCCCAACTCATGCGGCAGCAGCAACCAGGTAATTTCAGGCAGCAGCCCAGATAAGACAGGGTGCAGCGGGCTGGGGACTGCCAGCCTCACCAGACCGGCGCCAATGCGGTAAGCAGCTTCCCCGGCCAGGGCCGCAGCGCCAGTGAAATTCACCGAACCCGCAACCACCAGCGCCGTACCAAATGTGCCTTTATGGGCATCTTTTGGCCGGGCCGGCAGGATTTCAGCTACCTGGCGCTCTGAAACGACATGGGATTGCACCGTTTGCAATGCCTTCAAGTCGCCTGGCAGACCCAGATCGACCACTTGCAGGCTGCCAACAAAGTTATAAGCCGGGAAGCGCAACAGCCCGACCTTAACCGCGTCCATGCAGATGGTTAATTCAGCCGGAATGACCCAGCGGGCAACCTCGCCGCTATCGCAATCGACGCCGGATGGGCAATCCACGGCAACAATATGCCGCGGCAGCCGGAAGTCTAATATGTGTTCGAACCAGCCTTCGAGTTCCGGTTTAAGCGGCAATTTTATTCCGGTGCCAAGCACCCCGTCCAACAGCACGTCCGCTGTACCCAGCCAGAGTTCCAATTTTTCCCAGTTCACGTCGCTATCCACCGCCAATACCTCGCCGCGCACCTGAATCACGCGCGCCAGGTAGGGATCATTTTCAGACCGCGGGCGGACCAGGGCTGCTTTCACCCGCCACCCCAACCCTGCCAGAGTTTCCAACGCCACCAGCGTATCGCCGCCATTGTTGCCAGACCCGATCAACCCAACAACTCCCCCGGATCTGGAATGTCCAAAGGCATGCTGAATCACCTGGGCAACGCCGCGCCCGGCGCGTTCCATCATCTCGGCATAACTGACGCCAGAAGCATTTCCCTCTTTTTCTATCGCTTGCATCTCTGCAACGGTAACCAGTCTCATCGCGGCTCCTGTCAGTTTGGACCCCTGGTTCCATTATAGACCGGGTTTTAAAATCAGGCTGCCTGGCCGGATAGGGAGATTGCTGCAGTTTTCCGCTACGGGCTAGATGGCAAGCCCAACGGGCGAGGCGACAGGCATAATCCACGATAGGAATTCCCTTCTCCGCCTCGCCGCTACCGGCGCAGGGTCGGGCAGAGTGTTGGGTCTGCTTCGCCGCTCCAACAGGTTCATTACGGTATAATCGCTGCATGCGCAAATGGCTTTACATCGCAGTCTTCACCTCTGGCCTGAGCGGTCTGGCGGTCGAAATGACCACCTCACGCTTATTGGGGAATTATTTTGGCACCAGCAACCTTACCTGGGCCGCCATCATCGGGCTTATTTTGATCTACCTGACCGCCGGATATTTTCTGGGCGGTTATTGGGCTGACCGCTCGCCGCATTATTCGACCTTTTTCAAGATACTGGCCTGGGGTGCTTTTGCCATCGGGCTGGTTCCGGTGGCAGCCCAACCGATCCTGCGGGCGGCCGCAGACGCCTTTGACCAGTTGCAACTTGGCGTTTTGATAGGCTCTTTCGTGGTGGTGATGATCCTGTTCGTGCTGCCGGTGACCCTGCTTGGCACCGCCTCCCCTTTTGCCATCCGGCTGGCATTGAGCGACTCACGGCAAGCGGGCAGCATCGCCGGTCGAATTTACGCCGTCTCGACTCTCGGTTCATTTGCCGGTACTTTTCTGCCGGTTCTTGTGCTCATCCCCTGGATCGGTACCTACCGCACGTTCCTGGCTATTGGCGGGATTCTGTTGGTGGTCGCTCTGGCAGGGTTGTGGGCGACCTCCGGTTGGAAAAAAGCAGCGCCGCTGCTGTGGATGCCGTTGATTCTTGCCCTGCTGGCCATTTTCGGCGTCCGTGGAGCAATGAAAAACACCACCGGGTTGATCTACGAAAGGGATTCGGCTTACAACTATATCCAGGTGTTACAGGTTGGCGAAAGCCGGCTGCTACGATTAAATGACGGTCAGGGTGTCCATTCGATTTACCACCCCACCGAATATTTTTACAACGGCCCGTGGGAGCAGGTGCTGGTCGCCCCGTTTTTTTACCCGGCGCCGATTGAGCCTGCCGATGTAAACAGCCTGGCGATTGTCGGCCTGGCAGCCGGCACCACTGCCCGACAGGCGGCTCTCGTCTTTCCCAATATTCAAATGGAAGGCATCGAAATCGATCCGGATATTGTGGCGGTGGGACGTGAATATTTTGGCATGGATTTACCTAACCTGCACGTTACCGTTCAGGACGGGCGTTGGGCATTGGAAAATAATCCCAACAAGTTCCAGATCATCAGCGTGGATGCCTACCGGCCGCCTTACATCCCCTGGCACCTTACCACGCGGGAATTTTTTGAGGTTGTGCGCGATCGTTTGACCGATGACGGCGTTATGGTGATCAACGTCGGACGAAGCCCGCAGGACCGCCGGCTGGTCGAAATCCTGAGCAGCACGATCCTTTCGGTTTTCCCCTCCGTCCACATCATTGACCTGCCGGACTCATTCAATTCGATCCTGTTTGCCACCGTTCAGCCTACCGAAGCCCAGGCTTTGATCGATAATTTCACCGCCCTTTCCGGAAAGCCGGACACTCCGGCAGTCTTGCTGCAAGCCATGGCCTCGGCTATCAACAACCTGCAGCCAACACCGGCTCAGGGATATGTCTTCACCGATGATCGAGCGCCCATCGAATGGATCACCAACGATATGATCTTAAATTTCTTCTTATCCGGTAATGCGGAGACACTGCAATGAAATTCATCACAAAATTTTTTCAGGTTCTGATCGCAATCGCCATTCCGCTGGGGTTGATCCTGACCGGGATGCGCATCTTCTTCACCCCGCCGTTCGTCATTCTCGAATATAACATGCCGGGTTTCCCTGAAGACACGTACGGTTTCACCAAAGCGGACCGCATCCATTGGGCCAACCTGTCGCTGAAATATCTCAATAATGACGCCGGCATCGAATTTTTAGGCGACCTGCAGTTTGCGGATGGCACACCAGTGTTCAACGAACGCGAATTGAGCCACATGGTGGATGTAAAGCTATTCTTCAAGACCATGATGGCGATCTGGCTGGGTATGGTAGCCTTTCTGGTCATTGCCGGCCTCCTGGCCTGGCGCGCCCGCTGGCTGGCCCATTACTGGGCAGCCGTCTCAGCCGGCGGGTGGCTTACGCTTGGGTTGCTGGGATTGATTTTGGTAACGGTTATCCTCAACTTTAGCGCACTTTTCACAGTATTCCACCGGTTGTTTTTCGTTGGCGATACCTGGCTTTTCTATTTCACCGACACCTTGATTCGCCTGTTCCCTATGCGGTTATGGCAGGACCTTTTCATTGCCATCGGCGCACTTTCGATCGGCGGAGCATTGTTTCTGGCCTTCAAAGGGCACAAGTGGGCAGATCAATAGCAATTGGCCTCTCTGTTAACTCAGGAGCAACGCACCCGGCATGGTCTTAGGTGCATTGCACCTGCTCTTGACCATTACTCGCTGGCCGCCGAAGAGCAGGTACGTCGCTCCTTAATCTGCGGTCGATTGCCATTTCTGTTAACTCAGGAGCAACGCACCCGAAATAGTTAGATAAGACACAAGGGGCTTTGGAGCCGCCCCTTGTGTCTTTACAGTCCCTTCAGTATTAAGCGAGTCAAAAAGCTGAGAAGATTCAGCGGACCGCTGCCGGGTTTTCTTTGTCTCCCGATGGGTCAAAGATATGAAAGTTATCCATATTGATCACCATCTGGACTTTTTCACCAATGGTGAAACGGGTTCGTGGGTCAACGCGGGCGGTGAAATTGTTCTTGCCGCTGACCAGATACAGGAAAATTTCGTTGCCCATTAATTCGGTCACATCCACCGTGGCTTCGATGGGTTCAGCATGGATGTTGGACGGTGCGAACATCGGATTGTGAATATCCTCGGGGCGAACACCCATGATCACTTCCCGCCCTTCAAGGTGAGCGTAAGTGGCAGCTTTTTCCGCAGGAATCTTCACTTTATTGCCGTCCAGATCGACGAACAGACTGCCGTTATCCTTGCGGATGTGCGCCGGGAAGAAGTTCATCGACGGCGAGCCGATGAAACCTGCCACGAAGAGGTTGTTCGGGTGATCATAAAGGGATTGCGGCGTGTCCAACTGCTGCAGAATACCTTTGTTCATCACCGCGATGCGGGTCGCCATGGTCATGGCTTCCACCTGGTCGTGAGTTACATAAATGAAGGTGGTTTGCAGTCCCTGGTGCAGTTTGCTGATCTGGGCGCGGGTCTGAACGCGCAGCTTGGCATCCAGGTTGGACAGCGGCTCATCGAACAGGAACACTTTCGGTTCGCGCACGATAGCCCGGCCCACAGCAACGCGCTGGCGTTGACCGCCGGACAGTTCGCGCGGTTTCCGTTTGAGCAGCATTTCGATCCCGAGGATCTCGGCAGCCGTCTGCACTCGTTTTTGGATGTCCGCTTTTGGCAGTTTGCGCAGTTTGAGACCAAAGGCCATATTATCGTATACCGTCATGTGCGGATACAACGCATAAGATTGGAATACCATGGCAATGTCGCGGTCCTTGGGCGGAACATCATTCACCACGTTATTCCCAATCATGACCTTGCCGTCCGTGACCTCTTCCAGGCCTGCCAGGCAGCGCAGCGCAGTCGTCTTACCGCAGCCGGATGGACCTACCAGAACCAGAAATTCCTTATCCTCGATCTTGATGTTCAGGTCGTTGATCGCAACGAAATCCCCGAACTTTTTCCAAACATGTTCGTACGTAACACCAGCCATTTCTTGCAAACCTCCCTTCGGAATGAGTATAGTGACTTGATTATATGCAACGAACGGGAAACGTGCAAATTAATTTCATCCCTAATTTCACAAACCGGATATTTACAAATTAGAACACACGTGCTACAATCAAATGTACAGTCTCCCACTCTTTTTCCCAGAGGTCGCCATGCCTGAAGTCCCGGAAATCGCTTCCCGCGCCCGTGAGTTGAACATTGCCCTTGCCGGTAAAACCATCTCGGCAGTTGAAATCTTGCAGCCCAAATGCTTGAATGTCTCCATCGAAGAGTTTACCGCCGGTTTGACCGGCGCCGTGATCGAGAACGCAGCCTACCATGGAAAGTGGATTCAGGTTCACACCACGCAGGGTTGGCTGCTCGTCAACCTTGGCATGGGCGGCGAGATTTTATTGGTCACCCGGGCGACCATGCCGGAAAAACATACCATTGTGTTTGAATTTAGCGATGCCAGTTGCCTGTCCATCAGCTTCTGGTGGTTCGGTCATGTCCATTACGTCCCAGAAGAAGGGTTGCAGGCGCATGCTCCTACCGCAAAGTTAGGACCGAACGTGCTTGACCTTTCAGTCGAAGATTTTCGCCGCATCGTTGCCGGGCAGCGGACCGCAGTTAAGAACTATTTGCTCGACCAGAGTCGTATTGCCGGCATCGGCAACGCCTACATCCACGACATCCTCTTTATGGCGCGCATCCATCCGCTGCGCCGTCTGGAAAGCCTCTCCCCTGCCGAGGTGGACGGATTGTATCAGGCCATCCAGGACGGGCTGCGTCCCAGCCTGGCAAAAAATGGTGCATTCTACGAAAAAGATATCTACGGGCAAAAAGGGGGCTTTGGCATGGACGAGATTCTGATCGGCTACCGCGAAAACCAGCCTTGCCCGCGCTGCCAAACACCGATAATCAAAATCAAGACCGGCAGCACCAGCAGCTTTATCTGTCCATCCTGCCAGGCGTTCCCAGCCGTTGTTTAGGTTTACTTGCAGCCAAACGCTCCCGCGATTGAATGCCGACTGGATAAAGGGATTTTAGCGGTCATCTTTTATGATCCAATAAATTTCTACAGCTCAAGTCAACATTTATCATTAACCCGGACTCCTGCTGTATAATGGGGCACTGCCCCCGGTTCGCCGGGTGCACCCTGGCACAATAAGGAAATGGCATGTCTGTCTCGCAAAATGTACTGGACTATGATTTAAAAAAATCCATTCACCCGAATCGCCTGGTGGGGCTGTGGCGCTTGATGACCGGGTTCCGCTTGAATTACCTGGGCGCCAACCTCAGCCTGGGGATTTCTGCTCTGGCAAAAACCAGCACCTACATGCTGCTGCGTTATTTCGTCGACCACCAACTGGTAGCAAGAGATGCCGTAGTTCCACTGTGGGGCATCGCACTCGGGTTTGTTGGGCTGGCTGCCATTGAAGGTTCGTTCTCCTTCATGAGTGGACGATTGGCCTCGCTGACTGCCGAGGGAGTCGCCCGCCGGCTGCGCAACTATGTATTCGACCATATTCAGCACCTGAGCTTCACTTACCACTCGAAAACCGATACCGGCGAGCTCATTCAGCGCTCGACTTCAGATGTGGATGCCCTGCGCCGTTTTTTCTCCGAACAGGGCATCGGCATGGGACGGATTCTGTTCCTGTTCGTCATCAACTTCATCGCCATTCTGCAGCTCAACGTCAAACTGGCGTTCATTTCGATCACGGTGATTCCGTTCGTGCTGCTGGTTTCGCTTTATTTTTTCCGGAAAATATCCAAACTGTACGAAAACTACCAAACGCAAGATGCCATTCTCTCGACCACTCTGCAGGAGAACCTGTCCGGCGTGCGGGTAGTGAAAGCCTTTGCGCGCCAGGATTATGAAATCAACAAATTCGAGCGCGACAACTGGGAAAAATTTCTCCGAGGCAAGCGGCTGATGCAAATGCACTCGCTGTTTTGGCCGATATCGGATACAGTCTGCAACATCCAGATCGTGACCGGATTTCTGATCGGCGCGTTGATGACCATCAACGGCGAAATCACCATTGGCACGTACCTGGCATATGCCGGGCTGATCGTCTGGATTATCTTCCCGATGCGCAATTTGGGACGCCTGATCGTCCAAACATCAACCGGCATGGTCTCGTATAACCGGGTCATGACCATGATCAAGGAAGACCGCGAACCCCTCGACCAGGGCGACTACGTCCCCACGGATGGTTTGCAGGGAAAGCTCGAATTCAAGGGGGTTGGTTTTGCATACGAAAAAGGCAGCCAGGCATTAGAAAACGTGACCTTTACTGTCCAGCCCGGACAGGTAATTGCGCTGCTTGGTTCGACCGGCTCCGGCAAGACTACTCTGGTCAACCTGCTGCCGCGCTTCTACGAATACACCGCCGGCAGTATCCTGCTGGACGGGGTTGAATTGAACCGCTACCCGCGCCGCTACTTGCGCAGCCATATCGGCATCGTCGAGCAGGAACCCTTCCTGTTTTCGCGCAGCATTCGGGAAAACATCACTTACGGCGTCGGGCGCGAAGTGCCGCAGGAAGAAATCGAAGCTGCTGCACGCGCCGCTGCCATCCACGATGTGATTTTGAGTTTCGAAAAAGGGTACGGAACGCTGGTCGGCGAGAAAGGCGTCACCCTGTCCGGCGGTCAGAAGCAGCGCGTGGCAATTGCCCGCACTTTGCTCAAAAACCCGCGCATTCTCATCCTGGACGACTCGACCTCCTCGGTGGATACCGAAACCGAAGCCGAAATTCGCGAAGCCTTGCAAAACCTGATGAAGGACCGCACCACCTTCATCATTGCCCACCGCATCCAGAGCATCATGGACGCCGACCTCATTCTGGTCATGGACAACGGCAGCATCGTTCAATCCGGGACTCACGCCGACCTGGTCGCGAGCGAAGGGATTTACCAGAAGATATTCAACATCCAGACGCGCATCGATGACGAACTGGAGAAGGAGATCGCCAGTGTCGGATGAATATTTTGAAGAAGAGGAGTTCAAGGCTCAGGTCAACGGCAAAACACTACGCCGCATCCTGGGATTGACCCGTCCGCACCTGCGCTGGGTGATCGGATTCCTGATCGCGATCATGGTCGTATCCGGGTTGGACTCGCTCTTCACCTACCTGAGCAAATTGATTATCGACGAAGGCATCCTGGCTGCCAACAAACCGGCGCTCTACCGGCTGCTTGCCACTTATGGCGGGTTGACACTGGTGCAGGCTGCCGGCGTATTGAGTTTCGTTTTTCTGGCTGGCGTGCTCGGCGAACGGGTGCGTTACGATCTGCGTCAAAAAATGTTCAACCACCTGCAGGGGCTCTCGCTGTCCTACTTTAGCCGTACCCCGGTTGGTTGGATCATGTCCCGCGTCACCTCGGATTCAGAACGTGTGGCGGAACTGGTCACCTGGGGTTTGCTGGATTCAACCTGGGCGGTCATGAACATCGTGACAGCAATGAGTTTCATGCTGTACATCAACTGGCGCATGGCGCTCATCGTCCTGGCCGCCCTGCCAATCCTGTTCTGGATCGCATACGAGTTCCGCAAACGCATCCTGGGCGAGTTCCGCAATGTGCGCAAGTTCAACTCCAAAATTACCGGCGCATTCAATGAGAATATCACCGGCGTGCGAGTGGTCAAAGCGCTGGGGCGTGAAGATGCCAACCTGAAAGACTTCAGTATGCTGACCGGCGACATGTACCGCACCAGCTACCGCGCTGCCTGGTTAAGTGCGCTTTTCCTGCCGACCGTGCAGATCATTTCAGCCTTCGCACTGGGCAGCATCGTCTGGTACGGCGGGGGGCAGGCGCAAACCGGCGGGATGACCGTTGGCGGCATTCAGGCATTCGTTTCCTACGTCACCTTCATGATGTGGCCGATTCAAGACCTGGCGCGCGTGTTCGCTGAAATGCAGCATTCCATTGCCTCCGCCGAGCGCATCTTTTCCCTGATCGACAGCGTCCCTGAAGTGAAAGACGGCCCCGAAGCGTATGACCCGGGTACCATGAAGGGCGATGTCGAATTCGAACACGTTACCTTCTTCTACTCGGATGGCGACGGCAAGCCGGTTCTGGAAGATTTTTCCCTTAAGGTCAAACGCGGTGAAACCATTGCCCTGGTCGGTCCAACCGGCGGCGGGAAATCCACGATCGTCAACCTGGTCTGCCGCTTCTATGAACCCAGGCAGGGGCACATCAAGATCGGTGGCAAGGACTACACTCGCTACTCGTTACATGCCATTCAGTCGCGCATTGGAATGGTGCTGCAGACCCCGCACCTGTTCTCAGGCTCGATTCGGGAGAATATCCGTTACGGCAAGCTGACCGCTACCGATGCGGAAGTCGAAAATGCCGCCAAAATGGCCGGGGCGAGTGATTTTATCGCCCGTTTCCCCAAAGGCTTCGATGAAAATGTGGGTGAGGGCGGTAACTTGCTCTCCGTTGGGCAAAAACAGCTCATTTCGTTGGCGCGCGCGGTGCTGGCCGATCCCGAAATTTTCATCATGGACGAAGCCACCTCGTCGGTCGATACCCTGACCGAGGCGTTGATCCAGCGCGGCATGGATACCATGATGGAAGGTCGCACCAGTTTTGTGATTGCCCACCGGCTTTCGACCATCAAGCGCGCCGACCGGATTCTGGTCATCGAAGACGGGCGCGTGGCTGAAGCCGGCACCCATTACGAACTGTTACGCAAACGGGGTAAATATTACCATTTGTACACTACCCAGTTCCGTCACCAGATGGAACAAGCGCTCGACCCCTTTAACCAAGAGATTACACAAGGTATCTGACCCATGTTTAATGCCCCTGATTGGTATAAATCCGTTCTGGATGACCTGGCCGAAGGCTTGTACGTCACGGACAACAAGCGTCAAATTCGGTATTGGAATCGCGCCGCAGAGAAACTCACCGGGTTCGATGCTGCCAGCGTGATCGGCAGCTATTGTTACGATAATATTTTGATGCACATAGACGAACAGGGCGCCTCCCTGTGCCATACGCTCTGCCCGCTGGCAAAAACCATCCTCGACGGCGAAATTCGCACCGATCGGGTCTTTCTCCACCACGCGAATGGTCACCGTGTGCCGGTCGTTGTGCGCATCAACCCCATCTACAACGAGCAGCGGGAAATTGTGGGAGCTACCGAAATGTTCAGCAATGATTCGGCAGCCCTCTCCGCACTGGAGCGGATCACTGAATTGGAAAAGGCTGCGTATCTCGATCCGCTGACAGAGGTGGGCAACCGCCGATACGCCGAAACCGCTCTGGTGAAGTGCCTGGCAGAATCCAGCCAGAACCACACGCCGTATGGGGTACTTTTTCTCGACGTCGACTGCTTCAAACCTATCAACGACACCTACGGACATTTGATCGGTGACCGGGTGCTGCGCATGGTAGCCAAAACGCTGCAACACAATTTATATGCCGAAGATTTCATCGGTCGCTGGGGCGGAGATGAATTTTTAGTCATCCTGCATAATGTGGAAGCAGACAAGCTGACCTCGGTCACCGATAAATTGCGTATTTTAGTCGCCTCATCCCAACTGATGCTGGGTGAGGTGAATGTCAAAACGACTGTATCAATCGGCGGGACATTGGTTTCTGATGATGACAGCGTCGATACACTGTTGACCCGTACTGACCTGGCACTGTATGCGGCCAAATCTGCCGGGCGCAATCAAATTCGCATGGTTTTCCATGATAGGAAAATCAAAGATTAATCCCGAAATAAAGACTCCCGCGAAGATCAGTATCGCGGGAGTCTGTTATCTGAAATTACATCGTGAGTTACGGCGTGATATTGCGGATCGAAGGGACCAGCCAGAAGAGTTCGATGGCGCTGGAGCTATTTTTGTTGGTCGCGCCCAGGATCAGGCTGATTGCTTTGCCCTCGAACTGGCTCAGGTCGATATCAACCTTCTGGTACTTGCCGTCCAGTGATTCGGTCCACTTGCCCAGGTTGATCACCTCGCCGTTATCGATGCGGTAATCCAGGCTGAAGACGGCTTCGCAGGCAGCGCTGCTGTTCAGGCAGCCGATATAAGCAATGAAGTGGTCGCCTTTTTTAATGACGGAGGCCGGGTAGAAAGCCTGCATCCAGTCATTGGGGCTGTTGATGTGCATCCAGATGGCGCGTTCGTCTTCCTGCGCTTTGCCCTCGAGCAGCGGATTGAGTTGAACGGCAGCCCATTCCTCTTCCTTCTGGCTCACGTTCGGGCAGGGCAGCGTGACCATGCCGGCGTTGCTCTTCCAGGTGGCCTGGCAGATGGCGGCCGTGAAGTCGTAGGGATAAATGGCGGCAGGAACCGCATCGCTCTTGTAGGCCGAAACCTTGATGCTCACCCAGAAGGCATTTTTCCCGCCGCCCAGGCCGAAGGATTTATCATTGGCATCCCGCAGCAGCCAGGAGCCTTTGTAGGCGCCGCCGGAAGCCGGTGCAACCATCTCGACCGAAAGATCGACTGTCTCACCAGGCCGGACGTTGCCGGTCAGCGCAACTGCAGCCGGAGCGCCCATGGCGCTGCCATCCACAAAAACCAGGTCGTAGGCTGTGGTCCAGGTGCAGGTGCCGCTGTTGACCAGGCGCCAGGTCTTGGTGAATTTGGCGCCGGCAGCGATTTCAGTGCCGTCCGGGACGGAAACATCCTTTACGAAGCCGGCCGAGTTACATGGCAGAACGATCTGAGTAGCCGTGGCGGTGGGAATTGTTGTCGGTATGGCGGTGACGAATACGGTCGTGGCGCTGGGTGTAATTTGAATCGGTGCGGCCTGAGTATTTGTCGCGCCAGGTGCCGGGGTCGCCGGTGCCGGCTGGGTAGCTTCCGCTACCAGCGTTTCGAACGCCTGCTGGGTCAGCAAAGCCGAAACGGTACTCATGACCTCGGTTTGCCGGGCGGAAACGCTATCCGCGCCAGTCTTCGAGATCAAAAAGCTGCCGCAAGCAGCCAACGCCAGAGCGCCAATTATCAAAACAAAAACAAGTAAAAAGAAACGCTTTACCATGGTCTTTCTCCTTGCCCTTTACTTCAGGGGCTAAACAATTTAATCAATCCACTATCGTTCGACATCCCAGATTAGACGACCGATCCAGTGAAGAGGTTCCCAGGCAGCCTGGTGAGATCCACAACCATTTTTGCACCGCCTTATCAGCCCAGGCGGCTTTGTGATATTCCTCGCAATTCAAACATGGTTCGATTACAATGAGCAGCATCCATCCGCCAGCATTGTTGAGAAGGCAAACTCAAACCGTGACATCGATCTCGCTTTCAACCATCTCGGACATCCAGAAACTCCTGCGCACAGCCGGTGAAATTGCGCTTTCGCGCCGCGTTACTGCCAAGGTTCACCTCAAGTCGGACATGACGCCGTTCACCGATATCGAGTTGGATATGGAGGCGCTGATCCTGCCCTTCTTACGCGAACGTTTTCCGGATTACCAGATCCTTTCCGAGGAAAACGGCACGCAAGGACCGGTCAAACCGGCAGTCTGGGCGTTGGATCCAATCGACGGTACGAAAATCTTTCTGAACGGGCTGCCCACCTGGGGCGTCTCGCTCGGCAGCATTGTCAACGGCCGGCCTGCCCTGGGATTCTTTTACATGCCGGTCACCCACGATTTCTACTGGGGCGGCGAAGGATTCGGCGCTTTTCTGAACGACAAACCGCTGCCGCTGGGAATCGAACGTGACCTGGATGACCCCCTATCCTTCCTGGCAATTCCATCCAACGGGCACCGTTACTTCGAATTCGATTACCCGCGGCTGCGCTGCTTCGGTTCCACCGCTGCCCACTGCTGTTACGTGGCACAAGGGGCTGCTACCGGCGCATTGCTGAGAAGGGTCAATTTGTGGGATCTGGCAGGCGTGCTGCCGATCCTGTCCCAGGCCGGGGTGCAGGTGGAATATTATTCACAGGGCGCATTTTCACCCGAACCGTATTTGAACGGCGGCAAAATTAAAGAAGAGATCCTGGTTGCGCGCGAACCGATATTGGGGAAAATGCGTACGTTGATTCGGCGAAAATAAAGCCGAACAACAAAAGATTTTGAATCTCAAAATGGGCAAAGTCTCCCACCAACAGGGTGCGCTGTGCGTGACCTGCCCCATAACGTCTGAGACCTTTGGTAAATAAGCGCATTCGGGCAATCACAGATCGCCCTATGAGCGGAGACCGGGCGATTAGAGGATTGGAAGAAACCAGCTTAAGTTTGAGGAGTGTACCTGTGTTACCGAGTAATAAGTGGCAGGAACATCTTACTCGACCCCACAAAAACGTTGAAGCTTGCGTCAACGGGGAGAGCGGAAAGATCCTCGATATAAATACACCATTGCTGGGTATCGGCGAAATAGAACACACCAAGTGAAGTATTCACAAATGAGGTGAGTACACCATTTGGGCTGGCGTTTGCGGAAACAATCAATAATGCATCACGTCGCCCATTCGTCAAAGGGTTATCAATGCAGGTTTCTGCTGGAGAGATTTTGTTACCTGCGGTGGCGGTATGGATAAACTTGTTCCCACCAGGGATAAAAACGTTGTATGCATTGGAGGAATAAGCTGGTCCAATATTGCGATAGATCGACCACCGACCCCCAGAATAATAAACCGGAGATGTATAGGGGTATGAAAACCCAATACTGCCTTCGCCAGGGTTGTAATTCAGGGTTTCAATAATCAACGAAGTCGGTTGGCTATTTAAAGCAGTATGATTTAGCGAGAGCATGCTACCGACGGTATTAGCCGACCACGACTTGGTTGAATAAGAATTCAATTGCGAATTCGTTGCAAAGATGTTGTAAGTGGCTCCGACCGGAATCGGTTCAAAATCTGTGTGGTAGATGTTCCACTTATTGCCGGTATAAATTACACCTAAAGGGTGAGTATCAATAATGTGGTTATCATCTCCCTGAGGGTTCCAGTTATGAGTGACATAAACCTGAGCATTTGGATTTCCATCCAATAAAGGATGGTCAATGCGTAAAACATGATCGTTGATATCAGGCAAAATTCGGCTGGAAAGAGCTTTATAAACGAACGAATCGTTTTTTTCCGGGATAACCAGCACGTTGAAAACATGACCGGCGGTCATAGTAGCAGATGAATTGTCGTAAATTGTCCATCGTTTGGTTGTTGCGTTGTACCAGACTCCTGAAGCGGAATCTAACCGTTTATTAGTTGCATAGACATGTTGGACAATAATTATGGCATTGGGATTGCCATTCAGCTTCGGATGATCCAGGGTTGTGTAATTTGCTGAGATATTTCCTGTTGTAGTAGTATGTTTGAAAGCCACATCAATAGCGGTATTGGCTACATAGACAAAGAAAGCCGCGTTTGGCTCCACAGCAGCAGAACTTTCATTATAAATTCCCCACTTGCTGCTGGCTGGTTCATAATACACGCCGGTGTAATGATTGTAATAACCTGGGCCAGCTAAAACCCCATTGGGATTATATGCCGGCAGCGTAAATATCAGGGCGTTCGGATTATTATTCAGCGAAGAATGATCTATTCGTGTCAGATCGTTGAAAATGGTAACTGCTCCGGCTGTGTGGGTGAAAAATGTCCCATTTTGTGGTGGGACAAAAATATTGAAAGCTGGTGAAGCCGCCATATTCACACTATCCTCGTTGAACACGCTCCATTGTGTTGCGCTGGGCGAGTAATACGCACCGATCGGATGGTCATGGTAGGAGGAAGTGATTCCACCTGGATTTAATACCGGGGTGGCTAGAAACACCTTATCAGAATGGATGTTTAGAACAGGCATATCTATGTACGAAACATAAATGGAAATATTGCCTGAAATGGGTTTTTGAAGAAAGCCAAGTCCGGGGTATAACGCCATTATGGATAAGTCATTTGCTCCCAATGCTAAATTGGATGAGCTGCCATCCATTTCAAACGAGGAGGAATCAACCCCAGGGGACATGCCATCACCGGGTGATGTTAAACCTTGAGGTCGGGCTCTGTCGAGGTCTAATCCGCCTATGGGAATCTCCTGGTCAGCCCTTAAGCCGATTATTCCTGATGGATGGAGAGCGGAACTTGGATCTTCGATGGAAAGTGGTTCTGATGGGAAATTGCTCAATGGCAAACCATCCGGCGCAAGCCTAGTATCAAGCGCCTGTTTTTCGGGCAAAATTACTGTGCCAGTCCCTGGAACATCATTGGATTGTGGGGCATTCTGGGCCCTTGCAGTTTGCAAATTGGCTCTACTTCCAGCAACAGCAAGAATAACCAGCAAAGAAGACATAACCATTGCTCGGAACAACGATCGTGAAGTCATTTCAAAGTCCTCCAGAAATGTTTTTTGGGGTTAGGACTAACAGAGATATAAGAATTATACAATCAATTAAGTCAAGTATTTGTGGAAATGAACGCGAATTTCCGAAGATTATCTTCAGTTCTTTTCTTTAAACATAAAGAATCCCCGCGGGTAATCGCAGGGATTAAGGTGGCGAGGGTGAGGGTTGAACTCACGACCAAGGGCTTATGAGTCCCCTGCTCTACCACTGAGCTACCTCGCCGGCGAGCGAAAGTATAAACTGAACCGTTTTTTTTGTCAATAAATCACGCTTCAGCCAAACCTCAGCCAGCTTGCAACCCACCACGGGTTAAGGAGCGATGCACCCCACTTGGAAAAGATCAAAGACAGGTGCGAGGTGCCCAAATATCCGCGGGTGTGTCGCTCCTGGGTTTACAGCTTCCCTGACGCGCAGAAAATGTAGGTTGGATCGCTCGCAGGGACAAATCCAACAACCTCGAATTAAATAATGTCGGATTTCGGGCTGAGGGATTGAATCTACATTTGTAATTACCTGCACGCCCTCTATCCGACCTACGAATCTTTTTTTGCCAACAAATCAAACTCTAGCCAAAAACCAGACCGCGCTGTTTGAACGATACATAATTCTGATGCATGCCGATCACAATATTGCCCAGAATTCCGTAGGTTGGATTGAGGGGCGGGTAAAGTCAATTGAGTGAGACCGCTTCCACCACCCCTCAAGCCAACAACCTCGAATTAAATAATGTCGGATTTCGGGCTGAGGGATTGAATCGGCATTTGTAATTACTTACACGCCCTCTATCCGACCTACAAATACTTATTTTTGCCAACAAACCACGCTCTAGCCAAAACCCAGACCGCGCTGTTTGAACGACACGTAATTCTGGTGGGTGCCAATCACAATATGATCCAGCACTTCGATATCCAATAACTTGCCGACTTGCACCACGGCGCGGGTGAGCGCAATATCCTCCGGCGAAGGTGTCGGGTCGCCGCTGGGGTGGTTGTGCACCAGCAAAACAGAAGCAGCATTACGCAGGATGGCGGGTTTGAACAATTCCCCGATGCGCACGGTGGAGGCATTCAATGAGCCTTTATAGATTTTCTCGGTCGAGATCCAGCGGTTGCGGGTATCGGCCAGCAGCACCCATAAATGCTCCTGGGTAAAGGCTGCCATCTCGAATTTGACCAGGTCGGCGGCAGCCTGCGGGTTGTTCAAAAAGACCGGTTCTTCAGGCGTCTCGCGCACCAGCCGGCGTCCCAGTTCGATGGCGGCTTTGAGCTGCGCCGCCTTGGCCATGCCCAACCCGCGTTGGCCGGACAGTTCGGCAAAAGACGCCTTCTGCAACCCACTCAGCCCTTTCATATCGTTCAGCAGGCGTTGCCCCACCTGCACGGCATTCTCGCCGGCCACGCCTACCCGCAGTAAAATGGCCAGCAGTTCTGCGGTGTTGAGTGCCTCGGGACCGCTTTCTGCCAGGCGTTCGCGCGGGCGGTCGCTGGTCGAGAGGTCGGATATTCGGTAGGGATGAGTGTAGTCTTTCATGGCCAGGTCTCCGTTGGCTTCTCCGGGCAGGCGAATTTAAATACGCAAAAACTATAGCAAAGCCTGCAATTCGGCGCAAGCGGCAAGACGCTCGGGTTATGAAAAGCCGGGAGGGGGCATCCATGCTATAATTCTGGCATTGGAGCCGCCGTGAACCTGGAAACGATCCTTTTCAGCGATATCTCTCTGACCCTGACCGCGATCGCAGCCGGTTTTCTGGCCGCGCTGTGGCTCAGTCTGGCAGTTTGGACTTTCCGGGATATTCGCCGGCGCGCGCGCGACCCATTCACCCGCATCCTGGCTGTGTTGCTGGTACTCCTGTTATTCCTGCCCGGTCTGCTGCTGTATTTGATCCTGCGGCCTTCCATCACGCTGGAAGAAGAATACCAACACACCCTGGAAGAAGAAGCGCTGCTGCAAAACATCGAAGATGCTCCCCTGTGCCCTGGCTGCAACCGGCGCATCCAGCCCGACTGGATGGTTTGCCCCTCCTGTCACACGCTGCTCAAAAAGCGCTGCCCCAATTGCAGCAAACTGATGGAACTGCCCTGGAATTTGTGCCCTTACTGCGCCACAGCGCTGCCTGGCGTCCGCCTGGAGAACGAAACCCATGAGAATGGACTGACCGACCTGCCGGATGAATCCCCAGCGGTCAACGAGAATGAAACCGGCGAGACGGAACGATATGCAGCAGCGGAATCGGATGATGATTGGATTTTGATCCCCCGGGCTGGAAATGAAGACCCGCAGCCCGAGACACCCCCACCAGGCGGTTAAACGCCGGGACCTAAAGGTAAAATTTATTTATGCCGAATCCTCCAACGCTTGAGCCGGTAGATTATCTTCTGATAGGCCATATCACCAAAGACATTACGCCCACTGGTTATTCACTGGGCGGCACTGCCACCTACTCGGCTCTGACGGCGGCGGCCCTTGGGTTGCGCGTGGGCATCGTCACCTCCTTCGGCCCGGATCTCGATCTGCCCGAACGACCGCGCATCCAGGTTTCACCGGTTGCGGCAGAAACAACGACCACTTTCAAAAATATCTACACTCCTGCAGGTCGCATCCAGTACGCTTACCATCCAGCCGCTCGCCTGGACCTTTCCTCTGTGCCGGAAATCTGGCGAAACACACCCGTCGTCCACCTGGGACCCATCATGCAGGAGGTCGACCCTAAACTGGCGCGCGCATTCCCCAATTCGCTGGTTGGTCTGACGCTGCAAGGATGGTTGCGCAGTTTCAATGCAAGCGGTCTGGTGCATTACACCGACTGGCCCGAGGCGCGTTTTGTGCTCGAATCAGCCCAGGCCGCGGTTTTCAGCATCGAAGATGTGCAGGGGGACGAAAGTATCGTTCAAGAACTGATCTCTTCCATCCGCGTGCTGGTGGTCACCGAGGGCGCTGCCGGCGCCCGCCTGTACTGGAACGGTGACTTACGCTACTTCCGCCCGCCCATCATGGAGGAAGTCGATCCAGTCGGCGCCGGCGACATTTTCGCGGCAGCCTTTTTTATCCGCCTGCAGCAAACCCGCGACCCGTGGGAGGCTGCCCGCTTTGCCACCCAACTGGCATCTGTCAGCGTCACCCGCCGGGGTATCCAGGGTATTCCCACAGAAGAAGAAGTGAAAGCCGGTTTGATAACCATCCTCCCCTGATCTGGATTTTATGGCCAAGATATATGCATTTGTCAATCAAAAAGGCGGAGTCGGAAAGACGACGTCAGCAATATCCCTGGGGGCTTACCTGGGGCAATACGGCCAGCGGGTGCTGCTGGTCGACCTGGATCCGCAGGCCAATGCCACCTCATCGCTAGGAATCGATAAACGCGGCATCAAGAACGGGATGTACGAAGTTCTGATCGGCGGACAGCCCATTGGCCCGACTGTTTTGCACAACCCGCAATATAAAATATCGGTATTGCCCTCCTCTCCGGCATTGGCTGGGGCGGAAATTGAACTCATAGAGCTCGAGCGGCGTGAACACCGCCTGGCAGAAGCCATCGATGGCGCTGCCAGCCGCTATGATTATGTCTTGATCGACTGCCCGCCTTCGCTCTCCCTGCTGACTGTCAACGGGCTGGCAGCCGCGAAAGATGGGGTGGTAATCCCGGTGCAGTGCGAATACCTGGCGCTTGAGGGGCTTGGTCAGTTAGCCCAGACCATTCAACGCGTACGGTCCTCCGTGTTCCCCGAGCTGGTAATCCGCGGTGTGGTGATGACCATGTTCGACAGCCGCACGCGGCTGGCGCTGGATGTGGTCAGCGAAGTGCGCAAGTACTTCCCCACCCAGGTTTTTCAGACCATTATCCCGCGCAGCATTCGGCTGGCAGAAGCGCCCTCGTTTGGCATGCCAATTTCAGTTTTTGCTCCCGATTCCTCGGCGGCCAAAGCCTATGCGGCGCTGGCGCGGGAAATTTTAGGCGGCGACGGAATTCAAGTACCAGTCATGGATCAAGAAGGTGGGTAAAATGGCAAGAAAAAGCGGTCTGGGTAAGGGGTTAGACGCATTAATTCCAGGCGGGGAGAGCAGCACGCCGGACGGCGGTACGCTTTATCTGGATGTAGATCAGATTGCCCCCAATCCGTCCCAGCCGCGCCAGGATATGCCGCCGGAAAGCTTGACCGAATTGGCTGCCTCGATCCGCGAGCACGGCATTTTGCAGCCGTTGATCGTCAGCCATGGACCAAACGCTGACCAATATATCTTGATCGCTGGTGAACGCCGCTTGCGGGCCGCCCGTTCGATCGGGTTGAAAACCGTGCCGGTGATTTTGCGCCAGGCAACCAATCAGCAGCGTCTCGAGCTGGCACTGATCGAAAATATCCAGCGCACTGACCTGGCGCCGCTGGACACTGCCGAGGCTTACCGTCAACTGGCCGATGAATTTGGCCTGTCCCATGATGAAATCGCTGAACGGGTAGGCAAAAGCCGCGCAGCGGTGAGCAACACATTGCGGTTGCTGCGCCTACCCGATTCAGTGCGCATCGCGCTGGTTGAAGGGAAAATCAGCGAAGGTCACGCACGCGCCCTGCTTGGGCTGGCCACGCCGCAGGCGCAGTCGGCCGTGCTGCAAAATGTGCTGGCCAATGATTTGAGCGTGCGCCAGACTGAAGCGCTGGTGCGCCGCTACAATGGCGAACGGCCGGCCGCGGCCAAACGTGTAGAACCTGCTCCAGAAATCCAGGCGCTGGAAGAACGCCTGCGCGATGGCCTTGGAACACGCGTCACACTGCGGCACGGCAAAAAAGGCGGTACGCTGGTTATTCACTATTATTCCAACGAAGAACTCGACGGTCTCATTTCGCAGATTCTCCGAGATTGACCATGCTCATTCTGCACAACATCAACGCCTATACTTTATGGCAGTCCCAGCCTCAAGCCTCTGCCCTTGCCATACGTGATGGGAAAATATTGGCAGTTGGAAGCCAGGAGGATATACTGGCGTTGGCTGACCGGAATACCGAGCGCATCGATTTAAGCGGCGCGACGGTCTGGCCTGGCCTGACAGACTCACACCTGCATTTACAGTTCTATTCACTCGGGTTGAAATACGTCGACTGTGAGACCGAATCCCTGGCGGAATGTTTGCGCCGGGTGGCTGCGGCCGCGGCTGACACCCTGCCCGGTCAATGGGTGCGCGGCCACGGCTGGAACCAGAACGACTGGCCTGAAGGGTTTGGCACTGCTGCCATGCTCGATGCATTCGCCGCAGACAAACCGGTTTACCTGACCTCCAAATCGCTGCATTCCAGTTGGGCAAACTCCTTCGCGCTGCGGCTGGCAGGTATCACCGGCAGTACACCCGACCCTGCTGGTGGAGTGATTCAACGCGACTCGGCGGGTAATCCGACCGGCATCCTGTTCGAAAGCGCCATGGAGTTATTGGAAAATATTATTCCCACTCCAACGGCTGACGATGTCGCTCTTGCTATCCGGGAGGCACAACCGACTCTTTGGCGCATGGGATTGACCGGGGTGCACGATTTTGATCGCCGCACCAGTTTCATGGCGCTGCAATCACTGGATGCGATTGGCGAACTCAAATTGCGTACCGTCAAGAGTATTCCCCTCGAAGATTTGAGTTACGCGGTCGGGGTTGGTTTAGAAACCGGATTTGGCAGTGAATTTCTCCGCATCGGGTCGGTGAAGCTGTTTGCTGACGGCGCTCTTGGTCCGCAAACTGCCGCCATGCTGCAATCGTATAAAAACGAACCTACCAATACCGGTCTGCTCTTTCTGGATGCCGAACAAATCCTGGAACATGGACAACTGGCTGCTAAAAGTGGCATCAGCCTGGCCATTCATGCCATTGGCGACCGCGCCAATCACGAAGTTCTCAAGGCCTACGCTCAACTGCGCGAGTTTGAAACTCGCGAGAACCGCCTGCACTTGCGTCACCGCATCGAGCACGTTCAGGTGCTGCACCCGGATCACCTCAAGTTGCTGGCTGCCAATCAAATCATCGCCTCCATGCAGCCCATCCACACGACCTCAGACATGGACACGGCTGACCGCTACTGGGGATCACGCGCTCGTTACGCCTATGCGTTCAACACTTTGCAGAACGCCGGCACCCGCCTGATCTTTGGTTCCGACGCCCCGGTGGAATCACCCAATCCTTTCTGGGGGATCCACGCTGCGGTCACCCGGCGGCGTCATTCCGGGTACCCATCTGCGGATGGTTGGAATGGGCAGGAACGCATCACCCTGCAGCAAGCGCTAGAGAGCTACACCATCCACCCTGCCTTTGCCGCCGGCCGGGAAGGCCACCTGGGTGCACTGGCGCCCGGTTACCATGCGGATTTAATCGTTCTCCCTACCGACCCCTTTAAAATGGAGCCTGCCGAGCTTCATACCGTCAAACCAGACCGTGTTATGGTCGGCGGACAATGGGTTTCGGGTGTTTAATATCTGAAGAACCATGGACTACGCACAACCGCTTACCCCTGAAGTTCTTGTTCCCCGGCTTGGGGATTATCTCATCGAACGCCAGTTGATCACTCCCGAGCAGCTGGCTTATGCGTTGCAGCAACAAGACGCCATCCGTAAGAACCAGCAGGCCGCCCCGCTGATTGGTCAATTGCTGGTAGAGCTTGGCATCCTCGACCGCAGTGCACTCGATCAGGCAATCACCGAGCATGTGATTCAATTGCGCTTTGCGTTAAAGGAGAACAACCGGCAACTGGAACGGCGCGTACAGGAGCGTACTGTTGAACTCGAACGGGCATTAGTCCGTTTGTCAGAATTGAATCAGCTCAAAAGCAACTTCCTGGCAAATATTTCTCATGAACTGCGCACGCCACTCACGCACCTGGCAGGATATATCGAGTTGGTTCAGACCGGCGACCTTGGTCCTCTGACCCAGGGTCAGGTGAATGCCCTCAACACAATGCAGCGTTCAACAGAACGGTTGAGCCGGTTGATCGAAGATTTGATTTTGTTTGCCACATCAGAAAAGGCCGAGATGCCCGTATTGCAAGATGCAACCGATCTCAACATATTATGCACAGATGTGGTCAACCAGATGCAACCCAAGGCGCAGGATCAAAAGTTGCAACTGATATTAAAAACCTGCGTCGACGGCGCGGTGGTATACGCTGATCGCGAGAAAATTGGCTGGGTGATCCATCAATTCCTTGACAACGCGGTGAAGTTTACGCCATCCGGGGGCATGGTTACCCTGGAACTGATCCCGGATGAATTACACATCACCGTGAAGGTCAGCGACAGTGGAATTGGCATTCCGCCTTCGCGATTAGGAGAGATTTTCGAAGCTTTCCATCAGTTAGACGGTTCTTCGACCCGCAGATACGGCGGTACCGGCCTGGGATTGGCTCTGGCGCAAAAAATTGTGGAAGCGCACGACTCCACCATCCAGGTGATATCCGAACAAAGCAAAGGCAGCCAATTTTCGTTCGAACTGAAGAAAGTGTTGGAGGGGAATCCATGAAGACAGCAACCCCGGTTCCTACAAGAATATTTCCGCCTGTTGACGTCACTTTTCTTTATTTGATCAATAAAATCCTGAGCGGCGTGGAAAATCTACGTGACGCTATGAACGCGTTGGTGCCGGTCATTCGGGACTACTTCATCTTCGACAATCTTGTGGTGTTTTTAGTCGATCCGATGACCCTCAATCTTGATGTCGCCTATGCGCGTGCTACCGGGCGAGGCAAATCTGCTGAGGCCGATGTCGCCTGGGGTGAAATTATCGGCAGTCAGGTTATCGATTCCAGGCAGGTCATTTTACAGGAACCACAAGACGCTGCCCAGATCGAAAGGCTGCGCCGGCCGTTCACCCTTGGCGTGCCACTCATTTCACATGCCGAGACATTGGGTGCCATCATTTTTATCCGCTTTGGCAGCCCGCAATACACCCCTGACCAAATTGCTTTTGCCGAGTACCTGGCCGATCAACTGGCACTGGTCGCCGCGCGTGAAAATCTCATGCGTGAGAACAAGCGTCTGGAATTCCAGAACCGCACATTCCAAGTACAAGAGGATTTCATCTCCACCCTCTCGCATGAATTGCGTACCCCGTTGGGGTTTATCAAAGGCTATACCACCACCCTGCTGCGCACGGATGCCACCTGGGATGAGCAAGCCAAAGAAGAATTTCTGACGATCATTGACCATGAAACCGACCGGATGCAGGACATGATCAGCAACTTGCTCGATTCAGCCAAACTGCAATCCGGTCAAATGCTCATGGATCTCCAGGTTGTACGGCTGGATGTTTTGATCAAGGATGTCATCCTGCGTTCCAAACTACATCACCCGGCATTGGATATCCAGGTGGAAATTGCAGAACCAATCAAACCCATTCAAGCCGATCCACGCCGACTGGCTCAAACATTGGAAAACCTGATCACCAACGCAGTCAAATACGCACCTGACGCGCCGGTTAAAGTAAAGATTGCAGAATTAGCCGATGGGGTCCAAATCGACGTTAGCGACGCCGGCCCTGGCATCCCTGAAAAATACCGGACAAAAATTTTCGATCGCTTTTTCCGCATCCCCGACTCGCAAAATACTGCTCGCGGGACAGGGTTAGGGTTGTTTATTTGCAATCAGATTATCCAGGCACATAATGGCAAAATCGACCTCACTTCCCGTGTTGGAGAAGGCAGCACTTTTAGCATCTACCTTCCCGAACGAGTGGAGAATTAGGCTTTCTTCAGGAGGGAAATAATATGAGTACCCGGATTTTAGTTGTCGATGACGAACAGTTATACCGCCATTTACTCAAGGTGAATCTGGAAACGGAGGGCTACGAAGTCAGTTCTGCCAACGACGGCGAACAAGCCCTGGAAATGGTCACCAGCCGGCAACCCGATATGGTAATTCTGGATGTGGCTATGCCCCGGTTGGATGGATTCGAAACTTGCGAGCGCATCCGCCAATTTTCGGACGTTCCGGTCATTATGTTGACCGCACGCGGTGAGGAGCAAGACCGGGTGAAGGGACTAAACGTTGGAGCGGACGACTATGTGCTGAAACCCTTTTCGGCCACTGAACTGGTTGCGCGAGTCAAGGCAGTCCTCCGCCGCGCAAAGTCCAACCAGCAAATGATCCACAAACGCTATTTTACCCATTTGAATTTGCGGATTGATTTTGCGCGTGCTGAAGTCTGGCGCGGCGAGCATCCGGTGTACCTTTCCGCAACCGAATACCGTCTGCTCATCCAGTTCGCGCAACATGCCGGGCGCATCCTTTCCGCTGAGGAACTGCTCACCGCCGTCTGGGGTGATTCGTATCGCGAAGATAAAGAGATCCTGTGGGTTTCCATTGCGCGCCTGCGTCAAAAGCTGGAAGACGATCCGCATACCCCACTGCACATCGTCACCCGATCCGGCTTGGGTTATATGATGCCCTCCAGCGATACCGTCAATATTGATGAGAAAGGATCGTAATTTACATGTTCGATACATTTGAGGGCAAAGGTAAAATATATACTCAGGTGATTACCAAATCGCCGATTAAGATTATCATGCAGACCACCATGCACCAAATTCATGGCTTGATGCATGTTCGAGTAGGCGACCGGGTGAAAGATGAGCTTGATACGGCAGATCATTTTTTGGCAGTGACAAATGCTGAGTTATTTGATATTTCGGGTACGAATCTCATGTTTAAGACCAACTTTTTGGCTGTAAATCTCAATCAGATTATCTGGGTTATTCCGGAGAAGGAACTTGTTAATGAGGAGTTGGTAGAGTAATGGCCACACCGCTACCTACGCAACCACGTGTAATCAACCTGCAAAACCTGAAGACCCATCTGCTTCAGGAAATCACCCGGGAACTGGAGAGCGGACCGCAGTTGAGCGCGGACCGCAAGGGCGAAATTATTTTGATGATTCAAAAAGCCTTTGCGGACCTTAAATACAATTTTCCCACACCGTTGAAAGACCAGGTCACCCGGGAAATTCTGGATGAATTGCTTGGTTTTGGACCCATCCAGCCCTTACTGGATGATCCCGACATTTCCGAGGTCATGGTGAACGGCCATGACAAGGTTTACATCGAGCGCAAAGGCAAAATCATCAAGACAGATATCACATTTCCCAACGACGAGGCGGTTCTGCGTACCATCGATAAAATCATCCTGCCATTGGGACGGCGCATCGACGCTGACAGCCCAACGGTTGACGCCCGCCTGCCGGATGGTTCCCGCGTCAACGCGGTTATCATGCCTGTCGCGATTGATGGACCTTGCATCACGATCCGTAAATTCCAAAAAGACAAGCTGACCATGGAACAGCTTATCGAACTGGGCACCGTTTCCAGAACGATGGCGGAATTTATGCGAGTTTGCGTACTCTCCCGGTTGAACATCATCATCTCCGGCGGCACCGGCTCTGGCAAGACCACCTTGCTCAATATCCTTTCCAGTTTTATCTCGGATACGGATCGCATTGTTACGATCGAAGATGCAGCGGAACTTAAGCTGCAGCAAGATCATGTCGTCCGCATGGAGACCAAAACCCCCAACTCTGACGGCAAAGGAGCAGTAACCATCCGCGACCTGGTGCGCAACTCCCTGCGCATGCGCCCCGACCGGATTGTGGTCGGCGAAGTACGCGGCGGCGAGGCGCTGGATATGCTCCAGGCAATGAACACCGGCCATGACGGTTCATTGACTACCTTGCACGCCAATTCACCCCGCGACGCCCTCTCGCGCCTTGAAACGCTGGTTTTGATGTCCGGCATGGATTTGCCCTTGAAGGTAATTCGTGAGCAGGCCGCAGCGGCAGTGGACCTGATCATCCAGCAATCCCGTTTGAAAGACGGCTCACGCAAGATCACCTCCATCACCGAAATCGCCGGTATGGAAGGCGATACGGTTGTGATGACGGATATTTTCAAGTTCCAGCAGACCGGTGTGGACGAGAGCGGGAAGGTCATAGGCGAATTGAAGCCGACCGGTATCCGCCCTTTGTTCTACCCGCGAATCGAGGTCGCCGGGTTCAAACTTGGGCCAGAAGTCTTTGGCGCAAATATTGGCGCCATGCTCAATCCACAGTCTCGGGGGCGGTAACTTTTTGGCCTGGAACCTGCAACTTTACTCGCAGAATGCTATAATACTGTCAGACATCTAAATTGATTTAAGAAAGCTCTGAACGGGGAGGACCTTGTGGCAACCTACCAACAACATATTCGAGTCAGGTCACGCAAACTAGGGCTGTTGATTTATGATGCCCGTATTAGCCGTTCACGCAAAGTCGAATCTTGTGCCAAGGCCATGGGGTTGTCCGTTGAGGCATACCAATCCATCGAAGCCGGCGAGTCAGCCCCAACTCTGCCGCAATTGGAATCCCTGGCTTTCTTCCTGGATGTACCCCTGGAGCATTTTTGGGGGAACCAGGCGCTCTCTACCCTGGTATCCCCAGACCCGGTCGAACAGCCTGCCCAGTTGAAAGAACTTCGCCAACGGATTATCGGTACCCGCCTGCGAATGGCCCGTTCAACCCTCAATCTCTCTCTATCCGAGCTTTCGCTGAAGACCAATATCCCGGTTGACAAGATCCAGCGCTATGAAATGGGACAGGAAGCCATCCCGCTCCCCGACTTGGAACTTCTTGCAAGCACACTGGAAATCCGTAATGAGGATTTATTCGACCAGCGTGGAATGATCGGAAAATGGCGCTCAGACAAGGTTACTGCCCAAAATATCATGGATCTGCCACCCGAGGTGCGGGCTTTCATCAGCAAACCGGTCAATTTGCCTTACCTCGAACTGGCCATGCGCCTGTCAGACCTCTCGGCTGAAAAGCTGCGCGGGGTGGCAGAAGGATTGCTCGAAATCACCTACTAATGGCAAGCGTCAACTGGTCAGGCATGGGATTTGCTCAAGAATTTGAAAAACTGAATCTTGCCGCTCAAGCCGCCTACGAGCATAAAAACTACCCGGATGCAATCCGGTTGTACCAGCAAGTTTTAGGAACCATTAACCCGGTTGAAATGCCGGCTGCCCATGCCGAGACGCGCAATAATCTATCGGTAGCTCTGTTGAAAAGTGGAAATGCACAGGCTGCGCTAGAGCAGGCCAGCGGTACCGAACAAATTTTTTCCGGGATCCGCGATCCCCAGCGCCAGGCAATTGCACTTGGCAATATTGCCGCTGCCCTGGTTGAATTGCAGCGCTATGATGAAGGGCTGGAAAAATATCAATTATCCGCCGACCTGTTCAAACAAACGGGTAATAGTGAGATGCGCAGCTACGTCCTGCGTGAAATTTCCGTGCTGCAGATGAAGCGCGGCAAGCAAGTTGATTCTTTGTTCGCCATGGATGCCGCCCTGGCAACTAAAGGGAAGCTCAACTGGCGCGAATCGATCATCAAAAGCCTTGTGCGGATCATCCGTCGGATGATGGGTTCAAATTGACCATTGATGTTTGGGTTTACGGGGTGAATTAAGCGGACATGCCAACCCCGGTTATCCTTCGCCAGGCAACTTCAGTCGACTTCACCCTGGTAACGAGTTTTCTGGCCACCAGTCCTCGGATGCACCGCCATCTTGACTGGCGTCCTCCGGTTGAATGGCTTGGCAGCCAGCCTTTTTGGGTCGCCGAAGCCGGCGGCCGGTTGCTCGCCGCCCTGGCCATGCCGCAAGATCCACCCGGCATCGCCTGGGTGCGTCTATTTGCCTGCGCGGTAGGGGTGAGGCCAATGGATTACTGGGAACAATTGTTAAAATGCTGCCTGGAAGACGATGCACTGGCAAATCGTCCCATCATTCCTTCGCTTGCTTTAAGCGATTGGTTTACCACCATTTTGCTGCGCAGCGGTTTTGAGCACCACCAGAACATTGTCGGGTTGGAACGGGAAGTCCAAATCAACAACCCGTATTTACAGCCAAACAGCGACCTTTTCGTGCGTTTGATGGAACCCGATGACTTGCCTGTGGTAGCCAGCATCGACCAGGCTGCATTCGAACCTATCTGGCAAAATTCGCCCAGCCAGGTACGGCAATCATATGAGCAAGCCGCCATTGCCACTGTAGCTGAGAGTGGAGACGAAATCGTAGGTTACCAGGTTACAACCGTGAATATGTTCGCAGCGCATTTGGCCCGTCTGGCAGTAAAACCCGGGCTCCAGGGCCATCAGGTTGGCACCACATTGCTTTATGATCTGGTGCAACGCTGCAGGACGGAACGACTGTGGCAGATCACCATCAACACCCAGGATAATAATCAGGCATCCCTGGCGTTATACCGTAAAGTCGGTTTTCAGCTAACCGGTGAAGCCTTTCCCGTTTATGTATATCGCGGCTAAAATTAGAAAACTCTTATCGTTAATCATAGACAATTGTGACTGGATATGGCAAAATTAAACTGTTGAAAGTCGTATGATTTTACATAAAAATATCTTTGGAAGTATTTCTTTGAGGAGACCTTAAATGGTTAAAACCGCTCAACCCGAAGCCAAGAAATTAAGCCGGCGGGACGCATTTCGGGCACAACGCCTTGGTCAACAACGCCGCAATCGAGCGATTTGGATCGCAATTGCCACTATCGCCGCGCTGGCTGTGGCAGCAATTTTAATCTTCCCCAACTTGCCCGTCAGCCCGGAAAATGTTCAGGCGCCGGAACAGCGTAACCGCTCCCAGGTGCAGGGCACAACTGCCGGCGACCCCAACGCTCCGGTGACGGTCGTCGAGTATTCAGATTTTAATTGCGTCCATTGCAAAAATTTCTGGGTTGAATCAGAAGAACAATTGGTTAATGATTACATTGAGACTGGTAAAGTGTATTTCCAATACGTGCCGATGAGTTTCATCAGCCCTACCTCATTTACCGCTGCTGAAGGTGCCTACTGTGCCATGGATCAGGAAAAATTCTGGGAATTTCACGACTACATTTTCGCCAATTATGGCGCTGAATTCACAGCGCCAATGCTCAAAGCCATTGCCGAACAGGTTGGGCTGGATATGAACGCTTACAACAGTTGCTTTAACAGCGGCAAATATCAATTGAAAGTTCAACAGGACTTGCAATCCGCGCAAAGTCTAGGGATCAATTCGACTCCAACGTTTGTTGTCAACGGTGAGAAGACGGATCGCGGTAATCTGTTCGCGGTAATCGAAAAAGCCCTTAGCGAGAATTAATACGCAGGTAGCGGGAAAAGACCTGTGTTTACCCAGGGCGTGTTAATGTAGCGGCATGGGGATCGTTCCCGAATTTAATTGTCCTTACTAACCCCGTGCCCGGTTGCGCAACATGTGCGATTACTGGGCACGGGGGCAAATGTTGGGTATGCCGTTCTGAAAATCCCCGTGCCCCTACGGTTCGAATTTTGCTCGGCGCGGGGAATTTTAATTGTATAAATACAGTTCAATACACACCCAGCAACTGCATCAACAGCACCAGCAGCGGGGCAATGAGCAGCGCGGGCAGAAAGTTACCGGTGCGTATCTTTTTGATTTCCAGCAGGCTGCTGATGGCAATCGCCAGAAGAATTACCCCGCCAGTAGCGTTCATTTCCGTCATCATGGCATCCGTCACTACCGATTGAACCTGTACGGCCAACAACGAGATGCTTCCCTGATAGATAAGCACCATGGCAGCCGAAAAAAGCACGCCAACACCCAGGCTCGAGGCAAATGCCAGTGCGCCGAAGGCGTCCAAAACCGATTTAACCACCAACGTCTGGTAATCTCCGGTTAACCCGTCCTGAATGGATCCTAAAATAGCCATTGGGCCTACACAGAAAACCAGTGAGGCGGTGACGAAGCCGCGTACAAAATTACTTTCCAGGGCTGCGCCATGAGCAGTTGTGAAACGACCTTCCAGCCAGACCCCAAGCAGATGAAGCGCTCGGTCGATTTGAAAAATTTCGCCCAGTAACACCCCAATCAACAGGCTGCCAAGCACTGCCAGGGCATTTTGCGTCGATAAAAACAACTTCAGTCCAAAGGCCAGCGTGAACAATCCGAGCACCGCCATCACAGTCTGACGGAATCGTTCCGGCAGGCGTGAACCAAGAAATAAACCCAAAATCCCGCCGATCAAAATCGCGGCGGCATTGATAAAAGTTCCAACCACCGTTAATCTCCTTTAGCCAGGGTAGGTCTTTGCTGCCCGGTCTGCTGTAGGATGTCTATTTCAAGAACAAAAAGGAGCGAGGATAAACGGTTGAGAAATGCTATTAATGACCGGTTGGCGACCATTCCGCAATCCGCCAGCTCGACCACCCGCCGCTCCGCCCGGCGTACAACGGTGCGCGCCAGCGAAAAAGCGGCACTGGCTGGCGAATCACCCGGAACGATAAATTCAGAGGGCATAACGATCCGTTTGCTCAGCGCTGCAATCTGTTTTTCCAGCATCAGGACGCTTCCTTCATCAATTTTCTGGAAGCGGGCAGCGTTCTCCGGCGTGGCAGCGATCTCAGTCATCAGTTGATATAGCTGGCGCTGAATTTCAAGGACCAGTGCGGTTTCCGGTATGTCCCCCATCAGGCTGCGCGCCAAACCTAAAGCCGCGTTAGCCTCATCCAACGCCCCCAACGCTTCCATGCGCCGGTCATATTTTTGCACCCGCCCCTCGCCTAACAGGCCGGTTGTGCCGTCATCACCTTTGCCAGTAAAAAACATCGCAGACCGCCTTAATGATTTTATGATTACAGATCAAGACTGCCATAGACCAGGAGGTGCGGTTACGTTCTGCTCATCTGTTTTGATCTATAAATCGAATATCTATACGAATAACGCAAATTTACTACAAATGCCGAAGCATCAACCGTTTACGGTGGTTAAGAACGCTCCCTATTTTAACCCCGTTTAGCCGTTTTCCTTAGAAGTGCAGGTATAAATACCAGAACTGGTTTGCCGGGAAACCGCCGGCAAGAGTTTGATCCCAGATAAATTCCCCCGGCGAGGTTTTTCCTTTGAGCTGCAAATCCAAAGAACGCAGCAAATCTCTTTCTCTGACCATCAAGTCGTTGCTTTCGGCGAATAACAACTCCAGGATCACACGCAGACGCACATTGTATGGATAATCGCCAGCCCGGGCCTTTGGCGCCTCGCCCAACTCGCCGAGGTAGTTCTTCCACAACATCATTCGATTGGGAATCTCTTGCTGTACTTTTACACTCCACCTGGAGCGCCATTGCGCCCGAACCCTGTTGATCTGCCCGTAAAGGGTTTCGAACTCAGTAGCCTGATCGGCTGGCAAATTGACTGCCTGGAGTCGTTTCAAGCTGAGCAACAAGTTCCCGAGTGTTAACTGTGTGGTGTCACCACTCAGTTGGCGGCCATGCTCCCCGGTTACCGGAAAATACAATACATCTGATAATAGATATTCTTCCAACACCGGGGCAGATGCATCTAAAAATGTCAGGTCATTATCCAACAACTGCATTTCCAGCTCCCTTCAGGCAAGGGATTGTTTTATGGAACAGAAGGAGTTGCTGTCGGTACGCGAGCGACCAGGAACCATTCCAAAATAGTTGCAAAGCGGTCACTGGTATCCAGCAGCGGCCCCATGCGCACGCCTTGCACCTGACGATCTACGCCGTAATTGTAAACCGGGTAGTAAAGCGGCAGTGATGGCAATTCATCACTGAAAATAACCTGGAAATTGCGGTACAAGCGCGCCCTTTCGCCGACATCGACTGCGATCCGCGCTTCTTCGAGGTATTCGCTGGCGATTTTGTGGTCCCATTGCGAATAGTTCTGACCGCTGGTTGCCAGCACCGAATCCCAGAAGGGGTATGGATCTGGATCCGGATAGCGCGCCAGATTCAGATCAACCAGCACTGCCTGATACTCGCGGTTCGTCAGGCGTTCCATGACCAACACATCGTACGGCACGGCCTCAAGCGTCACGGTAACCCCAAGGGCAGTCCAGTCCTGAGCGATTGCTTCGGCCACCCGCTGGTGTTGAGGGGTGTCGGGGTAAAGCAAATTGAATTTAAGGACGACGCCATCCGAGCTTACCCGTTCGGCAGTATTTTCCGGGTTGACCGGGAACCCGGCCTCGTCCAGCAAGGTTTTTGCTCGGTCGACATCCAGGCCTACATGAGGGGTGGCGTCATAGTACGCCCAGGTACCGGGGAAGATCGGGCCATCGGCTAAAATTGCCTGGCCGTTGAAAATTTTATCAACGATATACTGGCGATTCAACCCCGTATACAACGCCCGACGCAGATTGGCATCCTGGAAAAAGGATGCTTCAGCGTTATTTAAATTGAACATAACCATAGCCAGTTCAGGCAGCCGGCCGGTGTAAACCGCCAGGTTGGGCTCTGCCAGCGCCGCTGGCAGAGCATCCGCGGAAATCTGGCTGATGCCCTGCACCTGCCCGGCTTGATAGGCCTGCAATGCAGCCGTGGAATCAGGATAATACCGGAATATTAATTGTTCGATGAACGGCTGTTTGCCGTAATAATCAGCGGAAACCTTCAGCACCAGTCCGGTGATTTGACCATTTTCAACGATCAACCGGTCGAATTGATATGGCCCGCTGCCAACCGGTTGGATGTTAAAATCCATGTCCTTGATTTCGTCGATCGACTTGCCGTTGAGCAAATGACTTGGCAGGATGCCAAAGGACAAATAATCGAGAAAGGGTGCGAAAGGTTCAGGAAGTTTGAATTGCAGTGCAGTCGGACTGAGTTTGACAACTTCGATCCCCGTCCAGAACTCCTGCAGATCTGCCGGAACAAAACTGCCGCCGTTTCGCAACAGATCGACGGTGAAGAGCACATCATCAGCCGTCAAAGGCTCGCCATCATGCCATTTGACGTCGGGTTTTAAATCAAAGTTGTAAACGGTCCCATCCCGTGAAATGCCCCAGGCTGATGCCAGGTCGGCCGACGGATTACCACGTTCATCAAATGCAATCAGCCGGCTGTAAATCAAACGATCGATATCGCGGTCAGCGGGGTTTTCGAAGTCAAACAGCGGATTTAGCCGTTGAAGGGAACCAACCAAGGCTTCCGTATAAAATCCGCCCTGCACTGGCTCGGTCGTCACGTTCTGGCCGCCCTCCGGTTGTTCCCCCAACAATAATATCCCGACCACAATCCCGGTCAGGAAAATAATAAGGAGTTGCCATCGAAATTTTTTCATAGGGTTGAAACGGGAAAAGGGCGCCCCCTTTTATTATGCGAGTCGCCCTGCCCGCAAGGATGGCAGGCAAAGCTGCCACCGGTTTGCTGACCGTTTATCCGAATGCCACCGCCGCAAGGGTGAGGAGCACAAAGACAACCGCCAGCCCAATGGTGATGAGGAAAATCGTTTTCTCGAGACCGCGCCGGGCTGAAAAAACCTGGCTGCTGTCAGCGCCGGTCAACCCGCCCAGGCCAACACCCTTGTTCTGGAAGATGACGCTGGCAATCAATGCGATCGAGATTATAATCAGTGCGATATCAAGGTAGTTGGTCAAGCTCGTTCCTCCATTTATGTAGACCCACGAATTATACCGTCCCCCAGCAGAAATCGTCAATGTATACTGAATGCTGTGCATGAGAATGCGGTGCATGAATCTATTGTAAACCTGCACATACATACCCGTTTTTCAGATGGCACTGGTACCCATGCCCGGATTGCCCGGGACGCCTTAGATGCTGGTCTGGACTGCATCATTTTTACCGATCACAATGTGCGTGTGGAGGGAGTTGAAGGATATCTGCGGAAAGATGGCCGCAAGCTGCTGATTCTGGTGGGCGAGGAAATCCATGACCAGGCGCGCCAGCCGCAAAAAAATCATCTACTGGTCCTTGGAGTCGACCACGAAATGGCTCAGTCAACCGACCAACCCCAGCAGCTTATTGACCGGGTGAACCAGGCAGGCGGGTTGAGCTTTATCGCCCATCCGATCGACCCGGCTTTGCCGCTCTTTCACGAGGATGATATCTCATGGGAGAGCTGGGGAGTACGCAATTACACGGGTATGGAGCTTTGGAATGGGCTTAGTGAGTTGAAGACAGTCATCCATAACTGGTTTGACGCCGTCCGATATGGTTTTAACCCCGATTCGGTTGCCCACGAACCGCACCCGGCGGCTTTGCAGCGCTGGGATACGCTGCTGGCGCAAGGCCAGCGGGTCGTAGCCATCGGGGGTTCAGATGCGCATGCGCTGACTGTGCGAGTTGGCATGATGCGGAGAACAATATTCCCATACTCTTTTCACTTCCAGGCAATCAATACCCATGTTCTAACATCGGATCCGCTGACTGGAAATAATTTTAACTATGACCGGAAGTTGATTTACCGCGCATTGCAGCAAGGGCATTGTTTTATCGGCTATGATCTGCCGGCACCAACCCGCGGCTTCAGGTTCACGGCCCAAACCAAACAGGGTGAGCTCTCGATGGGCGACCAGGGGGAAGTTCGCGGCGCGGTGACGCTGCAAGTGCGGCTCCCCTTTCCGGCGGAATGCCGTCTGTTACAGGATGGGCGGGTGATCAAAACCTGGATCGATCAGCAAGTTGGCGCCCATATTACCAAAGAACCCGGCGTTTATCGGGTGGAAGCATTTATCCCCTTTCTTGGCAAACAGCGTGGGTGGATTTTCAGCAATCCGATCTACCTGCGTCCCCCTTCTACCGAAAGAAATCCGCTAACAGGTCCGCAATGGTCACAAACAACGTTACCCGATTTTTAGATTCTCGAAAAATACCCTACGCGACTTTTGAACTGCCGGCCGAAAAACTGGGAGCACTGGAAAGCGCGCGGGTCATGGGAGTTGCGCCCTCCCTGGTTTATAAAACGATCGTGGTGGTGCGCGAGAAACCCGCCAAAGCGATCCTGGCGGTGGTCCCTGGCGACCATGAGGTCAATCTCAAGACTCTGGCAGCCGCGGTTGGCGAGAAGAAGCTTAAAGTCCCTCCCATGCGCGAAGCGGAACAGTTAACAGGCTTGCAGGCAGGCGGAATCTCACCACTGGCGCTGATCAATAAAGGGTTTCAGGTGATCGTCTCAAGCGAAGCATTACAGCATGAACAGATTCACATCTCCGGCGGGCAGCGGGGGTTGAACCTCCGCCTGCCGGTGCGGGCGCTACTCGACCTGACCCATGCGCGGACAGCAGCAATCAGCAACCCACTGCCGGATGGCGAGGGCGGAAACGAGGATTAACCTCATTACCGCGATTTAAAGATTGAACCAGCAAAATTGATACGGCTTTAAGTTCAAATTGGTCGAATCCGGGACGATGCGCAGGTAGCTGTTCAACAAATCCAGCCGCGGCTCGGATCGCAGCTCGCGCGGGATGCGCGCTCCGCGAGACATGTCACTCAGGTTAAAGATTGCAAATATTCCCTTGCCATTCATCCTTCGGGTAAATGCAACTACTCCCGGGTTTTCGGTTTCCACCCATTCCAGCGTACCCAATGCCAGTTCGGGGTGGGCTTTCCGCTGGTTGATCAACATGCGCATAAAATTGAGCAGCGAATCGGGGTCGTTATCCTGGGCAACAACATTGATTGATCGAAAATCAAACGGAGCGGTGTTAATCAAAGGCGCGTAAAACTGATCCGGTTTTGCTGCCGAGAACCCAGCACTGCGAGTTTCATCCCACTGCATGGGCGTCCGCACCCCGTTCCGGTCAGGAAGCTCAATATTGTCGCCCATGCCAATCTCATCCCCATAATAGAGTATGGGCGTGCCTGGCAAACTGTAAAGCAGCGCATTCAATAAGCGGATGCGCCGGGGATCATTATTCAGTAAGGGCGCCAGCCGGCGGCGGATGCCAAGATTAAGGCGCATGTGCAAATCGGGGGCATAGGCGCGCCAGAGCGTGTCGCGTTCTTCATCCGTGACCATTTCCAGGGTTAATTCATCATGATTGCGCAGGAAGGTGCACCACTGACAATTTTCCGGGATCGAAGGTGTGCGCTCGAACACCCACTTGAGCGGAACTGCATCCTGTTCATGGAGCGCCAGATACAGGCGCGGCATGAGCGGAAAGTGAAAATTCATGTGCAGTTCGTCTCCGTCGGCAAAATACGGGCGAACATCTTCCGGCCATTGATTCGCCTCGCCCAGCAGAATTCGGCCAGGGTAATTTTTGTCCAGGAAAGCCCGGACTTGCTTAAGAAAGGTGTGCGTCTCGGGTAAGTTTTCGCAGTTCGTGCCCTCTCGTTCGTACAAATACGGAATGGCATCGGCGCGAAAACCATCGATTCCCAGATCCAGCCAAAAGCGCATAACCCGCAGCATTTCTGTGCGGACGGCCGGGTTTTCATAGTTTAAATCAGGCTGCGTGGGATAAAACCGGTGCCAGAAGAATTGACCGGCTTTTTCATCCCAGCTCCAGTTGGACTTCTGGGTGTCGATAAAGATGATGCGGGCATCCGAGTACTTCTGGTCCGAGTCGGACCAAACGTAGTAATCTCTGAATGTTGACGCGCGATCCGAGCGGCTGGCCTGGAACCAGGGATGCTGGTCAGAGGTGTGATTGAGGACCAGGTCAGTAATGATGCGCAGCCCACGGCTATGGGCGCCATCGATGAGCGCTTTGAAATCTTCCAATGTACCGTATTTTGGCAGGACATCGGTGAAATTGGAAATATCATAGCCGTCATCCCGCAGCGGAGATGGGTAAATGGGCATCAACCAGATACAGTCAACGCCCAATGATTGGATGTAATCCAATTTGGAAATTAACCCTTGGAGGTCACCGTGTCCATCGCCGTTGCTGTCGCAAAAAGCCCGAACATAAACCTGGTAGAAAATAGCGTTAAGGTACCAGTTCTGGTTGTCATCCATACTTATTCCCCTTGCATTGAAAAGGATCCGTTCCAGTAGTCGAGCCGGGCAGATTTATTGATTATATCAAATGGCAGTCGATAGAATGGTACTTGACAGTATAGTACAATTGTTCTATAATCGTATTTATCTTCAGGAGGGCGCACCCATGACCGACGTTCGAAAATTCATTTTTCCTGCTTTCATTTTTGCCTCCGCTGCGGTAATCTTCATCACCCAACTGCTGTACAATCCCGAACAGATCGTACTTGCTGATGCAGAGGAACAATCCAGACAGGTAGAAACGGCAGCGCCGGTTGCTGAAATGCCCCCAGCGGAGGATCCGAATGACTGCGCGCTGCCGGCCAGTTACCCCGAGGAAATTCACCAATGGTGCCAGCCGATCAACCAGGCTGCTGCTTACTACGGTTTGGACCCACGTTTGATTGCGGCAGTTATGCTGCAGGAATCAGGCGGCCACCCGGATGCCTATTCGAAAAGCGGCGCAGTGGGATTAATGCAGGTCATGCCGCGCGATGGATTGGCAGCGAATTTCATGTGCGCCAACGGCCCCTGCTTTTCCTCCCGGCCCACTATGGATGAACTTTTCGACCCGCAATTCAATATCGACTTCGGAGCCATGATGCTATCTGGACTTTTTTCGAAGTATGGCGATATCCGCGAGGGACTGCGCGCTTATGGCCCCATGGATAGTGGGTACCATTACGCTGACCTGGTTCTGGCAATTTACAATAACTATCAGTAGACATTTGTCACGTTCAGGGGTATCGGTCGAACAAAAACAGCATAAAAGATGCCGGTGCAGAACCAGCCAGTCTGTAATTCCGTCCGTGGTTATAATTGATTCATCGTTTTTAGAGGAATCCATGAAACCACGCCTCCTGCCGTTGGGTATGTTAATATTTGCAGTCCTGGCCTGCTCATTGCCGTTTCAACCGACCCCAATGACGCCTACCCCGTATGACGGCGGCAGCATTCAACCCCCGGCAGCGGCTGTTCAGGCGCAGACCGATCTGGCAGCAATCCTGGGCGTTACACCGGGTGACATACTCATCCGGGATATCCAGCCCAAGGTATGGAGCAATTCATGCCTGGATGCACCAATTGCAGAAGAAACATGCGCCCAACAGCAAATTGACGGTTATCAAGTGATTCTCGCCTACGGCGAAGAAATTTACACCTACCATACCGACCTGACCGGCATTCAAATCCGCCGCATCCAGCAAGTGTTGAACCCATCCCAAGCAGCTTTAGAAGCACGGGCGCTTTTGGCCGGCATGCTGGGTTACGATCCGGAGATTATCCGAATAACGAACGAAGAAAACCTTCGTTTTCAGGATTCGTGCCTGGAAATTTCCACCCCGGAAACTGTATGTTCACAAGTACAGGTACGCGGCACGCGTATTGAATTGGAGGTCGATGGCGTTCCTTTCGAGTTTCGCAGCGCAGAAGATCCCATTGAGCCGGTGCTGGCCATAGCAGCCGGGGTGGATGCCGGACAACTGGTGATTATGATCTCGCGCGACGGAGGTATCAACCAATATTGCGATAATTTGAACATTACCCTGGCTGGCAAGGCTATTCAGTATGCGTGCGCAGGCGTTTCCGGGGAAGTTCCGGGTATTATGGATTTGTCGGTACAGGATCAGGCGCAATTATTGAAATGGGTGTTGAAGTTCTCGCCATTCGATACCCACCAAACCCGGCTGGACAATGTGGCCATTCACCTGACTTTTTACGGAGCAGGTCAAGAGATCGCGCAGTTTGCCGACCAGCAGGCAATCCAAAAGTTTGCCGAGGATCGATTCAGACTTCCCCAGGCTACCCCCACCCCATTGCCGACCGGCGGCCCGGAAGGCTAGCTTGACAGTATGTTCAATTCCCTCATCCCAACCAGTAAAGGTTCACTTTGAAATCCGTCAGTCATATTATTCTGGCGCTTATAGCCATTTTATTGTGGAGCACGCTCGCTTTAGCAGGGAATGGTTTGCAAACGGTGCCGCGCTTTCTTTTGCTTGGAGTAACCCTGATAACCAGCGGGACGATTTCCTTGTTCCGGCGAGACGGATGGCACATCCCCCTAAAAGTTTTTCTTGTCGGTGTCGGCGGTATCTTTGGGTATCACTTTTTATATTTCACCGCTTTCGCAATGGCTCCTGCCGTCGAAACCAACCTGATTAATTACCTCTGGCCCTTGCTGATCGTGCTATTTTCGCCTCTCCTGCTTGCCGGGACCAGGTTAAGGGCAAACCACATTCTCGGCGCAATATGCGGTCTGGCCGGAGCGAGTCTGATTGCCACCGGAGGAAAAGCCAACTTACAGGTTCAGTATCTTCCAGGTTATGCTGCTGCATTGGGAGCTGCAATCACCTGGGCGGTATATTCATTGCTGACGAAGCGCCTGTCGCCCTTTCCAACAAGTTCTGTTGGGGCATTCTGCCTGATCTCCGGATTGTTGTCGTTGAGTATCTATTTCATCCAGGGCGGGAGTTTTAATTCCGTTGGGATGATTACGCCAACACAATGGGTTTTCTTGATTTTGGTGGGGATCGGTCCAATGGGGGCTGCCTTTTTCTTATGGGATGCAGCGCTCAAACGTGGCGACCCCCGTGTCATTGGTTCATTAGCTTACCTGACCCCCTTTCTCTCGACCTTGAACCTGGTTATTTTTGCCGGTCAGCAATTGACACTGATTTCTTTTTTGGCCATGTTGTTGATCGTCGTCGGTGCCATAATCGGTTCCTGGAGCGGGAATTTGAGCGCGCCAAAACCAGTGGCAGATCGGGCATAAACCCTCATGATCCAACGTGAGGACGTCGTTATAAATGAGTATTTTCTGATATAATCGTCTCATTGTGAGGCTACATATACACCTTTGGGTCAATGTGGGTGAGATAGCCTTTAAATTGAAAAATGACATCCTTGTGTATAAAGCCTAGTGAATTTCGCTAGGATATCTGCGGGCATAGTTCAGTGGTAGAACGGTAGCCTTCCAAGCTACATACACGGGTTCGAATCCCGTTGCCCGCTCTGCAATCCAGACATATCCGGGTCCCCACAGGGGGGATGCTATTCGAATCCCGTTGCCCACTCTGCTTTTTGTAGGATAAGCTTTAGCTTGTCCTTTTTTCCTAACTCGCGGTTTTACATCAAACCGGGCGATCTTCCGCTCGTCTGCGCAAGCTAAAGCTTACGCTACGTTTTTGTAGGATAAGCCTTATCGTGTCCATTTCTGACCTCGCGGTTTTACATCAAACCTGGCGAGCCACCGCTCGTTTGCGCAAGCTGAAGCTTACGCTACGTTTTTGTAGGATAAGCTTTAGCTTGTCCTTTTTTCCTAACTCGCGGTTTTACATCAAACCGGGCGATCTTCCGCTCGTCTGCGCAAGCTAAAGCTTACGCTACGTTTTTGTAGGATAAGCTTTAGCTTGTCCTTTTTTCCTAACTCGCGGTTTTACATCAAACCGGGCGAGCTCGTCTGCGCAAGCTGAAGCTTACGCTACATAAAATACTTATTTTTTCGCGTTCTTTGCTTTCTGCGTTTTTATGTTTGATACCTGCCATCCAACGCCTGGCTTAACCCTTATACCTCCGGATCACCCGCGGCAGCAAGCCGGTTGTGACCTCGTAATTGATCGATCCGGCCAGGCGGCCAACCTCTTCAGCGGATACCCGCTCCTCGCCCTGGCGGCCAACCAGCACCACCTCGTCATTTTGCTGCACGCCAGGGATGCCGGTCACATCGATCACAAATTGATCCATGCACACCCGTCCAATAATCGGCGCCCGCTGACCACGCACCAATACCACGCCTTTATTGCTCAAAATGCGGTGGTACCCGTCTCCATACCCGACCGGTACCAGGGCTGCTGTCGTCGGCCGGTTGGTAACGAATGTCCGGCCATAGCTCACCCCTGCCCCAGCCGGCAACTCGCGCACCCGGCTGACCGTGCTCTTGAGCGTCAGCGCGGGATGCAACTCAAATACCGGTTCCCACTCGGAAGACGGTTTCATGCCGTACATGGCGATTCCCGGACGGACCGCATTGTAATGCGCCTCGGGCAGTTTCATAGTCGTGGCGCTATTGGCCGCATGGATGATCGGAATATCCATCCTGGCGTTCCTGATGGCTGCGATGACTTGGTCAAATTCAGCAATTTGCTGCCGCACCCAGGTCTGGTCGCTGGCGTCGGCAGTGGCAAAATGGGTGAACAAACCCTCTACCTGGATGCCCGGCATCGTTCGGGCTGCCTGCAGAAAGGGAACGACTTCGGCAGGCAACAAGCCGTACCGGCTCATGCCGGTATCCACCTTGATATGAACCGGGATCGTTTTCCCCTGCGCCACAGCCTGCGTAGAAAGCGCCTGGACAAATTCAGGCGTGATGGTACTGGCGGTCAAATTCCACTCAACGAAAGCGCTCGCGCCGGCCGGCGGGGTGTAGCCCATCACCAACACGGGTGCCTCGATGCCGGCCTGACGCAGTTCAATTCCCTCGGTCAGCCGATGAACCGCCAACCGGGTGGCTCCAGCCTCCAGCGCCGCGCTGGCGACCGGCACCGCGCCGTGCCCATAGGCATTGGCCTTGACCACTGCCATCACCTGAACGGTTGAGCCAACATGCCGGACAAATGACCTCACATTCTTGCGAATCGCTTCAAGATCAATTTCTGCCCAGGTTACAAAGCCTTCGATATCCGTCATAAAATATTTCTCCCCAAATGAGGGGTTTTGGTTATCCCAAAACCCCTCATTAAAGTGAATGCTGCTTCTTAATAACACCAGATGGACGAATCAACCGCCCAGATACGCCTCACGTACGCGGGTATCATGTAACAGTTCATCGCCGGTACCGCTGAAAACGATGGTGCCTGTTTCCAGCACATAACCGCGCTGGGCGGTTCGCAGAGCCATGTTGGCGTTCTGTTCCACCAACAACACCGTAGTCCCGCTGGCATTGATTTCTTTGATCACCCGGAAAATCTCGCGCACCAGCACCGGGCTCAACCCCATCGACGGCTCATCCAGCAGTACCATCTGACCCCGGCTCATCAAGGCCCGGCCGACTGCCAGCATTTGCTGTTCTCCGCCCGAGAGCGTGCCGCCTAGCTGTACCTTGCGTTCCTCCAGGCGCGGGAAAATGGCAAAAACCCGTTCGTAATCCCTGGCAACTTCAGCCTTATCCTTGCGCTGCCAGGTAGCCAGTTTTAAGTTTTCCAGCACGGTCAGGCTGCCGAAGATTCCTCGGCCTTCGGGAACCTGGGCAATTCCCATCCCAACAATTTTATCTGCCGGAATTTTCGCCAGGCTGGTGCCTTTATACATGATTTGCCCGGAATAAGGGAGCATCCCTGAAATTGCCCTCAGGGTGGATGATTTTCCGGCTCCGTTCGCCCCGATCAGCGTGACGATTTCACCTTCCATCACGTCAAAACTGATGTTTTTCACCGCCTTGATGTTGCCGTAAGAGACGCTCAAATCCTGAATCGAGAGGTAGGCGCCGCCGCTCATTGGTCACCTCCTTCGCCAAGGTACGCCTCGAGCACTTTTGGATTTGCTCGAATCTCTGCCGGCAAACCTTCAGCGATCGTAGCGCCAAAGTCAAGCACTTTCAAACGCTCACAGATACCCATCACCAGGCGCATCTGATGTTCGATGAGCAGGATGGTCAGGCTAAATTCCTTGCGAATCCACAGGATAAATTCCATCAACTGTTCGATCTCGCGCGGATTCATCCCCGCGGCCGGTTCATCCAGCAGTAGCAGCTTGGGCCCAGTCGCCAGTGCGCGCGCAATCTCCAAACGGCGTTGCGACCCGTACGGCAGATTTTTAGCCAGCTCATCGGCAAATTGATCCAGTTTGAAGAACTCCAGCAGGTCGAGGGCTTTGTTAGTGTATAGCTCTTCCTGCGCCCGGTAGCGCCCGATATGCAACAGCGACTCCCAGGGTGAATATTTCAAGCCATTATAGTAAGCGATGCGGACGTTGTCCATCACCGTCAGATCTTTGAACAGGCGGATGTTCTGGAAAGTACGAGCAATCCCCATCTGGGTAATCGCATTCGGTTTTCTACCAACCAGTTCCTGCCCGTTGAGTTGAATGCTCCCCTCCGAGGCTTTATAGACCCCGGTGATCAGGTTAAACACGGTGGTTTTACCAGCCCCGTTCGGGCCAATGATACCCACCAGTTCGCCCTGTTCCAGGTCAAGGTTGAAATCAGAAACGGCGCACAGCCCGCCAAAGTAATGTGTTACGTGATCAGCTCGCAGGAGTGCCATGCGACACCTCCTTCTTTGCGCGCCAGTATTTGAGTGCATAAAGGTCGAAGCCCGGGATCAACCAGCGGAATTCGCGCAAGCCCATAATGCCGCGCGGCCGGAAAATCATTAGCAGCACCAGCATCAACGGCATCAGCACCATGCGCCACATGCCAAACGGCCGCAGCACCTCCAACAAAACGGTGTAAACCGTCGCTCCCAGGATCGAACCGGTGATCGAACCGATGCCGCCCAGATAAACCATGATGAGGACATCGGTGGATTTGATAATGTCGAATACTTTGGGGCTGATGAATTGCAGAACATGGGCGAACAGCGCCCCAGCGACTCCGGCAAAGAATGAGCTAAGCGTAAATGCCAGCAATTTCACCCGGTTGGTGTTGACGCCCATCAAGTCGCTGGCAATTTCATCCTCGCGGATCGCTTGCACGCCGCGCCCATAATTGGAGTACACGAAATTGCGAATGACCAGGATTGCCAGGACCGTCCAGAAGAAGGTCCATGGAAGCGTGGTCAACTTTGCAATCCCCGGAATACCGCGCGGTCCGCCGATTACCTCGATGTTCTCGATGACCGATTTGACGATCATGTTGAACGCCAGGGTTACGATGGCCAGGTAGTCGCCGCGGGTTTTAAACGACGGCACGGATACAAGCAGGCCAATCAGAGCAGCGCCAATTCCGCCTGCCAGAACAACCAGCGGGAAGTAAATGGCTCCTAGATTCTCGGGTAGCAATTTGGTGGTGAAAATTGCTGAGACGTATGCCCCAACCGCCATAAAACCGGCATGCCCAACGGAGAACTCGCCCATGTAGCCATTGATCAGGTTCAAACTGGTGGTCAGGATGATATTGATCCCGATGTAGATGATGACCAGTTGAACATACTCATTCACCAATCCAAATTTCGGTACCAGAATGGAAAGGATAAAACCAACCGCCAGGACGATCGGGAAGATTTTGCGGTTGTTGGCAATACGATCCCAGCGCATTTTCCAGCGCTCGAGCAACGCATGACCTTTGGATACAGGTGTAGACGTGGAGGATGGTGTGTTATCCATGATCATACCTTTTGCGGCCGGGGTTTACCCAGAATACCGTATGGTCGGAAGATCAACAACACCAGTAACAGGGCAAACGCCACAAAGTCACGGTAGGTGGATGGCAAGAAAGCTGCCACCATGATTTCAACCGTGCCAAGGATGAACCCACCGATCATCGCACCGCGGATATTGCCAATCCCGCCAACCACTGCCGAGATAAAGGCTTTCCAGCCGATCAAGATGCCCATATACGGATCGATGACTGGAAAAGCCAGTGCGTACATCGTACCAGCCGCCGCCCCAAGGCCGGTGCCGAGGGCAAACGTGGCGGATACGATCAGGTTGAGCGGCACGCCCATCAACGGGATAATGGCTTTATCCCACGAGATTGCCCGCATCGCCATGCCGACCATGGTTTTGCGAACGATCAGGTCTAACATAATCATCATCCCGACCGAAAGCAGGATGATGATAATTTGCAGGGAAGAAATGGATACGCCGGCAATATTCCAGGTGGTATTTTGAATAAGCTGCGGAATATGCTGGGGGTAAGGATAGAAAACTAACGTAAAGTTTTCGAGGAAGAGACCCACACCCAGCGCAGTAATGACCGCGGATACTCGCGGTGCATTGCGCAACGGACGGTAGGCCACTCGCTCGATGAGCACACCCAGCAGTGCCACTCCGATCATGGAAACCAGCAGTGTGGGGACAAAAGGAAGACCAAGAAGAACGGCTGCAATAAAGGTAAAAAATGCGCCCACCATAAAAAGGTCGCCGTGGGCGAAGTTGATCATCGTCAGAATACCGTAAACCATGGTATACCCCAGCGCGATCAACGCATAAATGCTACCCAGCTGCAGCGCGTTCAGCGATTGCTGGAAGAAATAAGTCATGAAACCGCCTTTATTGATAGAAATGTGACTCTCTCGCTGTGCGGTACAGCGAGAGAGTCAATAGGTCAGCTACAGTTTACGGAGCCGCGTTGGCGAACCAGATAAATTTATCGCCTTTAACTTGCAAAATCACAGCGCTCTTAACCGGGTCGCCAGAGCCGGCTTCAAAAGCCATGTTGCCGGTGACGCCTTCGTAATTGGTGATCATCGCCATACCGGCGCGGACTGATTCACGGTCCACTTTACCGGCGGATTTCAAAGCATTCCACAGCAACCCAAAGGAGTCATACGTCAGGGCTGCAACGTCATCCGGTGTGTTGCCATAGGCGGCTTTGTAGGCCTCGATGAATTTGGTGGCAACGGGCGTGGCTGCATCGGCTGCATAGTGGGTGCTGAAGTAGTAGCCTTCGCACTCCGTGCCGCACAATGTGATCAGTTCGGCGCTGCCCCAGGAGTCAGAGCCAAGGAACGGGACGGTAATACCCAGGCGGTGCGCCTGCTGGATCTGCAACGGAACTTCACTGTAGTAGTTGGGCAGGAATATCACGTCCGGATTAGCATCTTTGATCTTGGTCAGTTGAGCGGAGAAATCTTTGTCGCCGGTGGTGTAGGTTTCAAAGGCCACAACGGTACCACCGCTCTCTTCGAAAGTAGCTTTGAAGAATTCGGCAATACCCTTGTTGTAATCCGAAGCCACATCGTACAGGACGGCGGCATTTTTGGCGCCCAGATTATCCAACGCGAATTTCGCTACAACACGTCCCTGGAACGGGTCGATGAAGGCGGCGCGGAAGACATATTGCTTGGGTTCCGTGGTATCCCCTTTGAGGGTGGTCTTGGGGTTGGTTGACCACGGGCTGATCAGGACGACCTTCGAGCTTTCAGCGATTTCTGAAGCCGGAATAGCATAGCGGCTGGCATTCGGGCCGACAATAGCGACCACATTTTGCTGCGTGATTAATTTCGATGCAGCCGAGGCAGACTGATCGGCCTTACCGGCATTGTCTTCGATGAAGAGTTCAATCTTATAGGTCTTACCACCGACCTCAAGGCCGCCGGCGTCGTTGATTTCTTTGACAGCCAGTTCGGCCGCATTTTTGCTGGAAGCGCCTACCGCCGGGATATCCCCGGTAAGCTCAGCGACCACGCCAATTTTGATGACATCTCCCCCGGCGCCTGTGCCGCAGGCTGCCAGAAGCATACTGGCAATGAGCATGACTACAAAAATCAGAGTACCTTTCTTCATCATATTCTCCTCTTTTGTAAGTTACTTACGATTTGCCTCCAATGGCAGCATAAACCAAATTTTGATTTAACCCACCTCCATGTCGCGAACGCTAATTCCGTCCTCGCGGACGGTGAGTTTTACGGGCAGCTTTCAACGGAACGCAAAAGAAGCGTCTGACAGTTCAACGAACTGAGACTCTTCGCCCGTACAAAAATGGAAAAAGACTTCCGATAAGGGAACGGGAACTCGAAATACCTTACTTGTTTTCAAATTACAATCCTGCTAGTCACCTGGTCGATTGATGCAGTATTGTGAGTGACGGCAGCCAGTGAAAAACATCCAAAGTGGATGGCTACCTCGAAACAACGGGTATTTAATTTATAAAGTTGAGGGTCATGGGGATCAGGCTGGTGGAATTGCTCATCACAGCATACTTGCTGGTGATCAACTAAAATCCAGCATGAAAATACTATAGCATGGAATGACCATATTACAAGTTCACCACAATCACTTTTTTTTCAAATATTAATCACATTATCGATCTTGTTTGTGAATTTAATAACAATTTAACGGCTGATCGCCGGAATAAGTACGGTATAGATTGCCTGAAAGGCTAAATGTTCCGACTGCGCTGTGCCTGCGAGGTCGCCGCCAAAAAAGTGGATGTGGTTACCAATCGCTGCCACGCCGGGCTGAGCACCGATCGCCACAGGCGGTTGATCCAGGCTTTCCCATTGATTTGTATTTTCATCGTAACGCAAAATGGGCAATCTGGCGCTTTCCTGATCCAAACTTCCCCCAACCAGGTATAAGTTTTCTGCCAGGGCTACCAGGCTGATCCATTCGCGATTTTCTGGCAGCGCGGAGCGCGATTCCCAGGCAGCTTCACCGGCAGATTCGCGCTGCGGGTAATACGCCAGCAGATCGGTTAATCGTCCCTGCTGATTGACACCCCCGGCCAGCATGATCTTGGCGCCAAGAACGGCAGCGGAACTATAAGCTCGCGGCGTTTCCATGGGTTGACGTTCTTGCCAGGCATCTTCTCCCGCATCATATACAAATACCCGGTCAGAATAGCCGGCTCCGTCCCAGCCGCCAAATACATACAACTGCCCCTCGAAAGAGGCCAGGGCATATCCGCTCAAAGCGATCGGCATGGGCTCCGCCAGTTCCCACCGGTCGGAACGCGGGTCGTAAACCTCAAGCAGCGCAGTTGGTTTGTCATCTACTCCAAGGCCGCCCGGTACATAGATTTTTTCTCCCAGGAGCGCCGCTCCGGCATCTTTAACCGGGGTTGGCTTGGCAGCTTTTTCCTGCCACGCGCCATTTTCAACCCGGTACGCGTTAACCATGCCGCTTATTTGACCATCGCGCTGCCCGCCAAACAAAAATATGGTCCCCTCATAGCTGGCAATCGCCATGCCAAAGCTGCTCACCGGCAAAGATTGTTGAAAACTCCAGCGGGACAGCGGCGTTGGGACAGGTGGAGTGACCAATGCAGTTGGGCTGATTTGCGGCCGAATGGCTAAAACAAACAGCAGCGCTATCAAGCTCAGTACGGCGCCGATTGCCAAATACATCCAGAGTGGCCGGATTCGCGGCAATGGTTTGAGGGGACGCTCATCCCCCAGGGCAGTTTCGTCATATTCTGCCGTGTGATTACTATTGCCAGGACTTACCAACCCCATTCGCATGGCATACAGAGTTGCTTCGGTGCGCGAGGCAACTTCGATTTTCGCAAAAATATTGCGCAGGTGTACCTTTACCGTGTTGGGACTGATTACCAGCCGGACAGCAATTTCTTTGTTGCTGGCCCCGGTGGCAACAAGCTTCAATATTTCTAATTCGCGTTCGCTCAGTCCGTTTTCTACAACCATCATCACCCTGAATCGAATCTCAGATGCCCGCCCCCACTGACCGGAAAGCCGCAAAGCAAACACCTAGTACTCGGTGGTCTGGTAAATTATATACCATACACCCTTGCACGTTTACGCCCCCGGTTACACGGCCAGGCCAGGTTTTTTGCCCTGGCCGAGGAATACCGGAATATCCTTAGGGATTGCTGAAGCACCTGGCTACAGTCCCTCTTGGAGCTTAATTTCACCCAATATTGATCTTGTTCAAACGTTGTCAATGCATTGCAGTTTGCCTGACAAGCCGGTAAAAAAGGGGAAAAGAGAAGTCTGTAACTTGCAAACCGCTTTCATTCACTATAAACTTTGATTGTTGAGATCGGCATGTCGAAGAGATCATCCAAGACTGCCGTATTGTTAGGGGCTCTATCACACCACATTACCCACACCCTGTTTTCTACATTTCCATAAGTTGATCCATAAAGATATCCATCCAACTCCCATCGTCGATGTTTTGCTTTTTAGGTGAAATCTTTCACGATTGGAAATCCTCTTGCCAAGGGAGGTGATGCAGTACCAAAAAACGTGCTTTTGAAAGATGTTCGACCGAATACATCCCATTAATCCGTTTTAAATTGAATTAGGAGGAGCAAATGAAGTACGTAAAGCTGTTCCTGATCACCATCCTGGTGATCGCGTTCGCTGCCCAATGCGCCCCGGCCGCTGAAACCCCGGCCGCAGTTGCCCCGACTGCTGAAGCTCCAGCCGCAGCAGCCCCGACCGCTGAAGTTGCCGCCCCTGCAGAAACAGAGCCTGAACTGCCTCTGTTCTATGGCGCCTACGCAACCCCCATCGAAGAGCCCTGGGACGGTGTCATCCATGCTGCTTTGCAGCAAGCTGCCGCCGATGGCAAAATTCGCTACGAGTTCACCGATGATATTGGCTATGCTGGCGATATGGAGCGCGTTCTGCGTGAGATCGCCGAAAATCAGAAACCCGCTGCCATCCTTGGCGATGCCTTCGGCAACGAAGAAGCAGTTCGCCGTGTAGCGGTCGACTATCCCGAAATTGCCTTCGCCTTTGGCTCCGGTCTTGGCCCGGCAGAACCCAACATGGCCGTGTTCGACAACTGGATTCATGAGCCTGCTTACCTCTCCGGCATGATTGCTGGCGGCGTTACCCAGTCAGGCGTCATCGGCGTCGTTGGCGGTTACCCGGTTCCCGAAGTAAACCGCATCGTCAACGCTTTCATTGACGGCGCGAAAGCTGTCAATCCCGAAGCCAAAGTCATCGTCACCTTCATCAATAGCTGGTTCGATCCGGCTGCGGCCAAAGAAGCTGCCCTGGCTCAGGTTGATGCTGGCGCAGACGTGCTCTTTGCTGAACGCTTCGGCGTTATCGACGCAGCAGTTGAAAAAGGTTTGCTGGCGTTCGGAAACATGAGCGATCAAAATGCTCTTGGCCCCGAAACCGTCATCACCGGCCCCGTCTGGAACATGGGCCCAACTGTCGACTACTTAATCGCCCAGGTTAACGCCGGCACATTCACCGGAATGGACTTAAAAGACTTCTCGATGGTTGGCAAGGGCGGTTCATATCTGGCTGATTTCCACGGCATGGATGCCAAGATCCCGGCTGAGCTTCTGGCCAAGGTCAAGGAAACCGAGCAGCAGATTAAAGACGGTTTGTTCCGCGTCGACATCAAAGAAGAACCCCCGGTATCCGATTAATCTAAAAAATCCACCTGTCGTGTTTTTTCAGCAGGTGGTTTTTTCTGGGGCAACACACTTACCCAAAACACTGTTTTCCTCCTCCGGTCGCCCGGAGGAGGAAAACTCCTGGAGAGAAGATGTACATTGTAGATATGCTCGGGATCACCAAAACTTTTGGTGAACTGGTTGCCAACGACAATGTGGATTTCCAGTTACGCAAAGGCGAAATTCATGCGCTGCTCGGCGAGAACGGCGCAGGCAAGACCACCCTTATGCGCATCCTCTACGGTCTCTACCGGCCTGATACGGGGATCATCAAAGTCGCGGAGCAGCCGGTTGAAATTCACTCCCCCAAGGATGCCATTGCCAACGGAATTGGTATGGTTACCCAACATTTCGCCCTGGTTCCGCCTTTAAGCGTGGCAGAAAATATTGTTCTTGGAAATACAGATGGTTTTGTTGTCAATCGGGCAGTCATAGAAGAAAAAGTTGGAGCAGCAGCCCATCGTTTTGGGATCGAGATCGACCCGAAATCATTGGTGCGGCATCTGGCGGTAGGTCAACGCCAACGCGTTGAAATTTTGAAGGCGCTGTATCGAAATGCCCGTGTGCTAATTCTGGATGAGCCAACTGCAGTGCTGGTTCCGCAAGAGGTGGACGCACTGTTTGAGACATTAAACCGGTTGAAAGCAGATGGATTATCGGTCATTTTTATTAGCCATAAATTGCATGAAGTGACTCAGATTACCGATAGGGTTACAGTACTGCGTGATGGAAAATTAATCGGAACAGTGGACACCAAAGGCATGAGCCAGAGTCAACTGGCAGCCATGATGGTGGGCCGAGAGACCTTTGGCGTCACCCGTAAAGATGAACAGCACCAGCAGCAGCTGGTCACGTTGCACATCGATAATTTGTGCGCAAAGAACGACCAGGGGATGCCTGCCCTGACCAATATCTGCCTGGAGGTCAAAGCCGGTGAGATTTTGGGTATTGCCGGCGTTGGCGGAAACGGTCAAAAAGAGCTGGCTGAAACGCTGTGCGGTGTCCGAGAGTGCGCCAGCGGCAGCATTCAGTTGGAAGGTAAGGAACTGATTGGTCAAACACCGGCTGGATTTACCCAGGCAGGCGTAGGCCGTATTCCAGAAGATCGTCATGAAGGCATGGTGGGCGATCTGACAGTCACTGAAAACCTGGCGCTGGAACATCTCAATGAATACACCCGCAGCGGCGTCCTCGACCACAAAGCTATCCGCAACCGTGCGGAAGAACTCATTCGCCAATTCCAGATCAAGGCCCGGCCAAATGACCCGGTCCGAACGCTGTCCGGTGGAAATATGCAGAAAGTCCTTCTGGCGCGCGTCCTTTCGCGGGATCCCAAGGCGGTAATCGTTCCGCAGCCAACCCGCGGCCTGGATGTAGGTGCAACGGATTACGTCCGCCAACAACTGCTGGAGCAGCGCGATCGTGGGGCGGCTATTTTGCTCATTTCGGAAGATTTGGATGAAATTCTGGCGCTATCCGATCGCATCGCCGTTATTTATGAAGGTGAAATTGTCGGAATTCTGCCAGCCGGCGAAGCAACCCCTGAACGACTGGGCCTATTGATGTCCGGCGCAGTTAAGGAGCATTAACGGCATGGAAACATCACGACTGAGACTCCGTTTTGTAAAAACTGACAATCCGCCGGTCTGGGTACGGCCATTAATCCCCGTCCTGGCTTTGGTGGTCACCTTTATCCTGACTTCAGCCCTCATTTTCTGGGCTAACGCCAATCCCTTCGAAACCTACTATCATTTCCTGATTGCGCCCCTTACCAACAAAGTATCCGCGCTGGAAATATTGGTCAAAGCCACCCCGCTCATGCTCACGGGCGCGGCTGTGACCTTTGCCTTTGCCGCCGGGTACTATAACATCGGCGCTGAAGGTCAATTGTTCGCCGGCGCAATTGCGGCTGCCGGCCTGGGCGTGGCGATGAAAGAGGTCCCCGCGTTCATCACCATCCCGACGATTGTGATCGCCGGGTTTGCGGCCGGCATGTTGTGGGCCACGATCCCCGCCTTGCTCAAGGTCAAGCTGCAGGTCGATGAAGTGGTAACCACCCTGCTGTTGAATTCGGTCATGGGCTTTATCGTCAGCGCGCTGCTGAACGGTCCATGGCGTGACCCGAATTCAGGCTGGCCGCAGTCGCCGGAAATTGGCGCCAGCGCGATATTCTTCAAACTGATCCCTCGTTCACGGCTTAATCTGGGCTTTGTGATTGGACTACTCGTCATTCTGGTGCTGTGGTTTGTGCTTACCCGCACGTCCTTTGGGCTAAAAATGCGGGCAGTCGGGTTGGGTAAACCTGCGGCGCGTTTTGCTGGCATCCATGTCGGCCGGACCACCCTGATCGCCGCCCTGGTCAGCGGCGGGATAGCGGGAATTGCGGGCGTAGCCGAAGTTGCTGGCATCCAGTACCACCTTATTGGCGATCTTTCGGCCGGGTATGGATACACCGGCATCATTATTGCCACCCTTGGTTCGCTCAACGCAGTCGGAGTGTTTATAGCCTCCCTGTTCTTCGGATTGGTCGATGCAGGCGCGCAAACCGTAAGTCGGGTGCTCGGCGTTCCGGTATACCTGGGTGAAGTTACCCAGGCAACCATGCTGCTCGTGGCGCTTGGCTTCTTCCTGCTCCAACGTTACCGCCTGCGGAGGATGTGATGGAAATCTTTATTATTAACCTCATTGGCGCGACTTTACGCGTCTCCACACCTATCTTGCTGGCAGCCATTGGCGAGACCTATGCGGAGCGCGCCGGAATCTTGAACCTCGGCATCGAGGGCACCATGTTCTTCGGCGCATTTATCGGTTTCTTTGTGGCGGATAAATCCGGTTCACTCTGGCTGGGATTTTTGATTGCAGTGCTTAGCGGAGTAATCTTCGGATTATTGATGGCGCTGCTGACCGTTACTCTGGGCGTCAATCAACATGTCTCGGGCCTGGGAATCACCATGCTATGCACCGGTTTATCCCTGTTTGCCTTCCGCTTGAACTACGGCGGCCGCTCCATTCCCCCGTCCATCGAGTCCTTCCAGCAACTGGCGCCTTTCAAGAACATTCCCTGGCTCAATACCCTTACAGAGCAATACCTGTTCACCTATATTGCCTTCCTGGTAATTGTGCCGCTGGCCTGGTGGCTGCTTTACCGCACCAGCTTTGGTCTGAAAATCCGCTCGGTGGGTGAAAACCCGGAAGCAGCCGATGCAGCCGGAGTCAATGTGTTCGCAGTGCGCTATGCTGCGCTGGCGATCGGCGGCGGGTTGATGGCTGCCGGCGGCGCTTTCCTCTCGCTGGCCCAACTTGGTGCCTTCACGCATGGCATCATCGCCGGGCGCGGTTGGGTGGCGATCGCCATCGTCATCTTCGGCAACTGGAACCCGGTACGCGCCATGTGGGGTGCTTTGATCTTCGGCGGCGCTTCAGCGCTGCAGTTGCGTTTGCAAACCATGGGGTTGCAACTACCCATCCCTTATGAGACCTTTTTGGCTCTCCCCTATATCGTTACCATCATCGCTCTGGTACTGGCAGGCCGCAATGCTTCATACCCCGCCGCCCTGCTCAAACCTTATCGGCGGGAGTAACCCCTTAACCGTTCATGAGCAACTGTTTCTTGTAGAAATAAAAGGAGTACGGCTATGGAATATAAATATGTAGGTAAAAGTTATATCCGGCCTGATGCCATCAGTAAGGTAACCGGTAAAGCTGTTTACCTGGATGACATCCGCCTGCCAGGCATGCTGCATGCCGCCATTCTGCGCCCGCAATATGCCCACGCCAAGATCCTGTCCATCGACACTTCCGAAGCGGAAAAATGCCCGGGTGTGGTCAAAGTGGTCACCGGAAAGGGCTGCAAGTTCCATTACGGCGACAATATCCGCGACCTGGTACCGATGGCAGATGAAAAAGTCCATTACATCGGTGAACCCGTGGCCGCCGTAGTGGCCGACACCCCCAAACACGCCAAAGAAGCCCTGACCAAAATCCAGGTCAGCTATGATCCGCTGCCGGTTTACATCGACGCCCGCCAGGCAATGAGCGAAGATGCGGTCATCATCCATGAGGACATGGAGCAATACTGGACCCTGCCCACGCTCAAAGTGGTCCCCGGCACCAATATCGCCAACGTGTACCAGGTGCGCAAAGGCCGCGCCGCTGACGGTTTTGACGAGGCAGAAGTGGTGCTTGAAGGCGAATTCAATTACCCCTTTGGCTCCTGCGCGGCCATCGAACCGCACGGCTCGATTGTCTGGTTCAAGGAAGACAAGACCATAGAAGTGTGGTCCTCTTCGATTTGCCCCTTCATCGTGCGCGACGACCTGGCCAACTCTTACGGGGTCCCCGCTTCCGATGTGCGCGTGCACATCCCGGATATCGGCGGCTGCTTCGGCTACAAATCCGACATCACGGTGGAGCAAACCATCGCCTGGATCGCCAGCTTTGTACCCGGCCGTCCGGTTAAATGGGTTTCTTCACGCGAGGAAGATTTCACCAGCACGCTGATCGGCCACGGTATCCGCACGCAGATGAAAATCGGCGCAAAGAAGGACGGCAAGCTGGTCGCGCTGCAGGTCAAAGTGCTGCATTCCAGCGGCGCCTATGCCGACACCGGGGTCAACGTCACCATGGCCGCCACCCACAACTCGACCGGGCCGTATGAATTCGATCACTGCGAGTTGACCGGCTACACGGTGTATACCAACACCACCCCGGTGGGCGCATTCCGCGGCTACGGTCACCAGGAAGTGCACCTGGCCATCGAGCGCATGATGGATATGCTGGCGCGCAAGCTGAAAATGGATCCCTTTGCGCTGCGCTCGAAGAACTACCTGCATGAGGGCAGCGTCAATGCACTGGGCGAGCACATGTGGAAGTTCAACGGCGATGTTGCCGCCGCTGCTGCCCGCGTTCAGGAAGTGGTCTTCGGCCACGACAAACCCCGGGAAGACGATACCTATTATTACGGACGCGGATTTGCCGCCGTGATGAAATCGCCCAAAGGCGCCCCCTTCTCTACCAAGGGCTGCTACATGAAGATGAATACCGACGGCAGCGTCAACATCAACATGGGCGGCGCGGAGGTCGGTCAGGGGCTGCGCACGGTGGTACGCCAGATCGCAGCCGAGGCGCTCAAGATTGCGCCGGAAAAAGTGCGGGTTTACACCGAGCTGGATACCCAGTTCTCGCCTTACGAGTGGCAGACCATTGGTTCGATGTTTACCATGCAGGGCGGACGGGCCATTGTGCGCGCCGCCGACAAGATGATCGCGGTGCTCAAAAACACCGCCGCACAGGTGCTCAAAACCGATGCCGATTACCTGGAATACGACGGCGAATACGTTTATCTGAAAGCCGACCCCTACATCAAAGTAGCCGTGACCGAACTGGCGCGCGGCTACATTACCGAGAATGGCATCACCATCGGCGACCTGGCACAGGCGGTATCCGATGCGCGCCTGCCGCGCTACGCCGCCCCGGACAAAAACGGCCAGGGTCCACTGGGCGTCACCTACACCTTTGGCGCGCAAGGCGCCGAAATCCGCATCGAAAAGAAGACCGGCAAGATCCTGGTCGATCATTTCGCTTCCGTTTTTGATGTTGGACAGGTGATTAACCCACTGCAAATTCGCGGTTCGGTGCTTGGCGGAGTGAATATCGGCATTGGGGCAGCCCTGTACGAAGAAGTCATCTTCGACGAAAACGGGAAAATCACCAACCCGCAATATTTCCAATACCACGTCCCCACCTACAAAGAAATGCCGAAACAGACCATCGAGTTCCTCGAAACCCCCGACCCCATCGGCGCGTTTGGCGCGCGCGGCATCGGCGAGCACTCGGTGCTTGGCCCGGCTCCGGCGATCCTGAACGCGATTTACGACGCAACCGGCGTTGATTTCTGCGAAATCCCGGTGACCCCCGAAAAAATGAAAAAAGCGCTCGAAGCGCTGAAGGAGTACGCATAATGGCTGAAAAAATCTCTTTTACGATCAATGGGCAGCCGCGCAGCGTGGAAGTCGAACCCGACATGATGTTGATCGAGGTCATCCGCGACGTGCTGGATCTGACCGGCACCAAACACGGCTGCGACAATGCCACCTGCGGCACCTGCATGGTGATTCTGAATGGGCGGGCCGTCAAAAGCTGCAATACGGTGATCACAAAAGCCGCCGGAGCCGAAATTACCACGGTCGAAGGCCTGGCCAAAGGGATGGAACTGCACCCGGTGCAAACAGCCATCGCTGAATCCGGCGCAGTGCAGTGCGGTTTCTGCACCCCCGGTATCGTCATCGAACTGGTGGCGATGCTCGACAGTAAACCCAATGCCAGCGAACAGGAATTAACCAACGCGCTCAACAAACACCTGTGCCGCTGCACCGGCTACGAGCCGATCCGCGACGGCGCGCTGATTGCCCAAAAAGTGGTGCAGGAACGCGCTGCCGCAAAAGCATAAGTTATCTACTAGCCGCTCCATCTGTCAGGCGGACGGAGCGGCTTTTACCGCCTTCAATCAAATAACTATTCAGTCTTCGGAGGGAAGCAATGCAGTACGACGTTCTGATCACGAATGCAAAAACGCGCTTTTCCGGGGGGAAAACGCTTCAGATTGCATTGAAAAATGGCAAGATTGCCAAAATCGCTGAAAAAGTGGACGGCGCAGCCGCCAAAACCGTAGATGCCGCCGGACACCTGGTGACCGAATCCTTCGTCAACGGTCACCTGCACCTGTGCAAGGTGTACACGCTGGCGAGGATGGATGATGCTGCCATTGCTGCTTACACCGGCGAGTCGATGGGCGGAGCCATGACCGCCATCGAGCTGGCCGCCAAGGTCAAAGAGCAGTACGACGAAAAATGGATCATCGAAAACGTGCGCAAGGCGCTCGACCTGGCGGTGAAATTTGGCAACACCCACATCCGCGCCTTTGCCGATACCGACACCAAAGCCCGCCTGGAAGGCGTCAAAGCGCTGATACGCGCCCGTGAGGAGTACAAGGACAGAGTTACCCTCCAGGTGGTGGCATTCCCGCAGGACGGCGTTGTGCGCGACCCGGGCGCCGAGGAATACATCGAAGAAGCGCTCAAATTGGGCGCTGACGTGGTCGGCGGCATCCCGTGGATCGAATACACCGACGCTGATGCCCAGGAACACATCGACCGCATGTTCGCCCTGGCGAAGAAATACAACAAAGACGTGTCGATGCTGATCGACGACGCCGGCGACGCAACTCTCAAGACGCTGGAAATGCTGGCGGTCACCACCATCCGTGAAGGCTGGGAAGGGCGCGTCACCGCCCAGCATTCGCGCGCCATGGCGCTCTACCCGGAACCCTACTATCGCAAAATCGAGTATCTGCTGAAACGCGCCAACATCGGCGTGGTTTCCGACCCGCAGACCGGACCGCTGTATGCGCGGGTCAAGTCGCTGTATAAAGCCGGTGTGCGCATCGCGCTCGGCCAGGACGACATTGCCGACGCCTACTATCCTTTTGGGCGCAATAACATGCTCGAGGTGGCTTTCCTGGCGGCGCATCTGATGTGGATGACCCACCGAGACGAAATGGAGATCCTGTACGACCTGATTACCACCAACGCGGCTGAAGCGCTCAACGTCAGCGGGCACAAGCTGGTGCAAGGCGGTACTGCCGACCTGGTAGTGCTGAATGCCAGTTCAGTGTGGGAAGCGCTGTGGAGTCACGAAGCGCCGCTGCATGTCTTCAAGAACGGCGTTGAGATTACAACGAAATAAACAGATAGTTTGCTGAGAATATGGCAAGGGCGGCCCGTAAGCCGCCCTTGCTTGTTAAAGGTTATTCGCGCCGCAATGCCTATGGAGTGGCTGATTCGGCCGCGCCAGGCTGTGAATCCGGCAGTACGGCCTCCATGGCTTTCATCTCCCGGAAGGCAAGAGTCCAGGAGCTGGATGCAAATACCTTAAACCAACCGTTGACGAGGAACAGCGGCAGGAACAGGATGGTGAAGAATAACGGCAGAGCCGCCAGGATGCCAAGGATCCAGGCTAAAGGACCGCTGGCAAAGAGACTGGTAATGCCAAAGACCAACAGGCCGGGGACTGCCCCTACCAGCAAAGCGGGGATCAACAGGAGGATGTAGGCGGGAATAAGCAGGAAGAACACGATGAATCCGGCAATCGCCGCGCCAATGTTCAGACCAACCATCACCAGCCACATTAAACCGGCGCTTTTCCAGTTTCGCTTGAACATCAGCCAGCCACGCCGGAAGGATTCACCCACGCGGGCATTCTCAAGCGCGGCCTGGCGGATAAAGAATTCACGCAGCAGCCCGAGGAATGCCATCCCGATCGCAAAGAGGAAGATAAACACGAAAAGCAAGCCCAGCGCGGCGACTGTACCAAACACGGCTGTAAACTCACTGCCGCCGGTTACGCTCAGGTAGACCGCCAGCCCCACCAGTGCCAAAATCAGGATAAACAGGAAAACCGGAATAAAGATGACCAGATCGATCAGCCACATGCGGAAAGCCGGGCGGGACCAGCCCAATCGCCATCCCTGCGAGAAATTTAGCTTCTGGCCGGTCTGTTCGTGGTCATTCACCATGCGCAGAACGGCGGTCTCGGAAACGTAGCGCACCAGTGCCGTAATAACGCCGATCACCAGGAAAAACAGCAGCAAGCCAACACCGATCCAGATAAAAGTGGTGATATGCTGCTCCGGGCTGGCGAACAACGGTTCCAGGTTCTTCTCCGCCCAGTTGTTGAACTCTTCCAACTGCGGCCAGGGCCCTGCGCTCCCCCAATCCCCTCCGTCAAAGTTGTATTGCACCCCATTGCCGCCGCTGCCCCCGGGAAAGCTGCCCATGGTGATGGCCAGCAGGACGCCAAAGATCCACAAGACCCGATAACTCCAGAGGATTTGCCAGGCGCGTTTTAGAATTTTTTCGATATCGATCATTTTATTTTCTCCTTATGTGTACTTCCGTTCGTAATCTGAATTTATACGGAAGAAGTTAATCCAAATTTACGATAAAGACCGCGATCCGTTCATTTTGATCTGGCGTGATCCACTCCTGATCCACCAGACTGCCAGCCAGGCCAGGTAGAGCAGCGCAATCGCAGCCTGCCAGATGAATTGACCAAAGACATCCGCCCGGAGAGCGCCCAGCCGATCCAGGAACAGGAGCGCGGATATCAGCGTGCCGTCCAGCGAACTGCCAAAAAGATCGATCACCGCAATAAACCAGAGGGATGGGGAGGAGCTTTGCGAGAAAAATCGCGCGTTGTCTTCGACCAGATTGGCCTGGCTCATTACCGTAATTACTCCATTGACCGATAGGACTGTCTGAATAAAAAACCAGGCGATGAGTAGCACAGTCGGCACAAGCCACCAGAGCAGGCTTACCCGTTTCGCCGGTTTTTCAGTAAATTCCCGGCGCGGCAATTGCAGCGCCAGCCGGCCAGTGAACTGCTCGACGGGTAGAAATTCCGGCGCCGGCGCGGTTTGCAATAACTGCGAGACCCGTTGCAGCCCTTCGAATTCACTGCGGCAGATGACGCACTCCTTCAGATGCGCCTCTACGCTTTTCCGGCGGTAGCTGTTCAATTCGCCGTCCAGGTAAGCTCCCAAACAATCCAGCACATGACCGTTCATATTTGCTCTCCAAATTCCGGCGTAAGAATTTCTCTCAACCGGGTGCGGGCATAATTCAGACGCGACATGACTGTCCCGGCCGGGATGTCCAGCGTGGCAGCGATTTCGGCGTACGAAAGTCCGCCGTACTCACGCAACACCAGGATGGCCCGGTTGGCTTCCGTGAGCGAGAGGATCGCCCGTTGTACGGCGGCGTTGCGTTCCCGCTTCAGCAGCACGGCCTCCGGTCCGGCAGCCGGGTCAGCCAGCCAGGTCGGTTCAAGGCTGGCGGAGGCGCCGCGTTCGCGCCGCAGGACGTCCAGCGCTGCATTAACGCCGATGCGATACAGCCAGCTACGCATGGACGTACCCGTGCGAAAGGAGGCGAGGTTGAGCCAGGCTTTGATAAACGTCTCCTGCGCGGCATCTTCTGCCAGGCGCGCGTCACCGCACATGCGGTAAACCACGTTCACCACGCCGGTGTAATGGCTGCGGACCAGCTCCGTGAACGCCTCACGGTCACCCTGCTGGGCTCTGGCGGTCATAGCGGTTTCGGCTTCCATTTTTTGGGCTGCAATCGCGTCCAATCCCGGTTCCTTTCAACCCTATTAACGCAAACTGAGATTATTTTATTCGGAATATAGAAAAAGACTTTGGTCGGGCGGCTCGCGTGCCGCCCGATTGATTAAAATATTATAAAATTCACTTGTGCCCGCCCATCTACAAATCCCTAGGCGGATATCTTACCGCTTACCTGGCTATGATTATTCATTAGCCGGGGCATATTTTGTCACCATTATCGCAAAAAACAGACAGTGCCTTTTTGGATCCATCGAAAATGGGACGATGGGTATCAACGAGGCGGGAAAAATCATTACGGATACCTGGCAGAAGTTAGAGAAAGCCTATCCCTATGTGGTTGTAGACGAATATTGCCTGCTACCTGACCATTTTCATGGAATCTTATGGATCCAGGAATTGATTCCGTACGGACCGGGGTCGAAGATAAATTTGGCCGGACCCGGAATGATTAAAATCAAACCACTAGGGCAATTAATTGGTTCTTTTAAAACATGCTCAACAAAACAGATCAACCTGATGAACGATACACCCGGAGAAACGATATGGCAGCGCAATTTTTACGATCGGATCGTTCGTGATGAGAAGGAGTTGGACCGAATTCGAGCCTACATCATGGCAAACCCATCCCGCTGGCCAAATGAACCTGAATAAATTACGCCAATTTACGGTATTCCGGTAGGGGCGGCTCGCGAGCCGCCCCTACAATACTGCTCTACGATGCGTGTGTCAGCCACATAATATGCGTGTATGATATAATTCACACACGTTTGGGGGCCCGTAGCTCAGCGGCAGAGCGCGCGGCTCATAACCGCTTGGTCGATGGTTCGAATCCATCCGGGCCCACTCAACAGATTGGTCGCTGGCCCCATCGAGGGATGATATTCGAATCCATCCGGGCCCACTCAACAGATTGGTCGCTGGCCCCATCGAGGGATGATATTCGAATCCATCCGGGCCCACAAAAACGCAAATATCCTTTGTCATCCTGAGCGAGCGGTTTGTGCGATGCGAAGGATCTCGCCTACTGGCCCGAGATGCTTCGGGCAAAGAACCAGCCCACACTCACAGAGTGTCCCAACCAAGGGGTGCTCTGTGAGTGTGGGCAGCATGACATAAGTGGGATTCTTTTACGTAATTATCCAATCTCACCGTCAAATAAAGTACACCTGGGCAGCATTTCTGCCGCCCAGGTGTACTAAATTACCCATCATCCGTTTTACGGCAGCTTTACAATCCTGCCTTCCACCGCTGCTGAAACCGGTGAATGCAGCCCGATGTAATCCACCGTCACCTGCATCAGGTCATCGCCGGGCTGCAGCACATTGGTGCCTGCGGCAAAAGCGGTATAGCCGTCGCCGCCGGTCCACATGAAGTCATTGGTCACCAGGCGAACGCTGTCGCCGGTTCCGAGCAGCGTCAGCGGACCGACCACCGGACCTTTCCAGACGTTATCCACCACCGCGGTTAAGCCGCTGCAATGGAACTCGACCTTCAACCCTGAAACCTGAGGGAAGCGACCGGTAGCAATTACCGGGTTGCACACCGGGCTGAAACCGTTGGTAAACGCTTCGATCAGCTTCTCATAGGTCAGGGTGAAGATGACCGTGCGGTTACCAAACGGCAGCACCGAAAACACCTCGCCCCAGGTGATTTCGCCAACGGCTTCACCGGCGCTGGGAGGAGACATATTCAGATCGGCACGCAACCCGCCCGAATTGGTGTAGGCTGCGTCGATGCCGGGGTATTTTTCTAACATGGCATCCGCGACCATGTTGCCCATGGCTGACTCATTCAAGCGGGTCGGGTCGCGTTTGATGTCAACCGACTGCGTACCGATCACCTGGTTGCGCAATACGGCGGTCTCTGCGTTGGCCGCGTCAACGATAGCCTGCACAGCCGGATCCTGGGCAACGCCCAGCGTCCAGGCAGTGCGGTTGGCGCCGCCGGCCCAGACCACGTCACCACCTGTGACCATCATTTGGGCGACCGAATACGTCGCGCCGGCATTCAAGCCTTCCGTCACCAGGATGTTGCCAACCATCAGGTTGGAAACCTTATGCGTGTGGCCGGCCAGAATCATATCGACGGTGGTGTCCTGCAGGTCCTCGGCGATATCCACAATGGGCCCGGCCCAGTCCACTGCGGGATTGCCATCGATGGCATTCGCTCCGAGGGCAGCGCCTTCGTGGATGACCACCACCTGTACGCGCACGCCCAGGCTAGCCAGCCATTGGGATTCAGTTCTGATGCGCTCTACGGCTGGCAGGAAGCTTAATCCGGCTGTCGCGCCGGCTGAAACCAGTTCAGGCGTATTCTCCAGCGCCGCGCCAATCACGCCGACCTTCACGCCGTTGACCTCGAAGACCTTGCTGGTATGCACCCAGTCGGGGGTCAAACCGGTGATTGCATCCACAATATTGACAGCCAGGAAGGGGAAGTCGGCGCGCGCCTGGTGCGCCAGCAGACGGGCCAGGCCGTAGTCGAACTCATGATTACCATAAGAGGTGGCGTCCATGCCCCAGGCATTTTCGACATCGATTGCCGGCATATCCTGCAGCAATCCTGAATTGGCGGGCGAGGCGCCGACATTATCGCCGGCTGCCAGCAGCAAGGCTGGTCCCGGCAGTTGTGCCGCATCCTCGGCAAACATCGTTCCCAGAATAGCTGCGCCGCCGACAGCGACATTTATGCCATCACTCGACAATGTGGATGGGCTAAGCTGCCCGTGGAAATCGTTCAAGCCCAGGATCGTGACCGGCTTCAAGCGGCTGCCGCCGTCGAAGATCTCGGTCAAAACCCGCCCCTGGGAATGCTGCGGCTCCGGCACCTTCAGCAGGAAGGCAATAGTGGGCGCCAGGTCGATGGTGCGCAGATTATCGAACATACCGTGAGTGATGTCCTCGCCGCCGGCAAAGAAAGCTGCCCGCATGTTGATATTGGCATCCAGGTTTTGCACATCCGGAATATACCCGTGCTGCCCAAAGAAGGCCGAAAGCGCAACCAGCGTTCCGGGAGTGGCCGCATCGAATTGATACGGCGGGTAAGAGAAGGCCACCACATCGCCGGTGCGGGTTGGATGCGCCATGTTGGCGGTGCTGCCCGGTCCATTGGGGATGTAGCGCGCCTCAGCTTTGGTGAAAACGCGGTCGATGACCGTCCACCCTTCGGGAGACGCGTCGCCGGTCCAGTCATTTGGATCAGTCAGCCCGGCATAAGCGGCCTTGATCATCTCCACGGTAGCAGTGTAGTCAGCCGCAGCCACCTGGGTCAAACCGCCGCCAGCCGGTTCACGGCCTGCCAGATTAAGGTAAATTTGCACTGTGCCGCCAGCCCAACAGACCTTGGCCTTGCCGATGGTCTCACCGGTAGCCGGGCGGCAGTTGGAGGTCTGGGGTTTGGAAAGCAGGCCCAGGTCAACCAGCACCTGGCTGGCATCGATCGCCAGGAACTGCGGCGCAAAGCCGTGATCGGACGAAACAAAAGTGGTGACCTTGCTGGGCATGAAGGATTGAATCAGCGCCAGTGTGCTATCCGCCCCGCTATATGCGCGCGCCAGGTAACCCTCGCGCTGAGCCAGCAGACCATCCGGTGTGCCATTCACCTGCACGTCATCGAATGCCGGGTTCGGGTCGCCGTTTGGCAGGGTTTCGGTTACCAGGGAAAGGAACTGGTGTTGGAACTCATCCGTAACCGGGTAACCCGCCAGGACCAGATCGGGTTGGTATTTTTGCATGATGTATTCGATCAGGGGATGGTGTCCGGTTTCCCAGTACAGCCCTTGCTCTACATAGGTGTCCTCGGAAACGATGCCCGCTTCCAGGATGGCAAAGTCGGCAGCGGTCGAGACCGGGAAGTTGGTGGCCACGAATTCAGCAAAGTCGCCGGTGAACCCGGGCTCGCCCGGCCAACCCGGCCAGGAGGCGTTAGCGCGCGTGACCGAGGTATGGAACAAGCGCACCATCGAAAGATCGCCTGTCAGTTCCTCGACCTTCACCAGGAACCCGGCGGTTAATCCTGCCAGGCCACCGCCAACGACTTTAACCTTGACATCACCCCATTCGCCTTTCGCCAGCGTGGCAACGGCCTTTGTGCCGTCTTTGGCGAACAATGAGGGTACGAACATGACCAGGTCATAATTGACAACCGCATCATCGGTGGAGTCAAAAATATAAGCGTCCAGCCCGTATTTATCGACCCCGAAATCTATTACCCGCAGGCGCATTTCCATAGCCGGGCTATAGCTGGCGGGAACATTTACCCAACCCGCTGCAGCAACTGGTGAGGCACCTGGAAAGGCAGCCTGGCCGGCAAACCCGGCCGGGTGGTCAAACTGCAATCCGAATGAAGCTACAAAGGCAGCATTATCTGTCGGAGAAATGTAGTTGGTGGCGACTCCGCGGCCGGACAGGAAAGCGCGAAAGTCGATCGTCGGTCCGAGGATGGCGGCATTGCGACCGCCGGCCCACTCGATTTGGGCAACTTTCTTGCCGCCGCGTTCGGCGGCCTGCGCAATCGTCTCAGCCTGCAACACGCCTGTATCAAACGAGCCCACCCGACTGCTCAACGGTGCGCCGTTCCTGGCAAAAGTGTTATTGGTCGAGCCCGTTATGCCTGGCCAGGCGCCGGTTGCCAGGCTGTACCAGCCGGCACCGGTATTCGGCGGCGCTTGCGTCAAGAGCCCGCCGCCGCCGGCTTGAACGCCGATCTGGATCATGCCGGCAACCGTCGGCATCAAGCCTTGGGCGGCATACCCCTGCACCAAATCCTGGCGCAAGCCGTCTGCGGCAAAAAATATAAGTTTATCAACGGTCGGCTGCGCCGGGGCAGCCGAAGATGCCATCGGCACTGCTCCGGTTGTAACCATCGCAATAAGGATGGTCAGCGCCAGTAATGTCAACGGCCAACGACGATTTTTTTGCGTGGTCATTCCTATCTCCTTCTTGGTATGAAATTGATGGGTTCAGGATTGTCAAACCGCAGGTTGTAAATATCAGGAACCAAACCCATGAAACCGCCCTTTTGGAAATTGATTTGGTCGATATTTGACTGCGATTAAAAACATAAGCGAAACCGCCAGTGTGGCCGGTTCCGCTCTAGCTCCCCAGGGGGATCCTCCATTGCCATGAAGGCCGGGACAGTAACAGTGCCCGGTTTGGCGTACGCCCGCTTAGTCTTTGTGTCCATAGCGGTTCAAAAACTCCAGCCAAACACGGATATGCTCATAAATCCACTGAATAATAGGGACGAATATCATAAGGAGAACCAAAATTGCCCAAATGTCGAATTCATTCATTGTCTTTTTCCTCCACTAAAGGGTTCAGAAGGGCTAAAACTTCCTCGGCAACCTCAGTATGAGGGCCTACGACCATTACTCCCCGTGGTTCAAAGCTCCAACTAAATTAATAGTAGCAAATTTGACTAAAATAGTCAATAAACTCTATGAATTGCGTCCATATGAATTTTGCATACCTTCCAAAATTTCATTTACAGACCGTCAATTTAAAGTACACCAACGGGTCGTATTAAGGATTGCCCTTCACCACCGCAAAAATGGTTTTCCCCCGTTGAATGGTCAGCAGTGATTCCAGATCCTGGTAATAGGTCTGATCATGATCGAACCGGGACAAAAAAACCGCAAAATCGGGTGTTAGCTTCAAAGTGTCGCCAGGGTCCAATCGAATATCCAATGCCCGAGTCGAACACCGTTCAAAAAGCCGCCTTAAAATCTCGTCATTCAGGATAACCAGCGACGCCTTTGATGTTCGACTCGATACAAACTTTCCGGCCTCGCACATTGCCGTACCCCAATAATCGGTTTCATAGCGGCGCTCGACATTGCCAGTCCAACCCACCAGGGCGTTGTAATACACATATTCATAGGGATGCAGCCAAAAACCGGCAATAATCCCGGGCAGCAGACCAAGCGCAACCAGACCGGCGCGTACAGACAGTCGTTTAACCCACCGTGCGATCTCATCGACTGCCGCCCCTGCCATGACGAATAAGGGCGGCAGGATAAAGAGAAATTGGCGGAAGTTATCATACAAATTTGGCCGGAGTACCATAACTGCCAGGAGCGGAACCCAGAACCAGACCAGCAGAATCGCATCTGAGGCCCAACTTGCTTCTTTCTTTCGGATCCGATCGACCAGGACCAGCGTCCCGACCAGGGCATATAGAATGAGCGGCAGGGTAAGTTGAATAGTCAATAACTTGGGCAGGTAATAAAAAGGCAAATCTTTTGGCAGAAAATTATTCCCTTCAAAACGGATCGACCCGTTCCAGGGAAAGGCAGACATAAGATTGAAGCTTTCTGACAAACCGGAGATGGGATTGTCCCATAAGAACGGCCAGGCTGAATAGGCTACTGCCAGGGTTATGAGGATATAACCCAGCGCCAGCCTCCACCAATTTTTTGTCTTGACCCTGAATGCGTACAGGAGCACCAGTCCTGAAGCTGTCGGTCCTAACACCCGGATGGCCGTAGCCAGGCCGGAGGTCATGCCTGCCAGAAGTAACCAGCGGGTATAAGGATGAGATTTTCGAAAAATAATGATCAGCCCAGCCAACCCGATTCCCAACAATATTATGAGTTCTACAAGGTTTAATATCTTTACCGCTTTTGAAAAATAATCAGCCAGTGGAATTGCCCCTGAAATTGGGAAGAATTTTAGAATTATCGGAACCGTCCAGGCATCCGGCGTAGGCGCAGCGACGAAGTCGAATAGGCTCTTAAGGATTGGCCTGAAAAGAAAATTTCCGACCGCGCGGTCGGCAAAGAGAATCCCGCCTAAAACCAAAACCGTGATCGTGGCCGCCTTCCAGCCTGCTCTCCATCCGGATTTTGAATCATCCCGCGTTCGTTGATCCATTCCTGGGTGGTTGAAAGCATCCACCATTTTCAACCCGGTCACCATTGCTGCTAAAAAAGCCGTCATGAACGGCCCATCTTTCGGATTCATTACGCCGTGACCCCAAAGGAGGGGTTGGGTAAGAAACAAACACGCGGCAATAAACGAGGCCGGCTTTGACGCAATTCTGCGAGTCAGCCAATAAACCAGTATGCCGCCAAGCAGGAAAGTCGCAAAGTTGACCGTGTGCCAGGCGTTGTAGATCTCCAATCCAGGAAAGACCAGACGGATCCCCCCGATCACTAAACGTCCGATTATCAAATATGCAGGGCCATAAAACGGCAGGTCATAAAAATCGAGCAGTGAGTCAATATTTTCACCAAACGCCATTTTTTTGTAGGCGTCCACCATTCGATCTGCATATTCATAAAACAGGGGCTCATCGTAGCTGGCGCCATAATTGCCAAGTGCCATGAGAAAAATGCCAAATGAAAGAAGAATGGCTCCTGCCAATAAGCATTCCCAGGTATGCTGTCTGAACCACGGTGTAACTTTGTCCAATTTTTTCGAGATGAACGGCATATTTAATTCTGTCCTTATGAATCGGATTGTGCGGTTTTCACAAGTAATTTTGGAAACTCCCCGCTGTAAATCCGTGGCAGCGTTTGTAGCGATTTCAATTTCATATCAAAATTCCCCATCTGGCCATTTATGGCATAACCTTGACAACTGCGAAAACAGTTCTTCCCCTCCGAATGGTAAAAACAGGGTCATAATCGGGGTAAAGAACAATGTCATTGTCAAACCGCGACCAAAAAACAGCAACATCCGGCTGCTCAGCAAGACTTTCGGAGGGGCCAAAAACATAGGTAAACGGAAGCGTCGCGCAGCGTTCGAACAGTTGACTTAATGTCGGGCCGGTAAATAACACGGTATCCCCTGGTTGGGCCTGGCCGGAGACGTATTTAGCCACCTCACACATGGTTGTGCCCCAATAATCGGTTTCATAACGGCGCTCTATACTGCCCGTCCAACCCACCAGACCGTTGTAATACACATATTCATATGGATGCAGCCAAAAACCGGCAATAATCCCGGGCAGCAGACCAACCCCGACTAGAGCAATGCGAAAAGCGGGTGCCTTAACCCACCGTGCAAACTCATCGACTGCTACCCCGGCCATGGCAAATAATGGCGGGATGATAAAGAGAAGTTGGCGAAAGTTATCATAAAGCGTTGGCCGAACTGCCATGACTGCCATCATCGGCAGCCAGAACCAAACCATGAGAACAACCCCTGTACCCCGGTTTTGTCTTTTGGTCCGCAGCCACTTCAGGCAAACCGCTGTCCCGGCAACAGCGCTCAGTAGTAGCGGCAGGGTAAATTGAATTGCGAGTAATTTAGGGAAAAAATAATATGGCAAATCGCTGGCCGGAAAATCAATTCCATCCAATCGCACCGTTGCAATCCAGGGAAATGCGATCATAACCCTGAGACTATCAAAAAACCGGTAAATCGGTTTATCCCACAGGAACGGCCAGGCAGCGTATGCCACAAGCAACGTTATCCCTACAAACCCAAAGGTGATTTTCCATCTTTTTTTACTGTTCTGCATAAAAGCGTAAAAAAGCACCAGGCCTGCAGCCGCAGGACCAAGTACCCGGTTGGCTACAGTCAGACCTGAAACGACCCCGGCTAGAATCAACCATCGGATTCTGGCCGGTGATTTTCGGAAAAATAAGATAAAACCGGTTAATCCGATCCCTGTCAAAAACCCAAATTCCACCAGATTTAATATTTTGAAATTCAGCAGGGTGGTGGTAAAACCTGAAAACTGATTCGGAAAGAGTAATCTGGCAAGAAAATTTTCAGAAAAGCGATCAACAAGAATAATCCCCACCCAAAAGAGGACAAGGATAAATCCAAATCTGGCTTTCCTGCTCCATTGGGTTCTTGAACCTTTCCTCGTTTCGCGTCCGGAATCCGGATGGTTAAAAACATCCACCATTTTCAATCCGGTGACCATTGTAGCTAAAAATGCGGCCATAAAAGGTATATCTTTCGGATTCATCACGCCGTGCCCCCAAAGAAGGGGTTGGGTTAGATACAAACCCACGACAATTATCGAAGCAGGCTTCGAAGCCACCCGCCGGGTTAAAATAAATATCAGCACGGCACCCAGGAGGAAGGTTAAGAAATTTACGATGTGCCAGGCGTTATATATTTCCAATCCGGAAAATACCGCCTGGAATATGCCAATCAAAATTCGTCCCCCAATCAGATATGCGGGACCGTAATAAGGATGCTCATTAAAATCTAGCAGCGTACTGAAGTTTTCGCCTACCGCCATATTTTTATAAACCTGGATCATGCGATCGGCGTAAACGTAAAATACAGGTTCATCGTAACTGACCCCATAATCGCTGAGGGTAAACAGAAATATGCCAAAAGATATGAGGATTAAACCAGCCAGCAAGCATTCCCAGATATTCTGTCTGAACCACAGTTTTAAATTTTTCGGTGAAGCCATTTTTTGTTGAACCATAGATGTTTCCACCCGCAGCTTATCCATTTTGAACAATCTGCTGATAGCTTAGCATGAAATTGAAACTCCAGCCCTTATCACGCGTGCCAGAAATATCAAGAAGGCGAGGTTTATCGCGGGCGTAATTCAATCGCACACGCTATACTCGTATAATCAGAACTCATGGTGCCAGGTCCCATTGGAGAGGGGATTGATGGACATTTCGACGATTTTAGCCAAGTTTACACAGCAAATGCGGCAGGAAATTACCTACCCGGATATGCAAAAAGAGGTTCTACCGCGCGTGATTCGCTTTACCCGGCCAGCGCCAGGGATGAGTATGGTTTTATACAGCGACTTGAACGAAGCGAACGCCGATGCCGAAATCGAAGAACAAATAGCCTTTTTTACGACAAATCAGTTGCCTTTCAGCTGGAAAATGTATGCTTATGACTCCCCGCCAGACTTGCTTTCCCGACTGCGGATGCACGGGTTTACCCCTGACCCGCCCGATACGTTGATGGCGCTGGATTTGGCTGAAGTTCCCGTTGAACTACTCAAACCCTCAGCGGTGGATGTGCGCCAGATCGGGCGGGATCAGTTGGCAGATGTGATTGCGGTTTTGCAACAGGTATGGGGCGGCGACTTCACCTGGATCCATGCCCGGCACAGCGCTCATCTGGCCATACCGAATTACCTGAGTATCTTTGTGGCTTATGTCGCTGACGCGCCAGTTTGCGCTGGCTGGATATACTACCCGCCTGGCAGCGAATTTGCCAGCCTGTGGGGTGGCAGCACTATACCGGCTATGCGCAACACAGGTTTATACACTGCCGTCCTATCTGCTCGGGTGCAGGAAGCCATCCGGCGTGGGAGGCGCTATCTGGTGATCGACGCTGGCTTTCAGAGCCGACCGATTGTCGAGCGCCACGGTTTTGTCTGCCTGACGGATATATACGCCTGTGATTACACGGGTTTGCAGGCGTTCACCGGCGAAAACCCGGGTAAATCTACTTAAATTTACCCGTCCGGCGTTATCCTGCGCTGGGTAAGAACCAACCAGCAGACTTTAGCTGCGGTTAACCCGATCAAACAAAAAACGCACCTTGACGGTTAACTCGCCGTCAAGGTGCATCATTGGCTAAGTCCTCCCCCATACGGATCTTAGCGCGACAAGAATGGCAAGAAGACTCGGACTGACCCCTCCGGTTCAGGGATACCGGTGAGCGTAATCATATCGCTGCTGGATGTCCCGGCTGTTTCTGCGCCGGCAGCACGCAACTCGACCGCCAGCGTATGCGTACCATTGGTTTGTGGTAGCTGCCAGGTGACATTTTCCTGGAAAGGAACCCACGCTGACCAGGTGCCAGAATCTGTGCGCAAACGCATTTCAGCCCAGATCCCTTTTCCATAGATATAAGAGGATACGATAGGGTTGGTCGTTTGCAGCGCCTCATTATTGATGATTACCGGGTACACATCCGATTTTCCCCCAAAATCCTGCCCCCAATAATAAGTATATTGAGCAGCGCCCTGGTAATAGCCAACACCTATTTCTTTATATTTCGAATTAAGGATATTGTCACGATGCCCACTGGATGCCATCCAACCCTGGACAACCGCCTCCGGCGTACTATAGCCTGCCGCCAGGTTTTCTCCCGCAGCGGAATATCCCGAATAATACATCTTGATGCGGGTAAAAGTATTGCAAACAAACGTGAGCGTCCCATCGACCCTGTCCATCGTATCATGGGCGAAATAATTATCTTCAACCAAATCTCGCGTGTGATCGCGGACGGCATAATCCAACTGGTCGTTGCGCTTGAGCGGCGGCAAACCGGCGTTCACCCGCTCGATGTTGACCAATTCGACTACCCGCTGCTCAAATTGGATATTCAGGGGAGCCGTATTGGTACGTGTGCAGCCAACTGCATCCAACCCAAAACTGCTATCGGTTGAATTAACCCCCTCACCGAGTTCGGTATCAATTTCTTGTCCTTTTACAATATCAGCCGGCCGAAAAACAAAGCTGGCCGCTAATATAAGAACGAGTAAAATTAATTGTATGATCTTCAAACGCATGCCTCTAACCTCTGCCGCAATGGTAACACGCTAGCTTGCCTGATTACCTTTCAGGCGATATCCAGAATTGTCAGGTGTTTGTAAAGAAACCTGATCCCTCAGGCAGGTGCTTTTTTGACTAATGGGTACTTCATACAGTCGTTCTTTGACCGAAAAAGATACGATTTTAAGAGAGGAATATTTATTTAACAGTATTACTGCTCAGAGTGACTCTTTTTTTTAATGAGGCAAACCGCTAAGTAAACCGTAAAAAGTTATTTTACAAACTCCATCACGTCATGCTGCCCGTACTCACAGAGCACCCCTTGGGTGGGACACGCTGCGAGTGAGCGAAGCGAAGCATCTCGTTATAAATCAAGCATTTTTCCGGCTTACAACGAGACTCTTCGGTCGCTTCGCTCCCTTAGAGTGACATCAAGTTTCTAGTTACTTTCGACGAAGCACTTAGCCCCAGGCGAAAATAAAGGCTACTGTGAAAAGTGTGCTGACGATTAACTGGCGTACGCCAATCTGGGTAGGCTTAACTTTAACCGCCGGGTTGAATGTCCCCCATAAAGTTTCGGCCAACTGAATGGCGTAGGCCAGCGGTAACCAGGCTGGGACGGTGCGGGTCACCGCCAGCACACTGACCAGGATTACGGCAGCAGTTGCGGCTGAGATATGTTTCCGCCCTGCCAGCCAGCATTCCAACCGGTTTGGCACGCTCTTCCAGACACGCTGTTCAAGCCGCAAATAGGCATAATAGATGGAAACAGCCGACTGCAGCCAGGTCAATCCCCATAAAAGCCAGCCAGTCGGATCATAATGTCCGACTCCAACCCAATAGGCAGCGGGAGCCACCAGGCCAAGCACTCCGCTCCCGGCAATTTCGACAATCGGCTGGCGGCGCTCCGAACGCCGGCTTACCAGCCATAAATGCCAGGCAAAGACTGGTAGCGCCGGCGCAACCAGAAATAGTAGTTGCTCGAACCCCATAGCCATCAAGCCTGCCAAAAAGCCCGATCCAATCAAACCGTAAATGGTGATCCAAAAGGCAGCAGCGGGCAATTCGGTGCGCGGCCGTCGTTTGCTTATGATCTTGACCAGAATCGTAATGGGTTGGCGCAGCATAAAAGCTGCCAGAGCGGCTCCAACCAGCAAAATACTGCCAGTCCGGAAGGTTCCACCTGCGAACAGACCGATCAATAACGGGCTAAAAAGAAAGACCCACGACCCGTGTTCATTGGGCACGGCGACATGCCGCAGCATGATCTGAGGTCGCAATTTTTGTACGCTTTGTTCACCTTGCATGATGAGACCACTCCACTGAAAATATCGATTACCAATATATCACAGCTATTCTTTCCGGTCTTTGCGGCTTATCAAATTCTCCCTTTCATCGGATCGAATCACTGGTTATCAATTGTTAACATGACTTATCAATATTGAAAGGAACTTGAGAGGGTAATTGTCGGTTTATTTTCGTTATACTTGCAAAATGAAAAAAATTAGTATGTTACTGATCCTGGTCTTCCTGCTAGCCGCCTGCACGGCCAAACCGCAGGAAAACCCGCCGTCAAATTTTGTTGAAACCTCAGCCGATGTCGTCATCGTACCGGAAGCTGAGGCAACCATTCTGCCCGATTCCCCTGTACAAGAATTAAGCCTGGGTTCATTGACAGCCCGTATCTTTTCCGATTATGAAACGACTGTTAATAATGTACCTTACCATATTCAAGGCCAGGCGAATCGTGATGTTGTTGTCACGGTCAATGAGGTCATCTTCACCAGTCCGGCCGACGCGGTGTTTACCCTGCCGGTTGACTTAGAGGAAGGCCCCAATCTCATCGAAGTGATCATGAGCGACCAGGATGGCAACGAAGTCAGCTTTACGCTGACCATCATTTATGAACCGTGATCTGGAATTCGATCACTGCTTTATATAAGGAGAACATGTTATGAAGAAACTTTTAGTAATCGCATCCTTTATCATCGTTTTGACCATGGTTTTCGGGACCGCTCAGGTTTACGCTAATGACGATCTGGCGCGTAAAACTCCGAATCCCAATGCGGCGAATCAAACCGATCGCAAAGCCACCCAGCAAGCCGAAAATGCCGCGCGTGTGGAAGCACGAGCGACCGAACAAGCCGCGCGTGTGGAAGTTAGGGCGACCGACAAAGCCGAGCGCATGGAAGAGAAACTGGCCGGTAAGAAGTACCACTTCCGCGGCGAAGTCGTTGCAGTGGATGCCGCGTCTTTAACGGTCAAACTGAAAACAGGTGAAGAGATGGTCTTCGCTCTGACCGAAACCACATCCTTTAAAATCCCAACGCTTGGATCTGCCACCTGGGAACAATTGAATGTTGGCGTGCAAGTGGTGGTTCAAGCAGTCAAAACATCTGTCGATCCGGCTGCTCCGGTTGCCACTGAGGCTGTTGTACCTGCCGCTGACGAATTCACCGCTGTAAGAGTACAGGTGGTCCCTGGCAAACCGGTACGCATTCATCGAGTCGGTGTGGTGACCGCATATACGGCTGGCGAATCGATTACCATCCTGGCTAGAGACGGCCAAGAGTACACGTTCGAACTTTCCGAGACGACTAAAATTCTCCCCGAAGAGCGCGTTGACCTGCTGGTCGTCGGTGCCAAGGTGACCATCATTTCCCGCCGCGACCCGACCGGTGGTCCGTTGGCTGCGCAGGGGATTGTAGTCCACCCTGCGGAAGATGAGGATGACGATGAGGAAGGCACGCCGACCGCAACTTTCACGGCAACGCCAACATCTACGCCGTCATTTACCCCAACCGCTACGCCGACTAACACCCCGACAAATACCCCGACTGAAACCCCTACGGAAACCCCTACCGATACTCCGACATCCACCCCAACTGACACGCCGACGAATACCCCAACCTTTACTCCAACGGCTACACCTTAAAACTTCAACGATAAAAATGCACCCCCAGTGAAAGAACCGGGGGTGCATTAATTGAAAACCCGATCGATCTCAGCAAGATTCCCTGGACTTTAGAACTACAACTATTCCCCAATGAACCGGTGTGATGGATCCCCTCCCCGCCGGTTCTTTTAATTAATCAACTACTCTTCTTGAACGTTTTCCCAGGGATAAACCGCCGCGCTTTGGGCGGCAGCCCGGATGGCAGCGTCATTGGAATAGTGACCGCGCCGTTCGGCCGGGATGAGATCAGCAATCTTGCGCATAAATAAATGCCCAAGGTCGGCCAGCTTCTCCCGGTCGGTTTCGCCGCGTTCGGAGACAAAAAAGGGGCCAAAGGGTTTGCCAATGTTGAAGGTGATCTTCCCGCGTTTACCCCGGCGCAAAGATGGGAAGAGGTCAGTAAATCCGTCCAGCCCCACCGGCAGGATTTGCGCCTGTGTACAGGTTGCCAGGTAGGCACTGCCAGGACGCGCCGGGCGCAGCACTGCCGCCCATGACCCCGCTTCCGGGAATATCCCCAGCACGCCTTTGTTTTTTAACACTTTCCGTGAAGCCAGTAGCGTATCACGGGAAAGGCTGCCGCGCCGCACTGGCAATACGCCGTAAACGCGCGCCAACCACGAGACCATGCCCGGCGCATTGGGCATCTGCGTGCCGCCGATAAATTCCAGCGGGTAAGGCAATGCGCCAATCAAGGCAACCGGGTCGATAAAGCTAAAATGATTCCCAATTACCAGCAGCGGGCCTTCTTTCGGCAGGTTTTCAGCGCCGTTTACCCTGAATTCGCTGAGTACAGAAAAAGCTGCCCGAATTAGAGTTCGCAAAGTGCGCCGGATTACCCGGCGGCGGGGATATGTGACGGTTAATTCAGCGTCGGCCATATATCGAATTTGAATTTCTTCCAGAAGTTTAATCAGCCGGGACGTCTTCGCTGGCAACCTTCGGTTGGCGCACTGCCAGCAGCAGGAACAAACCGGCGACCAGGAAGATGATGATCGAAATGACCGCCACCCGCAGACCATTTTGTTCAGCAGCCAGAGCGCTCAATCCACGGCCAGAGTAAATGATGGCAGCCTCAGCGGCAATGAAACCATAAACTGCCGGCCCGATGAAGGATGAAGTGCGCCCACCGACCTCGAAAAAGCCATAGAACTCAGCGCTTTTGCCTTCGGGCGCAAACTGACCCACCAGTGTCCGGCTGACGGATTGAACACCGGTCAACGCAAAGCCGGCTAAACCGCCAACGATATAAAAGACAAATAATTGTTCGACGAATAACAACCAGACAACTGCCGCAATCATTAATGCCAGAGAAAATACCAATGATTTTTTGCTATTCCATTTATGAGCCAGGATGCCAAATAAATATGCTCCAGCAACGCTGGTGATTTGCACGACGATCATGAAGATGATCAATTGTTGCTGTTCCATGCCGAACAAAACAGCCCCGATAATTGCAGCAAAGTCAAGCGTCATCATAATGCCGTCATTGAACACCAGGAAGGCAATGATGAATTTGATGAATTCTTTATAGTTCTTGACTGCCCGGAAGGTTGCCCCCAGGCGTTCGAAAGCCATCTTGAAGGCCGATTTACCCTGCGGCAGAGGTTTGGGTTCAGCCCGTTCACGCAGCCATAAAAACAAAGGCAGTGCGGATGCCAGATAGAAAACAGCCGTGATCAAAAAAGCTACCCGAATTACCGTGTTTCCGCCGATCAACATGATCAGCGCCAGAACAATGATCAGGCAAATGATTCCGCCGAACGATCCAATCGCCCAGCCGTTGCCGGATACCTTACCCAGCTCATGCGGTTCGGCGATTTCGGGCAGAAGAGCATTGTAAAATACCTGCGAAGCGCGGTAACCGATCTCAGCCAGAATAAAGAAAAGCATTCCGGTAAAAATATTACCTGGCATCACAAAAAAGAGCGCGGCGGTGAAAACCACGGCCAACGCCGTGAAAAAGAATAAGAATTTCTTCTTGGCGCCGGAAAAATCCGCCAGGGTGCCTAGAATGGGGGAAAGGACAGCTACTACCAGCATGGCGATGCCAACGGAAAGACCCCACAACCGGGTGCCTTCATGCCCGCCAACTACCGAACCTTTGAAATATGCCGAATATACAGCCAGCAGCACAACTGCGGCATACGCTGAATTACCAAAATCATATAAGTACCAGGCCCAACGTTCACGGCGCGTCGCGGGAAGCCGCCGCCGTTTTACCCGAGGGGCCGCCTTTTCCATGGCAATATCCATTATGTGTACCTCAAAAAGGGGATTAAAAGATGCTAGGACTGCGTCGTCAAAGCAACACCAAGCATTAACAACTCGCTAAGTTTATCACATCTCGCATCAAGCCGATGACGGATAAAGCCACGCAGTGGTGCCTGACGCTCAATAATTAACCCCTCCCCTGGTCTAACGATGCTCACCCGGATTGATATTATCCGGTAGAGTCACCGCTTATCACCTCCAGCCGGACTGCTGTTTTTTACAGGTAGCAGCTAAAGGTATGCTAAAATCTTGTTGGTTTTTTATCTATTTTCAGGTAAACTGATATTGAGAAAAATTTCACACAGGATGAGTGGGAATGGCACCTAAAAGGTTAATTCTGGTCGCAGGTAATATTGGCTCGGGCAAGACCTCCCTCACCGAACGCATTGGGGCGCGCCTTGGTTGGCGTACGGCGTATGAATCGGTCGCGGACAATCCTTATTTGCCCGACTTTTACGGCAACATGCGCCAGTGGTCCTTCCACCTGCAGATCTATTTTCTGGGTCACCGCGCCCAGCAGCACCTGGATATGTGGCAGGACCCGCGCTCCTCGATAATCGACCGAAGCATTTATGAGGATGCAGCCATTTTCGCCCGGGCGCTGAATCACCTTGGCAATCTCAACGAGCGCGATTTCATGACCTACCGCAAGGTATTTACCCTGGTCACAAAAACGCTGCCCCCGCCCTCGCTGCTGATTTACCTCAAGGCGCCGGTATCCGTGTTAATCGACCGCATACACCAACGGGCGCGGGACATCGAAAGCGGTATCGATGCAGGTTACCTGGAATTACTCGACAGTTTTTACGAGGAATGGATTCAGACCTTTGATCTGTGCCCGGTGCTCACCCTGCGCACGGACGATCTGGATTTCGTCCATCATCCCAAACATCTGGATACGGTTGTCCAGTACATTCAGGATAAACTCTCAGGAAAGGAGGAAATCGTCTTTTAGCACAACCTTTACCGGTTTGTTTTCAGGACGGCTGGCGTTATTGGCATGGGCAGGGGAAAATCATTCAATATTGCCAACATCACGCACTGCAAGGTTAATGGAGACAAACATGGACAAGAAAATATTGGTCGCTTATGCAACCTACTACGGCACGACTCGAGAGGTAGCAGAGGCCGTGGCCAAAACCATCAACACACACGGCTACGATGTAGATGTCATTTCTGCTTGTGAGGTGCACGACGTTTCCCATTATGACGCAGTCATCATCGGAAGCGCCATCCGCGGCGGGAAAATTCACACTGATGTCTTGCACTTCCTCGAAGATCATGAAGCCGAATTAAGCCTGGTGCCGGTAGCGTATTTCGTCTGCTGCATGACCATGCATGACGACAACCCGGACAGTCGTTACATGGCTGAAGGTTACCTTGCCGAAGTGTTCAACAAAATTTCCAAAGTAAAACCGGTCAGCATCGGTTATTTTGGTGGGGTATTGGAGCTGAAACGGCTGGATTGGCTGGCGCGGTTGGTGGTCAAAGCGCTGCGCGCGCCGGAAGGCGATTACCGTAACTGGGACGCCATCATTCACTGGAGCGAGGAGGTGGCTGAGACGTTGTAAAGCCCGCACTTTGAGTGTCCCACCCAAACAGCATAATCATATAATTTAACGACAGCCATTTTATTGCGAAATCTGCTCCCTGGGTTTCCAGTTTGCCGTGATTCGGATGAAAAGTTGATCATTTTCATCCGCCAAATGTAAAAAGAAGGTGCGCCAGGAAGTGGCGGTAAAAGCCTAATTGAAGTATTTTTCCAGCGGCCACAAAGGTACCAACAACTGGCTAATAGTGCTATCATATACAGACGGCGTATTATGCCAGATGACAATTACATCCTCTCCAACCGCGAAGAGGCTTTCCCTGGGTAGTTATGACCACTGAGGCCAAAGATCCCCAAATCTTAATCAAACAGGCCTACCAGGCCCTTAAACAGAACGACAAAGCCGCTGCTGAACGGCTGGCCTGGAGGGCAGTTAAACTTGCGCCGGATTTAGAAGCCCCCTGGTTGATTCTGGCCACGTTGGCTGATGCCGATAAGGCTATCGAATATGTACAAAAAGCCCTCCAAATAAATCCGGAAAGCCGGCTTGCACAGGAAGCGTTTAAATGGGCCCTTCAGCGGCACGCTTCCCGCCCGCAGGGGCCCATTCAAAAACCACAGCCGGAACCGGCTAAATCGGCGCCCGCAGCGGTTGCACCCGCGAAACCTCAGGCCCGGCCTCTTAAAGCACCACCGACGCAGAGGGTGGAACAAGCAGGGTGGGTAAAGCCGGAAGAATGGGTTAAGCCCACGCCAGAGGTAAAGCCTGCTCGTAAGCCAAAGCCAGTGCGGGAGGCAAAGAAGGCCCGCAAGGCTAAGCCAGCGCGGGGAGTAAAACGAAGACCTTTTGAGTTCAAACGGTTGGTCATATTATTAATTGCAATTGATGTGATCCTGATTGGATTGGTGGTTGCATTGATTATGCTCCGGCCTAAACCGGCAGGCATACAGCAAAGCTCGTCAATATCAGGCAATTTCGCCCCGGCATTGACATTAGGCGGACAATTCAATCCAGACTATGCTCCTCAGCCTGGATCGGATGGTCTGAGCGTTGTTCCACCCCAATGGCCGGGGTTGGTGGATTGAACCGGCAACTCGACTGAAATATAGAGCGACATAGCGCTTGACCCCGGAAAGCCGCTACCAGGCTGAAGCGTACCTGGCGCCTGTGGTTCAAGCCTGGACATAAAAAAAAGAAGAGCGCTCTTTATTGGATTTTCGGTCGAGTGCAACGCGAGTTTGCGTTTCTATGGGTGGACGCAAACGGTTCCTATAAATAATTCTTCACATATTCCCTGAAATTTTCCTTAAACCCTTCCAACCAGGCTTCGATGAAGGAACGCTGTTCAAACAAAGGCAGCAAGTCCTCTGCCAGGCCAGAGATTTTCATTTCAGCGATCTTCTCACCCAGCAATTCCATCGCGGATTGAACAGTGTAGGGCTGGCGACCGTCATTTGCAAGCTTTTCCTCCAGCGGCTGAATTTTCTGCTGCATGAACCACAGCAAATCATAAAAATCGCGACCTTTGATGGTAGCCCCTTCGCCCTTCTGAAAGTTGCGTTCCAGGCAAGCCAACATCTTCCCGGCCATCATCGTTTCCAGCGAAAAATGCGCGGCTACAAAACTCCTGCCAAATAGCAGCACCGGCGTCCGGCGCACAATAGAGGTTTGCTTGTGCTGACTGACCTCTGCTTTCATGTGCAGCGGTTCATTGGCATGCGAGGTCAAGCCCAAAGCATATAGAATGGGAAACTTCAAGGTAGTACGCCGGACGCCCCACTCCCCAATCTGGGTTTTGGCGGTCACTTCGGCATATCCGATGTTGGAACGGTAGAAAACCAGCAGATCGTTTTCAAGATTGCTCAAATCAGCCCCGCTGCTGTTATCCAGGTCGATATCTTCCGAAAGCCGGTTCAGGCCGTAGATCACATGCAAACAGGTGCCGCCATAAAAATTGAGCTTGCGGTAGAGCGGGTGATTATAGAGAAAATCCAGCGTGTAGGCTTGCAGGGTTTCTTTAAGAATGATCCGTTTGGTTTCATTCGGCAGCAATGGGTCTTTTTGAGACAGGACGTTTTGCATCAACTGGATTAAGGTTGCCATACGGTTTTCCTCAGGTTTTTCAAAATCTGGTCCATCTTTTTGCTTTTACTGATCTCAACGAAGGCTGCAAATTCAACCTGGACATTTTCTGAGAAGTCTTCAAGGTTAAGGCGCAGATCTTCTGCCAGGTCATAGCCGGCCAACCGTCTGTCGCTCTTCCAGGGGCGTAAGTAGAGAAAATCAAAAAGCGCCTTTGCCACCGTTGCCTGGGCTATTGGAATGCCCATGTATTCGGAAAATATAAACCCCTGATAGAGATCTGCTTTGATATTGCGATAGGAGAAAGTGCCCAGCTTGTTTTCGAATACGCGGGTCTGCTTGAGCGTGACCGCCGTAACCGGGTACGTCATTTCGGTGAGAATGGCGTTGCGCTGCAAAATATATTCCAGAGATAGATAGGACTGGGGGATCAAAATCGCGCTGACCATGGGCGCAAAATCAGGGGCTGCGCGATGCAGCTCGAAAAAGCGGCGTGTCATGTAAACGCCTTTTTTCAACTGGATGATTTGTCCAGCTTTCATCCAGCGATACAGCGCGGTTTGAATAGTGCCGGCTGCAACGGATTCATCGCCAAGAAGCTGTTTTACCGCTTCGAGCGTGAAGTATGGAAAGGAGGTTAGTGATGAAAGGATTGTTGTTTTCATATAGGATAATAGACACTTTATGTCTATTATCCTATATATAAAAGCAAATTACAAGAGGGATTAATCGTTATATTTGCTACTGGCAGGAATTTGCATATAAAGTTGGTGTATTGAACCGGGACGTCGACTGAAATATTGAGCCGATATAGAGACTAATCTCGGAATGCGATTACCGCAGTTGCGATGCAGGCATCCACGGGAGTCAGGAAATGGCTGAGGTGTTGTAAAGGCTCCAACTTCGCGTTATCATTTTCTCGCTTATGATCGAGCTTACCCCAACCCTCTCACTGGAAGAGAAGGAGCTTGTTTTCGACTTCATCCGCGCCTCAGGCCCCGGCGGGCAGAACGTCAATAAGGTCTCCTCGGCAGTTCAATTGCGCTTTGACGCAGCGAACTCGTCCTCCCTGCCTGCCGAAGTCAAAGAACGCCTGATAAAACTGGCCGGCAGCCGCATGACCGAGGACGGTATTCTGATCATCGAAGCCAAACGTTTCCGTTCACAAGAAAAGAACCGCATCGATGCGGTTCAGCGGCTGGTTGCTTTAATTCAAAAAGCCGCCGAACCGCCCAAAAAGCGCAAACCCACCCGCCCCAGCGTGACCGCCAGAGCGGCTCGGGTCGGGGCCAAGCGTCAGCGCGGCGAGCTCAAACGCACGCGCAAATACAACCCGGATGAATGGGAATAGCCGCGCCACGATTTTATTTAATTTTTTACGACCTGGTACAGCGGCCGCAGCCTGCTGTGCCTCTTTTTGAACACTGGCTAGCCAGCCGGAATGCTGGCGCTCCAATAATCCTCCGGTTACAGCTTGCGGAATACGCGCTGTCCACGCCCTGGGCGCCCAACCAGCTCGCCCTTGCGAATAACATACTCTCCGCGGCTGATCACCGTTTCAACCTTGCCCTGAATCGGCCAGCCATCGAAGATGCAAAAATCGGTGTTCTGGTGCAGGGTATTGGCCGACATCGTCCAGGTCTGGTTGGGGTCGAACAGCACCACATCCGCATCCGCGCCCGGGTTGAGGTGCCCCTTCGCGGGGTACAATCCAAACAGCCTGGCCGGGGTGCTGCAGGCAGCGGCCACCAATTGCGGTAAGGTGATGCGTCCTTTGCGTACTCCTTCGGTGTACAGGATCGACAAACGAGTTTCGATGCCTGTGAGACCGGAGGGTACCTTGTCGAAGCGACCCTGGCCGATGCGCAGGTTGTCGGCGGGTAAAACGCCCGCATCATCCGAAGAGACAACCTCGATTGCCCCGCCGCCCAGCGCGTGCCACAGCGCATCGACATCTTTTTGTTTACGCAGCGGCGGGCTGCAAATGAAGAGTTGGGCATTTGGCCCTTTCAGTTTTTCTTCGGTGAGTGTCAGGTAATGTGTGCAGGTCTCCGAGTGGATCGGCAGCCCCTCCAGGCGCGCTCGTTGAATAATCTGTGCGCTTTCAGCGGTCGAGGTGTGCACGATATACACGGGCGCAGGCACTTCACGCATCAAGTCCACTACCCGTTGAATGGCAACATTCTCGGCAGAAGCCGGGCGGCTGCGCGCGTGGTCAATGGGAGCCAGTTCGCCAGCGGCAATTAGCTTTTCGGTATGGTAATTGACGATGGCATCGTTCTCACAATGAACCATTAACATACCGCCGTGTTTGGCGGTGGCTGCCAGCAGCAGCAAAAAACTGTCATCATCCATCAGGCGGCCGGAATGTTTGTAGGTGGTAAAGCACTTGTAGGTAGGCAGCCCGGCTGCTATCAACTGTGGAATCTCAGCCAGGGTTTGCGGTCCGGCATCCAGCAAAATACCGCTCACACTCCAGTCGATGTAGGCGCGCTCGCGGGCTTCTTCTTCTTTCTGCTCGACATTTTGCAGGATCAAACCGCCCTTGGGTTGGGTAGAGAAATCGATCAGTGTGGTCACACCGCCGAAAGCCGCTGCGGCCGTGCCGTTATCATAGCCATGGGCGGTGATGGTGCCCATGAAGGGCGAGTTGAAATGCAAGTGCGGGTCGATAAGCCCGGGAAGCACCAGTTTTCCCGTTGCCTCGATCGTTTCATCCGCCTTCTGCGCCGCATAAGCGCCCGTTGCAGCCTGGGATATGACCTTTCCATCTTCGATCCACAGGTCCGCCGGGTAAGCGCCCATTTCATTGACTATAGTACCGCCATGTATGAGCAAGGTCTTTTGTGTCATCGCGATCTCCGAAGCAGAGTGATTAATTCAGATAATGCTTGATCCATTTTGCGATGGTGATATAAACTTCATCTTTTTTCTGGTCAAGGTGCAGAGCATGGCCGGCATCCTCCACGAGTACTAATTTTTTATGACCGGGCAACAATTTGAAAAGTTTTTCACTCTGCTTCAAAGGCAGCACTTCATCGTCCTTGCCTTGCAAAATCAGCACTGGAGCTTTGACATTCTTCACAGCAGTGGTGATATCCGCCCATACACTATCCAGGCTTTGCGGAACCGGCACCGCTGCGAGAATCTCTTGCAGATAAGTGTCGTTCTTGTAGGCTTCATCCACCTCGCTGTCCACGGCAAAGCATAGCGCGTTGTAAGCCTCAGATCGTGAGAGGGTAAGTAGCTTTTTGGTGAACAAGCTGCGGACTTTGCTCCAACCTGTCATCAAGGTGAAAACGATACGCTCACTTAGCAAGGGTGTCAAATTTACCGGTGTTGCCAGTGTGACAACACATTCCATCCGACGGTCATGCGCAGCAGCCAGCAGCGCGGCACTGCCTCCACTACCCCAGCCGACAACCGCAAAGTGCCGGTAACCGCGCGTGGTCAGCGCGTTCATCGCATCGCGCAGGTTGTAGGCCCAACGCCGCAGATCGACCAGTCCACGCAGGCCGTCGCTTGCGCCGTGGCCGACAAAATCGACTGCCAGCGCCGAGAAGCCCTGGTCCGCCAACCGACGCGCATAATCGCTCCAGTGCGCGCTGCTCTCGAATGCGCCGTGACAAAAAATCACCGCGCCGTGAGGTGCTTTGCCTTCAGTCGCCTCATACAAAACTGCATGAATGCGGTCGCCCTCAGAGACAAAGAAGAAATCTTCCATGCATGCCTATTCGCTTTCCCAAGTCTTCAGGTAAGCAGCCATTTCAGGTGAAAAAGCGCGTGGCAGCCCATGCATTCGCTGGGCTGCAGGCTGGCTGAAAAGTCCGATATGGCTGGTGTTCAGCGTCATTTCGACCACAGTTTTCAGCATGCGGCAGCCGGCCTCGACGGGGTCGATAATTGTCATAGGCACACGTTGCATCAGTTCACAAGTGAAACCGGTCAACCCGGCGCAGCCCAGTAGCAGCACATCCGCACCGCGAGTTATCAACGCAAGGCTCACCCGTTCCAGTGCGGCCAATGTGCCTTGATGGTCTCCCTCCAAATCGAGCACGCGTATATCCAGCGGCGCCGTACCAGCATAACGCGCTTCCAGGCCATACATGCGCACCATCGCATCCATCAGCCCCGTGGCCCGCTTCATGGCAGCCAGAATGCCAAACTTGCCGCCCAGCAGAAGCGCGAGTGTGATGGCGGCTTCGGCAATACCCACCACTGGCACCGGAGATATTTCTTTGAGCGCGTACAAACCAGGATCGCCAAAACAAGCCAGCACCACACCATCCACATCGTTATGTTCTTTCAGCAGCGGCAAAATGGCCGCGCCTGCCAGTTGGTAATCGCGCCACGATTCGAGTGATTCAGGGCCGGCAGGCGCATTGACCACCCGAAATTCCCATGGCGATTCGAATACCTGCGCGGCAATGGCACGGATGCCATCCGACATCTTTTCGGATGTGTTCGGGTTGATTACAAGCGCAGTGGGCATGGCCTACCCCTGACTTGTCCGTACCTTTTCAAAAGCGGCGGACATTTCATCCACACTTAAAATGTCTTTCGAAAAACCGTAATCGGAAAAAGATTGCGCCAAACGAGTGATTTGCGGCGGTTTAACGAAGGTACGCGCCAGTAATTCGGGCTCGGCAAACACTTCGCGAGTTGATGCATCCATCAACACTTGACCTTGTCCCAACACTACGGTGCGTTGAGCATATTGTGCCACAATCGGCATTTCATGAGTAATGATGATAATGGTGTGGCCTTCTTTTTCCCACAGGTCCTGTAAGAAATTCATTACCTCCAATGACTGGCGCATATCCTGACCGGTGGTCGGTTCATCGACGATGATCGTGCGTGGGCGCATCGCCAGGATGGAGGCAATTGCCACCCGCTGCCGCAGACCCTTCGTCAAGAAGAAAGGATGCTCCTTGAACAAGCTCTCTTCCACACCGCACACCTGCGCAGCTTCTTCCACACGTTCTTTGACTTCACTTTCCTTCATGCCAAGGTTGGTCGGCCCATAGGCGATTTCTTTGTAAATTGTATTGTTAAATAACTGGTGATCGGGATTCTGGAATACATAACCCACTTTAGTTACGATCTTCTTTGTGGTGCCGCGATCACGGGTATCCAGATCATCGATTTTAATGTACCCTTCTGTCGGCTTGAGCAATCCATTCAGCGACTTGGCGAAGGTAGTTTTTCCCGAACCGTTCTGACCGATTAGCGCGATAAATTGCCCTGCAAATATATCGAGGCTGATTTTCCGCAAGGCCTGAGTGCCATCGGGGTATTCAAAAACAAGGTCTTTGACTTCAATCAGGCGTTCAGATGTCATTGAGTGTCCTATTCTAAAACGTAAGGAAAGAGGTTTTTTTCTTCATTAAGCCGTCGCCAACGCTGATTGCACAGTACTCAGTTTTTTGGCGCAGAATGTTTCAGCAGTACACGGCTGGTAATATCAACGGCATCTTCCAGCCCGACCGGCAGGGCTCCATCATACAGTTTCTGCTGTTTTAATCGATCAACGAAAGTGGTTGCCTGGGGAGGAATGATCCCATGCTCGAATAAGAAATCGCTGTTCTCGAAGAATTCGGCTGGCGGCGCTGCCTTGGCGATATTACCGTCATACATCAGCACCATCATGTCAGAGAGAGGTGCAATCTGCTCGATGTTATGCTCGACCACAATCACCACCAGGTCGGTATCTTTTTTGATGTTGGTCAAAATCCGGAAAATGTTATCCTTGCCCAATGGATCGAGCATGGACGTTGGTTCATCCAGAATGATAATTTGCGGGCGCATGGCAAGCACAGATGCAATGGCGACTCGCTGCTTTTGGCCTCCCGAAATTTCGTAAGGCGATTTATCCAGCAGGTTACCTATCATCGTAAGGTCACATACCCAATCCAGACGCTCCTGAATCTCATTCAAGGGCAGGCCAATATTTTCCAACCCAAATACCAGTTCTTCTTCAACTGTCATCGAGGTAAACTGTGCTTCGGGATCAGCAAATACAAAACCAATGTCGGCGGCCAGGCGTTCGGTGCTCATCTTACGAACATCTTGTCCAAAGATTTCCACTTGTCCCCGCCACACGCCGGGGAAACTATTGGGAATCAGCCCTTTGATGCAGGATACCAGGGTCGTCTTGCCATGTTCGTTTGGCCCTACCACGCTGACAAAGGAATTTTCAGGAATCTCCAAATTCACGTGCTCGATCGCGAAATGTTTACGACCGCTGTACTTCCAACCTAAATCTTTAATAGAAACCGCTGTCATGGGTTAACTCCACAAGCTGAGCAAGAAAATCCGCAGCGGCGACTGTGCAACTGCAAAAATGCCAAACTGCGCACGCAAAATGATTACCGCAATGAAAGTGATGATCATTGCGCTGATGGCAATGATATCGATCTTGCGAATCGGATATTTGGTCAGGATATAGTCGCTGCGATGAACGCCGTTTTCCAATTTTCCAGAGGGGGTATAGCCGCGGGCATAGAGCGCATTGCTGATCTCGTCAGTGCGGCGAATCGCCAGGGTAAACAACGGTATCATATACATCGCATACAATTTGGCGCGGTCACGCAGCGCCAGAGAAGTTTCATCCAAACCGCGCGCCCGTTCGGCTTCGCGGATGATGCGCATATCTTCCAGGAACATGCCAGCCGAGCGCAGTGCAAGGCTGAAAAAATAAGTAATAACAAAGGGGGCTTTGAGCGTACGAATCGCAACCAACGTTTCGCGTTCGCGGTTGGTCGAGAAATATTGGATCGTCCCGATGAGCATAGCCATCAGGCGCCAGTAGCTGGCAAAAGTCCAGTATAGCGATTCAAAGTAGAAAGTGATGCCGAGAAATTGAAACGTATGGTAACCGGGCAGTCGGCTTGGGAAACCAATCGAAACCGTAAACATAAAGATCGCAACTGTTATGGTCAAGGGCAGGTAGATCTTAAGGTTGGACATATCTACTTTTGCCCAATGCAAGTAGATGAATACCATAACAATAAGTATGATGTTAATTTCTGGAATATCGATAAACAGTGAAACCACACCTAAAAATACCAGAGTGATGAATCGGGTAACCGGATGTAGCTGGTAAAGCGGTGATGATACCGGCACCGTTCCTAAAAGAGTTTTTCGCATCCGCCTGGTTGTGGCGGTTGATGCGACAGGCAAAGCTTGATCCATTCAAATCTCCTGTCTTACTGTCAGCCACGATCTCCCCGCCTCGTTGCCGAAGCGGGGAGTCGAATTGCGAGGTTTTCCGAAACTGTCCGGAAAAGTTCCTGAAAACGTTCTTTCAGGAATTTGTTGATTAAGCCCAATAACCCTTGCAGAATGCCTTGGTCTTGACAACCAGAGGGGAGATGAACTTGAGCAACAGAACGCCCAAGACCCAGGAAGCAACGGAGTTTCCCAGGAACCAACCTACCCAGGCCACCAGATGAGCATCCGGGGTGATCAGGCCAAAAATACGTAACACCGTGGTGCCCCACGCGGCGCCGAAGGCATTGGCCGCCAGGATGCCAACCAGGGTGAAGCCCAACCAGTCCTTACCAGTTTTCAGGGATGGGTCTAGTTTGAATTGGCGGAATACCCAACCGGCGGCAATACCCTGAACGAAGTTGCCCGGGATGTAGGCCAGCGAAACAGGCAGCGGCGCCGATCCGCTCATGGCATTGGAGATCAACGGGAAAACGAAGGCTGCAATGCCACCCCACATGCCGTACCAAACCGAGCCAACCGCCTGGATGGCCTGCCCAGGCCAGAACGCCGACACAAATCCAATCGGAACCGCCAGGCTGCCAAAGGTGCCAACAACAATACCGATACCGGTGAAGAGAGCCAATGCCACGATATGGACAATACCAGGCTTGCGTACTTCGCCCTCTTCCAAAGTCCAAACACTAGTCGCTTGTGCTGCCATTCCTTTTTCTCCTCATTAAGAATTGATGAATTGGAAACAAATGGGGCGCGTTAAGGCGCATGGATAAAATAACGGTTTGAGGTTTTGCTGCTGGCTCAAGATTTGTTGGTTAACTCACCTCCTGCCAATGGACTGAATCCTCTGCCTTGAAACTTTCTATCAGAGGTGCGCCAATCTCACACAAAGCAAATTGCGCGATAAAAAGCCGTGGCATAAACGAACGATGAACCAGTAGTAGGGAGCGGCTACACCAGGGTTGGTCAATTTAACGGATCGGTCAGATTGAATAAACTTAAATAAATGAGAAATGGTACAGCACCAATTTGACAGATTGTCAACTCGCATAAGCTCGCCTCATTTGTCAACCAGGAACTAAAAAAGGCATAATCAATAAACAACTCGGGCGCCAGGTTTTACATTGAAATAGCATACCAGACGTCCAAGCATTATTTACTTGAGCGGTCAGACCGGATATTTAAGGTGTCAGTAGTGGGGGGTAATAATGTCAGACATCTAAGAGTATATTGTATTTAATATACGATGTCAAGCGGTTTTCACTGCGCCTTGTCATCCATCTATCATTTACTTACTTAATTTCTTGCATAGCCCGATACAAAGGCCGTAACTTGCTATACATCTTTAAATACACTTCTTTATACAAGTCATCATACACTGCCTGTGCTTTAGGGTCAGGCTCGAACACAGCGCCAACGCGCGTCATGTCAGCTACGGCTGCCTCAAAATTGGGATGCAGCCCAACTCCAACAGCAGCGTCGATGGCTGCGCCCAACCCGCTGGCTTCGTAAACGTGCGGCCGGGCGGCCGGCAGGCCGAAAATATCCGCTGTGATTTGCATGGCGGCCTTGCTCTGACTGCCGCCGCCGGCGACCCGCAGTTCGGTCGGTCGGACACCGCTGCGTTTGGTGGTACGCTCGGCGCCTTCGCGCAGCGCATAAGCCAAACCTTCCAGAATGGCGCGGTAGATGTGTGCGCGGGTATGTACGTCGCCAAAACCGATGATGGCGCCACGCGCCTCGGGGCCCGGCGAGCGTAGGCCTGGCGACCAGTAGGGTTGCAAAACCAATCCCTGCGAACCTGGAGGAATTTGTTCGACCAATTCATCGAATAAGTCTTCCGGCTCGATCCCGCGTTCCTGCGCCAGGTGTTCCTCGCGCAGGCCAAATTCATTTTTGAACCAGTTGACCATCCAGTAACCGCGGTAGATTTGCAATTCCAGATCGTAAGCCCCGGGGGCTGCCGACGGATACGGTGGGATCAACGGAATAACTTCGATATAACGCCGGTGTGTGGTATTGAAGGTTGCGGTGGTGCCGTAAGACAGGCAGCCATATTGCGGCTGCAGACAACCGGAGCCAAGCACCTCGCAGGCCTTGTCGGCAGCGGCGGCAATCAGCGGCAAACCGGCTGGAATGCCGGTAGCGGCAGATGCTTCGGTTGTAATCTCACCCAACGGCTGGGCCTGCGGCACCAGGTCTGGCAGTATTTGCGGATCCATAGGCAGGACCTGCCACTTCCAATCGAAACGCGAAGCCCAGCGGTGCTTTTTGTAGTCAAAGGGCATATAGCCCACCTGACAGCCGACCGAATCGACCAGGCGACCGGTCAGTAAATAGGTGAGATAGCCCGATAGATACATATACTTATATGTGTTTTTGGCCACTTCCGGCTGCTGAGTGCGAATCCAATTCCATTCCGCTTCCGCCTGCAGGTAATTGACTGTCTGAGTCGCCCCTGCGACTGCGAAAGCCGCGCCCCACAAGCCGCTGACCGGCGGCAGACCTTCGGTGCGGCGTTGATCGAGCCAATGGATGGCAGGCCGCAGCGGTTTGCCATCCTTGCCAAGATTGATCAGCGTGCTGCGCTGGGTGGTCAGCGCGACGCCGGCAATGCTGGACCGGTCAACGCCGGGCATTTGCCACAACGCCTGGCAGGCCTGGCAAACTGCATTCCAAAAAACCTGGGGGTCTTGTTCTGCCAGGCCGGGCGCGGTCGAATAGTATGGTTCGATAGGAATACGCGATTTGGCCAGCAAGTTGCCGCGCGGGTCGAATAAGAGCGCCCGGACGCTCTGGGTGCCGTTGTCAATTGCCAGGATGTTTTCAGGGGCCATGGTTTTGGTGAATTCCAGGGGGATAACTAATAATTATCTTGTCAGTCTACCGTTGGGCACTCCGAGAGGAGGGAGAAAAGCGGTTGAAGAATCCATGGTTCGTGCACTTAGATGCTTCGCTGCGCTCAGCATGACAACAAAAATTGAGCCTGCTTATTGTTGTTATGCTGCCCACGGGGCACTCTACGTGGGAGAGCGCAGCGATAGGCCAATAATACCTGTGAATGATTCACTGCGCTCCTTCGTATGCACCATACGACAACATAACAAGAATGGCTGGCAAATAGCTTCATTCGTGTCATCAGTATATACCCCAACTGCCTAAAGCCGATGACGAAACCCCCAACGTTTTTCGCGCTGATCAGCGTTCATATCCATCCCAAGCGTACCGCCTGGGTTGAGAATGTTGTGCGGGTCAAAATGCTGTTTGAGAGCGCGAATCACGTCCATGCAATCCGTTCCAATTTGCCCCTCCAGCCACGGTCCGGTCTGTTTGCCAATGCCGTGGTGATGGCTCATGGCTGCCCCCGATTTTTGAATGGTATCGAGGATACCGTACTGTAGCGCCAGGTATTCGTCGATATCGGTAATGGGTACCATAAAGATGAAGTAGAGGTTGGCGCCCTGCGGGTACAGGTGTGACAGGTGCGTCATACAAATGGTTCGCGGCCGGCTTTTGACAAAATCACGCACCTTCGCATGGACTTCGGGCGCCTGCTCCCAGGTCACTGCGCACTCCAATGTATCGATCAAAATGCCAAAATCCATCAGATCTTCGCGCATGTAGGGATCGGTGAAACGGGTTTTCTCCCAGCGCCGGGTGACTTGAAAAGGCGTCAATGTGAAGGCATGGTGGTTTCGGGCAATGGCGCCGATTTTTCGCGTCACCAGTCGGGTGTAGGCAGCATCGCCATCCGCTGAACCCAACAGCAGGCAGCGCTGCATGGGAAGGCACCCCATTTTGCGTAGGACCGCGTCTGCCGGTGTGCCGTGAATGTGATATATACGCAAAGCGGCATCGGTTTCCTCGGGATCCGACAGGCGGAAAACGGACGGCATGCCGAACTCGCCCTGCAATGCTTCCCGAACTGCCGCGAGAGCATCCTCCCAGGTGCGGAACAAATAGCTGAAGCGCCGGGTATTTTGCGGTGTGTAGCGAAAAACTCGCAGGGTGACACTCGTCAGCACACCAAAACTGCCCTCAGAGCCCATCATCAACTGGTCGAAATCCGGCCCTGTAGCGCAGCGTGGGTAGCCGGGAGTGCGAAAAATACCGCGTGGAGTGACATACTCCTGCGCCAGGACGATATCCTCGATTTTGCCGTAATACGTTGAATTTTGCCCGGCGCCGCGGGTGACCACCCAGCCGCCAACGCTCGAATGCATAAAAGATTGCGGAAAATGTCCGCAGGTGTAAGCCCGCTGTGCATGAAAGGTCTCCGGGGCAGTATTGAGCAGGCGTTCCAGCTCGGGTCCTGGCATGCCAGCCTGCACGGTGATGGTTTGGTTTACCTCGTTGAAAGCCACTACCCGGTTCATGTGCTGGGCCATGTCCAGCGTGACGCCGCCCTGCACCGCCTCCATGCCGCGGGTGACCGTCGAGCCGCCGCCATAAACGTACAGCGGTATCTCTTCTGCGTCACAATACTGCATGACCGCCTGCACATCTTCCGTTGACCGGGGTGACAGCACCGCGCCAGGCAGGTTCTCGACAATATGCTGGCGCAGCCGCAACGCATCGATCATGCCGCCGCCATAGGAGGCTCGGACGCGTTCGTAGGCTCCGGTTTGTATATTTTCTGCACCGAGTATGTTTGTAAAGGCCTCGATATGGCGACTTTCCAGGCTGGAGGGGATTTCAGCATTAAATTCCTCCATACCTGTTTGCTGCGGCCGGATGAAATCGGCATCGCTCAACCCAAAGGTTTCTTTGATCAGACCGACCAGGCCGCTGTTGGGATGTTTAAAGCCATGCGGGTCGCCCCATTTAAACAGGCTGCGGTAGGAATGCGGCGATGGAGCCTGCTCGATCCAGTCTGGGGTAAAGCGCCTTTTTTTGCTCATCGCGCCTCCAGGGTCGGGCAGGCCATCGGAATCCCGGCAGAAAGCGGTGAGTATTCGGCGCCAGGTGGACTGTAGGAACGCTGCCAGAGCGCCCAGTAATTGTTCGCCTCAGCTTGCCAGTGCTGATCGCTCCAGCCCAATTCAGGCTGGCATACTGCCCGAATATGATCAAATTCAGCCAGGCCACCGACTGGCAGCAGCAGACCCAGGCGGGTGCGCCTGAGCAGTAAATCCTCCAGATGAACGACCTGCTCGGCACGCGCAGCCCAACGCAGCTCGGCCCACAAGGTCGGGGTGCTGCAAATGGGAGCCAGTTCATCCGTTCCGGCAGCGCTCAACAAATCACTGGCAGCATGACCATAACGCCCCAGCAGCCGCAACTGCAAGGCAGGATCAAGCCCCAGTTGATCCGCTATGGCAGGAAAATCCCAGGATTGGATGGCATCCAGGGCGCGAGCGCGACGGTCTGGGCGAGAGTGAGCGGGCAGGTTGGGGCGGATGAAGTTAAGCGTCTTTTGGGCCATGCGGCGGAACATCGTTAATTTGCCGCCAGTGATGGTCACCAGGCCATCCTCGTTCCACAGTACTTCGTCGCGCGCCTCCTTTGAGGGATTGGCCTTACCCGTATCCAGCACCGAACGAATACCGGCCAATGTTGACTGCACATCGGATGTGTTCAAATTCAAGCAGCCAAAAGTGGCGGTCACGGCTTCCATCAGGTAGTCTATCTCGCCGCCGCTGATGCGCGGGTTGGTTATCATCGGGCCGGGAAAATCAACATCGGTCGTACCTACCAGCGTTACCCCCTCCCAGGGGAAGGCAAACACCGGCCGGCGGTCAACCGGATGCAAAAAGCTGATGACTTTATTGACCGGCAGCTTCTTGCTCGGGAAGATCAAATGACTGCCGCATAACTGGCGCAGGCGCGGCGGCCGGTCCACCTGCCCGCGCAGCTCATCTGCCCAGGCGCCGGTGGCATTGACCACCACTTGCGCATGCACTTCAGCCGTCCGGCCTGTTACCTGGTCGCACAGTTGCGCCCCGCAGACCTTACCGCTGCGCTCGCGCAACAGCCCTTCGGCGCGTAGGTAATTGACCGCTGTCCCACCCGCTCGAATCCCTTCCTGCAGCACGCGCAGCACCATGCGCGCATCGTCGGTCTGGGCGTCGAAGAAGCGGAAGCCGCCTGCCAGCTTGTCGCGCGGCAACTGCGGACACAGCAATTCCACTTCGTCAGCCGACTCATGCTGGTGCTGCCATTTCATCGCCAGCGTGTCGTACACCATCAGCCCCACCGCAAAGATCCAGGCGGGCGGACGGTCGCCCTTATAACTCACCAGCAAGAACTCCAGCGGATCGATCAACCCGTGGCCTTCGTGCAGCAGCCGCTGGCGCTCGTGCACTGATTCCATGGTCAGTTTGATTTGCCCGGAGCTCAGATAGCGCAGCCCGCCGTGCACCATTTTAGAGGAACGGCTGGAAGTGCCGGAGGTAAAATCGTTGCCTTCGACGAGTAAAGCCCGCAGTCCGGCCTGGCTGGCCTCGCGCAGCAGTCCGGCGCCGACAATTCCCCCGCCGATGATGATAAGGTCCCAGGGTCCGGCAATTTGGTCCCAAATTCCATCCCGCTGCTGCTCCTGCATATTACCCCTCCCCACTTTACGGCCTTACCGGCCTTGCCATTTCCCGGCTATTCCGACTTTATGACCAATCGTCGGAAATCCCTGTGGAAACAGCTACACTTTCAATCCTTGCCAAAGCATCTGGCTGGACTGCATGGTCTCTCGCACCAATTTCCCTGCGCCAACCGCATCCCTGGCAACTGCATACTTCAGCAAATTGCGGTAGAAACGCTGTGACAATGCCCGGTACTCGGCATGCTGGAAATAGACCACCCCAAGCACCTGGTAAAGGCCGGTGAAACTGTTGTAAATCAGCGTAAAGACCGGATTGCCGCTCAGATAGGTCAGCGCAAGCTGCAAGCGCCAGTCGTATTCGGTGAAGACCTGCGCGTCATCGGTCAGGTTCTGAAAGGACTGCAGCAGTTCAACCACAGCTCCGGGGTCGCGTTCGACCGCCAGTTGAGTGTAGGCCGGCGCCAGCAGGCTGCGCAGCGACAATAGATTCACCGGAAAATCAGCCGGCAGGCTGCCCGGGTAGCGGGCGATGGCTGCCAGCACTCCCAGGTTACCCTCGCGCCAGTAATTGCGTACGCGGGTGGGTTTGCCGTGGCGGATTTCCAGCCAGCCATCACGCGCCAACCGCTGTAAGGTTTCGCGCAAGGTGGGGCGGGTGACACCCAGGGAAACCGCCAGTTCACGTTCGGCCGGCAAGTTCGTGTCAATGGGAAATTGCCCGGTCAAAATGGCATCGATCAGCCGGCTTTCAGAAATCTCAGCAGGTTTTGGGGGGAGTTCCCAGTTCATAGACATATCCAGAAGAAGAATACTGGTAAGAGGTCTAACCAGTTGTATACATTCTAGCAAATTACCAGACCAATTACAATAAGTAAAATGGAAATGCGGACGTTAATGCCCCCTGGCTGTGGACAAGATACCTGTCCGTTTTCATATCGGGTATGATGGGCATCAGAAAAAGTATCGATTTCCATTTCCAAAAAATCATTTTTCGGCAGACTATAACAGAAACGGATGGCCATTAACTTAACTGCTCATCAAGCCAGGCTGCTGCGCATGCGAGCCCAGCGGCTTACCAACCCCGGGCCCGTTCAAGCACCCGAAGAAACGCTGCGCCAGATCTTTGCCGTCCAGGCTCAGGACCTACCCGCCAGCTATCTGTCCCTGCGCGCTCGCAGCGGCGGTTTTACTGCTGCTCAGGTAGAGTACGAACGTCAGTTCGGCTCGGAGATTTGCTGGCGCTGGTCGCTGCGCGGCACGCTGCACCTGATTACCGTCGAGGACGCCCGCTGGTTGATCCCCTTGCTCTCTACAGACCTGATTGCCTGGGACCGCCTGCGTCTGACTCAACTGGGATATACAGAGAAAACCGCGCAAAAAGGGATGGAAGTGATCCGGCGCGCCATCGAGCAGCACGGTGAATTGACCCGGGTCGAGATTGCGCAATTCCTCAAAGACCGCAACCTGCCTTTTGAAGGTCAAGCGACCGTCCATATCCTATTTCGGGCGGTGTGTGAGGGCGACATCTGCCCAGGCGTTGACCGGGGCAAAAAGCCGACCTACACCCTGTTTGCAAAGCGTTACGGAGCGCTCGATCCACGCCCACGATTAGTAGCTCTGACCGAACTGGCGCTACGCTACCTGGCAGCCTATGCCCCTGCCCGCCCGGAAGATTTCGCAGTATGGTCGGGGGTGAAAATCAGTGAAGTGCGGCCACTCTGGCAATCGTTGGCCGATCAAATGCTCCCGGTCGATGTGGAGGGAGCGCCTAACTGGATATTAAGATCACAATCAACCTGGTTGGAAAGCCTTGAAAGCCAGCCGCCTGTCTTACGCCTGCTGCCGCGCTTTGATACATATTTACTTGGCTACGCCAATCGGGACTTGCTCATCGATCCAACCTTTAATAAAAAACTGTTCAAAGGCGGTGGCACCATCAGCGCTGTAGCGGTGCTAGACGGTCGGGTGTTCGGCGTCTGGAAGGCTACGCCGAAGGGAAAAGGCTTGGAACTGACGGTGGAGTGGTTCGAAAATCAGCCAGACGCGCTTATACCGACAATTGAGGCAGAAGCTGCCGACATTGCCCGCTTTCTAGCCAGACCTGTCACTGTAAAAATTCAACAGCCGTAAAAAACCACCTGACCTTACGAGGTCAAGCTGAAGCTTATCCTACCGTCCAGATAAAACCGGATTTGTTCTCGGTTATAATAGGGCTACTCCACCGGAAGAGAACACGATGCTGTTTCGCCGCTACACTTATTATGGTTCATCCATTGTCACATTGCTTGCCGGCATGCGCAGACCGCTGCAGGTTGTTGGAATATTCCTGAGAGCGAAAGTGCCCCCTGACACCCGGATTGAGCTGCGTCAGACAGGTCTGAAATTCAAGGTGCGCGGGAAAATGGACGTCTGGAGCCTGAAAGAGACGCTGCTCGACCGTTTTTACGAACGGTTCGGTTTTGCAGTGCAGGACGGCTGGACGGTGGTCGATATCGGCGGTGGAATTGGCGACTACACCATTTTTGCAGCCTACGACCGCCCCAATGCTCGGGTGCTTGCTTTCGAGCCCTTCCCAGAATCCTTCCGGTTGCTGCAGGAAAACCTGGACCTCAACCAGATCGACAACGTGGAAATCTTTTCCCAGGCCGTCAGCAGCCATAAAGGCACATTGCAATTTGGCCCCCCTTCCAGTGATCCGCTTTCGATGCAAACGGCGCGTGGTTTGCGATCAGCCACAGGGGATGCGCTGCAAGTCCCAGCCGTCAGTCTGGGATCAATCTTAAACAGCCCGGCAGTCAAACGGATCGACTTGCTTAAGCTGGATTGCGAGGGGGCAGAATACGACATCCTGTTGAATTCCACCCCGGATGTGTTGGAAAAAATCGACCGCATCGTCATGGAATACCACGATGGCCTCACTCCCTTCAGTCATGACGACCTGGTGAAATATTTAACCGAACACGGCTACAAAGTGGAATGGTGGAAAAATTTCGCCCACGACCATATCGGTTATCTGCGTGCACAGCGTATCCGTGGAGGTCAGCCGGATTGACTGCCCAGCGCGACCTTCTCTGGGAAAATATCAGCGAGCTGCCGTACTTCCGCGGTCTGCTGCGCGCGGTGGAGGGTCGTTTTTATCAGGACTTGCCGCTCGAAGCCCCGACCCTCGACCTGGGCTGCGGTGACGGTCAGTTTGCGGAGATCACCTTCCCGCGCCAGCTTGAATTGGGCGTTGATCCCTGGTTGATACCTTTGCGCGAGGCAATGCAGCGCCAGGCTTACCAGGTGATCGCGCAATCCTATGGCCAGCGCATTCCAGCGCCGGATAATACGTTTGCCAGCGCAGTTTCCAATTCTGTTCTGGAACACATTCCGGACGTCCAGCCGGTTTTGGACGACCTGGCGCGGGTGTTGAAACCCAGTGGAACCTTTTATTTTTGCGTGCCTAACCACAATTTTGACCCCAATCTTAGTGTCGCCCGTTTCTTTGACCGCATTGGCCTGAAAGGGCTGGCACGAGCCTACCGTCGCTGGTTTGACCGCATTGCCCGCCACGCTCACCTTGACGACCCGGCGACCTGGCAGGCTCGTGTGGAAGCAGCCGGGCTGCGTGTGGTACGGCATTGGAATTACTTTTCACCGCAGGCGCTGGCCATATTGGAATGGGGCCATTATTGGGGGCTGCCAGCCTGGATCGCTAAATTACTATTTCGCCGCTGGATCGTTGCGCCAGCCCCCTGGAACTTCGCCCTCACCCGTATGATCGTTAACCCGGCCTGGACTGAACCGCAGCCCCAGCCGGACGGCGTGTGCACCTTCTTTATCTGTCAAAAACCGCTGCCATGAACGAAGACCAGGAACCCAGTGTTCTCGATTTTGTAAAATCAATTCTTATCCCTGGCAGGAAAGTGATCCATATTCCGCCGCCAGTGACTTTGAAACAACCGCCAACAGACGGGCTGCTGCTTTCTGATGCGCGTTCTGCTCGAACCGGACCGGATACCAAACCAGTGCCAACATCCCCTGCCAGTGCGGGGGAACAAGCGTTCCCCTGGCTGGTGCTGCTGGCCCTTTTGACCGGGCTGTTTGCCCAATTATCGTTGGAGCCGCGCGCTGACCGCAACTGGGTGACCGGTGTATTCCTTTACGGAGTGGCAGGCACCGGGTTGATCCTTGCCATGCTGCGCGGCCAATTTTATCTGGCAGAGCCTATCAGTCCGGCACTTCCGGATGGGAAAGTATCCATAAACTGGACGGCGCTGCTCGTCAGTCTGGCTCTGGGGCTGGCAGCTTTCCTTTTGTTTGCCAGCGAGCGCTTTACCACAGTGAATACCGCGTTCTGGCTGGCATCTTTGGCAATCTTTATTTATGCAATAAAACCGAAAGGCGCCAGTTTTCTAAAATGGGCACGGGGTGGTTGGCTGCAATTAAAATCCGGCGTCAGCATCAAAATCACTCCCTGGGTAGTATTATGCATTGCCGTTTTTATCCTGGGCGTTTTCTTCCGCATCTATCAATTTGACCAGGTGCCTTCACAAATGGTCAGCGATCACGCTGAAAAGCTGTACGACATTCAGGATGTGCTCAATGGCAACCTGTTTACCTTTTTCATACGCAATACCGGCCGCGAAGCCTTCCAATTCTACTGGACAGCCTTCCTGATCAAGCTGCTCAACACCGGAGTCACTTTTTTTAGCCTGAAGCTAGGCACGATTTTGTTGGGGATATTAACCCTGCCGTTTCTTTATCTGCTCGGCAAAGAATTAGGCAGCCGGCGGGTCGGTCTATTTACCATGCTTTTTGCCGGTATTGCTTACTGGCCCAACCTGATTTCACGCATTGCGCTGCGTTTCACGCTTTACCCGTTCTTTTTTGCGCCCACCTTCTATTACTTCCTGCGCGGAATGCGTACCGGTCAGCGACGTTATTTCGTCCTCTCCGGCATCTTTATGGGGATCGGACTGCACGGTTATTCCCCCTTCCGGGTTGTCCCGGCGTTGATCATTTTGGCAGTGGCACTCTATTTGCTCCACCATCGTTCCAACCAGGCGGTGAAACACGCTGTGGTGGGACTGGCATTGATTGGCGCAGTTGCAATAATCGTAGCGCTGCCGCTGCTGCGTTACGCGGTTTCTCATCCGGACCTAGTGATGTACCGCACATTGACACGCGTCACCTCCGCAGAGCAGGCCATTACCGGTTCCCCGGTGTTGATTTTCCTGCAAAACCTGTGGCGGGCAATGACTATGTTTGCCTGGGATAATGGTGAAGTCTGGGTATTATCCATTCCGCACCGCCCCATTCTGGATGTGGTCAGTGGTGCGCTCTACCATCTGGGCTTTCTGGCGGTGCTGGTCAACTACATTCGCAAGCGCCGCTGGACGGACTTGCTGCTGCTGATCTCCATCCCGTTCCTGATGCTGCCGTCCATTTTTTCGCTGGCGTTCCCCGCCGAGAATCCTAGCCTGAACCGCACCGCCGGGGCGATCATACCGGTATTTTTGCTCATCGGTTTTGCTCTGGATGGGATATTCTGCGCCATTAAGCGCGGCATGGGAGCTTCCGGCCGCACGCTGGCAGGCGGACTGGTTGCTGCCCTGTTGTTTTTATCGGCCAGCCAGAATTATGACCTGGTTTTCAACCAATACCGCACTAATTATGACAACAGTTCCTGGCCAAGCGCGCAGATTGGAGCAGTGGTGCACGATTTCGTCGATACCTGGGGCAACCGTGACTCGGCTTACCTCGTCGGTTACCCGCATTGGGTCGACAGCCGCCTGGTGGGGATTAATGCCGGGACACCCGACAAAGATTACGCCATATTCACCGACCAGTTTGAACTGAGCATGGCGCAGCCTGGCCCGAAGCTGTTCATTCTCAACGTCAATGACACCCCAGACCTGGAAGCGCTCAACCAGCTCTACCCGGACGGTGTGCTGCGGTTAATCCCTTCCGAACTTCCCGGTCGTGAATTTTATATTTATTTCGTTCCGCGTTAAGCACCAGCACCTGCGTCAGTCAGAAAATTCCGCCGATTTTCACGGCGGAATTTTTTTATGGGCACTATAATTAATACGACAAGAATGAACTCAAGCAAGGCTGTGCACATAAAATTCGGCTTTTTGTTCATCTCCTCGATCACGGACCTTTATGGAAACTGTTGTCACTAAATTGCTGGAATCCAACGAACCAGCCGTCCGTTATAAAGCACGCTGCCTGCTTCTGAAGGAAAGCCCTGACAGCCCGGCCTTGCATGCTTTGCAGGAGGAAATCCGCACCTGCGAACGGGTGAAACAACTCCTTTCTGAGCGCAATGGGGACGGCCGACTGCCCTACCATCCTTATACCAAGTGGGTCGGCGCGCACTGGGTGCTGGCTATTCTGGCAGATTTGGATTATCCGAAGGGTGACACCGATCTGATCCCGTTACGCGAACAAGTTTACGGTTATTTTTTCAGCGGGACGCACGAAAAGCCGATCCATAAGCGACACATCATCCACTCGAAAGGATTGATCCGTGCTTGCGCCTCGATCGAGGGCAACGCGATCCTCTCACTGCTCAAATTAGGCCTGGCAGACGAGTTAACCGATTATCTGGCAGAAATCGTGCTTGGCTGGCGCTGGCCGGACGGCGGCTGGAATTGCGACCGTAAGCCCCAGGCCAGCCATTCCTCCTTCCATGAGACCCTTATCCCCCTGCGGGCGCTCAACCTGTATGCAGCCCAGAGCGGCGACCCGTGCATGCGTAAGGCAGTAGATGAGGGGGCAGAAGTATTTCTCAAACGCGGCCTGTTTCGGCGGGTGACAGACGGCGAAGTCATCGATCCACACTTCATCGAATTACATTACCCCTATTACTGGCATTACAACATTCTGTACGGCCTGAAGGTCATGGGGGAGATCGGCTGCCTGGGTGATCCGCGCTGCCGGGAAGCGCTGGACGTGCTCGAATCCAAGCGACTGCCCGATGGCGGCTACCCTGCCGAACGGCGTTATTACTCCGTCACCCTCCGTAACGTCAGTAACCGTTCGCTGGTCGACTGGGGCGGAACGAGCAGCAGCAAAATGAATGAATGGATTACCATGGAGACGCTGGCTGTACTGACAGCGGCCGGGCGGTTTAACCCCCTGCCAGCCTGAACAACGGCGATTCGATTTACGCTCTACCCGCCGGACAATCCGTTCGGCCTGGCATGATGGGTTCAGGGTAAAATAATGTTATTGTCATCCGGGGATACGAAAGAGGAATAAAATGAACAACGCAGTCTATAAACTGATCGAAGTCACTGGAACCTCAACTTTCGGCATCGATGACGCAATTCAGTCAGCGGTGGCCCGCGCCTCTCAAACGGTACGCCATATGCAGTGGTTCGAGGTCGTGGAAATGCGCGGCCGGATAGACGAAAACCATGTCAGTCAGTGGCAAGTCACGCTTAAGATCGGCTTCTCGCTGGAAGAATAAAACCCGCCTGTTTTCAACGCGATAAAGCGATTTCAACCTGACCGACTGGACAAGACCGGGTGGGAAAGGCAGCCCGGAAGATTTTCTATTTGGCATGCAGACTGTTTCAGCTTCATCCCAACGCTTAAAATATGATGGTTTTTTGCTGCTGGCTTCCCTCATCTGGGGCAGCGGTTTCGTTGCCCAACGGGCGGCTGCCGACAGCATGGGCAGCTTCACCTTTAATGGATTAAGATTTTTACTGGGTTTTGTCATTTTACTGGTGGTATCCGGCTTTAAAAAGCGGGTCGAAAAAGGGCAGTGGCGCTGGGTCATCCTGGCGGGGCTTTTATTATTCGGCGCCAGTGCGTTGCAGCAATTCGGGCTTCTGACCACTACTGCTGCCAATGCCGGTTTTATCACCAGTCTTTATGTTGTCATCATTCCTTTCGGTCTCTGGATTTTTGCCCGCCAGAAAATCAAGCCGGTTATCTGGGCGGCCGTCAGTCTGGCAGCCGTTGGCACCCTGTTGTTGAGTTCCGGCGGTGTTTATGACCCTGCGGTCGGCGACTGGTTCGAATTGGCCGGCGCATTTCTGTGGGCCGGGCATGTGCTGGTGGTTGGCCTTTACGGCAAACACTCCGACGCGTTGGCGTTTTCGATGGGTCAATTTGGGATTGCCGCCGCGCTCAATTTAATCAGCGCCGGGCTGCTGGAATGGGGAAACTATACTCCCAGGCCCGAAGCCTGGTGGGGCGTTTTATATTCTGGAATATTCCCGGTAAGCATCGCTTTCACCTTGCAGGTGCTCGGGCAACGCCGTGCTCCGGTCATCGACGCTGCGTTAATCTTCAGCCTGGAAGCAGTATTTGCAGCGCTGTTTGGCTATTGGCTGCTGAATGAAGATCTGCGGCCGGCGCAGTTATTCGGCTGCGGCTTGATTCTGGCTGCTCTCCTGCTGGCTCAGTCGTTGTCCTTTCGGCAGCGGGCGAAGGTCCGCCCCGCTGTGGAGGAGCCATAAGCAAGCTGCTAACTGGATAAATTGCAGTATGATAGATTAAGCTTGTATTAGAAAATCTGGTCATGCCTGCTTCAGCGCAACCTGAATGCGATGAATGCGTATATGAAACGAGAAACAAAACCGAATGCGGAGCGAACGTTGAGCATCGACGAGAACGAGCTGCTGGTTCTTGCCCAGAACGGAAGTGAAGAAGCCTTCACACAACTGGTAGAGCGGTATCAAAATCCGGTCTATAACCTGTGTTATCGCATGCTGGGCGAACCTACCGAAGCTGAAGATGCCGCTCAGGAATCCTTCTGGCGCGCGTACCAGGCAATTCGGCGCTACGACCGCAGCCGGCCATTCGCGACCTGGCTTCTTTCGATCACCGCGCACTACTGCATCGACCAGCAGCGCAAACGGCGCCTGCCTACGCTGGAGATCGAGGACTGGATGGAAGAAGTGCTACCCGATAACACTCCAGATCCGGAAAAAATGATCGGCGCCCGTGAAGAAAAGGAACGTATCCATCGAATGTTAAGCGCTTTAAATCCTCAGGACCGAGCTGCGATCATCCTGCGCTACTGGTATGAATTTTCGGAAGAAGAAATCAGCCAGGCGCTGCAATTGTCCGTCAGCGCAGTAAAAAGCAGGTTGCATCGCGCACGATTAAAGTTCGCCAGCCTGTACCAGGCAGACCAGAAACTCACACCGGGAGGTATCCACGATGAATCACCAGCCTTTTGAAACCTGGAACCTGGATCGAACCAAATTGACGCCTGACCAGCAGACGGAATTGGCTCGCCATCTCGAGACCTGCCCCGAATGCAAGCGGATGGCGGCTGCCTGGGAATGCGTTCAGGTCGAGATGAAAACCACTCAAAGCATAAAGGCGCCGGCCGGTTTCGCGACCCGCTTCCAAAACAGCCTGGCTGAACGCCGCCGTCAGGCGCATTACCGGCAAACGCGGAAAATGCTGGGGATACTCGGCATTTCCCTGCTGGTGATCTTCCTGTTGCTGGCGGCCTCTATCCTGGCCCGCACTTCGCCGGCTGCCTGGATCGGTTCGATCATCCGGACCATTGTCGATGCGCCCTTCAACCTGCTGGAATTGCGGTTTATAGCCGTCTTCTGGCTCGCAAAAATTCCCCCGCTGGCCTGGATCGGTGCCAGCAGCGTCATCACAGCCTGGATAGTGGTTTTTACCCTTACCGGCGCGCTGACCTATAAACGATTTCATCATCAAGGAGAACTACTACGATGAAAAAGACCCTTAAATTAATAATTCCCGTCATTGTGATCCTATTATTCCTGGCTGTTCCCACCGCCGCGCTGGCCCAACCGTTATACCAGACCGGGCAGGTCACCTCAGGTGACCAGGTCATCTTTGGGGATAACTACGTCCTGCAATCCGGCCAGATTTTGAACGGCGACCTGGTTGTACTGGGCGGAAACGCCACCATTGCAAGCGGCGCAACGGTAAACGGCGATATTGCCTTGCTGGGAGGCAACCTCGATCTGACAGGCAGCGTCATTGGGGATATTGCCGCCATAGGCGCAAATGTTTCCCTCGCCAAAGGCGCACTGGTGTCCGGTGAAGTGGTCAGTATGGGCGGGAATGTCACCGGCGCAGAGTGGGGAACCATTCGCGGCGGCATTCGCACCTTCACCCCACGCGCGCTCTTATTTGACGGGGATGCCTTCCGTTTTCCGCAAACGGATCAAACCTCTCCCGCTAACACCATTAGCGGCTGGATCCTTGGGTTCCTTGGAAAGACCATGCAGCTTCTGGCAATGGCCGTGCTGGCAGTAATTGTGGTATTGTTACTGCCCCGCCCTGCAAACCGGGTAGCTGACTCGATTGCCAACCAACCCTGGATGAGCGGCGGCGCCGGTTTCCTGACATTGCTGGTAGCGCCTTTTGTTCTGCTCATTTTGACCATTACAATCATTCTGATTCCCCTCACCATCCTGGCAGTGCTGGCGCTGGCAGTAGCAATCATCTTCGGCTGGATTGCGCTCGGGTTCCAGGTCGGCCGGCGCATGGAGGTCCTGTTCAAAACAGAATGGGCAGACGCTGTTTCAGCCGGTATTGGCACGCTAGTACTTGGAATCGTGGTTAGTGTGCTGGGCTATGTGCCGTGTGTGGGTTGGCTGCTCGGATTTGTAGCGGCCTGCGCCGGATTGGGTGGAGTGGTGCTGAGCGGATTTGGCAGCCGCACCGCCGCACCTACCGGCACCCCGCCAGCGCCGGTTATCGAGGTTATTCCGCCTTCCAGCCCTGCGCCCGCAGCGCCGCCGGATGTGGATGATAATTCCAATAAACTTTAAGCAGCACAAATCCATTGAATATGAATGTTTTTCAGAGGAGAAAGAAAATGAGAAAAATCGCGATTACCCTGGTTATCCTGGTACTCGTTGGAGCTACCCTTGCCTGTTCGTTCACAATCGATACCGATAACGTTAAGCTGGGTGAAACTCAGGTACTGGACATAAACGAACCGGTCCCAGCCGATCTGGCGGGTGCTCGCGTTGAAATCGAAATGGGTGCTGGAAAATTAAATGTCGCTGGCGGTGCGCGGGGATTAGTCGAAGGCACAATTACCTACAACGTATTTGGCTGGACGCCTGAAGTTACCCGCAGTGACGGCAGCGTGAGCATCCTGCAGGGACGCCTGGAAGACATCAAGGTACCCAATAAGGATGTGGTAAACGACTGGGATCTTTTGCTAGGCACATTTCCGACCGATCTGGAAATTTTTGCGGGAGCGTATGAAGGTTTGATCGACTTGAGCGGGGTGGCGCTGACCAACCTGAAGATCACCGACGGAGCCAGCAAAGCGACCGTGGAATTCAACAGCCCCAACCCGGTTACCATGGAAAGCTTTAGCTACAAAACCGGAGCTTCTCAAGTCAAAATCTACGGCATTGGCAATGCCAACACCCCTCAGTTCACCTTTGACGGTGGCGCCGGAGATTACACACTTGATTTCTCCGGTACGCTCAAGCAGGATATGGCTGCCAAAGTGACCTCGGGGGTGAGCAAAATCGAAATCATCATCCCTGAAAATGTCCCTGCCCGAGTCACCATCTCCGGGGGCCTGAATAATGTCGCTCCCAGCGGTACCTGGTCGATCACCGGCAGCGTTTACGAGAAAACCGGCACAGGACCGCGAATTGATATCACGATCGATATGGGCGTCGGCTCCCTGGATTTAATTTCCCAATAAAGACCGATTAGTTGCAAATGTAGCTGAGCCTGGCGGCGGAGTATGATTCCGCCGCCAGGTTTGTTTGTCGGGCTGCCGGATTTGATCCGAATTCGAACCGAGTTATGTAGATAACATTACGGGTTCTTTCGCAGAACTCTGATGGATTGCCCCTTGCGGAGAAATCCGATTGGGTCTATATTCAGCCCGATATTTCTCAACTTTTCAACATTTTGGGGCTTCCAGTGGTCCTTTTTAGTCCAAATTTATGGATCACGCTGCTTATCGTTGCGCTTACCTACATCGGCGTGGCGTTTGGGCGTTTCCCTTCCCTCCGTTCCAACCGCACAACCATCGCTCTGGTTGGGGTCGGTTTGTTATTGCTTACGCGTCAATTAGCTTTTAGCGATCTGGGCAGCTATCTGGATATCGATACGCTGGTGCTGCTCTTTGCCATGATGATCATCAATGCCAACCTGCGGCTGGCTGGCTTTTTCGGTCTGGCAGGCAATGCCCTGCTGCGTCTGACGCGCAATCCGCGCCTGTTTTTGGCGCTGGAAATCTTAATCGCCGGGTTGTTCTCCGCACTGTTTTTAAATGACACCATCTGTTTGATGCTTACTCCGTTGATTCTGGAATTGACGCTGGCCATCGAGCGCAATCCGCTGCCTTACCTGATCGCCCTGGCAACGGCAGCCAACATTGGGTCCGTAGCTACTTTGACCGGCAACCCGCAGAACATGATCATCGGGGTGGCCTCAGGGATCAAATTTCTCGATTTCACCCTGGCCCTGGCGCCTATTGCACTATTGAGTCTGGCAGGCATCTGGATTGTGTTGATCAAAATGTACCCGCAGGAATTTTCGAAGCACAGTACCTTTAAAATCCAACCGGCCAGCCGGGTACCTTATTACCCATCCTTGCTCATCAAATGTATGATCATTTTGGCGTTGTTATTGATCGCCTTCTTGCTGGGCGCGCCGGTGGCCGAATCCGCCTTTATCGCTGCCTGTGCATTGTTGGTCACCCGGCGGGTCAAGCCTGAAAAAGTGTTTGCCGAAATCGACTGGGGCTTGCTCGTTCTTTTTGCTGCGCTTTTTGTGGTGACCGGGTCATTGGAAGCCAATGGGATTACTGCACGATTGTCTGATTTGACCGCCAGGACCGGGCTGGTGAACGCATTCAGCCTGTCAACCATCAGCCTGGTGTTGAGCAACCTTGTCTCCAACGTTCCGGCCGTGCTGTTGCTACGACCGCTGGTGGCCGGGTTGGAAAACCCCATTCCCGGATGGCTAACCCTGGCAGCTTCATCTACACTGGCAGGCAACTTGACCCTGCTTGGCAGTGTGGCCAATTTGATCGTGGCTGAATCCGCCGCACGGCGCAATGTCCGGCTTGGTTTTTGGGAATATACTCGGGCAGGGATCCTGATCACCTTGTTTTCCATGGTGATAAGCGTGATTTGGATAGCGCTTTTCCTGTGGTAGCTGGCTTATCTCGATAGAATCGAACGCCATTCGTAATGGTCGAATGAGCCTAACCTGGTTCTGTTGAGTTTCGGGCTGCATCCTCAGAGATTGAATACGTACCTTTTTATCGCCCTCAATCCAACCTGCCGATACTGGAGCAGAGCTTATTCTGCGCCTGGACAAAGATTCGGGTGCTGTTCACCCCGTGTGATCGGTATGGTTCTAGAAATAATTCGCGCTTATCCTCTACTTACCGGGGTGAACGCACCAAAAAACGGGATTTATTGGAGAGTCAGGGATGGTTTTACTTTACTCTGGCAGGTCGAGGGAGCATTCCAGGTCGTAGAGATAAATATTCTCGTTCGTCCGCACGGCAATCAACTGTGAGTCCGGCGACCATTTCGACTCTTGCACAAATCCCAGATCCAGGGACAGCCGGTACTTGTAGCCCTCATCCGGGGCTGCCAACCAGGCCAGATCGTCATTATCCACATAAAATACCCGGCTGCCATCCGGCGATGCATTCGCCAACAGCCAATCCGGGTTGGCAGCTACGCCGCTCTGGTTGAGCGCAATTTCCAGGCTGGTATCATCCTGTTTGCGGCCGGTCTGTATAACTTGCTGGCCTTGCCCGGATACGCTGATTTCTACCAGGCGCGAGCAATCCACACCGCAGGTCTCGTTTACCTGAATACGATTGTTGTCCGTCCAGCGCACGATCCCCTTGGCGCTGCCAAAATCGTCGGTAGCGGCTCCTGCGGCATACAAATCCAACGGAGTGAAGTCAGAGGTCAGCAATATAATGACTGTATACAGATTTTCGGTGGTATGCAGCGCGGTAAACGCAATCCGGCTGCCGTCCGGAGCCCAGGTGATATCGCCGGTGACTTTGGTGTCTCGCGTGGCGCGGATTTCACCGGTTTCCATGGATAACAGCGTTAAATTACCGGTATACCACCCCCAATGATTATTGAACGGAGCAATGTAGGCAAAAATTTGCCCGTCAGGGCTCCACCCCATCAAGTCACCGGCCGGCGGATCGACCTGAATGGTCGGGAAGCTACGTACCAGGCAGGCAGTTGAAACGCTTACCCGCAGACCCTCATCGGGATCAGTAGTTGGCAGTGCGGTTGGAGTAGGCTCCCCGGCATTGGGATCGGTACTCAGCACGGAACAGCCCGCCAGAATCAGCCCGCATATCAGGTTAAGAAGGACAATCCGCCGCACAGCCGCTCCCTACTTTCCCTCTTCCTGGATGCCAACCGGCCGGTAGAGGTTAAACGCTTCCACCAGGTCAAAGACCTGCTGCGGGAGAAAATAACGGTAGGTTTGGCCTGCTGCAGCGCGCTGGCGAATCTGTCTGGCGGAAATTTCCACCAAGGGTGAGTCTATAAATTGCACTTTGGCGGTGATACCCGGGATGGCGCGCTCCAGTGCGGCCAAATCCACTTCAATGTCTGGCCGGTGCATAACGCCATAGCCGCCAACCCGGGCAGACAAATCCTGTGGGGTGTGCCAGGAAATCAGGTCGCGCAGCGAATCGCTGCCGAACAGATAAATGAGTACGGCTTGCGCATACTGTTCCTGTAAAATCCGGACGGTATCGACCGCATAATGCGGGCCAGGACGATCGATTTCGACCCTGGAGATTTCGAAGGCGGAGTTGTCCGCCAGAGCAGCCTGCAACAACTGCAGCCGGACATCCACCGGGGAAATGACCTGGCCTTGTTTATGCGGTGGATCGGCGGTCAAAACCCACAGCACCTTGTCCAGCCTAAGTTGTTCCAGCGCTTCAGCCGCCAGGATCAAATGGCCAATATGAGGAGGGTCGAATGTGCCGCCAAATATACCAATGCGCATATGGTCAATCCTGCCACTCCAGTTCATGGTCATCGCCGATGTAAACCGTGTCGCCGTTTTCGATGCCCATTTCTCGCAGCCGGTCTTCTACGCCAAGGGTCTCGATCAGTTTTTGGAAGCGCCGCACGGAGCCCTCGAACTCCCAGTAGGTCATCTTGGCGGCGCGCTCGATTGCAACCCCGGAAACCTTGTAGCCGCCGTCGTCCGTGCGGGTGACCATGAATGCGCGCGGGTCCTCGGCCGGGCGATAAACCGGCAATTCCCTGACCACGACCGGCTCTGGCGCAGTTTGCAGCAATTCGACGCATTTCCACAGAATTGGATCCAGCCCGGTACGCGCCATGGCGGATACCGCCACCGGGTCAGTTACTCCATGGGCCATTAGCTGCTTTTTAATCGCAGGCCAGCGTTCCTGCACTTCCGGCAGATCAATTTTATTCAATGCCACGATTACCGGTTTCTTGCTCAATTCCGGATCGAAAAGCGCCAGTTCGGAATTGATTTGCGCATAATCCACCAATGGATCTGCAGATAACCCGTCAAGCAGGTGGATAAGTACCCGTGTGCGCTGGATATGCCGCAGAAAGGCGTCTCCCAATCCAACTCCTTCATGCGCTCCTTCGATCAAGCCGGGGATATCTGCCAGCACCAGGGTGGTTTCCATGTTGAGTTCGGCCACACCCAGGTTGGGTTCGATGGTGGTGAACGGGTAATTGGCAATCTTTGGGCGCGCATTGGTCACCGCAGCCAAAAAACTCGACTTGCCAGCATTGGGCACGCCGACCAGCCCTACGTCGGCGATCAATTTGAGCTCCAGGCGCAGGTTGCGCTCTTCAGCGGGATAACCTTTTTCGGCAGTGCGCGGCGCCTGGTTGCGCGATGATGCAAAATGCGGGTTACCACGTCCACCACGCCCACCCTTGCATACCACCAACCGCTGCCCGGCTTCGGTCAGGTCGCCGATCAGTTCGCCGGTGATTCCATCGTAAATGACGGTTCCCGGCGGAACCGGTACGATCAAATCTTCTGCCGACCGCCCGGTCATATCATTGATGCCGCCTTTTTTGCCGTCCTCAGCAATAAATTTGCGCTGGTAACGGAAATTAACCAGCGTATTCAGGGTTGGCATCACCTGCAGAATCACATCCCCGCCGCGTCCGCCGTCGCCGCCGTCCGGGCCGCCGCGGTTCACGTATTTTTCACGGTGGAAATGGACAAAGCCGTCCCCGCCTTTGCCAGATCGAACAAAAATTGCTGCTTCATCAATGAACATTCATACCGCCATCCACAATTCTACTCAAACCAATTATACCCTCTGGATGCCATCTTCCCTGGCAGGCGTAGGGGCGGCTCGCGAGCCGCCCCTACCGAACAATCATTCCTGGTTTCGCGTTCGAGAAATCTTTACGAGACGCGCTTCCTACTTCGCGAACTTCGCTTTGAGAATGTCTTCCAAAGTCGGTTTACCGATCTCCTGCAGTTCATAGCGAACACGCTGCATCGGTTTGGTGACCTTGATAACGCGATTCAAGTCAATCGGGGTAGCCGAGATGACCAGATCCACATCCGCATTGTTAATGGTTTGTTCCAGATCACGGGTCTGCTCATCGCCATAACCCATGGCGGGCAGGATCGGACCGGTACCGGAATACTTCTCGTAGGTTGTGATAATCGAACCCACCGCAAATGGGCGCGGGTCAACGATTTCGGCGGCGCCAAAGCGGCGGGCAGCAACCCAACCGGCTCCGTAAGTCATTTCACCGTGGGTCAGCGTCGGGCCGTCTTCGATCACCAGCACGCGTTTACCCTGAATAGCCGCGGGGTCGTCCACGAATAACGGGGAGGCAGCCTCGATGACGGTCGCGTTCGGGTTGAGTTCGCGGATGCTCTCGCGCACGGCAATCACCGAGTCAGGATTGGCCGTATCAACCTTGTTGATCACGAATACATTGGCGCGGCGCATATTGGTCTCGCCAGGATGGTAGCGGCGCTCGTGTCCCGCGCGATGCGGGTCAACAACCACGATGGACAGGTCATCCTTGTAGAACGAGAAATCATTGTTGCCGCCGTCCCACAGGATTACATCCACTTCCTTCTCGGCAGCCCGCAGGATTTTCTCATAATCCACGCCGGCGTACACGATCATCCCATTATCGAGGTGCGGTTCGTATTCCTCGCGCTCCTCGATGGTGCAATCATGTTTGTCGAGGTCCGAATAATCGGCAAAGCGCTGCACAGCCTGTTTCACCAGATCACCGTAGGGCATGGGATGGCGAATGGCAGCCACTTTCAGGCCCATGTCGCGCAGGATGAGCGAAACGCGGCGGGTGGTTTGCGACTTGCCGGAGCCGGTGCGCACGGCGCATACCGAAACAACCGGTTTGGTGGACGCAATCTGGGTGGATTCAACGCCCATCAGGCGGAAATCCGCGCCGGCTGCCAACACCTGCGAGGCTTTGTGCATGACGGTTTCGTGCGAGACATCACTATAAGCAAAAATTACCTGTTCAACCTTTAAGTCTTTGATGAGGTGAACGAGTTCGGATTCCGGATATATGGGTATTCCACCAGGATAGAGTTTGCCTGCCAACTCCTCCGGGTAGCGCCGGCCTTCGATGTTTGGAATCTGGGTCGCGGTAAAAGCTACCACCTGGTAGCCGGGGTTATCGCGGAAATAGACGTTGAAATTATGGAAGTCTCTTCCAGCGGCGCCCATGATCAGGGTTCGAATGCTCATACGTTTGGATCTCCTTTGAATGTGAATATAGATTAGGAATCTGTTTCACATCGCTTGTGGGGCTGTGATGCCCAGCAAAGCCAGGCTGTTGACCAGAGCCTGACGGGTTGCCATAACCAGGCGCAGCCTGAAGCTGCGCACCGGCTCTTCTACCTGAAGAACCGGGCACTGCGTGTAAAAATCGTTGAAGGCGCGCGCTAAATCGTAAGCGTAGGTCGCCATCCACAATGGACGCAGTTCGCCGGCTGCCCGCTGCACTTCATTCGGCAGGCGTGCCAGCATATCAATCAATTCCAGCTCGGAGACAGTCAATTCGAAAGCCGGGGCGACCGACTCAGTCGGCTCCACCCCGCCCTTGCGCAAAATGCTGCCGCCGCGGACAAAGGCGTATTGAATATACGGGGCCGCCTGGCCGTTGAAGTCCAGCGCGGTCTCCCAGTCAAAGGTGACCAGCTTGGTATTCTCGCGCGCCAGCATGGGATATTTAATGGCGCCAATACCAACCGCTTGAGCGACTGCGCGTTTTTGCGCTTCAGTCAGGTCCGGGTTCTTCACCTTGACGACCTCATAGGCGCGGTCGGTGGCCTCGGTAATCAAGTCCTCCAGCAGCACCACCGTCCCCTCACGGGAAGCCATTACAACGTTGCCGGGAAGCGTGACCAGTTCGTAGGGAATGTGCTGGCAGCGATTGGCCCACTCGTAACCGGCAATCTCCAGCGTTTTGAACACCTGTTGGAAGTGCAGCGACTGGCGCACATCCACCACATAATAGGACCTGGCCAGGTCGGGGTAATCGGTGAACTTGCGCCGCGCCAGTGAAAGATCTTCGGTGGCGTATAAGGCCGTGCCGTCAGAACGCAGCACTACCAGCACCCGGTATTTTTCGTTCTTCAAGCCAAGCAAGTCGTCCAGCTTGACCACCACAGCGCCGTCCGGGCGTTCGTCCGTGGCGATCCCGCGCTCGATTAGCTCGTTGACCAGCGCCTTACCGGACTGTTCTTCTTCGCTGTTGAAGTAATAGCGGTCAAAGGGAATATCCAGCCTCGAATAAATCTCTCTGAAACCATCCAGCGACCACTCTCTGGTTTCTTCCCACAGGGCTACAATTTCCGGCTCGCGGCGGTCCCAGCGGGCATACAACTCGCGGATTTCAGTCTCCAACTCCGGGGCTTCTTCCAACCGGCGGCTGGCCTCCGCGTAAATGCTGCCCATCCAGCGGGTGATGTCCTTGTCCTGTTTTTCGCCGGCGTGGAAGTTTCGGTAACACCACAGCCATTTGATAACGTGCAGACCCATGTCACCGGGATAGTTGGCTCGGATCACGGCGAAACCGGCAAAAGCCAGCAGCCGGCTCAGGCCATCCCCAAGGATGGCAGAACGTAAGTGACCTACATGAAATGCTTTGTGGGTGTTGGGTTGAGAAAATTCGACCATCACCCTTTCACCGCGGTCAGCGCCGCGCCCGAAGTCAGCACCCTGCGCGATGGCTGTGTCGATAACGCGCTGAGAATAAGCTGCCGGGTCAAAGTAAAGGTTAAGATACCCGTTGACCGCTTCGATTTTCGCGAACCCGGCAGGCAGGTCCAATTGCTCCGCGAACAGACTGGCGAGTTCCTGAGCGCGTTGATTGACGATAATTTTCTTACCCTGGCGGGCTTCCTGAGCGGCCAGTTGGAAGAAAGCCGCCGAAATCCCCCAATGCCCGCTGAATGGAATCCATTTCCATTGAAAGACAGGTTCCGGCAGCCCGTTGGCGGCGCAGATAACATTGATTAATTCTTCGATCTGCCGTTGTTCAGCGTCAAACATGGGTCGTGGAGCCTCTGGGTGAAATTGCTGGCAAATCGCCGATTGCCAACGGTGGGATTATATCATAGGGCTTTTACGCCGGGCGCTTGCCTCTTTGCGTACTCACGATGCAAAAGCGGGAGGAGGTCCTCCCGCTGTAATGGTCAATCGGAATACCCGCTGCGCGGGTTTGAACTATTTAGCCAGCGCGGCCAGGCGCTTCATCAGGCGGCTCTTGCGGCGTGCAGCATTGTTCTTGTGAATGATGCCTTTTTCAGCAGCCTTGTCGAGCGCGCGGACAGCCAGAAGAACCGCTTCGCGCGATTCAGCCTGCTCACCTTCACCTAAAGCTACAACGGCTTTGCTGACGGCTTTGCGGGCGTTACCCAGGTAAAAGCGATTGCGCAGGCGGTGGGTTTCATTCTGCTTGTTGCGCTTAATTTGAGACTTGATGTTTGCCAAAGTTCTTCCTCCAGATAATCGTTCAACGAATTGCGACTTCGAATTCTACTCCATGGATGGAGATTTGTAAAGGTGCGCGCGTTAGCTTGTTATTTAAACTTGAAGTTTGCAGGGTGGATGAACCGTGAAGATTGTTTGATCAAGCAAGTTCAGTTTTCAATCCCGCAGAAGTTGTTTTTAATATCCAACCGCGCGAGGTTACCCCTGCCTCTCTGAATGCTTCCTGCATGGCGGATTGAACGGCTGCCGGGTTATCATACGGGAAAGCAATGATGCTCGGACCCGCTCCCGAGAGCGCAGCCGGCGCCCGCAGAGTTCTGGCAACCTGGAGAGCAGATTCGGCGCCTGGGATCAGTTTGAGCCGGTAGGGTTGGTGCAGCCGGTCATCCAACGCGCGAAAGAGCAGGTCCCGGTCACCGGTGCGCAGCGCTTCCACTGCCAGCAATGAATGCCCGATATTAAATACGGCATCCCGCATGGATACTTCCGCCGGCAGCGCCCGCCTGGCTTGAACAGTCGGGAGCGCGAAATCCGGCAGAACGGCCGCCACCTGCCAGGTTTGGCATTCCATTTTTTGTACCAGCGGGAAACCAGCCGAATCGCTGGTCACTACCGTCAACCCGCCAAACAACGCCGCGGCGGCATTATCCGCATGACCTTCCAACTCATTGGCTATGCGCAGCATGTCGAGCGGCGTCAGCGGATTCCCCAGAATCGCATTCGCCCCGGCAATACCGGCCACCACCGCAGCCGCGCTCGAACCCAAACCAGAGCCCAGTGGAATGCAGTTTTTACAGCCAATATGCACCCCGACCGGCAGCAGGTGACCCTGGCGACGGTAAACTTCAAAAAACGCGCGGGCAATCAGGTTGTGCGCATCCACCGGCAGTTGACCGGCGCCTTCTCCCGCAACCTCGACCCGGACATCACCCGGCGCGACGGTAAAGGTGCAGGTGTTCCACAGGTCCAACGCCAGCGCCAGGCAGTCAAACCCTGAGCCCAGGTTGGCGGTAGTCGCTGGTATGCGAACAGTCACCACACTGGGGGTCATTTTCGCTCACCTGCCATGATGGCATCTTCCAGCGCCGCCAATTCGGCTGGCAGCACTTTCGGGGCGGTAAATTGCCTGACGATAATATCCGGGTCTTTCAATCCGTGACCGGTGCAAACCGCAACCACGCGCTGGCCCTTCAGGTCGAGCCGGCCAGCCAAAAGTTCATGCTTCAACCCGGCCAATCCGGCAGCCGACGCCGGTTCCACCCACACCCCGCTGGCAGCCAACTGGCGCTGCATGGCCAAAATTTCGTCATCGCTGACCGCCATAATCCTCCCACCCGATTCTTCAGCGGCCTGCAGGGCTTGCTCGCCGCGCGCCGGTCTGCCGATCCGGATGGCGGTCGCCACCGTCTCGGGGTGTTCCATCGGGTGTCCCAGCACCAGCGGCGCCGACCCGGCTGCCTGCACGCCCAGGACGTGCGGTAATCCGGTGCGGCGCAGTTCGTGGTATTGCTTGAATCCCATCCAATAGGAGGTGATATTCCCGGCATTGCCGACCGGCAGGCATAACCAATCCGGCGCGCTGTCCATTACGTCGCAAATTTCGAAGGCGGCTGTCTTTTGCCCTTCAAGCCGGTAGGAATTGAGCGAATTGACCAGCGCAATCGGATAGCGTTGGCTGATTTCCAACACCAGGTTAAGCGCGTCATCGAACGAGCCGTCGATCTGGATCACCTCGGCGCCGTAAGCGACTGCGCCAGCCAGTTTTCCAGCAGCGACCTTGCCCTGCGGAATGATCACCACTGCCCGCCGGCCAGATCGGGCGGCATAAGCCGCTGCGGACGCCGCGGTATTGCCGGTCGAAGCGCAAATCACCGCCTGAACGCCGCGCCCGACGGCCTCACTGATGGCAACCGTCATACCGCGATCTTTGAACGATCCGGTGGGGTTCAAGCCCTCGAATTTGACCCACAGATCGAACCCGCCGCCAAGTTCCTGCGCCAGGCGCGGCATGGGAATCAGCGGGGTGTTACCTTCAAGCAGCGTGACCGGTTGGGTATGGGCCGGGATGTCGAGAAGTTCGCCATATTGTGCTAAAACGCCGGAATAGGTCATTTTTGGATGATTCTGCATGGAAAATATGCTCATTTTTTTTGGATGTCAAAGAATAATATACCTGATTCGTTAATCAGCAATCCTTTTATTATCCCACCGGGATTAAAAAGGTTTCGGGAGAAATTTCTCCCGAAACCCATTGTACAACAATATGTGTGTTGCCTATTTGTCGAGCAGCGAAGCAACGCCGGGCAGGGTCAACCCTTCCAGCATTTCCAACGAAGCGCCGCCGCCGGTCGAGATATGGGTAATTTTTTCCGCCAGTCCCGACTCGTTGATGGCTGCCACCGAATCACCACCACCAACCACACTGACCGCCCCGCTATCAGCGACCGCTTTGGCAACGCCAAACGTCCCGACCGCAAAGCGTGGGAACTCAAACACGCCCATCGGGCCGTTCCACACCACCGTACCCGCATTCTTGATGGTTTTAGCGTAAGCTTTAACTGTATCCGGCCCAATATCAAGAATACGCCAGCCATCAGGTACCGCACCGGCCGGCATGGTCCTGGCGGCTGCCTCGGCATCGAACCTGTCAGCGATGACCATATCCACTGGCAGGCGCAGCTTGGTCCTTCCGTCTTTCAACAATTCACGGGCGGTATCGAGCGCTTCTTCTTCTACCAGCGAATCAGCAACCGGATAGCCCTCTGCTTTGAAGAAGGTGTTGGCCATTCCACCGCCGATCAGGATTGCATCGGATTTCTGCAGCAGATTACGGATCACGCCAATCTTGTCGCTGATCTTGGCTCCGCCAAGGATGGCAACGAACGGCCGTTTTGGGTCGTCGATGGCCTGCCCCAGGTATTGAATCTCTTTTTCCATGAGGAAGCCGGCAACCGACGGCAAAAAGGCAGCAATGCCGGCCGTCGAGGCATGCGCGCGGTGCGCGCTGCCAAAAGCGTCATTGACGAACACATCCGCCAGCCCGGCCAGAGCTTCAGACATTTCAACCCCATTTTTCTCCTCTTCGGGATGGAAACGGGTATTTTCCAACACCAGCACCTGGCCAGGTTGCAAGGCTTTGGCGGCTTTTTCAGCCACCGGCCCAATGCAATCTTCCGCAAAGGCCACCGGCATGGAAAGCAGTTTACTCAGGTGATCCGCAACCGGTTTGAGCGAAAACTTAGGATCTGGACCGCCTTTTGGCCGCCCGAGATGCGAGGCCAAAATAACTGCCGCCCGGTGATCCAACAGATAACGGATGGTGGGCAGCGCAGCCTGAACGCGGGTGTCATCCCCCACCACGCCGTCCTTAACCGGCACGTTGAAATCCACCCGCACGAATACTTTCTTACCTTCAATATCTATATCGCGAACGGTTTTCTTGCGAAACATGGGTTTCTCCCCGATCTAACCAATGGGCGCGGTGCAATAAGCAGCCGCGCCCAATTAGTCTATCCAGCGTCTAGAGCGATTTTGCCATCAGGGCAGCCAGGTCGGCGGTGCGGCAGGAATAGCCCCACTCATTGTCGTACCAGGTGACCACTTTGATCAAATTCCCGCCCATAACCATGCTCAGGGGGAGATCAACAATCGAGGAGCGTGAATCGCCCTTGAAATCCATCGAAACCAGCGGATCGCCGTACTCACCGGTTGTAACGCCTAGAATACCTTTCAGTTTACCCTTGGAAGCATCGATGAACAATTTGTTCAGGTCTTCTTTGGTGGTCGATTTTTCGATGGTGGCGACAAAATCAACGATGGACACGGTCGGGGTCGGGACGCGCAGCGAGAAACCGTCGAACTTGCCCTTCAGTTCGGGCATAACCAGCGCCACAGCTTTGGCAGCGCCCGTCGTGGTCGGAATGATGTTCAAGCCGGCAGCGCGGGAACGGCGCATTTCCTTCTTATGACCCTGGTCCAGGATGACCTGATCGTTGGTGTAGGAGTGAATGGTCGTCATCACCGCGTTGACAATGCCAAGATTCTGGTGAACGACCTTCACCGCCGGCGCCAGACAATTGGTGGTGCAGGAAGCGTTGGAAATAACGTGGTGCTTGGCGGGATCGTATTTCTCTTCGTTGACGCCCAGCACGACGGTCAAGTCCTCGTTCTTAGCCGGGGCGCTGATGATGACTTTCTTCGCGCCGCCAGAATCGATATGCGCCCGGGCGCCCGCTTTGCCTTTAGCCGGATCACCGACCGCATCGGTGAAAACGCCGGTGGACTCGATCACAATATCGACGCCCAGTTCCTTCCATGGAAGCTTACCGGGTTCTTTCTCGGCAAGCGTCTTAACCCTCTTACCGTTGATCAGGATGTCACTTTCAACGACTTCAACGCTGCCCGAGAAAATCCCGTAGTTCGAGTCATACTTGAACAGGTGGGCGTTCGTTTTTGGATCGAATAGGTCATTAACAGCAACTACTTCCAATTCTTTGGGGTAGTTCTCGATAATGGCCTTTAATACCTGCCGGCCGATGCGGCCGAAACCATTGATACCAACTTTTACTGCCATGGTTGACCTCCTAGGTCCTTGCAAAAATGAGTATCATCCCATCCGGGGGGGTTACCTTACCGGCCTGGGTAATCTTCGCGTAAGGTTTGTGGACCGGTGCGTTCATAGAACAGGTCCATAATGGAGCGCGCCAACTTGATCGCATCGTGACGCCAAGGTTGCTCTTCATCCACCAGGTTGGCGCTGTACACCGCATAATTCTCTTCCAATTTTAGCTCAGGCATTACTTGTTGGACGTTTTCTGGCAGTCCGGTCATTTCCTTGGAATTGCACACGATTAGGTGAAAGACCCTTCCGCCAAGATGGCGTTCGATGGTGCGGACATGGTCATAACTCGAAAATCCGTCTGTTTCGCCGGGTTGGGTGGCCACGTTGCAAACGTAAAACTTATATGCCCGGCTGGCTTTCAAGGCAGCGGCGATATCCGGTACCAGCAAATTGGGCAAAATACTGGTAAACAAACTTCCTGGCCCGATGATGATCAGCTCCGCTCCCAGGATGGCTTGAATGGCTGGCGGATAAGCTGCGGGATTATTTGGGTCCAACCAGACCTGCTGCACCTTGCCCGGCGTGGTGGGGATGTTGCTTTCACCTTTCACCCGCACTTCGCGGTCAGCTCCAGCCTGATGCAGGTCAGCGACCAGCTTAACGTCATGCAGCGTGGAAGGCAGCACGCGCCCGCGCACCGCCAGTACCTTTCCCGATTCAGCCACTGCGGTTTCAAAACTCCCGGTGATGTCTGAAAGCGCGGTGATCAAGAGATTGCCAAGACTGTGGCCGTTCAACCCGGCCGATTCGCCAAAGCGATACTTAAATAACTGCGTGATCAGCTCTTCATCGTCAGACAGGGCCGCCAGACAGTTGCGGATGTCGCCAGGGGGAAGCACGCCCAATTTTTGGCGCAGCTCACCCGATGATCCACCGTCATCCGCCACCGTCACAATCGCCGTGATGTTGTGGGTATAAAACTTGATCCCGCGCAGCAGCGAGGACAAGCCATTACCGCCGCCAATAGCCACTACCCGCGGGCCGCGGTCGCGCCGACGGTAATTGGAGACGGTGTCGAGCAATTGTTTCCCCGGCCGAACAAACGGTTTCAATAGCGAGCGGTTGATGCCCATCACGCCGTATAAAACCAACCCAAACCCAATTCCGCCAAAAATCAAAATCCGCAGCGGGCGTTCCAGTCCCCGCAAAGAAAGCGAAGAAAAAATCGGCAGCCACCAGGTATCCGGCGCCGTCCGGTACACATCCAATATCAATAATGTCAAACCAACCCCGAGCAGGGTTGTGCCGGCTAGAAATACAAAAAAGTAGCGTTTAACACCAATGCCCGGTTCCAGCCAGCGTAAGAGCGGCCGGGCGCCAGAAAACACGCGGCTTAACCAGGATTTCTGCCTTGACTGCATATACCCCTATTTATAATTCTCTTTTATTTGTAAGTCAACGATTCGGCCAGGATGTCCAAACATGTCAGACATACGCTTTACTCAGGATGCACCTGCAGACCGCCTATGACCAGGTTCAGACCTCTGTGCTATAATCGCGGACATGGAAACGTACGTCGTTGCGGACATAGGTGGGACACAAATTCGGGCAGCCGTTTTCCAGGCTGGAAACCCCCTTCCGCTGCGGATCAAAAAAATTCGCACGCGCGATAAAGCGCAAACGCCCATCGAACGCATGATTGGACTTTTTAAGGAAATTTGGCCTAAAGAGACCAGGGTGGCAGCGATTGTGGTGGCAGTGCCAGGTTATCTGGATAAGAATCAAGGGGTCATCATCGAGGCTCCCAACGTTCCGGGATGGATCAACCTGCCGATTCGCCGGCTGTTGGAAGAACAATTTCATGTGCCAGTGCTGGTTGGCAATGACGCCAACCTGGCGGCGCTGGGCGAATGGCGTTACGGCGCCGGCAAAGGTCATGACAACCTGCTTTATTTGACCATCAGCACCGGTATCGGCGGCGGCGCCATCGTTAATGGCAAACTGCTGGTCGGCCATCGTGGGCTTGCCGGTGAATTTGGTCACATCACCATTATCCCTAATGGCCCGCTATGCGGCTGCGGTCACCGCGGCCACCTGGAGGCGGTTGCGTCCGGTACAGCAATTGCCAGATATGTAGCCGAACGCATCAGCCTGGGTGCGGAATCATCCCTGGTCGGTATCACTAACCCCAGCGCGGCGGATGTCAGCCAGGCAGCCGTCCATGGCGACGCGCTCGCCATTCAAGCCATTACTTTAGCCGGAACTTACATCGGCCATACACTCGCCGATTTCCTGCATCTATTCAATCCTTCCATCGTCATCCTGGGCGGCGGCGTAATTTCAGCCGGGGCTTTAATACTTGAGCCGATCAAGAAAGCGTTGCAGGAATATATTCTTGGCCAATCTTATCTCGACCAGGTCCAAATTGTGACCGCCTCTCTGGGAGACAATGTCGGTTTAATCGGCGCGCTGGCGCTGGCCGAAACCACCGATTTTGGGTAAGGTTGTCATTCGATTGGGGAGATATCTTAGTCTCTCTCTCTCAAAATTGGCTATACGCATAGTCAGTCAGGGCGGCACCCCGAGCCACATTTTTCTAATGCTATAATCTATATTAAAGAAGTAACCAGGCCTTTTTCTGGTACATGTGTAACAGCCTTGTATTCACCATCATTCATTGGAGGGAAATATGCGGAAAACCAGCTTGCCCGGGCCAAATGCCAATCACCTGATCGAACGCGATCGAGCAGTCATTTCACCATCCTATCCTCGCGGATACCCTTTTGTGATGGACCATGGCCGCGGTGTTGAAGTCTGGGACGTAGATGGAAACCGGTTCCTTGATTTTTCGGCTGGCATTGCGGTTGTTTCCACCGGACATAGCCATCCGCAGGTCGTTAAAGCCATTCAGGAACAAGCAGAGAAATTTATTCATATTTCATCCGATTTCTATCACACCAAATGGATCGAGCTGGCTGAAAAGATCGACCGCATTGCTCCCTTCCAGGAGGATGCGGTCAGTTTCATGACCAATTCGGGTACAGAGGCGGTTGAATCGGCCATTAAGCTGGCGCGTTACCATACCAAGCGCACTGAGTTTATTGGATTTCTGGGTGGATTCCACGGCCGAACAATGGGAGCTGTCACTTTTACCGCCAGTAAAGCCGCGTATCACCGCGGCTTCTATCCGTTGATGAACGGCGTGGTCCATGCACCCTTCCCGGATCCTTACCACCCCATTTTGACTGGAAACAACGGTGAAGACTACGGCGAGACCGTTATCCGCTATATCGAATCTGAAATTTTTGGCCGTATCGTGCCGGCTGATGCAGTCGCGGGCATTCTGGTCGAACCTATCCAGGGTGAAGGCGGCTATATCGTCCCACCTCCCGGTTTCTTCCCGGCGTTGCGCGCCTTATGCGACCGCCATGGAATTTTGTTGATCGCAGATGAGGTGCAGGCCGGCACGGGCCGCACCGGAAAGTGGTGGTCCATCGAGCAATTTGGCGTGGAGCCCGATATTTTCTGTGCAGCCAAAGGCATCGCCTCGGGCATGCCGCTGGGGTTGATGGTTGCCCGCAAGAGCGTGGCTACCTGGCCGCGCGGCTCACACGGTAACACCTATGGCGGTAATCCCATATCCTGCGCAGCATCGCTGGCAACACTCGATTTGATCGAAAAAGAATACATGCACAATGCTGCGGCGGTCGGCGCCTTTGCGTTGGATAAGCTGCGCCAGATGCAGCTTCACCACCCCTCCATGGGCGATGTGCGCGGCATCGGTTTGATGATCGGGGTCGAATTTGTGCAGGACTGCGACACACGCGAACCAGCCACAAAACTACGCGATCGCGTGGTCGATCTGGCCTTCGAAGAAGGGCTGCTTACCCTGGGCTGCGGCCGCAGCGTCATTCGGGTTTCACCGCCGCTGTGCACCACCTACGGCGAAATGGAAGAGGCGCTGGAGATCTTCGACCGCGTGATAACCCGCGCCGAAGATGAAATCCTGTTCGTCAACCAGGCGGACACAGAAATCGCTTAATCAGGACCGCCCATGCTTCTCCCAGATTTTCGAGTCCGTCAGCGCGATTACATGCTCGAAATTTCGCGCGCAATCACCCAGGAACTCAACCTCGGAAAATTATTGGGGCGCATTCTGGCCATATCCATTGAAATGCTGGCGGGGCAGGCCGGTTTAATTGCCTTGCGCGATGAACAGGAAAACTGGAGTGTTCCGGTTTCCAACGGCCTGCCCGATGCTTTTTTGAAATACCTGGTGCCCTACCTGGCTGAAATTTCCAAAGCCGAGGATGCTGACCAGTTTGAATTGCTTGAAATCAATCGCCGGTTGATCGAATTGGCGCATAAAGCCTCGCGCGGGCTGCTAAACGGGGTGGTTTTGCCGCTGGTCACGCATAAATCAGTGGTTGGCGTAATTTTTATGTTCCGCTCTTACAGCGACACGTTTTCGGTCAACGACCGCGCCTTGCTGCGCAGCTTTGCCGATCAGGCTGCAATTGCAGTGCAAAACGCCCAGTTATATCAGCAATCAGTGCGCAGCCGGCAGCGCCTTGACGGTCTATTGGATTCAGTCGCAGACGGCATTTTGATCCTCACGCCCGGCCTGCGAGTGGAGCGCTGCAATCCTGCTTTGGAACGGCTGTTAAGACTCGACGGGGTTGCCATTCAGGGAAAAGCCCATGATGAGGTCATCCGTTGGGCCAAACGGACCACCGATATGACCTTAGAACAAGCGGTCGCGGGTGGTTGGCCGCTTACCTCACATGCGCATTTGTATGTCGAGGGTGACCTCAAGGTGGATGTCGATTTGCCGCCGCTGCCGGTGGGAATAACCTATTCCCCGCTTATGTCGAATGACGATGTATTGCTGAATATTATCGCTACCGTCCGCGATATTACCCACTTCCGCCAGGCTGATGAGTTAAAAAGCACGTTCGTTTCGGTCATCAGCCACGAATTGAAGACACCGCTGGCACTCATTAAGGGATATGTCAGCACACTGCGCCGCGAAGATGCGCGTTGGGACCGCGCGATTGTCAAAGAAAGTCTGGCCGTAATCGAAGAGGAAGCCGACCGTCTGGCTGAACTGGTCGAAAATCTCCTGGATGCCTCACGGCTGCAGGCCAACAGCCTGGCCATCAAACCTTCCGATGTCCTGCTGCCTGATCTGGCGCGCCGGACAGCCGAACGCATGCAAACCCAGACCGGGCAACATACGATCCTCTGCGATTTTCCGGCCGATTTCCCGGTAATCCTGGCGGATGAGAGCCGCATGAGCCAGGTAATGACCAATCTGATTGGAAACGCGATCAAATATTCGCCGGGGGGTGAAATCAAAGTCAGCGGCCAGGTGCGCCCGGACTTCGTCATTGTCTGCGTTAGCGACCAGGGTCCCGGGATCGCGCAGCCAGACATTCCGCACGTGTTCGACCGTTTCTATCGCTCATCCGATGCTGCCCGTCACACCAAGGGCGCTGGCCTGGGATTGTACCTCACGCGCTCGATCATCGAAGCCCACGGCGGCCGAATCTGGGTCGATTCGGAGCTTGGCAAAGGCGCGCGCTTCTGTTTTCTGCTGCCCCGACAGGAAAGCGCAAGCTGAACCTGCTCCCTTCGGGAAAAATGGTATAATTTTGCGTTCGACGGCGCAATGAGCGGCGAACGTTGTATTCACATGGTTGCTCTCAACTGCACATCGAGCGCCCGCCAGTGCCCAACGCCTTAAAGAAATACACACCTCAGTGCGTGTGAATTAAATAATAACTAAAAGAATCGCGAGAATCATACATGGCTAAAGTCCAAACCAGTTGTCCACGTTGTAAATCACCGGTCGCTGCTGAGATCGAGCAGGTTTTTGACCTGAACCAGGATCCACAGGCCAAACAGCGGCTGCTTTCCGGGCAGGTTAATGTAATCCACTGCCCCAACTGCGGCTATGATGGAATGGTGGGGACGCCTGTCATTTACCACGACCCCGAAAAAGAATTACTGTTGACCTTCTTCCCCTCTGAAATGGGACTGCCTCTTAACGAGCAGGAACGGGTGATCGGTCCGCTCATCAACCAGGTCGTAAATCGTCTGCCGCTTGAAAAACGCAAAGCCTACATCTTGCGCCCCCAATCGATGCTCACCTTCCAGACCATGATCGAAAAGATACTGGAGGGAGACGGCATCAGCCGTCAGATGATCGATGATCAACAAAAACGGCTGGCCCTGCTGCAGCGGTTGCTTTCCATCCCGACGGCCGAATCGCGTCTGGAAGTCATCAAACAGGAAGAAGCCCTGATTGACGAAAATTTCTTCAGCATGTTCGCCCGGCTGATGGAAGCCACCATGGCGCAAGGCGACGAGCGTTCCGCTCGCGCCCTGGCTGCCGTACAGCAGGAACTGGTGGAAAATACGGAGGTCGGCAAGAAAATTCAAGATCAGTCACGCGAAGCTCAGGAAGTCATCAAGACTCTGCAGGAGGCCAGCAAGGACGGGCTTACTCGAGAGAAATTGGTGGATATTTTCATTGACTCGGCAGACAGCGAAGTACGGCTGACCACCCTGGTCAGCCTGATCCGCACCGGGCTGGATTACACCTTCTTCCAGTTGCTCACCGACAAAATCAACACCTTCGAGGGTGAAAAGAAAGCCAAACTCGAAGCCATGCGGGAAAAATTGCTCGGCTATGTCAAAGAGATCGATGACCAGCGCCAGGTTCAGATGCAACAGACCCGCAAATTGCTGGATGCCATTTTGGCATCACCGAACCCCGGTGAAGCAACCAAAGAGCATATTGAAGAACTCGATGAGTATTTCATGCAGCTTGTCGATCAGGAACTGAAAAATGCTCGCGCTGCAGCCGACCTTAACCGCATCGGTAAACTGCAAAAAATTACAGCAGTAATTGAAGAAGCGTCCGCACCACCGCCTGAAATCGCGTTCATCGAACAGCTTTTGGAACTTGGATCTTACGATGAACGGATGAAGCTGATGCAGTCAAAAGCCGAAATGGTGACACCGGAATTCACTCAAATGTTAAGCGGCTTGATTGCCCAAACCGAGGCGCAAAATCAGCCTGATGAGTTGGTCAATAAACTCAAAGAGATCAACCGCATCGCCTTGCGCATCACAATGATGTCGGCGATGAAAAAGTAGCCGGTATCGCGCGTTGTTGAATTTCATGCAGGCGGGCATAAAGCCCGCCTGTTTTTATCAGGTCACTTGCTTTACCGCGTTCAACAATTTGACCGCCATCCAACACCAGAATTTCGTCCATCCACTCCAGGCCGACCAGGCGGTGGGTGATCCACAGCACGCTTTTGGTTGCCAGGGCGGATTGCAGTTGTTGAATAAGCGCGGCTTCGGTGATGGCATCCAGGTTGGCGGTCGGTTCATCCAAAACAACCAGCGGGGTGTCATGCAGCAAAGTCCGGGCAACCGCCAGGCGCTGCCGTTCGCCGCCGCTCATCCGCAGCCCGTGCTCGCCGACCCAGGTGTCCAATCCGTCCGGGAGCGCTGCCGCCCATTCGGCTAACCCCGCCTGCATTAGAACTGTATGCAGTTCGTCATCCCCCGCACCCGCACGCGCCAGGCGTAAATTCTGCCGCAGGGTTGCGTTGAAAATATAGGCGGTTTGCGAGATGACCGAAAACTGAGCGCGGACATCTGCCGGACGAAACAATCTTATATCCGTGTCGTTCAACAGAATTTCCCCGCAATCGAAATCCCATAATCGCAGCAAAACATGGATCAGCGAAGTTTTACCGGCACTGCTTGGGCCGACCACCGCAAGCTTCTTCCCTGGACCCAGCCGCAGGCTGATGTCCGTCAGCGCGTCATCTGTAGATTGGTTATATGAAAGGCTGACATCGCGAAGTTCCAGGTGGAGCGGCGGCGGCACAATGATCAACGGCGCAATCGGTTCGGGCACTGCGGGGGAAATCTGCTCTAATTCAAATAATCGCGCACCCGATTCCAGACTGGCGCTGTGATACTGAGCTGCCACTGCCAGCGGAGTGACCGCTTCAAAGGAAGCCAGAACCAGCATGACCATTACCGGCAGCAGAAATCCCTCCAGTTGGCCATTGGCGACCAGTGGGACGGCCAGCCACAAAACCAAAACCATGGTCAGGTTTGCCAGCAACCCATTGCCGGCATTGATCCAGGCGCTGCCCCAGACCATGCGCCGCTGCGCCTGCGCCAGCCTGCTGCCTAGTCCGTTCAAGCGGACAGCGGCTTCCCCGGCGCGGTTGAAAGCGGTCAAATCACCGATGCCCTGGATCGATTCGATCAACGCAGCGCTTAATCGCGCTTTTAATGCGACTGCTGCTTTTCCCGGGCTGCGCCCCAAAGCATAAGCTCCCAGCGGGATACCAGTTCCGCTGAGAATTAACCCGCTCGCTAAAATCAGCCCTAACTTCGGGTCAAACCTGCCGAGGAACCACCCCATCCCAATAATCGTCAACCCGGCGGCAGCATATGGCGCCACCACGCGCACATAAAAGTTTTCCAGAGTGTCCACGTCAGTGAGAATGCGGTTGAGCAGGTCCCCTGAGGAAAAATCCTGCAGTTTGGCCGGCGCCAGCGGCTCGATTGTACGATACAACCACACCCGCAGCCCTGTCAGCAACCGGAAATTAACCGAATGAGAAGTCAGCCTTTCCAAATAACGGAAAACCCCGCGAGAAATGCCAAAAAAACGCACGCCGACAATAGCAACCTGCAGAACTGCGATCGAAGGCTGCAACGCTGCGCGTGAGATCAGGTAGGCTGAAGTTCCCAGCAGCCCGATCCCACTGGCAATGGTAGCGGTGGACAAAAAAATCGAGAGCGCTACCCAACCCGTGAAAGGCTTCAGGAATTGCAATAAGCGTAAAGTGGTTTTCATACGCGGCTCCCGGCGTAAACATTCACCAGGCGCGCGTATGCTCCACCGGCCGCAATCAACGCCGAATGCTTGCCGCTTTCCACAATTCGACCTCGATCCAGCACCAGAATCTGGTCGGCTCGGTAAACCGTAGGCAGGCGGTGGGCAATGATCAAAATCGTGCGGTTGGCGCACAAGCGGTGCATTGCCTGTTCCAGTAACTCCTCCGAGGCAGGGTCAAGGTGCCCGGAAGGCTCATCCAACACCAGCAGCGGCGCATCCAGCAGAAATGCGCGCGCCAAAGCCAGGCGTTGAAGTTCGCCGCCGCTTAACCGGGCGCCAAACTCGCCGAGCACCGTATTGTAGCCGGCTGGCAGCGCTGCAATCCGCTGGTCAAGCAACGCCAGACCGGCGGCCGCTCGAATTTCTGTCAGTGAAGCCTGTGGTCTGCCCAGCGCAACATTTTCAGCGATTGTGCCCTGGAATATGACCGGCTGCTGCGGCACCCAGACAATTTGCTTGCGCCACATCGCCGAGGGAATATTGTCTAAACCTTCACCATCCACCCGAATTTGACCGGCAGTCGGGAGCGCAAAGCGCAGCAGCAAGTGTGCCAGGGTGCTCTTTCCAGCTCCGCTTGCGCCTACCAACGCAGTCAACTCGCCCTGCCGCAAGCTAAAGCTGACATCTTCTACTGCCAGATCGGCCTGACCTGGATAGGCGTAGCTGACGTGTTGAAAGGAGATCGTTTGCGGTGGGGTAGCGATATCTGCCAGCGTTTCAACGCTCACAGCCGGCTCGCACAGGACAGGCGTTTGCAGGATTGCATAAATCCGGCGGGCTGCGGTGATCCCGCTGGCACCGGCATGAAAGCGCTGGCCGAGCAACCGCAATGGCAGGTAAAACTCCGGCGCCAGCAGCAAAATAAAAAACGCCTGTTCGAACCCCAACCCGCCGCGCAGCAGACGCAGCCCAATCTGTACCGCAATAACCGCCGTGCTGAGGGTGCCCACCATTTCCAACACCAGCGCAGATAAGAAGGTCACCCGCAACACTTTCATGGTCGTCAGGCGGTACTGCTCGGCAGCCTCCCCAACCTTGTCAGCGCGCCGTTCGCTTTGCCCGAGCAGCTTCAACTCGCGCAGCCCTTGCAGCGTATCCAAAAAATAGGCGCTCAACCGGCTGAGTGCATTCCATTGGCGGCGGGTGGCTGCTTCGGACGCTTTGCCTATGAGGATCATAAAGATTGGGATCAGCGGTGCGGTCAGCAACAGAATTAATCCGGAGAGCCAGTCTTTCGGGAACACCACCACCAGCACCGCCAGCGGCAACAATCCGGCCAGCGCAGCTTGCGGCAGGTATTGGCTGAAATACGCATCCAGGTTCTCGATGCCCTGCAGGGCAGTATTAGCCAACTCCGCGCTGTTTTCCCCGCGCGCGTAGGCTGGTCCCAGCCGAAATAAGTGGTCAACCAGTTGGCTGCGTAAGCGCTCCTTCAACCGGATTGCCAATAACCCGGCGCTGGCATCCGCCAGCCAGGAAAATAATGCTCTGCCAATCAAAATGATCAACAGAGGGACAAATAGCGGAGCAACAGCCCCTCGAGTTTGGCCCTCGCTAAAGACCGCCGAAAGAATGGCGCTCAACTGACGCGCCTGAAGAATGATGGCCAGACCGCCCAATAAGCCCAGCAGGATCGTCAACGCCAGCGCCAACCATTCCCGGCGCGCTGCATTCAACAAATTTCTGTCGAAATTCATGATTGGAATTTACTACAAATTACGACATGGCCTCTTTGAGCCCGCTGATTGCAGGGATGGGGGTCGGGTCGACTCCGTATGCCATGGCCAGGTAGTATGCAGTGTAATCACCGAAGTGCAAGGTGGTCCACAATTGAGCCAGACGAGTGCTGCCTTTGGCTATGTAAAAATCGGTAGCCATGCCCGCCATCATAAAGGATTGCAAGGTAAGTTCGCTGCGCAGACGGTTACGCGGGTGATCTTCTGCGCAGCGCAAAAAAATAACCAGAGTATTGGTGAGCGCTGCCTCAGGAAATTCTGTGCCGGCCAGAGTGTTGTGATCGGCTTCCGGAAGGGCTTCAAACTGTCCCCAGGCTTTGGCTACCTCGCTGACCTGACCTTTCCAGCGACGCGCCACCGGAACCAGCAGCCCGGCGCCGAGCACCACCACCCAGCGTCCCATCATTTGACCGGCCTGGCGTTTGGCCGGGTTTTTCGCTGCCGGGACCTCCACACGCAGAAGAGATTGCTGTTCGCGCAGCGCCTGCAAAGCGTTCGCGATCGCGCCTTCCTGCGGCGGAATCAAGCCCAGCCGCGCAAACAGAGCCAGCAGCAGCCCAAAGGAATAGCCTACTGCTGCTCGCGGTTGACCGGAATGTTCAAACTTCCAAATAGGAATCCCACCATCGGCCGCGAGCTGCGCCAGCCTGCCGCCGGTTGAAATCACGAATAAGGAGCAACCCGCCTGGCGCGCCTGTTCGAATACCGACAGGGTTTCCTCGGTATTGCCGGAATGCGAGGATACAATCACCAGCGTCTGTATTCCGGCAGCCCAGGCAGGCAGGGTGTAGTCGCGCTGGATAAAAAGCGGGACGCTGCAAAATGGCTCAATATAAGCTGCCAGCAGGTCGGCGCCAATGGCTGACCCGCCCATTCCCGCTACCAGGACACGGCTAATCCCGGACAGCGCCGGGAGCTCAAGACGATTACCGAGCGACCAGGCATTTTCCAGTTGATCCGGCAGACCATCCACCTCACCCAGCATGTTCAGCGAATCCAATTCTTTAAACCGGCTGGTATCGTCCAGGTTCATGCGGCACTCTCCTCAAGGATTAAATGTTTTTATGGAACAGCCCAGGTTGTAAAATTCAAAGTCAAAGGAGAACCGTCGACAGGTAAACTCGCGATCTGGAGTCTGCCTGGCAAGCCCTCGCTGGTGCGGTAACAAAGATAAATTCCAGCTTCAAAATCACTAACGGCCAGGGGCTGGTCGGTCATTGTTGCGTACTGGCACTCCAACTCACCGGGCATATTCAATCCAAACACAGCAAAGCGAGCATTGTTAAGCGGCGCCCACTGGAGAGGATCTGGATTGGTGCCCTCCAGCCGTACATCCACTTGATTATCTGCTGTAGTTTGGCCGGAGTCCAGGTCAAAGGTCTGGCCGGCGAGCAAACTACCCGAACCTTCTACCAGCACAATGGATGTCGGCATCACGGTAGCAGTGACGGTTGGAATTAGGGTTTCCACCGCCACCACCTGAATGCGAACCCAGACCGGCGAGTTCCCGTTGGGGCCGATGCCAAACAGGTCGCCAGAAGCGCTGCGCAACATCCAGTAACCCGAATACAGGCCCGGGACAGTCGGGGCAACCATATCGACGGCGAAGTCAATCGTTTCCCCCTGCGCCACAGCGGAAAGGAATGGCTGCTCCCGCGCCGCACCCATATCGTCACCCGAGAACCAGACCATCGCATAATCGGTTGACCATTCACATGTCCCCACGTTGAGAAGCCGCCATACCTTGGTGAATTCCTCGCCGGGAACCAGGCGGGTGTCATCTGGAATCGAGATGTCCAGCGGATTGCCCGCGCCTGCCAGATCGCAGCGCTGCGCAATGCTGGTGGTTAAACCTTCCGTGGGGATGTCTGTGCCCGTCGCCTGCATGGGCGTGGGGGTGATGACCAATAGCGGTGGCGTTTTTTCGACTGTCGGTTTATTGGGCTGCAGTGTTTGGATGCCCTGGCTGACTACCGCATTGGCTGTCTGGTAAACTGCGGTGATATTTACGGAATCTAAGGATATTCCCGCCGGGAGATTACAGGCGGAGATCAGCGTAAAACAAATTATGCCGGGTATAACTAGTTTGATAGTCAATGTAGAGTAAAATCTCATAACTTCAGGTCTATTCTACCCTTTATTTTAACTTCAACAGGGCGGCCGATTGTAACACATTCGACAGGATTCACTTCGCTATTAAGGCAGGATTTAGCTAAACTTGATAAAATTAGATTACATTAAGATACAAGATTTGACCGAGGAAAACAGATGACACCTCTTCCTTTTACACCCATTCAATACACTAAAATCTCCAGCCGCGGCTGGGAGCCGTCTTCGGGCGGGATCATCACCGAGGCAAATGTTGGTTTAACGGTAAACGGGCAGTTGTGGTTGACCTTTATGTGCACCCCAACCCTGCTGGAAGCGCTGGCAGTTGGTTTTTTGTTCAACGAGGCGATCATTCACTCGCTGGATGAAATCGAAGTCATGCGCCCCTGCGAGAATGGTGACAATGTGGACGTGTGGCTCAATCATCCGGTTGAAAAACCGCCCCATTGGCGGCGTACATCCGGCTGTACCGGCGGCATGACCTCGGATGCGGCACAGGAGAAAACTGCGCGTCTGGTTTCCGACGAGCAGGTTTCAGTGGATGTGCTGCTCGGCTGGATGGACCGCCTGCTGGAAAAGCAGGAGCTTTACCGCGAAGTGCGCGGCGTACACTGTTCCATTCTAACGGATGGCGTGGACATTTTAGCGCAGGCGGAGGATATTGGCCGGCATAATACGCTCGATAAGATCGCCGGGTTGCTGTTACTGGAACATGCTCCCCCGGGTCCGCGCATGATCGTTACCACGGGACGCATCAGCTCTGAAATGCTGCAGAAATCGGCGCGTATGGGCGCAACCATCCTGGTATCGCGCACCTCACCCAGTTCCATGTCGATCCAGTTGGCGGAAGAATTTGGCATTACCCTGGTTGGTTACGCCCGCCGCAGCCAGTGCAACGTGTATACTCACCCCGAACGCCTCTACTCGCCCGAAAATTGGGCAGCGCAGACCGTCGAGAGCCCGGCTCAGCCTTCACTAGCTTGAGCGATTTGCTCCGCAGCGGAAAATTCTTCCGGTGTGTTGACGTTCAAAAAGGCAAGACCGCGTGGATCGAAGCGGCGTATTTCGCCGGCATCCAATTCTCTGACCTTAACCTGGTCGAACCAGGAAATCATGCGTTTCTTCCCGTTTTGCAAGGCATCTGTCACTGCTCCCAGGCAGGTATCCCGCCGGTAGACTGCATGAAAGGGCTCGTAGCCTTGATTCGTGAGCGGTACAACCAGATCAACTTGTTCGTTCACCAGGCGATCCAACTGGTAAGCAATCAATTCAGGGCTGGCGAACGGCATATCGCAGGCGACAACGGCTACATAGGAAAGTCGGGCAGCCGACAACGCTGTGTACAAACCGGCCAGCGCGCCCTGACCGGGTACGGCATCCGGGAACAGCGGCAAGCCAAGGAAGGCAAACTCAGCGGGCTGATTGGTGGTCACCAGCAGTTCGGCAGCCAGATGCCCCACCCTGCCCACCACCCTTTTGATCAACGGAACCCCCAAAAATGGCAGCAGGGCTTTATTGGTACCCATTCGCTGCGATTCACCACCCGCTTGAATAACAATTGAAAGCGACATTGATTATAATTATACCTTTCAAGGTAAGATTTCTTTTCAAATCCCCGCATCGCCTAAAATCCACCAGGAGGCCATATGACTGATTTCGACCTGACCCCGCTACAAGCGGTATTGGGAGGATATGCTCCCCAGGGAAGAACTGCGCTTCTCCCAGCCCTCCACGCAGCGCAAGAAATTTATGGTTATCTGCCGGAACCTGTGGCAGCCGAAATTGCCCGCGGCCTGAATATACCCCTGGCTGAAGTATTTGGCGTCATCGATTTTTATTCTTTGTTTTACCGCGAACCGGTAGGAAAAACGATCATCCACGTGTGTAATGACCCGGCCTGCGCCATGGCAGGCTCAGAGTCAATTCTGACAAGGTTGACGCAGCACGGTGAATTTCTAAAGGAGAATAATCACACCGAGGAATCGGTCACCATTGAACGCGCTCCATGTCTTGGCCTATGCGAGCACGCCCCTGCAATGCTGGTCAACGGCCGGCCAATTGGCCAGGCCAATGCCCGCACCTGGGAAGAAATGGTGGAAAGCGATCCGCGCCGTCCGGATACAAAAGTGGATGGCAGCATTCGCCTCCTGACGGCTAACTGCGGGGTGGGATATACGCTCAGCCTGTGGCAATATATCGCCGGGGGTGGATACGTTGCTTACCGCAAAGCCCTGGCAGGGACCCCGGCGGAGGTAATCGATACGGTGAAACTGTCCGGGCTGGTTGGCCGCGGAGGCGCAGCTTTTCCCACAGGAGTCAAATGGGAAGGCACTGCCAAAGCTCCTGGCACCCAAAAATATGTGGTTTGCAACGCCGATGAAGCAGAGCCAGGCACCTTTAAGGATAGGGTCTTGATGGAAGATGACCCTCATTCCATTTTGGAAGGGCTGATGATCGCAGCTTATGCCGTCGGCGCCAGCAAAGGTTATGTTTACATCCGCGGCGAGTACTTACGCCCGTATCAGATGATGAAAATTGCGGTACAGGAAGCGCGTGAAGCCCGCCTGCTAGGTGAAAATATCCTCGGGAGCGGTTTCAATTTTGATATCGAAATCCGTCGTGGAGCAGGCGCCTATATTTGCGGGGAAGAGACCGCCCTGTTCGAGTCCATCGAGGGGAAACGCGGCTTCCCGCGCGTCAAGCCGCCCTTCCCGACCACCCACGGTTTATTCGGCCAACCCACATCGATCAACAATGTGGAAACACTGGCCAACGTGCCACTCATTCTGCGGATGGGCGTTGAAGAATACCGCAAGATCGGTACCGAGAAATCGCCCGGGCCAAAATTATTCTGCCTTTCGGGGGATGTGGAACGCCCGGGATTGTACGAAGTTCCCTTTGGGACCACCTTCCGGGAACTGCTCTTCGACCTGGCCGGAGGCGTTCACAGTGGGCACCATTTACAGGCGGCGTTGTTTGGCGGAGCTGCAGGGGCATTTGCCCTGGACTCCCACCTGGATGTACGCCTGAGCTTCGAAGATCTACGCGCAGCCGGTTTGCCTTTGGGATCCGGGGTGATCACAGTGTTCGATGAAACCCGCGACATGCGTGATATTTGTCTGCGGCTGGCGCATTTCTTTGCCGACGAATCGTGCGGCAAATGTTACCCGTGTCAGATGGGCACTCAGCGCCAGGTCGAAATCATCCAGCGGATTATGGATGGACAAGTTCTCCCCGGTGACTGGGAGCGGCTGCATGACATTGGTTGGACAATGACGGATGCATCGTTGTGCGGGCTGGGTCAAACCGCTGCCAGCGCAGTCATGAGCGCCATGAAACACTGGCCGCATCTGTTTAAGTCTCCCGAAGCCCTGGCGCAATAACCGAGAGGAACCGTGATGAGCGATACTATCAACTTGATCATTGACGGGAAGCAAATATCCGTTCCGCCTGGCACTACTATTCTGGCAGCCGCGCGTGAGGCAGGCATTGAAATTCCGACCATTTGTTTTCACGAAGCGACTACCTCCAACGCGCTGTGCCGGATTTGCGTAGTCGAAGTGGAAGGATCGCGGGTATTGGTGCCGTCTTGCGTTGCCCATGTCAGCGAAGGCATGAAGGTACAGACCCAATCGGAACGCGTGACACGCTCCCGCCGAACGATTTTAGAGATGCTCGAATCAACCGTGGACCTTTCGGATGCGCCCGAGATTCAAACCATGATCGCGGAGTATAAGGCGGATGAGGAGCGTTTCCCTCAGGCAAAAAGCCGGGTATCAACCCCCATCGACGACAACCCCATGTACTTGCGTGATTACGCCAAGTGCATTTTGTGCTGGCGCTGCGTGCAGGTTTGCGCTGAAGATGCCCAGTATACCTATGCGATTAATTTCTCCAGCCGCGGCTACGATACCCAGATCAGCACCTTCTACGAAGTCCCCATGCCTGAATCAACCTGCGTCTTTTGCGGGCAATGCGTGGCAGTCTGCCCTACCGGGGCGCTGAAACCCAAACGACAGTGGCTGTTGGAACTTGGCCACACCCCCGATGAGATTATGGACCTGACCCGTTCGGAACGCCGCAACCGTCGGCGCCGCGTCGAAGTCCCCTCAAACGATCAGGCCTGACCGGAGGAAACATGTTAAAAGCTGAAAAAATCGTTTCAACGACCTGCCCCTACTGCGGCGTTGGCTGCAATTTGCAGTTGCACATTCAAGATGATTTTATTTACCGGGTGACCTCGCCCTTTGATTCCGTGGTCAACCACGGCAATTTGTGCGTCAAGGGCCGCTTTGGCTACGACTATATCTATAATAAGCAGCGCGTCACCACGCCCCTGATTCGCAAGACCCGCCAGGTTGCCGGCTCGCGCACCCAGGCTTTTGACCGCTCCGAATGGCGCGAAGCGAACTGGGATGAGGCTTTGGATTACGCCGCCGATCGCCTGGTCGAAATCTACCAGCGCGACGGCTCTAAAGCCATGGCGGTTTACTGCTGCGCCAAAGCCACCAATGAAGATAACTACCTGCTGCAAAAGATGTACCGCGCGCTCTTTCGCTCCAATAATGTCGATCACTGCACCCGGTTGTGCCATGCGGCCAGCGTAGTGGCGCTGCAAATGGCCGTCGGTTCGGCTGCAATGAGCAATACGGCTGCTGAGGTGGTCGAAAGCGACGTGTTCATGCTGACCGGCTCGAATGTGTCCGAAAACCATCCCATTATTGCGCTGCAAATGAAGAAAGCGGTACAAAAACATGGCGCAAAATTGATTGTGGTTGACCCGCGCCGCATTGAAATGGTCAATTATGCAGCCCTCTACCTGCCCATCAAACCTGGCAGCGATGTACCTGTGTTTTCGGCCATGGCGCATGTAATCCTGAAGGAAAACCTGCATAACCCGCAGTTCATCGCCGAACGAACAGAAAACTTCGAAGCCTTCGCCGCTTCGATGGAAAAGTTCACCCCGGAATATGCCGAAGCCATTTCAGGCGTCGATCGCCAGTTGATCATCGACGCGGCTCGCATGTACGCCACTGCCGGTAAAAGCGCCATCTACTGGGCGCTCGGCATTCCCGAGTCGACTCACGGTACAGCCAACGCGCTCAGTTTGATCAATCTGGCGCTGCTGACCGGGCAAATCGGCCGCCGCGGCACCGGGCTGAATCCGCTGCGTGGTCAGAACAATGTGCAGGGCGCATCCGATTCCGGCGCCATGCCCTGGCACTACCCAGGTTACCAGACAGTGGACAACGAACAAAACGCTCAGCGCTGGGAAAAAACCTGGAATATCGAACCCGGTGGCTTGAACCGCCAACGCGGCCTTACCACCACCGAAATCCTCTCTGCTGTCCACCCCGGCGGGGTTCAGGCGCTATATATCATGGGCGAAAACCCGATGATGTCTGAGCCAAATCTGAATCACACGCGCAAGAAGATGGAAGAATTGGAGTTTGTGGTCGCGCAGGACCTGTTCATCAATGAATCCGGCGCCTTTGCCGATGTTTTCCTGCCCGCGGCTGCATTTGCTGAAAAAGACGGTACCTTTACGAACACCGACCGGCGCGTTCAGCGTGTGCGCCAGGCATTCCCGCCGCGCGGTAACGCGCGCGCTGATTGGCAGATCATTTGCGACATCGCCAAACGTATCGAGAAGCGCCTGGGACGACCCAACACGGCATTCTGGGATTACACTCACCCGTCTGAAATTTTGGCAGAGATGGGCGGAAATGTCCCGGACTATGCCGGTGTGCGCTATGCAAATATCGAAAAGGTTGGGCTGCAAACCCCGGTGCCCACCGAGGACCATCCGGGAACACCCTACCTCTACACCAAAGATTTCCCGCGTGGACGAGGTAAATTCCACCCGCTGGAATACGTGCCGAATGCCGAAATGCCGGATGATGAATACCCCTTCGTCTTGAGTACCGGACGCGTGCTGGAACACTGGCACGGCGGAACGATGACGCGCCACTCATGGATGGACGATCTATTCCCGGAAGCGTTGATGGAAATCAACCCGGCTGACGCTGCCAATTTAGCCATACGCGATGGCGGCCCGGTGCGGGTGACTTCACGCCGCGGTTCCATCGTGCTGCGCGCCAAGGTAACACCCAAGGCCAACCCGGGTGTGGTCTTCATTCCGTTCCATTTCTGGGAAGCGGCAGCCAACATCCTGACGACCGACGCGGTCGACCCGCAGGCAAAGATTCCGGAATACAAAGCCGGCGTGGTGCGAATTGCGCCAGCCTTCGATGAGGAGATGACCGCCGCAGTGCCAATGCAGATACGCGGTCGATACTAATTCAAAACCGGGCTATTTCCCGTCCGCTTCCTTGACCACTGCGCGCACCAGCGTCAGGAACTCGTCCCATTCTTCATTGAAGAAATGGATGGTGATGTTGTTCAGTTCCAGATGGTAAGTGGTTTCGCCATCCGGTTCTTCAGCGCGCCACGCCATGTAGCTTTCGGTTTCAGCGAGTGTGTCAGTTTTGGGTTCCATCGAGCTGCTCATCATTTCCTCCAGATATAGTGGTAGGTGGCGTTTCCGGTTTTCGGGCTATTCTCTGCCAGAGCCTGGCAAAAAATATCCCGATTGTGCGGAAGAATGGGATGCCTTGCGGCCATCGGGCATCGTATTTTGCTCTTAACCATTGCCCGAAACGTACGAATAAAGCTCCTATGGAGCGAAAAACCGGCGGCAGTGGTTTGACCTTCCGCGTCTCAAACCCCAGCCAGGGATCGATATCGAACAGCTTCCTGACCACATAGGTCAAGATCAACGTCACAGTTGCCATCACCGGGGCAGCCAATAACACCCCCAGGATGCCGAAAAGACTGGCAAACACGATGGCTGCCACCATTACAGCCGCGGGATGCACCTTGAGTGTGTCCCCCATCATTCGCGGGACGACTACGTTGTCCATCACCACATCAATGACGATAGCGATGCCGACGACCAAAATCACATAACCAGTGGGCTGAAGCCCAAAATAATTGAATTCCTGGAAGAAGGTCACCAGTCCGTAAGTGATCCAGGCGACCCACGGCCCGACATACGGGACAAAGCGCGCCAGCCCCGCCAGCAGCGCCAGTCCAAAGTAGAAATTTACCCCCAGGCCGCCAAGAATGACCACATAGACGATTACCGTGATCACCAGCAGAATCATCTGACCGCGGGCAAAAGCGCGCCAGATATTGCCAAGTTCATGTCCAAGGCGAGCCATGTCTTCCGAATATCCGGGGATTTTGAGGTTAATAAGCCGGCTGCGCGCCCCGCCCGAATCGGAGAGAATAAAATAGGCCACCAGAATGGTGAAAAATATCCAGCCAACAGTAGTGGCAGCCCCTGTTGCGATATTGCCAAGAATGGTTGCGGTGTTGCTAAGGAATGGTTGGATCAGGCCGAGCAGTTGGTTTGCCAAGTTGGTTGCATCCAGGGTCGTCAAATCGACTACAAATGGCCCAAATACAATCGGTTTGCTGGTCAGGTCATTAACAAAACCGGGGATGTTGGTGATCTGTTCCTGCAGGAAATTGATCAGGCTCTGGATCTGATTAAAAATAGCCAGACCGCCCAAAGTCAGCAGTCCAATAAGAATGATCAGCAGAAGCAAGAGAATAATACCTGAAGCTAATCTCCAGGATATTTTTATCCGGCGGTTCAAGAACGATGCAACCGGGTAAAGCACATAAGCTAACAGGAAGGCAATAAACAGCGGGGCAACAATTTGCCGAAAACGAATGACCAACCCGGCCATGATCGCAATAAGCGATAAGGCGACAACCATCTTGGTTGTGCTGCTCCAGCGCGGTGAGGAATTTGTTCCTTTTGGGTTACCCGAGACGATTTCGTCAGACATGCTCACATCCGTATGGATTTCGATATACCTATTTTACTTGAAGGTCTGACGAGTGCAATAGCCCCTTTGGCATATTGCGCCTACCCGGAAAAGAGTTGGTCCGCCAGGCGGAAAAATATCGCCCCTCCACTGTAAAAAGGAGGGGCAGGTAAAGGACACTCCAGGTACGCCGGTTTCTATGGCGGACAAGCTCCCGGGATCAAGAAATTCATTACGCCGGGAATTTCGCAATATAAGTTTAGCGCATCAAATATGGCAAAGACAATGCAGCCAAAGGCCAGTACAGCTACCAGAATGATCAGAATAACAACCAGGGACGAGGTTTTCTTTTTCCGTGGGCGGGCAGCCTGGCGCGGTTGGGACGGAATTTTACCTGCATATTCCTGGGCAGATGGAACAGCAAAGGGAGGCTCATTTCCAAAATCGCTCTCCGTAGCCGTAACGGGTGGCGTATACGCGCCAAAAGAGGGCTGCGCAGGAGCTTCCATAGGGCGCAGAGAGGCGGCAGTTGCATCCGGGTCAGTGCTCTCAAACAATACATTGGTGTGCTCACCCAACGTGATTAATTCACCTGGCCGTAAAATATAAGGGCCGGCCAATCGCTGACCGCTTACCATGGTGCCATTGGTGGATCCGAGATCTTCGATGATGAAATTGACGCCCTGCAGGGTAAGTCGGGCATGCCGGCGAGAAACTTCAGGGTCGTTAATGACAAATGTCGCGTTGATGTCGCGCCCGATGATAATTTCGCTGCTTTCAAGCGGAAATACCTGGCCACTATTGGGACCTGATTTCAGTACCAGTCTGAAGGTGGGGTTCATCGAATCCTCCTTGCTCGCAATTTCTCTATTAGTTTAGCGAAATCCGGTTTACGTGTCAACGCGATTTATGGTCGAAAGTCAGTCCCCACTATGCATACCCTTAAATAAGGACCCCGCCGTGCCGTGTGCCGCATAGTTTTGAACCTGCTTTCGCAGGCGGGGCCCTCCAGCCCTGATCAGCCTTGGCCGAAGCCTATCGCGTCACAGGAGTGATGTGGGCCCCTTTAAGGGGGTGTTGGCTCAAAACCGGTCGTGCTGCATCACGAACACAGCAGGGCTAATCAATTTATATCACAAAAATAAATGACTGGGTAGGATGAACGTGTCAAGGGGCGGAAGGTGTGGGCTTCATGAAAGCATGAGGGGTTTTGGTCACCTCTATTGCAACGACAACGCATACAATTGTCAAGGAGAAACGAAGCCATCTTCGCCAACCGGCAATAACGAACGTGAATTGCCGTTGGTGCTGTTATTGCCAGCGCAAATTGCTTCAGTCGGCTCTTGACCACCATCGCCATGATAGTGCACTCTTATCATATTGACAGGCTCTTCCGTGCAGCCTATACTGGTCAAAACAAAAATGTGGAGCTGCCTGTGGACGTCATTCGCGCTTTCATCGCCATCGAACTAAGCCCTGATATCCGCCTGCAACTGGGACAGTTAATTCAAAAATTCAGGGCGCTGCGTATCCAGGCGGTGCGCTGGGTGGCAGTCGAAAACATTCATCTGACGCTAAAATTTCTCGGTGATATAAATCGGACCGACCTGGACAAACTATCCATAATCCTACTATCAAGGTCTGCTGAATTTTCGCCTATACCATTCCAGGTGGGCGGAATGGGTGCCTTCCCCAATAATCGCAAACCGCGGGTGGTCTGGGTCGGTTTGCAGACATCAGCAGCATTACAGCAATTGCAGAGCGCCATCGAGGACGCCGCCACCCAAATAGGCATCCCCACGGAAGAACGCGGATTTTCACCGCATCTTACGCTAGGCCGGGTGCGAAATGATGTCTCGCCGGCGGACCTTCAAACTCTTGGCAGCGCTTTGACCGCCATGCAGGCCAGCGACTTTGGCTTCATGACCGCGGCATCCTTCACGCTTTTCCGCAGCGACCTGCGCCAACAGGGAGCGCTGTATACGCCTTTGGCTCATTTTCCCCTTACCGGATCAGACAAGTGACGCACGCATTGCTTTTCGCATCCGAACTATGTTAAAATGATCGCTAAATCAAAATCTTGAAGAAGAGGTGCCAACTGAACACTTTGGAAGTCGCTCGCAGCGTCATGAATGCATTGGAAGACAAGAAGGGGGAAGATATATTGCTCCTGGACATCCAGGAAATTTCTTCATTCGCAGATTATTTCATCATTTGCACCGGCACCAGTGATCGAATGCTGGATGCGCTGGCTGAAGAAGCGTCGCAGGACGCCAAAAAGAATTTTCAAATCAATGGTCGCATCGAGGGCGCTCCGCGTTCAGGCTGGGTAGTGGTTGACCTGGGGGATGTGGTTGTCCATTTATTTTCGCCGGAACAGCGCGATTATTATCGCCTGGAAGAGTTGTGGTCACAGGGTAAAGTCCTGGTCAGACTGCAATAGACTGGCAAGCGGACGTGGAAACAATCAGCTTTCAAGCTATGTGCCAGAAAATGAATGCAAGCGTTGTGAGGATAGATTTGTCATGTTGCCCGCAGGGCACTCTGGAGTGAGGGCTGGTTTTCAGCCCGAAACATCTCGTTTGTTGCGCCAGAGATCCTGCGCGGAATGTTTATGGGGCAGGTTAAAAACTGCCTTGTGAGTAGCACGGAGATTCGTTGGTTTTGTAGATACCGTCTTGAAAGTCAAGCGGTAGACAGGTAATTGGGATCAAATGGTTGGTTACGTTTAAGGACTCCATAAACAATATGGAGCAATTTCCGCATTGCCGCACTGATGACAGCCTTT